>CETB01122874.1_pt1 | contig 122097 bp, 108 predicted proteins | sample 356381 | NCBI WGS metagenome assembly CETB01 (sample SAMEA2622545, study PRJEB7988) | marine metagenome | biome: marine biome (ENVO:00000447); feature: deep chlorophyll maximum layer (ENVO:xxxxxxxx); material: "saline water (ENVO:00002010), including plankton (ENVO:xxxxxxxx)" | depth 155 m | reverse complement strand
TGGCACACAGACCGCTGCAAAAATGTACAACAAAGGTCAACAGGCCCCAGTGAAGCGATACAAATCGTTATAACTACGGCAGCTTTGTGAAATAAGTTTAACCTAAGTATCACTGCAATTTAGCGGCGGCCAACGACAAAAAGATGTCCCCTAGTAAAATTGATAGGTGCTTTTCTTAAGTGAAGTTGACGAGTTTTGGGCATTAACAAAATTAAGTAAAAAGTTCTCAAGCAAAGGCAAAGTTTGCAAAACAAAACTTACTTAACTAGCCCTGGATATTAATATTTATCATATAAAACAATGTCTTATTTTGTTGGCAAGGAATTGGCATGACTATCTACGAGTTTCGACAAAGGAGAAATGTTATGAAACGTTCACTTATTTCTATGATTGTTGCTACAACTTTGACTACAGCTGCATATGCAGGTGACATGGACACAGACAGCACAAGTAATAAATGGGAGAAAGGTGCCAAAGACGCATGGATTGATGGCAAAGCAGAAGCAACGCTGTTGTTTAATGGTAACCTTGATTCATTCGACATTAACACTGACGTTAAAAACGGTAATGTCGTTCTTACTGGTAAGGTTGAGAACTCTGTTGATAAAAAGCTAGCGGAAGAGCTAGTAGCGAATATTGACGGTGTAACGTCTGTAGACAACAAACTAACGGTTGTCTCTGACAAAGATATGGAAGGCGACATGTCAGATGACATGGAAGATACTGTTGATGAAGGCACAAGCGAGTTAACTGACGCCAAAATCGCCACAGTAATCAAAACCCGTCTTCTTATGGATACCGATATTTCAGGTTTCGACATCGATGTTGACGTAGAAAACGGTGTAGTAACACTGACTGGCGACGTTGATTCTGATGCTGAGCGTGACCTAGCTGTGGAAATTGCCAAGAATGCGTCTGACGTAAAAGATGTTGAAAGCAACCTTCGTGTAGTTACTGAAACTGCGATGAACTAATGTCATTGTTGCTTTACACGAAAAAGGGGCCTCGGCCCCTTTTTTTCTGGTCACGTTTTACAGAGCTTTCCAAATCGCAAAAAAACAGGGAAGCACAGCTGCTAACATTTGTCAGGAGAACTCATTCACCATTCTCCACTTTTTTCCCATTTAGTATCATCTTACGTGCTCTAGCATCCGATTGGCGTATCATATCGTTAATAAGCGACGTTTCAGGCATATTCTTCCAGTATTTTTTGGGCATTGAACTTAACATTGCCTTTGTTTTTACGCGGGCAGGATTAAATATATTTGCATAATATGTAAGCCAGTATTTTTCAATTCTGTCATCATTTGGAATAATACTTGGGTCAGGATTATCTTCCAAAACAAGTGTTTTAGTATTCCAATGCGCAGCTCGATAAGGGGTAAGTATTGACCAACACATATTTTTAAAACGCGTCTGAAAAAAATCGAGCTTCAATTCCAAGCTGAAGTGTTCTGGTTCATACCACGCAATAAAATGCTCTTGTCCGTCAAGTACAACTTCTCGAAATCTCAAAAAAGCACTTATCTTATATGCATCGCGTTTTACTGCTTTAGCCAGCACGTTGAGACGCAACACATCTTCGTCAGTTTTTAAGTGAATAAGGTTTCTGTTTTCGAAAACTACTCGCCATAAAACGCGGTAACATAAAGCGAAACGATCGGAGGCTTGGTGGCATAACGCATACTTCAACAGCGTTAAAACTGATCTAGGAATTCTGTAATTCGTTTGGCTTTCACCAATAGCGTTGGCCGAATCGGTCACGGCAAACAAGTCGTCTTGGTTAGATTGCGAAGTTTGCCATGTAACGTTCTCGGGAGGTATGTGTTGGGCTAGACATTCTCTCGATGCTTTTCGCCATTCGTCGTATCCGGGCACTGATGAAATTGTTACTTTTTTCATTGCGGTACCAATTAGATTAGGCGCTGAACAATTCAAACTGTTTTGGTTGTTTAAATTGCTGTTCAAAGTTACTGCTATCGAGCAAATGGATAGCGGGGGAATAATCACTAACAGTAATGAAGGGTTTTAATTTTTGTAAGGGTAAACGCATTTTTGTGAGATCGAACCAGCTAAGCTTTGTGTAACGTCGAATAGCCAAAATTTTTTGTACTGTGCGTGCTCCCAGTCCAGGAACTCGCAATAAAAGTAGCTTGTCAGCTTTGTTTAAATCGATGGGAAATATGTGGCGATTGCGTAGCGCCCACGCAAGCTTGGGGTCGTGCTCCATATCTAGCATGTCGTTGTGTACGATTTCATCTAAACCAAATCCATAAAAGCGCAGGAGCCAATCGGCCTGATAAAGTCGGTGTTCACGGATAAGTGGCGCCGGTTTAAGAGGCAACACTTCAGACGCATCTGGGATGGGCGAAAATGCAGAATAGTAAACGCGCCGCAATTTTTGTTGACCATACAGTTTGACACTCGTGCCAAGGATAACTTTATCATTTGAGTCATCGGCTCCTATGATCATCTGAGTGGACTGTCCGCCAGGAGCAAAGCGAGGTGGGCGTTTACCCGAGTAGGTTTTATCTACATTGTGTTCATTTATTTTGTCTTTCAATGTATTCATTGAACCGTGAATTTCACCAAGGTCTTTTTCCGGGGCATATTTGTTCAACGAATTTTGTGTCGGCATTTCGATGTTTATACTTAGCCTATCGGCATATAAGCCAGCTTCAGCCTGTAGTTCAGGAGATGCATTCGGAATGGTCTTAAGATGAATGTATCCTTTAAATCCGTGATCAATGCGAAGAGACTTCGCGATGCGTACCATGCTCTCCATAGTCAGGTCAGGAGAGCCGACAATACCGGAACTTAAAAATAATCCCTCAATGTAGTTACGCTTATAAAAATTAAGCGTTAAATCAACCGTTTCTTTAACGGTAAAACGCGCTCGTTGAACGTTGCTAGACACCCTATTGATGCAGTAATGGCAATCGTATATGCAATAGTTGGTCATTAGGATCTTAAGTAATGATACGCATCGACCATCAGGGGTAAAGCTGTGACATATCCCTGATCCTCCTGTGAGCGAACCTATTCCTGTTTTGTCAGTTTTACCTGCTTTTCGTTTACCGGCGGAGCCACTTGCGCAAGAAGCGTCATACTTAGCGGCATCTGAAAGAATTTCGAGTTTTTGAATGAGTTTGTCATGCATCGCAAATGGTCACTTTCTCTAGGCAAATGTACGTGGTAGACGGTCTGGAAAAAAACAAGATTCCATACCAGTACTTTGCTTGTTATGGTATATCTCAATACTGTATAAGTGTACAGCATTGAGGGGAGTGAGTTTATTAAATTTGAAAGGAAAATTTTATCTTGCTGTGTGTTGAAAGTACCTTGTACAACTTTAGTATACGTTTTGATTTTGTCTAAGCTGTTGAAAAATATAAAATATTAATATGGTACGGAAGGTGCATTTAGTTAAGGAGACACGAGTGAATTACTTGATGTATTGAATAGACGAAAGTTTGTATTGTCAGGCAAAACTCATCTGCTGCAACGTGAAAGCTAGAAACTTAAAAAGTCGAATGACTCAATACATTAGTGATAAAAAGTTTAATTAAGTGGATTGTAGCGAGCTTATCGATACAAGTGCAAAATCGTTCAAGGAGTGGGGTATGAACTTTTTAAAGTGGGTTTATTCAGGCTTAGTGGTATCAGCAATCATTGTTATAGTCGGTGTAATTGGGCAAGGAAAGCTATCCGTAAGCCAAGCATCAGCTGATGACGAACAGCGCCCCGTTCACATGGATATTCAAAAAGTACAGCGCAACTTCTCATTGGTAGAATTTGATTTGTCGAAAAAGGCACATCTATTGAGAAAAACGCGTGTAGAGCACTACATTGCACAGGCTAAACAAGCCGATTTAAGAGGTTGGAAATTTAAGCGTGATGAGTTTGTTGAGCGCGCCGAAAATATTCTAAATCATCATCTTACTCAATACGCGAATGATGTTAGTCAAGATGCGGAAACTTATACCGCTCAAGCAATCTAATACAAAGGCTATACATGAAAACGCGCCTTACATTCTTACAATGTAGGGCGCGTTTTTCGTATGAGTGTTTTCCAAATTTATTCCGACAGCGCAGAAATATAAGCTCTTACCACTTTTTCAACAAAGGCCTGACAATTTTTGGCCGTGGTTGGGTCATATTCACCATGGTTGGTAATGTTGTTCGATAATACGCGAATACCTAAAAAGGGAACGTGGTAGGCATGTGCAATCTGCGCTGCAGAAGCGGTTTCCATTTCTTCCACACTCGTTCCCATATTCTTATGGAGCCATGCTATTCGATCTAACTCATTATTCCAAAAGTTACCACTGCCAATCGTTCCTTTAACGACGTTCCCGCGTTTGTACTGCTTGGATAGCGATAGAGCTAGGTTGATGAGCTGTTTGTCTCCTAAATAAAAACGCAACTTTTCTGCGTCTTTAGCGCTACTTCCTTCTCCCGCGCTGCCTTCTGACGCCATAAGATCCATCGGTAGCCAATTAAACGGATGAGAACCTTCTCCTTGAGCTAGCTTGGGCGTTTTAAAGTTGGATGCATTAATACTGCGTTCGCCAAGAACAATATCACCAACTTTTAAGGAAGGATCGTGGCCACCTGATGTTCCCTGATTGATGATAAGGCGAGGGTGGTATCTCTCTATGCCAATAGCGGTGGCGGCCGCTGTATTTTCTAAACCCTTACCGGTTTTAGCTACCACAATGGGATACCCGTCTAGTGTCCCTTTATAGAATACCGCATTACCTGAATACTCTGTTGTAGTGTTATCCAAAAGCGCAGCAAAGTATTCGGCTTCAATGGGCATGGGGCCTTGAATCATTATTGGCTGTAACGGAGCGTTCTGTGAAGCCACTTCTACACGCTTCATGGTGTGTACGTGCTGTGTATTTGCCCATACGCTATGAGTGAAAAGTGCCAAGAGCGTTATAATTGCTGAAAAACGTGTGTAGCGATTGAAAACTAGCTGCATGTCTATCCTTATTTTTGTCGTTGTTGTCCCGAGGAGTGTTAACGAATTCTCGTTGTTTTGTTGGATATGTTTCTTGTAATTTTGATACTGACTTAGATGAGTGTTCTTATTATAAGCGTCAGCTTACCACTGCTTTAGTAAATTACAGGCAAAAAAAAGCGAAGCATTTGCTTCGCTTTAATAGTGTATTCGTCGCTATTCGACTTCTACGATTTTAAGGGTATTGGTCGCGCCCACTTTTTCCATTTCATCGCCGTAAGTCAGGATGATACTGTCGCCGCTTTTCACTAACCCTTTCTCTTTAAGTGATGCAATGACATCGTACTTCAATTTGCCAGGTTCACTGTTTGAAGAGTCAAAGAAAACCGGCTTAACGCCGCGGCAAAGCGCCATCGTGTTAAGCGTTGATTCGTGACGAGACATCGCAATAATTGGCAGAGATGTAGTAATGCGAGACATTAACGTTGGTGTAGTTCCACTTTCAGTTAAACCTACAATCGCTTTAACACTTGGCAAGTGGTTCGCAGCGTAAACCGCTGACAGAGCAATTGACTCGCTAGTAGAAGAAAACTGCTGATCCATGCGGTGCTTGGAAATTTTAACGCTAGGATGTGTTTCCGCGCCTTCACAAACACGAGCCATAGCTGCAACTGTTTCAATAGGGAAATTACCCGCCGCTGTTTCAGCTGAAAGCATTACCGCGTCAGTGCCGTCTAGTACAGCGTTCGCAACGTCCATTACTTCTGCACGTGTAGGCATAGGGCTGTCAATCATCGACTCCATCATTTGCGTCGCGGTGATCACAACCTTGTTGAGCTGGCGAGAACGGGCAATCAGTTTCTTTTGAACACCAACAAGTTCCGCATCGCCAATTTCTACACCCAAGTCACCACGAGCAACCATTACCGCATCTGAAGCGCTGATGATATCCGTCATGGCTTCGTCAGACGCCACCGTTTCAGCACGCTCGACCTTTGCACAAATTTTTGCGTAGCAGCCAGCTGCTTCGGCAAGTTCTCGCGCGTAGTTCAAGTCTGCGCCGCTGCGAGGAAATGACACTGCAAGGTAATCAACACCAATTTTCGCGGCGGTTTTAATGTCTTCTTTGTCTTTTTCGGTAAGTGCATCTGCAGAAAGACCACCGCCTTGACGGTTAATGCCTTTATTGTTTGAAAGCTTGCCGCCTACTGTTACTTCAGTAATCACTTTGCGGCCTTCAACGCCAGTTACTCGAAGCTGAATACGACCGTCATCAAGAAGCAGAATATCGCCTGCTGATACATCATCAGGAAGCGCTTTGTAATCAATACCTACTTGATTAATATCACCTTCGTCGCGGCCTAATTCAGCGTCTAGAATGAATTTTGCGCCAACCTCTAAACGAACTGCACCTTCGGCAAAACGAGCAACACGGATTTTAGGGCCCTGAAGATCACCTAAAATCGCTACGTATTTACCTAGGTTCTTTGCTGCCTGACGAACGCGCTTTGCACGTTCAATGTGGTCTTCGGCTTGTCCGTGTGAAAAGTTCATGCGCACAGTGTTTGCGCCTGCGGCAATAAGTGCCTGAATCTTTTCAAGTGAGTCGGTTGCAGGTCCTAGGGTGGCAAGAATTTTCGTTCTTCTGGTCATGTGATTCCGTCGCTGTTTCTAAGTTAGAAAAGACAAAGAGTGATAGGCTACGCGTTTATACGGTATGCCTGTAATCGCTTTACGTAATTTTATTACAGAATAATAGTTGAATTTGACAAAAATGTGAATGAAATAAACAAAAACGCCTAACTGGCTCGACCAGTTAGGCGTTTTCGCTGATTTATTGAACCAATATTGCTACGGTAAGTGGTTCTTATTTGATCACGTGGGAAGAAAATTACTCACCACGCTTTTCATAACGTGAACCACGCAGCGTATCCTTTACTCGCTTCAGATTCTCTCTGAACTTGTTGCCGCGGCGCAATGTAAAACCGGTTGCCAGTACATCAATTAGCGTGAGCTGCGCGATGCGAGAGGCCATAGGCATATACATATCAGTATCTTCCGGCACTTCCAGCGATAACACGTAACTGCACTCTTGTGCCAGCGGGCTATCTGCTGAGGTAATTCCTACCACAGTAGCGTCGTTCATGCGGGCAATTTGCGCTATTTCTACTAAGCTTTTAGTTCGGCCCGTATGGCTAATCAATACAACAACATCGCCATCTGAACAGTTCATGCAGCTCATGCGCTGCATCAGAATATCTTCAAAGTAGACCACTGGAACATTGAAGCGGAAAAACTTATTTAATGCATCGTGTGCCACTGAAGCTGAAGCGCCTAAGCCGAAAAATGAAATTTTCTGTGCCTGTGTAAGTAAATCAACAACGCGATTTACCACGTTCACATCCACAGATTGGCGCGCCACTTCCAGGGACGCCATGGTCGATTCGAATATCTTATTGGTATATTCGTCTGGGCTGTCGTTTTCATCAACATGGCGGTTTACATAAGGCGTGCCGTTAGCCAGGCTCTGCGCTAAATGCAGTTTAAAGTCTGGGAAGCCTTTAGTATCAAGTCTTCGGCAGAAACGGTTTACTGTAGGCTCACTAACATCCGACATCTTAGCGAGGGTTGCTATACTCGAATGAATGGCCGTTTGTGGGTTAGCTAGAATTACTTCAGCTACCTTTTTCTCAGATTTACTGAATGCCGCTTGGTTTTGTGTGATTTTTTCTAAAATGTTCATACAGATATAGCAATTAGTTAGCACAATTTATTGTAAGGTACACCCGTAATAGTACCCAATGTGACGTCTGTGACAAGAAAAATGTAATTTTTTGACAATTTTTGTTATTTCAATCGGGTTAAATGAGGGTAAACTGAGGGAAACAGTAAAGATTCAGATCCTATAGTTGGTACAAGTTGTAATTTTACTACATTTGGTGTTAACTATACGGTAAAAATAGTCGTTGGTGTTGTAAATAACTGTACAATACGCCGCGGACACATACATTTAAAAGGTCGACGAATATGGTATTGGATAATTCCTACGAACCCTGTGATTTTGTACTTTTCGGTACACTGGGAGATCTTTCACGACGCAAGTTGTTGCCTTCTTTATATCAGCTTGAAAAAGCAAACTTGATGCACCCAGACACCACTATTGTGGGTGTTGCGCGTCAAGAAATGGAGCTGGATGCCTATATTGAAGAAGTTCATGCCAACCTAATCAAGTTTGGCGAGAAGAACTTGTGTGAAGCCACTTGGGAAAAAATGAAAGCACGTTTGCACTATGCATGCGTAGACATGAAGGACGTTGAAAGCTATTGCGTATTAGACGACCACGTTGACCCAAGCCGCACCATGGTGTGTTATCTAGCGACGCCACCGGCGATATACGGTGATATCTGTCGTGGCCTGCATAGCTGCAAAATTATCGACTCAAGCGTTCGCGTTGTGCTAGAAAAGCCAATTGGTCACGATTTGGCATCGTCAAAAGTGATCAATGAGCAAGTTGCAGAATACTTCGACGAAAAGCAAATTTACCGCATTGACCATTACCTTGGTAAAGAGACAGTACTAAACCTAGTATCACTGCGTTTTGCCAATTCTATTTTTGCTACTAACTGGGACCACAACTGCATTGACCATGTTCAAATCTCAGTTGCAGAGTCAGTGGGTATTGAAGGGCGTTGGGGTTACTTTGACGACGCGGGTCAAATGCGAGATATGGTGCAAAACCACTTGCTACAAATTCTAAGCTTGGTAGCGATGGAGCCTCCGACAACGCTCGACGCTGACAGCATTCGTGACGAAAAATTGAAAGTGCTTAAAGCGCTTCGTCCGATTAACTCGTTTAATATTAATGACAGCACAGTACGCGGTCAGTATACCTCTGGTTTCGTGAAGGGCGAAGAAGTGCCTGGGTACCTTGAAGAAGAAGGTGCTAATACGCAAAGTAAAACCGAAACCTTTGTTGCTATTAAAGCGGAAATTGACAACTGGCGTTGGGCTGGTGTGCCGTTCTACCTACGCACAGGTAAGCGCATGCCAACTAAGGTGAGTGAAGTTGTTATTTACTTCAAGCGTCAGCCACACAACTTGTTCGGTGACAGCTTCAAGAATCTCCCACCCAATAAGCTCGTTATTCGTCTACAGCCGGACGAAGGTGTAGAAATCACCGTTATGAATAAAGTACCTGGCTTAACCAGCTCAGGCTCTATGGATCTACAAAAATCCAAGTTAAACCTAAGTTTCTCTGAAGCGTTTGCCGATGAGCGTATTCCTGACGCATACGAAAAACTCCTTCTTGAAGTTATGTTGGGTAATCAGGCGCTATTCGTTCGTCGTGACGAAATTGAGCAAGCTTGGACGTGGGTAGACTCAATTCTTGAAGCGTGGAAGCAATCGAGCGAGCCGCCAGAACCGTATCAAGCAGGTACGTGGGGGCCGGTAGACTCTATAGGTCTTCTTGCTCGCGAAAATCGCAGCTGGTACGAAAGCAAAACAGGGAAGAAAAAGTAATATGGCGTTAACAACTCTATCATTCGAAACACCTGATGCATTGACTGACGCATTTGCGCAAGACTTAGTCAGCATTTTAAAAACAGGTATTAAAACTCGCGGTCGAGCTTCGCTTGTCGTTAGTGGTGGTCGTACACCGCTGGCGCTTTTTAAACAACTAAGTGAAACCGAACTTGAGTGGGATAAGGTTGATATCACCCTTGCTGACGAGCGCTGGGTTGAAGAGGGCCACGAGGCCAGCAACACCAGCCTAGTCAAAAGTAATCTAATTCAAAATAAAGCCGCAGCAGCTCGTTTTATCGAATTGAAAAGCGATGCTGATGATGCAAACGAAGGCGTAAATGCTGCAGAGTCAAATCTGGCTAGCATGTCGCAACCTTTTGATGCATTGATTCTTGGCATGGGGGAAGACGGTCACACTGCATCGCTTTTCCCTTGCTCTGAGCAAGTACTTGACGGCTTAGATATGAGCAGCGGCAGAACCTGTATCGCTGTTCAACCTACAACAGCACCTCATCAACGTATTTCATTAACGCTACCTGCGTTACTCAATAGCCGTAATATCTTTTTGCATTTAACAGGCGAGAAGAAAAAACAAGTCTTACTTGACGCTATTGAAAATGCCACCGAAGCGCAAAAGCCCATCACCGCCGTAGTTAACCGTGCGCCGGTTACTTTGATGTGGGCGCCATAGGAGACAAACATGAATCCAAAAATTGCTGAAGTTACGCAACGAATTATCGAGCGTAGTAAAGAAACGCGTAAGGCGTATCTAGAAAAAATTGAGAGTGCACGACGTCAAGGACCACACCGTGGTGTGTTGTCATGCGGTAACCTTGCTCACGGCTTTGCAGCATGTGGAACAAGCGAAAAATCAGATCTTCGTTCAATGACCAAAGCCAACGTGGCAATTGTGTCTGCGTATAACGATATGCTTTCAGCGCACCAGCCTTACGAGACGTATCCTGCGCTCATTAAGGATGCAGTGCAAGAAGTAGGCAGCGTAGCCCAGTTCGCAGGTGGCGTACCTGCTATGTGTGATGGTGTTACACAAGGCCAGTCTGGCATGGACTTAAGCCTAATGAGCCGTGATAACATTGCTCAGGGGGCTGCCATTGCGCTTTCTCACAACATGTTCGATAGCGCACTGATGCTAGGTATCTGCGACAAAATCGTTCCTGGGCTACTAATGGGCGCACTAACGTTCGGTCATTTGCCAACCGTTTTTGTGCCAGCCGGTCCAATGCCATCGGGTCTTCCAAACAAAGAAAAAGCCCGTGTTCGTCAAGAATTTGCCGAAGGTAAAGTAGGGCGTGACGCGTTGCTTGAAGCTGAATCTCAATCTTACCACTCTGCGGGTACCTGTACGTTCTATGGAACGGCAAACTCGAATCAGCTAGTGGTTGAAATGATGGGCTTGCACCTTCCAGGTTCGTCGTTTGTTAATCCGGGCACACCTTTGCGCGACGCGCTAACAAAAGCGGCTGCGGTTCAAGCAACACGCTTAACTGACCTTGGCGACAACTATACGCCAATTGGTCACATTGTAGATGCAAAAGCCATTGTGAACGGCCTTGTAGGTCTTCTTGCTACGGGTGGTTCTACTAACCACACCATGCACCTTATTGCGGTAGCACGCGCTGCAGGTTACATCGTAAATTGGGACGACTTCTCAGATATCTCTAATGCTGTGCCTCTTCTTACTCGCATTTACCCGAATGGCTCAGCTGACATTAACCACTTTGTTGCAGCAGGTGGTATGTCATTGCTAATTAGACAGTTGCTTGATGCGGGTCTACTACATAACGACGTTAAGACTATTTGTGGTGAAGGCTTAGACTTCTACACTAAAGAGCCTGTGCTTAAAGACGGCGAATTAGAATGGCGAGACGGCCCAACTGAATCCCTTGATAAAGAAGTGCTAGCAACTGTTGACGCACCGTTTAAGCCAGATGGTGGTTTGAGTGTGCTTGACGGCAATCTTGGTCGTGGCGTTATTAAAACCTCAGCACTTCGCACGCCTCACTGTAATATCAAAGCACCAGCAGTTGTGTTTGAAGACCAGTTTGAACTCGATGACGCGTTTAAGTCTGGCAAGTTAGACAAAGACTGCATTGTAGTTGTTCGCTTCCAAGGTCCTTCAGCGATTGGTATGCCAGAACTTCACCGCTTAACGCCACCTCTTGGTGTGCTTCAAGATCGCGGCTTTAAAGTGGCGCTAGTTACTGACGGTCGTATGTCTGGTGCATCGGGTAAAGTTCCTGCAGCTATCCACGTGACTCCAGAAGCTTATAAAGGCGGTCTACTTGCTAAAGTGCAAGAGGGCGACATTATTGAGCTAAACACACAAACTGGTGCACTAACACTGCATGTGGACGATGAAACACTAGCTGCACGTGAAGCAGCGCCAGCGAACTTAGCTAAGCATCACGTTGGAATGGGACGTGAAATGTTTGCGGGTATGCGCGCTATTCTGACGGGTGCAGAAGAGGGTGCATGTTCACTGTTTTACACGCAGGAGCAAGCATAATGAGCCAGAAGTTTGTGGCTGATGTTGGCGGTACGAATATTCGTGTTGCAAGGGTAACCGAGTCAGGTGTAGCCGACATCAAAAAATACATGTGTAATGATTTCGCCAGCATCGACCTCGCTATCGCGCAGTACTTTAGCGACATGCCGGAATACAGCTTTTCGCAAGGTTGTATTGCAATTGCATGTCCAGTATTGGGCGATCAAGTCGAGATGACGAATCACAGCTGGGCATTTTCTCAAAATGCACTTCGCTCTCAGCTTAAACTAGACGCGTTGTTCGTTATCAATGACTTCACTGCCGTAGCGCACTCTTTGCCTGTATTGGGCGAAGAGCAAGTGGTACAAATTGGCGAAGGCACTGCGAAAGAAAATGGCAATATCGCTGTTTTTGGACCTGGTACAGGATTGGGTGTTGAGCATATTACAATGACCTCAACTGGCTGGCAGACGCTGGACGGTGAAGGTGGTCATGTAGACTTTGCACCGGTAGATGAAACCGATGTTGTCGTATGGCGTCACCTTCAATCTACCTTAGGACGTGCTTCTGCTGAAGAAGTAATGTCTGGACGCGGTCTGCATAATATTTACACCGCGCTAGCAAACCACGCATCAGCACCAGTTGTATTTACCGAGCCGGCTCAAATCACTGACGCTGCGCTGAACGGTACCTGTAAAATTGCTGAAGCGACGCTTACCCAATTCTGCCGAATTATGGGAAGCTTTGCGGGTAATTTAGCACTTAACATGGCAACCACGGGCGGCATTTTCATTGGTGGTGGCATTGCTAACCGTTTCCCTGAATTTATTCAAAATAGCGATTTTAGAGCGCGTTTTGAAGCGAAAGGGCAAATGAAGCACTACGTGAAAGACATTCCCACCTATTTAATTGCAGAACCTGATCATGGTTTATTGGGTGCGGCTGCATATCTGAATCAAAATACAGCGAGCTAAATTATGACAACGAAATGGAAATACTCTCCAGAGGAAATTTTTGCGGCCGGTCCAGTTGTACCTGTTTTGGTAATCAATGACGTAGAAAAAGCGGTTCCTCTGGCAAAAGCGCTGATGGAAGGTGGTATTAAAGTACTAGAAGTAACGCTACGTACCCCTGCTGCTATTGACGTGATTAAGCGAATTGCACAAGAAGTGCCTGACTCGCTAATTGGTGCTGGAACCGTGACTAACGCCCAGCAGCTTAAAGCGGTAGTTGAAGCGGGCGCTAAGTTCGCAATTAGCCCAGGTATGACGGCTGATTTGCTACAAGCGGGTATGGACTCAGAAATTCCACTTATCCCTGGTATCTCTTCAACTTCTGATTTGATGAAGGGTAAAGATGCGGGTTATACCCACATGAAATTCTTCCCAGCAGAGGCTTCAGGTGGCGTTAAAGCCATTAAGTCAATCAGTGGTCCTTTCCCTGATGTGACGTTTTGCCCAACGGGTGGCATTGGTCCAAACAACTACAATGACTATTTAGCGCTTAACAACGTTAAATGTGTAGGTGGTTCGTGGCTTGCCCCTGACGACGCAATTGAATCAGGTGACTGGGCGCGTATTACGCAGCTAGCAAAAGAAGCTGTTGCGGGTGCTAAACAGTAATTTGCAGAACCTTTAAATGAAAAAACCTGCTCATTGGCAGGTTTTTTTATATCTCTTGATCGTGAACTGCGACTGTCTACCTTCCAAAGTGTCAGCGAAATTGCGCTTGCACTTCAAATAATTTACTTCGGAACAATAGTTTGTTTCAGTGTGTGGCTAGCACCGGGGGACAGTGTCTTTCCCTGAGTTAGCGATGTTTCTACGCACAACATATGCTTATAGCCAAATGGGTCCATGTCTGAAATAGACGCTGCGCCTAACCACGGGTTCCACACTACCAAAGAGTCATTGCCGTCGGATACCACTTCCGTGAACGCGTTGCCTTCGACTTCAATTTCTGCCGTTTTTATCGGCGCAACATGAATGCGATCCGTTTCGCCTGTGATGGTGTAAGGACTCGGTGTCGTCTTAAGTCCCCAGTCGTCAAGTTTGTCTTTATATTGACCTTCAATTCCAGTTATTTGGGTATGTTGAATGTGGTCAACGTGGAAATATGTATGTAGCGCACAGTTAAATTCGAATGGTACAACACCCGTATTTTCTGTAGTTAACGCAACGTCCATCGTCTCACCAACGGTAATTACCATGGTCACGTTACAATCATTCTCAAACCCTTCTGCTCGGGTAAAGCTTGGCGAGAGCGTAATCGTTGTTCCGCTTTCTGTATCTTCTGAATTAATCAGCTTCCACACTTGTGTTCTCAAAAAGCCGTGAGCGGGGAGGGCACCTTTTTCTCGACCGTGATCATCGCTAAACCAAGGCCAGCACACCGGAATACCACCGCGAATAGGTCGCTCTCCGTTCAAGTAAGCATGGGGACTCACCCAAAGACGCTCTCTGCCATCGCTTTTAGGCACATATGACAAGATATGACCGCCAAATAGGCTAATACGCGCAGAGGCAAACGCATTATCTACGTCTAAAAAGGTAAGTCCATTAGACTCACTAACGGTAACTGAACTCACAGGTGGCATAAGCCCTCCTTGGACTAATAAGAAAACAACAAAGGGTAAGCGACGGGAAAGCGTATGTCGCTGGAATATCGTTATTATGCGTGTTTACGACCACGAAAAACAAAAAAGGTGCAAACGCCGTGTTTACACCTTTAGATTAACTCAACTTTAGCGTGAATAGTTTAACTATTTTCGCTTAATACAGTTAATTACTTAGAAATATGAGCCACAAGGTCTAGAACCTTGTTTGAGTAGCCCCATTCGTTGTCGTACCAAGAAACGAGTTTAACGAATGTATCAGTAAGTGCGATACCTGCTGTGGCGTCAAATACCGATGTGCGAGCGTCGCCAAGGAAGTCGTTAGACACAACCGCATCTTCTGTGTAACCCATGATACCTTTAAGCTCGCCTTCTGAAGCTTCTTTCATTGCTGCACAAATTTCATCGTAGCTAGCAGGCTTCGCAAGGTTTACAGTAAGGTCTACTACTGAAACGTTTGGTGTAGGTACACGGAAAGCCATACCTGTTAACTTGCCGTTAAGCTCAGGGATAACTTTACCTACTGCTTTTGCTGCACCGGTTGATGATGGAATGATGTTCTGACCAGCACCACGACCACCACGCCAGTCTTTCATTGAAGGACCGTCTACCGTTTTCTGTGTTGCAGTTGTTGCGTGAACCGTTGTCATCAAACCGTCTACAATACCAAATTTATCGTTAAGCACTTTGGCAAGAGGAGCAAGACAGTTAGTTGTGCAAGACGCGTTTGAAACAATAGTTTCGCCAGCGTAGCTTTCTTGGTTTACACCCATAACGAACATAGGCGTGTCATCTTTAGAAGGTGCAGACATAACAACTTTCTTCGCGCCAGCTTCGATGTGCTTCGCGGCAGTTTCTTTAGTCAGGAACAGACCTGTTGATTCAACAACCACGTCAACGTCTACTTCATCCCACTTAAGTGCAGCTGGATCTCTTTCAGATGTAATGCGGATAGTTTTGCCGTTTACAACTAGGCTATTGTTATCTACTGTAACTTCACCGTCGAATAAACCGTGAGTCGAGTCGTATTTCAATAGATAAGCAATGTAGTCCGTGTCTAGTAAGTCGTTTATTGCAACAACTTCGATGTCGTTGCGCTCTGCTGCTGCGCGCATTACTAGGCGTCCAATACGGCCAAAACCATTGATACCGATGCGAATTGTCATAACGTACCCCGATTATTTAAATAAAATGAAAATAAATTACGTAAAGTATGGATCAAAATGCCATAATTAGCAAAATAAAAAGCCAAAGTGTTGCAAAATTACGAATAAGTGCTATTGCAATCGTATTCAGATATCGCCAAGCCCTTGTTTCTAGAATAATGTTAAAAATTTGTTTGTAGACGCACTATGCTTAATTTGCTTTGCGTCTTTTACCGAATAACAGGAATGACACACCATGACACAACAACTTCTGCAACAACTGGTTGAAATGCGGGGAATTGAAACCCAATACGTCGACGCATGGGGAAAGCCAGCAACCATCGCAGAATCAAGTAAAGCAAAACTGCTTAACACACTTGGCTATGACACCAGCAGTGATGAAAAAATTCAGTCACAAATTACACAAGATATAAAGTCGGTATGGTTGTCGCCGTTAAATCCTGTTCAAGTGGTTCGCAATACCCAAGAAATTAATTTAGCTGTTCGTTTGCCTATCGAGTTAGTGAACGATGATCACACGCTCACGGTCACCTGTGAAAATGGTGACGTGCTCACTCATCAATTTACGCCAGTTGACCAAGAAATGACGACGATGGCGCATATCGACGATGTAGAGTTTCATGAATACGTAGTAACACTGCCTTTGGATTTGCCCCTTGGTTATCACGATGTAGCCTTAAGCGCTGATGACGATGAGTTTGCGCGTTCTCGCTTAATTGTGGCACCAGAAGCGTGCTACACGCCAAACGAAATTAAAGAAGGCAAAAAAATATGGGGCTTGAGCGTTCAACTTTACTGTGTACGCAGTGAAAAGAACTGGGGGATTGGTGATTTTTCTGATTTAGCTCTGCTTATTGAAAAAGCCGCTGGTGTGGGTGCAGACTTTATCGGACTTAATCCTATTCATGCGCTTTACCCTGCAAATCCCAACGCGTGCTCGCCTTATGGGCCAAGCTCACGTCGCTGGCTTAATTATTTGTATATCGATGTGACTGCTATTGACGGCTATGACGATGCATCAGTACAAGCGATAGTGAGCAGTGATGAGTTTAAAGCCACGCTTGAACATGCACGTAACGTAGAACATGTAGACTACGAGGCAGTCGCCCATGTGAAACTGGCTGCGCTTAAAGCAGTATTTGATGTTTACGATGCCAAATACCTTCGTAAAAGCACAAAGCAAAATAAAGCGTTTAAAGCCTTCGTAGAAGCGGGCGGTGAAAGCTTAGATATGTTAGCGGTGTACGACGCCTTGCAATCGCACCTAAAAGCTGAAGGTAAAGACAGCTGGGGATGGCCGGTATTCCCACAAGATTACAAAGACTATTACAACCCAGCCGTGGCTAAGTTTAAGAGTGCAAACGAACAAGACGTCAAATTTTACTTGTTCCTACAGTGGATTGCCGCCCAACAGCTTGAGCTTGCAAGCAACAAAGCTACTGATGCAGGCATGACCATTGGTCTTTATCGCGACTTGGCGGTAGGCGTTAGTGAAGGAAGTGCGGAAATTTGGGGTAACAAAGACCTATACTGCACAGGCGCAAGTGTAGGTGCTCCACCGGATATCTTGGGCCCACTAGGCCAGAACTGGGGGTTGCCGCCTATGGACCCTCGTAAGCTGTATGAACAGGGTTACCAGCCCATTATTGACCTGTTTGCGTCTAACATGGCGTCGTCAGGCTCATTGCGTATCGATCACGTCATGGCGTTGCTGCGTTTATGGTGGGTTGTGAAAGGCGATAACGCTAAAGATGGCGGCTATGTTTATTATCCTGTAGACGATTTACTCGGTATTCTAGCGCTAGAAAGTCACCGCAATCAAAGCCTGGTTATTGGTGAAGACTTGGGTACTGTACCAGAAGAAATTCGCAGTAAGCTTGCCGATAATGGCGTGTACTCATACCGCGTATTTTTCTTCGAACAAGCGGAAGACGGCGGTTTCTTCTCACCTAGCCATTACCCTGTTCAGTCTATGTCAACGTTGACTACTCACGATATGCCAACGCTGATTGGTTACTGGCACTGTTTAGATTTAGAGCTAGGCAAAGAAATAGGGCTTTATCCAACAGAAGAAATCCTTCAAACGCTTTATGCGGATCGTCATGAAAACAAACAGGCGATTTTAGATACATTGCACGGCCACGGTTCAATTGGCGACAATGTAGGCCGCGATGTTAATCATACGGGTATGAATCGCGAACTGAATAACGGTATGCAGGTGCACATGGCAGGTGGCTCGAGCGCATTATTGAGCCTGCAATTGGAAGACTGGTTGGAAATGGATAAGCCGGTCAATATTCCTGGTACTTTTGACGAATATCCAAACTGGCGAAGAAAACTCACAGAGAATATCGAGTCGATGTTCGATAGACATGATATAAATGAATTGGCGTCTAAACTTACTCATGCCAGAAAGCAAGCAAGTCAGGGTTAATTGCCATTATCAAAGAAATGATAATAGGCGGTTGCCTGGGTAACTTAAACGAGTAAGATAAAGTACCAAGACGGTACTTGATAGAGCTTAAATGTATACAACGCATTTAAGCTCACAATTCAACCCGCTGCCATGCGGGTTTTTACTAGGAGTAGCGAATGCAATTAGCGCAGCAGTTTGAACAGGTATTATGTTCTCAGCCGTTTTCCCATTTAGGTGTAGTTAAAAATCAGCAGAAGTCGGTACTTCGCGTTTGGCGTCCTAATGTCAGCAAGATAACGATTGAATGGGAGAATGCAGCGCTAGCAAATGTAACCGTTACCTCCAAAAATGGCCTTTTTGAAACACCACTGCCTAAAGAATATCAGGGTGAGGTTTATCGCGTTATCGCCGAAGGCTTGAATGACGATAAGGGCTATATCGATCCTTATCAATTCTCCGAGCAGGCGTATCATGCGGTACACTATATCGATAGCAAGCCTTCAAACTTGTACGAGCAAGCGGGTGCGCAACTTTTAACGCTCACTTCATCACAAGGCGATGCGATAAAAGGTGTCAGGTTCTGCGTTTTCGCGCCCAATGCGAGTACGGTGTCGCTCATTGGCGATTTCAATCAGTGGGATGGGCGCACGCATCCTATGGAAAAGACCTCTATGGGATACTGGGTACTGTTTGTGCCAGAACTCGCAGAGGGAGAGCGCTACAAGTATCACATTAAAGATGCACACGGCCACGACCTACCGCACAAGGCTGACCCACTTGGCTTCAGTGCAGAGCAGTATCCTTCTCATGCTTCGAAAATTTACAACCACAATAACTATGAGTGGAATGATAGTGCATGGATGGAAAAGCGAAAGGGGAATAAATACAACAGCCCAATGAGCATTTATGAGGTGCACCTTGGCTCTTGGAAGCGCCCGGGTATTGAAACTGATGCGCGCTATCTTACTTATAAAGCGCTGGCCGATGACTTAATAAGCTACGTCAGCGATATGGGTTACACTCACGTTGAATTGCTGCCTATTTCCGAGTTTCCTTTCGACGGTTCGTGGGGCTATCAGCCCGTGGGAATGTTCGCACCAACGAGTAGATTTGGAAACCCAGATGAATTTAAATACTTTGTTGATAAGGCTCACCAAGCAGGTATAGGCGTAATTATCGACTGGGTACCTGCACATTTCCCGGAAGACGGCCATGGCTTGGCGCGATTTGATGGTTCTTGTGTTTATGAATATGAAGATCCGAGGAAAGGTTGGCATCCGGATTGGAATTCTTGCATTTACGATTTCGGCAAAGACACAGTTCGTCAGTTTTTAGTTGCAAACGCACTGTTTTGGCTAGACAAATTTCACGTTGATGGACTCAGGGTTGATGCAGTGGCATCCATGCTTTATCTCGACTATTCACGCAATGACGGAGAGTGGATCCCGAATGTGGATGGTGGCAACGAAAACTACGAAGCCATCAGCTTACTGAAATGGATGAATGAAGAAGTGTACAAGCACTTCCCAGACGCCATGACAATTGCCGAAGAATCAACGTCGTTTCCCAAGGTTTCTCGCCCAGTATTTGATGGTGGTTTGGGCTTTGGCTTTAAGTGGAACATGGGGTGGATGCACGACTCATTACACTACATCGCTAAAGACCCCGCCTATCGCAACTATCACCATGGCGATATTACCTTTAGCATGGTTTACGCGTTTGACGAAAACTTTGTACTGCCTATCTCGCACGATGAAGTGGTACACGGCAAAGGCAGTATGCTGCACAAAATGCCTGGCGATGAATGGCAGCAAGCCGCTAACCTGCGTTGTTACGCGGGCTTTATGTACGGTCACCCCGGCAAGAAGCTTAACTTTATGGGGAACGAGCTTGCGCAGGCACGAGAATGGAACCATGACAGTAGTTTAGACTGGCACTTGCTCGATTACGAAAAACACAAAGGCATTCAAGCGCTTTATAAGGCGCTCAACCACCTCTATACGTCTACGCCAGCGCTTTACGAGCAAGACCACGAACCAGGGGGCTTTGCTTGGCTGGACCACAATAATGCAGACCAAAGCGTGGTTTCATTTGTTCGCATGTCAAAAGATGCGAAGCAAAAAGTATATGTGGTATCTAATTTTACGCCTGTGCCACGTCAGAACTTCAGAATAGGCGTAGATGATGCATGCACGCTAACGCTAGCACTAAACACTGATGATGGTGCATATTGGGGTAGTGGCTACGACGTTGCTTCTACTGTTAATACGCAAACCATACCTTGGAATGAGCGTACTCACTCTGCAGAAATCACGTTACCGCCGCTAGCCACGGTATTTTATGTTGCCAATGTGGATTAATCCGACTAGGGCGACACGCCCTAGTGAAGAGATAAATTGAGAACGAAGTGAACGAAATTCGAGACACCGCACTAATTGTAGAAAGTGGAATGGGGAAGGCATATCCACTTGGCGCAACAGTTACACAAGATGGTTGTAATTTTGCCGTATACGCGCCCGATGCGAAGGCGGTCGTGTTGTGTTTTTTCAATAGTGACACAGAAGAGGCGGTGAGTGAGCATCCTTTGCCTGAGAAAACTGGTGATGTTTGGCACGGTCGTTACAGCGGCGTTAGCGCAGGACAATACTATGGTTATCGCGTAGAACGCGGTGAGGGAGGGTTACATGCGGTACCCACCGACAAACTGCTAATCGACCCTTACGCCAAGAAAATTAGTCGCGCAATAAAATGGGACGCTAGGCAATACAAACACGACTCTCAGTTTATGATCCCCAAGTGCATAGTAATTGATCAAAATGACTATGCGCCCAGTCATGTTAGCGCGCCTGTTATACCGAAACACAAGCGAGTAGTTTACGAAGCACATATTAAAGGGCTTACAAAACTCCATCCCGATGTACCTAAAGAACACCGTGGCAAATTTATCGGTGCTGCCCATCCGAGTGTCATCAAGCATCTCAAAGCATTAGGCATAACCACGGTGCAATTTATGCCGTTGTGTTCATTCATGCCTGAACCATTTATTACAGAGAAAGGCTTAACCAATTATTGGGGATATAACCCGGTTAACTTCTTTGCACCTGAACCACGCTACGGTGTGTCAGATGCGCTTGCTGAACTGAAGTCTATGGTAGATGCTTATCATACTGCCGGACTTGAGGTTATTGTTGATGTGGTATTTAACCATACAGCAGAGGCAGGCAATGGCGGTCCTATTCTTTCTTATAAGGGGTTTTGCCCTTACCAAGCGTACTTATTAGAGCAAACGAAAAACGGAGAATTGGTTTATTCCAACCACTCTGGCTGTGGTAACACGGTAAATACCGCGCAGCCATTTATGATGGGACTTATTTTAGATGCCATGCGCCACTGGGTATCCGTAATTGGCGTTGACGGCTTTCGTTTCGATTTAGCAGTATGCTTGGGAAGAGAGCCACAAGAATATAGTAAAAAATCTGGGCTGCTGAGAGCCATTAGTAGCGACCCTGTTCTAAAAGAGAGGGTATTGCTTGCCGAACCCTGGGATATTGGGCCTGGCGGCTACCAAGTGGGTAACTTTCCTTCTCCATGGTTAGAGGTGAATGATAAATACCGCGATACGGTGCGCGCCTTCTGGCGTGGAGACGATGGCGTTACCGCGGACTTTGCTACCCGTTTAATGGGCTCACGAGATATATTTCACAAAGGCCATCGACATATCAGTACGTCGGTAAATAACGTGACATATCACGATGGGTTCACGCTGCACGATATGGTGACCTACGCCGAACGTCACAATCTCGATAACTTAGAAGAAAATCGAGATGGCCATGGACACAACCTGTCTGCCAATTATGGTATTGAAGGGGAAACGAATGACGAGCAGATACTCGCTATGCGTGAGCGTCAAAAGCGCAATCTCTTTGCAACGCTGATCTTCTCGCAAGGTACACCGCATATTCTTGGTGGCGATGAATTAAGCCGCACCCAAAATGGCAATAATAATGCCTATTGTCAGGATAATCCTATTAGCTGGATGAATTGGGAATTAAACAAGCGCAAGCAAGATTTTCTTAGCTTCTGCCAATATGTGATCCGTTTGCGTCAGTCCTCTTCACTGTTAAGCGAACTAAAGCTGCACGATGATACTTTTACGCTCTCACGAAATGTAAAAGAAATAAATTGGTATAAGCCCGATGGTTCTGACAAAGCGTCTGAAGACTGGAATGCGCATCATAACAAAGCGTTTGGTGTGGAAATAAAAGGTTGTGTAACGGGCGACCAGAAGCCAGAGCACTGGTTTTTGTGTGTTAATGCAAGTGAAAGCGACGTGCGTTTTCACCTACCTTCTGTCATACCCAGGGGAGGGTGGACCATGCACTTGGATACGCGCTACAGCTCTCTTGAAGAACAGCCTTCAATTTGCATTCAGAAGGTGTTTTTACAGGCCAGCAAATCGCTAACGTTGTTCAGTTTTTCTCAGTTCTCTGGATAGAATAATGGCTTACAATACGACCTTATACTTGGTTAAGGATGCCTTTAAAGAATTTAAGAGTACCGCTAAACGGCTCTAAACTCAGTGCACGTTAGCTGAATAAGAAACAGAGTCTTTACCTTTGTGTGAATTTCATACAGCATGGGCGAGAGCGCGTAACACAGGTGCTGAATGCGTGCCAAAATCTCGGCTAAACTAGCTTACAAAACCCGTTAATGTTTACCGCTGGTGACAATTACACCACTGCGCACTAAATTGTTAGCTTAGACTGTTCTTTATTCTTTCAGGTGGTATCATGCGCAGCCATCTGAAATGTGAGGGTGTTCCTATGCAAAAGAAAGGTGGTAATTCGCACGAAGACAAGTCGTGTGATATTGGTTTTATCGGTTTAGGGGTGATGGGTAGTAACCTAACCATGAACCTAGTGGACCATGGCTATCGTGTAGCGTGTTTCGATTTAGACCAAAACAAAGTTGAGTCTATTCTTGCCAAAGACGCAAGCGAAAGAGCTGAAAATACTGAGCCTCGTGTTGAAGGCTGCAGTTCTTACACCGAGCTTTTAAGCAAGTTAAAAGCCCCGCATCTTATTATTATCTCTGTGCCTGCTGGCGATCCTGTTGACCACGTTTGCAATCATCTTATTGACGCCGGAATTCACGCTGACGATATCGTGGTTGATACTGGCAACAGTTTGTGGACAGACTCTGTAGCACGTGAAGAGCAGTACAAAGGTAAATTTATCTTCTTCTCTACCGCCGTGTCAGGTGGTGAAGTAGGCGCTCGTTTCGGGCCATCTCTTATGCCTTCAGGCAACCCTTATGCATGGACACGCATTGAGCCTGTTCTTAAAGCTATTGCTGCAAAGGTTGACCCAGAAACAGGTAAACCATTAGAAAGCCATACGCCAGGTCAACCAGTGTTAGAAGGCGAACCATGTGCGACCTACATCGGTCCGGTTGGAGCCGGGCACTATGTAAAAATGGTGCACAACGGTATCGAATACGCCGACATGCAGCTTATCTGCGAAACTTACCATGTTATGCGCGAAGCGCTACATATGGCGCCAGCTGAAATAGCAGAGGTGTTTCGTCGCTGGAACGAAGGCAAGCTGAATAGCTACCTGATGGAAATTAGTGCTGAAGTTCTTGAGCAAATGGATCCAGAAACACAGCAGCCGTTGGTTGATGTGATCTTAGATAGAGCAGGTCAAAAAGGTACAGGCCTTTGGACTGCAGTAAGCGCATTACAGGTAGGTAGTCCGGCACAGACCATCACTTCTGCGGTATTCGCGCGCAGTATTTCTAGTTTGAAAGACGAGCGTGTAGCTGCGAGCAAGGTTCTTGCTGGCCCTGATGCGCCATCGTTCAGCGATGATGAGAAAATGTCGATCATTAACAAGCTAGAGCAAGCGCTTTATTGCTCTAAAATCTGTGCGTACGCACAGGGCTTCCAGTTAATGGCTATGGCAGGCAAAGAACACGGCTGGACACTGGAGTTTGGTGAAATAGCGAAAATATGGCGTGCAGGCTGTATTATTCGCGCCGTATTTCTTCAGTCTATTTCTCAGGCTTACGAGAATAACGAAGACTTAGCCAACTTGCTATTGGACCCGTTCTTTGCGGAACAAATTACGCAGTATCAAGCTGACTGGCGTGAGTCAATTGCACAGGCGACACTGGCTGGCGTGCCTTGCCCTGCAATGATGTCGGCGCTAAGCTATTACGATTCGTATCGCACAGCCGTGCTACCTGCTAATTTGCTGCAAGGCCAGCGCGATTATTTTGGCGCACATACTTATCAGCGTGTAGATAAGCCAGCAGGTAAAAAGTATCACATCGAGTGGAGTGATCCTGCACGTCCGCAAACCGCTATCAAAAAATAGTATGAACTAAATAGTGTTACACGCGCTCATAATTGAGCGTAAACTATCGAAAGGTGTATTTGTTTTCAAATACACCTTTTTTGTTTTAAGAGGTAAGTTATGTCGACAGATGAAAAAGCAAACGCATCAGTAGCTAAAAAAGACTGGAAAACTGAGCTCACTGACGAGGAATATTATGTATGCCGCGAAGCGGGTACTGAGCGACCTTTCACTGGAGTATTGCTAGACGAGCAGCGAGATGGATTGTACGTGTGTAAGTGCTGCGAAGCGCCACTTTTCCCCTCAGATACTAAATTTGATGCTGGTTGTGGATGGCCTTCTTTCTATAAGCAGCTTGATGACGGTAATGTAGATTACAGAGAAGACTTGAGTCACGGTATGCGTAGGGTTGAGATTTTTTGTAAGCAGTGTGGCTCGCACTTAGGCCATGTATTTCCAGATGGTCCTGCGCCAACGGGTCAACGCTACTGCGTAAATTCGCTATCTATGACCTTTAAAGGCGAAGATGATACACAAATTAAAGGTTAAAAAGCCCTAGGTGAGCGCTTGATTAAGGTAAACATCTGATTAAATTTTGACCTCACGTGGGAAGTCGAGAGATCCAATCATAAAAAACCGCCCATAAATGGCGGTTTTTTTAATTATTTACCAATGAAATTGTGTAATTGAGTTTCAAAAAATCAGAGCTTATCCAGTTTCAATGAATCTGCGTTGAAGGTCGCGCTATTCAAATTACTGACTATTTCATCAACAATGTTATCTAGAATGCCTACTGGAAGGGCATAGCGTTGTCCAAGTTGAACACGCTGAGTGTCGTTAAGTCTCTCATCGAAGGCTTCAGCCACACCATACCAAACATAGGCAAGGCGATAGTTGTCCATATCCATTCCCATTGAAGCAAGAGAGTAGAAAATACTGACATCAATGTCGTCGCTATCTGTATATAAACTTAGCGCGCGATATAAGGTTTCAATAGTACGCTTTTGGTCTGTTTTAATCTGAACAGAGGCCAGTGCGACCAGTAGCTTTGGATCGCTTACACGGTTGCTGGCAGCGTAGCGCTCAAAGCGATGAAAAGCCTCTTTGTCGTTATATCGTGTCCAATGATAGTAAGAAAGGTAAGGATCAAGGGAGTCTTTCGTCTCGCGGCTTAGGCGTTTAATTTCACGCTGAGCAGTAATAACGCCTTTTAGCCGTGTCGCTTCCTTGCCTTTACGTTTAATGTGTTCGATATGCTGCACTTCTTCGACGCAGGTTAGATACTCTTCGAAGTTCAGAAGGAGAGGGTACTTGTAAGCGTCGTCTTTTGAATCTTGATTGTAGTAACGCAAGCGAATAATCTCAGCTCGCTCGCCGCGACAACGGGCATCCAAACTCAAATCTAAGCAAATCTCGCTGTGAGATTCACAAATTTCACTGATAGTAGGTTCAAAAAGATCGCCACAACCCGTCAGTGTTGTCGCTGCTGCCAGCCACACCGTCGTTACATAACCTTTTGTTGGAAACTTACTAAATAAACTCTCTGTTATACGAGTTTTCATAGAGGTTTTGAAACTTATCAACAATTTGGTCTTCCTTGCTTGTTTATTTAAGATACTGCTCGTCACCGTCAGGCGAAAACTCACCTAGTGTACCCTAAAAATAATAAAAAGCTGACGCGTAATTAGGATTAGTTGTACGTGTTTGTGCCACAAAAAAATTGGCTGCGCATACAACAATGACAACACCGTTAAATTAATATCGATGAAGGCAGAAGCATGAATCAACAGTTTGAGCAGGAATTACAAAGCAGCTGGCAAGAGCGTCAGGAATACGCAGAAATGATGTTGCCCCTTATTGGTAAATTGTATCGCAATAAGGCAGTTGAAATTTCGGTTTATGGACGCTCGCTACTGAACGCTAGTGCTATTGATGTTATCAAAGCGCACCGTAAAGTGCGTCTGCACGAAGGTATTAAGCTACGCCTACGCGAAAGCTATCCAATCTTAGAAGCCTTGAGCAACATGAAGCTTGCTCCTGCACAAATTGATATTGGTAAATTGGCTTTTGATTTTCACTACGGTTCTGCGGTCGACAACAACGACCTTACGGCCTACCTTAACGAAAAACTAAACGACGTTGCCGATAAAGAGGACGATCAGAAACCTCAGGACGTTGTACTATATGGTTTTGGCCGTATAGGTCGTTTACTTGCTCGCTTGCTTATTGAACGCCAAGGTAAAAACAATAAGCTTCGCTTACGTGCCATTGTGGTTCGTGGCGGGCGCGATGGCGACCTAGAAAAACGCGCAAGCTTACTGCGCCGCGATTCAGTGCATGGGCCGTTCAACGGCAGCATCACAGTTGACCACGAGCGTAACGCGCTAAAAGCAAACGGTTCATACATTCAAGTCATTTATGCCAACAGCCCAGATGAAGTGGATTACACGCAATATGGTATCGATAACGCTATCATCGTAGACAACACGGGTATCTGGCGTGACCGCGATGGCCTTGGCCTACACCTTAAAGCTAAGGGGGCAGCGAAAGCTATCCTTACTGCCCCGGGTAAAGGTGACATCAAGAACATCGTACACGGTGTAAATGACGAAGAAGTAACACCAGAAGATACAATTGTGTCTGCTGCAAGCTGTACGACTAACGCAATAACGCCGGTACTTAAAGCGCTAGACGAAGAGTATGGCATTGAAAACGGTCACGTTGAAACCGTTCACTCTTACACCAACGACCAAAACCTTATCGATAACTACCACAAAGGTGATCGTCGTGGACGTAGTGCGCCACTTAATATGGTTATTACCGAAACGGGCGCTGCGAAAGCCGTTGCCAAAGCGTACCCAAAACTGGCAGGTAAACTTACCGGTAATGCTATCCGCGTACCTACACCTAATGTGTCGCTAGCGATTTTGAACCTAAATCTTAAAACACCAGTGGATCGTATTGCAGTTAACGAGTTCTTGCGCGATACCGCGTTGTTCTCAAAGCTTCAACACCAAATTGACTACACGGCAAGTAAAGAGATTGTGTCAACAGACTTAGTCGGCTCTCGCGCTGCGTCTGTGGTTGACTCTCAGGCGACCATCGCCGCAGATAACCGCCTGACACTATACGTGTGGTATGACAACGAGTTTGGTTACAGCTGTCAGGTACTACGTGTAGTTCGTGATATGGCAGGGCTTAGTTTCCCTACGTTGCCGCTTTAAGCAACACGCAGTTTAATTAACTGTATAAAAAACCGACCTAAGTGGTCGGTTTTTTGATGGTGTAAACATTTTGTATACTTTCGATAGTACAAAACCCGCTGTGTGCGTGGAATTTGTGTTTACGTCTATGCTAAATTAGCGCTCAAATAATGAGGAAAACGACAGTCTATGCATATTTCCAGTCAATTCGACAGCGGTAACATTGAAGTTGTTAGCGCACAATCACCAGACGATATCCGTCTAACCATTCCCAACGACAACCAATCTGAATTTGCTCAGTGGTTCCATTTTCGTTTAGTGGGCGAAACTTTTGTAACTCACACAATGACGATTGGTAATCTGGCTAAGTCAGCGTATCCAGAAGGTTGGAAGGGATATAACGTTCTAGCGTCTTACGACCGTCAAACTTGGTTTAGAATTCCTAGCGAATTTGACGGTGACAATCTTACGTTCTCACTAACGCTAGAACAGCCAAGTGTGTACTTCGCGTATTTCATTCCTTTTAGCTACGAACGTCACCTTGATCTTGTGCACGACGCGCAGATGTCACTACTGTGCGAGCACAAATTCCTAGGCCTTACCCTTGATGGCCGTGATATGTCTATGCTGGTTATCGGTGAAGAAACACCAGAAAAGAAAAAAGTCTGGATCACGGCACGTCAACACCCTGGCGAAACCATGGCCGAGTGGTGTGCCGAAGGTATTATTTATCGTCTGCTCGACGAGCAAGATGGTTTGGCGCGACAGTTGCTTGATAATGCTGTTTTCTACATTGTGCCAAACATGAACCCAGACGGCAGCGCACGCGGTCATCTGCGTACCAACGCTGTAGGAACCAATCTAAACCGTGAGTGGGCGACACCATCGAAAGAAAAAAGCCCAGAAGTACTTTACGTACTGAATGCAATGAGCGAAATTGGTGTAGACATGTATCTTGATTTGCACGGTGATGAGGCATTGCCGTACAACTTTGTCGCAGGAAGTGAAGGTAACCCTAGCTACAATGACACCATCAAAATGCTTGAAAATACGTTTAAAGATGCGCTGTTGAACGCTACGCCAGAGTTTCAAGATGAATTTGGTTACGATAAAGATGAGCCAGGCAAGGCTAATTTAACCGTAGCGTCAAATGCGGTGGGCGAGAAATTCAAATGTATGGCATATACAGTGGAAATGCCATTTAAAGACAATGCAGATGTACCGGACGATATCTACGGTTGGTCGGTACAGCGTAGCCGTCAATTAGGTGAAGATTTACTTATTGGTGTGAATGCAGTTGTTAAAAAGCTAAAAGCATCAGAGCAATAAAACAAGAATAAGGAAGCGAAAGCTTCCGCAAAAAAGGCCTCGACAAAAAGAGGCCTTTTAATTATTAAAATAAAACAACAATTAAACATAATAAAAAAGGGGAATAACGTTGGAAGGGTTATATGGTTTTCTAACTATGCTCGATGGATTCTTAGGAGGCGCGTTCTGGTTTCCTTATGTACTGTTAGGCGTAGGTCTTTTCTTTACGGTTTATCTTAAATTTCCGCAAATTCGTTTCTTTAAACATGCTTGGCAGGTTGTTACCGGTAAGTTTGATAAAGAAAGCGATCCAGGCGACACCACCCATTTTCGCGCGCTAACTACCGCACTGTCTGGTACCGTAGGTACAGGTAACATCTCAGGTGTTGCATTCGCTATTTTCCTTGGTGGCCCCGCTGCACTATTTTGGATGTGGGTAACCGCCTTTTTAGGTATGACTACAAAATTCGTTGAAGTTACTCTGTCGCACAAATATCGCGTAAAGACAGAAGACGGCACCATGGCCGGTGGTCCTATGTATTACATGGACCGTCGCCTAAACATGAAGTGGTTAGCGGTTGCATTTGCTGTTGCAACGGTGGTAAGTTCATTTGGTACCGGAAACCTTCCTCAAAGTAATGGTATCGCGCAAAGTATCGAAGCAACATTTGGCTTCGAGCCTTGGATGGTAGGTAGTGTACTGGGTATTCTTCTAGCCTTGGTAATTCTTGGTGGTATCCAACGCATTGCCGCGTTTACAGCGCGTGTTGTTCCAGTTATGGCTGTTATCTACCTCATCGGTGCGCTAGCGGTTATTTTCGCTAATCTTGACAACATAGGGCCTTCGTTTGCCGCAGTTATCGGTGATGCGTTTACTGGTTCAGCTGCCGCAGGTGGTTTCTTGGGAGCTTCGTTAGCTTATGCGTTTAACCGTGGGGTTAACCGAGGCTTGTTTTCAAACGAAGCGGGTCAAGGCTCTGCACCTATCGCTCACGCAGCAGCAAAAACGAAAGAGCCTGCTTCAGAAGGTATGGTGTCACTGCTTGAACCCTTTATCGACACTATTCTAATTTGTACCGTAACGGGTTTGGTTATTCTGTCGTCGGGCGTGTGGAAAGAAAAACACGAAAACGTCTTCGATCGTTCAGACATGTACTTTGTTGCAGGACAATACGACGACTCGAATCAGGATGACGTAAACAAACTATATGGTTACTTGAATGAAATTGAAGGTAACAATGTACAGCCTTATACTGGCTCAATTACCGTTGTTAACGGCACGGCGGTAAGCGATGGTTTTACACTGCTTAACGCTAGGTCTGTAGCAGAAGATGTGAAGTATGCAGTAGGTAGTGAAGACTTGTTTACTGGCACGCTTAAGATTGTCGACGGAAAGCCGGTTAAAGAGAACCTTGAAGTAAGCGGTAAGTCACTGGTTCACTCGGCAGCGCTCACCACCATTGCCTTTACTCGCGGTTTCTTTGGCGATTTCGGTCAATATATTGTGTCAATTGGGCTTATGCTGTTTGCGTTCTCAACCGCCATCGCTTGGTCATATTATGGTGATCGCGCTATGACATATTTGTTCGGTCCTCGCTCCGTAATGCCGTATCGCGTCATCTACGTCGCCGGTTTCGTTTGGGCTGCATTCTCTGACACCACATTAGTTTGGGCACTTTCAGCTGTGGCTATCGTGGTAATGACCTTGCCAAACTTGTTCGGCATCATGTTGCTTTGTAAAGAGATGAAAGAAACGGTTAACGACTACTGGTCTCGACATAAAAAATAAGGTGAGTATTGCCTAAAGCATCGCCCCCTCTTGAGTTTCACTGAAGGGAAATGCAACTTGGCTATCAGGTAAAAATGCGTAGCGGTGAACTTTGTATAAAAGTTAACACCCTGCGCATTTTTGTTTTATAGCGATAAGGTTAATCCACAGAATCGACTTCATTGTTGTGATGAACTTAAGTATGATACCCATCCGCGTATAAATGCGTCTTCGCTCAATAGCGAGTTGCGCATTTCCATTTCGCACCCAATAAACAGGAGCAACATATGGCATTAGTTGACTGTCCTTCGTGTAATAAAAAAACGTCTGACAAAGCGAAGACGTGTCCTCACTGTGACTTTAAAATCGGTGATGCGACCTCTGAAGATATAGAGCGCAAACAAAGCTTACAAAGATTTAAAAAGTTAGCCAGTATCCAGAACCAATCCCTTCTTGCTATGCTGATATTCGTTGCGAGTTTTGGCTTCATGTATTGGGGCGGAACACGCCCAGGTGATTTGCAACATAATTTAGCTATTTTGGGCGCAGTGGTTGGCTTTGTTTGGTACTTAGTAAACCGCGCGCGTATTGTTTACATAAAGCGTTTTTCCTAAATGAATATAGAAGCACTTTTAGCCAGCATGACGCCGGAGATTTACGAGCGTCTGCGTCAGGCTGTTGAAACCGGTAAGTGGCCAGATGGCACGCCTTTAAACGAAGAGCAAAAAGCAAGCAGTATGCAGGCTGTTATGCTGTATCAAGCAAAAATAGAAAAGTCCTCTGAGCATATGACAGTAGGTGAAAGCGGCGAAATTGTACATAAAAGTAAAGCCGACTTTAAACGCTCGTTACGCGATGAGCAGGATGATAATAATACAATAGCGCGGTTTAAACAGGATGATATTTAGTCGTATATTTGCGCCTTCACACCAAAGCCCAAAGCCTGAAAAACGGATGCAGGCAATCGAGAGTCTCTCTCCCGAAAAGGCACAGGAAAAAACAATTCTTCACGAACTGGCATTTAATGACGAAGATGCAAATGTCAGTTTAGCAGCACTCGAAAAGCTTAATAGCTTTGTGCTGTGGCTTAAAATGTCACAAATTGCCAAGCAGTCTCGCGTTAAAAAAGCGGCGGAGAAAAAGGTAAACGCCGCTTTGTTAGGCGAGGGGGATGTCACACTCTCCCGCCAAGAGATATTCTCTTTTTTAACTGAAACAGCCAACGCCGATTTGGTAGTGCAGTTAGTACCACAAATGTTGAAGAAAGAGCCTATGCTCTTACAAGATGATGCGCTAGCTAGCGCGCTAATCGAAAAAGTAGCGAAGCCATCTTTCACCCAGTTTGTTTTTTTAGAAGGCGCAAGTCCCCAACTGCAGACTCAACTAGTCAACGCACATTCAGACGTATCAGATCTGCAAAAGCTTGCTAAGAAAGTGTCAGATGATGCCCTTGTTACGAAAATTAATGCGCGGATAGATGCTATCAAAGAGGCTGCAAAGCGCCCAGTGGAGCTTAAAAAGCAGCTCACTCTGGGACTTTCAAAATATCAGGCTTTACTCGACAAATCAGATGTAGAAACCATTGATGAAAAGCGCAACGAACTTGAGAGCGAATTGACAGGGCTATTTGCTCAAATTGATTTACTCACTTCAGAAGAACGCGCTGATTATGAAGAAAAGCGCGCGCGTATTGGTGAGCAGCTCGAGCGATATTTAAGCCGTATACGCCCGGCATGGGAAGAGAAGCAACAAGCGTCGCAACGTGCCAATACCAAAGCATTGTGCGAACAGCAGCTTACTCATGCCAAGGAGCAGGTAGCTTGGTTGTACAATAACAGGCTTTGTGAAGCGACGCTTGCTGATGTTGCTACGGTTAATGAAAGCGTGCGCGGTGTTGAAGCAACGCTCGAACAGCTAGCGCGTCTCGATGATGAATCTGCAACTGATAAGCGAATTACACAGATTAAGCACTCTGTCGACGAACTAAACGAGCAGCTTGATCGCTTCTCTATGCAGCAGCAATACGGCCAAAAGCTACTGATAAAACTTCAGTCGCTCGAAGACATTGCCGCTAAGATCGTTTCGGCAAGCGATAGCGAGTCGGGTAAAGATACCCGTGATGTGAGCGTTGAAGAAGCTAGCGCATCGACTGAGAATTTGAGTCAGGTAAATGGTGGCGACGCATTACAAAGCAGTAGTGTAGTGGCTCTTAAAGCGGAGTTTGACGAAGCACGTCAAGCGTATAAAGCGCTTAGTCGCGAAATCGATGCCATTCCTAAGGCGTTGTCTAAACGTTTCAACGCAGCGACAAGCAGTGTAAATGCCAAAGAGCGTGCTCAAAAATCCAAAGAAAATGAGCAAGTAAAACACATTAGAAAGCACATTAGCGTTATCGATAACTTAATTGCTCAGGGTAAATTCCGCGTTGCTATTTCAAAATTTGCAAAGCTTCAGGAAAGTTATGCTGCGCTTCCTGGTTCAGCGAAAAAGTATGTAGAGAAGCGTTTTGAAAAGACCGCTGGTGATGTGTCGCGCTTAGAAGGATGGCAGGATTACCTTGCTGCGCCGCGCAAACCCGCTCTTGTAGAAGAAGCAAAAGCGTTAGCCAGCGCTGATGCAGAAAATATTAAGCAAAGAAGTGAGGCCATTAAGTATCTGCGTAAGCAATGGTTATCACTAACACCGTCATCGTCAACGAGTGAAGAAAGTAGTGATGACGCGTTGTTACAGCAGCAATTTGATGATGCACTTGAAAAGGCCTTCGAGCCTTGTAGAGCGCATTACGCGAAGTTAGATGCACAGCGGGCTGCTGCGCGTGAACAGCGTATGTCGATTATCGCTACCGTTAAGGCAATGGACATTAACATGCCGGAAGCCGAGTTAGTGAAAGTTTTCGATAGAGTGTCTAAACAGTGGCACGCTGCAGGTCAGGTTGAACGTGAAATTTATGAACAGCTGAAGCAAGAATGGAAGGCGGTATCATCGCCCATTCAGGCTAAAGTAAATAAATGGCAAAGCGACAACCAAGCCCAAAAGCGTGCGTTAGTCACCCAAGCTTGTCAACTTGCTACGGTAGAAGATGTTGCTGGCGCTGCCGACAAAGCTCAGCAATTGCAAAGCCAGTGGAAGCAAATAGGCCATGCAGGTAAACGTGAAGAGAGTAAGTTGTGGGCAGAATTTAAAGCTGCCAATGACACCGTATTTGAACGTTTAAAAGCCGAGCGGAAAGTACAGAATAATGCATTTAACGCGTTAGTAGATTCGCTACTCAAGCAAGTGGAAGCTGTTGACATCAACAGCGATGATGTAACGTTCAGTCAATCAATAAGCGACGTTCGCGCTCAGTTAACCGACTTGCCTAAAGCGCAACGTACGAAAGTAGATAAAAAGATTGATTCACTTGAAAGTAAGCGCGCGGCGCAAGCGAAAAATGCACAATCTCAAGCCCGATTGGCGCGAGCTCAGGCTCTGATTTCTTTACTACAGCTAAGTGTAGGTGAGGGAAGTGGTGATGAGCAATCTCTAGCGGAAACGTTAGGGAAGCGTTGGTCAAGCGTATTGGGTCAGTCAACTGGAAATAAAACAACTCAGCACGATAGACAATGGTTGACGGTAGCATTAGAAGTCGCAACTGGTATGCCAAGCCCAGATGCAGACGCATCTATACGCTCTAGCGTACAGCTACAAATGATGACATCTAAGTTGGAACAAGGCGAAGCGGCAACAGCTCCCGACATTCTTGCTGACTGGTTATCATACGACTCGATAAGCGAAGAAGATAACCATTTGCTGCAACGAGTTGTTTCAGTTATTGATACTCATCCTGAAATTGTTGCTTAAACGGAAAGCCTAAATGGAAAACAGTGTTGAGTTTCAATTTGAAACAGAAATGTCTGCCTATCGCTTTTTGAATACCGTGAAGCATATTGACGCAGAAGGGTTAAGAGTGAAGTTCGGGCGTACGGATCATCACGTGAGTGTAAAATACCGTTACGGCGTAGGTGAATTTGATTCGACGCTATCTACACTAGACGATCTTGCTCGTGAGTTAGGTGGTGAAGAAGTGTCTTAACTAACCAGTTAGGTCAAACCACGTCGACTGTAAACACAAAAAGGGCCAGACAATTGTCTGGCCCTTTTTTGATAAAAACGTGATTAACAGTCTTTATCTTCAGCGTCTACGCCTTCTTTCACATCTTCACAAGCGTCTTCAACGGCATTACCTGCATCGGTAACAATTTCGTCTAGCTCTTCGCCTGCGTCTTCCGCTTCACCGTCACCGCAAGCTGCTAGTGATAGTGCAAATGCTGATGCTACTAGTACCTTTGATAAGTTTTTAAATGAAAACATATCCTTACTCCTTTTTCCTATTAAAATACTTCTAACTCTTAGGCTCTTGGTGCTCTACCACGTAACGCATTTGCGATAAGTGAGATTACGAGCAACGCGATAAACACAAAGAAAAGAAACTGTGCGATACCTGTTGCTGCACCTGCGATGCCTCCAAAACCAAAAACTGCTGCAATAATGGCGATGATAAAAAATGTGATTGCCCAACCTAACATAACTAAATCCTCGTATTGCTTCCGTTACTTTCACTTTAACTAATGCTATCTTTGTGCCTGTTTTTTTAAGTTATTGAAATATATTGATATAATTTAATTTTTCTCTGGTTGTCAGGCCGTATCTGCAGGCAATTAACGTCACGATTACACGTACGAATGCATTTTTTACATGATTGAGTAAGGCCCTAGTCACCCAACTTTACTCTTTGTGTGTTAAGGGCCTTTGGCTGGAGTTATTTTTTGATTCTTACCAGCTTCCGAAGAATGTGAGAGCAAGGTTGTGGTTTGTTATGGCGTCTGAATTGGCGCCTGGCGACGCAATATGATTATGTAAGTATCCCATCTCGACGCGCCATTTCTTGTTGAGGTGATAGGCCGGTCCCACGTAAAGTCTATTTTGATCAAACCCGCTATTTTGGCCCCAGTCTGTGTCGTTCAAAGCCCAAAATACCTCGTCCCACACGACTATTGACCATTGCTCATTTAAAGGTTTCGACCACCGTATAAATTGTCTAAACCTATAGCCTGTATCATCGCCTTCATCGCTCCTGAATCGCTGCTCCAAACGACTTCTACCTGAAATGGTACCGCCCATAAATTTGCTTAATGAATACGTGGCTTGCTGCCACACCCTGTCTTCTTCAATTGAACCGCTGTCTGAGTCTATCGTTACTCTTGCAACACCCAGCCACAAGGTCGTATCGCTTGATAGTTGGTAGCCGACACCGGGACGAACGATAGAAACGCCTAGCCGAGATGCGTCGTCTTTAAAGCGTAAATGACCGTCAAACCAAAATTGCCATTTACCTTTATCATCGGCATTTCCAGTGAGTGCGAGGGCATTCCAAGATTGAAAATCTGACTCGGCGTGTGACTTAACGCCGGCTGTCATCGCCATCGCAAGTAGTAAGACGCAACGCGTCATAATTCGTTTTGCGCACATAGTTTTTCTCGTTGAAAATAAAAAAGAGGCAAAGCGAAAGGGAAGGGACGCCTTGCCTGCAAAGGGAGAGTGTTTCGCCCCTCACACTTCCTAAGAATGGAGGGGCAATGGCCTATCTAGTTACCGTTTGGGTTGTAAGGTAACGAAGATTGGTGAGCAACAATACGCAGGTCGCCGTCACTATCTTTGACATAGGCAAACGTGTATTCCACCTTCGTTTCGCCACCTTTTGTATCAGTAAAGAAGTAGTTGCCCATCGCCACGGCCATGCGACAGCTGTTGTTGATAATACCCACATTATCGAATTTCACATTTGTGTATGGCTTTATAGCAAAGCCTTTGTCCTCTTCGTAAGCGTCATTACCGCCAACAAAGTATGAAAGCGCAGCATCGAAGCTTGAACGGAACTGGTCGTTAGCTGCAAGCGTTGGTTTAAACAGTACGCTGCTTAAATCGTAACCATACATAGCTTGGATGAAATCTGCGGCTTCGCCAGAGTAATCACCATCATTGCTAAATACTGCACCAATTCGCACTATGCCGTCGCCCCACATCTTTTGTGCCGTTACCACTTCTCGCTCAGTAATACATTCGTCGGAATAAAGTAATGCGTTGTCGAGTGCTTTAGCTTTTAACGCCGGAACATTCGAACTAGCTGAATGCTCCATCTGCGGTTTTGCCACTGCACTGCAACCTGTCACCAACATTACTGTAGCTGCTACAAGAGTAGTTTTTGTCATTAACGTGCTTAGCTTTCTCATCGCCTGACTCCTTAGTCATTTGCAAAATAAATATGTGCTATTACCTGATTCAATTGCTTAGAGCAGTACCGCTACAACGTTGTTGCTAGAGGTTTATAAATCTGCTCTGCAGTTTATGGGTTTAATGATAGCGAGCTATGATGACGGAGACTTTTGTACAACATTAATAGAAGATTAACGGGTCATTAAAAATGCAAGAAGCACTTCAGAAGAATGGATAACAGCTATAAACTAGAGTCTATAGACTAGAGGCTATAGATTAGAGGCTTTAAATTAGAGAAAAGGGCTGTGATAGCAGCAGTGTCATCGACTTTTTCAAGAAGAAACGAATATGACACCGCCCAAGTTTGTAGAAAAGTGAAGAATGCAGTTAGCCTGTGGACTGCTAGCCACAACAGAAAAGTAATAAAGACTATTGCACAGGTTGTTGGCTTTGAACCATATTACGGTTTTGCTTATGTGTTTGAGCGATGCTTTTCAATAACTGCAACTAGGGCCTGAAAAGCATTTCTATTAAAACTGATGTTTCAGAGCATTAGTGAGCGGCAAAACGCTCAGCTAGTTGCCATTTTTTGGCTCCAGAGGCTCTGATAGTACCTCTAAGACAGTAAAAGCATTTTTACCTAGACGCGTTTTATCATTCGCCATCATTACATCAATAGTAAAGTAGATGTCGTTAATTTGAGTTTTCACAACGTCGCTTGAGCTTGGGACGGCCATAGGCTGTGCCACTTCATCGCAGCCTGACATAGTGCACTGCCTGTCTGTTTGAAATGCCACGGGCTCTTCCTTGTTCGCCATAACTTCTCGCGCAACAACTGGCTTTTTATCCACGTTGGTTTTAACAATAGCTAAATAGGTAAAGCCTTGCTTTTGAGCAATTTCCGCTGCTCTGTAAAGGGCATATTGCTGTACTTTATCAGCAGGAGTTTTGTCTGTTGCCTTAAAAAGAACCTTGTATTCGTTCTCAGAAATTTTTTCGCTCGAATAGCCATAGGCAGCTTTGGAACTCGCTGACTTATAAGGGGTAGGGGCTGCTACAGGGGTCGATGAACAACCTACTATTGCAAGGCTAAACGCCACACCAACACAGGCAAGCGTCAAACGACTTTTCTTCATATTTTTTTTGTTGTTCATCTCACATATTCCTTAATACTGTGATCATTGAAATAACGACAATAGCGCAGTCCTACTTATTGCCATTAGGGCTTGATTGCGTTTTGCTTTGGGTTTTGCATCTACCGCACCCTTGTATGCGCCAAGGGTTGCGATGCCAAGCAATGTTTCAGGCTTTCCCATCATCAGTTTACATTGCCTCTTTGCTTGTGTAAGTGCAACATCTGCATGATGTTTTTGCGAAAAATAAGCATGCTCTTTCTGTGCTATATCTTTCATATTCGATTTTAAAAAAATGTTCATCTCTTTTCCTCATTATTGGCCGTGATTTATTACGCAATGGTAAGTGTGTTCACTATCCGAAAACCCGTCGCCACGTTTGAATGAGTCTGCTAAAGCTCAAGTAATTAAATGAATTTTGTGCAAGTTTAAATAAACAAAAGGCCGCAACACTGTTAAACACCAACAACAGGAGTGGAACTACCACATAGCTAACGCCCACACTATGAAGTATAGCGCCAATAGCGATGTTTAAAATGAGCCAACATACAGTGCCCACCGCAAATGCCGCTAAGCATGCAAAGACTGTAACAAAGAAACTCTTTTTAATGAGCATCAATTCACTGTTAGTGAGCTCTAAAAACGCTAAACCCTGCGCTTTTCGCTGGGTAAATGCTTCAGAGAATGCCGAGAAGATATCCGAAAACGATGGGTCGGGGTAATTCTGTTGCGTCGACTTGTGTTGCGTAGAGTGTTCAGAGGCTGCTGATGCAGCGTTAGCATTGTCACCGTTGCTTTTAACATTAAGATTCGCCTGCGCCGCGGGCGGCGTCAGGCGAAAAGGATTTTCTGTGCACAAATTGTACTTTGCTCTTCGAAAATCAGGTACAGTCATCGAATTACTTCTTACGTAAAAGTGACGTCACTAACATTCCTGCTGCGAATGCGATACCCGCTGTCGCTACTGGGTTTTCAATGGCATATTTACGTACGTTTGACGCCTGCCATTTCTGCTGCGCCAGACGCTTTCTCGCTGACATGTTCTCTGCAGACGATGTAGCAGTGCGACGAATGTTTTCCTCCGCAATGCCTGCACTGTCTGCTAACTTGTCTACTGACGCATGAAGAGAATCTTTCAGTTGATCCGTTACTGGGTGACTCGGCTCAGCCACGCTGTTTGTATCGTTATGTTTAGCTGTTTGCGATTTAACTGAAGCTTGTGTAGCCATAATACTCTCCTTAATATTTTAGGTTCATATAGGTAGCTGCAACTGATATACCAAATTATTATCTTACTGTTTTATATGATTTATTTTTATTTTACTATTGTTGCGTGAGGTGCTTATGTGCAAGTCTCACACACTGTTGTGTCTTACGTCTGTAATATTTTCTTGCTCTTGATGATGCGCTGCTCAACCTCCGACATTCGGTACAGGTTGGCAGCGAAATAATTAACTTTTCAGCCCACTACCGAGGCTAAATCGTCTTTAGTGACAGGTTTGAGCAGTGCACTGTTGATCCCTATAGTTGTCATCGTTTCGGAGTCCGCTTCGTGGCCGCTTACAATAGTAAGGATGGCATCTGGTAGCTTTTTCTTGAGCTCACTCGCTAAGTCGTAACCGTTATAATCGGGAAGGGTAAGATCCATAAGAATGTGATCGAAACGTTGATTTTCTGCAGCCTGTAATGCTTCAGCACCGCTGTACTGAGTAGTGACCGTATGACCTAAGTGGGAAAGAAACAATTGTAGTAGCTCCGCCGCATCCTCATCGTCTTCAATCACAAGTATATGCTTATTGGCAGGCTGATCTGAATTACCTTTTGAATCAGTAGACTGGATTTTCTGCTCTGCTTGCCCATTATCTGCAAGTCCTCGATAAGCGGTTTCGTCCTCTGGAGCGTGCGGCTTGTCTATTGGCATGTCTGCAACTTGTGCCTCCACGTTGGTAAATGTTACGTGATTACCTGGCGGGAGGTATTGCGAAAGCAAGTTAGCCAGTGCAAACCGGTCAATCGGTTTTCCAATTACGTCGTTAAACCCTTCGCGAATTAACGATTCTCTTAAGCCTTTGCGGCTTGCTGCTGTGACGGCTATCACTGGGATATCCTGCCCATGTCGTCTAATCGCATGTAGGGCTTCTATGCCATTCATCACTGGCATATGAATATCCATTAAAACGAGGTCGAAGGGCTGGTTGTGTTCATCCGCCTGCAACACGGCTTCCAGTGCTTTTACGCCATTTTCAGCGTAGCTAATGTCAGCTTGAGATTGACTCACAAGGTGGCCGGTTAGACGTCGAATTTCTCGCAAGTCATCAACAATTAATACGCGTCCAGTCACGTTTAAATTGATGCTACTAGACTCGACAGGTTGAATTTGGCCTAATTCAAGATCTATACGAGGCTGTTCAGAAACATCGCCAGGGTTTATATCAAATGTAAATGTGCTGCCTTCTCCTAAACGAGACTTAACATCAATGTCGCCGCCCAGTTTAGTGACAAGCTCTTTGCAAATGGCAAGTCCAAGTCCTGCTCCGCCATGATTGGCACGCATTACATCTTCTATTTGTTCGAAAGGCTGAAAAATGTTGATGAGCTTATCAGGCGGCATGCCGATACCTGTATCATCTACAGAAAATCGCAGCAGTGTTCGACTCGAATCGTTTACAGACGGCTCGTCGAGAGAGATGGTAAGCGTGATACTGCCCTTATCGGTAAATTTCACCGCATTTGAAATTAGGTTCAACAATACCTGACGCAGGCGGGTAGGATCTGTGTGAATAAACTCTGGTATTTTTGTTTTAGAAACAACGTTAAGGCTTAGTCCTTTGTCTTTGGCATTCAAACGCATTAATGAGTGAATGTCCGTTAAAAACGCGCTTAAGTTCACTTCTTTAATGTTGAGTTCAAGCTTTTCTGCCATTATCCGCGACATGTCCAGCAAATCGTTGAGTAGGCTCAACAGGTGCTTGCCATTAGAGTGGATAATAGATAACTCTTGTTGAAAAGGGCTGTTTCTCGCATCGTCTATAAGCAGTTCAGTGTAGCCAAGAATAGAGGTGAGGGGCGTGCGCAGCTCATGCCCTAAATGCGCAAGGAACTTATCTTTAGCCTTGTTCTTTTGCTCTACTTTGTTTCGCTCAATTCGCTCGTTCTCTATGTCACGGCGAACCATGGCGTATCTAATCGTGCGCATAAACCGCGGTGATTCAATTTCCGATTTTTGCAAGTAGTCTGCGGCACCTGCTCGCATGACCATTTCATCCACCGTAGCATCCGATTGTCCGGTAAGTATCACCACGGGTAAATTGAACTGGTTAGATTTTAAAACACCCAATACATCAATCGCGTTCTCTGCACCCAGTAAGTAATCTAACAAACACAGGTCGAAACTTTGTGTCTTTAATGCTTCCACTGCGTCTAAGCTATTCGTCACCCACGTCAACTCAAACGTAGGTGACTCGCACTGTGCTAGATAGTCAGAGGTTAAGAAGTAATCATCTTCATCATCCTCTACCAATAAAATTTTTATTACCTCTGACATCTAGTACCTCGTTTACCGATGGGGTATTTTTGAAACTTTATTGAGTAACATGTTTGGGTTGTCAAAAATTCAACTAACCCTTATTTGTTTACTCGTGTGGTAATTCTACGAACTCTATCCAGTAACGTCCGAGCGCGCGCATTAGTTCAACCAATCCTTCAAAGTTCACTGGTTTTGTAATGTAAGATGCGCAACCTAGATCATAACCGCGTAGCATATCTTCCTCCTCTTTAGAGGTTGTGAGAATTACCACTGGGATACTGCGAAGCTTGGGGTCGTTTTTCAGTTCTTGCAGCGCCTCTCTACCGTCTTTTCTTGGCATGTTTAAATCTAGTAAAATAAGACTAGGTCGCGGTGCCGATGCAGGATCTGTATATTTACCTTCATGACGAAGAAACTCTAATAATTCAACGCCATCTTCAACACAAAACAGATTGTTTAGAACGCGGCTTTCATTGAGCGCGTCAACCGTAAGTAAGCGGTCGTCTTCGTCATCGTCCGCCATAAGAATATTGATAGGCTGAGTTTGTTTACGCGTCATTGTGTGTTTCTCCATTATTGTTGTTAGAACCAAACGGTTCGCTATTTTTGGGTATTATTATTGAGAACGTTGCCCCTTTTCCGGGAGAACTAACTGCGGTTATTTGACCGTTGTGCCGTTCTACAATACGACGACAAACGGCAAGCCCAATACCCGTACCTTTGTATTCGCTTCTACCGTGAAGGCGTTGAAAAGGGGCAAATATTTTTTCAGCAAACGATTGTTCGAACCCTATACCGTTGTCTGATACGGTGATTTTTGTCCAGTCATATTCTTCAGCAAGCAGAATGTCTTTCGTTTCTTCTTCCTTCGCGTCCCTTGCAGATATCGTTACTTCTGGTCTCACGCCCTCGCTCTGAAATTTCAGTGCGTTAGACACTAAGTTTAAAAACAGCTGCTCTAATTGCGATTTGTCACCGCGAATAGTGGGCATATCGCTAACATGTATTTGCGCAGACTTTTCATCGATAGCGATTTCCAAATCGCCCATGATGCTATCCACTACGGTGCCTAGATTAACGTCGTCAAACTCTTTACCTCGTGTGGAAACACGAGAAAAGGCGAGAAGGTCTGAAATAAGCATGGACATCCGCTCTGCTGCATTTAGCATGCGCGCAAGGTAATCTTTGCCTCTTTCGTCTATCACATCGTTGTAGCCCGATTCTAAGCGGTTACCAAATGCCCGAATTTTTCTTAATGGTTCTTGAAGATCGTGTGACGCCACAAAGGCAAAATCTTCCAACTCTCTATTACTTCGTGCTAATTCGTCTGAATAGACACTTAACTCCTGCGTTCTATCTGCTATCCGAGATTCTAGCTCTTCGTTAACAGACTCTAGGTCAGCTTGATACTTCTCATGCTCACGGGAATTTATTTTGAGCAGTAAAAATACTGTAATAATCAGTAGCAGAGTCGTTGCAGAGGAAATGATCAGTGTATTAACAGAGTCCCTTCTTAGGCTCATTAAGTTGGCTAAATGTGTGCCTTGCATATCTCGTTCTGAACCGTCGATTTCTCTAAATAAGGTTTCAAACTGTTTGTAGAGTTTTATACCCTTATCGCTATTCACTAAAATGACAGCTTGTTGCTCTTTCCCTTCTTTATACAGCTCAACTACTTCAATGACTTCATTGATTTTTGCTTTGGTTAAAGACAAAAGTTCTTCGATGCGGATGGACTGGTCGTTAATATCTGAAGAGAAGGAGCTTACTTCTACCTCATCCATTAATTCGCCGATTACGCTTAACGTTTCGGTGTAGTCGGTAAGATATTCTTCATCGCCAGTTAGCATATAGCCGCGCTGACCAGACTCCACGCGAAGTACAGCAACGTGAAGGCGGTTAACTGCATTGATAACACGGTTCGTAGTGAACAGCCGCGCTTCCAGAGCAGAAAGGTCATTCAATGTACTAACTACGTAAAATGAATTAGCAGTTATTACAATAATGACCAGAACAACTAAAATTATCCAACTGTATAGTGAAGACAATACTTTAGTAATCATTTACTTAATCCGAAACATTGCCACTTAACTCTGATGTCATTTCAGCAAGAGTATGGCTGCAGTCTTTAGCACTGCTTATTATTTTATCCAACGCAACCAATGCCTTTTCAGGTGGAACGTCACCGTTTAATGCCATTTTTACTAGCTCAGCTTGCATTGATATTCTGTTTAATGGTTTGCGTGCATCATGCACATAAACATTTAGTCGAGAAAGTTCTTCGCTAGTCATGCCGAATACCTCTTACTTAGTCGTCTTTACTTAAGTCACCATATGCATGAAGACGGTTGTAAAGCGTTTTTGTACTAATTCCCAGCATTTCTGCTGCGGTGGTCTTATTGCCATTCACTTTTTCCAACGTGGCATAAATTAGCTCTTTTTCCACGTCTTCAATGGTTCTACCAGCTTGAAGTGCCGGTGTCGTGCTCTGTTTTTGAGCGAAGGGTGACTCAATGGTTTTTGGTAATTCAATCTCACTCTTTTCAGGGTCGCTCATAATGGCAGCGCGATGCACAAAGTGTCTTAGTTCACGCACGTTACCGGGCCAGTCGTAGGCTTGTAACGTATCGAGTTGACTATCTTCCCACTTAAATTGCGAGCCATTATCTTTATTGAATTCTGCAATAAAGGTTTTTGCTAGTAATGGAATATCTTCCTTTCTTTCGCGTAGCGGAGGAATGGTGATTGGGAACACCGCAAGTCTGAAGTAGATGTCTTCGCGCAGTACTTTGCTTTGCGCAATCTCTTCCATTGTTCGGTTCGTGGCAGATACAACGCGGCAGCTCACCGGGATGGTCTTCGTTCCGCCCACACGAATAACAACCTTGTTTTCTAAAACGCGGAGTAAGTTGGGCTGCATATCAATGGGCATTTCTGTGATTTCGTCCAAAAAGAGCGTGCCGCCCTCAGCTTGTTCGAAAACACCTTCTTTACGTCCTACAGCGCCGGTAAATGCTCCTTTTTCGTGACCGAAAAGTTCGCTACCTATTAGTTCTTTTGAGAATGCACCACAGTTGGTTGCAATATAGGGACCTTCACTTTCTGAAGCACGATGAATTGCGGCAGCCACCACTTCTTTACCTACACCGCTTTCACCAAGCAGCATTACGTTAGCGCTGGTTTTACTCACTCTAGAAATCAGCTTGTAGAGCTCTTTCATAATTGGCGATTCACCAATCAGCAAGTCAAAATGTTTCTCTATTTTTTCTTGTGCAGGTGCTTTTTCTTTTGGCTTTTGACTTAATACGGCCTCTATTTCCTCCCGTTGAATTGGCTTAACAAGGTAGTCGACCGTGGGGCCACACAGACCCTTTATCACGCTTTTCACAGAAGGGTGACCCGTTATCAAAGTAACGCGAGGGCGCTTAGGAAGTGCATCTAATTCATTGAACAAGTGCGCGCCGCTTCCATCGGGTAGCATGAAATCAAGCAGTACATGGTCAAAGGTTTCTTTCTCTAACCAATCGCGGGCTTCTTTGAGTGTGGCAGCGGTAAGTACTTCGTGGCCAAGAAATTCGATGATAGTACAAGCTACTTCTGTGAACTCGGCGTCGTCATCAACTAAAAGTACGGTAAGCACGTGGATGTCCCTCTCTTCTTTCGTTTCCTATTCAGAAAAAATATGGAATAGAATCAATGTTATAGTTTTATCATACGCTATTAACAACTGAATGCTAAAGCACATATTTAAAGTTTATTTATACGCTGGTTTAAATCGATAAAGCGTAAGCGCATCGGAAAATATCTAAACGCTTCAAGCAATCCGGAAATCTTGAACACTTACCTTGATGCCAGAGATAGTCGGTTGCGCTACCTTCTAATCTATCAACTCTTTGCGATCAGCGGTACACATCGCGCTAAAGTACAGAATGTCTATATCTGTTTTTGTTTTATTAGGTGATTTTATTTTACTTATCAGGGGCATTTGCAAAAAGTATTCCTGTCTTTAACACACCGTCACATGCAATCGATGGCATATTTTTCGCACGATTTAACTGTCTAAAGTTACTTGCAATTTCACTATGGCAAATCGACTAGGTGCGAGAAATGTATATTAATTAGGCGAGAAGCCCGTCTGATTAGCGCGACGTTCGCAGGTAATGTGATATCAAAGGAATTGAAGATGTGGGGAAAAACAGCTGTAAGATCAATGACCTTATACGAGTTGTTGGGGAAAATGCAGCCGCGAGCAAGACAAGATAAGTTCGAGTTTGCTGAGTTTTGGGATGTGATGGAGAAAAGGGGCTTTGGACCAATGCTGGCGCTGCCATCTTTTATCGCTTGCACACCGATTGGGGCCATCCCTGGGATCCCATCTTTAGCGGGTGGGACGATTTTACTCATCGCGTTGCAAATTTTACTCGGTCGTAGGCATCCTTGGTTACCGCAAAAAGTGATGCAGTTAAACTGTGACGCCGATCAGCTTCGCTTCATTGTCGATAAAGTTAAACCGTATGCAGTACGCGTAGACCGCTTTTTAGTTCCTCGGTGTTTTTTCATGCGCCAGCCTGTGTTCAGATCACTCATCGCATTGTGCTGTGCAGGTTGCGGATTTGTAATGATTCCACTGGAGCTTATTCCCTTTATGGGGCTTATTCCCGCTTTTGCTGTTTTTATTATGGCAATAGGCATGTCCACAGACGACGGTGCTGTGGCGTTAGTTGGTGTTTCGTTATCGCTATTTGGCTTTATACTTGGGTTTGAACGCCTTGCAGTCGCGCTAAGTTGATGCTCTAACTACTCAGTACACGAATCGAGCATAAAATCTGACGATGGAAGGTTCATTGTTTGATATCGTAGCTCGCCAATAAAAGCACGGGCAGCTGGTCCCAACGTATCGCCGTCTTCGAAAGACAAATAAAGGAGCGCCTTACGCAACGCTGCATTATTATCGAGGGGAAGGGGAACGAGTGTACCGTCTTCTAGCTCATCTTTAATTATTGCGATAGGCAGCCACGCAAAACCCAATCCCTGAGTAATAATATCTAATGACGTTCTAACGTGGCTTACGGTCCAGCGCTGCTCTGCACCTAACCAGCCCACATCAGCTTTACGCTCCGCGGATGAATCCCTTACCACAATTTGACGATAAGCTTTTAAGTCTTCCAGTGTGAGCGTTCTATCCAATTGGTGCAATGGATGGTCGGCGTGAGCGACAGCTGCAAATTCAATTTCGCACAAGTCTTCGCTAAAGCCATTAGAAAACGCGAAAGGAGAGATGCCTAAATCAACTTTACCATTGCTCAAAAGTGAATTTGCGCCACTGAGTACAGTTTCTTCTATCTCGATACGAAGGAGCGGGAACTCAGCAGAAACTTTCGCTAGCACGTTATAAAGCAATTCAGACGGGAAAATAATATCCACCGCTATGCGTAAAGTTGTTTCTGTGCCAGATTTAAGGCTATTGGCAACGGCCTCGAGCTTGTGCGCTTCGCTAAGCAAAAAAGAGGCACGGCGATACATAAGTTCACCTTGCGGCGAAAGCTGGACTTTACGTCCAATATTCTCAAACAATGACACTCCAATGGCGTTTTCAAGCTTTTGAACCGCGTGGTGAACGCTCGATTGACTTTTGTGAACTTCAGTAGCAGCTTGATTAAAGCCGCCTGCATCGACGACGGCTTTGAACATTCGCCATTGTTCTAACGTAGATTTCAGCATACAGCGCCTTAAAACTCTTAATTAACGCTACTTATAGCATACGCGTGGTTAAGAAGTCATTTCTAGTTTGCTTGATTTATCGTGGGTACAGGGCATGTCACAACCGAAACGTTCTCATAGCCCATCTTTATAAGTTGCTCTGCAGCTAGTTTTGCTCGAACGCCCGACGCACAGTGAATATAAAGTGGCGCTGAAGCATCTTTAAACTGTTCCAGTGCCTTCATTTCGAGCACGCCGCGTGGTATGTGAAGCGCAGAAGGTACGGGCTGATTGGCAACTTCGGCACTCTCTCGTACATCAATCAATATACCGCTATTGATTCGGCACTCACTGGCCGCTTGCTCCGCAGATACAGTGCGTAAGTTCACGTCTATGTTTTCTATTCGAGTCTTCATGTCTATAAGCATATTTTTCCTTTTTGCCTAAACTTAGTTGAAATAAGTAAAATCTAATATATTGATGTCAGCGTAATAAAACAATGTAAAATACGGCGATTCGTCGCATAAATTGGCAGGTCGGCAAAATGCCTTATACTTTAGTATAGTAAATGGCTAAATTGGTGCCGAAATACTTTACAGATAGAGAGTGCTTATGTCCGAGGATATGGTAATAGGTTCAGATGATATAATGGAACACGCTGCGGAAGCCGAGATCTTCCTTAAGCAATTCGCGAATAAAACACGCCTTATGGTGCTTTGTTCGTTGCTGAAAGAGGAAAAATCGGTAACCGAACTTCTCGAAGTTGTTAGCGTCTCGCAGCCAGTGATTTCTCAGCACCTTGCTTTATTGCGAGAATCAAAGATGGTGGCCACAAGAAGGCAAGGTCAAACTATTTACTACCGCTTAGCAGACGAGCGCGTCAAGCGCTTAATTGCTTTGATGTACGAATTTTTCTGCGAATAATCTTCTTTTTGCATCCTAAGCTACAATGTCCGCCTTCAACAACGGACATTGTAAAATTCCTAACTAAAAATTACCATCAATGACACTCTTCGGTTATTAATTTCCGTTTTTGTTCAATTGCTCGCAAAGCATAGGCACATAGCCTTCTTCAGATATTTTTTCACTTTCCACTTCAGGTCTATCAACCAATTCGTCGTGACTTAAATTCACTACTACGCTGTGCGCCGCCCAGTCGATACTTTCAATATCGCTAGGTAGAAGTGCGAGATGTTTACCACCCGGAAGCCAGTTGTTGGTATCTACCACTAGCATGATTATCTTCCAGCTCTCGGTGTCAATGACGAAGTTACTGATGTGGCCCACGTTATCTGTGGTTGTAGCTACTTCATATCCACCAACTTCGCCCACTGCTCTTAGGTGGTTGGTGCTTTTTTTCGGGGTTTCAGTTTCAGACTCTTCAGCGCGTTGTAATTCGACCAGTTCATTTGGATGTGCGAACTCTCCCCATGCTCCTGGACCAATCCAATAGTATCCGTAACCAAAATATTTGAAGAGGTTTTCTTCGTATTCACGTGACACAGGCTTATGTTCGTCAATAGAGGGGCTGTTTTTCAATGTATCAACTGTCATATTGATATGAACAGACTCACTATCTTCATCTAGCTGTTTGACAGATATAGGTGATATTACCACTTTGCGGCTAAGCGGTAGCCAAGTATTGGTATCTGCGACCAAGTAGCGAACAGTGAAGGTTTCGTCGTCGAAAAGGATATCGCGGATGCCGCCCACTTTGTCATCAAGGGCATGTATAGAAAAGTGAGTAAGCTGTTTTGAACTAATGATCATCGTTGCGCCTCCTTTGCATGGGCTCGTTTTTCAGAATGAAATGCACAATTCACTGCACATCACTCTGTATTACTACTAAGTGTAGACAGTCCTTAATGTTTCTTCATTTTGTTCTTGTCTGAAGTTGATTGAGATCATTTGTTCAATAACAAAAAAGCTCGCCGGAGCGAGCTTTTTAGTAATGATGTAGCATTATGCTACATCGAATTCTTCATCAGAGTAATCTTCATCATAGTCTGACTGGTTACTCGCACTGCTGTGAAGGGTGTAGAAGTGCTTTTTGCCCCTTGCTAATCTGACGTATTTCGCCCAGGCTTTTTCTAGGTTATTGCTAGCTTCAACTTTACCTGTAACGAATTCGACGAAATGTCTCTCATCATCACTTTCAGGCGACAACTCGCCATTTTCAAGTCCTAGCAGTGTTTTGCCGTAGTGGGTTAGAAGATCGGCTTCAGTAATACTGAAGTCACCTGATTTACGAAAACCGTATGGAAACTTCTGACGGTCAATATAAGGTTTTGCAGATTGTCGAATAGCTAAACTTTTCATGTTGTACCCAACGTAATGTTTTGTTCAGCGCACTTTTAAGATAATTAAAAACGAAGATAAAACAAAAGATTTTTCTCTTATCAATAAAAAATTTTTAACGGTATAAAATCTAACACTAAATTTTAGATTACGTTAGAAAAGTATACAGAAAGTACGAGGTGATAACCTCAAGTATGATGTGTCTAAGTTTTTGAAATTAAAGTGAAATATAAGTATCTATTTATTGGCCCTGCAACGGGTATCGCTATTACACGAGCGTAAATGAGTTGGACGTTAAAAGTCTATGAAAATCACTGATGAGAATAATCAAAAATTCTTGTCGCTACGATGATTAAAATTCGTTTTCTATTTTGTCACTTAAGATAATAATTGAAGTGTGTTAACAACCCAGAGAAGTCAATGAGTAAAGACTATCGTTACCAGCGTGATGAATGGGACTCGGTAGAAGAGGAAGATTTTCACGCTAAAAAGCCAAGTTCCAAACGTCAAAGTACTGTAAAGGAAAAGCAGAAGCGTGACCTGCAACGCCGTGACAAACAGCGTCGCCTGCACCAAGAAGAGTATTAATTCAGCGAGTTGGTGAAATTTTAATAAAGCGTACCGTTTATAGCGGTGCGCTTCTGTGCTTTTGTGTTTACTTGCCGTATTATCTGTGTCAATTTAGACCCACTTTGATTCGGTTGTACAATAAGCATGGATATACGCTTTCTCACCACCTTTATAGAGGTGGCAAAAACTCGTCACTTTGGTAAAGCGGCTGAAAACCTTTACCTTACTCAATCTGCAGTCAGTGCACGCATAAAGCTACTTGAAGAGTATTTTCATACCACGCTTTTTATTAGGCAACGCAACAGTATACAGCTCACTCAATCTGGTGAGAAACTTCTGCCTTACGCTAGGCAATTATGCGCAACGCTAAACGAAGCAAAACAAGAGCTCCAAATTCAATCCTCTGAATATGTTGTTTGCGGCGCAACACAGCTTGCGAGCGAGCTGTTATTGCCTCAGATGCTCAGTCACCTACACAACTCGTTTCCCGATTGGTCAGTAAAGGCTGAAGTTCTTACGTTAGATACCCTTTCGCGACAATTGCACGAAAGGGTGACGGACTTATCATTCTCCACGGAACCGTTGAAATCTGAAGAAGTAAATAGTGATGTATTGCTAGAGCAGGATTTGGCGCTATATAGAATTGGACAAGCGTCTGAGACTATTGATGCAGCAGATTTTGTGGCTATTGATTGGGGAACTAAGGCAAGAGACTGGTTGCTTACTGCTTACCCTCAACTTCGCGATGCAAAGCTAAGAACCAATTCGTTGAATCTTGCGCTCAACAATTTACAGAGCGAAGGTGGTATTGCCGTATTACCGACCAACGTTGAGAGTCAGTTACCCGGTAGTGTGAAAGTGACCAGAATTGAAATGTTAGAAAACGTATCGTTTAAGGTGTATATGCACAGCATGAAGCAAGTCAGACGAGTGGGTCTAGCAGAGATAATAGAAAGCGTGTCTAAAGCGTGTTAACCGCTGCCATTAAATTTACCCACTGTGCCTAATTTAAAGGCATGTGAGTCGCAGAATTAAAGAGAGAAACTTATGTCACAATTACATCCTTTATTGGAAAAAAACGCATTTCAACGACTAGAAGCAAGCCTTGCAACAATTAAAGCGGAAGAGAAACTCTTCATTCTTAAAGATGAGCACGGCTGTGTAATGCTAACTACTGATGAAGAAGATGGTGTTCCGGTTTGGCCTGATGCTGAGTTAGCACTCTTGTGGGCAACCGAAGACTGGGCACACTGTGAAGCGATGGAATTAAGCACCGAAGAGTTTTTGACTAAGTGGGTGCCGGGCATGACGCAAGATGAATTAATGGTCATTGTATGTCCTGTACCTGCTGAAGAAGGAGAGGTGATTACGCCAGAAGAGTTCGCTGACTACCTTTAAGATGTGATCTCAAGGGGAAGACAAAGGGTAATTATCCACTAAGCAAATGGGCATAAAAACGTTAGTTGGGTACAACGTATCTGGCGTTTATTATGCCCTTAATTAGTAACCCAAGGAGGCGTTATGTTTACTGAGCAACCCACAATGAATAGTCTATTTAGCCAACTCGGTTTAGGAAGTTCAGACGAAGAAATTGCTGAATTTTTTGAAACACATCGAGGGCTGAATAAGAGCCAACATCTTCATGAAGCGCCTTATTGGAATGAAAGTCAGTCTGCATTTTTGAAAGATGCCATTGTTGAAGACGCTGCGTGGGCCGAAGTGATAGACCAACTTAATGCTGAATTGCACGAATGATGACTCTGCGCTCAAAGATTTTAACGTCAAACTAATATTCAATGCTCTGAGAGAAGGTAATAGCCGTTTTGTTGCACCCATCTTCTGATGATTTGTGGTTTCTTCCGTTAGGCGGAACGGGCGAAATTGGGATGAACCTCAATTTGTATGGTCACGATGGTCAATGGTTAATGGTTGACTGTGGTGTTTCCTTTGATGAGCCTCTCACACCTGCCTACAAAGGCGTCAGCCAAGCGTCTAACCAGAATACGTTCAAAGCCACTACGCATCGCGTTGTGGCTCCAAACCCTTCATTTATTACTAAACAAAAAGAAGCACTGGCTGGCATTGTCATTACCCACGCCCATGAAGATCATGTAGGCGCAATTCCTTACCTTTGGGAACGTTTCCAAAAGCCAATTTATACTACGTCTTTTACCGCCGAAGTGTTAAGGCGAAAGCTTGCAAGAAGTAAATTGGCTAACCGAATTGCCATTATTGAAGTCGACGCAGGCGATACTAAGAAAATTGGGTCTTTTAGCGTTAACTGGCTTGCCATTACTCATTCTCTTCCAGAACCCTTCGCACTAAAAATCAATACACCAGTAGGCACAGTATTGCATACAGCAGACTGGAAAATTGATGCCAACCCTATAACAGGTTTACCGTTTGACGTTAGCCTTTACAAGCGACTAGGCAGTGAGAATATTCTTGCCATGGTTGGAGACTCTACCAATGCAACAAAACCGGGCTTTTCAATTTCTGAGAGAAATTGTTACGACGGCCTATTAAGCACTATCGCGCCGTTAAAGGGGAGAGCGGTGGTAGGTTGCTTTGGTAGCAATATAGCACGGCTAATTTCGCTGGCTAAAGTCGCCAAGAAAACTAAGCGTTACATGGCGCTGTACGGTCGTTCGTTAATGAACATGTACGGCATTGCCAAGCAACAGGGCATTTGGCCGGACGATTTGCCTGTGTCCGATCCCCAGCATTTAGGTTATCTTCCCCCCCATGAAGTTTTAGCCGTAGCGACAGGCAGCCAGGGCGAGAAAAATACCGCACTGGCGCGTTTTGCAAAAGACACTCACCCTTACCTTAGCTTAGACAAAGGGGATACTGTGCTATTTTCTTCGATAGTTATTCCCGGAAATGAAGAGAGTGTAGACCGATTAAGTAAAGCGCTGCAGGCAAAGGGAGTAACGGTTATTCACAGTGAAGATAGCACGCTGCCAATTCATGCCAGCGGTCACCCCTGTGAAGAAGAATTAAAGCTCATGTATCATTGGGTTAAACCGAACATTGCTATTCCGGTTCACGGGGAGCATCAACACCTTCAAGCACATGCAAATATTGCTAAAGCGTGCGGTATTAAAAAGACCTATGTAGGGCAGAACGGTGATTTGTACAGGCTAGCGCCACAGCCAAGCATTCGCAGACAGGTTGTTCCAGTTGGTCGCATTCCTGTACAGCAAGCGTAAAATAAAAATATTGAAATAGCCCTAAGTGTATTTAGTCGGACGCGCCTTTTGCTTTTGTTCATATTGTACGCTTTAGAAAAATTAATTTTTATTTATCAATGCGATAGATGTGTCCTTTACGTTTTTTAAAACCTCATTTTAGAAGCTGCCCAAGTTTAAAACATTCTGTTACACTTGGGCTTATAATAAAAATTTAAAACGTGCGACCCATTTTTGATGAGATATTTCAACTATTTTTTACTGCTGTTTTTAGTTGTAAGCCTACAAGCGGTGGCCTCGCCGCGACTGTCTAATCCCGTCTTTCAGTCTTTATCGACCAAAAATGGCCTTCCGCAAGATATCGTCAACGACATTGTTATAAACGAAGATGGCTTTGTGTGGATAGCCACAGAAGGTGGTTTGGTTCGTTGGGATGGAGTTAGAACTAAACGAATAGCAGGTCCAGACAATTCTCTTATCGACTCATCCATTTATCGACTTGCCCTTCAAGGTACTGAAGCGTTGTGGTTTAGTGTGTACGGCAGAGGGGTTTATTATCTCGATTTGGCCACTCAAGATGTGGTGCAATTAGAGCCAACGTACTACCACGACTTTGAAAGTTTTGTGCAACATGCGGAAACCTTTCATTGGCAAGATGATACGCACCTTATCATTGCACTGGCAGAAGAAGTGCATAAATTTAACACGCAAACTAAAACCCTTGAGCGAATAGCAAAGCTCCCTGAGCCGCTGTTGGGTAACAGCCAAAGCATCCGGGCGGCAATCACCGTTGAAGACACCTTACTGGTAGCCACTACATCGGGGGTGTACGTCAAAAATATCAACAATTTAGAACAGTCTTTACGTCGACTTGATTACCTGGGTGATATTCCCGAAAACCTCGATAACGCCAATGCAAAGTTTCTACTTTTAGACGATAAGGACAGGGTGTGGATTTCAACGGTTTCGGGCGTATTTGTTGCTCAGAAACAAGACTTTCTCAAGCAGGTACAGGGCGAAAAAGAACATGTCTTTACACAGGTTCTATCTGACAGAAACGTGTGGACGTTGGTTCAGTACAAAGACGACGCTTTTTGGATGGGCACTAATAAAGGGCTATATCAGCTGAGTAAAAAAGCAGGTGGTTGGGAATACGAACACATCTTAGAACCGCATAACGGTTTCACCGAAATTTCAAACAAAAAAATTATCGCCATTGCCAAAGATGAATCTGACAACCTCTGGTTAAGTTCAGTCTATGCTGGTGCACTGTATTTCGGTGTGAAAAGTGCGGATATTTTTGCTATCCAGAATGAACGAGCCGGTGAGGCTAGCGTTTTGACTAGCCATGTGGTGTGGTCGTTTGCCGAGACTGAACCTAATAAAATATGGATAGGTACAGAAAACGGGCTTAATCACTATGATTTCACGACAAAAAAGTCTGAGAAGTATCTGTATTCAAAAAGTCAAAGAGCGATTATCGGCGAAGGCGCCGTAAACAAAATTGTTCCAACGCAAAGTGGCGAATTGTTTCTCAATACGTACAACGGAATACGGTTGTTTGATATGGAAACAGGGGAGGCTAACCGGCCAGAGGTATTAAAAGGTGGCGATGACACCGTATTTGATGCGTATGGCGCGGGAATGATGCTTTCAGATAAAGGAGATTTGTACTTTATTGGCAACGAAGGTTTTTTAAAGTATGACGTGGACAAAAAAGAAATTTCTTCTTTAGAGCTGGATCCTCGTGTTTTTGACATAAATTTTTCATTGGGTTTCTTGGGGCAGTCTCATTACCACAATGATCGATTATTTTTTGCTACCGAAGGTGGTTTGTGGTTAATCGACCCAGAGACGTTTCAGCATGAATTGGTCTATCGATTCTCAGAGCTACAGCGTGGCCGAGATCGCTCCATATCGTCGTGGGTTATCGACGATATGGGTGTGCTGTGGCTTGCATACAGTGGCGTAGGGTTGGTTGGCATAGACGCAGACACGTTTGAGCCGTTGTACAACCTAAACGAATCGAATATTTTATTATCAAACATTGTTTACGGGCTGCAAAAAGACGAAGCAGGCAATATCTGGTTTAGTTCGCACAAAGGGTTACACAATTACGATCCGTCTACCGGCCAAATCAAGAACTTTATCTACGGACGTGAGCTAAGTGTTTCTGAGTTTAACCAAGGGGCTTCGCTTAAGCTTAAGGACGGTCGACTGGCTTACGGCTCGACGAGCGGCGCTGTGGTTTTCTCTGCATCGCAATTGGAAAGCTTGGAAGTTGGAAGAAGTTTGCTAAGTAAGCAAACTGCTATAACGGAAGTTGCCGTAGATAATAGGGTGCTTAATCAGCCGCTTAAAAACCTAAGTGGACATCATTTCGATCTCGATTACGAAGATTATGGGTTAACAATCCATTTTTCGTCATTAGCGATGTCAGGCATAGGAAAAGTAAAGTACTACTACAAGCTGTTGAACGGTGATCGCGTCGTTACAGAAGGCGTGACTGACGATGCAAAAATAACCTTTACCAACATAGAACCGGGTGACTACGTTTTTTCTGTTGCCCCCACGCCAGGTAGTTTCGACTATAACGTGCTACCGGCTGAAATTACGCTTTATATGCCACATGCGCCTCTGCGTTCACCGCTTGCATATACTATTTACGCAGCGCTCATCGTAAGTTTATTCGTAGCATATTTACTCTCCCGTCAACGCCAACTGTTTAGACTACAAAAAGCTCAGCAGCAGGTAACGCTATTCAGTGACGCTTTTAGACAAACTCGAGACTGGGTTTTAATTTTTGATAAAGAAAAGCGTTTAGTTGCCGCGAACCCAGCTTTTGAACACGTGTTCGGCTTTAATAATAAAGAGCCGTTACCCAAGCAGTTGGCACGACTTTATTTGCGTTACCCAACGTTGAATAGACACCTTTCTGGCAAATTACCGGAAATGCAGGGAGGGGATTTTTGGAAAGACGAGGCCGTGATCGATGGTGCTGATGGCAAGCGCTACGACGTGCTTATTGATATAACAGCGGTAAGTGGCGAAAGTAATACTGCAGAGCATTACCTGATTGTTATTTCCGACATCACAGAACAAAAAAATGCTGAGCGCAAACTTCTGAAAATCGCGACCTACGATGGCTTAACAGGCTTGGTCAACAGAACATTGCTGCTAGACAGACTGGAGCATGCTATTGGGCTTGCCCGTCATCATGAGCATCGTGTGGCGGTGATGTTTGTTGACTTGGATAGATTTAAAGGTATTAACGACTCACTTGGGCATGACTACGGTGACAAACTGCTGCGCATTGTAGCCAACCGAATGCGAAACCTTGTGGCTGAGTCGGGCACCGTTGCGCGATTAGGTGGCGATGAATTCGTTATTGTTATTGAGGAAGTTAATGCCAATGACGACTTGAGCTCATTCGTGGCCCAAATCATTGAGTCAGTAGAAACGCCTATATCGTTAGCAGAGGAAGTGCTTCGTGTTTCTTGCAGTATTGGCGTGGCGTTTTATCCAGAAGACGCCTCTGAGCCTGCTGAGCTTATCAAGCAGGCTGATGTGGCCATGTATACGGCGAAGAAGGACGCATTAAGCGGCTTTACCTACTTTACGACAGACATGAATGAACGTGCCAAAACGCGTTTACAGCTTGAAAATAAAGTAAAACGTGCCTATTCAGATGACTGCTTCTTCAATCACTATCAGCCAATTATAGATGCCAGAACCAATACCACTATTGGGGTTGAGTTACTGCTGCGAGGAAAACTGGATAACGAGCCTCTTTTCCCCGATCAGTTCATACCGGTACTTGAAGAATTGAAGTACATAATAGAAGTTACACGACAGGCAATGCGAAGAGCGGCAGAGGACTTGTCGTCCTGGTATAGCCAAGGCTTCACGGGGTTTGTTTCTATTAACCTATCTGCACTTCACTTCAAAACTGAATTCGACTTAACCGGTGTGTTAACCCTGCTTGATGAGTTCAATCTACCCAAAGAAGCGTTTCGATTCGAGATTACCGAAGGCGTATTGATGGATGACAGTGACAATGCGTTAAGACAGGTTAATCGGTTTGTGAAAGAAGGCTTTGTATTAGCCCTTGACGATTTTGGTACAGGTTACTCGTCTTTAAGCTATTTAAAGCGTTATCCGTTGTCGGTATTAAAAATCGACAAGAGCTTCGTTAACGAAATGGCGCCGGGTAATGCAAACGAAGCGCTGGTAACAACAACCATTACGTTAGCGAATAACTTGAATATGAGTTGTGTTGCGGAAGGCGTTGAAACAAAAGCGCAAGCGGAAGAATTGATTGGAAAAGCGTGTTATTTCCACCAGGGCTATTTCTACGCCAAGCCTTGTACCGCCGAGGAAGTTGCACCGCTGTTATTTAAAGCGTGGTAAAACGTCGATATTTACCGCGTTTTTCTAACAGATAAGACCATAAAGATTCAAAAGCCAAATCTATAAGAAAACTAAATTTAGCCTCTAAAGCCTTGTTATTCGTCGCATAGAATGTAAACGCTTGTTTAAAAAGCTTGTTTTTCAATAAAAAATAGGGCTTATTAGAAGTCTGTGAAATCATTGTAAAAATGAGATACATTATAACAACATATGAGTGACTTATGCCGCTAGACATGACAGCAAACGCAAATACCACGGAAGTAATAACATCGCCATTAAGTATGTTGTACCACTGGGAACAGAGCCGTGGGAACGACGTATTTCTTACGCAGCCTATTAACGGTGAATACCACGACTACACATGGAAGCAAGTCGCCGAACAAGCCAGAAAAGTGGCAGCACGTTTACGTGAATTCGATTTCCCGCAAGGCAGCCGTATAGGTATCTTTTCAAAAAACTGTGCTGAGTGGTTTATCGCTGATCTGGGCATTATGATGGCAGGTCACGTGTCGGTACCTATTTTCTCAACAGCCGGTCCAGACACAGTCCAGTATGTATTGAAACATGCTGACGTACAGCTATTGTTCGTTGGAAAACTAGATAATACTGCGGAACAAGTTGCCTCTATTCCTTCAGAATATTTAACGGTTGCCTTTCCTTATCCAAACATTGCTACTAAGCAGCAATGGAAAGCGTTTATGGATATCGCGCCCATAACAGACTCGCCTGTACCTAATATGGATGATTTGATGACAATCATTTATACGTCTGGCAGTACTGGTCAGCCTAAAGGGGTGGTGCACAGTTACAATACGGCTTGTTGGGCAGCGCGTCGCTCGCTAGATCAATTGGGTATTAACCAAAACGATCGCACAATGAGCTACTTACCACTTGCGCATATTACAGAGCGTGTACTGGTCGAGCTTTCAAGCTACTACAGTGGTGGCAAAATTCACTTTGTAGAAGATTTAACTACCTTCCAACGGGATGTAGGTCACTGTCAGCCAACGCTATTTATTTCGGTACCGCGTTTATGGACAAAGTTTCAGATGGGCGTGTTAGCGAAAATGCCGCAGAAGAAACTGGATACGCTGCTTAAAATTCCAATTTTGAACAAAATTGTTGCGAAGAAAATTCGCGATGGCTTGGGCATTAATAACGCACGTTTGTGGGCAAGCGGTTCGGCGCCACTTGCACCAGCAGTCATTGAATGGTTCGCGAAAATTGGTATCTACATTTCTGAGGGGTGGGGAATGACCGAGAACAGTGCTTATGGCACCGGCAGTGTACCTTTCCGTCATGATAAAATCGGCTGTATCGGCAAGCCATACGACGGCGTAGACATTCGCACGTCAGAAGAAGGTGAGATTCAAGTTAAGTCGCCGTGCAATATGCTGGAATACTACTTGGAACCACAAAAAACGGCTGAAGTCTTTACTGAGGATGGTTATCTGCGCACTGGCGATAAAGGGGTAATTGATGCTGATGGCTACGTTAAAATTACTGGTCGTTTAAAAGACATCTTTAAAACCGCGAAGGGTAAGTATGTTACGCCAGCGCCGATTGAAGCAAAATTCATGGAAAACCCTATTGTTGAGCAAGTGTGTGTAACGGGGACTAATTTGCCTCAACCTGTGGCTTTGCTAGTGCTTAGTGAAGAAGCGCAGAAAAAAGACAAAGCGGGCATTGAAGCAAGCCTTAAGAAAACATTCGAAGCCATCAACGCAAAACTGGAAAGCCATCAGGTTATGGATCGCGTTGTCATTATGAAAAACGAATGGAGCATCGAAAACGACTTGCTGACTCCGACGCTCAAAGTAAAGCGTCATGTTTTAGAAGACCGCTTTGTTGATATTATCCAAGGTAGCTATAGCGACAAATTAGTTTGGGTTGACGCGTAAAATCGTCGTTGAGTCTTTTGCTTTGGCAATAATTAAAAAAGCTCTGTCCATGACAGAGCTTTTTGTTATCGAAAGGAGACGCAATAAGCGTTGAAACTGTGTTGGGCTATAAGCACTACAGCGACGCTACATCGCGTTAAACGAAACGCATTGGTCGCTTTAAGAAGGGTAGCGAGAGCGTAACCCTTCATACACTAAGTCGCTAAACTCTGGCTTCGTTAAATCTAGGGCATCCATTACTTCTACCAGGTGCTCGTTGTCTTCACGACCTTCCCACACTTTTACGTAAGTGCCTTCTTTATAGCCGTTATCTTGGCGGAAAAAATTAAGTACATTTTTACCTACGTACTGACGATACAGTTCGTCAGCTGACATTTCACACTGGCTTACGATGAACATGAATAGTGGCACGCTAAAGCGTTTGGCGGCGCAAAGGCCCGTCATGAGCTCTAAATTATCAAGAAGCGACAGATTTGACGCGTCGTAGTCTTTGCCATCAAAAATCACTAAGGTGTTGCCACTTGCCAGTTCAGAAGCAATACTTTTTGCAGATTCAGCGATATCGCCTTTATATTCAATAATGCAGGCACTTAGTGCAAAGTGCCAGATATCCACCAATTCCATCTGAAGCTGTGGCAAGTCTTTTTGCTGTGCTTTCCACCATTTCCAGCCGTGATGCTCAATTGCTTCAACTGACTCTACCATTGCTGCACGTAAGTATCCGTAACCAGCATTTAGCCAGTCTGGGTTTACTTTGGCGTTCATTTTATCCTGAAGAGAAAGCATAGTGGCGAGTTGTTGCGCGGTTAACATTGTTGCTCCTGACCGTGAAATTGTGTTGCGTTTCGTAAAGGCGAAATTGTACTTGAATGACGCTTCGGGAGAAACTGCTAAATTTACGGCAGCGAGAGTAAAGCGCTTTCTTTAATGTCTGCTTGCTCGTGGTGCACTTGCACCACGGTAAAACTATGACTTATTGGTCATGTTTTCTCGTTTCGTGTAAGTTGTTGATATTTAATGGTTAAAAAGTTGGCATTCAACCTGCAAAACATAAATCGTTAACAGTGCTGCTCAGTAGCGCTAACGTGAATGAGTGCCAGGCAACGCTTATTCACGTTGTTACTGAGTAGACCGTAAACCTTACCCATACAGATTTTTCGTGTCCTGAGGTCTGTGTGGGTTTTTTTTGTCTGAAAATCGCCCACACACGCTTCTTTGTACTCATTTACTGCGCCAGATCTCTCTATCACTTTGCTTAGAACTCTCCGGGTATTGATTTCGCCATGCCCCCCGGTATTTGTTTTATTATCATAAGACATTTGCTTATCTAAATTTTGGAGAAATAACTTAACTACTGAGCCCAATGCGATACACTAAATTATAAGGTCGACGATACCTGTACAGTCTTTGCACAGTATCTAAAAGCACGTTCTACAAAGGATTTTTCGATTGCTTGCGCTATATCCCTCTAATAAATTAGAACACTTAAGTTTTCTTCTCACCACGCTTTTACGTCAGCAGCCCATGGGTGTGTTTACACCAGAAACCATCTTGGTTGAAAGCCCGGGAATGCAGCACTGGATCAGTATGCAGATTGCCACAGAACACGGTGTGGCAATGAATATTGATTATCCTTTACCGGTGCGCTTTATGTGGAATACAGCACGTACTGTATTAGGACAAGACAAAGTACCCAAGCAATCTCCCTATCGTCGTGAAGTACTGACATGGCGTATCGACAATATTCTCCAAGATGGCTCGCTAATGAGCGCAGAAGCCTTCGAACAAGTTAACCGGTATTGGCAAAATGCGGGAAGTGAACAAGAGCAGGGGTTGCAGCGCCTTCAGCTTGCTACCGCTCTGGCCGACGTGTACGAGCAATACTTGTTGTACCGCCCAGACTGGTTGTTTAAATGGGAAGCTAACGAACGCGCTGTATTTGATGACATGGAGATATGGCAAAGGGAAATTTGGCGCATATTGGTCAAAGAGCAACCGCTGCATCCTGCACGTTTGCATCAAATGACCCTAGAGGCGTTAGAAGCTGGTCATTTACCGAATGAGCCAACGAACAAATTGCCTAATCGTGTGATAGTGTTTGCTATTAATACTATGGCCCCACAGCTTATCGCGTTTTTTGACGCCCTCGCGCAGCACATTGATATTCATATATTTCACTTAAATCCTAGCATTAATTATTGGGGGGAAGCGAAAAGCAGTAGTGAACAGGCGAAGCTATTGCGCTTAGAAGGCCTTAAGAAATGGATGGAAGAAGATCAGTCAAACCCGCTGCTTGGCAACTTAGGTAAACAGGGCAGAGAGCTATTCAACTTAATTACTGAGCTAGATACCTTTGAGATTAGTGCGTTTGATTCACCGGATTTTGAAGAGGCTTCTAACAGTGGTGAGAACGTTCACCGTTATGGTCTACTCGAATATATTCACAACGATATATTGCAAGCCGCTCAACCGAAGCCACTTACTCATGATTTAAGAGAAAAAGACGATAGCGTTACTATCATGTGTACCCATTCCGCACTACGCGAAGTGCAGGTTTTACACGACCACTTGTTACACTGGTTATCTCAAGATAAAACGCGCACCCCATCTGATATTCTGGTGATGTGCCCCGCCATCGAAAACTACGCGCCATTTGTTGATGCTGTATTTCACAGAGTAGGCACAAAGGCTTTGGCTGGCAGAGGGCAGGTTAGGCTTCCGTGTACCATTGCAGATAGAAGCCCAATGGATGCAGAGCCGTTGATTGCGGCGTTTATGGCGCTGTTACAGCTGCCCGATAGCCGCTTTGGTGTGTCGGACATTATGGATTATCTGCAGCTAGATTCAGTGCAAAAGCGTTTCTCAGTGTCACAAGATGATATCGAGCAAATGGTGGTTTGGCTAAAACAAGCTCATATTCATTGGGGTCTTAATAGCGCCCATAAAACGGCCGTTTCAGAAGGTGTTGATCTAGACGACACTTACAGCTGGTGGTGGGGAATACGTCGATTACTTATGGGTATGCTTGCACCAGATAGTGAAGTCATTGTGAGTGACTTACTTACTATTCCCGACGTTGAAGGACAAAGTGCGCTTACGCTAGGCAAGCTTATTGACGTTGTGGCGCTGTTGGGTGAGTTTGCCCAAGTATTAACAGCCCCAAGGACGGCCGCGCAGTGGTCTAAAGCCTTAATATCGCTTAGAGATGCGTGTTTTATGCCGATAAAAGAGCAGCAGCAAAGTTGGGATCTTATTGCCAAAGTTGCTGCCGATCTTGCTGCACGATGCGAAGAGGCAGGTTATGAACACGAACTCACCCTTCGTCAGGTTCGCGACCTGCTACTCAATCGATTCTCGTCGCCAGATGCTGGTAACCACTTTATGACCGGTCAGGTTACGGTGTGTTCAATGCTGCCCATGCGAAGCATACCGTTTAAAAAAGTGTGCATTTTGGGCCTGAACGACAGTGAATTCCCCAGAAAATCAAGCCCACTTGGCCTCGATTTAATGGCAGGTGCTGGCCGCCAAATCGGTGACCGCTCACGGCGTTTGGAAGACAGGTATTTATTCCTAGAAGCCATTATTTCCACCAGAGACAGCTTATATTTAAGTTACCAAGGGAACGACGTTACTAATAATAGTGAGCGACAACCGAGTCTAGTATTGGCTGAGTTCATGGATATGCTAGAAAACAGCTACGCACTGGATTTATCAAAGTACAGCGTTAACGCGCCGCTACACCCGTTCAGTGAAGAGGGGTTCACGGGAACCTTGCCGAGCTACGAAACAGGGTGGTTACGGTTAGCTGACGCGTTACAAAAAACGAAATTAAATACCGATGAAGCAGACAATGACTCTACCAATGACGCGGATACGTCAACGCTAGCGCCATCAGCTGATACGCTTTCAACGCAATCGCTTCGTTTATCAGGTATTCAAATTGCGAGAGCTTTCAAAGATCCGCTGGAGTATTTTTCCGTACAACGCCTTGGTGTGAATCTGTCTCAATCGTTTACGCTACTTGAAAATAGCGAGCCGTTTGAAACCAATGCGCTGCTGCGCTACCAGGTGCTCGACGCTATCTTTTCGTCTGCAGAGCGCGTTGCGCCAGAGAAAGATGATGTCACCTCTCTTTCCTATAGTGAAAAAGTGATCACGTTTGCGTCGCTTAGAGGGGATATTCCCAATAACCCCGTTGCCAGAGATGAAGTTGACATGTGGAAAGAAGGGGCGTTGGCACTGAGTCAGGCCATGGGCCCTCATGACGCGGAGCCTAAAAAAGCGCACTTTCAAGGCAAATACATCACCTTTACTTCATCGGCTTTATTAGGCAGTGACGCGCTAGTCGAGCTTTGTGCAGGCAAGATTGACGCACATCGCGCTTTGGGTTTCTTCATCTCACAATTAGTTTTTTCAAGCAGCGATGAAGAAACCAGCTACAGCAACTATCCGCTGGATATCTATTCGTGTGCCTGGGAAAAGGGCGAAACCATTTTGAAAAAGCAGCGCTTCCCCGCTTACGACCGGGAAACTGCTGTGCGTTTACTTTTTTTTATTGAACAGCTTTATATGGCAGTTTACACGGCGCCGACACCTATTCATTTAAGTTTGTTCGGTACGTTTATGCCCGGAACCAGAAATTCAGACACTAAGCCTGTAGTGGAAAGCATAAAGCCTGAGATGATTACCGACATTCTGCATGCGTTACTAGAGAGTGCGGACGGGACTAGTGAAACCGACAAAGCGATACTTAGCCAAGTACAACATGCAATTGACGAGATGTGCCCGTTCACTGATAAAGACAACGCTGTAGCTAGCGAAACGACAAATGAAAAACATGAAAAAGCGAAACAGGCGGTGGATCAAGCCGCTGCACTTTTTAACACGATAGAGTTACAGCGAGCATTAACCGACTGGCAGCAAAGTAGCGGGCAGTTCAGCGCCGATATGGCAAGCAACCCTTACTTAAATTGGTTGTTTCCTCAGGGCGTGAGTTGGAATGATATACCGCATTTAAGTGCTTTTGTGCTGCTCGCCATGGTCAACAATGCGTCTCAGGAGGAGAAGCTATGAGTTACAACCCTACATCCTCTGATAACCCTATAGACGAACAATCTCAGCCGCAAACCGACGACCACAGCGGCACCGAAGCGCAATTACTCGATGTGGTCGCTATGCCGTTAAAAGGGCGGCACCTTATTGAGGCTAGCGCGGGCACGGGTAAAACTTTCAATATAACGCGTTTGTACCTGCGTTTGTTGCTTGAAAAAAAGCTCAACGTTAAAGAAATATTGGTGATGACCTTCACCAAAGCCGCTACCGAAGAAATAAAGGGGCGCATTGCCAAAACGCTAAGAGAAGCCCTTCTTATTTGGCAGCAGGCCAAAGATAATGGTAACGAAATAGACAGTAGCTGTGACCCTGTTTATAAGCATTTATTTAATAGTTGCGACACCGACGAGAGTTTGGCTCTTTTAAAAGCGGCGCAGCTAGAGCTTGATGAAGCCTCGGTGTTTACTATTCACGGCTTTTGTCAGCATGTTATTACCCAATTAGCATTTAACAGCGGCTTTGCTATGTCGCTCAACTTGGGCAATGACACCAGCGATTTATACCTTGAAGCTGCCGAAGACTTCATTCGAAAAATAAGCAAAAGCGAGGACGAGTTTAGACTACTGGCAGAGTCAGGCTGGCATATACCTGAAAAGCTGTTACGAGAGTTTAACGCCAGCATTAAAAGTACTCTGACCCCATTATTGCTGAGTGAAGAGGATATTGAGGCGGCGTGTAAAAAGCAGCTAGATGAAGCGCCGCACACGTCTTTAGCCTACGTGAAGTCTCTATTTCAAAGCGTAGAAGACAATGAAGGGCTATTGGTAGAACAGCTCATCAAAACACCGGCCCATAAAAAAGAGCGGCCGCAGGAGTTGGCTGCACTTAAAGCTTGGTTGCGTTCTTGTGTGGATGAACAAAGTTATTATCTTCCTCCACCGGAAGCGGAGGCTTTTGTTAAAGGTAACCGATATGCGCGAAATTCATCTGGCGTAAAAGAGATTTTAACGCCTATAAAAGACTTTGCAGGGGCGCTTAGAAAAGCATTTGGCGAGAAAGATAAGGCACTTGGTAAGGTGCCCGTATTCAAACTAGTGGTTGAAGCTATTGCGTTCATAAAATCCCGCGTTGAAAAGCAGAAAAAACAGCTTGGCGTTATCGACTTCGACGATCTTATTCGTATGCTAGCCGATGAGGTGGTGAAGCCGAACAATACCCTTGTGCCTGAGCTTCGTAAGAAGTTTCCCGTAGCGCTTATTGACGAATTTCAAGATACCGATGCAAAGCAGTACGCGATTTTAGATGCAGTTTATCCTAATCTTGCGGATGCTAACGAAAGTGCATTATTGATGATAGGTGACCCCAAGCAGGCGATTTATCGCTTTCGCGGTGGCGATATTTTTACCTATTTAAAGGCGGGTAGGCAGGCAGATTACCGCTGGGTGATGAATACCAACTGGCGCTCGGTAGAGGGAATGGTTAAAGCCTATAATCGGTTATTCTACGGTGCGCCTATAGCATCAAATAAACCCGCCGATGTGTTTGGCTTTAACATCAAATACAACCCTGTGGAATTTACGCCAAAAGCGGCCGCGGCTAAAACGCCACTTATCGACCCTGCCGAACAAGATAATGTAATGAAAAGTGCTGTAATGGAAAGTGCTGTAACGAAACGCAGCGCGATGAACTACGTTAGCATGTGTCTGGATGACAAAGAAAACACCAGCATTATGCGTCGTAAAATGGCTCAATGGATTGCGCAGGAGATTTACCGCTTATTGAACGAAGCGCACTTCCAAACAGCGAATGGTGGCACCGCGCCGGTGAAGCCTAAGGATATTGCTATCTTGGTGAAAGACAGGACCGAAGCTGGCGCTATCAAAAGTGTACTGCAGCAAAAAGGCTTGGCGTGCGTTTATTTAAGCGATCGCAGTAACTTATTTGCCAGTGCCGAAGCCAAAGATGTACTACGGTTACTTAACGGTATTTGGCACGCTAACGACACCAGTAAAGTGGCGTCGAGCTTGGCGTCACCGCTTTGGGGTTATAGCGCCCAAACACTCATTGAACTGCTGTACCATGAAGATGACGCGCAGTGGGATGCTGCTATCGACAAGGTATTGTCGCTGCGGGATATGTGGCTGCAAAAAGGGTGCATGAGTGTGCTGCTGTATTTAATGCAAGACGGCTATCAACCTCATGCTGACAGCGTGGAACGCGCCCTTACTAACTATCAGCATTTGGCCGAAGTGCTGGAAAAAGCTAGCACTACTCACCAGCGCCCAGAGCAGCTACTCGACTGGTTGAATAAGCAAATTCATAAGCCTGAAAGCGATGAAGAGCTTACTTTGCGCCTTGAAAGTGACAGCCAACTTATTCGACTTATTACTCAACACGGCTCGAAAGGGCTAGAGTACCCCATCGTGTTTGTTCCTTTTGCCACCGGCTACAGAGACGCCGCTAAAAACGGCAACACTACATCGCAAATATTTACCTATTACGACGAGGAAAAACAAGATTTACAAATGCAGCTTGGGCAGACGCCACAGGCCATAGCTCGCGTTCAAAGCGAGAGCGAAGCGGAAGACATGCGACTGGCCTATGTGGCGGTAACACGAGCTGCCCATCGCTGTTACATGGGCGTTGTACCGCTGACTAACAATGAAAGAAGCGCATTAGCACGAGCACTTGGTGTAGGCGGCGATGGCAGCAACAACGATTGGTCGAGTGTGTTAAACCGCGTTGCTGATGAAGATGCGTCCCATGCCAGCCATATCGACGGTGATGAGTTTGAGGAAGTGTATAATGGCTTTGAACAAGAAGATGAGTTACCTCAGCTAACCGCGTTGCAATTTACCGGCACGGCAAGCGAAGAATGGCGACTGTATTCATTCTCAGCAATGAGCCGTTTAACCACGGTTGGTGCTAACCAAAGCGTTGAAACAGGCACAGCAGCAGAGTCCGGCGCAATAACAGAGCCCTTGGGTCAAACCCTTCCTAGTGTGCCCGTACTTCAAACCATTCGAGATGAGGAAGTGTATGCAAGCGACACCCTCATGGGTGAGATGGGCTCAATTGATGCAGACATCAATTCCTCGGCAGCTGTTGAAAGTACGGTAAGTAAAAATGATCTGCGTTTTACCCTAGAGAAAGGTGCGAGCGCAGGTAATTTACTTCACGATATTCTAGAGCACAGTGACTTTAGTGCGCCCGATTGGGAAGAAACGGGTAAGGAACTGGTTAACCGCTTCGGGTTAGATGAAAAGCGAACGCCGCTACTCTATGAATGGTTAGAAGAAGCGCTACAGACGCCTCTGTATCCCAATATGCAGCTAAGTATGAGTGATTTGCCCTTAGCGCAAACCCTGCGCGAAGCCGAATTCTATTTTCCAATGAACGACACGCAATGGACTCAGCTTCGTGAAGTACTCGCGACTCATCGAAAAAACGTGGCTGACGTTATTGGTGGTGAAGTGGAAACAGCGCCACAACTAATTACTGCAAAATTACAGGGAATGATGCACGGGTTTATTGACTTGATTTTTGAGCATGACGGTCAGTTTTATGTGGCAGACTACAAGTCAACCTGGCTTGGCGATACTCTAGATAGCTACACGCCAACAGCGCTGTTTCATAACAACCAGCATCACCTTTACGACCTTCAGTACTTAATTTACTGCTTGGCGCTACATCGCTATTTAAAGAATACGCTGCCCAACTACGACCCAGATGTGCATTTCGGTGGGGTGTATTACCTGTATTTACGCGGCATGCACCCAGAAAACGAGCGCGGAGAAGGGGTATTTTATACTGATATTCCATCGTCTGTACTCAACCGATTAGACGGGATATTTGCGAGCAGAGACGATGCCCAGCAAGGCGATAGTTCTTCGAATGCTGGCAGCTCTCACCAGCCATTGGAACAAACGTCTTTGGGTCAGCAGCAGTTTAGTTTCGATGACGAGTAGTCAACATCATAGAGGCTAAAGCAAAGGAAATTAATGAAAAGCAATCAACACTCTGTACCGTCATTTTTTGATAACTTGTTTGGCATCGAAGCTATCGACAAATTTGTCGCAAAAGAATTTGGCTTTATTGATGAACTGGAACAAGAAGAACAGTTTATTTGGGCTGGGGTCTTGGCATATCTGTCGTATATGCAGCGTAATGGCCACAGCTGTATCTATATTAAAGACATAGCGGGTACGACGCTTTTTAAAGAGGTAGTCGCAGAACAAGAGGCGGCCTTGGCGGTCGAAGCAAATGAGCATAGTGGTAACAAGGCGGCGGCTGCTTCACTGACGCTGGTTGAACAAACCGAGCAGGAAAAAGCGCCCAAAGCAGGTGTTGACGTGCCACAACTAACACCGTTACTTAGAATTATAAAAAGCGCGCTGGTTAACGAGCAGGTGGCTCAACTATTTGTCTACAGCAACGGCAAGCTGTACAGCCGTCGCTACTATGAGTTTGAACAAGAAGTTGCGCGCAATGTGGTAAAACGAGCTGCGCTTACACCGTTAAGTGATGACGCAAGCGAAAAAGTAAAGCAACTTTGGCCAGCAATCTTTCCTACCGAAACAACCGATCGGCAAGATTGGCAGCAAATAGCGGTGGCGAAAAGCCTAATGCAGCGCTTTTGCGTTATAAACGGTGGGCCAGGAACAGGTAAAACCTATACTGTATTGCGCTTATTACTGGCGCTACAGGCTTGCGATGAAAACTTAAAAATTGTGCTGGCAGCGCCTACAGGTAAAGCGCAACAGCGTATGACCGAATCTATCATGAACAGCATAGACGGGCTTCGCGGCAAGTTGGACGACACAGTGCTTAACAACGTGCCTACCGATGCTGTGACGCTACATAGATTACTAGGATTGCGCGAGCACGGTGTATCGACTAAGTTCAATCAGCACAACCAATTGGCAGCAGATGTACTCATTGTCGATGAAGCAAGTATGGTCGACTTAGCGCTAATGACACGTATAGTACGAGCATTGCCAGACCATGCACGGCTCTACTTTATCGGTGATGCCGACCAGCTTCCTGCGGTTGAGCTTGGCAATGTGTTAGAGCAGCTAGTTAGTACCGAGGCAGCAAGTTTTGACGAAAATGCGAATGTGCCAAATGGTACAAATAGCTTGAACAGCAATGACAACGCGTTTTCTTTAGGTGGCGTGCCATCGTTAATGCGTCAGCACATCGCTACGCTGTGCCCGCATTTACCCCTGTTACCTGTTGATGAGCAGGCAAAAAGCTATGTAGCAACTCTGCAAGCACCTCAGCGCTTCAAGGGGCAGGTGGCAAAAGTTGCAACGGCCATACAGCGGGGTGATGCAAGCGGTGCACTTGCCGCTATTACCGACAAGGCTAGTGACAATGATGAAACTGCTGGCCTCAATTCAAATATCGATTCAACTCTTGTTTCAAAGACTGCATCACGCCTACAATCTGGCGTTCACCTATGGCCAGAGTACCAGGTGAGCGGCCGTGATTTACACCAGTTGGCCAAAGAAAGCTTTTTGCCTATTTTTGATGCTGGCAGTGCCGAAGAAGCGCTTAATCGCCTGAATGTGGTTAGGTGGCTAACCCCAGTCCGCAAAGGCGGAATGGGCGTAGAAGGCCTGAATAATTTGGTGTTCGATGCTATCAAGCACAAAATCAGAAAGCGGGAAGGTCATTTCTATCAAGGTCAGCCCATTATGATTGTCAAGAATCATCATCCTCAGCGACTATCAAACGGTGAGGTTGGTGTAATCTGGCCTGACAGCAAAGGAAAGCTCTATGCGTGGTTTTACCAGGATAGCCAAGCTTCAGGTCAAAACGGTTCAAGTCAGAAAGCTTTGGCAAATGCAGGAGACAGTGCTGACAATACGCTAGAGCAAAAACAAGCGTTGCGCAGCATATCGCTATCAAGAGTACCGCAGTTTGAAACCGTGTATGCCATGACCATACATAAATCTCAGGGCTCTGAATTTAATCATGTTGTGCTTATTTTACCTAAGCCTGATAGCGAAAAAGCCGCCAATTTATTTCATCGAGGCCTAGTGTACACAGGGTTAACCCGTGCTAAAGACGGCTGCTTAATTATTTCTGACAACGCAACATTTACCCACATGGTTCAACGGGTGCATAAGCGTTATTCCGGGCTTTCTGAGGCAATAAGCTTGCAACTAGAGAGCACATCAAACGCCACCCCAGAGATTGAATAGAAATAAATGTACTCTGACCCCAAAATTTTGGGGTCAGAGTACATTTCTGGGTCGTTATTTTACTGGCGTAAAAAGGCACAGGCCGCGTTTGTTAATATCAATTGGGGTTTTGCTGATTAGATAAATGCGAGTGGGGGCAGTTACACGCAAAATTCCGCCTTCGGCATTTAAAAACTGTGAAGGCAAAAGTACAGACGTGTCTTCACTTTCTGAATTGTCGGTCTCGGCTTTCACTGCAAAGTGTGACAAACCGCAGTGATCCAGCCAACCTAATATATTATCTGGCGTTGCCACAAAATTATCGTGCCTCAATACGCTGCTATGTAGCGTAATATTCGCACCGAAGACGGGCTTATTCTCTATCGCCATTTGCGTGTTAGGCTTTAAATGCAGACGGTATAGTCCGTGTGCTTCAGGCACAATGTCATCATTCGCATCTGTATTATTCACTAACGTAAGCATACAAAGTTTCACAGGTTAGTTTGGATGGTTTTATTTTGGTGGACTTACGGCAAGCCTGCGTTGATGTGGATCAACTGCCCTTGGGTTTACGCACTTTGTATAAAAAATTAGGCTTCTTGTGCAACAAGCATCTCACCAAGACGCTGAATAGCTTCGGTGCGCGCAGCCTGCGTACTATCAATAAAATTAAAACGCAGGCAATGTCGATACTTACCTGTTGCCGAAAATAGCTGCCCTGGCGCGACATAAATTCCTTTTTGCTTGGCTTCGTCAGCCAGCTTCACGGAGTCATAACGGCTGTTTAGCTCTACCCAAAGCACATATCCCCCTTGAGGGTAGCTAATACAGGTGTCGGCGGGAAAGTAACGCTTAATGTCTGAACGTAGTGCGTCTCGTGCACTTAGGTAATGGTTACGCATAGCCCGAATGTGTTTGTCATAACCGCCTTGCTCAATGAAACTGGCTATAGCTAATTGGGGTAGAGTAGGGCACATAGAGCTACTTACATATTTAACGTGGAGCACTTTATTTCTATAGCTTCCCGGCGCTATCCAACCCACGCGAAAACCAGGAGCTAGCGTTTTTGAAAACGAGGAGCACAGTAAAACACGCCCATCTTTATCGAAAGATTTAATGGTTTTTGGACGAGGGTAAGCGTAGGCAATATCGCCGTAAATATCATCTTCAATAATGGCTACGTCGTATTCTCTGGCCAATTCATATAACGCTTTCTTTTTCGCCTCAGGCATAACGAATCCTTGAGGGTTATTTACCGTTGGGGCGACTAAAATGGCCTTGATCGGCCATTGATCAAGCGCTAGCTTTAATGCCTCTAAACTCAGTCCTGTTTCAGAGTCGGTGGGGATCTCTAATGCTTTTAATTCAGCGCCTTTTATAGCTTGCATAGCACCATAGAATCCGGGGGATTCTACCGCTATCACATCACCGGCGCTCGCCACTGCGCGAAGGCAAACAGATAAGGCTTCCTGGCAGCCAGAAGTCACAATGAATTCGTCGCTTTGCAACACACAGCCAGATGCTGCGGCCAATCGGCTTAGTTGTTTTCGCAGAGTTTCATCACCTTTTACGTCACCGTATATCATGCCGTCCAAGGCTCGATGTTTGGTGAGTTCATGCAGGCGTTTTATAAGCGGTTTAAGGGTTTTGGCAGTCATGTTGGGCATGGCATGCTGAAACTGACACAGGGTTTTAGCGTCATGATCTTTATTGAAGGTATTCAGCAAAGTGTCTAGTACATCTTCCCATTGAGACACATCCATAGGACGTTGCGGAGGCTTCGTCATGCTAGGGGTGTTATCTATTAATATACTACGGGCGACAAAATAACCTGATTTAGGTTTTGCCTCTACCAGTTGCTGCGCTTCTAACACTCGATATGCTTCCTGCACGGTAGCTATACTTACTTTATGCTCCGTTGACAGCTGCCTAACCGAAGGTAACTTGTTCCCCACCTCAAAAACACCACGCTCGATTTGGGCTTTAAGTTCATTGGCTAATGTTTCGTAAAGCGTCATCGCAATATTTATTCTTATGAAGTCATCTGCATACAGATAACTATACCTTAATTGACAGGAGCTTTTAACCATACAGATTGGTGAAATAACTACCATACAGACGTTACCATGACTAAACTGTATGGTTGTTTTTAAGTGTATTTGGGTATGATGCATACAAAAATATGATTGTATTGTGTTGGTGAAAAACAAGCGTTTGGTTAACCGACCCCTTTCTTTTAAAGAAACGCATTGCTCACCTCAACACATAAGGACTGTCATGGAAACATCTTTACTCATCGCGCTTGCGACATTCGCGTTCATCAGTACGGTAACGCCTGGCCCGAATAATATGATGCTATTGGCTTCTGGGGCACAATACGGTTATAAACGTTCGCTGCCGCACATGCTGGGTATTGTAATTGGTGTTGCAGGTCTAATGATAAGCACACTGCTAGGCATTGGTGCGCTGTTCAACATATTTCCCGTACTGTACAGTGTGCTAAAAGTACTTGGCGTGGCATACCTGTTATGGTTAGCATTTAAAATTGCCACTGGCCCCGTAGATGAGCCAGTAGGCCTAGTAGAAAACAAAATTAAGTCGACCAAACGCCAAGGGCCGCTCAAGTGGTGGGAAGGGGCATTATTTCAGTTAATTAACCCTAAAGCATGGATGATGGCGTTAGCCAGCGTAGGCACGTTTTCACTGCCTGGTGAGCACTACACCCAATCTGGTATTGCGATTGTTACCGCTTTTGCCGTGATTGGTTTTCCAAGCATCTCGCTTTGGGCAGCGGTAGGCGCAAAAATACGCGTGTGGTTGAGTTCGCCAACTCGAAGACGGCAGTTTAACCTTACAATGGGCGCGGCCACAGCAGCCACGTTATTTTTGATAGTGTAACGGTTATATTAACTGGACGCTGGCGTTTTGGGTGTAAACCGATTGGTTGATGTCTTTTAAAAAACTGATAAAAGGAACACGTAAAATGGAGTGGGTCGAAGTCTTTATTCAATACTTAAGCGCCTATGAACAAAAGGACCTAGACAGTGTTTCCGATATGTTTGCGGATGACATTGCATTAAGGGACTGGAAAATTTCTGTAAAAGGTAAACGGTTAGCCGTTGATGAAACACGTAAGAACTTTGAGAATGCTGACTCGATAGAAATAGATGTGCTGTCTACTATGGTAAACGAGAAGATGGTGTCTGGTGAGCTCAAAATTGTGGTGGATAAGTCTGAAACACTGTTCGTTGTTGATGTCTTGAAATTTAATGAAAACGGTAAAATCATAGCTATTCACGCTTATCTAGGACGCGACGATTAAATCTAGCGCAAACAATACAAATACAAGGAGCAGGTCTTCATGGAATTGAACCAAGTTACGTTACCCGTTACCAATATGGTCGAAGCGGTGGAGTTTTACCTTACACTTGGGTTCACTCAAATTGTAGATACACCGCATTATGCCAGATTCACGTGTCCTGAAGGCTCGTCCACATTTTCGCTCTCTTTAGAAAGCGAAAGTGCTCAAAATCACAGTGTGATCTACTTCGAACACGAGGCGCTAGATGAGCTGTATACCTCTCTTGTGGAAAAAGGTATTCGTTTTGAGCAGCCGCCAACGCAGCAGCGCTACCTTTGGAAAGAGGCCATTTTAAGCGATCCATCTGGCAACAAAATAAAGCTGTACTGGGCAGGAGAGAATAGAGTGAACCCGCCTTGGAAAGTGGAAATAAAGCAGTAGCCATTTGGATAAACTTCAAGAAAAACCGAGAATACCAGTGACAGAACCCCAAATAAGTGTGCACTTTCGCTTAACAAAATTAGATGCCATGCAGGCGTATACGCTAAAACGAGAAATTGAAGGCGCTTACTTTAGTAAGCGTGAAGAATTCGTAGATGAAAAAGGCTCAGGTGCGTTCATTGGCATGGTGCCTTTAAAAGAAAGCCTGTTTGACGAACTCAACGATTACGTTATTCGCCAGCAAATTCAATATGATGACTGCGATATTTATGTTGAATCAAAAATTGCTAACGGTGATATTGCCGTGCCAAGGGTGGTAAACAAATTGCTCAAATACATCGACTGCAAGCTGACTTTCGCTTTTGCGAAGTAGTTTCAATTGAGGTGCGCTACTTAAGCGTGAACCGCCAAGGCAAGGTTGTGTCATCCCGTTCACCTAGCTTACCGGTTTGATCGTCTTTTGCGTAGTCTATGCCAATGCGATGCGAACTAGTGATATGTTTACTAGCAATGGCATGGTTACTTTGCTCAATCCAAATCAGAGTGTTATTTAACACAGGCTCACCATTAAGCGCAGGTGTTATCGCAAGAGCTTGTGTCAGCTTAGCTGGACCGTCACATAGATTACGCAATGATATCTTCATGCCGCGACGTTCACGCATTTTGTCTACACCTTCTGTAGGCTTAATTTTTCGGATCAGAACTGAATCAGTGTGGTCAGCGTCATTTGTAACAATATTCAACATACTGTGAGAACCATAAATGGTGTAGATGTAAGCAACGCCGCCTTGCTTTTTAAGTGTTGATATCGAAGAAGGGCGCCGCAACAGGTGTTTTTCCATGGCAAGATCCTGATGACCACGATAGGCTTCCGTTTCTGTTATCGCTCCCCCGGTTAGTACGCCGTCGACATTACTAAACAAGAAGTTACCAATGAGCGATTTCGCTATATTGACGACATCGCTATCAGTGAAAAAAGAACGCTGTATTTTTCGTTTAGGTTTATTAATCAACAAATTAAGACGACTTCGTAATTTCGCTGTGAGATTTTAGCACTTTGCTACCGTCGTCCTGTTCAATGAGATAGGCTGGGTCGCTGTCGCTAGCCTCTCGTTTTACCGACGAACCCTTAATCGTGCGCTCTACATCATTGGTAAATTTTTCTCTGATATTTCCCGTTGCACTACCGTTTCCCCATTCCCATTCTACTTCTGTGTTTACCGCATAATGTTTCATAATTATTCCCTAAGCCACTAAATCAACTATTAACTTAATTTGTTTAACGAAAAGAATAAGACCTGAGTTCAAAAAGGGGAAAATAAGGATGGTAAAAAAGTACAGAAGGTTTGAAACCCTAGGAAAGGGTTTCAATTTGTTTTTGTTTGGGTAGTTGTTTTTGCGTAGCTGAACTCCCGGCGGTAGCAATAACGACTAAAGCCACTGCAAACCATTGTGAAAGCGTGAGGGTTTCATCAATAATGATGAACGCCGCTATGGCTGCAACGGCAGGCTCAACACTCATCATAATGCTGAAGGTTTGCTTAGGCATATTGCGCATTGCACTCATTTCTAACGTATACGGGATAGCCGACGAGAATACGCCTACAGCGAACCCGATGAAAATAGCCTGTGGCGAGAGTAAGGCGATACCTTGACTTGCAACGCCAATAGGCACTACACAGATAGCGGCCACTAGCATGCCTAATGTTACCGTAACACCGCCAGAACCTTCGTTGCCTGTTTTGTTTCCAAATACGATGTAACCGGCCCAAAACGCTCCGGCTGTAAGGGCAAGAATAACGCCGACGGGATCTAAGCTCTCGGCCGACGCGCCGCCAATATCGGGAAGCAGCAAACAAACGCCTGCAACGGCTAAAATAGCCCAAGCAAAGTCTCTCTTTTTTCTGGCACTAAAAAATGCCACAGCCAATGGTCCGGTGAACTCAAGCGCAACACCTATGCCAAGGGGAATACGCTCAATCGCAAGATAGAAGATGATATTCATTGCGCCTAAGCAAGCGCCGTAGAAAATAACGTTACGCCATCCTTTTGCGCTTAAGCGCGCTCTCCAAGGTCTAAAAATTACTGTTAACACCAACGCGGCGAAAAACGCACGAAGAGCACTGGTGCCTTCAGGGCCAACTATAGGAAAGAGTTGTTTCGCAAACGATGCACCAGACTGTATGGTTACCATCGCCAAAAGCACTGCGACTATGGCAAGTAAAAAACGTTGATTCACAATATATTGCAACCTGGATGAGACAAAACCGGATTATATTTGTTCTAAAACTGAAATGCTCGTTGATAAGGGAAAGTATTGAAAATTAAAGTCTAATAACCAAAACGCTATGGCAGCGGTCGCGAACACCGTCTATGCTACCCGCTGCAAACGCGTGCGATTTATGATGGCCAAATGAGCAAAATGACTCAGCGCACTACAGTTTAAAATACGACATCAAGCTTCGTAGAGTAGGATCGAATTGATCAGGAACGCGTTCAATTGTCATGTGGTACTCAGCTACGTTCCAAAATGTACCGCCTAGAAGAAGCGCTATAAGCACCTGGGTAGTCATTGTAAACTTGATATAAGGTTTATCTTCAGTAGGCTCAAACAATGTATTTATTTGAACGCGTTCATTTTTCATGTCTATCTTGGCGTAGATTGGGCATTGCAAGCCAGCTTGCAGTTGCTCTACCGGCTTAATGTGTAAAACCACATCAGTATCTGGGAATGTAGATAACCTTTCTTGCGCGCTCCATACGTTTGCTCTGGCCTTAAAAATTAAGCTATTGATTGGCATCATAAGCCCGTCAGGCCAAGTTATTCTGTGAAGCTCGCAAGGAAAATTAGCTAGAGACTCAGCGTAGTTTATTCTGTCTTGCTGAGTAAAATTCCTATCTAGCGCGAGAGGCGAGTGCTCTGTCGAACGGGAAGCTAAGTCCAGAGCGTCACCGGTCGATAACATGACCAGCTTATTCTCGTTAAGATTGTGATTACGCCAGGCCGATTCTATTTCCTCAGGGCATGCTTGATGTTGATACTGCGCGTATTGATAACCTGTTCCTGCTATCACAAAAGATCCAGCTGCTGGAATATTGAAATCTGCATCAATAATTTCCGCAAGTTGGCAAAACTTCTGTAATCGAGAGGCTTTTAACTGTGCTACGCGAGTGTGTTTCTCATCATCGCTATAATGAGAAAAAACAAAGGGGTAAATACTTGCGCCACTGTAAGCAAGAATTGCAGCATCAAGCTTACCGAAGGTCGCCTTAATTTGCTCTGCGTGCCTAATTTGCATCGGGTTGTCTACAGCAAAAAATACCTTGTACCCGTTTCCATCTTCAAGATATATCGACGAATCAACAGGTATGTTTGTTTCATTCACGATATCGTCAGAAGACCCTGAAAACTCTTTTATAATGGTTGTACTGTGCTCGCCAAGTTCCCAAGGTTTGTCAAAGGTACATTCCGTAATATTCGTAAACCCTAATTGCTGTAAAGCTAAGCGAAGGGCAGGGGTCGGAAACTTACCGATCAATATTGGGATGTCTTTATCAAAATGAGATAGCGTAAAAGGATTAAAGTGGTCACCGTGAATGTGACTAATATATAAATAGTCGGGCTTTAAATTTAGATAGCGTGTGCGCTGCTTTTCATGCATAGGAGGGTAATTGAAAAGAAGGCCATGGTAAATGCCGTCTTCATACCAAGGATCGGTTAAAACCGTTGTTCCGTCACTGAAAGTAAACAAAAAACTCGCATTCGTTATATATTCAATTTTCATTAACAATCCTAAGGCTTTCGCGCGATAACAATGGCTTCTCTTCCTAAGTTTAGGTTAGAAAAAGCGCGATAAATATCTTGTCGTAAGTGGCTTAACCCCGCATTTTCCATGAACCATTCAAAGTTGACACGTTTCAGGTGACATTCTCGGCCCACGTTTGGAGTTTCAATGTAGTTGTCGCCCATTGCTAGAAACAGGTCTAGCGGGAAGCTGGAAAAACGGCTTAAAGGATTAAATCCACATTTTGAAACGAGTGCTTCTAGCGAGTCAAAATCAAAGTAATTAAGGTGGTGTGGGACAGCAACCCACCAAGGTTTGTAGTCTTGTGTTTTTCTTAAGCCTTCTTGCAGAGGGTTGAAGTCATTAGGGACACCCACAACTAAAACGCCACCACTGGCAAGTTTGTCGAAAGCCACATTGATAAGAGAGAATGGGTCGGGAACATGTTCTAGAATATTGCGCATGTGAACCACTTTAATGTTTTTTGGAAGGCTGGTTAGGTCAGCATCGAAGCTGCTATTAATGATATCTAAGCCTTTATCACGGCAATGGTTTGCCGCTATTGTACTTATTTCGACACCAACTGTATTCCACCCTTCCTCTTTGGCTGCTTCCAAAAAAAGGCCTGCACCGCAGCCAATATCAACCAGAGTATTATCATCATTAGGCGAGATAAATTGAGCTATTTCGCTAAGCACGTCGCGATAGCTCATGAGCCACCAGTCACGGTCTCGCTCATAGTAATTTAGCCTATCTCGTTCGCCGTCATCATAATGGCTGTCACGATAAAGAGTCTCATTTTCGAGCTTGTCTGGAAGTGGCGTAACATGTTTGAATCCGCACGTTTCGCAGTCAATAACATCGTAACCATCACCTGAAATAACGACGTTTCCTGAATGTGCCATGGTGTGTCCTAATTTTGTTCTTTATTTTGAGAGGCGTTTTTCATTTTATCAAAAACTGAATCAAGAAACGTACCATTAAGAGTGAAACTTAAGGTAAGGTGTTAAAGTCATTCTGCTGGAACATGGTTTGTCTGAAACCGTTTGCTTAGACTAACTTTCTGTATGCTTAACAATTAGGACGTTGTATGAACGTAAGGAACCTCTCTTCACCGATAGATATTAAAGGCTTTTCGGTGATTACCAATAATCACACTGAATTCTCACCACAGGGAAAGATACCCACACTTTGGCAAAAGTTTGATAATTCGATAGCTGTTGACTATAAAGGCGGCGAGCGAGTGTATGGCGTGTATTTCAACTACGAATCCGATCATTCCGGTGACTTTTCCGTGTTGGCTGGGTTTGACGGTGACTCAGTGCCCGAACATTTAAAGGTTGAGCACATCACTATTCCCGCAGGAAAGTATCTCGTTTTTTCGCGACAAGGTGAAATGCCGCAAATTGCCATTGATGCATGGAGCGATATTTGGCGCTATTTCACAGAAGGAGGTGCCGAGTATGAAAGGACGTTTTCAATAGACTTCGAGCACTATGTGAATGGCAACCATATAGACGTCTATATAGCGATAAAATGACGTCATGTTAACTTTATAATAAAAAAACGGCGCTAATAAGCGCCGTTTTTATCATTGCTCAATATTACGTAAATTACATTTTGTACGCTACGGTAACGTATCCGAAGCGGCCAATGTTGTCGTACGCGCCGTCTATTGAACCCGTGCCTGTCGTGCCTGTCGGTAGCGCACGGTTAAACAGGTTATCAATACCCACGGTTAGGCTAACACCGTTAGCAAAGTTGTAACCCGCGGTCACGTCAGTCACAGCGTATGAAGGCAGTTCCATACGGTTGCTCGGATTTGGGTTACGCGCTAACTCTTGGTTGTCGTAAAGGCTTGAACGTTCTAGGTAGCGAGTTTTCCAGCTTGCTTCCCAATCACCACGGCTATAGTTGATGGTGAATACACCCTGCCAATCAGATTCACCTGCCGTACCTGCGTACTGATAGAATACTTCAGGGTTATCTTGGAATGGGAATTCTTTGCGGTCTTTAAGGTAAGTCGCAATCAAGCTAGTACGGAATGCGCCTTCTAGCGCGTCGAAATCATATCCTAGTTCGAAGTCGATACCCTTGGCTTCTTGACCCGCGATGTTCAATGCATAGCTACGAATCTGAGTGATTTCACCGGTAGTTCCATCACGGTCGATAAGGCCACAGTATACGTTGTTAATACCCGACTCAGAGTCAACACAGCGGTCCAAAATTGTTTGGCCGTCAATAGACGAAATCGCGTCTGTCAGCTCGATTTCCCAGTAGTCAACAGTAGCGGTAAAGCCTTCAAACCAGCTAGGAGTATAGACAACACCTAGTGTTTTAGAGATTGAGCTCTCCGCTTGCAAGTCAATGTTTCCACCGTTTACGCCTTCTAGCGTTGCTGAGTCGTAATCAGAGTTGAAATCTGCAGGGATACCTAACGCTGCACAGTTTGCAATGCGTTGGTCGGCGTTGGCTAAGTCAGCAAGGTTGTCTGTACGACATGGATCGTCTACGCGGAAGAAGGTTTGGCTTGCTTCACCATAAAGTTCACCGATGTTCGGCGCGCGTAGTGCAGATGATTTTGTCGCACGTAGACGTAAATCTTCATACACTTTCCAATCTAGACCAAGCTTCCAGCTTTTCGCGTTGCCAATCGAAGAGTAGTTGGCAATACGCGCCGCAGTATCAAATGTCAGCATTTCTACGCCAGGGAGATCGGCAAGTAGTGGAATAGTAACTTCAGTAAATACTTCTGATACATCGTAATCGCCTTTATCTTCACCTAGAGTGTTGAAAAAGGTACCCGCTGCATTATCAGGTTCTTCAATTTCGCTTTTTTCTTTGCGATATTCAACACCGGCTGCAAAGCCAACGTATCCTGCAGGTAATTCATAAATACCAGAGTTTGCGATGGTTGCGCCAGCGTTGTATTGTTCAATTTTGCTTGTGCCAACTGATGTAGTATTGACGTAGTCAATTGCTTCTTGTGAAGGCTGACCAAAGCCCATAATGTTCAGCGGTATACAGCCGTCATCACTACCTGACGCACAAACAATGTTTCCATCGCCGTCAGTTACTGCATTAAGTGCATTTTCGAAGTTTTGCAAAACAAGGTTGTTGCGGTTCTCACGCTCTAATTCAGTTTTGCCGTAGTTTACAAATGCCTCGTAGTTCCACTCGTCACCAATGTAGCCTTCGATACCTAGCACGTAGCGGTAAGTTTCACGCTCGTCTGCTTCGGTGCGGCGCCCTAGGTCAGTCATCATGCGGTTAAGCTGAATGCTGTCTAGTTCGTTTTCATCCATGTATGCGGCAACGCTATCATCTAGAAAGGCATTGTTACGATAAATGGTTGTCTCTGAGCCGCCATAGAAGAAAGCAGGCTGGCCCATTGTAATTGCACGAGTACGCGCGTACTTAGCCTGTGCATACACTGTGGTGTCGTCGTTTAGCTCGTAGTTACCTTTTACATTTAGGTTAGTACGATCAAACTCAGGCTGAAGCTGCGTAAACTGGCGCAGGTTAAACGAATCACAGTTTGCGCAGAACGCACCGTCTACTTGGTCACCGGTGTAGATTTCGCGAATTGAACCGTCAGCGTTGAAAGTCTGAGAGTTGCCGCCAAAAACGCCAGAGTTGTTTAGTGTGTAGTAGCCCGCATTAGCAGTATAAAAGTTGTCAGGAAATGCCGTTGAATTTAACTGGTCTTCACTGCGCTCGTATCCCATGATGCTTTCAAAGCTCATATTACGATACGACGTTGCAGTCCAAGGGTTGTCAAGGGCCTCTAAAGCTTCTTGTGAGCTGTATTCGGCTGCAAAAGCAATGTTGCCGCGATCATTGTCGAAGTTAAAGCCGTATGATGCTTGGTATTTATCGTTCTTATAACCGTTTTCTTGTGCAAAGCCTTGCGTCGCACTCACGTCGAAACCTTCAATGTTCTTTTTAAGAATGAAGTTAACAACACCAGTTACTGCATCTGCACCATAAACCGCAGAAGCACCGCCAGTAACGATTTCTACGCGCTCAATCCACGAAGTAGGGATGGTGTTGGTATCTACCGCTGCAGAGCCTGCTGAAGAAGATACGTGACGTTTACCGTCTACCAATACTAACGTGCGGTCAGTACCCATACCGCGTAGGTCAAGAATATTTAGACCGGCAGTTCCAATAAATTGACCTGAATTACCCAATGAGAATGTGTTTGCAAGTGAAGGAAGCTCATTAAGCACCTCACCAATGTTCATCGCACCTGAATTAAGAAGTGACTCACCAGAAATGGCTGTTACTGGTGATGGAGCGATAGCGCCCTGACGAGAGATACGAGAACCGGTGACCTGAATTTTTTCAACGTCAGCGCTTTCATTTGTTGAGTCCTGTGCAAGAACGTTGCCTGAGGTCAACGCGACACTTCCTGCTAATGCTAACTGAACTGCAGTTGCAATATTTTTCATGGATTGTTCCTAGTGAATTAGATTTACGTGCTTGTTGTTGGTTAACGCCCCCGTAAATAGGCAAGGGCTAGCCAAATTGCATGCGTAGTTTTTACTTATGTTGCAATGGCGCGCATTCTAATTATCTAGTATTAAATAAATCAATTTTTTGCGGTGAATTAAATTCTAGCTATGAAAGAGTTAACTTAATTTTAAAGAATTTATAAATAGTAGGTTTAATTAATATTTTTAAGTTTTGTATTAATAATGCTCAATAATTGTTTTTATATTGACCATGTGGTCAAAAAGTGTCTTTTTAGAGCGCTGATTAAGCGGTTTTCGTCTTGTTTTTAATTTGCTTGATTAATTTTGAGTTAGAAGGTTTTTGCTCGTATATTGCACTAACTGAGTAAATTTAAACCGTGTATATTAAAGTTTCTTTTTTTAACGTGAATAATAGTTGTTTTGTCGCTGTTTTAAATCAGGTAATTGCTAATGTTGCTCATAAGTTAAATGTTTGTTGCTTCTCCATGTGTTATATTTTTCCTCTTATTTCTTAATGATGTTTTTAATTATCCTTGATTCTGTGGAAACTATAAATAATGTAAGGGAGTTAACCTTAAATAAGGTCGAATAGATGAGAATAACGCTGATACGGTTTTGAACCGCTAGAAATAAAAAAGCCCACTTTGATATGGGCTTTAGTGCGCTTTCAAAATGCTCTTGCTTAACAAAAGTTTTGAGGCGTATTAAGCACTGAGCTTCTGAGCTAATTCCTGCCTTACTATTTCAGCGCCAGCGCAGAGCGCCTCCAGCTTGCCTCGAGCAACCTGTCGAGAAAGGGGGGCCATACCACAGTTTGTACAAGGGTAGAGTTTGTCGGCATCCACGTACTTTAATGCTTCACGTAATGTAGCTGCTACTTCTTCTGGTGTCTCTATTGTGTCAGTTGCAACATCAATAGCGCCCACCATCACTTTTTTGCCTTTAAGAAGCGAGATCAGTTCAATGGGTACATGAGAGTTATGGCACTCCAGAGAAACCATATCAATATTAGATTTTGCTAGCTTAGGAAAGCTCTCCTCATATTGTCGCCACTCAGAGCCCAATGTCTTCTTCCAGTCGGTATTAGCTTTGATGCCATATCCGTAGCAAATGTGTACCGCAGTTTCGCATTTAAGCCCTTCAATGGCTCTTTCTAATGTGGCAATACCCCATTCATTGACTTCATCGAAAAATACGTTAAACGAAGGTTCATCAAACTGGATAATGTCAACACCAGCAGCCTCAAGCTCCTTTGCCTCTTGGTTTAGTATTTTGGCAAACTCCCACGCAAGCTTTTCGCGACTTTTATAATGGTCGTCGTACAGCGTATCAACCATCGTCATAGGGCCAGGTAACGCCCATTTTATGGGCTGATCGGTTTGGCTCCTTAAGAACTTTGCGTCTTCAACGAACACTGATTTTGGCCGTGTAACAGCTTGGGTAACGACAGGTACGCTAGCGTCGTAGCGATTGCGAATACGTACGGTTTTACGGTTTTCAAAATCAACACCGTCAAGGTGCTCAATAAAAGTAGTTACAAAATGCTGACGAGTTTGCTCACCGTCACACACAATATCTATGCCTGATAGGGCTTGTTCCTGAAGCGTAACGCGAAGCGCGTCTTTTTTGCCTTCCTCTAATGCTTCATCTTCTAGCTTCCACGGCGACCACAGGGTTTCAGGCTGTGCAAGCCACGATGGTTTTGGAAGACTGCCTGCAATAGAAGTGGGGAGTAGTTTTTTCATGTGATTCGCTTTCTTCTAATCAATAATTTGTATGGATGCGCGAAGGGCAGAACCTGCTGCCCTTATCATAGTTTTGTTGTCGCAACGTGTGCGGTTTGAATATCGCAAGTATTTAAATGAACGGATCAGGCGTAGCTTGCTGTGAATTGCGCTAACTTGTGTTGATAAGGCTTTATAAAGTTCTCTTCTACGAACTTGCCTTGTTCAACGGCTAGATGAGTCCGCTCTTCACGGTCATAAACAATGCGAGTCACTGAGTGATCGCTATTTTTCAAGTTTGGTTTGTAGCTTAAACCTGCCTGGGCGTTAGCGTTATAAATCTCAGGGCGATAAATTTTTTGGAAGGTCTCCATCGTAGCAATTGTGCTGATAAGTTCTAAATTGGTGTAGTCGTTTAACAAATCACCAAAGAAATAAAATGCAAAAGGAGCAGCACTGTTTGGTGGCATGAAATAGCGCACGTTTAAGCCCATCTTCTTGAAATACTGTTCAGTTAGTGATGATTCATTAGGCTGATATTCGACACCTAAAACGGGGTGCTGATTTTCTGTTCGACGGTAGGTTTTATTGTCGGAAACGCTTAAACAAATGACCGGCAGCTTTGAAAAATGTGCTTTATAGGCTTCTGAATTAACGAAATACTTAAACAACTTTCCGTGCAGATCACCAAAATCGGTAGGGACACTGAACGAAGACTGGCCACGATTGTGATTAGATAGACGAACGCTAAAGTCATAATCGCGAACATAAGACGAGAAGTTGTTTCCTACAATACCTTGAGTGCGTTTACCCGTTTTTTTGTCAATTATATTGGTTTGTAAGATTTCGATAGTTGGGAATGTGTTGCCGTTACCCTCAACGTCGATATCTACCGACACAATTTCAAGTTCGACAGCATAGCGATCGCCACTTTCATTATCCCAGCTAGCCAGTGCATTGAAGCGGTTGTTTATCATGCTTAGTGCATCGCGCAAATTTTCTTTGCGGCGTTGACCACGAGCTAAATTGGCGAAGTTGGTGGTGATGCGTGTGTTGTCTGAAGGGCGATAATCTTCATTAAACTGAACGCTGTTAATAGTAAAAGAGAAATCTGTGTTCACGTTGTTGTTCATGAGAATGCGCTTCTATTCCTAAAGTTAAACCGAGTAGTGAGACTGCTGTAAAAGCTATGAACACGTTATACGTTGATTTAACTATGAATAAAAATGACTTATTTTCATTTTATCATGAAATATTGTCATATATTGAGCGGGCGAAGAGCTAGTCGCCTACTATTGAGGTGGTAGATCTTTACTTGAAGTTGAGGTTTGCCACGAAATGCACAAATTATGCGTGTCTGATAAAACGTAATCATCACCGCCACAGTGACCAGTTTTTGTATGTGGCGGTCTATCCGCCACTAATGATTGCGTAACGCATCAATTAATTCGTCTTTGCTCATGTTAGAGCGACCTTCAATGCCGACTTCCTTGGCCTTTTGATACAGTTCCTCTTTAGTGCGATCCTCGTACTTTTTGCCTTTTCCACCATCTTTAGAAGGCGTTTGTTCGCTATTGGCTTGCGCATTGGCAATGCGCGCCGACTTCTCTTTGCTATAGCCTTCCTCGCGAAGGGCTTCGTAAGTGTCGTCGTTTTTAATTTGGTTACCGTGGTCCTTAGCCATGTTTAACTCCTGTTTTGCATACTGAGTAATCGATTAATGTTTCGCCGTAATTCTTACTTTGTATTTATATAGATGGATTACACAGTCGTTTAAAAGGCAGGCTTCAAGTGCGAAGAACCAATAGCGAGAGAGTGCTGCGCCTTTAACATCAGAAAAAATGTCATTCATCGCAAACGCCAAAAACGACAAAATAACGCTGCACCGTAATGTAACGACTTAACGCGTTAAAACTTATTATGTTGTCAATTTTAGTGCGCCACATGCACGTAAAAAGTGCATTTATGTCAATGGTTTAGGTCTTTCATGCTATTGCGCGTTCAAAATTAAGCCTTTAGTCTAAAGTGAATATAGACGGAAGGCAGAGCGAAATATGAATAAAAATGAACAACAGAGCACCGTGAATTCTTCACGCCGTAATTGGTTAAAGTCTGTGGGATTAGGTGCAGGAGCAGTAGCGCTAACGACCAGCGTTGACAGTATTATGGGCGACCTTCGTGCCGCAGGTATGCAAACTGAACACTTCCCGTCTGCTACCCCCAATGTAAACGATGGTCTTATTCGCTTATCGTCAAATGAAAACGCTTTTGGGCCGTCAAAAAAAGCCGCAAAGTCAATGCAAAGCGAGCTTTTAAACCTAGCGCGTTATACCGACGCTACGGTTGAAGTGTTAGCGCAAAAAATTGCTGAGCAAGAAGGTGTATCTGCTGAGCAAATCGTAATTACGAATGGATCTTCACCTATTCTTTTTGGCTATGCGGACTGGATCACCAAAAACGGCAATAAGCTGGTAACGTCTATGGCAACCTACGAAGGCGTACCGCGGGGCGCTGAGTTTATGGGGGCAGACGTGATCTACGTGCCGTTAGCCAATGATATGACTTTTGACCTAGATGCAATTGAAGCTGCAGTAACCGAAGATACGACTGCTGTGTACGTATGTAATCCAAATAATCCGACAGGGAGCATGGTAGATGCGGCGAAGCTTACCGCTTTTGCAAAACGCGTATCGAAGAAAGCACAGGTTTTCATCGATGAAGCCTACATTGAAATGTCTGATGCTTACCCCGCTAATGTGCAATCGAAGCTAGTAGCTGAAGGCTATAATGTGGTGATTTGCCGCACTTTCTCTAAGATTCACGCCATGGCGGGCCAGCGTCTAGGTTACGCCATCATGCCTGCTGAGCAAGCTAAAACAATGGGCGGTATGCTGCGCATGGGTGGTGTGAACTACCTGGCTCTGGTTGCGGGTATGGCGAGTATGGATGACCATGAGAACTTAGACACGATGCGCTCACGCATTAAAACTGAGCGCGAAAAGTTAGTGAAAGTAGCCAAAGAGTTAAAGCAGCCGTTTGCGCCAAATCCACAAGGGAATTTTATTTACATAGATACGGGCATGCCGCACGATAAATTTTCAGAAAAGATGAAAGCTCAAGGTATAAAGGTTGTAGGGCGCACATGGCCTGGGTACGACTCCTGGTCACGTATTAGTGTAGGGACACCTGAAGAAACAGACGCGTGCGTTAAAGCATTAAAAGCGGTACTCGCTTAAAAAACAACAATAACACCTAGCGCAGAGAGAAAAGGCTGAACGCAATTTGTGTTCAGCCTTCGTTTTTTGAATGGCTACTTCTCGATAGCAAACGTTAAGCCTGCTTTTTCTTCTAAACGGCTGATAAGCTTGTTACCGAGTGCTGCCGCAGGAGTGAAGAAACCACCAGATAAACTAACGTCTTTGCACAAGCAAAGGGCAGATTCTGAAATCATTTTACTGGTAGAGCCGTAGCCTGGATCCTTGTCGCCTTTTACCGATACGGCTAGCATATCACCATTGGTAGCGGTACCCACAAACATCACATCGTAAAAGCCATTTTCGCGCTCTTCTTTGCTTGGGCCTTCACCTGGTTTAGGGCCATCATCACTTGCAAGCGACTTATCTTTGGCAACGTGATTCGCCATGGCTTCACCTTTCTCACCTGGGCCAGTCATCATCATTTCATCATATTGAAAGTTCTTGCCGTAGCTATATCCGCCCAGGTAGTTCGTGCGATGAACGTTTTTAGTATTGATGGCCGCCATAATAAATGGTGCAACCCATGTGCCTAACTGCTCATCGAAGTAAGGTTTATTGCCATCGGGCTGTGGCTGATTTGACGCGCCATCGGTTAATGAGTGCGGGTTAATAAGTGCCGCCATGACAGACTTATCTTTGTGCGCAGCCGCCATGGTCGCTTTTAAACTTGCAGCCGTACCGCCAGAGAACGTGCCCTGCATTTTACGAACGCGACCTTTTACATATTCAATGACATCGCCAGTTTGCTTTTTTGCATGTTCTTGAAGGTAGTACACACCAAGGTCAAAAGGCACAGAGTCAAAGCCACACGAGAACACAATGTTTGCGCCGGTTTCTTTAGCTTTCGCTTCGTACTTATTGATCATTTGGTGCATCCAGGCTGGCTCACCGCAAAGATCTGTATAGCCGGTGCCGTTATCGACACATGCAGAAAGTAACTTTTCACCGTAAATTTGATACGGACCAACAGTGGTAAGTACAACGGCTGTGCGCTTCGTCAACGCATTTAGCGCGTCATCATCATCACCATCGGCTACAATGCTAGCAACGCTTTCACTAATGCCTAGCTCCTTTTTTACGCCGTTGAGTTTAGCTTCGTTTCGGCCTGCGACCGCCCACTTAACGTTGTCATCGCTGCCATACTGAGCCTGAAAATATTCAGCTACTAACTTACCCGTAAAACCTGTAGCACCGAAAATAACTACATCAAATTCCCGTTCGTTACTCATTGTTTTGTCCTGTTTTATCTCGTTTCGACACGTGTCATCAATATGCGTTACTCAATATACGCACAAGCACCCATATCTATCATTTTTTTCGGTAATATTTGTCTATTCACGAAATTAAATGGTGAGCATAAAAAAGCGTTAGCTTAATGATTCTACAAACTCAGCAAGCCGTGAAAGCCCTTCCTCCAAGCGTTCAATGCTAGTGGCGAAAGACAGTCTTACGTAATGGTTGGCATTGTGCTCACCAAAATCATTACCCGGCGTAAGCGCTACGTGATGTTGTGAAAGTAGGGCATCACAAAATTCAATTGCACTTAGCCCTGTGTGCTTAATATTGATGTAGGCGTAAAACGCACCGTCAGGCTTTGCATCTAAACCAAGCCCCATATTTTCAAGTGCGCTAAAAACAAGGGAAGCTCGCTTTGTTAGCGTATTGCGGTTTTGCTCGCACTGCGCCAACGACTCAGGCGTAAAGCACGCAAGGGCGGCCTTTTGCGATAGGGTAGAGGGGCAAATAAACAAATTCTGCGCAAGCTTTTCAACGATGGGCGTCATCGCTTCAGGTACCACACACCAGCCAAGACGCCAGCCGGTCATGCCAAAATATTTGGAAAAACTGTTTATTACGACCACTGTTTCTTCAAGCTGTGCATTGGCAAGTACGGTTTGAAGTTTGGTATCAGTGCCCAAGGTCGATTGGGAAGCGAAAGTATCATTGCGTACATCAAGATCAGCCGAAAGCGATAGATCCAAGTAAATTTCATCAACAATTAAAAAGCCACCTTTGGATTTGCAGTACTCGCCAATTTTAGTCAACTCTTCTGCATCTATAACCGTACCAGTAGGATTGGCAGGTGTGGCAATAAGTACGCCTTTCGTGTTGTGCTTCCAATTATCGGCAACACTTGTTACGGTTAGCTGAAAGTTATCCTCACTGCGTGTTGGTACCAGCGTTACCTCTGCGCCAAATGCGTTTAAAAAACGTCGGTTACATGGGTAAGACGGGTCGCCCAATATCACGTTGTCGCCTGGTTCTACTAAAGCGGCGCTTGCCAAAAGTAGCGCGCCTGAAGCACCAGCAGTAACTACGACTCGTGATGGGCTTAGTTTTACATCATGTTGGGTTTCATAAAAGCTAGCGATTGATTGACGTAGTTCTGGAATACCCAATGCAGACGTATAGGGAAAATCAGGAATATCCAAGCTTTCTTTCATTGCCGCAAGTACTGCCGCAGGTGCACCAAAATCAGGCTCGCCTAAATTAAGCCTAATAACATCTTTACCTCGCTCTTCTAGTACGGTGGCTTTTTCGCCATAGGCCATGGCAAGAAACGGAGAAATAGCGGTAGCGCGAGAGGTAAACTTCAAAATTAAACCCTTCATAGTTTGAGCTGGTTAAATCGATAACGCAATTAGGGCTTACTCTTGGCTGTGATTCAAGTAAATATTTGAAAAAGGAAAGGGGCTGCGTTTGCTATGCGCACAATTTTTGCGCATAATAATTTTAGTAGATTAGCTTGAGGTAGTTATGCGTCAAAAAGTTTCTTGCAATACGTCGATAAATAGTGACCTTCTCAATGAGGCAAAGTCTCTCGATATAAAGCTCTCTGAGGTTTTTGAAGCCGCTTTAATTAGGGCGGTAAATGAGAAAAAAAAAGTAGAATGGTTCAAGCAGAATGATGGCGCCCTTAAAGCTCATAATGACAAAGTAATTAAGAATGGAACGTTTTCGGAGTCAATCGGTCAGCTATCGTGATAAGTCAGTTTTCAGTATGTATATATTCATCCTCTATAGTTATCGTCTTGACTAACACAGTGTTTAACGAAGTGGAAAGCTTGTTAGTAGCGCCATTAAAGATACTGGATGGACAACCATACGTGAGAGACTTACAAATACCCTGTGAGGTGAACGGCGTACTTTACTACATCGACTTACTTGATATTGCTACTGTTTCAAAGCGTGGCTTGAAGCATCTAGCCGAACAGCCTCTTAAAAATATGAGAAACGAAATTAAAGCTGGCATTGATTTACTTATCGATGGTTTTTAGAGATTGGTTCTAAAATGCTCGACTAAATCTATCACCAATATAATAGTTCTTGGCTACAAGAATATTGTTTGCTTTAAACACTTCAAAACTAAGTCGTATAAACATCATGTTGTGTAAGCATCGGCCATAAACGAATCACCCATTAAACAAGCAGCTCCGCATACTAAATGGATGTCTACTTAACGTTTATCAACACCTGATAAAGCTCATCTTTCAACTCGGCGCGGTCGTGTTTTAGCTGGTGTAGCGTTTCATCACTAGCGGGTGAGCCAAGCTCTTCAAGGTTTCTAATTTCATCATCCAAACTGTGATAGCGTTTTGCTTTTTCGGCAAAATCAGTGCTAGTCGCATTTAAACTGTTAATCGTGTCTTCGTGCTCTGGAAAGTCGCACAGTAGTGAGTGGTTTTCGCCTAACATAATTGTTCCCCCGGTTGTCTTTTTTCATAACAGCCAAGTTAGATTATCACCACTTTCTTCGATATATAATGCTTTGAATACTGTAATCAGTTTCAACAAAATTATTGATAACGGCATTCAATGCCTAGAGTAGAGCAAGGAGTAGCGTTAAAACGACGAATTACCATGGGCAAAATCTCTTACATAGGGTAGGCTAGAAATTCACAATAATAAGGACTAACTGCATGCTGCAATTGAACATTTTTCATAAAGCGGCACGACAAGTAAAAGCATCGGGTAAATCGGCCATTGCGATTACGGTATTATTTGTCGTGTCTACGTCTTCCGCATTGGCAGCGCTGCCAAGCATTGGTGAATTCACCAGCGATATGACCAAAAAAGATGGTTTAATTCCTGTTTATTATGATGATGAAAGCGACAAAGTTTACTTGGCGGTGCCAACAGACCACGCCGAATACCTGTTTCAAAGTAGCTTGCCGTACGGCGTAGGGTCTAACGATATTGGCCTTGATCGCGGCCAGTTAGGCGACACGCGCTTAGTCAGCTTTGAAAAATTTGGTAATAAGGTTTTATTAAAGCAGCACAACACTAAATATCGTGCAACCCAAGGCAGCGCCGCTGAGAAACAAAGCATTGATGAAGCGTTTGCTGATTCGGTTATAGCCGGTTTTACGCTGGTTGCTAAAAGTGATAGCACTAGTCTTATAGATTACACACCGTTCTTATTAAGTGATATTCACGGTATCGGCAACCGTATGGCGCGCACCAATCAAGGTAGCTTTAGCGTAGATAAAATGCGAAGCGGGGTATACTTACCTAAAACCAAAGGCTTTGAAAAGAACACTGAGCTAGAAGCGTTAGTTACTTTTGCTGGCAAAAAGCCGGGTGAATACGTTCAGCAAGTTACCCCCGACCCAGAAAGCGTGTCGGTGCACTTACATCATTCTTTTGTGGCACTGCCTGACGACAACTATACGCCTAGGGAGTACCACCCATACTCAGGCTATTGGAAATTTAGCTATTTCGATTACTCAACACCTATTAGTGAACCTACCGAACAGCGTTTTATTACCCGCCATCGTTTAAACAAGAAAACCCCGCATGCGGCGAAGAGCGAAGCCGTTGAGCCTATTGTGTACTATCTAGACCCAGGCATTCCCGAGCCGGTAATGACCGCGCTTAAAGAAGGGGCGAGCTGGTGGAATCAAGCCTATGAAGCTGCAGGCTACAAGGACGCGTTTCAGGTGAAAGTACTGCCTGAAGGTGCAGACCCCATGGACGTACGCTACAACGTCATTAACTGGGTGCACCGCGCAACGCGCGGTTGGTCGTACGGGTCGTCGGTAGTTGACCCACGTACAGGTGAAATTATTAAAGGTCACGTTACACTTGGCTCGCTGCGTGTAAGACAGGATTATTTGATTGCCCTTGGCCTCACCAGCCCGTTTAAAGAAGGCAACACCGACACTACTGCTCAGCAAGAAATGGCTCTGGATCGCATTAGGCAGCTGTCTGCTCACGAAGTAGGGCATACGTTAGGCATAGCACACAATTTTGCCGCAAGTGAAAACAACCGTGCGTCGGTGATGGATTATCCTCACCCCAAAATTAGCATTAAAAATGGCAAAATTAGCCTAGAAGGCGCTTATGATAAAGGCATAGGCGCATGGGATATACACGCCGTAGAATATGGTTACCAAGACTTTGCCAGCGATGTAGAAGAAGCCGAAGCCTTAGCAAAAATTATTGTAAAAGGTCGCAACGAGGGCTTAAGCTTTAAATCAGACCCAGATACCCGCAGCAGCCGTCATGCGTCGGCAAACGGCCATATGTGGGAAAACGGTAGCAATCCGCTAGATGCTTTCGATGAAATTTCACAAGTACGCGAACTGGCGTTAGCCAATTTAGGTTTAGACACCTTAAGCCCAAACAGCAGTTTATCTTCGCTTGAGAATGCTTTGGTGCCAATTTACTTGCTTCACCGCTACCAGCTAGAAGCCGTAGCAAAGCAAGTCGGCGGTTTAGTCTATGAATACGAGCGCAAAGGTGACTATACCCAGGCGCAGGGTCAGCAGTTTGTAGCACCCGCGGTGCAGCAGCGCGCAATGCAGCAATTAATTACTGCCACTACCGCTGATTACCTGACTATACCTGAATCGGTACTCGCGCTCATTCCACCTACAGCCTATGGCGACGATATTACCCGCGAGCACTTTAAGGGCAAAATGGGGTTAATGTTAGATCCTGTTTCTGCGGCTGCTTCAGCATCTAACTTTGCGTTTGAATTACTATTGCACCCAGAGCGCTTGAATCGATTAGAGTGGCAGACAAGAAGCACTGATGACAGACGCAAAAAAGTTGGCGTTTCTATGCTGGTGAAGCAAATACTTAACGTACACTGGTATAAAAATAAGTCACAAAGCCCATTAGCTAAACGCTTACAGTTAGTGGCGTTAAATGCAGTGATGAAAGCAGTAACTAACGATAAGTTGGCGCCTGAAGTAAGAATGGAAGCCGAACTTGCTCTGCTTGAATTTAGCGAATGGTTAGACGACAAAGCAGACGACAATCAGTATGAAATACTGAAAGAACAGTTCGATACTTATTGGGCTAGTAAGGCATGGCCAAGTACCTTTGAAGTAGAGCCGCTGCCGCCAGGTTCGCCTATTTAAGGTAGCTGATAATTAATGTTAGAGACAACGCAATTAGAGCAAAACCATAGCCCGAGTAACCAGCAAGTGCCGCAAAGGACTTTTGCGGCCTTGATCGCTCCCTTACTCGCTGTGCTAATTCTGATATTAGTTCCATTAGTGGAAAGTCTTCATGGTGGTGTGCTGTGGGGCTTAAACTACCATTCCCCCAAGTTTATGTCACAGGTCGGCGACGCGTTAGCCTTAGTTAAGCTTATAGCGCTTTGCGCAGGTGTGTACCTGCTTTTCACGCAGCACGGTACATTTAGGTATCTTTTTAAAAGTAAATGGATGTCTATTGTTTTTAGCTGTGTTTTAGCAACAGTGGCGCTCATTCAGATTGCGATAGGTCTATTAGGTGTACTGATTGATGCAACACTAGGAACTAACCGAGATTACTTTCATAAAGAATTTGCAATAGAAAATAACACTATTTACGTGTTTACAGCGGACCCAGGTGCCATGGGTACGGCCTACCATTATTTCTATTTAAAATGTCCACTACCTTTAAACCGTTATGAATTAAAGTTTATTGAAAAAACAAATTGGGTATGGGAGCTTGAGCTTAAAACTTCTGATAATGGTTTTGACGTATTTAATCAGCGTGGTGAGTTTAAATATCGCGTTAGTTTGGGTGAAGTAGGGTGTGATTAGTTACCTTGCAACTCTGCTCAGAGTGAATGAAATCTTGTGTGGTTATCGTTAAGTGATACTATAGTGGTACATTTGAAAGCTGGAACCTGCATCGTGAAAGTAGAATTAGTTACTACATTAAAGAGACAAGCCACAAAAATTCTGCAAGACCTGCACACTTCAAAAGAGCCTGTTTTGATTACTGAGCATGGTCAGCCATCGGCTTACTTAGTTGATGTTGATGATTATGAGATGATGCAAAAGCGTATGTCGATTCTGGAAGGTATTGCAAAAGGTGAGCAGGCAATAAGAAATGATGATGTTTTAGCTAACCTGCATGCCAAAGAGAAAATGGATAAATGGCTGAAATAGTATGGACAGAACCTGCTCTAAATGACTTGGACAAGATTGCTGAATACATAGCGGTATCTAATTTAGTTGCGGCAAAGAAACTGGTTAAAGAAGTCTTCGCCAAAGTAGACATGCTTGAGGAATATCTTAAATCAGGAAAGTCAGTCCCCGAATTACCATCCCTCAATTACCGCGAGCTTTATGTAAAGCCCTGTCGAATTTTTTATAAATTTGAGGACAGCAAAGCCTTTATTTTGCACGTAATGCGGCACGAACAAGATCTTAGGCGCTTTTTATTAGATTAGCGTTGATTCATTTTAAATACATTTGGTGAACACAGCAGTTTTTTCCTTTAATTCCGGCTTGTGCCAGAAGCAGCCGTTCGAGTATTTGTAATTAAACGGCAGAAGAGTACGTAAAGCGGCACCACAGCTTGTGATGCGATCAAACAGTGAAATGCAGACTATTATTAGAGTTCAAGCGGAACTTTTTGTCGTTATTCATACCTTAGGTATATACGGATATTCGATGCTTAAGCCTGTCAAAAAATGGATGAATTTGTTTTAGTCGAAAAACCTCTACATTTGACAGATGATTTCTCGAAAAAAAAAGAGCCAAAGAATTCTGATTTAAAAAGCTTTTCTCTATCGATAGTATTCCACACTGCACTAGTTATAATTGTGTTGCTAGGTTTCAATTCTTTGCCTCCTAACTTCACTGAGAAACCAAGTTCTCCCATAAAAGCAAACTTGTATGTCCCAGTAATTCAGAAAGAAACTAATGCTGAAACGCTTCTTAGTTCACAAAACGAATCTGAAATTGAACTACCGACTAAGCGCCCTATTCAGTCAACTAATCGTAAGATAATGGAGTCAACCAAGATACCTGTCACTTCCTTCGAGAATACTAGAAATGTTGATACAGCGTTAATAATTCAGCCAAAAATCGAAAAGAATGTCCAATTCGACAGTCTCAAAGGTGAGCATGATAATCAATTTAGATTTGAGGTAGATACAAATACTCCTTCGAATGATCAGGAAACCCAAGTTGACATATTTGAAACCAAAGCGAGTAAAGATCTTGGTGCATATAATCAACAAGCCTTTGAAACTTTGATGCACCATGATATGCGGGTTATTCAAAAACAAAAGATATCCCCAGATTTAGATATTCCGGTAAGAACTTACCGTGACGATGACCATGAGAGAATGGAAAAACTCGCTATTACAGTAGATTGCAACTCGATGAGAGGAAGTACACTAACACTCGTAAGCCGATTACTAAACGGAACGCTTGGAACGAACCAAAACTCTCACTCGGCTAGCGCACACAACAGCTCAGCCTCTGTCGACCGGATTAGATGCTCGAAAACAGATATTGATCAGTTTATTCAGCGACGTTTGAATAAAGCACAAGATTGAGGGCGGCTGCACGTAGGAACAATATTAAGTCTCAAATAGAAAACAACATTATTGAGCGTCTGCTGTTTGTCTAAAGCAGCACGTCAAATGATTTCTAAACCTACAAATGAGAGTCTCAGATCACAGGTAAGCAACAACAACCCGTATTAATACAATCCATCAATTCATAGACATAAAAACAGGCTAGCAAAATCTACAAGTTCTTTGAAGTTGCCTAGGAAGTACCTCTATCTCTCTTTTCCTTCTGGAACAATTTAAAAGCTAGTTTCTTCCTGTGCGCCTCTCTCTCTTCAGCTAGCTTGTTCTGATACTCATCCTTGGCGCTTTTCTCTTCTACCTCACTAGGTTCTGGGTTCTGTAAAATAATATCTTCTGTAGTTTGCTCAAACTCAGTTTCAACTGTATTCCCGTTACCTTCAAATTCTTCAATTAAGGCGTGTATTAATGTTGATTCATCTCTAAGTGAGTCAACTCTTAACTCAATATACTTACTTTTAGCTGCCTGCTCGTCACCACTAGATTGACTAAAGGCTTTAGCCCATAGCCCTTGCCTTATGTCTCCTTTCGCAATTTCACCTGCCACAATCTCGTAGAGTCGTTCTTCTATCAAACGATTTATAGCCGCTTTTATTCTAAATTTTTGAAACATAAATTGTCCTTAATAACACGAATCATTATTTGCACAAGCTTAATACCGCCCCTTATTTCCCCAAAAATAAAGAGCCAAGCAGTTCCCGTTTCTGGCACAGACAGAGTATAAGAAATACTAACGCTATGTACTACCCAATGTTCCAGCTCAAATTAAGGCTAATTGCACGTGAGTCAAAGGGGACTTTTTAGAAATCAGTAACGCAGTTGATGTCAAAATAGGTAATTGAATTGGTCTTTGGTACTGAAATTTACAATGAGATATTTACAAGCCCCTATCTGATCTTTTGTGTGTTCAAGTGCTCCTGTGTTTTAGTGCTTCACGCGCCAAAATGGAAGTAATGTTGAATGATATAGTCGCTGAAAAGGCCATCTCCTAGCGTTGCTTGAGTTGCCGTTAACAGTGATGATAATGCATAGTGTCGTGCAGTAGGTTCCGTTTCGGAGATTGTGTCATGAAAAATCACCCTCTAATCAAAATGACCGCATTTGACCAATGGCAGAAATCCAGCGCCATGAAACTGACCGTCTGCAAGTCGTCTGAAGCGGTCTCGCGAGTTAGAAATATCCAATGTCTGCTTTACGTTCATTGCAGTCATCGAAGTGCCTTTGTGCGATGGGCAGTTTAAGGCACTCTTCTGCCGTTAAATTTAATGTATTGAACGGCAGGAATTAATTAAAAAAATAAACCAGCAGCTTGTGTGAGCCGTATCTACATACCCTAATCAACCATGTTGTAATAAAGTTTTACTCCATCAACTTGCGTACAAAAATCTACAACTCCTTATAATTCGTAAACACCTTATACAACTGTGTACCACTTAACACCGAAGCCGACGGGAAGTGCAGAATAGGGATCAAATCGCAAGGCGCTTCTAAGGTCCTGCTGCCGTTGTCGGTATCCAGATCGTCAATATTTAAAATTTGCGCCAGTGGTTCGCCTTTCTTCACCGTTTGGCCTGGTTTCGCCATGTATTCCACCATGCCGCCCCAGTTAGTAAACAGGGTTTTATAGTCTTTTAAATACACGCCTAAACGCTTCATTTCTGTCGGTTTAATATCGCATTCGTGCAATACGCCTTTGGCGTTTAAGTAGCTAAGAATACTGGTGGCGTCTATATTACCTTCGTTAAAGTCGATAACTTCTTGGCTACCCATTTCAAGCGTAAACGCTTCAACGTTAAAGCTTACCTCACGCGCTAAATTAGTTTTTATGCTTTCTTGTAGTGTCCACCATGGGCAGAACGTCGCTTCGTCCAACGCCCCCGCAAATACGTTTGGAATAAAAATACAGTGAGGAATGTTAAATAGCTTGGCGCTGTCTTTGGCGTATTCGGGAATATAAACGTGGCGGGTAGACACCGGGCCGTTGTGGAGATCTAACACGAAATCGGCGTTGACCGCCATTTGCTGTAGCTTTAGGTTTAACTGCTGTGCCAAGCCTAAACCCCATGGTTCAGCCAATTTGTTGTCGATAGCGTTAGATAAATGAGCGCGAAAACGTTGTTTTATGCCTTCAATAGACTCTTCGCGGGTTACCGTTTTGGCGAAATGCTCAACTGCTTCTTTATCGAAGAAATAGCCGCGGTTCCAGTTTGTGCCGTTCACAGGATCGAACCGGCCTAAAGTGTACTCACCGGCTTTAATGTTAGTGCCAATGGGATTACAGTTGGGCACTAGGATAATTTCGCCGCAAATATCCATGTCTTTTAAGCGCTGTATAAGATGGTAAATAACCACGTTACCTTGTACTTCTGCGCCGTGAATAGAACTTTGAATATACACGGTGGGGCCAGGGCGCGCGCCCTTCATACGATAAATTGGCACGTTCATGTTACGGCCAGACGCGTTTTGCGCCACTACCATGTGTTTTTTCACTACTTGGGTTGTCATTTAAATCAACCTATTTTCTGTCTTATTCTTTGTTTAAATATGCTGCTTTTAAACACAGCTTTTATCATTCATGCTGCAAAAGCAGGTATAGTTAGCAAGCACATAGCTCGCAGTCTACGCCTTTAGGTAGCTTCCAGTTTCGCCACTCGTGCGACAGAGCATCAAACGTCATTAACGTGTTTTTAGGAATATTATCGAAATCCATCAATACTTGCATGGCAAGCATAGCTTGGTAAGTACCAACAATATTTACTACTGGCGAGAATATACCTGCCTCAACACAGCTTAAATCGGGCGATTCAAATAGCGTCCGCAAGCATGCATAGCAACGGCTTTCACCGGGTATAGCTACGAAAAGCTGGCCTTCAAAGCGAATGGCTGCGCCCGATACAAGCGGAGTATTTAATTTAAAACACAATACGTTTATTAAATCTCGCGAGTCGGTATTGTCGGTGCAATCTAACACCACGTCGGCACCTTCTATAGCCTGTTTTAACGTTGGGGATAGCTTAGCTGCGTTAGGCGCTGAAAACGGTTCTGTTATTGCGGTAATGTCACAGTCGCTATTTATTGCGTGAAGTCGTGCTTTTGCAGCTTCTACTTTATTTACCCCGACATCTTGTTCGCTGAACAAGGTTTGCCTTGGCAGGTTGGTGGCCTCAACCGTGTCGTGGTCGATAAGCGTAAGCGAGCCCACGCCGCTTGCGCAAAGGCTAGTGGCGGCCGCGGTGCCAAGCCCACCAATACCAATGATACAAATATTGGCGTTTAGCAGCGCTTCTTGACCGTCTAGGTCTATTTTGGGAAGCACAATATGGCGGTTATAGCGCATAGCCTGCTGATTAGTTAGGCTTTTAGACATAGTTTATGCCAACTTAGTTGTTGAATTCATGGCATGCACCCTTATAAAGTGATTACCAAATAGTATTTTGGCTGGTACTTTATCAAAAACCGCCAAAATGTCGCATATCAAATTAGGATTTCATATGTCAGCTGTCAGCCAACCCCTTAACATTGCCGTTCTTACTATTTCAGATACGCGCACCCTCGAAAACGACAAGTCAGGCGATTACCTGAAAGAGGCGCTTACCTCGGTTGGCCATAACCTTTACGACCGCGATTTGGTGAAAGACGATATTTATCAGCAGCGCGCCGTGGTGTCGAAATGGATTGCCGATAAAAACATTCACGCTGTATTAATTACCGGTGGTACAGGTTTCACCCACCGCGACTCAACGCCAGAGGCCATCAGTGTATTGTTCGACAAAGAAGTCGACGGCTTTGGCGAGCTATTCCGTCAAACTAGCTATGAAGAGATTGGTACATCAACCATTCAATCTCGCGCGGTTGCGGGCTTTGCTAATAATACGGTTATTTTCTGCTTACCAGGGTCTACAGGAGCTTGTCGCACAGCGTGGGAAAAGATTATTTCTAGCCAACTTGATGCCGACTTTAGACCGTGTAACTTTGTGAAACACTTGGTGCAAGCATGAGCACCTTTAGCCATTTAAACGCTGGCGGCGAAGCCAATATGGTCGACGTTAGCGACAAAGACGTTACCAAGCGAGAAGCCACAGCAGAAGGTTTTTTATACGTAAGCGAAGACGTTATTCGCCAAATCTCTGAATCAAAAATTGCAAAAGGTGATGTATTTGCAGTTGCCCGTGTAGCGGGTATTCAAGGGGCGAAACGCTGCGCCGATCTTATTCCTCTTTGTCACCCATTGGCACTGTCAAAGGTGGATATAAACTTCGACATTCAGGCCGACCAAAATCGAATTCAAGCCACCTGCTATTGCAAGCTAAGCGGTAAAACCGGCGTTGAAATGGAAGCGCTCACGGGTGTAAATGTGGCGCTGTTAACCTTGTTTGATATGTGCAAAGCCATCGACCCTGGCATGCATATGGAAGGGGTACGGGTACTGGAGAAAAAAGGCGGTAAGACAGGCCATTGGCAGTCCGAAACCTAGTTTTCACAAAGGCCAGTGAAAGGCCAGTGAGCTAAAAAAGTAACGTGTATAAAGCGAACAAGCATTCAAGACGCAACGCACTTTAGGCTCAACGTATTTCCGAGGCTTGGAAAGATTAATTAGCGCGCACAAAGCAACCTTAACAACGTAGATAACAGGCAAAGCATGCAGGTAACGGTAAAAACATTCGCACAAACCAGAGAGATTACGGGAGAGGACAATATCGCGCTTCATATAAGCGAGAACAGCACTATTGAGACCGTGATATCGCAGCTTAAAACGCGTAGTGACAAGTGGGCATTAGCCCTAGAGGGCAGTGTGCTAACTGCCTGTAATCAAGAGCTCTGCGATCACCAAACCGAACTTAGCGACGGTGATGAGCTGGCGCTATTTCCACCTGTGACTGGGGGCTAGCTATGTTCGCGCTAGTTCAAGTTGAAGATTTCGATCAAGGCGAGCTGTACGCTAGGCTAAAACAGTCGGCAGATGAGAAGGCCTGCGGTAACACCGGCGCGATTGTTACTTTTACCGGGCTGGTGCGAGATTTTAATAACGCTGGCGATATAGACGGCATCGAATTAGAGCATTACCCGGGCATGACTGAAAAAGCGTTAATGCTTCTGGTTGAACAAGCGAGCGAACGCTTTTCACTTAACAGTGCTGGCGCACTGCACAGAGTAGGGCGCATACACAACAACGAACAAATTGTATGGGTAGGTGCCGCCGCTCCCCACCGCCAGGCGGCGTTTGACGCTGCCTGCTACTTAATGGACATGCTTAAACAGTCGGTACCGCTTTGGAAAAAAGAATTTAAAGGCGATAAATCTGAATGGGTTGCGGCGAAAGCATCTGACGATAAAGCGGCACTTAAGTGGATGCGCAAAAAGTAATGGTTTGTTCTTTAGCAATGCGACTTTCAAGTTTTGTTAACTTGGCCATGCTTATTTTGGTAAGTGCAAGTGTAGCCCTAGGCGTTACGGCTTTTTCAAGTTCTGTGGCACAGGCGAGCAGTTTTGATGCGGCGAATAATACTGTGAATGAAGGGAGCGTTATTAGTGCCGATAAACAAAACCATTCAGTAAATTTCGAGCGCGACGAAAAAATTCACGTAGCTGTTGCGGCAAACTTTGCAAAACCGCTAAAGAGTATTGCCGAGCAGTTTACTGAGCTAACCGGCATAGAAGTCGCGGTAACGGTGTCTTCTAGCGGTACTTTGTATGCGCAAATTCAACATGGTGCTAGCTTCGACGTTTTTCTATCTGCTGATCGCGCTCGGCCGCAAGCGTTGGTTGATAACAACGTAGTTCACCACGGCAATCTGGTGGATTACGCTAAAGGCAAGCTTGCGTTTGTCTATGCTGGCGACTTATCAAGTGAGGCATTCAGTGAAATATCTAGCAAGACATCCGGTGTAAGGAATTGCGAGCAAATCGCGCGCTCATCTACTGGAGACACAACTGCAGAAATAAACGTTCAGCTTACCGATTGCTTGTCGAAGCAGCTTGTTCAATTAATGGAAAATCCACAAAACAAGGTAGCTATCGCAAATCCTAAACTGGCTCCCTATGGTGATGCTGCGCAACAGACGTTGCAAAACTTATCCTTATGGCAACAGTTTTTACCTCACAGAGTGATGGGTAAAAACGTGCTACAAACCTTGCAGTTTTATACCACCGGCAGCGTGAAAGGGGCGTTCGTTGCGTACTCATCGGCGTTAGATTTGCCCGCAGACTTATCCTCTAATTTGCCTTCTAATTTTAACAGTGTTGTGAATACCAAAAGCGCCGATGCTGTTACGGTTATCGTCCCAGTACCTGAAACCTTGTATCAACCCATCATTCAGTCGTTGGTGGTTAATAGTAAAACGGTAGCTACATTATCTCCGAATCTGTTCGAACCACTTCCAATTAAAAATGCGGCAGCGCCAGTTGATGAGCCTATTCACAACGACAACGTTGAGCCAACCAGAGCATTTCGTTTGAGTGACGCTAATGGAGTGTCATCACCCAGCCTGTTCGTACAGTATTTAATGTCGCAAGGGGTGCAGCACAGCTTAATTGAATGGGGCTATGAACCTACCATTGCATCGGGCGTCGGTAACTAAGTATGCTCACAGAATTCTTCGGGGCATCGACACTTGAAGCCATATTACTCACCTTAAAACTGGCCTTTATAACCAGTGGTTTGCTGTTGTTAATCGCATTGCCGCTAGCGTGGTTTTTAGCGAAATGGCAGAGCAAAGCTAAGCCTTTGGTTATGTCGATACTCGCGTTGCCTTTGGTGTTACCGCCAACTGTGCTGGGTTTTTATTTGCTTATTGCTTTTTCGCCGCAAAGTGCGTTGGGGCAGGGATGGCAAAGCCTAACCGGGAGTAATTTAGCATTTAGCTTTGAAGGCTTGGTATTGGGGTCTGTTATCTACTCCCTTCCATTTGCTCTTCAGCCTTTGTACAGCGGCTTTTCGCAATTGGATAACCGTTATTTAGATGTAGCAAAAACGCTGGGGTTTTCGGCCTTTGAAGCGTTTATAAAAATAGTGCTGCCTTTAAGCAAAGCGCCCATCGTGGTGGCATTAGGCTTAAGCTTTGCACATACCATAGGCGAGTTTGGCGTAGTACTAATGATAGGTGGCAATATTCCTGGAGAAACTCAGGTGCTGTCTATCGCGCTATATGAACAGGTAGAAGCGTTGGAATATAACAGTGCACACAACCTTGCGTTGGCCCTTCTGATTTTTTCATTCGTGATGCTCGCGGCGCTCTATCGTTTTAACGGTGTCGCACGAAGTGATGAGGCGCGTTAACATGCAAATATCTGCGCGACTTTCTAATCGCATTAACGCACAAATCTCATTGCAGCCGCAAAGCCGATTCATTGGGGTTACCGGTCCATCAGGTGCGGGAAAAAGCAGCTTGTTTCGCGCCCTAGCTGGCGTAGAAAAAAGCGCAAGTGTGCAAATGCCGTGGACCTCTCAAAAGGTCGGTATCGTTTTTCAGCAGCCCATGCTATTTCCCCATACCGATGTACGCGGTAATTTAGCCTTGGCGCAGCGTCACGCAAGCCCTAATGCAATGTCTATCGATGCGTGTTTGCGCGGCTGTTATTGCGAACATTTAATTGATAAGCCAGTTCAAGCGCTTTCTGGCGGAGAAGCGCAGCGGGTCGCGATTGCGCGTGCGTTGGTCAATGGACCAGATGTGTTATTGCTAGATGAATCGTTAAGCGCAATTGATATCTTCACCCGTCGCAAAATTTACCAGTTTTTGAATAATTTGTGTGTGTTAGGGAAGCTCACCTGCCTTGTAATTTCTCACGATTTAGATGACCTTGCCTTGTTCAGCGATGAGTTGGTTTTTATTGACCAAGGCCGCACCGAGCTTTGTGGAAAAACGCGCGATGTTTTGACTCAAGTATTCGAAAAAGAAGGATTTGCGACACCGTCTAGCGTACTTGAGGGATTTAAAGTTACTGCACAAAGCGACGCACACGACAGCAACCAGTCACAAAACGCCGTTGTCAGCTACAAACACGGTAGCCAAACGCAACAAGATCAAAATGCTCTAACCTTACAAGGCAATGAGCAGTGCCAGTCGGAAAACGGAATTGAGCGCGTTGAGGTAGCGGGGCAAGAGATATTCGTCACTGCAGAATCAGTGTCCTATTTGCCTCAGCAAAGCGGTGAGCAAGTTTCTGTTCGTTTTGCAGTTAAAGCCTGTGATGTAAGCATTGATACCAATACTGCTGACTTTGGCAATGCCAGCACAATCAGTATTTTAAATGCGCTGCCATGTGTTATATCTAGCATCGAACCCGTGGTGAATCCACTCAGTCCCCTGAACGAGCCTGAAAATAACGCCGATACAAAACTCGCAGATACAAAGCTAATTTCTAAAAAGCTAGCGACCGTAAACAGCGCGAAAGTGTTGTTAAAACTTGATGTACTAGGCAGTAACCAAACCCTATATGCCAGCATTAGCTGTATCTCTCTATCGCGTCTTAAGCTTGATGTAGGGATGCAAGTGATTGCGCGGTTTAAATTGCCCTAGGTTTAAATGGCTTTGGAGTAGCTACTGAGTATTTCACTTGCGTTCAAATAAGCGTCGAAACGCGCACAAATAGCCCGAATGTAAATGCGAGCAGACTCTGGCACTCGAATATACCGAGATGTTGTTTCGATAAGCCCGTCTTCTTTAAGTTCTTCAAGGTTGTTTAAGGCTGAAGCAAAGTATTCATCAAAAATGATGTGGTGCTTGTCGGCAATTGCTTGCTTGTCTACCGCTAAATTGCACATTAAGCTAGAAATCACGTCTCTGCGAATAAGGTCGTCGACACTTAATGACAGTCCGACTTTCGCATTGGGCAGGTGGTTGTCTAAGCGATGGTAATATTCTTTTAGCTCCTTAGCATTTTGCGCAAAGGCATTACCTACCGTGCTAATGGCTGATACGCCGAACCCTATAAGGTCGGTGTCGCCACGTAAGGTATACCCTTGAAAGTTGCGGTGAAGCTCGCCTTTATTTTTCGCAATAGCCAGTGAGTCTTTGCTTAAGGCAAAATGATCAAGACCAATCATTTCATAACCTATGTTTGTAAAGCTGTTAACGGCAAGCTTGTAAAGCGCCGCTTTTTCTTCACTACTTGGCAGTGTTTCTTCAGCAAATTTACGCTGCGCTGCGAACCTCTCGGGAAGGTGTGCATAGCTAAAAAGCGAAATACGATCTGGCATCATGGCTTTTGTCGCGGCGATGGTTGATGAGAACGTTTCAATTGACTGATTTGGTAAACCATAAATTAGATCTAAGTTAACTGAGTCGAAACCCAGCGACCGAGCCTCGAATACTAATTCGGCAATGTGAGACGTGCTTTGTATGCGATTTATGGTTTTCTGAACATTGTAGTCAGTATCTTGTAAACCAAAGCTAATGCGTGTGTAGCCGAGACATTTTAAGTTTTGAAGATAGTGTTTATCGATATTTCTGGGATCTAACTCAATTGACAGTTCAGCACCTGCTTCAAAGGTAAAGTGTTTCTTAAGCAGGTACATTAAATAAGTATGCTGAGTCTCGCTCAAAAAACTGGGTGAACCGCCACCCAAGTGCAGAGAAACTGCACGCCTGCCGTCAGTTAAATAACGCTTAGACAGAATTTCTTTTTCTATGTAATCTAAATATTCGTCCGCTTTTTCATTGTGACGTGTCACCATTTTATTGCAGCCACAGTAGTAGCACAGCGTTTTGCAAAATGGAATGTGCACGTAGAGACTTACTGCCGGCGCTTTTGACACTGCAAGTGCTTGTGGAAGTATGTCATCTTGTAGCGGTTCAAATTTAAGTGCAGTAGGGTAAGAGGTATAGCGAGGAGCATTCAACGCATACTTGGTAATGATTGATACAGGACGTTGTTGTACGGCAATTATTGTCATATTGGCTCTGCACTTATATGTAGATATCTAGGCGCGAATTCAATTCGATGGTTAAAGCTTAATGGATTGCTTAGGAGGCTGATTTGATCTACTTCAAGGTTTTGGTATTAAACCTGATAATTGTTTTACTTCTTCCAGTCATTTTGCTTCAAGCATTGTGGGTGAGGAAGAAGACCGCTGTACTCCCAGAGCCCGACGGCGAGCGGGTATTAACCTCTGCCGATAGTAAATTGCTGCTAACTAATAACGTTTTGGTTATAGGCGATTCTGCCGCCGCTGGTGTTGGTGCAACGACGCAAATGGGGGCACTCACAGGTCTGCTGTACTCAAACCTTGTTAAGCATGGGCCAACGCGAGTGACGTTGAATGCTAAAACAGGTTTTAAAAGTGAAGATGTGCTCAAGCTTCTTCATGAAATGCCTGCCGAGTACTTTTCGTCGGTGCTCGTCTCTATTGGTGTTAACGATGTGACCAAATTTGTACCGTTGAAACGGTGGCGACAAAACATCGATGCTATTAGTACGCTACTGTCAGATAAATTTGGGTGCGAAACAATATTATTTACTGCGCTACCGCCAATTCATTGCTTTCCAGCGCTTCCGCAACCTTTGCGTGCACTATTAGGTTACCGCGCGTGGTTACTAAACCAAGCTTTGGCTGATAGCGTAACAGCCCGGGCTAACGCAGACATATTATATGTTAGTGCACTTAATGTGAGCGGAACTATGACGGATATTCAGCAAAGTGGTTTGATGGCAGAAGATGGCTTTCATCCCTCCACGAAAGGCTATGAAATATGGGCACACTCAGCCCTTGAAAAACTTTCCACGCTTTACAGCACCACAATGGGCACGACAACAAAAGTCACAGCAGAAACTGATGTAACTGCGACGAAATAATCGCAGTGTGGGGTTGAAGTTTCTTTTTGTAACCTTATCTAAGCCCTTATATCTTCATTAATTCAATAAAGCGAGGCCTATCATGGCAGCAAATGAGCAAGGTGTACAAAGTGCGAGCGGTATGCAGAGTGTAACAGTTAATATGGTTTCTGACGTAGTATGTCCATGGTGTATTGTTGGGTACCAGCGTTTGCAAGAAGCCATTAAAACCCTTGATAACATTGAAGTGGATATTAAGTTTCATCCCTTCGAGCTAAACCCCAATATGCCAGAAGAAGGGCAAAACCTTCGCGAGCACATAATGGAAAAATACGGCATTAGTGAGCAGCAAAGCGCGCAGAACCGAGCACGGTTAGTAGAAGCGGGCGAGCAATTGGGCTTTTCGTTTAACTTTACTGACGACTCTCGCATGCAGAACACGTTTAAGGCTCACCAACTTATTCACTTTGCTGCAGAAAACGGCCTTGAAGAAGAAATGAAGCTGGCCTTATTTAATGCCTACTTCACAGACGGTAAAAACATTAATGATCTAGGTGTTCTAGTAGCGTTGGCACAAACGGTTGGCCTTGATAAGTCTGAAGCTGAACAAGCGCTTAAGAGTGAAAAATACGCGCAAGCAGTGCGCGAGGAAGAAGCCCTTTGGATGCAGCGCGGTATCCAAAGTGTACCTACTTTTGTGATCGGTAATCAGGGCGTAGCCGGGGCACAAGAGCCAGCAACATTGGCTGCATTTATTGCCCAAGCAGCATCACAGCAATAAGCAGGTTAAACGGGTGTAGAGGTAGTTATGAGTAATCACGTTAACCATTTGTTGGCCCAGTGGCTTCCACTTAAAAACAAGCATAAGTGGGTGTTAGGTTTTATTTTTAAAACCGAAGGCTCATGCTACCGCAAAGCAGGCGCCATGATGTTGTTTAGTGACGCTGGGCATCAGTTAGGTATATTAAGCGGTGGCTGCTTAGAAAGTGACATCGTTAAAAAAGCCCAGCGAGTAATGACAGACGGGGTAAGTCGTACCGCGGTTTACGATGACGAAGATGAAGAAGACATCGCGTTTAAGCTAGGTGTTGGATGCGGCGGTGTGGTGCACTTGGCACTCGTACCAGTTAACGAGAGTAACCAGTATTTATCGTTGGATGTGGTTAGCAAAAGCTTATCAAACGGAAAAGCGTGTGAGTGGCGCTGCGCTGTAGACGGTACTTTGGGTGATTGTACGGAATTGGAAGACCATTCTGCTAAAACTAGAAAAGCTGTGCTAGACACCATTGATGGCAAGCGCATGTTGTCGGTTTTGATGCTGCCGCCTATCCACCTACTTGTTGTTGGAGGTGGGTACGACGCTACCTTTATGACTAAGCTTGCTAGTTTGCAGGGCTATTTAGTCAGCCTTTGGGATCCAAGGCCTGCACAAGCAAGACTTGAACATTTTCCCGAGGTAAATTACTTGATTGAAGACCCGTCTACTGAAGGCTTACGTCTTCACATGGGCGAACATAACGTTCAAGCAGCAGTGCTTATGTCCCATCACCGTGAAATTGATGCAAAGGCGCTGCAGGTGCTAAGCAAGCAATCGTTAACCTATACGGCAATGCTCGGGCCACTGCACCGTAAGCAGGAAATTATGGATTTAGCCGGGCTTGGCGATACCAACTTTACTCAGTATTTTGCAAGCCCCGCTGGTTTCGACATTGGTGGTGAGCTACCTGAGCATATAGCGCTGTCTGTTATTGCCCAGTGCCATGCGGTGTTTCATACCAAACCTACGCATTTAAAGCGTTAGAAAGACTTTCTGAAGGTAACGCCAAAGCTTCTAGGCGCGCCTGGGTAGGCCATGATCTTTCCGGTTTGTACGGGTACATCAAAGCCACTTCGTGCAACGTACTCTTCATCGAAAACGTTGCGCGACCACGCAATAATTTCGCTATCCCATTGTGGGATAGTGAAACTTACGCGAACGTTAAATAATGAAAAGTCGTCAGCGTACTTGTACGGGTCGTTCGCATCATCAAGAAATACGTCGCCCGTGTATTGGTAGTCAATACTGGCGGAGGCAGGATAATTCCCAACTTCGAAATAGTGATTCAGCATAAGAGACAGTGAGTTCTGAGGCTCGAAGCCTACGCGGTCATCGTCTCTTGAACAGAACGGGTCGTTTGGCTCCACACGGCCCGGGTCGTCAATGCCCGTGTGCCACGTGTACGCTACCCAACAGGTACCGCGTTTAAACTCATCAAAATTCGCCAATGTGCGCGACGCAACTGCATGTAATTCGGTGCTTTCTGTCATTAGCCATGTGGCTTCAAGCTCTATGCCTTTTACTATGATATCGCCCGCATTTTGCAGGTTGAACCCCGTTCCGGTAAAGGTCGTCGCCTGAAAGTCGCTAATTTGTGTATAGTGCGCCGCAGCATTTACGCGCACGCCGTATTCTTCAAAATCTTGTTTTATACCTATTTCAGCACTTCGCGATTTTTCAGCATCAAAAAGCGGGCTAAGCGAAGGTAAGATTCTGTCGGTATTTGTACCGCCAGCTTTGTAACCAGTCGCAAAACTGGCGTAGGTTAGCGTGTTGTCATTAGGATGATAAGCCAGTTTTACCGTGCCGGTTAACTGTGAATCATCAAGCTCTTCGTTTAAGTCAGGGCGCGGCATAACCGCTGCAGATTCCAAGAAAAAATATCCCCAGCCCGCTTGTTGAAATGGAGCGATAGCGTTAAGGGACTGTGCTGTAGGAGCTTGTCCCGCCGCTAACGCAGCAGCGATGTTTTGTAACCCAACTATAGCACGACCTGCATCAGGCCATTGCGCTGGGTCTTGAGTTAGTCCGTCAATACCAGGCCCTTGCTCATCGTAGGCTCCGACAATCGACTTTTCTTCGCGGGTATAGCGTAAGCCCGTTGTTAAGGTGAAATCACTGTTTAACAGCCAATCCAGCTGAGAGAATAAAGCAATACTGTCTTGCTCTTGATAGGCGCTGTGCGCGAAAGCAGTACCGGACGGCGCTGGTGCTGCAGCAGGCGCAATAAAGCCTGATGTAACTGCAGATAGCTCATTGATGGCGTTAGCCAAAGGCAGCAGATCGGGCGCGGCGGCATTAAAGAACGCACTAAAATCATCTTGCGTGGTAGTATCAAAGGTTAGATCTAAGTTTTGGCTGTAATAGTAAACACCTATTAACCCACGCACATCTTCACTGGTGTAATGTAATCTAATTTCTTGAGAAAACGATTGCTGCCTGGCGTCGTTAGTGGCAGTAAGAAGGTCCGCATCAGAAAAGTCGGTATCTACCGTATCTAAGCTGTCAAACGCGCGGTACGCACTTATGCTCACAAAATCCCATGCTTTGTTTAAATCCACATCTACTTGAACTGATAGTCCTTTGTCTTTCATTTTTGAAAGGGGAGTTTGCGACAGCGAGGTTCTATAGTCGTAAAAGTTATCGCGCCCATAAATAGTCGCATTGAATGGGGGTTGTAGCAGCAGCGCATCAGTGCCAAATTTACCCGCTATGTCATTAGCCTGAATGTTGTTTTGAAAAGTTAGTGCGCCGCAGCACCGTTCATCTAGCTCGCCGTAATCAGCAATAAGTCGCACGCTAATGTCAGCTGTTGGAGTGTAAAGCAGCTGTGCTTTTATCGCAGAACGGTTACGGTTATTCAGGGTTTGTCCGCTGCGCTCATCGGTAATGAAACCGTCACTGTGAGAACTAAAGCCAAATACTCGCATGGCGAGTACATCGTCGATAAGCGAAAACGACGAGCCAGCGCTTAAACGAACCAAGTTATCATTGCCGATGATGGCTTCGGCAAAGCCGTCGCGCTCGTCGTGTGAAGGTGCGACCGTAGTTAACGTCATTGCGCCAGCGGCGGTATTCTTTCCGAATAGTGTGCCCTGTGGCCCACGCAACACTTCAATAGATTCAATATCGACTAAGTCGTTAATTAACGCGTTTTGTCGTGCACGGTACACACCATCTACGTATAAACCCACCGAAGACTCGAAGCCGAAGTTTTGTGAAGACGTGCCAATGCCGCGTATTGAAAACCCTGAATTTGTTACGCTTTGATTTTGAAACGCGCCAAAAGCAGGTACGTAGTTTTGCAGGTCAAACACATCTCGGCTAACTGTTTCAACTAGGTCTTGACCTGAAAGCGCAGTGACCGCAACGGGCACATCTTGCAAGTTTTGACTGGTCTTTTGCGCCTGTACAACAATGTGTTCCAGCGCCTTTTTGTTATGCGGAGTAGATAGAGCATTCTCATCGGCGTGAGCGTGGGGAGCCAAAGCAAGTGTCGACGAGACAATAGAGGCAATAAACGGCGAACTACATAGGCAACGCGTAATTGCGTTTTGGGGTGTAGATATGCTTGAGCTATTACAAGACAAAGCGTGTGTAAGTGACTTCATTTTGGTTCTTTTTATTTTTCAAAAGCGGTGGGCTTTAAACAAAATTAATCACGACAAGGTCGCGTCCAAATGCGTACAGTCCTTTACATTTTAAATACGCCAACTTCCCTATGACGTCGTGTCGTGCTTTTTCACTATACAATCTAATGAACATATATTGCACGCATTTGAAGCTATCATGTCAAATTTTGTTCGCAACGTGCAAAAAGCGAACAGATGTTTGGCAGTGAATAGTTTCACATGATGCATACTCATTCAAAATATCAATTAAACTTATATCGCTGTTTTCCTTAGTATGTTGGTTGAAAGTTAACATATTAATAACATCAGGCAGCGGTATGACAGACATCTATTTAGTGCGACATGGTCAAGCGTCTTTTGGCAAAGCGAACTATGACAAACTTAGTGAACTGGGTGGGCAACAGGCCATTTGGCTTGGTGACTATTTCAAGCATCGCAATGTTGAATTTGATGCAGTTTTCTCTGGCGACATGGTTAGGCATCACGAAACCAAAGAAGGTATTGCCTCGGGTATTGCTACTGAAGACTATACGCTACCTGAAGTTACAGTGAATAGCGCACTGAATGAATTCAATTTTCAGGCAGTGGCTACCGCCTATTTAACACGCTACCCAGAAGCAAAAGTACCTGAAGGTGCTTCGCCTTCTGAATATTACCGATTGCTAAAAAAAGCAATGCTTGCCTGGTCGCAAGACGAATTGGCGCATGAACTCCTTGATGAAACATGGGGTCAGTTCGAAGACAGAGTTCACAGTATGCTCACGCACCTTCAAAGTATAGAAGCGAAGCGTGTTCTCGTTGTGAGTTCTGGCGGTGCAATTGCCATGATGCTCAAACACATTCTTGGCTACGATGCGGCCACCGTTGTGAATATGAATTTGCAGATCCGAAATGCCAGTTTTTCTCAATGCTTTGCCAATGCGCGAGGCGTTCACCTTAATAACTTCAACAGCGTACCTCACCTGGATGTGATTGACAGGTTACACGCCATTACCTACAGCTAAATGGGGCAGTTATGAACTTTGAATATAATGAAAAGACCCAAGCACTTTTAGAAAAACTAAAAGCGTTTATGAAAGAAGAAGTGTATCCAATTGAAAAGGAATACATTCACGCCGTAGAAAATGGCTCTGCCAACAATGGCGAAGGTCGTTGGAAAACGCCTGAAATGATGCATACATTGAAAAAGCGTGCAAAAGAAGCGGGTCTTTGGAATCTATTTTTACCTGAAGAATATAAGCCATATGGCGCGGGCTTGACTAACGCAGAGTATGCACCACTTTGTGAAGAAATGGGCAGAGTTTTGTTTAGCTCTGAAATCTTCAACTGTAGTGCGCCAGATACCGGCAATATGGAAGTGCTGGCGAAATACGGTAACGAGAGTCAGAAAAAGCAGTGGTTAGAGCCTCTCTTAAACGGGGAAATACGCTCAGCCTTTGCTATGACAGAGCCTGCAGTGGCATCAAGTGACGCGACTAACATCGAAACTTCCATTAAGCGCGATGGTGATGAATACGTTATCAACGGCCGTAAGTGGTACACCAGCGGTGCTATGAATGAAAACTGTAAAATTATGGTGGTAATGGGCAAAACTGATTTCGATGCGCCTCGTCACCAGCAGCAGTCTCAAATCTTAGTTCCTATGGACACCAAGGGTGTAACTATTGTTCGCCCAATGGCAGCAATGGGCTATTACGACGAGCCTATTGGTCATGCTGAAGTCTTGTTTGAAAACGTACGTGTACCGGCAGAAAACTTACTGCTTGGTGAAGGGCGTGGTTTTGAAATCGCACAAGGGCGCTTAGGCCCGGGCCGTATTCACCATTGTATGCGCCTTATTGGCTGTGCACAGCGCGCGCTCGATATGGCCTGTGAACGAGTTGAAAGCCGAGTGGCGTTTGGCAAACCGTTGTCAAAACAGCAATCGGTTAGAGAAAGCATTGCGCAGATGCACTGTGATATTGAACAGGCGCGTCTGCTTACGTTGAAAGCGGCTGATAAGATGGATCGCTATGGCAACAAAGTATCGCGCGACCTTATCGCTGCTATCAAGATAGTTGCACCTACTATGGCCTGTAACGTTATCGACCATGCCATTCAGATGCACGGCGCTGCAGGTACAAGCCAAGATTTCGTATTGTCTGCAATGTACGCTTATGCGCGTACTATCAAGCTGGCAGATGGCCCTGATCAGGTTCACATGATGCAGTTAGGTCGTAATCTTATTGCAGAAAAAGCAGTCGCTGAATAAGTCAGTGTTGTAAATAAACAATACAAAAAATTACGGGTAAGGAGTGAACGTGTCTAAAGACAATGCGAAAGCCCCACATGTCATAGATTTAGCAGTGCTGAATTCGTATTTATCTTCTGCGTGCCCGAGTATTGGGCACGTCAAAAGCGCTGAGAAATTTGCGGGTGGGCAATCGAACCCGACGTTTAAACTTACTACGGATAACGGCGTTTATGTATTACGCCGTCAACCTCCGGGCAAGTTACTGAAATCGGCCCATGCGGTTGACCGAGAATTTCGCGTTATCAACGCGTTGCAGGGCTCAGAAGTGCCTGTGCCCAAAGCGTACCATTTATGTGAAGATGCCAGCATAATCGGTAGCATGTTTTACATTATGGCCTATGTTGAAGGTGACATTTTCTGGAATAGCGCACTGCCTGAAATAGCATCTTCTACTACTCGTGGTGCCATGTATGATGAAATGAACCGAGTGCTTGCAGCGCTTCACAGTGTAGATATTGAAAGCGCAGGCTTACGCGATTATGGAAGGCCTGGTAGCTACTTTGGACGTCAGCTAAGCAGGTGGACAAAACAGTATCGTGCATCTGAACTTGAGCATGTTGAAGAAATTGAAAGCCTTATTCAGTATCTTGAGGCCAACCTGCCAAAAGATGATGGTCAAGTCTCGTTAGTCCATGGCGATTTTCGATTAGATAATATGATGTTTGATATGTCTGACCCTAAAAAACCAAGAGTAGTCGCAGTACTTGATTGGGAATTATCAACGTTGGGGCATCCGTATGCCGATTTGGCTTACCAATGTATGCAGTTGCGCCTTCCCTCTGACATTGCGCACGCAGCTGGGTTAGGTGGTTTAGACAGAGAGCAGTTAGGCATTCCAAGTGAACAAGAATATATCAATGCGTATTGCGAGCGAAGAGGTATTGATGCCATTAGCAATTGGACGTTTTACCTCGCATTTAGTTTTTTCCGTTTAGCCGCTATTTTACAAGGCGTGGTAAAACGCGCACACGATGGCAATGCGTCAAGCGAGAAGGCTATGCAATTAGGCGCAATGGTGCGACCTCTGGCGCAAATTGCGAACCAAACCATTCACCAAAGCGAATAAACGCCATATAACCTATTTAATGACAGGTCATGCTATCAATAGCGTGCTCGTCGAACAAAGCAACTGGAGACAGTATGAAAGCAATTGTATGCGAATCTTTTGGACCACTTGAAGAACTTCAATTTAAAGACGTTGCAGACCCGCAAGTAAAAAAAGGGCATGTAGTCGTAAATGTTGAAGCCGCAGGGGTGAACTTTCCAGACGGACTATTGGTGCAAGGTCTGTATCAAATGCAGCCAGACTTCCCGTTTATTCCTGGCAATGAAGTGGCAGGCACCATATCTGAAGTAGGTGAGGGCGTAAGCCATTTAAAAGAAGGGCAACGAGTTATTGCGTTGTCTAACTTAGGTGGTTACGCAGAAAAAGCGCTGATCCCTGCCACTCATGTTATGCCGTTACCTGATCCCATCCATGTTAATGAGGGGGCTGCTCTTGTAACTGCGCATGCGACAGCACATCACGCGTTAAAGCAGCGCGCAAAACTGCAGCCAGGCGAAACACTGGTTGTAACCGGCGCAGCTGGTGGTACTGGCTTAGCAGCAGTGCAAATAGGCAAGATTATGGGCGCTAAAGTGATTGCAGTTTGCTCAACAGAAGAAAAGCTGGCGCTTGCTAAAGAGTATGGCGCAGACGTTTTAATTAACTACAAAGAAAAAGATCTCAAAGAAACGCTGAAAGAAGTTACAGGCGGCAAAGGTGTCGATGTAGTTTATGAATGCGTTGGCGGTGACACATTCCACGCTTGCAGCCGCAGTATGGCATGGGAAGGGCGTTTACTTGTGGTTGGCTTTGCTGGCGGTGAGATCCCGAAATTTCCGGTTAATTTAGCGCTGGTAAAAGGCTATTCGGTTATGGGCGTATTTTGGGGCTCGTTTACTCAGCACGATCCAAAAGGCTTCGCGGAAAACATGCAAGAGCTTTTATCTTGGTATGTGCAAGGTAAGGTTAAGGTGGTCGTAGATGAAGCATTACCCTTAGAACAAGCAACGAAAGCCATGGCCAAGGTAATGAACCGGGAAGTGAAAGGCAAGATGGTGCTTGTGCCCTGATCCTACCAGCCTGACAAGAAGGTAACTTAACGAAAAGCCTGAACAATCGATGTTCAGGCTTTTCTTGTTAACAATGGATTATTCCATAAGCCACATTCGGGCGCTTCTTCCTGGTACATAGAACTTGTGCCACTGAGTTGTAATATATTGCACATCATTACTTAACGTATCGCGGTAATTTCTATACCACCACAAATTGTCCGTAGATGTATCTACCCATATATCTTGGCCGTCTGCGCATTTATTAATACCCACAACGCCTTGATGGTCACGCTTGAAGAAAATAACGCAGTCATTATGACTTACCACTTGCATGCCACTGCCCTGAACTCCGTTATGGAATTTAACCATACCCTTGATGTCATCACGCTTGTACAAATCTACCCAACGATTATCACCACTTTCATTGTTATCTGAGTACAGTAATGGAACACCACCGTCACGGCCTAGTACATAGGCATTTGCCAAATGTTCGTCGGTAGGGTCAAGTAACTGGTAGCGGAAGCCGTCGTTTAGCGGGATGTCGTGGGTAATACTAAATGTGATGGCCTTGTCGCCTGATAAAGCCTGACCGTACGCACCTGGGTCAACTAAGGCATTCATCGAACCACCGAAGCTAAATGCACTACGTATTTGCGCGAAAAGCGGGAAGTCGTAGGCCGAGTGACCTGTTGCTGATAAATAAGGTGCAAGGAAGTTATCATACTCACTAGAGCCTGCACCGCCCGTGGTAATTATTTCTCCGAAAACATGCACGCCGTTTTTTATATTGCTGTCGAACACCGCGTTGATATGATAGTTGGTCATGTGCTTTGCAGCATCAACGCGGAAACCGGTTACACCCATGTCTTTTAACGCCTGAAGATACGCTTTTTGCTGGGCTACTACCCAATTATTGGGGTCTAGGTCGGGCAAGCCAGGATCTGGCGCGGCGCCGCATAATCTATTGTACTGAACATCGCCCACGTCGCTGTAGTTACTAATGCACTTAGGGCCACCTTGATCATACGTACCGTGGAAGTCACCACCGCCAAAAAGGCCGCTACTTACATCACCAAATAATGTGATGCCATTGTAGTATCCCTGATTTGATGAGTATTGCTGTAGTACTTCACTTCCGGGGTAGTTTAAGTCTGAACGTTTCCATGCTTCGTTCGCCATATGATTAAAGACAATATCCGCATAGGTCTCTACACCTTTGGCATTTAATGCACTAACCATCGCTTGAAAGTCAGCAGTGTCACCAAGTGGGTTATCAATAACTCGATAGTCCTGTGGTTGATATCGCGCCCACCACTGGTCACCTGTCGATTTATAAGCAGGCGAAACAAGTACTTTGGTGTAACCAAGATCCGCAATTTCCTGGGCTTTTGCGGCTACGTCGTCGTAGGTCCAGTTAAATGCGTGTAGTATAACGTCGGCATAGCTTTGATAACTTAATGTACTCAGTGCTGCGCCTATTAGAACGCCTGCCGCATGTTTCTTCATCTTCATAGTGTGTCCTATTTTATGTGGGAGCGAGATAAAAGATGAAAGCAATGCTTACATTTTGTTTACAAATAATAAACATCATGCATACGTATTCAATTCACCTTTAATTTTAAATTAAATAAAGGTGAACAGTTAAAATGCGCAGGGAAGGGAGTAAGGTTAGCTATTGCTACTGGGTTAGCGGCTCTTAGTTGCGCAGCACTGTTTGAATTTTTTGTTGCTACCGCAAACACAAGGTAGGTTTCTCCCGTATTTAATTTTGCCGCAGTCGTCGTGTAATACGCCGTCGTGATAACGCCACTTACCGTCTTCAACACTAAAATTCGACGTTTCGTGAAGCTGATACATGCTTTTATTTTCAAAATAGTAAGCAGTGAATTCAACAATGGCATTATTGGGTTTGGTGATGGGTTTGGAGATGGACTTTAAATTAGTCTTAGAGATTGGCTCGGCGTTGGTTACTGCTTCGACTTTAGCGTCAGCATGTACAGTACTGTCTATCGAACTATCTTCAGTACTACTGACCGAGTTACCTACCAAGCTATCTACGGAGTTATCTACGGAGCTAGCCGCTAGAGTGGGGTGAACTTTAAGTGCGAACCATGTCGCACCTTGTGCGCTTTGCGCCAAATCCTCTACAGAAAGACCCTGCTGCTTTTCTTTGGTGTAGGTTTCAAGAATATATTGATAATGCGCTGTAGCGTAGGCTGAAAAACGGGAGCGCATAAGTTGCTCTGCAGAACTAGGGTGTTTATCACCCTTAATAAAAGGCCCGCAGCATTCGTCGAAGGATTTTGATGAGCAACAGTAGCAGCGCATAAGACAACTCGCAGTTTAAGAGTAAAACAAAGCGCTACAGTATAAGTATAAGTTGCGTGAGCCCCAACTTTTTTAGACGTAAATATTGCCGATATTCAAAGATTCCTTGGCGGTCCATGCCAAAGGGTACATGTCAGAGATTCCACGCCAAAGAGTTGTATGAAAATAAATATTTAGGTTTTGTTTACGCACCGCTATTCAGACAAACGTAAGATGGGGCAAACGTAAAATGTAAGCATAAACAGGCTTTGTATTACCAAGGACCTAATGCTACGTTTTGTTCGTCATTAATGCTGTTAACACGTACATTCACCAGGCTGACAGAATAAAGCTCACACAACTTTCTGATCATTTCACTGTCGGTTGGTTGAAGGTCTAAATCAATGTTTTCCACATACAGTGTTTTACACTGGCCACCTGTAATCAGCTTACTGATCCATTCAGGCATTTTTTCTTTTTCAGGTTTTTGAATACGGATAGCGTGATCTACAGTTTTCGAAAACGACACCGTATTTGAAAGCAGATAATTCCAACCTTTGTCATTATTTCCTTTTCCATTACCTTGTTTTTCGCCAGGAAACCCTTCTATCGGCAAAGGTAGTTGAACAACATTTGAAACCGAAGCGCGTAAAGCATTGAATCGTGAAACTGAAGATGTGTTCATAGTAAAACCCTTTATGCATTTGCCCTTAAGTTCATAAATCGAACTTCAGGAATATTGTTATTGATTGGTACTGGTTACATATACAGTGTGTATGTGTATACAGTATTCTAAAAGGAGGGCTTTGGCAAGTATTTAGTTGTACTTTTTTCACACAAATTGGTGTTTTCTCAGTAACTACATAAAAGATAATGGTTTTTTTGTGCTATCGAATTCTGAAGGAAGTATTCATACTCCGATTAAGGTAAGATGCGCGCGAATTTTACATAGAAAACTACTGTATAAAGCTGGAGGAGCGTTGAGCGCATTAATACATTTAGGCTACTTGGGGATGTTCTTATCGGCATTTTTGGCAGCCACTATATTGCCTTTTAGTTCTGAAATCGTGCTTAGTGCTTTATACAGTAGTGGGTTGAACTGGGTGTTGTTGCTTGTTGTTGCTTCGTTAGGAAATGTACTCGGCTCAGTGGTTAATTATGCATTGGGCTTCAAGTTCGGAAAAGAAATTGCGACCGATAAGTTAAAAGTGAGCGAAGCGGCGTTTAACCGTGCAAGCTACACTTTTACAAAGTGGGGGAAGTGGAGCTTGTTTTTATGCTGGGTACCTATTATTGGCGACCCTATTACTTTAGTAGCAGGTGTACTTAGAAGCCCGATTTGGTTTTTTATTCTCGCGGTAACGCTCAGTAAAACAGCGCGTTATGCTGCGCTGCTTTACGTGCTTGTTTAAAAGGTTTTCGACTTTAGCTTTCTCACGCCACTGCGTTTTTGTCTCTCGACTTCTTTTGGCTTTTCTTCTGATACGTCACATACCACTGCTTCATTCTTGGGCTCATTAATATCAGTCCAATCATCCAATACCAAACGGGCTCTTGCCAAAACGTCTTCTGTGACCAGCTGAAATGCAGTAGTGCAAGGGGCAGAATTAGGTAAATGCTGTTATGAAGCTTCTGCCACTTGTTTCCCATGTTGCGCTGGATACGCTTGAACGACGTAGCGGTGAGAGCAAAAAGAAGAAGTAACGCTGCCATGCCAACAATGATGTATGGCCTGCTTACTATCTCGCTAGCCACTAGTGCCATATCAAGCTGGATTTCAAACACAATGTATGTGAGCAGGTGTGCAAAGGCATACACAAAGGTATATACGCCAATCATACGTCTGAATTGCATCGGTTCTGGGCTTGGTAGCCATTTAGCAAGTGGGCTAAGAGTAAGCGTTAGTAAAAGAAAGTGAATTGCCCAGGTTCCAGTCTCATTGATGAGCGTGTTTACAGGGTCTGGACCAAGCTGATCGGTTACCCCTGCAAAAAACAACCAGGCGATATAGCCCAATGCGAAAAGGTGAATAAGACCTTTTAGGCTGCGGCGTTGCCAAACAGAGAGTCGAAATGGTTTTTTTCTTAACGGCATTAAATGAACAACTTAATAACAATGTTTAATAGCTTCGGTCATGAGATATTGGTTAGAAGGGCTAGCTATTTGCTCGTAGCCCTATAAAACGTACCAGCTAGTAATAACGGGATAAGTCCATATCTTTGTATAGCGGCGCGACTTCGCTGTAACCGTTGAACATTTGGGTGTCGATGCGATTTCTGGCGAGTAGCCCACCTGTGGTTATTCTACGCTCGCTGGCCTGGCTCCACCTTGGGTGCGACACGTTTGGATTCACGTTGGCGTAAAAGCCATACTCGTTGGCGGCCAGTCGATTCCATGTGGTAGGCGGTTTCTTATCGGTAAGGCGAATTCTCACAATAGACTTAATGCTCTTAAAACCATACTTCCACGGTACAACAAGCCTGATAGGCGCACCGTTTTGAGGTGGCAAGGTCTTCCCGTAAAGACCAACCGACATGAGCGTTAACGGGTGCATGGCTTCGTCAAGACGCAAACCCTCTACGTAAGGGTAATCAATACCACCACCGGTAAAGCGGCTTCGTTGACCGGGCATTTGCTCAGGGTCGTATAGGGTTTCAAACGCCACATACTTGGCTGACATTAATGGCTCGGCTTGTTTTAACAACGCCCCCAACTCAAACCCAATCCAAGGCACCACCATCGACCATGCTTCCACACAGCGCAAGCGGTAAATGCGTTCTTCAAGGGGAAAACGCTTTGTTAAGGCATCGTGATCAAGCTCAATGGGGTTTTTAACCATCCCGTCAACTTTTAACGTCCATGGATTAGTTTGAAATTCAGTCGCATTTTTGGCTGGTGCATCTTTAGATGTGCCAAACTCATAGAAGTTGTTGTAGCTGGTCACTTTATCTTCAGGCGTTCGGGTTTCCGTTATTTGAAACTTAGGGGGCTGACTAAACTCCAGCGCCTTTCCCTTAAACGCTGCCTTCTCTTCTTCATCTTCCCAAAACCAACCGGCAGCGCCTGCCGACTTCGCCAACAGCGTAGACGCTCCCACAAAGCCCATAGATTTGAGCAATGAACGGCGATTCATATAAACGCCTTCATTGGTTACGTCGTTATCAGTTAATTTTACTGAGGGTTTAAATGGTTTTGGCATTACGTCACCTAAATTATGATAAGACTATGAGAAATGGTCGTCACTTCGCCCAGTACATTTAGCTACGTTAATGGGGTTCTAGGGATTTTCCCCTCTAAAAAGACATAATCCTCTGTAG
>CETB01150606.1_pt1 | contig 147225 bp, 128 predicted proteins | sample 356381 | NCBI WGS metagenome assembly CETB01 (sample SAMEA2622545, study PRJEB7988) | marine metagenome | biome: marine biome (ENVO:00000447); feature: deep chlorophyll maximum layer (ENVO:xxxxxxxx); material: "saline water (ENVO:00002010), including plankton (ENVO:xxxxxxxx)" | depth 155 m | reverse complement strand
ATTTTTAATGAGTAATAATTTTTATATATTTAACCCTTTAACTAATTAAATTAAGACAACAAGTAATGAAAAGATTATTTTCAATTTTGGTAATCGCTACAATTATGGTCACTACTGGCCTTAAAGTTAATGCGACTAATAAGGTTAACGATTTTGCTCCGGCTATTAGTTATATCGTTCAGGATGATGAAACAGCTTCTTCAGACGATGCTAGCGAAGAAAAAGTAAGTTTCCATCAGGAATTAAAAAAACGTTTTATTGAAGGTGGACCAATCTTTATGGGGATTGTACTTCTTTGTTTAATCTTAGGATTAGCAATCGCTATTGAGCGTATCATTTTCTTAAACTTATCTACTACGAACTCTAAAAAGTTAGCACAACGAGTAGAGGATGCATTAAATAGTGGTGGTGTAGAAGCTGCAAAAGATGTTTGTAGAAATACAAAAGGACCTGTTGCTTCTATCTATTATCAAGGTTTAGATAGAGCAGATGAGAGTTTAGAATCTGCTGAAAAAGCGGTAGTAGCTTACGGAGGTGTACAGATGGGACAATTAGAGAAAAACGTATCTTGGGTTTCTTTATTTATTGCATTAGCACCGATGCTTGGTTTCATGGGTACAGTAATTGGTATGATTGAAGCATTCGATAGAATTGAAGCAGCAGGAGATATGCAACCGGCATTAGTTGCAGGAGGTATTAAAATTGCACTTTTAACAACCGTATTTGGTCTTATCGTAGCAATTATTCTTCAGATTTTTTATAACTACATTATCGCAAAAATCGATAGTATCGTTAACGATATGGAAGATGCATCAATTATTTTAATTGATATCTTAGTAGCTTATAAAAGAAAAAAATAATTTAATAGAATATAAATTATGACTTTACATAAAGTTTTAAAATATTTAGCCATTGTTATTGGTGTAATTGGTCTTGTGCTTCTTGCGAGAATAATTATTGCCGGTGACGATGCGATAGAAGCTTCGGCAGATACGCAAGCTAGCGTGTTGGCTCCTTTCATGTTCCTGTCTTATTTTGTAATGGCAGCAGTAATATTATTGGTGGTTATTTCTGTAGTTAAAGATTTAATTCACGGTGATATCAAAAAAACATTAATGTCCATTGGAGCTTTTGCTGTGATTGTTCTGGCGGGATATTTGATGGCTTCTCCAGACTTACCTCCAGGTGTTGATGCAACTGAAGTTTCTGCTTCAGGTTCTCAATGGGTAGGAGCAGGATTGATAATATTTTATATCCTAGCTGCAGTAGCTATTGGAGCAATGATATTCTCAGGAGTTAAAAAATTAGGAAAATAAGTTATGGCAAAAAGAAGTGCACCAGAAGTAAATGCAGGATCGATGGCAGACATCGCATTCTTGCTGCTTATCTTCTTCTTGGTGACAACTACTATTGAGACTGATGCAGGTCTTAATCGTAAATTGCCACCAATTGAAGATCAACCAGAAGATCCGCCACCATTAAAGAAAAAGAATATTTTTCAGGTTTTAATCAATCAAAATAATGATATTTTGGTTGAAGATGAGCCAATGGAAATTGGTAATATTAGACAAGCTGCAATAGACTTTATCGATAACGGAGGTCAAGATTGTGATTATTGCCAAGGAAAAGGAGATCCAGCATCGTCAGATAATCCAATTAAAGCTGTTGTTTCTTTACAGCATGTAAGGGAAACGGAATATGCCACTTATATCGCAGTTCAAAATGAATTAGTAGCTGCATATAATACGCTTAGAAATCGTGAAGCTCAGCGTTTATTTGGAGAGAACTTTACCACGATGGAAGCGAATTTCAACGATGGAGGTTACGAAGGAAATAAAGAATCGCTTGAAGAAAAGATTACGCAAATTCGAGAAATGTATCCTTTAAAACTTTCTGAAGCTGAACCTAAGGAAAGGGAATAAAATCAAGACGCTAATAAAATTTAACTATGTCTAAATTTAAAAAGAAAAAAAGCGGTGATTTACCGGCTATATCAACAGCATCTTTACCGGATATTGTATTTATGCTTTTATTCTTCTTTATGGTGGCTACTACAATGAGGGAAACTACTTTGATGATTCAGAATGACTTACCTTTTGCAGACCAAGTAGAGAAGTTACAAAAGAAAGATTTGGTAATGTATATTTATGCAGGGAAACCCAGTGCTAGATATCAGAGTCAGTTTGGTACAGAAGCAAGAATACAATTGAATGATAAATTTGCCGATATAGGAGATATCAAACAATTTATTCTTCAGGAAAAGGAATCTAAACGAGAAGAGTTGCAAAATAAATTGACAACTTCTTTAAAAGTAGATCAAGAAACCAATATGGGCTTAGTTTCAGATATTAAATATGAACTAAGAAAAGCAGAAGCTTATCGTATTAATTACACGACCAGAACTGGTGATGCCGCACAAAATATGCAATAAAACTTACTTGTTGTTCGCATATATAAAAAACATCCAACTATGTAAATTAGTTGGATGTTTTTATTTTCTACCCATTATTTTGATTATCTTTTTCCTATGAAATTTAAATTAAGCCTTCTCCTTTTTTTTGTGGCTATATCCCATCTCATTGCTCAAGAGAAAGGATCTATTAAAGAAAATGATTCTATTGTAATAGGTAAGCGAGTAGCAGATAGTCTATACCGGGAAGATCAGTTTTATTTGGGCTTTACCTTTAACCTGCTTTTAAATAAACCAAAAGGAGTAGACCAATCTGGTTTTTCGGGTGGTTTTCAAGCTGGTTATTTAAGAGATATGCCTATTAATAAATCTCGTACTTTGGCTATTGCTCCTGGTTTGGGATGGAGTATCAATACTTACGGCCAAAATTTATTGGTGACTGAAACTAAAAATGACGAGAGCCTTTTTATAGCCTTAGATGAAGATTATGAATATTCTACCAATAGGTTTACCACTTATTTGATAGAAGCTCCACTTGAATTAAGATGGAGAAACAGTACGCCAAGTTCATATAAGTTTTGGAGGATTTACGCAGGATTTAAAGTGAGTTATCTTTATCATTTTAAGTCTAAGTACGAAGGAACTCCCAATAATGTCATTCAGACCAAAGTAGAAGAATTGAATAGATGGCGTTACGGCGTCATGTTTACTTTTGGTTATAATACCTTCAATTTTCATTTTTACTACAGCTTAAACCCCTTATTTGATGCTCAAACCTACGAATCTGGAAGGCAAATAGGTTTGCATCCTTTAAAGATAGGATTCACTTTTTATATTTTATAAAATAATATTTTTTCCTATCAGAAGAATAAACTGTGGTAATCCACCGATAAGCGTCCCAACAATCAATTCTATATTAGAATGTGCTTTTTGTTGAATTCGGGAAGATGCCGTCCAGCCTATTGCGAATAAAGTAAATGCAATGAGGTAGCTTAAATTGATGCCATAAGTGATACTTAAACAGGCTAAAAAAACAGCCACTCCAGAAATACCCATCATATGAAGGCTAACTTTAAACTTGAAAATAACCAAAAGTAGTCCCATCATCGAAGTATAAAGTATGCCGCTAAAAAAATAAAAGAGCGCAATATATTCGCGTTCCGGTAAAATAAAATTAATCACCGTTAAAATTACCAAACAAAAAAAGAGCATTGGTAACCTTCGTTCCTGAGCCGTTTTTAGCATCATATTATCTACCAAATTTAAGTTCTTCAGCAGAAAGTAAAAGACGATAGGAATAAAAACGGTAAGAATGCTTATCGCTAATAGTTTAGCTTTTACGACGGGATCAGGAAAAAAACGCGGAGTGATTTCAAAAAAGATCAATGCTCCTATAAATGGCATCCATATCGGGTGAAATAGATAGGATGCCAGTTTAATAAATACTTTCATTTAAATTTCTTTACGTAAACGAGCCACCGGGATATCTAATTGTTCACGGTATTTGGCGACTGTTCTTCTCGCAATAGGATAACCTTTATCTTTCAAAATTTTTGAAAGCTTTTCATCTGTTAACGGTTTTTTCTTGTCTTCCTCACCCACTGTAATTTCTAAAATCTTTTTAATTTCACGAGTAGAAACATCTTCTCCTTGATCGTTTTTCATCGATTCTGAAAAGAATTCCTTGATGAGTTTTGTTCCGTAGGGTGTGTCTACATATTTACTGTTGGCAACACGTGAAACGGTAGAAACATCCATTTCAATTTCTTCAGCGATATCTTTTAAGATCATAGGTTTTAAGTCGCGTTCATCACCACTTAAAAAATATTCCTCTTGATGATGCATAATTGCGCTCATCGTTACAAAAAGGGTTTCTTGACGTTGTCGTATCGCTTCAATAAACCATTTGGCAGCATCCAGTTTTTGCTTAATAAACATTACTGCATCTTTCTGCTCTTTGGTTTTCTTTTTCGATTCTTTGTAGCCCTTCAGCATATTGTTATATTCCCTAGAAACATGCATTTGCGGTGCATTTCTACCATTTAAGGAAAGTTCTAGTTCTCCATCCTTTATTTTGATGGTAAAGTCTGGGGTTACGTGTTCTACCGGTTTTAAATTACCGGAATATGTTCCACCTGGTTTTGGGTTTAAATGCTCAATTTCATCTATCGCGTCCCGAAGCTGGTCTTCTGTAATGTCAAATTTTGCAAGTAATTTATTGTAGTGCTTTTTGGTAAATTGGTCGAATGCGTCCTTTAAAATTTTCTCTGCTAATTCTACACTTGCGGTTTCATTTCTCCTTTTCAGTTGAATAAGTAGACATTCCTGTAAATTTCTAGCACCAACACCAGCGGGATCCAACTGATGGACAATTTTAAAAATCCGTTCCACCGTTTCTTCATCGGTGTACACATTTTGAGTAAAAGCCAAATCATCTACAATATCGGGAACATCTCTCCTTATGTAGCCACTTTCGTCAACGCTTCCTACCAAAAATTCGGCAATTTGCATTTCATCTTCTTTTAGCCGAAAGGTTTGCAGTTGTGTTTTTAAATGCTGAGAAAAACTGGTCCCAGACGCATAGGGAACTGTTTTTTCGTCATCATCCTTACTGTAATTATTAGCTTGTAAACGATAATTTGGTATTTCATCATCACTTAAATATTCATCTACATTTATTTCCGTTTCAATTACTTCTGAGTCGGTGTCCTGGTCTTCGTTCTTAAATTCGTCTTCAAACTCATACTCATCAGTTTTTTCTTTACCACTATCTAAAGCAGGATTGTCTTCCAATTCTTGCTTTACTCGTTGTTCAAAAGCTTGTGTAGGCAACTGTATAAGCTTCATGAGCTGTATTTGTTGCGGTGATAGCTTTTGTGATAATTTAAATTTTAATTGTTGCTTTAGCATGGTTCATTAAATTGCTTATTACAAAATTAACGAAATTGGCACGACAATTGTTACCAAAATTTTGTTAAGCTTCTTCAAAAGCATAAAAATTTTTAACCGATAAACTTTTCGAATTTCTTCGGAAAAGTATTTTCAAAATGAAGTGATTTTTTAGTTGAGGGATGGGTAAACGCAAGCGAATGAGCCGCCAATAAAATCCCTTTTGCGTTTTCTGAAGAACCGTAAACTTCATCACCCACAATGGGGTTTCCATTTTTACTTAAATGAATTCTAATTTGATGTGTTCTTCCGGTGATAGGAAATAGTTCAACTAGCGAATAGGTTTTATCGTTCTTTTGGAATGTTTTCTTTAACTGAAATTTGGTTGCTGCTGTTTTTCCTTCAATAGGAGAATTGAATGTTCCTGTGGAAGGAATTTCTCCTGAAACAATTGCCAAATATGATTTTCGAATGTTTTTCTCCTCAAAGTCCTGATTCAATTTCACCTGCACATTTTTAGTTTTGGCAACTAGTAAAAGTCCGCTGGTTGGGTTGTCTAGGCGATGCACAGGAGTGGGATAGGGGAGTGCATCTTTTTCTGTTGAATTTTCTAAATTGTACGGAAGTGCATTTTCAATGGTTTTAAAATAGTTTCCGTTGGTGGGATAACCCGAAGGTTTTTGAATGACAGCTAAAAAGTTATCATTAAAAATGATTTTTAATTGGAGTCTAAATATCTTTTTCTGCGGAAGTTCTTCTGCTAATAATTCTAATAACTGACCTTCTTTGATCCAATCTCCGGTATTGGCCGGTTTTCTATTAAGAAGAATAAGTTGCTTTTTTATAGCTTTTTTAATTCCGCTACGAGTGGTAATCGTTTTAAAAATAGAAGAGGCATATTCTTGCAATCGAATTGGGTTTTGAATTTGCGGAACGATATGTTTTTCTACTACTTTCAAATTTATGATATGTTTTTGGGAAACAATTCCTGAAAATAAGCTGTATTTATTATACCCGCAAGGTCTTTAATAACTCAAATTTTAAAATTGGATTTCTTGCCAGGTTTTTAAAACCTTTTAGGTATTGTTTTTTCTATTATAGTAAGCATAAAAAAACCTGTGAGGTCTAACTTTTTTAGCAATTATAATATTTTAAAATTCAGCGTTTTTTGGTGTTCTAGGGAAAGGGATTACGTCTCTGATATTTCCCATCCCGGTAGCAAAAAGAACCAAACGCTCAAATCCTAAACCAAAACCACTGTGTACACAAGTACCAAATCTACGCGTATCTAAATACCACCATAATTCTTTTTCATCTACGCCCAATTCTTGCATTTTACTTTGTAAAACATCTAAACGTTCTTCACGCTGTGAACCTCCAACAATTTCTCCAATTCCCGGGAAAAGAATGTCCATAGCTCGAACGGTTTTTCCATCTTCGTTTAAACGCATGTAAAAAGCCTTAATGTTTGCCGGATAATCAAATAAAATTACCGGACATTTAAAGTGTTTTTCTACCAAATAACGTTCGTGTTCACTCTGTAAATCTGCACCCCATTCTTCAATTACATAATTGAATTTTTTCTTCTTGTTAGGTTTAGAGTTCTTTAAAATATCGATGGCCTCGGTATAACTTACTCGCTTAAAGTTATTCTCTACAATAAAACGAAGCTTTTCGCGTAAAGCCATTGGTGCACGTTCGGCTTGTGGTTTAGATTTGTCTTCCTGGATTACTCTATTTTCAAGAAAGGCTAAATCGTCGTCACAATTATCTAAAACGTGGTTGATCACATGCTTGATGAAATCTTCCGCCAAATCCATATTTCCGTCTAAATCACAAAAAGCGACTTCAGGTTCAATCATCCAAAATTCGGCTAAGTGACGAGACGTGTTAGAGTTTTCAGCTCTAAAGGTGGGCCCGAAGGTATAAATTTGTCCTAATCCTAAGGCGTAAGTTTCACCTTCTAGTTGCCCGCTTACGGTAAGATTGGCTTCTTTTCCAAAGAAATCTTCCTTATAGTTAATGGAACCGTCTTCATTTTTAGGCGGATTGTTTAAATCAAAATTTGTGACTTTAAACATTTCTCCAGCACCTTCCGCATCACTACCGGTAATAATTGGCGTATTTACGTAATTAAAACCGTTTTGGTTAAAGTATTGGTGTACAGCAAACGATAATTGTGAGCGTACACGCATAACGGCACTAAAAGTATTGGTGCGTACTCGCAAATGAGCTTGTTCTCTTAATTTTTCTAGGGTGTGACGTTTTGGGGAAAGAATAGTTTTCTTTACCTCTTCCGGATTTGCGGTTCCAAGAATTTTAATTTCTTTGGCTTCAATTTCTACCCGCTGTCCTTTTCCTTCGCTTTCCTTGAGCATTCCTCTTACCTCAATCGCAGCACCAACATTTATTTCTTCAAGGACTTCCTCTGGTGTATTTTCAAAATCTACCACACATTGCAAATTATTGATGGTTGAACCGTCGTTTAATGCAATAAAACGATTACTTCTAAAGGCGCGTACCCAACCTTTAGCGGTAAAGTCTTGTAAAAAGTGGTCGCTTTCTAATAATTCAGCAATTTTTGTGTGTTTCATCAGTTCAGTTTTAATTAGAAATTAAGTAATCAAAAAGTTTAGGCTTATTCAATTTTTCTTAATAATTAAGAAGCAAAGATAAATTTTTCGGGAAAGCTTAAAAAGGAAGAGCTAAGGAAATTAAAGTTTTAGTTTTCTTTGTCCTCTTTCTCTTCTTCCTCCATTTCTTCCCCATCGGTTAAAATTTGTAAATGAGGCTTTTTAAGCGTTTTCTTATTGGCAATATTCCTTTCTAAGGAAAGTAATAGAGATGGTAATAACAACAAGTTAGAGAGCATTGCAAAAAGTAAAGTGGCAGAAACCAATCCTCCTAAAGCTTTGGTGCCTCCAAAACTACTAATCATAAATACCGAAAAACCAAAGAACAACACAATAGAGGTATAAAACATACTCACCGTGGTTTCCCGAAGAGCAGGATAAACCGACTTTTTGATCTTCCAATTATGAGCTTTTAGTTCTTGGCGATATTTCGCTAAAAAGTGAATGGTATCATCTACTGAAATTCCAAAGGCAATACTAAATACCAAAATAGTAGAAGGTTTGATGGGAATACCCAAAAAGCCCATCATTCCGGCAGTAATTAATAGCGGAAGCAAATTTGGTACGAGTGAAATAATAATCATTCTGAAGGAACGGAACATCCAAGCCATAAAAATAGCGATTAGTACAATGGCTAAAGCCAGAGACATGACTAGGTTTTTGACTAAATAAGTAGTTCCTTTTTGAAAAACCAATGCACGTCCCGTCATGGTGATTTCGTAACGGTCTTTCGGAAAAATTTTATAGATTTTAGGCCAAAGGTTTTCTTCGATCTTTTCCATTTCCTCGGTTCCTACGTCCTTCATAAAAACCGTCATCCTCGCATATTGTCCGGTAGAATCTACATAGGCATCCAGTTGATTGCTGTTTCCATTGGAAAGCGATTTGATGTAAGGGAAAATAAAATTTTGTTCTTGCGAAGTGGGCAGCTGGTAGTATTTGGGGTTTCCGTTATAGTAAGCCTGTTTAGAATATTTTACTAAATCTACCACAGAAACCGGTTGTGAAAGTTCAGGGATATCTAAGAGTAACTCCTCTAATCGTTGCATTCTCTTTAAGGTAGAAAGCTTTAAAACCCCTTTTTTCTTTTTAGTGTTAATTAAAATTTCAAGCGGTAAAATTCCATCAAATTCTTTTTCGAAAAATTGAATGTCCTGAAAGAAGCCTGTGTCTTTTGGCATATCTTCCAATAAGCTTCCCGAGACTTTAATTTGGTATATTCCAATAATACTGGCCACTAAAAATAGAATGGAACAGATGTAGATGGTAATCCTTCTGTGTCTTACTGTACGCTGAATCCAGTCCACAAAGCCTTCAATCCACGTTTTTCCTAAGTGTTTCAAATGCTTTTCCTTAGGACGGGGCATATAGCTGTAAATAATAGGAATTATAAGCAGGCTTAAAACGAAAATAGCCAAAATGTTTACCGAAGCGACAATACCAAATTCTTTTAGCAGCGTACTTTCGGTAATGATAAAGGTGGCAAATCCGGCAGCGGTAGTTACATTGGTCATTAAGGTAGCATTCCCTACTTTGGTGATTACCCGTTGTAATGATTTAGCCTTATTACCGTGGTTCTTAATTTCTTGTTGGTACTTGTTAATCAAGAAAATACAGTTAGGGATCCCAATGACAATGATTAACGGTGGGATTATAGCAGTAAGAACGGTAATTTCGTAGTGCATTAAGCCTAAGAAACCAAAGGACCACATTACTCCAATAATTACGGTAAACATGGAAATGAAAGTGGCTCTAAATGACCTGAAAAAGAAAAAGAAAATTAAGGAGGTTACCAATAAAGCTCCCCCGACAAAGAGTCCGATTTCGTCAATAATACTTTGGGAATTCAGGGTTCTGATGTAAGGCATTCCAGAAACATGAACTTCGATGTTTTGCTCTTTTTCGAAGTTTTTAATAAGCGGAACAATTTCATCTAAAATAAAAATTTTCCGCCGTTTGGAATTTACAATGTCTTTTTTGATGTAAACCGCGGTTTGTACCGTATTGGTGTTTTTACTGTATACCAAACCTTCGTAAAATGGAAGGCTATCAAAAAGTTCTTTTTTATAATTAGAGGCTTGTTTTTGATTAACTTGGTCTTCTTTTACTAAAGGGACCAACTCAAATCGTGGAGGATTACTGAACTTTTGAAGTTTTTTAAGTTCGCCAATCCCAATGGTATATTCAACCTCAGGAAAAGAATCTAACTTTTCTGCAAGTTTGTTCCAAGCATTGAATTTTTCACGTGTAAATAAAGTGGGATCGTTGGTGGCGATAAGCAATACATTTCCTTCTTCGCCAAATTGATCTAGAAATTTTTGGTATTCCTGATTAATTTCATGATGGTCTGGAAGTAAATTCGCTTCGGTATAAGAGAAGCGCATGTTTTTCCATTGCATTGCTAAAAAAATGGTGATAGCGCCAATAATCACCAAGATTACAGTACGATTACGCAAAATTACGCCTGCAATGGTATTCCAAAACCCGAAACTAAAAATCTTAGACATATCTAAAAATTACGGGCGCAAAGGTATAAAATGCTAGTTAATAACCTATTGAAAATTGTATTAAAGCTTGAAATAAAACGTAAATTTAAAAGAGATGTTATCGGTAATTTCAGGAAGGTGATAATAGCCATAACGATAAGCGAAATTGAGACCAAATCCGGCGAAAATATTATTCACTTCAAAACCTGATTCGTTATACCACCGATCAAGTTTTTCAAAGTTGATCCCTAAATGTTTGATTTTGTCTTTCATGCCACCAATAGCGTGCCGGGTGATTAACACTAATTGCGGTTTTGAGCGTTTACCTAATTCCAAAGGTCTAAAAAAGTGTTTTACTTGAAGATTGACCAATTTATCAATAAAAAACTCACTGTAATACATGGTTTCAAAAGTTCTTCTTCCTGCTACCGAGAAACGCTGAAAAACACTTCCTTTATTGGGATTGTTGGGATAAGCATGAAAAGTGTGGGTAAGAGGCAAATCACCAACCGCATAATTCCCTTCTAGAATAAATTGAGTGGCGGTTTGGTTAAGGCGTTTGTAGGTGTAGTTAATTTTTGTGGCAAATTTGGTAAAGGCAAAATCACTACCTAAAATATTGTTGAGTGCTTGTTCTGCTTGAAAAGAAAAAATGGGATAGCCTTCTTTGATTTCGATGCTTCTGTCGTCAGCTTGTAAATAATCACTAAATGGAGTCCATCTAAAAGAGGCGGTCAAAATAGTGAGTTTATAGCTGCTGAAGAGTTGATTGTTGTGGTTGTAGATATAGCCTCGGGTTTGTTCAATACTGTTGCGGGAAATTTGAAATTCACTTAGCAATTCCGGTAAAAAACGGTGCTGTAAGCTTATTTGTGATTTTCGGTATTTATAATAGTAATTAATATTTACTAAGCGTGGCTCAAACAGAGAATAGACACGGGCGTCAGTAAGGTAAAAGAAACTTCCTACTTCTGCAATATCATCGGTATAAATGGCATTAAGCCAAGTTTGTTTTTTCTTATTTAATAAAACGCCACCTCCAAAACTATACTTGGCTTCTCGGTCTTTAAACCCATATACGCCATATCCTTGAAGCCTAAACTTTTCTGAAAGATTATCGTTGGTTACTCCGCCTAAGCCTAAACGGAATCCTTCATAGCGGTTGTATTTGATAATTCTTCTTAAATCGAAATCGAAAAAGCCTAGCGGAAAATAACCATTGTTAAAATGCTGTATGAGTTCAATTTTACGATCTATATTTTCAGCTTTAATAACACTGTCCACTCGTTGGAAAGTCTTTTGATCCCTACTGGTAAACGGAATGGTTCTTAGCTTTTGCCATGTGCTATCACTGGTTTTTATGGCTTCACTGCTAAGTTGTACTTTGGCTTGCTTGCTCTTGAGGTTGAGAGGAATATTAAATTCAACGTCTTGATAAGTGGTAACCGATTTTAAATAGAGTTTTTCATTATTGTCGCTCTTTTCAGGAAGCCTACCCAAATCAATATTCCCTCCAAAGATGGAAATTCCTTTTCCTTGATTTCCAGGTTTGATGGTAACGGTATTTTGCTTTGGAAACCAAATGTTTTCTTTTGGGTAGTAACTAAATTCTTGTACTGCTTCCAGATTGGCTTTTCCTTTTAGTTGCGCAATGGCTTTTTGCAAGCCATAATTTTCGGTATCTATATAAAGCACACCTTCTAAGTGGGCTACATTTTTATTTTTCTTAGGCTGAAATAAAATTACATAAGCCGGTCGCTGCGTTGAAGTTGTATCTAAGATTTTGAAATTATAATTTTTAAAAGCCTTGTTGGAAAGGGGAGAAGCGTATTCTGAACCGAAAATCACATAATCTTTTTCGTACCAACTATTCGATTGTACTTTGGTGGTTAAAAGCTCATAAACAGGTTCTTTAAAACCTGCGGTACGGGTAGCTTCTATGGTTTCTTTCTCTCCTTTTTTTTGTTCAAATTGAATTAAACTGCTTTTTTCAGCTAAGTAATTTCTTCCATCTTCAATAACTTTTTTAATACCTGCATTGGAAGAATCTGCAGAAATATTTAATTCTTCTTTTTGGTTGTCGATGATAAATTTATTGTAGCTGGAATATTGATAGGTTGAAAATTTTTGCTTGGGGTTATTTTGTGGTTTTCTGTCAATTGCTTCTAGGATAATAGCGTTGGCTTTATTGTCTTCGGAAGAAATGAAAATCTTATTTAATTCTTCTGGATTGCGTTGAAGCTGAATTTCATAAAAATCGGCATCATTGATTCGAATCAATTTAGAATTATAGCCAATATAGCTGATCGAAAATTGAGTAATACTGTCTGAGATTTGAAACTGAAAAGTGCCATCAGTATTTGTTAAATAACTCTCTTTGCTCGGAAGCAGTTGAAGGCTAGCGTATGGTAAAGCTTGTTGGGTTTCTTGGTCTTTCACTACCCCTTCAATAATTTGTTGCGCGTTGACCGGTGAAATCGCTAAAGCAAAGCAAAAAATAATAAAAGCTTGTAGGGGTTTGTTCATAAACACAACAATTGATCAGGAGGCTAATAAAATGAAAAAAAGCGACAAAAACTGTCGCTTTAATTAAAATTTAGTAATTATAGCCTTATTTATACGGTCATAATTTCTTTTTCTTTATGCGTTAAGACGGTATCTATTTTAGCAATGTACTTATCGGTAAGTGCTTGTACATCTACTTCTGCATTTTTCTTTAAATCATCAGAAGCATCTTCTAGTTTTTTAATTTCGTTCATAGCAGATTTACGATCGTTCCTTACTCCAACCTTAGCTTCTTCTGCTACTGCTTTAGCTTGTTTTGCCAATTCCTTACGACGTTCTTCAGTTAATGGTGGTACGCTAATAATTACGCTTTCTCCATTATTCATAGGATTAAAACCTAGGTTAGCTTTTTGAATGCCTTTTTCTATTTCAGGAATTAATGATTTTTCAAAAGGTTGAATAGAAATAGTTCTAGCATCAGGAGTGTTTATATTCCCAACCTGATTTAAAGGTGTTTTAGAGCCATAATACTCTACCAGTACACTACTTACCATATTAGGGTTGGCTTTTCCGGCCCTGATTTTTATCAATTCCTTCTCTAGGTGAGTTATTGCTTTTTGCATCGACTCTTCCGTAGAATCGATAATAAAATTAATTTCATCCATAACTTAATTTTTAAACCTGTTTTAGTTCAACTTAGAGGTTAACTTTTGTACCAATATTTTCACCGGAAACTACTTTTGTTAAGTTTCCTTCTTTATTCATATCAAAAACAATAATGGGCAATTCATTTTCTTGACTAAGCGTAAATGCTGTGGTGTCCATTACTTTTAATCCTTTGTTAATCACATCTTCAAACGAAATAAAGTCAAATTTAGTCGCTTGGCGGTCTTTTTCAGGGTCTGAAGTGTAAATGCCATCTACCCTTGTTCCTTTTAAAATAACATCTGCCTGAATTTCGATGGCTCTCAACACCGCTGCTGAATCTGTGGTGAAGTAAGGGTTTCCTGTACCTCCGCCAAAAATAACCACACGCCCTTTTTCTAGGTGCCTTAAGGCTTTTCTTCTAATAAAAGGTTCTGCTACCTCATTGATTTTTACAGCAGATTGTAACCGGGTTTCTATACCTGCATCTTCACAAGCGCTTTGTAAAGCTAAACCGTTAATGACGGTAGCGAGCATTCCCATATGGTCTCCTTGAACGCGGTCCATCCCTTTGCTTGCTCCCGCTACTCCTCTAAAAATGTTTCCGCCACCTATGACGATTGCTACTTGTACGCCTTGATCTACTACAGATTTTATTTCTTTTGCGTAATCTGCTAATCGTTCTGGGTCTATTCCATATTGGCGTTGACCCATTAGTGCTTCACCGGAAAGTTTTAGAAGAATTCTTTTGTATTGCATAGTTTTTCTTGTAGAGTTGTGCAAATATAGTGATTATCTTAATTTGAAAAAGTCTTGTATAAAAAAACCACTTTCAAAATAAATGAAAGTGGTTTTTATAAAAATTTATGTTTTCAGGAAATTATCCTAAAGCTACTCTTTCGAAAGCGGTAACTTCTACGTCTTTTCCTAAATTATCTGTAACATATTGTGCAACAGATTTTTTGTTATCCTTAATGAATGCTTGGTGAACCAAGGTGTTGTCTTTAAAGAAACGTTTGATTTTACCTTTAGCGATATTGTCTAACATTTCTTCTGGCTTACCTTCTTGACGTAATTGATCTTTAGCAATTTCAATTTCTTTGTCAATAGTTTCTTGGTCTACTCCTTCTTCGTTTAACGCAACAGGATTCATAGCAGCAGCTTGCATAGCCACGTCTTTAGCTACTTCTTCTGCATTGTCACCGCCTTTAGATAAACCTGTTAAAACCGCAATTTTGTTACCTGCGTGAATATAAGAACCTACGAATGGAGCTTCTAAGGTTTTAAAAGCACCTATTTCGATTTTTTCACCTATAACACCGGTTTGTTCAGTAAGTTTTTCTTCAACAGTAATTCCTTTGTAATCTGCAGCTAATAATTCTTCTTTAGAATTTAATCCTAAAGCTAATTCTGCGAAATCGTTAGCAAGAGCTACGAAATCATCATTTTTAGCTACGAAATCTGTTTCACAGTTTAAAGAAATGATTACTCCTTTGTTGGTATCTGCATTTACTTTTGCAATTGCAGCTCCTTCAGAAGAATCTCTGTCGGCTCTTTTAGCCGCAACTTTTTGACCTTTTTTACGTAATACTTCGATAGCGCTGTCAAAATCTCCTTCAGCTTCCACTAAAGCTTTTTTACAGTCCATCATTCCGGCTCCAGTAGCCTTTCTTAATTTATTTACTTCAGCAGCAGATATTTTTGCCATGTTGTTTGTTTTTATCGTTGAAAAAATAAGTCGTTTAGCTTACGATTTTAAGAATAAAAGAGCTAAACGACTTATCATTAAATTTATAAAATTGTTATCTTATTTGTCTTCTTTAGAATCAGCTTTTTCTAAAGTTTCGCTTTTAGACTCTAATTTAACGTCTTTTTTAGCTTCTTTCATTGCCTTCTTGTCTTCATCGTCTTTAGAAGGAACTTCACCTGTTGCTGGTTTAGGAGCTTCAACTTTTTCAGTTTGCTCTTTTTTAGCAGTAGCTTTTTGTTCTTTCTTCGCTTCTTTGTCGGCTTTTCTTTCTGTTAAACCATCCACGATAGAATCTGCCACATAAGACATTACTTTCTGGATTGATTTAGAGGCATCGTCGTTGGCAGGGATTACGTAGTCTACTTCACGAGGATCTGAGTTGGTATCTACCATTGCAAAGATGGGAATGTTTAATTTTTGTGCTTCTTTAATTGCAATGTGCTCACGTGTAATATCTACTACGAATAATGCTCCGGGTAAACGGGTCATATCTGCGATAGAACCTAAGTTTTTCTCTAACTTAGCTCTCATACGATCTACTTGAAGACGCTCTTTTTTAGAAAGAGAGTTAAAAGTTCCGTCTTTTTTCATACGGTCTACAGAGGCCATTTTCTTAACTGCTTTACGAATGGTAACGAAATTGGTTAACATTCCACCAGGCCAACGCTCGGTGATGTAAGGCATGTTTGCTTTTTTGGCTTCTTCTGCAACAATTTCTTTTGCTTGTTTTTTGGTAGCTACAAATAATATCTTTCTACCGCTTGCTGCGATTTTGCTAAGCGCCTCAGCGGCTTCTTGCATTTTTGCAGCACTCTTATACAAGTTGATGATATGGATGCCATTACGCTCCATATAAATGTAAGGAGCCATGTTTGGGTTCCATCTTCTGGTTAAGTGACCAAAATGTACACCCGCATCAAGTAATTCTTTAACTTCTACTTTGTTTGCCATTTTTGTAATAGTTTACGTTCTGTTGAGATAGCAATAAACAAGTGGCGATGATCTTCGGCCTTGCTTATTTAGATGCTAAACTAATCTCTGCCGGCTGACAGAGTAACAACAAATACTTTTTAAATATTTTAATTTTTTGAAAAAATAATTTCCAATTAACGTTTTGAGAATTGGAACTTCTTACGAGCTTTCTTCTGTCCAAATTTCTTACGTTCAACCATTCTAGGGTCTCTTGTAAGTAATCCTTCTGGTTTAAGGGCTGCTCTGTTTTCTGCGTCTAATTCGCACATTGCTCTAGCAATTGCTAAACGTACAGCTTCTGCTTGTCCTGTAATACCACCACCGTTAACGCTTACGCTAAGATCAAAATTACCTTCGTTACCAGTTAACATTAAAGGTTGGTTTACTTTATACTGTAAAGTTCCGGTAGTAAAGTAATTGTTAAGCTCTTTTTTGTTGATGGTAATATTTCCTTTACCTTCAGAAAGATAAACACGAGCTACGGCAGTCTTTCTACGACCAATTTTGTGAATTGTCTCCATTTACACAAGTTCGTTTACGTTAATAGATTTAGGCTTTTGAGCTTCGTGATCATGTTCAGAACCTACATAAACCTTTAAATTTTTGAAAAGAGCCGCTCCTAATTTGTTTTTAGGTAACATCCCTTTTACTGATTTTTCGATAAGTCTCGTAGGATCTTTCTCGAATAACTCACTAGCTTTTAAGCTTCTTTGCCCACCTGGGTAATTGGTATAACGAAGGTATTCTTTCGCGTCCCATTTTTTACCGGTCAAGTTGATTTTTTCTGCATTGATAACAATTACGTTATCACCGCAATCAACGTGTGGGGTGTAATTTGGCTTGTACTTTCCTCTAATAAACTTTGCAGCAATAGAAGCAAGACGGCCAAGCGATTGTCCTTCAGCATCCAACACGACCCATTCTTTATTTACGGTCTTCTTGTTGGCAGATACTGTTTTGTAACTTAATGTGTCCACACTAACTATTTTTAAAAATTAAACATTCCATTCCCTTCCCAATTCTGGGAAACGGGGTGCAAATGTACAATTATAAATTTATTTAGCAAGGGGTGTGGGTAGATAATTTTTGAGTAAGACTTCTAATAACCAAATATTTAATAGGTGATTGTTGTCTAAATCAAACAAATGAGTTTACAATATGTTAATAAATAGGTAAACTTATTGTAAATGGTTTTGATGGAAATATATTTATTTTTGACAAAAATTAATATCATGATAAAAAAAATACTTTTAAAATTACCTTTATTGGCGATATTGGTTAGTGTTAGCCTATTTGGGCAAACCACTCCAGTTACAGAAAGCTTTAGTAATATAGGAAATAGTGGTAGTTATGGCACAAGTACTTGGACAGGTGATGATGGGGGTACTTGGACAGCTACAGATGCTAGAGAAGATGAATCTATTAATGGTAAAGCCATAACCATAAGAGATGGAAAGTTAACTTCTCCAAGTATTACTGGAGGTGCGGGTACGATTACCTTAACGACACAGCGTAAATTTGGTGATAGTGGTAGTGGAGATTTGACTGTCTATGTTAATGATGTATTGGTAGGCGTTGCTCCTTATGATGCTTCTGTTCAAACTTCAACTATTACAGCGAATGTTTCCGGAAGCTTTGTTTTGACTGTAGAGACGCCATCTAATGGTAATCGAATTGCTATTGATGATTTGAGTATTACAGCCTTTTCTTCTTCTGATAATGTAGAAATTATTTATGAAGATTTTCAAGATTGTGATAATATATCTTTTACAGCATTTAGTGTAAGCTCAACTGCTAATTGGGAGTGTTCAAATTCAAATGGATATGAACAGATTAATGCATACAATGCAGATGAAGCCGCTGACGATTATTTAATATCTGAAGAATTAAACCTTGATACTTATAGCAATGAAGTGTTAACTTTTGAGAGTTATAATCAATATTCAGATGATAATATTGATGGTGCAGAGGTAGAGTTGTTATATACTACTGCTTATACCGGAGATCCCTCCACTACTACTTGGCAATCTATAGACGCTACATTTGCTTCTGCAGATTCAGAAACCTGGACGCCTTCTGGCGATGTAAATCTTTCTGCTATTTCTGGTAATGCGGTTAGAATTGCATTTCATTATACCTCATCGGGGACAGGTCCGGGAAGCTCCTCTTTATGGAGAATTGATGATGTGGAACTTTCAGGTGTTTTAGGTAATGTAGGTCCGGCTATTAACAATATCTCTCAAAGTCCTGCTACAGGCGTTACTCCAAGTGATGCTGTTACCGTTTCAGCAGATGTGACTGATAGTGATGGTATTGCATCCGTAGTTTTAAATTGGGGGACAGAAAGCGGGAATCTCCCTAATGAGATCACGATGAACCTATCGAGTGGTGATACGTATGTTGCCGATACCGATATCCCTGCTCAAGCAGATGGTACTACCGTGTATTATGAAATTGTAGCCACAGATGCCAATACTTCTCCTGAAACGAGTACTAGTACAACACAAAATTATACTTCTTTAGAACTTTTGAGCTTGATAATATCTGAAGTAGCAGATCCCGGAAATACTCCAAACGCTAAATTTGTTGAAGTTTATAACAATGGTTCTTCAACGATAGATTTTTCTTCTCAAATAGTTTATTTAGCAAGATATTCTAATGGTAACACTACCACTAATAATTCTAGCGTAGAGTTGACCGGTACATTAGCCCCAGGAGACTATTATGTAATAGCTTATAGTTCAAGTGCTTTTCCTTCAGCATATGGTTTTGAAGCAGATTTGTATAGTGGGTTTGTTTCTGGTAATGGAGACGATGTGTATGCACTATATCAAAATGGTGATGAAAATAGTGGGACTTTATTGGATATTTATGGAGAAATCGGTGTAGATGGTACTGGTGAAGCTTGGGAATACAAAGATTCACGAGCGGTAAGAAATAGCTTGTCTTATGAACCTTCTGCTACTTGGATTGCCTCTCAGTGGGATATCACTGCTGCTAATACGGAAGATATGACTCCTAATAGTGGAGAAGCTGTAGCCTATACCTATTCAGAGGGTACTTGGTCTCCGGCAAATCCTGAAGGCAACGTTACTTCTTCAGATAATATAGTGATAGAAAATGGACAAGTGAACTTTTCTTCAGACATTGAGGTCAATGATCTCATCATCAACTCAGATGGAGCCTTAACAGTAGAAGCTGTACTTGGTGTGAATGGGGATATTACCAATAATGGTTCCCTTACCTTTATAAGCAATAATACAAGTGTAGGTCAGTTAGGTGAATTTAATGGAAGTATCACTGGTAACGATATTAACGTACAAAGGTACATTCCCGGAGGCAATAGAGCATTTAGGTTCTTAACCAGTACGGTAACTACTTCAACAAGCATTCATGCCAATTGGCAAGAAAATGATGTTTCTAGTGAAGGTTATGGCATACATATTACAGGTTCTACCGACGGAAGTAATGGTTTTGATGCAACGCCTAGTGGAAATCCTTCTCTTTTTGGTTTTGATAATGCAAATGAAGCTTGGTTTAGTATTGATAATACAGATGTAAATACCCTTGTTGCCGGAGAACCTTATAGGGTTTTCGTAAGAGGGGATAGGACGATAGATGTTTCTCAAAATAGTTCTACTGCCACCGCTACGACCCTGAGAGCTACAGGGACTTTAGCGACTGGGGATCAAACAACCAACTTAGCAAATACTCAAGATAATTTTAATTTTATAGGAAACCCTTATCAGGCAATTGTAGATATGAACTTGGTGTTAGATAATTCTACCAATTTAAACACCAACCAGTATTATGTTTGGGATCCTAATATGAATACACAGGGAGCTTATGTTACGGTAGATTTATCTACTGGAGCACCAACCCCTTCTGGTTCGGCTGCCAATCAATTTATACAACCCGGGCAAGCCGCATTTGTAACTACCTTAACCAATGCTGATGCTTCTATTTTGTTTGAAGAAAGTGATAAGGCTACCGGAGAAAGCATGACTGGTGTGTTTAGAAATTCAGATCAATTCAATACTTCAACAATCAATATTGACCTACAGAGCCAACTGGCTTATGCCAATAATGGAAGTATGGCTGATGGAGCTTTATTGAAATTTGTAGCGAATGCTTCTAATGGTATTGAAGCAAATGATGCCGCAAAGCTTGGTAATATAGACGAAACGCTTTCTATTGTTAATGGAGGTCATTACCTAAGTATAGAAACTAGGGATTTACCTCAAATAGGTGAAGTGATTCCTTTTTACCTAAGTAATTACCGTCAAGAAGATTACGTATTCAGAATTAATTTGAATAACATTAATGGAGTAACCGCTTATTTAGTAGATGAATATTTAGGAACCCAAACTCCATTGGTAAATAATGAAGAGAATGTAATTAGTTTTAATGTAAATGAAGCTGATGAAGAAAGTGTTTCTCCAACTCGTTTCTCGATCACTTTTGCAGATAGTAATTTGGCAAATACAACTATAGATAAAAATAGTTTCGCACTATATCCTAACCCTACCAATACCGGTGAATTTACTATTCAATTGGCAGGTTCAAGTGCAGATCGTTTAGAGGTAAAAGTATTTGATATGCTAGGGAAACAAGTGTATGGTAAGCAGTTTGAAACTTTTGAAAATCAAATAAAAGTAACTGAGGTTGCTTTGCAAACAGGGATTTATTTGGTTCAATTAAATCAAAAAGGAAAAACTTACACTCAAAAATTAATAGTGAAGTAGTAAGTCTCATATGGACATATTTACTAAAGCCATCCCATTCCGGGATGGCTTTTTTATACCAGTGTAGCAAGTGAAAAATTCTTCAGATTAAAATAGATATAGATTTTTTGTCTTTTGATAAGTTGGATTTCTTAAACTCGGTGAGTCTAACAACGAACATAACAACAAGGTGAAAAGCGTAATAGGTAATCAATTAAACGTGCTATAGCAAAATGTAAAAACATTTTAGTAGTGAAGCACATTAGAAAAAAGACCTGCAACTGAACTAAAATTGTTAAGTCTCTATAGTTGATAATAAAACTTAACAAATTGCCTAGATAAGAAATAACTATCTACTAATCTTCATGCTATTTTCGTTTGTTGTTCTCAAAGCACAAAATCAGACAGATAACCAGCTAAATTCTTACGAGAAAAAAATGAATTAAAGCTAAATGTCCCATTACTTGTTTTGGGAACTTTTGAAGCTACTTATGAAAGAATCTTAAACGAAAAATCATCGTTAGGGATTTCTACTTTGTATGTGTTTAACAATGAAAACTCAAACGAAGATGTAAATTTTATGCTATCGCCATATTATAGAAGGTACTTCGGTAAAAAAACTGCATCAGGTTTTTTTGTTGAAGGATTTGGAATGTTAAGTTCTATTGACGGAAAAAAAATATATGATAAAGAAGATGATTCTACTTTTACAAAAGTGCAGACGTTATAGATTTTTCTCTTGGTTTAGGATTAGGTACAAAATGGGTTACTAAAGGCGGATTTATCATTGAAATAAATGCTGGTTATGGTAAACTATTATTTAATGCAGATAAGACTGACCATACAATTGTTGCAAGGTTTGGGGCTCATTTAGGGTATCGGTTTTAATCAACCAACATAAGATTTACAACAGCATCTAAAAATAGCCTAAGTCGTTACAGGACGAAGGCTTAGGCAATTCTGGGAAGTCTCAGACCATAGTAGTATATGCAGATAACCATAACCGGTCCTTGGGAAGCAAGTGGTGCTTTGACTAGTTTTAGAATAAAAGCACTTTGAGTTAAACCCTCCTAGCAATTACTTCGAAAATTCAGGACTTGTAAGATACTTAAGGGGTTTAGCTTATCAAATCTAAAATTAGCTTATTCTTATTAAGATTCTTCTTCCTTTGGTAGCTCTCCAGATAAATATTGGGTTTTTCCAAAGCCAAAACTCCAGTCGACGTCGGTATTGGACATAATCGAAACCAGCAGGTCTTTAGGGTCTAAATTGCAATTCGCCTGTAAATTTTGAGACAATAATTTGTAGAATTTATTTTTGTTAATCGTGGCTCTGGGACTTGTAAATACTTGGATTACGATGGCTTTTTCGCTACGCTCGAAGCCTAAGCCTGTATCGAGCAAAATCATTCTTCCAGGTTTATGTTCCGTAACTATTTGATAGCGATCACGTACAGGTACTTTAAAAGCTTCCACAGAACAGTCCTGGACCGTGTCCATTATATCCTTAATTTCTTTTTCTGATCTTCCTTCTGTAAGATCTATTCTAATAAGTGGCATTTTTAATATGTTTAAGTTAAATGGTGAATTTCTATAAATATCCTTTAAAAATTTAATAATAAAACCGAAAAACTTTGTTAAAATATAGTTTTTTAATAAATTAATATTTAAAAGGGTAATGAAAACAAGTATATAATAAGCAGTTTGAAACTCTTAAAAATCAGATAAAAGTGATAGATGTTAACAAACAGGAACTTATTTGGTTCGATTAAATCAAGAAGGAAAAACTTCAACTCAAAATAAATAGTGAAGTAGGAAGAGTCAAATTCAAAATCTTTACGAAAGCCATCCCGTTTTGAGATGGCTTTTTTTATGCCGGTGTAGCCAGTAAAATAAAATTAGCTAAAATCTTTATATTTGGGTAAGCTATAAATAGCTAAATAAACGCAATAGCATTTATCTGCATGTTGGCAACAATTTAACCAATGAACTTTCCTGAAATAGTATTCATGATTTATTTGAAAAAAATTAATCGTTCATTTTGAAAGTAATTATAGGTAGGCTCAAATGATTTATCAATTCTTCGCTTATATTCTCGTTAAATAAATGCGCCAATCCTTTTCTGCCGTGCGTAGCGATACCTAATAATTCTATGTTGTTTTTAGTAATAGCATTGTGTAGGCCGTTTTCAACATCGTCATCGTTATGTACCAATAATGGCGCATCTGCAGAGTTTATGCCAGCAGCTTCCAATAATTCATGGTATTGTTCCTTCATTTTTTCAGAAGCGACCGCAGAATCATTATAATCGTTAATATGTATGATACTGAAGTTGGTGTTAAATTGTTGTGCAACTTCCTTTGCTTGCTTTAAAGCTGAAGCACCTTCGGTGTTTAAATCTGAAGCAAAAGCAAACGATGTAGGGTTAAATTTTTCCATTCTTTTTTTGATGACCATTACAGGTATTTCTGAATGTCTCACTACCTTCTCTGTGTTAGAGCCCACAAAAAACTCTTTAATCCCAGTTGCTCCGTGAGAACCCATTACGATGAGGTCTGCATTGTGCTTTTGTGCTGTGATGCCTATTTCTTTGAAATTCAAGTGATTTTGTACGGCTTCTTCAAAAGCAACGCCTTGCATAAAATCGAGATTTCTTGTTTTTTCAAAGTTTTTTTGAGCCAATTTCATGTAAAAAAGAGCAGCGGGAGGATTGTTGGGGGTAGTTAGATTTGCAACATCGTTTGTGCTGTACTTATCATCTATAACGTGGTCTGGTATTTCAAGTAAATGCAATACGATTAATTTACTGTCGTATTTTTTTGAAAGCTGTACGGCAACTTCCAGTGCATAGTTTGCAGTTTCAGAAAAATCGGTAGGTACTATGATTGTTTTCATTATTATTCTTTTTAAATTTTTAGTTTGTGAGTTTCGGTTATTTTAATGGGCTATATTGATTTCAGCATCAGCTATAAATTCCTTTGCCATTTCCGGAGAGATGGAAGTTCCTTTTTTTAGTGCTGCTGAAATTTTCTTTAATTCATCTATTGCCATTTCAAGATTCAAATGATAGAGGCCTTTCAAATCTACTCCTTCTTTTTGAAGTGCCACAATACCTTTGTCAATTGCATTTGCAGCTTCTGTTTTTTTATCTTCTTTCATTAACGAAAGGGCTTTTTTAAAGATGCTGTCTGATTTATTAGGAGTGCGATTCAGTACATTTTCTTCTATTTGGTTGAGTCCTTTTCGTTCTTTTGTTTCATTGCAACCTATAAATACAAAAGTGAGTGAGGCTATAAAAAGAATGTTGAGCAAAAATTTCATCGTTCTAATTTTCAACAAAGTTGCCATCCTCATCAGAATATAGTGTTATGGTATTGTCGTTTTTATTAAGTACTATAAAATAGGTAATGGTACCTCCGGTAAGGTGGCGATAACTATTTACTATTTTCCACCCAGGATAATTTTTAGCTATTTTAGCACTCAAGGCAGGCGAGATAGTGTCATTGGGTTTGTTGCTAAGTACACTTAAGAGTTTACCATCAAAATTGAATGTGGCAAGTAGTTGCAGTTCATTGTCATCTCCTTCTAGATTAACTGAAAAAGCTTCAAAATTATCTATCAATCCTCCGTTAGATTCTTCAACAAACTCATCATCTGTTCTTTCTTGATGTATGCCTGAGTATTGTGTTGCGGTGTAATTTGGGAACTCTTTTTTTACTGCATTTTTGACAGCGGTTGGTATAACCGATTGTTCCAGCGGAGTTGTATTTTCTTCTTGCTGAGCAAAAATAGTTGAACTTTTCCCTATCATAAATAAGAATAACAGGATATAGATTTTGTTTTTCATCGTGGTTTAAATTTTAGTTATAATAGAGTAAATATACTTACCGGTATTGGGATTGAATGCTACTTAAGTAGCAAAAGTAAAATATTTGAATAGCGTTCATCTTGAATAAATTAAAGTTATAACTTAAAAACGATTCTCAATTTTTTTTATGAGGGCTTCAATGTCTTTAACTACAGTGTGTCTCCGTTGCATTTCAATAATCCCTTCTTTTTTAAGTCTTTGCAAATGTCTGTTTACAACTGCACGGGTAGAACCTATCAAACTGGCTATTTCATCATTGGTCAAATTATGGATAAGCTGTAATTCATTAGAAGATTTATCGATATTTTGCAAAATCAATTTAGCCAAACGTGTGGGAATGTCTGACAAAACATTATTGGTAAGGTTGGTTTCTAGTGATCGCATGCGGCTAGCAAGGTATGGCATTAAGGTCTTGTTAATTTCCGGATGTATCTGTATCCATTTTCTTGCCATTTCCATAGGAACATTTAGAACTGTAACAGTATCTAAAGTCTTAAACAGTTTTGTGTGTTTGTGTCCATCTAGCAAAGTAATTACATCAAAAACATCATTTTCTGCTAAAATGTATAGGGTGAATTCTCGGGTGGTGGTAGGATCAATCTGATAAACCTTAACCCTTCCTTTTAAAATGATATGAAATCTTCTAAGCGTATCGTTAATACTATAAAACTCTTGACCCTTTTCCCAGCTCTTTAGGGTCATTGCTTTAAGTAGTGTATTTAATATGTTTTCATCAATATTTTTGAAAAAGGGGTGTTCTCTTAACCCATTGAAAGCAATCTCATATTCTTCTGTACTTTTTTCCATCTTTTTTACTATTGGTTAGTAGGAGGAAGACACTTTATCCATAAGTATTTTAATATCGGTGACACCTATTATACTTTCAAAAGACCGGTATCCTTAAAAGTTTATAGAGATTTTTGAAAAGCCTTATGTAGCTCTTTTTTACACTGTGCTAATTGATTTAGAAAAGAAATTTAATTAAAAAAGTGTAATATAAAAAAATTTATAAAAAAAGCAGTTTTGTTAAGCTTTAGGGAAGCATTCGATTTATCAATTGAATCTTGGCAGGAAGGCCTTACGGTAAAAGACAATAGGAAGGGAAAGACAAAGACAAAGGTAAGCCATATGGCCAATAAAGACATCAAGAGCCTTTTGGACCAATGTACCAAAACGGCACTGCAGCACAACCCGGAAATGAAGCAATACGAGTATTTTGAGTATTCGGCAAATGAAGCATTAATGCTTTCAGAGCAAGAAGAAAAAACGATTGTTGGAATTATGGAAAACATTCAGCAAGAGTATCACGCAAACATTGATAATTTTAGCCAGGACATCATCATAGCCCATTTAGAAACGCTATTGAATTATGCCAACCGTTTTTATCATCGTCAATTCCTCACACAAAAGAAAGTCAATCATCAAATTCTTGACAAGTTTGAAAAATTATTGTTGGATTACTTCAAGAATGCTACGCTAACTCAAAAAGGCTTGCCAACTGTTCAGTATGTTTCTGAGGAACTGAATGTTTCTGTAAGTTATCTAAGCCGTTTGCTTAAAACCCTTACAGGACAAAGCACTCAACAGCACATTCACGACAAGTTAATTGAAAAAGCCAAAGAAAGATTAGCAACAACAGAATTAACGGTAGGCGAAATCGCCTATGAACTAGGCTTTGAACATTCACAATCGTTCAGTAAATTATTTAAGATCAAAACCAATCAATCACCTTTAGAATTTAGGCAATCCTTTAATTAAATTCTTTATTTTTTCAGTATACTCACAAGTCAGCAACGCCTGACAGCAAGAAAAGGAAAAATGCCAGTCACTGTATAAAAACAATTACTAGATCAGTGCTTATCAGAAAGTCCTATGGACATTCCTAATGTTGTTTTCTTTTTTTATCTTACAGGCCGTTAGCACGCAACAGTTCTTAAACCATTCGTTAACCAAAGTTTTAAAAAATCGAGATTTGATTGAAAAGTTTAAAGATATAGAATATTTAAAATTTGGAAGCGAAAGACAAAAACTCGCTTTTCATGAAATTAAACAGCATAGAATTTTAGAGATTCTCGAAAAGTATAACCCAATATTGACCGGAACTATTCCCATCGGAATTGATTTACCCGAAAGTGATTTAGACATTATTTGTCAATGCGAAAACCATACTGAATTTAAAAGGTATTTATCAAGTCAGTTTTCGGAGAAAAAAGGTTTCAAAATATATGGTTTAAAAACGCAAAATGGGGTCGAATCTACTATTGCTGAGTTTAAAACAGATAATTTTTTGATTGAAATCTTTGGACAACATATTCCCACTGAAAAGCAAAACGCTTATCGACATATGCTTGTTGAAGACAGAATTTTAAACGAAAAAGGAGTAGACTTTAAACAGAAAATAAAACAGCTAAAATCTAACGGACTAAAAACAGAACCAGCTTTTGCTCAACTATTAGGCTTGAAAGGAAATCCATATGCCGAATTACTAAAGTTGGAAATAAACACGTTAGAATAGAATAAACGCATGAAAAAAATCTATTTTTTATGGGTGTTAATTCTAATGTTTTCTTGCAAACATAAAAAGACGGAAGCTCACAAAAACCGAAGTACGCATACAGAACGGGAAATTATTATTCCGGAATTTCAAACAATTATCGACTCGGCAAAGCTTAAAGGTTCCCTTTTAATTTACGATTTAAAAGAGGATACCTATTATTCCAATAATTTTCAATGGGCGAAAAAGGGATATTTGCCGGCTTCAACATTTAAAATAGCAAATTCAATAATAGCTTTAGAAACCAAAGTAGTTGAAAATGACAGCACGCTTTTTAAATGGAATGGAGAAGAAGGGAGGTTAACAATTTGGGAGCAAGATCTAATACTCAAAGAAGCTTTTCATTACTCCTGTGTGCCTTGTTATCAGGAAATAGCAAGAAATATTGGTGCTAAACGAATGCTCGAATATTTGAATAAGTTAGAATATGGAGATATAAAAGTTGATTCCAGCACTATTGATATGTTTTGGCTAGCAGGAGAATCTAAAATTAATCAATTTCAACAAATAGATTTTCTAAAAAGATTGTACGAATCTAAGTTGCCAATTTCTCATCGTACCGAAGCTATTATGAAAAGAATGATGCTCATAGAAAATCAAGAGGCGTATAAGCTTAGTGGTAAAACAGGCTGGTCCATAAGAAACGGAAATAATAATGGTTGGTTTGTAGGGTTTGTAGAAACCCAAGACAAAACCTATTTTTTCGCCACAAATGTAGAACCTCAACAAGAATTTGATATGGAGATGTTCCCTATGATGAGAAAGGAAATAACGTTTCAAGCATTAAAACAACTCAAAATCATCAAATAAAGATACTATACTGTATGAGAATTATAGGGCTATCTATTAACAGGCTTACTTCCCATCACAAGCATTTCAAGATATACAGCAAAAACATGAGTAAAATTCCTCTTTTTTTATGCTTTGTAGTAATTGGATTCACTTCCTGTAAAAATCCAGACAAAGAAATTGACCGATTGGAAATTGCTAAAAAATATTATGAGGTTCTTGAACAATCCAATGTTTCTGAAGTTGAAAATTTACTCACCGATAGCCTTTTAACAAAGGAAACCCAATACGATTATGAACAAATCTTTACGAAAAAGGAATACGTAGATTGGTTAACTTGGGATGCTGTATTTGAGCCAACTTACAAAATACTTGAAATTGAACAGGAAAACGGAACTGTAAAAGCTAAAGTTTCTAAAATGGATAAAAGGATTTCCTTCCTTCATCAAGAGCCAATTATTACGGAACAAGTTATCCATTTCGAAAACAATAAGATAAGCCGTATTGAAACCGTCAATTATGTCGTTTTTAAAGATGCTATCTTTGTTAAAAACAGAGATGAACTCGTAAATTGGATTGAAAATAACCACCCTGAATTATCAGGATTTATTCACGATCAAACCAAAACCGGAGGAGTAAAATATTTAAAAGCTATTGAACTTTATAAAAATGAAAAATAATAAGCAATACATAGGCAAGAAAGCTTAAGTTTTTAGAGCTGTTCTTATAAATTGCCATCAACGTCAAATCTTTAATTTTAAATTTTAGCAATATTAAGCTTCCTCAATTTTAAAATTTACTATACGGTATATGGACTATTTTGGTTCTTTAGAGAGTTTACAAATATTGACATAAACTGAATTAAAAAAATGAATGAATTAGCACAACTAGGAAAGAAAAGAACCATATTAATCTCAATAAGTGTTTTATTAGTATCCATTCACACCATATATTTTTATCATTCTGTAAGACCTGAAATTGATTTAAAAAAGCTTATCCAACAGGTAATACGGTTTTTATTAACTGTTGGACTTCTAATAATGGTTTATAAAGGAAAGAATTGGGCGAAAATTCTTGCTGTGATTTTATTTTCTTTAGGCCTTATAGGAGCAATAATCGGGGTTGGAAGTTTAGATTCACTTTTCATAAACAAAACTCCTTTGTTGGTTATGATTTTTGTCTATGCAATGGCTATTTATCATTTTGGTTTCTCTAAAAGTTTTAAGGCGTTTTTTAAATTCCAAAATTCTCCAACAGAATCAGTACAAGATTCTAAACAAATCATGGAGGAGGAGAACTTTTGGAAGATTATTGAAACTACAAAATCTAAAAGTTCAGGAAATTATAACAAACAACAATGTGAACTTGAAAAAGAACTGCAAAAACTCACAGCCATAGAAGTCTTAGAATTCGATAATAAGTTTAGAACATTAAGGGGAGAAGTTTATAGATGGGATTTTTGGGCTGCTGCTTATATAATAAATGGAGGGTGTTCTGATGATTGTTTTTCTGATTTTCGGGCTTGGCTAATTGGACAAGGAAAATTGGTTTTTGAAAATGCTGTACAGGATATAGAAACTTTAGTAATGCTTGATGATACAAATGAGGGAGATTGGGAAGGATTAAGTTATATTCCTACTGAAGTTTATGAACAAAAAACAGGAGCTCCAATTCCTCAAGGAATACAAGAAAATTTAGAAATCTTTGGGAAAGAATGGGAAGAAAGTGAATTACCAAATAGATATCCAAAGTTATGGGGGAAATTTGGAACATAATGAAAAAAAATCCTTGGGCATTCGGAGTTTTGTTTTTTTTCTTAGCTGTTGCTTTTATGGTCAATAACTTTGAAATCCCTTTTTTTATTCATTTAAAGAAACTAGAAAAGCCGATGCATTAATCGTCAATTCAAAAATTGTAGTAGGCAAACTAACCCATACTAAAAACCTAAATGTTGATATTTTATTTAAAACTCAAGATTCTCTATACTTTACAAAGTTAACTTTAAATAATAAATATACCGACCTGAGTATAGGCGACTCTATAGCAATCGAATATCAAACCGATAATCCCTTAAAATGTAAAATTGAAAGAGCATATGGAAATGTGAAAAATAAATTTCCCTTTCAAAAAGAGCATCAACTATTCACTTATATTAAATCAAACGGATTTAAAGAATTAGAATTAAGAGAACAGGTTTTTAAGTTCACTGATTATGGTGAATACAAGAAAATCTTAACTAAGTATATTGGTCATTATGAGATTAAAAATGACACTATAAAGTTAAAACCATTAGTGGAGTTTAAAAATAACAGTTATGAAGCTGTCTCTAAAAAAGTGAAGTTAAGTGAGTTTTTAATCACTTACGACCAGAAGGTTTGGGAAATATACACCGAGCAAAAATATGATTAAACGAAGAAAAATTACCTACTCAAATCGCTCATCAAGCTATATTAAGATGAGGGTAGCAAGAGGAATTTCTATTCATCTGTATTCATTTTACATTCTTAGAGTCTATAACTTTGGCTGTCTTGCTTTTAGCCTAAATTGTATTTTTTTGTGAATTCGTAATAAAGATTGTGTAAATGGACATCCACACTACAAAATTTGAGTTACTGAAGGCTATTATAGAAAATGAGAATTCTGAATTCATTCAAAAAGTGGCTCACTTCGTGAAAAGGGAAAAAGCAGATTTTTGGAATGAGTTAGGCTCTGCGGAACAAAAAGAAATTAAAAAAGGTATTCGGTAATTAAAAAACGGCAAGAGAGTTTGTTATGAATCTTTTCTAAAGAAAATCTCTTGATGAAGGTGTTTTTGTTAGAACTAGCTGAATCAAAACCCACCCAGCTCTTAGCTTATTTACTAGAAGAATCTAGCGAAATTGAAATTATCACTCTATTTGATACGAGACAAAACCCCATCAATTAAATAAAGACATTAAATAGAAAAGTACAAGAAGTAGTAACCCCGAAAAAAAAATTGAAAGCCCTCTGAAGAGTTTTCAAATAGATTAAAATCACTTTAAAAACCCTTGAGCTTTTAAATCTTTGTGGTATTGGGCAATATCTTCAGGAATTTGATTTTGGATGAGCCAGTTTACGTCGAGACCGTTTTGGATAGCCATATGCATTAATGTAGGCAGCTCCGCAATCAATTCTCCTAATTCAGCTAAACCCTCTTCAAATTCCATATGTAAATCTTCGTGCATTTTGGAAATATGAATCAGAATTCGGTAAGTTCTTACAATCACATACAAATTGAATTTTTGCGCTTGTCTCGCATTTGATTGCTTATAAAGTTTTTTTGATTGTTGTAATAAGTTGTTGAGCATTAAAATATTTAAAGAAACTTCCCCAAACCTATCTTTGGTAATCCTTACGTGCTCACTAATTTCTCCGCTAAGATAGCGCGTGAGCATTTTTAGATGATTCAGCGATTTAGCATATCCGGTAATTTCTTTAGCTCTTTCAGCGACGCGGGTTTCCAGTTTTAAGCGATGATCGTCTACCGTTTGGTCGTCTATCAACTCGAAATAAAGTCGGTTAACCAAGTTTTCATCTTTCTTTAATAATCGAATGAGAAGCTTATCTTTTTCGCTTTCAGATAAATGCAGCACTGCTTCCTTAAATTCTTGACTGAATTTCATAGTTTTTTACTTCTAATACCTATAACCTATTCCCTACAACCTACGGCCTAATACCTACAGCCTATTCCCTACAACCTAATATGGTTTAGTGCGCTTCCAGCCAATTTTGTCCAACACCTAATTCTACATCTAAAGGAACTTCCAGTTGAAAGGCATTTTCCATTTCTGATTGAATCATTGGTTTTAGTTCTTCCAATTCATCTTTATGCACATCAAAAACCAATTCATCGTGTACCTGCAATAACATTTTAGATTTGTAATTGCCTGCCTTTAATTTCTCTTGGATGTTAATCATCGCCACTTTAATAATATCAGCTGCGCTACCTTGAATAGGAGCGTTTACCGCATTACGTTCCGCCCCGCTTCTCACCACGTGATTTTTCGCATTGATATCTTTTAAATACCGACGTCTTCCCATTACCGTAGAAACATAACCGTGTTCACGGGCAAATTCCACCTGCTCATCCATATAATCCCGAAGTTTCGGATAAGTCTTGTAATAAGTGTCGATTAATTCTTTCGATTCAGCTCGGCTTAAATCGGTTTGGTTGCTGAGGCCAAAAGCCGAAACCCCATAAATGATTCCGAAGTTTACCGTTTTAGCGTTGCTTCGTTGCTCGCGGGTTACTTCTTCCATCGGGACATTAAATACCTTTGCTGCAGTAGAAGCGTGAATATCTTCCCCGTCCTGAAAAGCCTTCATCATATTTTCTTCTTTGCTCAACGCAGCGATAATCCTTAATTCAATCTGCGAATAATCGGCAGCTAGCAACACATAATTTTCATCCCTCGGGATAAATGCTTTTCTTACTTCACGACCACGCTCTGTTCTAATCGGGATGTTTTGCAAGTTCGGGTTGTTAGAACTTAACCTTCCCGTCGCTGCTACCGTTTGCATATAATCAGTATGGATTCTTCCCGTTTTTTCTTCAATCTGTTCCGGGAGTGCATCCACATAGGTATTTTTCAGTTTTACCAGTCCGCGCCATTCAAGCACATCGGCTACAATTTGATGATCGTTAGCTAGGTAAGAAAGTACATCTTCTGCCGTAGAATATTGTCCCGTTCTGGTTTTTTTAGGTTTATCGACCAATTTTAATTTTCCAAAGAGAATATCACCCAACTGCTTAGGAGAACCAATATTGAATTCTTCCCCAGCTTCTTCATAAATGGTTTTTTCCAATTGAAGAATATCTTTCTCTAAAGCATCCGATAATTTTTTTAGAAAATCTTTATCCAGTCGAATTCCTTCCATTTCCATGGCAGCCAACACTCGAAGTAAAGGGATTTCAATTTCGTTAAATAGCTTTTCGTTATTGGCCTCTTTTAATTCTTCCGCAAAAAAACGTTTTAACTGAAGCGTAATATCAGCATCTTCCACCGCATATTCCGTTTGCTCCTTTACAGGAACTTCACGCATTGTTTTTTGGTTCTTTCCTTTCTTTCCAATAAGGCTTTCAATAGAAACCGGTTGATAGTTTAAATAAGTTTCTGATAGCACATCCATGTTATGGCGCATATCGGGATTAATAATGTAATGTGCCAACATGGTATCGAACAAAGGCCCTTTTACCTCAATATCATAATTAGCCATCACCTTGATATCGTATTTCAGGTTTTGACCTATTTTCTCTATTTCTTCAGCCTCAAAAAATGGGCGCAGTAAATTTACGGTATGTTGTGCTTTATCATCCTCTTTAGGAATAGGCAAATAATAGCCCTTTCCTTTTTCCCAACTAAAAGCAATTCCTACCAATTTCGCTTGATGCGTATTTAAGTCGGTAGTTTCCGTATCAAAACACACCGATTTTTGTTCCATTAACTTTCCGATAAAAATATCAGTAGCAAAACCTTCTTCAACCGTTTGGTAAAAGTGGGAGGTCTTTTCAATAGTTAAATAGCCCTGAATGTTTTCTGCAGAAATATTTTCTGAATCGCTGTCGTTTCCAAAAAGTGAAAATTGTCCTGCGCCAGCCGTTGGGCTTTTTTTCTTTTCAGAAGGAGATTGCGGAGTGGTTAAACCTTTGGTAGAAACTTCACCTTCCTGATTGTACATTTTTACAAACTGCTCGGTAAGTCTTCTAAACTCTAATTCTTTAAAAATCTCAATAACCTTTTCGGCATTGGGTTGGGAGAGTTCGTAATCATCTGCATCGAATTGCACATCACATTCGGTGAAAATGGTCGCCAGTTTTTTAGAAAGCAATCCTAATTCAGAATTTTCGATAACTTTCTCTTTCATCTTCCCTTTTAACTGATCGGTATTTTCCAACAAACCTTCCATGCTGCCAAACTGCGCTATAAATTTTTTAGCCGTTTTATCACCAACGCCGGGAAGTCCCGGAATGTTATCAGAGGCATCGCCCATCATTCCTAAATAATCAATCACTTGCTCGGGACGTTCTACTCCAAAACGTTTTTGTATTTCAGGAATTCCCCAAATTTCTATACCATTGCCCATTCTTGCCGGGCGGTACATAAAAATATTTTCAGAAACCAATTGTCCAAAATCTTTATCGGGTGTCACCATAAACACTTGGTAGTTTTCTTTTTCGGCTTGTTTGGCCAAAGTCCCAATAATATCATCAGCTTCCAGTCCCGAAAGTTCTATACAAGGAATGTGCATGGCTTTTAAAATATCCTGAATAATGGGCACCGAATCTTTGATAACCGTAGGCGTTTCATCCCGATTGGCTTTGTAATCTTCGTAAAGCTCCTTACGCTCGGCGCTTCCATCTTTATCAAAACATACCGCTAAATGATCTGGGTTTTCCCTTTTAATCACATCAAAAAGAGAATTCATAAATCCCATAATAGCTGAGGTGTCTTGACCTTTGGAGTTGATTCTCGGGTTTTTGATTAAAGCATAATATCCTCTAAATATAAGTGCATAAGCATCGAGAAGGAAAAGTCTTTTTTGTTCAGCCATTAGGAAGTAGGTTTAGCGTTTAATATTCAAAATTACATTTAAAATTAGAAAAAGCAGGGGAAATCTTTTTTTGAATGAAGGGAAATTTGGTAGTGTTTTACTCTTTAGGTGATATTTTTCTATACTTTCTTTCAAAAACAGTCAATACTTTTTGATCTTTAGATAACTTGATTTCCCTTTGCTTACCTTCTATCTTAAAATGTAGACTTCCATCTCTAAGGGAAGCTTTGTAGGGTTCTACTTTTTCATCTGTGTTATGATTGTGATCGTGATCATGGCCTTCGTGTTGTAAAGGTTCGTGGCTATGATAAACTAAATAATCTTTACCGTCTTTTTTAATCTCCAATTTTAAGGTTCCGTAGTGACCCGTATTTTCCCAAGTCCCCACAAAAGGATCTTTTTCTTGAGAACAAGCGGCAATAAACAGGGTGGATAAAACGAAAAGACTAAGTAAAGTAAGCTGAAGTTTTTTTCTATTGGTGTTCATGATTTTAGGTGTATTATATTTTTGGAATAGTATATGTTGATGCAGAAGCTAGTCAATTATTTTAGTTAAAATCTGTTGCTTGCAATTTAAAAATAAAAAGCAGATTATCTTCGCAAAAAAATGGAGTATATGCGTTGGGCAATTTTTATAGTGATTTATGTGGTGTTAGATATTTATGCGTTTCAGGCCATAAAAACCATCACTAAATCGAGTTGGGTTCATTATTTTTATTTGGCCATTTCTTTATTGGTATTGGGTAACTTTCTTTATCAGTTTCTACAACCCGGACAAGGTCGGGTACTTTCAATTGCCAAAAGTTATGCGTTTGGGTTTTTGTTGTCTTTGCTTTCTGCTAAATTAATTCTAGTGCTGTTTATGTTCGGGGAAGATTTGGTACGCTTAGTGATTGGTGGAATTCGTAAAGTTTCCGGTAGCCAAGCAGAAAAAATGATTCCTTCAAGACGGGGCTTTTTAAGTAAAATTGCTTTGGGTATTGCAGCCATTCCTTTTGCTTCTTTATTGTACGGAATGTATAAAGGAAAGTACAATTACCGCGTATTAAAATATGAATTGACCTTTGATGACTTACCGGAGGCGTTTGATGGCTACCAAATCACACAGATTAGTGATATACACAGCGGGAGTTTTGATAATCATAAAGAAATCGAATATGCCGTGAATTTGGCTAATGAACAACAAAGTGATGTGATTTTTTTTACGGGAGATTTAGTCAACAATTTAGCTTCTGAAATGAAAGATTGGAAATCGCTGTTTTCAACCTTAAAAGCAAAAGATGGGGTGTTTTCCATTTTAGGAAATCATGATTATGGTGATTATGTAGATTGGAGCAGTGCTAAAGCAAAAGCGGAAAACCTTCAACGTTTAAAGAATCTTCAACAAGAAATGGGCTGGGAGCTGTTGCTGAATGAACATCGAATTTTAAAAAGAGGAGAAGATCAGTTAGCCATTGTAGGGGTTGAAAACTGGGGAGCCGGTGGTTTTGTAAAACACGGTGATGCCGATAAAGCTTCTGAAGGACTTTTAGCAGAAGATTTTAAAATTATGTTGAGCCACGATCCCTCGTATTGGCAAGAGAAATTGAAAAATGATCCTAAGAAATATCAACTTACCTTAAGTGGTCACACCCACGGTATGCAGTTTGGAATTGAAATTCCGGGATGGATTAAATGGAGTCCGGTGAAATACAGGTATAAAAACTGGGCCGGGATTTACGAAGAATTTGGAAATTATATCAATGTAAATAGAGGTTTTGGTTATATAGGCTATCCTGGGAGAGTAGGCATTTGGCCGGAGATTTCTGTGATTAAGTTAAGAAAAAGAGCTTAATTTTTAGAAATATTTATAATTTTAGTTATTATTTTAACGGATTTATAATACCGTTCGTCGAAGTTGTTTTTTATTTTTGAGTAAATGAAAGAAAATGAAAACAAAATTACGCTCCCTCTCGACTTTTATACTTTTAAGTTTATTGACCTTGAATGTAAGTGCCCAAGTGGGTATAAATACTACTTCACCAAATGAATCTGCGGCTTTAGATATTCAAAGTACAGAAGCTGGATTATTAATTCCTAGAATGACTACCGCAGAAAGAAATGCTATAATAGATCCTGAAACTTCCCTATTAATTTATGATACTGATTTAGGGGGGTATTATTTTAATGGAGGAACCACTGCTGACCCAGACTGGGTTTTATTGTTAACTTCTAACAATGAACGTAAAAATTTTAAATTGGTCAATGCTACCAGTGATCTAGCAGACGAACTAACAGCGGGCGGAGGATCTACTTATGAACTTGAAGAGAATACCCTTTATGAGATTAACGGGACTGTTGTTATTGATAATCCTATTAATTTAAATGGAGCATACGTGGTTGGTTTAGACACTAGTGAAGATGTATTGGTGAATGGTACTGGTGGTAGTCTCTTTGAGAGTACAAGCTCTGGTGGAAGCTTACGAAACTTGACTTTAAACGGAAATGACGCTCAACTTTTTAGTATTAGTGGTGACGGCTCTCAGAGTTTTATTATGAATAATTGTGTGATTGCAGGTGCTAATAGTGTAGGGTCTTTTTCTAATATGAATGTCGTATTTTTTAGTATTGTACAATTTGTAAACAATAGAGGTGGGCTTACCTCTTCAGATATTAATTCTTATTTTTTTAATTTAGCGTATTGGAATGAATCTAATTCGGGTACTTTTCAAAACTTGTCTGGTAGTTTTACCGATATTCAGTTTGCGAGTGGAAGAATTATTACAGAAACAGGAGAAACCGGTTTAGATGTAAGCTCAAACCCTACTATTAATCGATCTGCCGTGATAACCGATGTAACTTTTGATGGCGCTGGTACAAGGGTGAATCCTTATACAGGTGCGGGTACCTACTCAGGGTATAATTTCACCAATGATTGGGAAGTTAATTGTCCTGGTATTCCAAGAGAATCTGATAATAATGCTTCTGGTAATATTTATATTCAACGAAACTCTACCACCAATAATCCTTCATTTAGTATTGCTTCCGCAACTCCTATTGATGCAAGTATAGCTGAAGGGGAATTATTCAGGTTTTCTACCGATAATGTGAATGTTACCAACAATAATATTTTGGTTTATGAAGGTAAAGAAACACGTACATTTAGTGTAAATGGTAATTTAGCTTTTGAGCCTACCTCGCAAGGAGGAGTTACTTTATATGCGTTTTATATTAGGAGATTTGATAATGCCGGAAATTCAATTGATATTCCATTAGGAACAGAAGTATATGAGGAAGTGGGAAGCGCTTCCAACGCGACAAGTGGAGATTATTTAGTGAGGGCGATACCTTTAAGTGGAAAAGTAACCTTGGCTCCGGGAGATTATGTAAGGCTATATGGACAGTTAATTTCCAATTCAGGAACTGCAAGAAATAACATTAGGGTCTATTCGGTAAGTTTAACCTTAGATTGATTATTTAAAATACTTTATTAAGATTATCTGCTGTTTTTTACGCTTAAAATCAACAATCTGTTTATCAGGTAAAAACAGCTTTTAGTCTTCTTATATTATTGAATAATCGAAAAAAATAAAATACACTCATAATTATATAAATATTTACTATAAAAACCAATTATTCTTCAAGTGTGATTTGGAAGAATTGGTTGTAAATAGCTATAATTATGAAAAAGATATATTTTTTAATCTTGTTGATTTTTAATATCACTGTATGTAAATCACAAGTTGGTATTAATACGGCTACGCCAGATGCTTCTTCTGCCTTGGATATTGAAAGTACCGACGGCGGAATATTAATTCCTAGAATGACAACTTCCCAAAAAACAGCAATAGTAGATCCTGCAAATTCTTTAATGCTGTATGATACCGATTTAAAACAGTATCAATATAACGAAGGAACTACTTCTACCCCTAATTGGAGAGCCATTTTGAGTGATGCAGTAAAAAGAGATAATTATAAAGTAATAAAATCTACCGCCGATCTTCAGGATGAACTAGTAGCTGGGGGAGGTAGTTCTTACCTGCTTAGCTCTAATTTTTTTTATGAGGTTAGTGGAACGATAACCATTGATTATCCTATTGATATTAATGATGCTTACTTAGCAGGATTAGATGTTGGCGAAGATGTATTGGTGAATGCTACGGGCGGTACGCTTTTTCAAAGTACTTCCTCGGGGGGCAGCCTAAGAAACTTAACTTTAAACGGTAATAACAATCAGCTGTTTAACGTTAGTGGAGATGGTTCTCAGCAGTTTACTTTTCATACCTGTATTATGGCAGGGGCGAGTAGTGTTGGTTCATTTTCTAATTTAGGGTTAGTTTTTTTTGACCTCATAGATTTTGTAAATAATACCGATGGGATTCAAGCTTCAAATATAGGTGCCTACTTTTTTGAATTGGGGTATTGGGAGCAATCTAATGCTGGTACGTTTCAAGAACTTTCCGGTACGTTTAACGATATTCAGTTTGATAATGGTCGGATTATCGTAGATACAGGAGAAGTAGGCTTTGATTTAAGCGCGAATCCTACCGTTAACAGAGCAGCGGCTATAATGGATTTTGTTTTTGATGGAGCTGGAACAAGGATAAATCCTTACACTGCGGGAACTTATGCAGGCTTTAGTTTTACCAAAGAGTGGGCTGTAAATTGTGCCGGTATACCTTTAGAGTCTGATATCAATGCTACAGGAAATATCTATTATGATGGTGATTTAACCACTGGTTATGCAATAAGCGTTAGTGATAATAATGCATTTAGCATTGCTACCAATGGTTCTACAGCGGCACCAAATCTATTTCGGTTTTCTTCCCCGCAAACGGGAAGGTTGACTTATGAAGGAGAAAAAACCAGAAATTTTCAGGTGAATGCTTCAGTCTCTGAAAGGGTAATCAATGCATCGGGAAATTTTTATGCTTTTTTAATCGCTAAAAATGGTGTTGAGTTAGTAGAAAGTAATTCGGTACAAAGAATCATTAATGATAGTGATATCCAGTCCGTTTCAATAACAACAACGGTGAAATTGGATCCCGGAGATTATATTGAGATTTATGCTGAACGATTAAGTGGGGGTGGGACAGATACTTTAGTGATCTTCTCTACCAACCTTACCATTCATTAATCAAGGTAGCTTTTTAAAAACATACCCCAAATTCGAATAGTGTTTTAAAACCTTTGGTAAGATTTCCCGAAGGTTTTTTTCTGCCTTTAAACTATCGTGAAAAATAATAATGCTTCCGTTTTTAGCTTGGGATAAAACTGTTCGTAAGCAATGTTCAGGGGATAGGTTTTTATTGTAGTCTTCACTAATTATATCCCACATCACAATTTTGTAACCTTTTTTAAGTATTGCCTTTGCTTGAGCAGAAGTGCATTTACCATAAGGAGGCCGAAAATACGCTGTGGAGTGCCCTAACTTTTCAAATTGGGTCACATCTTGTAAATATTCATCTGTATTAACTTTCCAGCCATTGAGGTGGTCAAAAGTATGATTGCCTATTTGGTGTGCACCCTCTCTTATTTGTTGAAGAATACCTGGGTGTTTTTCAATATTCTTCCCCAAGCAAAAAAAAGTAGCCTGAGCCCTGTATTTTTTTAGCTGTTGAAGTACCCATGGCGTTACTTCTGGAATGGGGCCATCGTCAAAAGTAAGGTAAAATACCTTTTCTTTTTTTGAAGGCAAGCGCCATAGTCTTTTAGGGTAAACAGTTTTTAAAAAAGGAACAAGTGTATTGAACCACTTCACAACTAAGAGTTAGGTTTTAGTTGTGAAGTAGTATCAACATCTAATGTTCTGGGCTGCATAAGCTCATTTTCCAATCCGTCGATTTCTGAATTTTCGGTAGGCTCAGAATCTTCTTCGAAACCTTCATTTTCATCGTAGAAGTGCTTAAACTTCTTTAAATAATTATTGAATTCTTCAGCCTTTGTACGCATTAGCTTTTCGTCTTGTTGAAGTATCAAAATATCTACCAAGCTTCTGTAACGTTCTATATTAGTGATAATTTCATCACCTAATTGGTATTGGTCTTGTAATGGCAGCTGACTGAAATACGTTAGTTTTTCTTGATATTTTTCAGCTACTTTTTGCCAAAGTTCCCGAGCTTTTTCAGTTTCACCTATTTCATAATAACCTTGAATAAAGGGCTCTAATAGGGTGTAATACCCAAACTTGTCTACCGGCATTTTTTCCATTCCTAAGTCAAGTACTTTCTTGGCTTTAAGGGTGTCTTTTTCTGCTAAAAGATTTTCTACTAATCTTGCTAAGTTTCCACGATAGGTAATCGAATTTTTACGGGTTTCTGGGTCGTGGTAAATATCATCACTTCCAGAGTTGCCCCATTCCCAGTTCATCACAATATCGTACATTTTATCAGTATCGATCCTACCCATATCATACGGAGTCTTAGGATCTATTGGAGTTTTAATGGGGACTAGCTTATAGCAAACCCCTTCTAATTGTAAATAATCTTTCATCCATAAGTAATCGGAGTCGTTAAAACTTCCTCCTGTAAAATAAATAGGACGTTTCCAATCGGTATTCGCAACTACATCAAACATTAAAAGCCTGTTCTTGTAAATAGCGTTGCTTTTAATGTTAATGTCGATATAAGGCACAATTTTATCCCTGTCTTTTGCTTTCACAATCCCGCTTTCAATAGCATTAGTGGCATTTACCGGTAGTCTAATATGCTTCGTTGGGAAGGTATTGATCATTTGTCCGTTTTGCATTTCAGCTTTTGTACTTGGATTTTCACTTTTAATGTATTTAATCCAATTCTCAATTAACATCGTATCACGAACCCTAGGGTCTTTGTAATACCTGACATAATCATTGGTTCCATAGCTATAATCGCTATGCTCTAAAGTAGTTTTTACCGCTTTGCTTTTATAGGCGGCACGCTTCATTTGATCGATGTACCAATCAGTAGCAAATAAAGAAGTATTGATAACGCGTACATCGGTTCGATAACCTTCAATTTCTTGAGCATACCAAAGGGCAAACGTATCATTGTCCCCAATGGTAAAGAGGATCCCATTTTCATCGACCGAGTCGAGGTACATTTTGGCCATAGAGGTAGCGGTGTATTTACCGGAACGGTCATGATCGTCCCAGTTATTAGCCACTAAAATGCCGGGAACTGCCAATAAGCAAACAATTGTAATTGCCGGAGCCAGAATTTTTGGGGTGACGTATTTTTTGAGCGAATCGAAAAGCGCATAAACCCCAAAACCAATCCAAATAGCAAAAACGTAAAAAGAACCTACAAGTGCATAATCCCTTTCCCGGGGTTCAAAAGGGCGTTCGTTGAGGTAAATTTTTAAGGCAATTCCTGTAAAAAGGAAAAATACCAATAGTACCCAGAAACTTTTGTTGTCTTTATTTAAATGAAAGAAAAAGCCTATTAATCCTAAGATAAGAGGTAAGAAATAATAGGTGTTCCTAGCTTTATTGTTTTCTACATCACTCGGTAAATTATCTTGCGAACCAATGTGCCATTCATCTATAAAATCGATTCCGCTTAACCAATTGCCGTGTAATCTTCCGTATTGCCCTTGTTGATCATCTTGACGCCCAACAAAATTCCACATAAAATAGCGCCAATACATATAGCCTATTTGGTATTCAAATAAATACCTGAAGTTAGAAGAAGCAGAAGGTTTTTCAACTTTGATATAAGGGGCAAATTGCTGAAGGAAACTTGCGTAATCATCATTGGAGATTTTTCCCATATTGTAAGCCCTTCTAAATTCATTTACCGTTTGTACAAGTTGTTGTTCACTTTGGTATTCAGGTAAAATAGTAAAATTGATGGGGCCGGTAAATCGCATGTAATTAGCCACATGATCGGTACTCCACATTCTAGGCAAAAACGTTTTATGCTCTGCGCTCGAATTCTGCTTCGCATTTTTCCATTCGTTTACGATAACATATTTACCGGTTTTTTCATCTTCCTCATATTTTGGCTTATCGTCAATATAAGGTTCGTCAGGGTCTAAACCTCCATAGATATCGGTGAACTGTGGGCCGTAGAATAATTTTGTTTCCGGGTACTGTTCACGATTATAATAGGCTAATAATTCCCTTGCGTTATTGGGACTGTTTTCATTGATGGTGGTTCCTGCATTGGCACGTATGGGAAGCATAATCCAACTGGAGAAGCCTACAAAAATAAAAAGCACGCATAATAATAGGGTGTTTGCGTGAATGTAATTTTTCTTTCGCGTATAATTTAAACCAAAATAGAAAAGCGCGATTAAAGCTAAAGCAGCAATAATGGTCCCAGAATTAAATGGTAATCCTATAGAGTTGACAAAGAAAACTTCTGCCACCGCAAAGAAGCTTAAGCTATAGGGTAAAAGTAATTTAAAAATAAACATTAATATGGCCACTACAATAATATTGGCGATAATGAAATTTTTAACCGTAACCTTTTCTGTGTTTTTAAAGAAGTATAAGAACCCAATGGCGGGTATGGTAAGTAACGCCATGAAATGTACCCCAAATGAAAGCCCTATAATAAAGGAAATTAAAATAAGCCAACGGTTTCCGCGTGGTTTAAACATATCTCTTTCCCATAGTAAACCGGCGTAGAACAATACCGCCATTAAGAAACTTGCCATAGCGTAAACTTCAGCTTCTACTGCACTAAACCAAAAACTATCGGTAAATGCAAAAGCTAAAGAACCTACTAAAGCACTTCCTAGCACTGCAATTTTAGAAGACGTAGAAAGTGTTTCTTCTGGTCCGGCTATTTTTCTAACTAATAAAGTAATGGACCAAAACATGAATAGAATGGTGAACGCACTACTGAAAGCAGAAACCAAATTTACCATAAGCGCTACTTGATCTGCATCTGATGCGAAAGTAGAAAAGAAAGCTCCCATCATCTGGAAGAGTGGTGCTCCTGGGGGATGCCCTACTTGTAATTTAGAAGAAGTTGAAATATATTCTCCCGCATCCCAAAAACTTGCTGTAGGTTCTACGGTACACATATAAGTGATGAGGGCAATAGCAAATACCAACCATCCTAATATTTTGTTCCACTTTCGAAAGTCAAAATTTGTCATAAAGCGTCATTAAGGTCTTAATAATCTTGGGCGAATTTAAGAATAAATGCTGAATGTAGTAGAAACGTTTCTTGGCTAAAAATATTTTAAAAAATAAATTTAAAAATTATTTGGAAGATTGTAAGAATGTATTAAATTTGCATCCGCATTACGCAATTGGCCTATGGTGTAACTGGCAACACGTCTGGTTTTGGTCCAGAAGAGTCTAGGTTCGAGCCCTAGTAGGCCAACAAGAATGAAAACCCAACCTTTTTAAGGTTGGGTTTTTTTATTTTGAAAAGCACAAAGGGTTTTAGAGCGAAAAGTTCATGTGGGGAGACTAGTAGAGGTAAGCCCTGTAGGCGAGCAAAAAATAAACCCCAATCTTTTTAGGTTGGGGTTTTTTCTAAAATGAATTAGAAATTTATAGTTAGATATTTGTTGTTTTTATGAATGTTTTACGCCACGTCTACACTGGTATTGTAAAAAGTAAGCATGTTTTGGTAAAAACTTAAATTTCCAAGGTCGTCTTCTAAGCAAGATTTTAAAAACTCTTCAAAGTTATTGTATTGAACTACTACATGAGTATATTGGCCTTCTTTAACCATTAACTTTAAATGAACTTCTTTTTTTAGTAAATCATTAGTTGCTTGAAGGGCTCCGAAATGTTTTTTGATTAATGCTTGTTGAAACTTTTCGAACTTAGGATTTACTTGTTGGCAGCTAGAAGAAATAAGTTTGTTCATTTCTTGTAAGATAGCGTTGTTTTCATAAGTAGTTTTCATATCATGATTTTTTTACTACCATAAACTTAAAAGATATCTTCTTAAAAAAGTTTTAAGGAAATGTTGATTAGCATATAATTAACTATTATTTTAGAAATGTTTGGCTTAATCGGGAATTTCTACCTGTATGGGTAAATTGGTTAATTTCAGGTGATTGTAAAAGGAAGTGGCGTTGATGTAAGTAATGTCTTTCCGCATTACTTTTCCGTAATTGTCGTGAAGATGCCCAAAAATATGGATAGTTGGTTTCTTCTTACTTATTTCTTTTTTTAGTGCAGGGCAACCTACTTCTACTTCGTAATTGGTAATGTCTAAAATTCCTTTAGGAGGTGTATGGGTGATTAAAATATCAGTATCCTCAGGTATTTTTTTCCAATGCTCTTCAATTTCGATGGGTGATTTAGTGAAAGCCCAGTTTTGTTGAAAAGGAATATAAGGCGATCCCCAAAATTTGTATCCGTTGATGGAAATGCCAGAATCATTTAAATAGGTGACGTTAGCGGGAATCAATTTTTTTATTGCTTTTTCTGAAATGTTTTCCAAGAAAAAGTCGTGATTTCCTGCGATGCATATTTTATGTGTAAAGGGGAGTTGAGCGAACCATTTAAAAAAATCACGTAATTCCCGTTGTGTACCTCCTTCTGTAATGTCTCCTGCATGAACAATTACATCTCCTTGTTCGGGGATAATAAGTTTGTCATGGAGGTTGTGGGTATCAGAGATACATGTAATTTGCATGGGTTGGATTTTAAACAGAAAACGAAAGTACGTAAACTATTCTGTCTTTCTTTTAAGATTCTTTTCCCTTCTATCGTCGTCTGGAAGTAAATGGTTGGAAAGTTTCATCACCAAAGCACAAACAATTATGGCAGAAAGCAAGAAAAATAAAAATTTAGCCATTAAACTTTCGCTCATCGCAAGACTGTATATTCCCAAAGCAATTTCGGCAATAATGAAAAATAATAAGAAGGCGAATTTTGCAAACATTAGTTGATTATTGGTTTGTTGCAAATATAGTAGTTAGATGCCTTGAAATGTAGGAGTTGTAATTATTTAGCGCAAATTTAACTTGAACCGCATACTTACTAAATGTTTTTAAGTTAAAAACTCTTAAATAGAATTTTAGAATAAAAAAGAATGATAAATTAGGTAGCAAAATGATACTTAGTGAAGAAATTTTTAATTATTCTAACCTCTATAATAGCCATTATTGTCTTGGCATATTTTATACTTCAAAGCCTTGCTGAAAGTAAAATTGAAAGTTTTCTGCAGAAAGAAATAGAATTCAAAGAAGTAGATGTAAATTTATGGAAGGGAAGTGTAAAGGTTTTTCAGCCTAAATTCAATAGAGATGGAAAAAACATTCAAACTGAAAAAATTAGTGCTTCCGGTTTTAGTTACTACGATTATTTAGTGGATAAAAAGATAGTGGTAGATGAACTTATTATTCATCAACCCGTTATCGAAATTGTGTCTTCAAATTCATCAAAAGATTCTACTTCAACAAAAAAATCTAAATCATCAAAATTTAAGAAAGACGTAGTTGTAAAGAATGTGAAGTTAGAAGATGGAAAATTATCTTTTCAGCAGGACACTTTAAGAAAATTAAAAGTCGAAAATTTCTCTGTACAAATAGATTCTTTAGGTCTTAATGAAAACACCTTGAAGCAAAAAGTACCTTTTCAATATAAAAACTTTTTAGTGAGTCTTTCTCGGTTAGATTATACAGTTAATGAATTACAGGATATTGCAGTAGAACATTTGGAGTTGACTCCCTCTCAAGTTGAATTCACTCAAATTGATTTAAAACCCCGTTTTTCTAGACAAGATTATGTGGAAGTAATTCCATATGAAAAAGACCTGATGAATTTAAAGCTGAAGAAATTAAATATAGAAGATTACGATTTCGTACTCAACGATTCCGGAAACGAATTTGATGCAAAGAAAGTGGTTTTAGATTCTATATATTTTACTATTTATCGCGATAAAACTGTAAAAGATGATACCCGGAAAAAGAATCTCTACAGCAAAATGCTCCGGAATTTAAAATTGAAATTGTCTATTGATAGCGTAAAAATTAAACGCGCTTATATTGAGTATGAAGAATTAATTCAAAAATCAAGACCGCCAGGAAAGTTGTTCTTTGAAGATTTAAATGTAGATATAGCCCATGTCACTAATAAAAATCTAGGTAGAGAGGATTTTCCTGAAACCAAAATTTCAATTCAGTCTCAATTTATGGGTAAGTCTCCTATTCAAGTAGATTGGGGGTTTAAAGTGAATAACCCCAACGATGTTTTCACCATAAGCGGAAGTAGTCATAACATTCCGCAAGAATCTATTAATTCCTTTTTTGTGCCTGCTATGTCCATAAAAACACAGGGAGAAGTAAATGATCTCTATTTTAATTTTAGAGGGAACTCTGTACAGGCAAGTGGAGATTTAGGTATAGATTATGAAAATTTTAAAATAGAGGTGTTAAAGAAAGGGAGTTCAGAAAAAAAAGGTTTCATGAGTTTTCTTGCCAACCTCGCTGTAAAGAAAAATTCCAAAAAGAATGGCAGTACAGAAAAGCATGTAGATGCTGTTGAACGTGATCCTACCAAATCTTTTTGGAATTATTTCTGGGTATGCATCGAAGCTGGGCTTCGCAAATCGATTATTGTATTTTAAAAGTAATCACTGGGGTTTTAGCGTGATTAACCAAATCTTCGCTAATGCTTCCATTTAAAAAATGAGCCAAGCCTTTTCTTCCGTGAGTGCTAATTCCTATTAAATCAGCATTCATTTTAGCGCTGAATTTTAAAATTCCTTTTTCAATAGATTCGGCGTTATACACATTTAAGGTGTAATTTTTAAAATCGACACCTTCTAAAAACTTGTTCATTTTTTTCTCAAGCTGTTCGGTCGTTTTAAATTTATTGGCAGTATTAATGTAAACCAAATGTATTTTAGCGCCTATTTTTTCAGCAAATTTGGTAGCCTCTACAAAAGAGTTTTTAACGTTAGGAACAAAATCGCTCGCAAATACTAAGTCATTTGTATTTAAAATATCGGTTTTCTCTTTAATCACCAATACTGGGATATCAGAATTTCTTACCACCTTTTCAGTATTAGAGCCAATAAAAACTTCTTTCAGTCCACTTGCTCCGTGAGACCCCATTACAATTAAATCGCAATCATTTTTTTTGCCGACTTCTAGAATCCCGTTAAAAGTTTCTTTAAAAATAACGGTCTCGTATACCGGAATACCATTTAAGATTTCCTTTTGTTTTACCTTTTCAAACTTTTCATGAGCTTTTCTCATAAAAAATATGGCTTCAGGAACTTGGTTGCTCCCGGTAGAAGTTGGGTTTAAGTCTATGAGTTGTTCTGGAAGCTCCAGTAAATGTAAAAGGTAAATCTCGCTGTCATATTTTCGAGCTAACTGTGATGCGGCCTCTAACGCATAATCTGCTTGCTCAGAAAAATCTGTTGGGACAAGAATTTTTTTCATAATTAGATTAAAGTTTTTAGGATAATTATTTCTTAATAGTAAAGTTACTAATAAATTAGTTGGTAATCAGGTTTATTAAGTCAAAATTTTTACTATATTTGCAAGCGGAAGTTAAAAATGAATATTGAGGGGACAATCTAGTCCCCTCTTTTTATAAAAGTTTTTCATGCGGGAAGAAGTAGTAAAAAGACTCATTGAGGAAGCGCTGGAAGAAAACCCATCACTGTTTTTAATTGAATTTGAAATCAAGGGTGATAATCAAATTTTAGTTGTTATAGATGGCGATCAAGGCGTTTCAGTGAACGATTGTATAGCGGTTAGCAGAAAAATTGAACATAATTTAGATAGGGAAGAAGAAGATTTTTCCCTAGAAGTAACTTCAGCAGGGGCTACTTCCCCTTTACAGCTTGCGCGTCAATACCAAAAGAACTTGGGGAGAAAGCTGGAAGTGAAAACCGAAGAACAACAATTTGAAGGAAATTTAGAAGCTGTTACTGAAGAGGGGATTACCCTTACTTGGAAAGCAAGAGAGCCTAAACCGGTAGGGAAGGGCAAAGTGACTGTTAAGAAAGAAGCTGTGTTAACATACGCAGACATTGTAGAAGCAAAAGTGAAGATAACATTTTAATCTGTTTTTGATATGGAGAATATCGAGCTAATTAGTTCTTTTTCAGAATTTAAAGATGATAAGTTGATAGATCGTGTAACCTTAATGGCGATCTTAGAAGATGTGTTTAGAAATGCCTTGAAAAAGAAATTTGGAGAAGATGATAATTTTGATATAATTATAAACCCTGATAAAGGGGATTTAGAAATTTGGAGAAATAGGGTCGTAGTGGCAGATGGTGAAGTTGAAGACGATAACCAAGAAATATCACTCTCCGCAGCAAGAAAAATTGAACCTGACTTTGAGGTAGGGGAAGATGTTTCTGAGGAAGTAAAATTAATAGATTTAGGGAGAAGGGCAATTTTAGCGTTAAGACAAAACTTAATCTCTAAAATTCATGAACACGATAATACCAATATCTACAAACAGTTTAAGGATTTAGAAGGAGAGATTTACAGTGCTGAGGTTCACCATATTCGTCATCGTGCCATCATTTTACTAGATGATGAAGGTAACGAATTGGTCATGCCAAAAGACCGACAAATTCCTTCAGATTTCTTTAGAAAAGGAGAGAATGTAAGAGGTGTAATAGAAAGTGTAGAGTTAAAAGGTAACAAACCGGTAATTATCCTTTCTAGAACAGCGCCTGTGTTCTTGGAAAAATTATTTGAACAAGAAATCCCAGAAGTTTTTGATGGGTTGATTACGGTTAAGAAAGTAGTAAGGATACCAGGTGAAAAAGCAAAAGTAGCTGTAGATTCTTACGATGATAGAATTGATCCTGTAGGAGCTTGTGTGGGAATGAAAGGTTCTCGAATTCACGGAATTGTTCGTGAGTTAGGGAATGAAAATATTGACGTTATTAATTATACCACCAATAGTCAATTGTTAATAACTAGGGCTTTAAGTCCTGCGAAAGTAATGTCTGTGAAAATTGACGACGAAACTAAAAGGGCAGAAGTTATGTTGAAGCCTGAAGAGGTTTCAAAAGCAATTGGTCGTGGAGGTCACAATATTAGGTTGGCAGGTCTTCTTACCGGCTATGAAATTGATGTTTATAGAGACGGTGAAGCGGAAGAAGATGTAGAACTTAGGGAATTTAGTGACGAGATTGAAGATTGGGTAATTAAAGAATTTTCACGTGTAGGTTTAGATACCGCAAAAAGCATCATTGAAAAAGATGTAAGTGACTTGGTGAAAATGACAGATTTGGAAGAAGAAACTATTCAAAATGTAATCCAAATCTTAAAAGAAGAATTTGAAGACTAAGGTTAATTATTTATTAAGTTGAACCATTAGTCAATTATATTAAGAATAAAGAGGTTAATTTAGAGGCAATTTATGGCTGAAGCAAAAAATGTGCGATTAAATAAGGTATTACGTGAATTCAATATTTCATTGGACCGCGCTGTGGAGTATCTCTCTTCACAGGGGTACGATATTGATGCGCGTCCTACCACTAAAATTTCAGGTGAAGTTTATCAGGTTCTCTTTGAAAAATTTCAAACAGATAAAAGTAAGAAAGTAGCTTCTAAAGAAGTGAGTGAAGAGCGCAAGAAAGAGAAAGAAGAACTTCGTCTAGCTCGTGAAAAAGAGCAGCAGGAAAAATTACGCAAATTAGAAGAGGAGCGTAAAAAGAAAGAAGAGGAAGAGAAGGAGAAGGAGAAAGAAAGGCAGAAAGAGAAAGAGCGTATAGTTAAGGCTACAAGTAAATTGGATGGCCCTAAACAAGTAGGGAAAATAGATCTTGATAAAGGTAGAAAGCCTAAAAAGCAAGAGCCTAAAAAAGAGAATAAGCCTCAGCCTCAAAAGCAAGAAAAACCTGAGCCGGAAACTAAAAAACCGGTGGCTTCTTCAGTTAAAAAAGATACCGAAAGCACACCTAGTGCGCCTAAAGAAGATCGAGTGGAAACCAAGTACCAAAAACTCGATGGTCCTAACTTTACAGGTCAGAAGATAGACTTAAGTCAATTTAAAAAGCCTGCGAAGAAGAAAGACGATAAGAAAAACGAAAAAGCTTCAGATAATAAGAAGAAGCGTAGAAGAAGAATTAGTAAAGATTCTGGTAGCGGTAATAATAAAAAAGGAAACTTCAACAAAGGCAACAATAGAGGACCGGCACGCGGAAGAAAGAAAGTTGCTAAGGAAGAGCCTACAGAAGAAGAAGTACAAAAGCAAATTAGAGAGACCCTAGAAAAACTTCAAGGGAAATCATCTAAAGGTAAGGGTGCTAAATATAGAAGAGATAAGAGAGATCAGCACCGTCAAAAAACCGAAGAAGAACAAGCGCAATTAGAGCAAGAAAGTAAAACACTTAAAGTAACAGAGTTTGTTACGGTAAGTGAAGTGGCTACGATGATGGATGTACCGGTAACAAAGGTAATTTCTGCTTGTATGTCACTGGGAATGATGGTGACGATGAATCAGCGTTTAGATGCTGAAACCTTAACTATTGTTGCTGAAGAATTTGGTTATGAAGTAGAATTTGTTACGGCAGATCTTGAAGAAACCGTTGATGTGGAAGAAGATGCGCCGGAAGATTTATCCCCTCGTGCTCCAATTGTAACCGTAATGGGTCACGTAGATCACGGTAAAACCTCTTTACTGGATTATATTCGTAAAGCTAATGTAATTGCAGGAGAGAGTGGTGGTATTACCCAGCATATCGGAGCCTATGGAGTAGAGTTGGATAGCGGTCAAAAAATAGCATTTTTAGATACACCGGGTCACGAAGCTTTTACGGCGATGAGGGCTCGTGGAGCACAAGTTACCGATATTGCGGTGATTGTAATTGCAGCAGACGATGATGTGATGCCGCAAACCAAAGAAGCTATTTCTCACGCTCAGGCAGCAGGAGTTCCTATTATTTTTGCGATAAATAAAGTGGATTTACCAACCTCTAATCCAGAAAAGATTAAAGAGAAACTTGCTTCTATGAATTTATTGGTAGAAGACTGGGGAGGTAAAGTTCAGTCGCAAGATATTTCAGCAAAACAAGGAACCGGGGTTAATGAATTACTTGAAAAAGTTCTTTTAGAAGCAGAAATTTTAGAGCTACAAGCCAATCCAGATAAATTAGCTTCTGGAGCAGTGGTAGAGGCTTATTTAGATAAAGGTAGAGGTTATGTTTCTACCATTCTTGTTCAGGCAGGAACCCTTAAAATTGGTGATTATGTGTTAGCCGGTACTACTAGTGGTAAGATCAAAGCGATGCAGGATGAGCGAGGTAATAATGTAAAAGAGGCAGGTCCTTCAACGCCGGTATCTATTTTAGGGCTTGATGGTGCGCCACAAGCAGGAGATAAGTTTTCGGTGATGCAGGATGAGCGTGAGGCGAAAGAAATTGCTGCTAAACGTACACAGTTGCAGCGAGAGCAAAGTGTAAGAACACAGCGTCATATTACCTTGGATGAAATTGGTAGACGTATTGCACTTGGTGATTTCCAAGAGCTGAATATTATCTTGAAAGGTGATGTGGATGGTTCTGTGGAAGCCTTAACAGATAGTTTCCAGAAATTATCTACAGAAGAAATACAAGTAAATATTATCCATAAAGGAGTTGGGGCTATTACAGAAAGTGATGTGTTGTTAGCTTCTGCTTCAGATGCGATTATTATCGGATTTAACGTAAGACCGGCAGGAAATGCTAGTCAGGTTGCGGACCGTGAAGAAATAGATATTAGAACATATTCTATCATCTACGATGCAATCAACGACTTAAAAGATGCGATGGAAGGTATGCTTTCACCAGAATTGAAAGAGGAAGTTACCGGTACCGCAGAGATTAGGGAAACCTTTAAAATTTCTAAAATCGGAACCATTGCAGGTTGTATGGTGACCAGTGGAAAAATTTACAGAAATAGTGGTATAAGACTAATTAGAGAAGGTGTGGTTGTCTATACCGGAGAATTAGCTTCCTTAAAACGTTTTAAAGACGATGTAAAAGAAGTTTCAAAAGGTTACGATTGTGGTATGCAGGTGAAGAATTACAATGATATTAGAGAAGGAGATGTAATTGAAGCTTACCGAGAAGTAGAGGTGAAGAAAACGCTTAAATAAAGCTAAGTTTTATATTCAATAAAAAAAGCGACTTGATCATCAAGTCGCTTTTTTGTTTTCATTTCTTATGAGTTTTAAGGCTTGAAAATAATAGCGCTCTTAAATTCATTATGAAGCCTTGCAAATGCTCTTTCAGCTTCTAGTTTGTTCCTGAAATTGCCTACCCAAACTTTGTAGTTAGGGGTTTCAAAAACAATATCTGATTTCCATTCGCTAAAGAGTTTTTCGTATTTATCTTTTACCTTGTTTGCTTCATTTAAATTAGATCCATAAAACAACTGGATTTTGTAGCGTTCATTTAATTGATTGTTTTCAGTCATTTTTGCCTTTAGTACCAATAATTCTTGTATTAAGGGATCGGCTTCAATTGAATTTTGAGCATTTGATTTGCTGGCAGTAAAAAAACAAGTTGCTGCAAATAAGCTAGCTATAAGGATTGATTTCATTTTCATTTTAAACAATTTTATACAAAAATAGAACTTATTCTGTATTTCTAATCAAGCTTCTTTATTTAGAAATATTATAAATTAGACATTAACAATACGCTAACATTCCTAAAATCATCTTTAAGTATTACTTTTGTCGGGGAATTTTACGGTCTGTTTTGAAGGTTAACGAGCTAACTTATTCATTATAAAAACCGTACCAAACTAAGATGTTAATTCAGCTGTAATATGGAAAAGGTGAACATCCGCCATTCAATTTCAAAAACGCTACTTTTCTTATTAGTAGTCTTATTTTCATTTTCACAATCATTTGGTCAGGAGAAATCCGCTAGCGGTCAAGATAACGGGGAGGCTATTCAGGCTGCTCAAGAAGAGACTGCCGGAGCTTCAGATACTGCGGAATCTGCTGCAGATGGGCTAGGTGATCCTGCTAAAGGCAAGGAGTTATTTAATTCTTTGTGTGCTTCTTGTCATAAACGTTACAAGCGATCTACCGGTCCTGCGTTGAACGGTGTGACCAGTAGACATAGTATGGATTGGTTGTATAGCTGGATTAAAAATAGTCAAGCTATGATTGCGTCAGGTGATGCTGAGGCAGTAGCTATCTATGAGGAGTTTAATCAAACGGCAATGACGCCATTCCCTCAACTTTCTAATGAGGATATCGATAATATTTTAGCTTATGTAGAGCAGCCAAAACCTGAACCTACTGCAGTAGTAGATGGAGGTGCTGGTGGTGCTTCCGGTTCAGGAAGTGGTAGTGGTGTTTCTACAGATATTATTTTAGGGGTGCTGGCATTTGTATTGTTGTTGTTAGTAGTGGTTTTGGTTTTAGTAAACAAAACCCTGAACAATTTTGCAGCAGCAAGCGGCGTAGAGCTTTCTAAAAAAGAAACTAGTGGTAAGCCGATTTGGAGAGCTTTTGCGGAAAACCAATTCTTGGTAATTGTAACTTCTATTTTCTTCTTGTTGGCAGCGGCTTATTTTGCTTATGGTTATTTGATGCAGGTAGGTGTAGATCAAACTTACCAGCCTGTGCAGCCTATTCATTTCTCACATAGAATTCATGCGGGAGATAATGGTGTGGATTGTAAGTATTGTCACTCTTCAGCTAGAGTTAGTAAAACTTCCGGTGTGCCTTCCTTGAATGTTTGTATGAACTGTCATAAGGTGATTAGTGAAGTTGCTCCTGAAACGGCTACGGAAGATTTTTCTAAAGAATTTTACGATAAAGAAATCGCTAAGTTGTATAATGCAGTTGGTTGGGATGCAACTACGCAATCTTATACTGGTGAAGAACAACCTGTGAAATGGGTGAGAGTTCATAACTTGCCAGATTTTGCATACTATAATCACTCGCAGCACGTAACTGTCGCTGGAATCGAGTGTCAGCAGTGTCATGGTCCTGTTCAGGAAATGGAAGTGCTTTATCAGTTTGCTCCATTAACGATGGGCTGGTGTATTAACTGTCACAGAGAAACGAATGTGAATTTAGAAGGTAGTGGTTACTACGATAAAATTCACGAACAATTATCAAAAAAATACGGTGTAGAGACATTGACAGCGGCACAGATGGGTGCTACAGAATGTGGAAAATGTCATTACTAATTTAATAAGAAGCTAATTCTATATATAATATGTCATCAAACAAGAAATACTGGAGAGGTGTTGAGGAGCTAAACGAAACTAGCCCTGTTGTTGAGAAGCTTCGACAAAACGAATTTGTAGAAGAAATTCCTACAGATGAGTTTTTGGGTGATAAAGAATCTTTAGAAAGTTCAGCAACTTCAAGAAGGGATTTTTTAAAGTTCGTTGGTTTCAGTACAGCGGCTGCGTCTTTAGCGGCGTGTGAAGGTCCTGTTACTAAAACCATTCCTTACGTTGTACAGCCAGATAGAATTGTTCCTGGAGTAGCGAATTACTATGCTACCACTATGGCGGATGGATTCGATTTTGCTAGTGTTTTAGTAAAAACAAGAGAAGGAAGGCCTATTAAGATTGAAAGTAATAAAATGGCTAAAGCTTCCCTTGGTGCTAATGCTAGGGTTCATGCTTCCGTTTTATCTTTATATGATAATCAAAGAATAAAGCGTCCACAGATTGATGGTGAGGATGTTTCTTGGGAAGAGTTTGATCGTCAAGTGGGTAATGCTTTGCAAAATGTTGGTGGGCAAAAAGTGTTGTTGACTTCAACAATGGCAAGTCCTTCAACTTCTAATTTGATCAAAGAATTTTCAGCTAAATATGGTAATGTAAAGCATGTGGTTTATGATGCGGTTTCTGAAGATGCGGCGTTAGATGCGTATCAGATGAAATACGGAGAGCGTGCTTTAGGGAATTACGATTTTGAAAAAGCTGAAGTTATAGTTTCTATTGGGGCGGATTTCTTAGGAGATTGGCAAGCCGGTGGAAACGATGTAGGGTATTCTAAAAGTAGAATCCCTAAAAATGGAAAAATGTCTCGTCATATTCAGTTTGAATCTAATATGACACAAACAGGAGCAAAAGCAGACAAGCGTGTTCCGTTAAAGCCTTCTCAGCAAAAAGCGGTGTTAGCTGCTATTTATGGTTATGTAGTTGGTGGAGGTTCAAAAAATAAATTGTCGCCAGCGTTGGATGATGTTGTAGTGAAGGCGGCAAGACAATTAAGAAGTGCCGGTGCCGGTGCGGTTGTGGTTTCTGGTATTCCAGATGTAGATGCGCAATCGTTGGTGTTGGCGATAAATGAAGCTTTAGGTAGTCGGGTGATGGATAGGAATAATCCTAAACTGATTCGTAAAGGTAATGCTAAGCAAGTGGCTCAATTGGTAAAAGATATGAACTCCGGTAGTGTTGGAGCACTTTTAACTGTTGGGGTGAATCCTGCTTTTAGTTTGCCGAATGCAGAAGCTTTTAAAGAAGGGATGAAAAAAGTGGAGGTTTCTGTGGCTTTTTCAATGAAAAAAGACGAAACCGCTAAGCTTTCAAAATATATAGCGGCTACACCTCATTACTTAGAGAGTTGGGGGGATGTGCAGTTAACTAAGAAGAATTTTAGTTTAATGCAGCCTACAATTAGACCGCTTTTTGATACCCGTCAGTTTCAAGATACTTTATTGAAATGGACAGGTTCTGAAATGAATTATAGAGATTATATTAAAGAGACTTGGGCTAGTAATCTTTCTGGAAGAGGTTGGAATCAGGCATTGCATGATGGTGTTTTTGAAGCAAATTCACCTGTATCATCAATAGCGACTGAGGAAGGTGATGTTGCAGGAATGGGGACGATGAGTGCTCCTAATTATTCTTCAGCAGTCAATAACTTATCTTCGGATGAAGGTTCTGAGTTTGAATTAAGTCTTTATACTAAAGTTTCTTTAGGAGATGGAGGTCAAGCCAATAACCCTTGGTTGCAAGAGTTTCCAGATCCAATTACTCGTGTTTCTTGGGATAACTACTTGTTGATTTCTAAACCTGATGCTGATAAATTGGGAGTTAAAAACCCAACAGTATCTAATGGAGCGTTAAACGGAAGTTATGTTAACTTGAAAGTTGGAGATGCGGTTGTGAAAAACGTACCGGTTATTATTCAGCCAGGTCAAGCAAAAGGAGCAGTTGGTTTAGCTTTAGGTTATGGAAGAAAAGAAGCTATTCAAAAAGAAATGCAGGTAGGGGTAAATGCTTATCCACTTTATAAGGACTTTAGTGCATTTCAAAATGTGACTATCGAAAAAGCAGATGGTATGCACGAATTTGCTTGCGTACAGTTGCAAAGTACGATGGCAGGTCGTGATGATATTGTTAAGGAGACTACTTTAGAGATTTTTAATTCTAAAGATAAGCATTACTGGAATCCAGTTCCTGAAGTAGATTACGATCATAATGAAATTTCAGTAAGAGAAGAAAAAGCAAGCTTGTGGAAAGAGTTTGATAGAGAAATTGGACATCATTTTAATTTGTCTATTGACTTAAACGCTTGTACCGGTTGTGGTGCTTGTGTGATTGCTTGTCACTCTGAAAATAATGTTCCTGTTGTAGGTAAAGAGGAGGTAAGGAAGTTTAGAGATATGCACTGGTTGCGTATAGACCGTTACTATTCTTCTGCAGATACCTTCAAGCAAGAACAAGAAGATTTAGAAAACCTTGGAGCTTTTGAGACTTACGATAAAATAGAGAATGCTTCTTATGATAACCCAGAAGTAGCTTTTCAGCCGGTAATGTGTCAGCACTGTAATCACGCGCCTTGTGAAACAGTTTGTCCAGTAGCAGCCACTTCTCATGGTCGTCAAGGTCAAAACCATATGGCATATAACAGATGTGTGGGTACAAGATATTGTGCAAACAACTGTCCATATAAAGTACGTCGTTTTAACTGGTTCTTGTACAGTGAGAATGAAGAGTTTGATTATAATATGAATAACGATTTAGGAAGAATGGTTCTTAATCCTGATGTGACCGTAAGATCACGAGGGGTTATGGAGAAATGTTCTATGTGTATTCAAATCACTCAAAAAACAATTCTTGATGCTAAGCGTGAAGGAAGAGAAGTTGGAGATGATGAATTCTTCACTGCTTGTTCTAGAGCTTGTGACCAAGGAGCGATGACTTTTGGTGATATTAATAATAAAGACTCCAAAATTGTTGAGTTGAAAGAAGATGATCGTATGTATCATCTGTTAGAAAGTACAGGTACAAAACCTAATGTGATGTATCAAACTTTGGTAAAAAACACAGGAGATTTATAAAATTAGTTAAAGAATCAATTATTAATTAAGAATATGTCGTCACATTACGAAGCACCTATAAGAGAGCCTTTAGTTACTGGAGAGAAATCGTACCACGATGTTACTTTAGATGTTGTGGCACCGGTAGAAGGGAAAGCAAATAAATCTTGGTGGTTAGTTTTCTCTATCGCCTTAGTGGCATTTTTATGGGGATTAGGTTGTATAATATATACTGTTTCTACAGGTATCGGATCTTGGGGATTAAACAAAACCATTGGATGGGCTTGGGATATTACCAATTTCGTATGGTGGGTAGGTATTGGTCACGCAGGAACGTTGATTTCTGCTGTACTATTGCTTTTCCGTCAAAAATGGAGAATGGCGGTAAACCGTTCTGCCGAAGCGATGACAATTTTCGCGGTAGTGCAGGCGGGTCTTTTTCCAATTATTCACATGGGACGTCCTTGGTTGGCGTATTGGGTGTTACCTATTCCTAACCAATTTGGTTCTTTATGGGTGAACTTTAACTCACCTTTGCTTTGGGATGTTTTTGCGATTTCAACGTATCTTTCTGTTTCATTAGTGTTTTGGTGGACAGGTTTACTTCCAGATTTTGCGATGATCCGTGATAGAGCAACAAAACCTTTTCAGAAGAAAATATATAGTATTTTAAGTTTTGGTTGGAGTGGTCGTGCAAAAGACTGGCAACGTTTTGAAGAAGTGTCTTTAGTACTTGCAGGTTTAGCAACTCCACTTGTACTTTCTGTACACACGATTGTATCTTTTGACTTTGCAACTTCGTTAGTACCGGGATGGCACTCGACCATCTTCCCTCCTTATTTCGTTGCAGGGGCGATTTTCTCTGGATTTGCTATGGTACAAACCCTTCTTATTATTATGAGAAAGGTAATCAACCTAGAAAACTACATTACTATTCTTCATATTGAATATATGAATAAAGTAATCATTTTAACAGGTGGTATTGTTACCGTTGCTTATGTTACTGAATACTTTATAGGTTGGTATTCTGGGATTTCTTACGAAAACTATACCTACTTATCTTTTGGAGCGGCAACAGGACCTTACGCTTGGGCATTCTGGGCATTAATTACCTGTAACTTTATTGTGCCATTGACACTTTGGGTAAAAAAATTAAGAAGAAATATTTTCTGGACGTTTATCGTAGCTCTTGTGATTAACATAGGAATGTGGTTTGAGCGTTTCGATATTATTGTACTTTGTTTGAGTAAAGGTAGAACTCCTTCTTCTTGGGCAATGTTCTCTCCAACATTTATCGATATAGGTACTTTTGTTGGAACTATAGGGTTCTTCTTTGTATTGTTCTTATTATATGCAAGAACTTTCCCTGTAATCGCACAAGCAGAGGTGAAATCTATCTTAAAATCTTCAGGAGATAAATATAAGAGATTAAGAGAAGAGCACGGCGATGATCATCATATTGGTGAAATAGAGCAATATCCTGCATCTGGTGGACCTTCTGCAAATATAGAAGGTAATAAATCTGAAGAAGATTTAGATAGCTTTGGTTCAACTAATAAAAATGATGAAGATGAAATTGAAAATGCTTTATTAGATACTGAAGAGAAGCGTATAGCAGCTGAAAGATTAATTGATAAAGTTGGAGAATTTGATCCTGAAAAACAATCTGAAGATAATTTAGAAAAGATTAACGGATTAGGACCAATAACTGTTCAACAACTTCATGAGTTAGGTATTTTTACTTACCATCAAGTGAGTAAAATGACGATGAAAGAATACAATGATTTAGATTTAATTATAGAAACCTTTAGTGCTTCTGTGGCCAAAGAAAAAGACTTTGCGGGACAGGCACAAAAACTTAAAAACAACTAGTATGGCGGCAAAGGTTTTACATGCTATATATAACGATGATGATTTGGTTTTACAGGCCGTAAAACAAATCAGGGACGAGAACTATCATATTTTAGAGGTTTTTTGCCCCTTCCCTGTTCACGGGTTAGATAAGGCAATGGGCTTAGCTCCTACTAGGTTGGCAATCACTTCATTTTTATACGGTTTAACTGGATTAACGGTTGCTGTGTTAATGATGAACTTTATGATGATTGATGATTGGCCTCAAAATATTGGAGGTAAACCAAGTTTTAGTTTCATAGACAATATGCCAACATTTATTCCAATTATGTTTGAGCTTACTGTGTTTTTTGGTGCTCACTTAATGGTAATTACTTTTTATATGAGAAGTAGGATTTGGCCTTTTAAAGAAGCAGAAAATCCAGATGTTCGTACTACCGACGATCATTTCTTAATTGAAGTAGAAGTGGCTAATCATAGTGAAGAAGCCTTAGTTAAGTTTCTTAATGATACTGGAGCTTCTGAAGTTAAATTAATAGATTAAATAAACCCATGAAAAGTTTATTCCGCATAATAACATTAATCACAGTTTCATTGTTAGTGGTTTCTTGTTTTGATAATAAACAAGATAGAAACTATCAATACTTTCCCAACATGTACAAGTCTCCTAGCTATGAAACTTATGTAGGTTATGATAATAGTATTTTTAAAGATGGTCAAGAAGCAAAGCTTCCTGTAGAAGGAACAATTTCTAGGGGTTGGTTGCCTTACGAGTATGAAGATACTAATGAGGGGTATGCTCAAGCCAAAGCCAATCTTAAAAATCCAGTCCCTTATACAGAAGCAAACCTTAATAAAGGAAAAGAGCTTTACACTATTTACTGCGCAATTTGTCACGGAGATAAAGGTGATGGTAAAGGAACCTTGGCTGAACGAGAGAAAATATTAGGTATTCCTGCTTATAACGATCCGGGAAGAGCAATTACTGAAGGAAGCGTTTACCACGTAATGTATTACGGTATTAACAACATGGGATCGTATGCTGCACAGACCAATGAGGTTGAACGTTGGCAAATAGATCATTATGTAATCGATCTTAAGCGTCAACTTAATGGAGAACCAAAACGTGAGTTTGTAAAAGAAAATACCGATGAGCCTTCATTTATGGCAAAAGGTATTGCTTTAAGAGATCAGAGCGTTGAGGCAATAGAAGAAGAAGGTCACGATCCTGTTGAAGTAGAAGGTCAGGAAGGTGAAGAGCATTCAGATATGAATGCAAATACAGAAAATCATTCAGAAGCAGAGCAAACTTCAGAAGAGAACTAAATAAAGATTAAACTGCATTATATTTTTTAGATATGTACAAGCTATCTGGTAAAGTAAAATTAATTTCTATCATTTTAATCGTAATAGGTGCCTTAGGTATTGGTTATGGTTTTTTAACAGCTCCATCTACTATAGATGAAGCTAAAGAAATATTAGCTGCGGAACATAGTGGACATGGTGAAGGCCATGAAGCAGAGAGTTCTCATTCGATGGAAGCTGAAGGTCATCATTCAGAAATGAATGCAACAGGACATTCTGCTCACGGAGAGGAAGCAGCAAAAGCTCACCACGGTGAAGAGGCTCACGGTGAATCTCACGAGGATCATCATTTAGAGCATGTTCTTCATCAATTACAAACAAAACCTTGGGCAGCTACTTTGGTAGCCGGTTTCTTCTTTTTGATGATAGCTTTAGGGGTACTTGCATTTTATGCGATCCAATATGTCGCGCAAGTGGGTTGGTCTCCTGTGTTGTTTAGGGTAATGGAAGGAATTACTTCCTATGTTTTACCGGGTTCAATTATTGTTTTAGTTATTGTATTATTTGCAGGAGAACATTTTTATCCTTGGCAAGACCATGAGTTAGTTGCCGAAGATAAAATCTTACAAGGTAAATCAGGATATTTAAACTTTCCGTTCTTTGTTATTAGAGCGTTTATCTATGTAATTGGATGGAACCTTTACAGATATTTTGCCGTTAAAAATTCTAGAGCTTTAGCAACTGCATCTAATTATGGCCCTTACAAAAAGAACTATAAATACTCTGTATTTTTCTTATTGTTCTTTATATTAACTGAATCAATGATGGCATGGGACTGGTTTATGTCTATGACGCCACACTGGTATAGTACTTTATATGCTTGGTATATTTTTGCAACAATGATTGTGTCTGCATTAACTGTTATAGCAATTACAACAATCATTCTTAAAAAATTCGGGTACTTACCATTTGTAAATGATAGCCATTTACACGATGTAGCTAAGTTTATGTTTGGTTTTAGTGTATTCTGGACGTATTTATGGTTCGGTCAGTTTATGTTAATTTGGTATGCAAATATTCCGGAAGAGGTAACCTATTTCACTATTAGAATACAAGAGTATAACTTGTTATTCTTTGGAATGTTGGTGATTAACTTCGTATTCCCTATATTGATATTAATGAATAGTGATTTTAAACGTATTCCTTGGTTTGTAATTATAGCAGGATGCTTCATTTTGGTAGGTCACTATATAGATGTTTACTTATTAGTAATGCCTTCTACAGTAGGATTGCATTGGTCTTTTGGTGTAACTGAAATTGCTGCCATCTTATTCTTCTTAGGCTTATTTATACTAGTTGTAGGAAGCGGTTTAGGAAAAGCACCATTGAAAATCAAGAACAATCCATTCTTGAAGGAAAGTGAAAATTACCATTATTAAATAAATTTGTTCTAAAGAAGATATTATCACAATGACTGTATTTTTAATCATAGTAGTTGTAGCGCTGTTAGGAGTTACTTTTTGGCAGATGTCAAAAATCCTCAAGTTATCGAAACCGGCGAACCATGATTCATCCCAAATAGCTAACGATAAAGATAATAGCACACAAGGCTATTTAATGTTGTGCTTTGTTATATTGCTTTACATTTTTATGTTCTATAGTTTCTGGAATTGGGGTGACCTTTATCTTCCTGAAGCTGCCTCTGCTCACGGAGTGGATTATGACACTTTAATGTTTATCTCTATTGCACTTATCATGTTCGTGCAATTAGTTACTCAATTTTTACTTTATTTCTTTGCTTATAAATATCGTGGAGAAAAAGGTAAAAAAGCATTATTCTATGCAGATAACGATAAATTAGAATTCATTTGGACAATTATTCCGGTAATTGTACTAGCAGGATTAATCATTTACGGATTGTTTACTTGGTCTGAGATCATGAATATTGAAGAAGATGATGATGCGATGGTTGTTGAAATTTATGCTTATCAATTTGGATGGAAAGCTAGATATTCTGGGGAAGATAATACCCTAGGTAAAGCAAATGTTCGTTTTATTGAAGGAGTAAATGTACTGGGTATAGATGAAAGTGATAGCTATGCAATGGACGATAAAATCACAACAGAATTACACTTGCCGGTAGATAAGCCTGTGCTATTTAAGTTTAGATCACAAGATGTTTTACATTCTGCTTATTTCCCATTCTTTAGAGCTCAAATGAACGTAGTCCCCGGTATGATTACTCAATTTAGTTTTACTCCAACAATTACTTCAGAAAATATGAGAAATTCTGAATTTATGCTTGATAAAGTTGAAGAGCTTAATAAAATTCGTAAAGAAAAGAGTAAAGAACTTGTAGCTAATGGAGATGTAGCTTTAGATCCTTACGAGTTTGATTACTATCTTCTTTGTAACAAGATATGTGGAATTTCTCACTTCAATATGCAAATGAAGATTGTCGTAGAGGAAGAAGATGCTTTTAAAGAGTGGATTGGTGAACAAGCTACTTTTGGAGAAGGCCTAGAGAAACAAAAAGAACAGCAAGTAACAAGCAATAACTAAAAAAGTAATAGTAGAAAGATATGTCAGCAACCGCAACCGCAACAGCAGCTCACGATCATCACGACCACGGTGATCATGGACATCATCACAAAGAAACTTTTATTACTAAATATATATTTAGTCAAGATCATAAGATGATTGCCAAGCAGTTCTTAATTACCGGTTTGGTAATGGGAACCATTGGTATCTTAATGTCAATTTTATTTAGAATCCAATTAGCGTGGCCAGAAGAGTCTTCATGGGTGTTCGATTTATTTTTAGGTAATAAATATTCCACCGATGGCGTGATGAATCCAGATGCTTATTTAGCTTTAGTGACTATTCATGGTACCATTATGGTATTCTTCGTTTTAACGGCAGGTCTAAGTGGTACTTTTAGTAACTTACTTATTCCGTTGCAAATTGGAGCACGCGATATGGCTTCAGGATTTATGAATATGCTTTCCTACTGGATTTTCTTTACTTCCAGTGTGATTATGTTAAGCTCTTTATTTGTAGAATCCGGACCAGCATCTGCAGGATGGACTATCTATCCTCCATTAAGTGCATTGCCTGAAGCTATTCCCGGTTCTGGTACCGGTATGACTTTATGGTTAGTTTCTATGGCACTTTTCATTGCTCAGTCATTAATGGGGTCACTTAACTATATTGTTACTGTAATTAACCTTAGAACAGAAGGAATGTCTATGACAAGACTTCCATTAACTATTTGGGCTTTATTTGTAACCGCAATTATCGGGGTAGTTTCTTTCCCGGTACTTTTATCGGCAGCGTTAATGCTTATTATGGATAGAAGTTTTGGTACTTCTTTCTTCTTAAGTGATATTTATATAAAAGGAGAAGTGTTAGCTCATCAAGGAGGATCTCCGGTATTGTTCGAGCACTTGTTCTGGTTCTTAGGTCACCCTGAAGTTTACATTGTATTACTTCCGGCTTTAGGAATCACTTCAGAAGTAATCGCTACCAACTCCCGTAAACCAATTTTCGGTTACCGTGCGATGGTTGCTTCTATTTTAGCAATTGCATTTTTATCAACAATTGTTTGGGGTCACCACATGTTCGTTTCAGGGATGAATCCTTTCTTAGGTTCAGTATTTACTTTTACCACCCTATTAATCGCGATTCCTTCAGCAGTAAAAGCGTTTAACTATATCACTACACTATGGAAGGGTAACTTGCAAATGAATCCGGGAATGTTATTTTCTATAGGATTGGTTTCAACTTTCATTACTGGTGGTTTAACAGGAATTATCTTAGGAGATAGTACACTAGATATTAACGTTCACGATACTTATTTCGTAATTGCGCATTTCCATTTGGTAATGGGTATATCTGCACTTTACGGTTTATTTGCCGGAGTTTACCATTGGTTCCCAAAAATGTTTGGAAGAATGATGAACAAAAACTTAGGTTATGTTCACTTCTGGATTACCGCGATTGGAGCTTACGGAGTTTTCTTCCCTATGCACTTTATAGGAATGGCAGGTTTACCAAGACGTTATTATACAAATACTAACTTCCCTTACTTTGATGATTTAGCCGATGTAAACGTATTGATTACTGTATTTGCTATCATCACAGCATTAGTTCAGTTGGTGTTTATTTATAACTTTATCCATTCAATTTTCTATGGAAAAAAGGCAACACAAAACCCTTGGAAATCCAATACCTTAGAATGGACTACTCCTGTAGAGCATATTCATGGTAACTGGCCTGGTAAAATCCCATCCGTATATCGTTGGTCTTATGATTACAGTAAGTTGAATAAAGATGAAACAGATTACGTGATTGCAGGACAGGATTATATACCACAGAACATTCCTCTTCAAAAAAACGAAGAAGAATTGAATCACTAAAAAGAATAACATACATTCATATCAAAAGCCTTTTCTCTCAGTAGAAAAGGCTTTTTCTTTATATTTGTAATATGAACGAAAACCTAGATGCTACCGGAGAAAGTTTCTCTCCAGAAGAATTTGATATAGAAAGAGCCTTGCGCCCGTTAAGCTTTGACGACTTTGCAGGCCAAGACCAAGTCTTAGATAATCTTCAGGTATTCGTTAAAGCGGCTAACTTACGGGATGAAGCTTTAGACCATACTTTATTTCACGGACCTCCGGGACTTGGTAAAACTACCTTGGCCCATATATTGGCTAATGAATTAAATGCAGGAATCAAAGTGACTTCAGGCCCCGTATTGGATAAACCTGGAGACCTGGCCGGGTTGTTAACCAATTTAGAAGAGCGGGATGTGCTTTTTATAGATGAAATACATCGGTTGAGTCCGGTAATTGAAGAATATTTATATTCTGCTATGGAAGACTTTAAAATTGATATTATGATTGAATCCGGGCCTAATGCACGTTCAGTTCAAATCAATTTAAATCCATTTACGTTGGTAGGTGCCACTACGCGTTCAGGACTACTAACTGCACCTATGCGAGCACGATTTGGAATCTCAAGCCGATTACAATATTATACTACCGAATTACTCTCAGATATTTTACAACGAAGTGCAGAAATTTTAAAAGTCCCAATAACGATGGAAGCGGCCATTGAAATTGCTGGAAGAAGTAGAGGGACACCACGTATAGCGAACGCTTTATTGCGTCGTGTTCGTGATTTTGCACAAATCAAGGGTAATGGGAAAATAGATATTGAAATCTCGAAATATAGCCTTAAAGCCCTTAATGTAGATGCCAATGGTTTAGATGAAATGGATAATAAAATCCTTTCTACCATTATAGAAAAATTTAAAGGTGGCCCTGTTGGGATCACTACACTTTCGACAGCTGTAAGTGAAAGTGCAGAAACTATTGAGGAAGTATACGAGCCATTTCTAATTCAGCAAGGATTTATTGTTAGAACACCTCGTGGTCGGGAAGTAACCGAAGCGGCTTATCGGCATTTAGGGAAGACAAAACATCATTCTCAAGGAGGATTATTTTGAAAAACTCCAATCAAATACCTGAAGTTTCAGCGTTCAAATTTTTAAGACACGCTGCTCAAATTATTGAAAATCCGCTTCCGTTTCATCAGGAGAATTTTCAGAAGTTAGGAGATATTTTTAGGTTAAGGTTAGGATTGGGGATAAGTAAGTCGGTTATCTTTTCTAGAAACCCTAAAATAGCTCAGCACATTCTTCAAAAAAATCAGAAGAATTATCATAAGTCCCCCATTCAAACCGAAGATTTGGCGAAGTATGTGGGCCACGGACTTTTAACAGCAAACGGTGAACATTGGCAAAAACAGCGAAAACTTATTCAACCGGCATTTCACAAAAAACAATTAGAAAAGTTAATGGATACGGTGAATTCGGCTATACAAGCCGAAGTCAAAAGAATTGAAACCAATAAAGAATTCGATATTTTCCCTGTATTTAATGATTTGGCTTTTCAAACTGTAGTGAAATCATTGTTTAGCAGTGCCGTGGGTGAAAAAGAAATTAATAGACTACAATACATTACCGAGGCCGATCAAAAAATGCTGGTAAAAGAGTTGCGGCAACCTTTTAAAAACTGGTGGTTTCGGTTAAGTGGCAAAATCCAGAAACATATCAATCTTACGCAAGAAGCTCGACAAATACTAAAAGAGATTGTTGAAGAGCGTAAAAAGTCTTCCATTAGACAAGATGACTTGCTAGATATGTTGCTTGATGCTCGTTATGATGATGGTACCGAGATGGATGAAGAACAGCTCATAGATGAGATTCTAATTCTTTTTACCGCAGGTCACGAAACAACGTCAAATTCATTAACGTTTACTTGCGAATTGCTGGCTAGGCATCCAGAGATTCAAGAAAAATTATATGCCGATGTAATTCAGGCAAAAGAGAATTCTTCAAATTTAATGGAATTTATTCAGCGTTCAACTTATGCGAATTTGGTAATAGACGAGTCTATGCGTTTGTATCCGCCCGCTTATTTTATTGACCGCATCAGTCTAGCCGAAGATGAATTTGAAGGAGTCGGGATTGGTGGTAACGAAAGTTTATTACTTTCCATTTACGAGATTCACCGTCACAATGATTATTGGCAACAGCCCGAAAAATTTATTCCTGAACGTTTTGCCGATGGTAAGCAACGAAAAAATATTGCTTACTATCCTTTTGGTGCCGGTCCGAGAAAATGCATAGGTAATAATTTTGCGATGTACGAAATGATTTTGGCCATTTCAGAAGTCATTGCCAAGTTCAAAATTGAAGAGAAAAAAGCTCCTATACAAATTACGCCGCTAATCACCTTGAAGCCTAAGAATGCTTTCTTGAATTTTACTCCGCGATAATATGCTCAACCAATCAGAAAAATATACAAAGCTTATTAAAGAAGAAGCTTTGCAGTTAGGCTTTATGTCCTGCGGGATAAGCAGAGCAGAGTTTCTGGAAGAGGAAGCACCTAGATTGGAGCAATGGCTCAATGAAAACCGAAACGGTGAAATGAGCTATATGGAAAATCATTTTGATAAGCGCTTAAACCCAAGCCTACTTGTTCCCGGTGCAAAAAGTGTGGTTTCTTTACTGTTGAATTATTATCCGAATGAATTCCAGCGAGAAGATTCCTACAAAGTGAGCAAATACGCTTACGGAAGGGATTATCATTTCGTTATAAAAGATAAGTTGAAAAGTCTCCTTCATTTCATTAATGAAGAAATAGGAGAAGTTCATGGGCGTGCTTTTGTCGATTCAGCACCCGTGTTAGATAAAGCTTGGGCAGCAAAAAGTGGTTTAGGTTGGGTTGGTAAAAACTCCAACTTGCTTTCCAAAAAAGTAGGATCGTTCTTTTTTATTGCTGAATTAATTATCGATTTAGAACTAGAATACGATACACCGGTGACCGATCACTGCGGAAGTTGCACCGCGTGCATTGATGCTTGCCCAACAGATGCGATTTACGAGCCTTACAAAGTAGATGGAAGTAAATGTATTTCGTATTATACTATTGAATTAAAAGACAGTATTCCTGAATCTGAAAAGGGAAAGTTTGAAGACTGGATGTTTGGCTGTGATATCTGCCAAGATGTTTGTCCATGGAATCGTTTCTCAAAACCGCATAGCGAACCCTTGTTTGATCCCCATCCCGATCTTTTGCAAATGACCAAGCAGGATTGGGAAGAGATAACGCGGGAAACCTTCAGTGAAATCTTCCGGAAATCGGCCGTAAAAAGAACAAAATATCAAGGACTTAAAAGAAATATCAACTTTTTAGATTAGTTGTTTTTCTATTTTAAATGGTTAACTACCTTTGTTATTCATCTAAACCTAAAACGATGAGTAACGAACGTAAGAGAAGAGAAGCATTAGTTTATCATGCTAAGCCAAAGCCTGGTAAAATAGAGGTAAGACCTACTAAAAAATATAGTACACAACGCGATTTGTCGCTAGCATATTCTCCAGGAGTGGCAGAACCGTGTCTAGAAATTGCAAAAAATAAAGAAAACGTTTACAAATACACTACTAAGGGAAATTTAGTAGCTGTTATTTCTAATGGAACAGCCGTTTTGGGCTTAGGAGATATTGGTCCCGAAGCTTCAAAGCCGGTGATGGAAGGAAAAGGTTTATTATTCAAAATCTTCGCCGATATCGATGTTTTTGATATTGAAGTTGATACCAAGAATATAGATGAATTTATAAATACTGTAAAAAATATAGCCCCAACTTTTGGCGGAATTAACTTAGAAGATATTAAAGCTCCAGAAGCTTTTGAAATTGAAAGAAGACTTAAAGAAGAGCTTGATATTCCTGTAATGCATGACGATCAGCACGGGACGGCAATTATTTCTTCCGCAGCCTTATTGAATGCCTTAGAAGTTGCCGAAAAAAATATTAAAGAAGTAAAAATTGTAGTTTCAGGAGCTGGTTCTGCTGCAATGGCTTGCGTCTCTTTATACTGTTCGCTTGGGGTTAAAAAAGAAAATATCGTGATGTTCGATCTAAATGGTGTGCTTCATGAAGATCGAGATGATTTATCGGAAATGCAAAAGAACTTTGCGGTTTCAAAAGAATATAAATCATTGGCAGATGGAGTAAAAGATGCCGATGTGTTTTTGGGACTTTCAGTAGGAGGTGTGCTTACTGCAGAAATGCTGAAGACCATGAACGAAAATCCTATCGTTTTTGCCATGGCCAATCCTGAACCGGAAATCGATTATGATTTAGCCGTGAAAACCCGTGACGATATTATTATGGCGACGGGAAGAAGTGATCATCCAAATCAAGTAAACAATGTGCTTGGCTTTCCGTTTATTTTTAGAGGGGCTTTAGATGTTCGTGCTACTGCTATTAATGAAGAAATGAAAATGGCGGCCGTTAGGGCCTTGGCAGATTTGGCCAAGCAAAATGTACCTGAACAAGTGAATATTGCTTATGGGGAAACAAAGTTAATTTTTGGTAGGGATTATATTATTCCTAAACCATTTGATCCTAGATTGCTTACTGAAGTTCCTCCTGCGGTAGCAAAAGCAGCAATGCAAAGCGGTGTGGCAAAAGAGCCTATTTACGACTGGAAACGTTATGAAGAAGAGCTTTACGAACGTATGGGTAACGATAATAAAATTACCCGTTTATTAATCAACCGTGCCAAGATTAATCCGAAGAGAGTGGTTTTTGCGGAGGCAGATCATCTTGATGTACTCAAAGCTGCTCAAATTGTAAACGATGAGGGCATAGCTAAGCCTATTTTATTAGGACGAAAAGATGTAATCTTGGAGTTGATGAGCGAAATAGAATTTGATGATGAGAATATTGAAATAATCGACCCTAAAGAAGACGATCAAAAAGAAAATACGATAAGGTATGGAGATGTATTTTGGAAATCACGTCAACGAAATGGTGTTACGCAATTAGACGCCCATAAATTGATGCGCCAACGAAATTATTTTGCAGCCATGATGGTGAATGAAGGTGATGCAGATGCTTTATTAACCGGTTATTCTAGAGCTTATCCAGGAGTAGTAAGGCCCATGTTGGATTTAATTGGAATGGAAAAAGGAGTGAGCAGAATAGCTACTACTAATTTAATGAACACCTCAAGAGGGCCACTTTTTATAAGCGATAGTTCTATTAATATAGATCCAGATGCCAAAGATTTGGCAAGGATTGCACAAATGACGGCTCATACCGTTAAAATGTTTGGAATGGAGCCTGTTATAGGAATGGTTTCTTATGCTAACTTTGGTTCTTCTAAAAACCCTCATGCCAGAAAAGTGAGAGATGCAGTTTCCATTTTGCATGAGCATTGCCCAGAAATTACAGTTGACGGAGAGGTTCAAGTAGATTTTGCATTGAATAAAAATATGCACCAAAGCAAATTTCCATTTTCAAAATTGGCGGGAAGAAAAGTGAATACCTTGGTTTTTCCAAATTTAGATTCAGCTAATGGTACTTATAAATTAATTAAAGAGCTTAACCATACCGATTCTATCGGACCTATTATGATGGGATTAAAAAAACCTGCACATATTTTACAGCTAGGAGCTAGTGTAGAAGAAATGGTGAACATGGCAGCAGTAGCCGTAGTAGATGCCCAAGAAAAAGAAAGAAAAAGGATAATACCTGTAGGGATTTAATAAGAAAGCAGTTGTTAAACTGAACATGGGGATTTTGGTATCTTAATAATTTTCCTACATTTGAAGGATTTTTAACTTTTGCTTAACTAATGATTGCACACTTACGGGGTAAACTAGTTGAAAAGAACCCAACAGATATTATTGTTGAATGTAATGGAGTTGGGTATTTTTTAAATATTTCTTTACACACATTTTCACAACTTCCTACCGAGGAGAATATTTTTATTTATACTCACCTTCAAGTACGGGAAGATGCTCACACGCTTTTTGGGTTTATGCAAAAATCTGAAAGAGAAGTGTTTAGGAAGCTTATTTCAGTTTCTGGGATAGGAGCTAGTACGGCAAGGACGATGTTATCTTCCTTAACGCCATCTCAAGTTATTGAGGCCATTATCCACGAAGATGTAACTGTAATCAAAGGGGTAAAAGGGATTGGTGCTAAAACAGCACAACGGGTAATTATAGACCTGAAAGATAAATTAGGAGAAGTTTCAGCAGATGTTAATGAAATTGTAACGTCTTCACGCAATACGTATAAAGATGAAGCGTTATCTGCATTAGAAACCTTAGGATATACCAAAAAGCAATCAGAGAAAGTGGTAAACAGAATTATTAAGAACGATGCTGAAGCTTCTGTAGAAACAATTATTAAGCTTGCTTTAAAAAACCTCTAGTACCTTGAGAAAAAATAATTTCTTTAATTTTAATTTTTCTTTTTTTGCAATCACGTTCTTCTTAGCAACGATGGGTGCTTTTTCTCAGGAAGAAGATAGTGAAACCGAGCAAGATTCAACCAAAACAGGTTATAAGTTAGGTGAAATTCAGTTGCAAAATCCCAATAGTATTGTCGGGAAATATACCTATGATCCAGTTTTAGATCGCTATTTATATACAGAAAAGATTGGTGATGTAGATGTTTCTTATCCCATTGTGTTAACTCGTGAAGAATACCGAGAGCTCATTCTGGAAGAGCAAATGAGGGAATACTTCAAACAAAAATCTGATGCAGTTTCAGGAAGGGATGAGGATTCAGAAGAATTTCAAAAAAACCTCCTGCCTATTTTTTATGTAGATAATGAATTTTTTGAATCTATTTTCGGAGGAACTGAAATAGAAGTTATTCCACAAGGTTCGGTGGAAGTAGATTTAGGAGTTTTGTATTCTAAACAAGATAACCCATCCCTTTCTCCGAGGAACAGAAGTAACTTAACTTTTGATTTTGAACAGCGAATTAGTTTAAGTTTATTAGGTAAAGTAGGGGAGCGTTTACAAGTAAATGCCAATTATGATACCGAATCTACCTTCGATTTCCAGAATCAGATTAAGTTAGAATATACGCCTGATGAAGATGATATTGTAAGAAAGATTGAAGTAGGTAATGTAAGTATGCCTATCAATAATTCACTTATCCAAGGTTCACAGAGTTTGTTTGGGGTGAAAACACAACTTCAGTTTGGAAGAACCACCATTACCGGAGTCTTTTCAGAACAAAATTCAGAACGTCAAACAACACAAGTGCAAGGTGGCGGAGCGGTACAGGAGTTTGAAAAATTCATCTTAGACTACGACGAAAATAAACACTTTTTCTTAGCTCATTATTTTAGGGATCATTACAATAAGGCTTTAGAGAATTATCCATTTAGAAATAGTAACGTTCAGATTACCAGAATTCAAATTTGGGTAACCAATAGAACTAACAACACACAATCTTTAACCAATGCCAGAAATATTGTAGCGATTCAGGATTTAGGAGAGTCTGATCCTGAAAATATTGGTGTTTTATTAGATGCAGAAGGAAATCTAAATAACGATCCGGCATTTGCCAGTTTTCTTAATGCTGCGCCTGGGTCTTATCCTAGTAACGCTAATAACGATTTTAATCCGTTAGGAATTACAGGTCCACAACAATCGGTGTTAACACAAGCAATTAGGGATATCTCAAGTGTTCAACAAGGATTTGGAGTGAATTCTGGCGATGTAAGCGAAGGAGTAGATTATGCTAAACTTGAAAATGCCAGACAGCTTCAAAATAATGAATATACATTATATCCGCAGTTAGGTTATATATCCTTAAATCAGAGAATTACCAACGATGAAGTTTTAGCAGTAGCTTATCAATATACGGTAAACGGTCAGGTTTTTCAAGTTGGAGAATTTGCCAATGACGGAGTTCAAGCTACTAATCCTGAACAACAACCCAATAACGATCAAGATGTAGATGTTGCGATAACACAGAATTTAGTTGTAAAAATGCTAAAAAGTCCCATTACCAATGTAAATGAACCTATTTGGGACTTAATGATGAAAAACATCTATAGTTTAGGAGCATATCAATTAGAAAAAGAAGATTTTAGGTTTAATATTCTTTATACAGATCCGCAGCCGTTAAACTATATTACTCCTGCAGGATCTACACCTTTACCTAGCGATGTAGAAGATACAAACCTGTTACGGGTATTCTATTTAGATAACCTAAACTTGAATAATGACCCTGTGGTGGGAGGTGATGGTTTCTTTGATTACGTACCCAACACTACTATCGATACCGAAAATGGTAGAATTATCTTTACCAAAGTAGAGCCTTTTGGGGAATATTTATTCGAAAAATTAGATAATACCCCCAATGGCGGATCGGAAGATTACAATAATCCTGTAACCTATAACGATAACCAACAAAAATACGTTTTCAGGTCTTTATATAACACCACCAAGACCCAAGCCGAGCAAGAGCAAGCAGATAAAAATAAATTTCAGTTAAAAGGAAGTTACAAATCATCGGGTCAAGACGGTATCCCTATTGGAGCATTTAATGTTCCGCAAGGATCGGTTACTGTAACCGCTGGAGGACGTGTACTTCAAGAAGGAGTAGATTATACTGTAGATTATCAATTAGGAAGGGTGAAGATTATAGATGAAGCATTATTAGCTTCAGATACACCCATACAGGTTTCCACCGAAAATAATGCGATGTTCGGTCAGCAAACCAAACGTTTTACAGGAATTGATGTTCAGCATCAATTCAATGAAAACTTCTTGATAGGAGGTACGTATGTTAATCTAAATGAACGTCCATTAACCCAGAAAGCAAATTATAGTTATGAGCCTATCAATAACTCGATGTATGGTTTCAATATTAATTATTCTACCAAAGTTCCTTTCTTTACGCGTTTAGTTAATAAGCTTCCTAATATTGATACCGATGTAGAATCTAATCTTTCGGTAAGAGGTGAATTCGCTTATTTACATCCAGGCTCACCAAAAGGTGATAATTTTAATGGAGAAGTAACCAGTTATGTAGATGATTTTGAAGCTTCCCAAACTTCTATTTCTATTTTATCACCGCTGTCATGGAGTTTATCTAGTGCGCCTGTTGGCTTTGGAGGAGAATTGGCTAATAATGATTTAGCGGTAAATTATAAACGGGCAAAATTAAACTGGTACAATATAGATCCTATCTTTTATAGTAATCAACGTCCCGGCGGAATAAGTGATGAAGACCTTTCAACTTATGCAACAAGACGTGTTTTTATAGATGAAATTTACCCTAACACAGATATCGTTCAAGGTCAGCCACAAGTAATATATACTTTAGATTTAGCTTATTATCCCGGCCAACGAGGGCAATTCAATTACAATCCGGCAGCTTCGGGAGGTAATAATTTACCTGATCCTGAAGGGAATTTTGGGGGTATTATGCGGGAAATCACCACCACTAACTTCGAGCAATCAAATGTAGAGTTTATTGAGGTTTGGGTAATGGACCCCTTCGTCTACAATGAAAATAATGGAATTAATGAGGGTAAAATGACCTTTAACCTCGGAAGTATTTCTGAAGATGTTTTAAAAGATGGAAGAAAACAATACGAAAACGGTCTGCCTAGTGATGGATCTACTGAGAATACTTTAGAAACAGCATTTGGTCGAGTTCCAGCCAATCAGTCCTTGGTTTATGCGTTCGATACAGAAGGGCAGCAAAGGACTAATCAAGATATTGGTCTAGATGGGCTTAGCGATGCTGAAGAACAAGCCAAATTCTCTGCTTTTGCCGGGCTTGAAGATCCTTCTAATGACAACTATGAATACTATTTGGCACGTGAAGGAGGAATTTTAGAACGTTATTACAAATACAATGGTACTCAAGGAAATTCACCTACCGAAGTTGGCCAGAATAATCGCGGAAATTCGACCGTGCCTTCCGTGGAAGATGTGAACCGTGATAACACTATGAATACTATTGATAGTTACTTTCAATACGAAGTTCCTATTTTTAGGGATATGAGTGTTGATAACAATACGAGTTCTATCGCTGGGATAAATGAAGATTATATTACAGATGTAAAAGAATTGAATACCACGATGCAAAACGGAGATCAAATTCCCGTACGTTGGGTTCAATTTAAAATTCCTTTAAGAACTGAGAGTGAATATGCCGTAAATGGTATTGCAGATTTGCGTTCAATAAGGTTTATGAGAATGTTCCTTTCTGGTTTTCAAGACGATGTAGTGGTAAGATTAGGAGCGTTGAATTTAGTAAGAGGGGATTATAGAAGATATAATCAAGCCATTGTTCCTAATGGAAGTGACCCTGATAATACTCCGGGAACAACTTTAGAAGTAACAGCCGTAAGTGAAGAGCAAACATCAGACTATGTGACGCCACCGGGAGTAGTTAGGGAAGAGTTGGTGAATAATAATCAAACTATTAGGGAAGACGAACAATCCTTGGCATTAACCGTAAAAGGTTTGGATCCTAATGATTCAAGAGGGGTTTATAAGAACTTTCAAGTAGATATGCGTCAATATGAAAGCTTGAAAATGTTTTTACATGCCGAAAGCCTTCCGGCACCATCACCAACTTTACAAGATGGAGAGTTAACTGCCTTCCTAAGAATGGGAACCGATTTAACCGATAACTTCTATCAAATTGAAATTCCTTTAACCATTAGTGATTTAAATTCTACAAATCCTAGAGATGTTTGGCCTATTGAAAATGATATGGATTTGCCGCTATCGTTACTACAGAAAGTAAAATCGGTTATTATAGGAAATGATACTTATAATCCAGCAGAGCTAAATTTCTTCAATTCAGACTTAGAACCTTCAGTAGGTACTGCTTTAGGTGAAATGCGTATAGGTATTAAAGGTAATCCGAGTTTTGGAAACATCCGTTTAATGATGCTTGGGGTTAAAAATACCGGAAGTACAGATGCTGCAGGGGAAGTTTGGTTTAATGAATTAAGACTGGCCGGGTTAAAAAATCAAGGAGGTTGGGCAGCCGTCGTAAATATGGATACCAACTTTGCAGATTTTGCCAATATCACTGCAACAGGAAGAAGAAGTACCGTTGGTTTTGGTTCAATAGAACAAGGTCCTAACCAAAGAAGCCGAGAAGATGTAAAACAATATGATGTTGCCACCAATTTTAATATGGGGCAATTGCTACCTAAAACTTGGGGAATAAATGTTCCGTTAAGTTACAGTAGAGGAGAAGAGCTAATAACTCCGCAATACGATCCGGAGTATTTAGATATTGAATTGGAAACACTTTTGGACAATACCCAAAGTGAAGAGAGAAAGGATGAATTACGCGAAAGAGCTGAAGATTATACAAGAAGACAAAGCATTAGCGTTATAGGGTTAAGAAAAGAAAGGGTGACGCAACCCGGAGAAGAAGCTTCTAAGCCAATGCCGTGGGATGTAGAAAATTTTGCATTTTCGGGTACTTATAATCAAGTAGATCATCGAGATTTTGAAATTGAACAATCATTAAATCAGAGTGTGAATGTTGGGGCAACTTACGATTATGGTTTTGAGCCTTTTAAGTTAGAACCGTTTAAAAATATTAAGTATTTAGATAGTAGTGAATATTTTAAAGCTATAAAAGATTTCAACCTCAATTTATTGCCCACCAGTCTATCGGCAAGTTCTAATATTACTCGTCAATATAACGAACAAGTTTATCGTGAAATTAATTTGCCTCCGGGTTCTTTAGGTTTACCAAAACTTTACCAAAGAAATTATGTATTCGATTGGCAATATACCGTGAACCATAATTTAACCGAGTCTTTGAGGTTTACTTTTAATTCTTCTAACAACAGAATTGTAAGAAATTATATCAATGAAGACAATGTTCAGGATAATTCCATCGGTATTTGGGACGGGTTCTTCGATGTTGGGCAACCCAATCAGCACTATCAAAGTTTACAGCTTAATTATGATATCCCATTTAATAAGCTTCCGCCTTTAGAGTTTTTAAGAGCTCAATATTCCTATACCGGTAATTTCCAATGGCAAAAAGGTTCTGAAATATTGAGAAGTTTAGAAGGAATTCCAGATTTAGGGAATACCATTCAAAACTCCAATACCCATCAAATCAATGCAACTTTCGATATGGCTAAGCTGTATAACTTTGTCGGGTTAAAAAAGAAGCGTCCAGCAAGTAGTAGAGCTAATCTTAGAAATGGCAGGATCAACTCACAAAGGTCGGGTAATCGTTTAGGGTTTTCTAGGGTTGGTGAAAATGAAAGTTCGCAAGGAGGAGAAAATGATGATAACAAACTCTCTGCAGGGGATAAAGCTAAGAATACATTAATCGATATGGTTACGGCTGTTAGGAGGATTACTGCAAACTATCAAGAAACCAATGGTATTTATATGCCAGGTTATACCAATGATATTGGATTTGCAGGTACCTTAAAACCAACAGCGGGCTTTACTTTTGGTAGCCAAGCAGATATTAGGGAAATTGCGGCAAGAAATGGTTGGTTAACCATGTATCAAGAGTTTAACGAGCAGTATACAGAAAACGAAATGAAAACGCTTACACTTCAAGCGCAACTGGACTTATTGCCTGATTTAACTATCGATTTAAATGCTAACCGAACCTATTCTGAAACTTATACAGAAAACTACCGGGTTAATCAACAAGACCTACAATACCGCTCCCTTACCCCAAATACTTTTGGTAATTTTAGCATCACCAATATTATGATTGGTACAGCCTTTAGTGAAAGTAACCAAGATTTTTCAGAAGCTTTTGAAACATTTAGGGAAAATAGGCTTACTGTTGCTAATCGACTAGCACAGCAAGCAGGAATAGATACCAATAATCCTGATAATTTGGATGAGGAAGGGTATCCTACTGGTTTTGGTAAAAATTCTCAAGCGGTTTTACTTCCTGCATTTCTTTCTGCTTATACCACGCAAAATGCAGAAGATGTAAATTTGGGATTCAAAAAAAGTACGCCACTTCCTAACTGGAATGTAAAATATACCGGTTTGATGCGTTTAGATTGGTTCAAGAAAAGATTTAGGCGTTTTAGTTTGCAACATGGATATTCTTCTATTTATAATGTAAACCAGTTTCAAACCAATTTAGATTACGATAGAAATAATCCATATGGAGATTTAAACCGCGATCAATCTGGAAACTTTAAAAATGAATATTTAATTTCTACGGTTAACTTGGTGGAACAATTCTCACCACTTGTAAAAGTAGATATGGAGATGAAAAATTCTGTAAAAATTCTTGCAGAAGTAAGAAAAGATAGGTCACTTTCTTTAAGTTTTGATAACAACCTTTTAACTGAAGTTCAAGGAAATGAATATACTTTGGGACTTGGCTATCGGGTAAAAGACTTAAAGGTTTCTACTAAAATTGCTGGACAACCAAGGGTTTTAAGTAGTGATTTAAATTTTAAAGCAGACGTTTCTTTTAGGAGAAATGAAACAATAATCCGATATTTGGACATTAATAATAGCCAGACCACGGCAGGGCAAGATATCTGGACCATTAATTTCACAACAGATTATGCATTGTCTAAAAATTTAACGGCTATATTTTATTACGATCATACGTTTTCAGAATATGCTATATCAACAGCATTTCCGCAAACAACAATTAGATCTGGTATAACATTAAGGTATAACTTTGGAAATTAATAACAACTAAAAAATCGATTATATGGCAATTCCTAAAGACTTAAAATACACCAAAGACCACGAGTGGGTAAAAATTGAAGGTGATGTCGCAACAGTAGGTATCACAGATTTCGCACAAGGAGAATTGGGTGATATTGTTTATGTTGAAGTAGAAACAGTAGGAGAAACACTTGATAAAGAAGAAGTTTTTGGTACTGTAGAAGCTGTGAAAACAGTTTCAGATTTATATTTGCCACTTTCTGGTGAGATTATTGAATTTAATGAGTCTTTAGAAGACGAACCAGAAAATGTAAATACAGATCCTTATGGAGAGGGTTGGATGGTAAAAATACAAATTTCTAATCCTGATGAGGTAGAAGGTCTTTTAGATGAAAAAGCTTATCAAGAACTTATTGGAGCCTAAATATACGCTGATACTGGCAATTTTTTGTACTGTCGCTATTTTGGTTTCTTCTTTGATGAATCCTGAGAAGTTACCTGTGAAGAACTTTAACCAGTCAGATAAATTATTGCATTTTTCAGCCTATTTTGTACTTACAATAACTTGGTATCTTTATTATTTTAGCAGAAAAGAATGGAGTTGGGTGTTCTTGAAGCCTATTGTAATTATTTGTTTACCAATAATCGCTTTTGGCATTTTTATTGAGGTTTTACAGGGAACACTAACGACTTACCGTACTATAGATAGCTTAGATGCTTTGGCAAATAGTATTGGTGTTTCGCTAGCTTTTATACTTATCGTTTCTTTTAAAGAGAAATTGAAAAAAGTTAAAAGCCAATTATAATTTAGATTTTTATAAAAAATAATTACTTTAGCAACACATAAAAAATAATTATGGAACCTAAAAAGAATCCAAAAAAAGACATGAGAAAGTACAGTGGTCTGTATTTTCAAGTAGGTCTTATTTTGATGTTACTTTTCGTATGGCGGGCAATTGAGTGGAAAACCTACGAGAAAAAAGAAATAGAACAACAGGTTGTTCAGTTTGATCAACTTGATGAAGAAGAACAAGTAATGGTGATGCCGCCAAATACGCCTCCACCACCTCCACCGCCACCGCCAGCTCCAGAACCGGATGTGATTGAAGTGGTAGAAGATGATGTGGAAATTGAAGAGCAGGTAATTGAATCTACAGAAGTAACTGAAGAAGTTCCTGAAATAGTGGAAGTTAGTGAGGTTGCAGAGGCTCCTGAAGAAGAGCCTATTGCAGATGTGCCTTTTTCTGCGATTGAAGATGTACCTATTTTTCCTGGTTGTGAGAAATTTAAAAATAACGAGAAGCGTAAACAATGTATGAGTGACAAAATCAGAGATTTTGTAAATAATAAATTTAACACAGATCTTGGTTCAGAGTTAGGATTAAGTGGTGTTAACCGAGTTTACGTAATGTTTAAAATTGATAATAAGGGTAATATTGTAGATGTTCAAGCAAGAGCACCTCACCCAAGACTTCAAAGAGAAGCTGAGCGGGTAGTGAAAATGTTACCTAGTATGACACCTGGAAAACAGAGAGGTAAACCAGTAGGGGTTTTGTATAACCTTCCTATTGTCTTCCAAGTTCAAGACTAAATTATTATACTTTTATAGTTTAAAAAACCTTCAAGTTTCCTTGAAGGTTTTTTTGTGTTTAAATTTTTGGCAGCATCCTTGATATCCTCATGAATATTAACATAAAATTTAATATTATGAGAAATTTTAACGAAAAACCAAAAGTAAAAAGCAGTAGAATCTATTTTCAATTAGGGCTTATCATCGCATTGGCTTCAGCATTGTTCTTTATTGAACATAGCACAAAAAAGGTAAGTTATGAGGCAAATAAGGTAGATCACGATACTTTTAAAATTGAAGAGGCTTACCATGAAAAAATAATAGTAGAAAAAGAGAAGAAAGTTCCAGAGAAACAAGCTAAAACAAGCAAACCTAAAGAGCCTACTCTTAAATTTAAAAAAGTAGATAATATTACTGAAATTTTTGAGCCTAGTGATTCTTCTAATCAAGATTTAAATGTTGATAGTCTTGAAAACCCAGAAGATGGAGATATAGAGGTGCCAACTATTACTATAGATGATAGTCCAAGAAATTTAAATACTGTTTCTGAAGTTCCTGTATTTCCAGGCTGCGAAAAATATGCAACTAAACAAGAACGTATCGAATGTTTTTCAGATCACGTAGCAAAATTGGTACATAGAAAGTTTGATGGTAGTTTAGGGTCAGAACTAGGTTTGCAAGGAGAGCAACGAATTTATGTTCAATTTACAGTTAACAAAAATGGAGATATTATAGACGTGAAAGCTAATTCAAAATCTAAAGAATTAAGAAAAGAAGCAGAGCGAGTAGCTAGACTTTTACCTTCCATGATGCCCGGTAAACAAAACGGGCAGCCGGTTAATGTTGTTTATTCGTTGCCCATTGTATTAAAACTATAATGTTTAGAAAGAGGTTCCGATCTTTTAAGGGTATTCAGGATAACCTAATTTTTACGTATATTTCCCCCTGAAAATAAATTATTTCTATGAAATATTACGTGGTTATTTTGAGTGCCCTTTTTGGTTTAAATTTAAAAGCTCAAAATTCTCTTCCAGAAGACGAACGTTATCCTGTTTTTCCTGATTGTGAAAATACAAGCTATGTCGAACAGGAAAACTGTTTCAATAATCAAGTTCGAACCCAACTAATAGATAATTTAACTGTTCCTTCTGTAGTTGCTAAAGATGGTTATCAAGGGAAAATGACTATTCTTTTTGAAACTACCCCGGAAGGTGAATTCAGGTTAATCTACGTTGATGCCTATTACAATGAGTTAAAAACAGCGGTGGAGGAAGCTTTTGAAGCATTACCTGCTGTAAAACCGGCGACCTATAGTGGAAATCCGATTTTTATGCAATTTAGGATGCCTATTTACATTCCTCTAGATAGAAATGAAACATTGAAAGGATCCAATAAGATAGTAGAAAAGAATACTTCTTTTTCAAATTCATCAGAAGAAAATCCACTTCAAAAAGAGTACGATAGTATAACTAAGGCACAAGTCCCATATACTCATCAACAATACACGAGTCAATTAAATATTCCTTTTTCTCATGAAGTCTATAATAGGTTTGATGATGAATTAAATATGGTGGGCACTAATACGCATACCGCTTCTAAGCCATTGCTTTATAGTGATGTGAATCCTTATTACAACTTCAGAAAGAAAAATAAAGCAGTAGAGTATAATGTTGATTCTTGGTTGGGCAGAAAATTTTTCAATGAACATTTAGTCAGGTTACAAGGGGAAGATTATTGGTTGGTTGCCGATATTGCTGCCGATTTACAAATAGGTAAAGATTTTGATGCCGATTTTAATACTACTTATAATAATACACGGGCAGCGGTAATTCAAGGAGGGTTAGGTAAGAACTTAAATTTTTACGCTGCAGTTTACGAAAGTCAAGGACGCTTTGCGCAATATTTTAATCAATATGCGGAATCTATTAGGCCTGATGGTGGAAATCCTGCGATAATTCCTGGGCGTGGAATTGCCAAAGATTTTGGGGAAGATTATGATTATCCGGTGGCTGAAGGTTATCTTTCCTTTAGTCCAAGTAAACATTTTAATATTCAATTTGGTCACGGTAAAAACTTTATTGGGGATGGTTACCGTTCTTTAATATTGAGTGATGTGGCAAGTCTTTATCCATATTTTAAATTAAATACCACATTTTGGAAATTAAAATATACCAATACATGGATGGCTATGCGGGATGTTAGACCAGATGTAACAGAAAGTGGAACTTTCAGAACGAAGTATGTTGCCAATCATTATTTGAGTTATAACGTGAGCAAACGTTTAAATGTTGGATTTTTTGAGTCAGTTGTGTGGGAAAACGACAATGGGCAAGGCTTTGATTTGAATTATTTGAATCCTGTGATTTTTTATCGGGCAGTGGAATTTTCTAATGGGGGAAGAGGTGGAAATGCCCTGATAGGGCTAACGTATAAATTCAAGTGGAGCGACCATTTTAATACTTACGGGCAGGTGATGATTGATGAATTTTCTTCAGCCAATATTTTTTCTACCAATGAAAGTTATAAAAACAAAATTGGACTTCAATTAGGGGCGAAATATTTCAATGCATTTAATGTTGAAAATTTATACCTTCAATTAGAATACAATAGAGTGCGCCCCTATACCTATTCCCATAATGAAATTGTGTTGAATTACGGGCATCAGAACCAATCCTTGGCACACTTATGGGGGGCAAACTTTAGTGAATTAATTGCAATTGCACGCTATAAAAAAAATAGGTGGTATGGTCACCTTAAGTTAATAGCCGGAAAGAGAGGTTTTGAATTAGAAGAAGATTTAAACCCTTTTTATGGAAGTGATATCTACGGAAATGATGAAGAACGAATTTCAGATACCGGAAACGAAATGTATCAAGGGAATACTGCCGATTTTCTTTATGGAGAATTAGAATTGGGCTATATAGTAAATCCAGCCACTAATTTAAAAGTCTACGCCAATTTTATCAATAGAAATATTAAACCGGAATTAGATGATACTTTCATAAATTTCCAGGAAAATACTACTTGGTTGAACTTTGGTTTTAGAACAGATTTATTTAATTGGTATTACGACTTTTAATTCTTAGAAAGTTAAAACCAAAATAAGCTTCTTTTCTCTCTTGTGAAACGGGTTTTTAAGACTATCTTTGCAGGCGCAAATTAAATATCTCTTAAGCAAGGTTTTGGCAGTTACCACTAGCGTAAACATAACTTCAGATTTTAAAGAAATCACCAAAATGCGGTTAGCGGTAAGCGTCGTGTTTTCTTCAGTGGCAGGGTATTTTCTTGGTGCAAACGTAATCGATTTTGTTACGGTTTTATTACTTGCTATTGGTGGGTACTTGATGGTTGGGGCTTCTAATGCGTACAATCAAGTAATTGAAAGGGATCTTGACGCCTTGATGAATAGAACTAAAAATCGACCAATACCTTCGGGGAGGATGTCGGTTACTCGAGCTCTAATTATCGCAAGTATTTTTACAGTTTTGGGCGTGGCAGTCTTATATTTTATAAATCCTATAACCGCCATGTTCGGCGCAATTTCAATTGTTTTGTATGTGGCCGTTTATACACCTTTAAAAACCAAAACACCGCTTTCGGTTTTTATAGGGGCATTTCCTGGTGCAATTCCTTTTATGTTGGGTTGGGTTGCTGCTACTAACGATTTTAGCATAGAACCGGGCACCTTGTTTATGATTCAATTTTTTTGGCAATTCCCACATTTTTGGGCCTTAGGTTGGTGGTTGTACGATGATTATGAGAGAGGTGGGTTTTTTATGTTGCCTACCGGAAAGCGGGATACAGGAACAGCAGTTCAAATTATACTTTATACCATTTGGACTATTATCATTTCTTTAGTTCCGGTAACAGGGCAAACAGGAAGCCTTTATTTAACACCCGTTTCAGGAGTTTTAATATTTCTGTTAGGATTGTTAATGTTGAGGTACGCTATTTTGCTTTATAAAAGAAGAGATGAAAAAACCGCACGGCAATTAATGTTTGCCAGTGTAACCTATATTACTTTATTACAGATAATTTACGTATTAGATAAATTTATAAGAGCATGGATTTAACAAAAGGTACCGAAGAAGAGAAAAGGGCACGCTCTAAAAAAATGATGTTGTGGTTTGCAATTATTAGCATGTCTATGATGTTTGCCGGACTCACCAGTGCTTATGTGGTAAGTAAAACAAGACCCGATTGGTTAAGTGAGTTTGAATTGCCTTCAGCATTTGTTTGGAGTACACTAATAATTTTGTTGAGTAGTTTTACCCTTCATTTTGCCAAAGAATTAATTGTAAAAAACAAAAGAGATCAAGCTTCTTATCTAATGTGGATTACTCTACTCTTAGGAGCGGCATTTGTTTATTTACAAATTTCTGGGTTTGAGCAGATTTTATCGGAAGGTTTTTACTTTACCGGAAGTGCTAGTAGTATTACTACTACCTTCGTGTATTTAATTGTAATTGCGCATTTAGCGCATATTTTTGCAGGAATTATCGTTCTTTTGGTTGTAATTTATAATCATTATAAACAACGATACAAAGCAGGGCAAATGCTTGGTATAGAACTGGGTGCAACCTTTTGGCACTTTGTAGATGTACTATGGATTTTCTTGTTTTTGTTTTTATATTTCTATAGATAAGATTTTTAACTATTTTTGCGTAATATTTAACAACAATTTCTCTTTATGGATGCTACTGTTGCAAGGACAGGAACCGAGGGTAAAACTTGGGGAGGTGGTTCTAAGTCTCCGTTAAAAGCTAGTTATGGTAAGATGATGATGTGGTACTTTATCACGTCAGATGCACTAACGTTTTCTGCGTTTCTTGCCGCTTATGGTTTTTCAAGATTTAAATTTTTAGATGAATGGCCAATTGCCGATGAAGTTTTTAATCACTTTCCATTTTTGCATGGCGTAGATGCTCCCATGTATTACGTGGCATTAATGACTTTTATTCTGATTTTTTCTTCAGTAACAATGGTGTTGGCGGTAGATGCAGGACATCAATTAAAGAAAGGTAAAGTAACTACTTACCTTTTCTTAACCATTATCGGAGGGTTAATTTTCGTAGGCTCACAAGCTTGGGAATGGAAAAATTTTATTAAAGGAGAGCACGGAGCAATAGAAACTGCTAATGGTCGTATTTTACATTTTGTGAATGCCGAAGGAGAGCGTGTTTCTTTAAAAGATGTCGCAACACCAATTGAAGGCGTACGAACAGAACACGAAAATAATAATGGTGTGTGGTTTCTTAAAGAGCCTTCTACGATGTCGAGCTATTCGTTAGAAGAAGTGATAAAAGGCTTTGAAACCAAGGATGATTTCTTGGTGAGAACACATGTTTTGAATGAAGAGGAAGATCACTCTAAAGTAAGAAAAGTTTTATCAAGAGAAGAATCCTTAGAAATCTTAAAGAATAACGCAGTAGGAGTTGTGGAAGGTGCTAACCTAACACATAACGAATATGGCCCACCTTTATTTGCAGATTTCTTTTTCTTTATTACAGGTTTCCACGGTTTCCACGTATTTACCGGGGTTTTAATTAACATCATCATTTTTATTAATGTAGTGTTGGGAACCTATGAAAAAAGAAGAAGCTACGAAATGGTAGAAAAAGTTGGTCTTTACTGGCACTTCGTAGATTTAGTATGGGTATTTGTTTTCACATTCTTCTATTTAGTATAATTCAATTAAAAGAGTATTAAAATGGCACACGAAGCTACTCACGAACATAAATCAGCTAGTAAAAGAATTTGGACGGTATTTGGAATACTTTCCGTATTAACTCTTGTTGAAGTTCTCTTAGGTATTTTTAGACCAGAATGGTTTACCGAAACTACGCTGCTTTACATGAGTCTGTTAAACTGGATTTTTATTATCCTTACACTTTATAAAGCATATTATATTACTTGGGCTTTTATGCACATGGATCACGAAACTAAAGGTTTAAGAAGGTCGGTAGTTTGGACGGTTATCTTCTTGGTAGCTTATTTGGTTTTTATTTTATTGACCGAAGGAGATTATATTTATGAAGTTTATAAAAGCGGACATATAGCTTGGGATTTTTAATGATTTCCTATAGAAATTAATATTGTAAAAAGACGGCCTAATTGAGCCGTCTTTTTTATTTTTGTACCAACTGAAAGTTAGGTAATGAAAAAGTTTTTTGTACTAGGCGTTTTATTTGTTCTCCCTTTGGTTGCCTATCTATTTTTTTCTTCTGGAGTAAACAATTTTGCTAAACTTCCTATCTTAACAAGGGATGTGGATAATTTATCTAATTTCCAATTGCTTAATGGGGATCAGGTGGTCTTGAATGATAAAATCACTATTCTCTCCATTTATGGAAGTGATATTGAAGCGAGGGAAGGAAATGCTTTTAACTTAAATGAAAAAATCTACGATAAGAACTATCAATTTAATGATTTTCAATTTGTGGTTTTAGCAGAAAAAGGAACCGAAAAACAAGCTAAAAAATTATTGAAAGAATTATCGACCACCATAGATACCAAAAAGTGGAATTTCCTCTTTGGTACAAAAAACGACATCAAAAAATTCTACCAAAGTTTGAAAGCAGATGTTCCTTTAGATGAAAATACAAGTACATCCTATGCGTTTATTATCGATAAGTCTAGAAATTTAAGAGGTAGGCCAAAAGAAGAAGATGAAGCTGTAAAATATGGTTATGATACTTCTTCTGTTGCAGAATTAAGTAACGTTATGACCGACGATGTTAAGGTGATTTTAGCTGAATATCGATTAGAATTGAAAAAGTATAACAAAAAAGAAGGGCTGCAGTGAAGCGTAAATATTCATATATAGGTTTAGCGGTAATTATATTAGTTTTTGGAGTAATCGTAATTCCTAAAATAATAGAAAGAACTGTTGGTAATGAGGTCATAGAAAATGATCGATTAAACAATAACCCTGATATTCATCAAAAAGAATTAGCTTACATCATCTTAGATGGTGAAAAAGCGAAAGTTCCAGACTTTGAATTTACCAATCAAAAAGGAGACCCTATTTCCAATAAAGATTTGCAGGGTAAAGTTTACGTAGTGGATTTCTTTTTTACTACTTGTCCAACCATTTGCCCAAAAATGACTTCTAATTTAAAAGATGTAGAAAAGAACTTTAGGGCAAATCCTAATTTTGCTATTGCTTCTTTCAGTATCAATCCTGAGAATGATTCCCCAGAAATATTAAAAGAATATGCTCGCGAATACGGAATTAAAAACCCCAATTGGTATTTCTTAACCGGAGAAAGGGAAAAGATCTACGAATTAGCTAACAAAGGTTTTAACCTATATGTAGCAGAAAACCCTGAAGTTGCCGGTAATTTCCAACACTCAGGCTATTTTGCGCTAGTCGATCAAGAAGGCTATTTAAGGTCTAGGTTAGATAAATACGGTAATCCTATCATTGCTTACAATGGTCTTGAAGAAGATGATTTGAAAATGTTAAGGGAAGATATTAATAAACTATTATAAACTATGGCTGTTGAAAAAAAAGATAAAGTTGCTATTCCCGTCATTATTATTTTGTCGGTATTAGTTCCGTTAATTGTTTTAGTTTTAATGAATTTACCCGAGCGTTATAATTTTCTTGGCGTGAAAGTAGGGATGTTTCCATTGTTTCACGCGATCATAAATGGGCTAACATCAGTTTTATTAATGTTAGGCTTTTTCTTCATCAGAGCAGGAAAAATGAAAGCGCACAGAAATGTCATGATTTCAGCATTTGTGCTCTCCTGTATATTTTTAGTGAGCTATGTTATTTCAAAAATCAGTAACGATCCCATCCCTTTTGGAGGAACAGGTTTTTTACGTCCTATCTATTTCTTTATTCTAATAACTCATATTGTACTTTCCGCCATTATCGTTCCATTAGTATTGTTTACGATGTATAGAGGCTTGACTAAACAATATGAAAAACACCGTAAAATTGCCCGTTGGACTTTTCCCATTTGGTTATACGTATCCATTACCGGAGTTTTAGTTTATTTGTTTATGATACCTTATTATTAATGATGAAATATTTTAAAAAAATAGCATTTTTAATTTTACTCTTTGCTCTTCCATTAACCGCAAGTGCTCAATGTGCTATGTGTAGAGCGGTATTAGAAAGTGATGCAGATGGAGGCGCGGCAAAAGGTATTAATGATGGGATAATTTACCTTATGATATGGCCTTACTTGCTTATTGGAGGAGTAGGTTTTCTTATTTATCGAATGATTAGAAAGTCTGTTAAAAATTGATGAACTGTTAATTTTAACATTTAAGTAAGGTTTTTAATGTAACGATTCCGCTTTTCTATAGTCATATGGGTAAATACTTCTTAGCAGAAGAAATTTATACTTTATGATTGAAATAAAAGACCTCCATAAATCTTACCGAACAGGAGCAACCTCTCTCCACGTTTTAAAAGGTATTAATTTTAGCGTACAAGAAGGGGAATTGGTTTCTATCATGGGTTCTTCTGGTTCTGGAAAATCTACCTTGCTTAATATTCTCGGAATGTTAGATGAAGCAGATGAAGGCTCTTATACGCTTGATGGAGTTCCTATTAAAAATCTAAATGAGCGAATCGCCGCCAAATACCGAAATAAATTTTTAGGATTTATTTTTCAATCATTCAATCTTATCAATTATAAATCTGCTTTAGATAATGTAGCACTTCCATTATACTACCAAGGAGTTTCCCGAAACGAAAGAATGGAAAAATCGTATGCTTACCTAGAAAAAGTGGGTTTGGCAGATTGGGCAAAGCATTTGCCTAATGAACTTTCCGGAGGGCAAAAACAAAGAGTAGCTATTGCCCGTGCGCTTGCCAGTGACCCCAAAGTTTTGTTGGCAGATGAACCTACCGGAGCGCTAGATACCAAAACTTCTTACGAAGTAATGGATTTAATACAAGGTATTAACGATGAAGGGAAAACCATCTTGATAGTTACCCACGAGGATGATATTGCCCATATGACTAAGCGTATTGTAAACCTAAAAGACGGAATTATCCTAGATGATTCCCGTGTTCAACAAGTTAGAGCCATAGAAAATGTTTAGTCTAGAACGCTGGGAAGAAATATTTGAAACCATTAGTAAAAATAAACTAAGAACTTTCTTAACAGGAGTTTCTGTAGCTTCAGGTATTTTTATTCTAGTGATTTTATTGGGGGTTAGTACCGGAATGCAAAATGGTGTTCAGCAGCAGTTTCAAAGAGATGCTGCCAATAGAATTTCAGTTTGGACCGGCGTTACTTCAGTAGAATATAAAGGCTTAAATCCCGGTAGGAGAATTCAACTAAAAAACAGGGATTATGCCTTGGCCGATCGAAAATATAAAGATCAATTGGAATATAAATCGGCTTTATATCGAATTTGGGGTGGATTGGTAAATTATAAAAATGAGTCAGGAAGTTATCGTGTTGAAGGGGTTTTGCCGGATTATCAATTTTTAGAAAGCGAAGATTTAACCGAAGGAAGGTATATCAATTATTCAGATAACGATCAATATAGAAAAGTTGCCGTTATTGGTATGAAAGTATATAACGACCTTTTTAAAGATAAAAAACCGGCAGTCAACAGACAGATTGAAATTAGGGGGGTGCTTTTTAAAGTAGTAGGAGTGTATAGCGATCCCGGAGGAGAAAGAGAAGAAGCGCGGGTTTTCGTTCCCTTAAAAACAGCACAAAAGGTGTTTGGTGCAGGAGATAATCTTGACCAGTTGGCTTTTACTTTACCCCAGGAGGATAACTTTGAAAAAGCGGTAAAAAACTCTCAAGCTTTTACCGAAAAACTCTCCCGACAATTAAAGGAATTTCATACCGTAGCTCCAGAGGATGTGAGTGCTATACGTATAAATAATTCGCTAGAGAATATGAAAAATGTATATGCCACTATTTATATAGTAAGATTATTTTTTTGGTTTGTTGGGGTTGCTACTATTTTTGCAGGTGTAGTTGGAGTCAGTAACATAATGCTCATCATTGTAAAGGAACGCACCAAAGAAATAGGAATTAGAAAGGCATTAGGTGCTCAACCTTTGTCTGTAATTGGTATGGTCTTACATGAATCAATATTTATAACCATAATTTCAGGTTTTACAGGCCTTTTAATTGGGATGTTTTTTCTTCAGTTTATAAGCCCATATATTCCATTTTTTCAAAGCGATTTTATATACAATCCAACAGTGAATTTTCAAGTGGCAGTTACAACAGTTTTAATTCTTATAATTGCTGGTGCATTTGCGGGATTTTTCCCAGCGTGGCGGGCAGCTAGAATTAAACCAATTGTTGCATTAAGAGACGAATAGTATGTTTAGTAGGGATAAATGGAATGAAATAATAGAATCGCTAAGTGCTAATTGGTTTAGAACAGTTATGACCTCATTAGGGGTTCTTTGGGGTATTTTTTTGCTAGTAATATTATTGGCTGCGGGAAAGGGAATGCAAAATGGAATTATGAGAGGTTTTAGTGGAATGGCAAGTAATTCTATGTTTATGTGGACACAAACTACTTCTAAATCTTATAAAGGAATGCCTAAAGGAAGAAGGTATAATTTTAAAATAGGTGATGTTCAAGCTATAAAAGATAATGTGAATGGGTTGCGGTTTGTTTCTCCTAGAAATCAGCTAGGTGGTTTCGGAGGGAATAACAATGTAATCCGTGGACTAAAATCTGGAGCATTTAATGTATATGGTGATTATCCCGAAATTATTCAGCAGCAACCCATGGACGTGACTTCCGGTAGGTTTTTAAATTATAACGATATCAAAGAAAAACGAAAAGTAGCTATTATTGGAGAAGGGGTTAAAAATTCCTTGTATGATTATGATGAAAGTGCTTTGGGGAGCTATATCAAAATTAATGGAGTTAATTTTCAGGTGATCGGTACTTACCGAAAAAAAAGTGGCGGTGGTGGAAATTCAGAAGAAGATCAAAAAGAAATCTATGTTCCTTTTACCTCGTTTTCCCAAGCTTTTAATATGGGGGAAATTGTAGGCTGGATGGCTATCACCGCAAAGGACGATTATTCCATTACCAATTTAAAATCAGAGATTTTTGAAGTAATCAAAAAACGACACGATATACACCCGGAAGACGATCGGGCGGTAGGGAATTTTGACTTGTATCAAGAGTTTAATAAAATTACAGGCTTATTTACCGCACTTAATGCCGTAGCTTATTTTGTGGGTATTTTAGTTTTGCTTTCAGGAGTTATAGGAATAAGTAATATCATGCTTATAGTAGTTAAAGATCGAACGAGTGAAATTGGAGTGCGTAGAGCTTTAGGAGCTACTCCAGCATCAATTAGAGGTCAAATATTAATGGAATCTGTAGTTCTTACAATTGCTTCAGGTATGGCGGGTATTATACTTGCGAGTCTGCTGTTATGGTCTGTTAATAGGTTTTTAGATGCAAATAATACTTCGGATATGATGTTTGCAAATCCAAGTGTAAATGTAGTGGTTGTAATTATTGCATTACTTGTACTCGTGATTTCAGGATTATTGGCAGGGCTAATTCCTGCACAAAATGCAATTAGAATAAAGCCTGTAGATGCTCTAAGTGCAGAATAAATTAAAAATAAAATAATAAAATGAGAAGAATTATAACTATTTCAATTTTAATAATAATTGTAGTCGGTTTTGGAGGTGCACTATACTATTTATACCAAAAAAATCAAGAAAGCCCAGTAGTTTACGAAACCGAAAAACCTTCTATGCAAACCATTGTTAAACAAACGGTGGCTACAGGAAGTATTGTTCCTAAAGAAGAAATTTTAATTAAACCAAACATCTCGGGAATTATCGATAAAATATATATCGAAGCCGGAGATCAAGTAAAAGTGAACGATTTAATTGCGCAGTTAAAAGTGGTGCCTAATGTTTCTAATTTAGCGAGCAGTAAAAACCAAATAACTTCAGCAAAAATAGCATTAGATAATCAGACGAAAGTTTATAACCGCCAAAAAGAATTGTTTGATAAAGGAGTGATTTCTGCTAATGATTTTGACCAGGCAGAAGTAGCTTATAAACAAGCAAAACAAACTTACGCTGCAGCACAGCAAACTTATGAAATTGTAAAGACCGGTACGGCAAGCGGAGTAGGCACTGCTGCGAATACTCAGATTAGAGCCACAATTGCGGGGATGGTGCTAGACGTTCCTGTAAAAGAAGGTAACCAAGTAATAGAGTCTAATAACTTTAATGAAGGGACTACTATTGCTACCTTGGCAAATACGGATAAAATGATTTTTGAAGGAAAAGTAGATGAATCTGAAGTTGGTAAAATCAAAGAAGATTTACCTTTAGAAATAACTATCGGAGCTATTGAAGACAAAAAGTTTGATGCCGTATTAGATTATATTGCACCGAAAGGGCTTGACGAAAATGGAGCTATTCAATTTGAAATTGAAGGAACCTTAAAAAATCGGGATAGCACATTTATTCGTTCCGGGTTAAGTGCAAATGCATCCATTATTTTAGATAAGGTAGAAGATGTATTGGCTATTAAAGAATCCTTGCTTCAATTTGATCCTAAAACACAAGAGCCATTTGTAGAAGTGAAAACCGGAGATCAAAAATTTGAAAAACGGGAAGTAAGCCTTGGACTGAGTGACGGTATTTATGTGGAAATTAAAGATGGTTTAAGTAAAGACGATGAGATAAAAGTCTGGAACCAAGTAAAACCTTCTCAAAATTTCGGGAGATAGTTATCGTAAACTGTAACAAAATAAATTAGAATAGACTTACTCATTAGAAATCATCAATCAGCATGAAAAAATTAACCCTTATCGCAGCATTATTTGGTGTGTTTTTTACCGCCCATGCGCAAGAAGGTAAAAAATGGACTTTACGAGAGTGTGTTACCTATGCGTTGGAAAATAATATATCTGTAAAACAATCACAGTTAGATTTAGAAGCAGCTGAAATAGATAAATCTGATGCCATTGGAAATTATTTGCCTAGTATAAATGGACAAGCTTCTAACTCGTGGAATACAGGTTTAACCCAAAATGTGACGACAGGAGTACTTCAAAATCAAACTACGCGAAATTTATCTGCTGGTGTTACTGCTAGTGTTAATGTGTTTAATGGTTTAAGAAACTTAAGGCAATTGCAACGTGCAAAACTTTCGAGAATTGCCGCGATGTATTCCTTGGAGCAAATGGAAAATGATATTGCTTTGTTTGTTGCCAATAGCTATTTAGAAGTGTTGGTGAATAAAGAAGTGTTGGAAGTTTTAAAAGAACAAAACCAATTAACAAAAGAACAATATCAAAGAACACAAGACTTGGTAGATGCAGGAACTTTACCAGAAGGAGATTTGTTAGAAATAAAAGCGACCAATGCTGACGAAAAACAGCAAATTATTGTTGCCGAAAACAATGTTCGTATAGCATTAATAAGTTTAGCACAAACTTTATTGATTGAAGATTATGAAAATTTTGATATAGTAAAGGAAACTTACAATACTCCTATGGCTAGTATTCTTGATCAAAAACCAGAAGAAATCATCGATAATGCCAAAGAAAATAGATATGAAATCAAACTAGCCGAACAAAATGTTGAACTAGCTGAAAAGGATGTAGAAATATCAAAGTCGGCTTATTACCCTTCCTTGAGTGCGTTTTTTAATTATAATACGCGTGAGTCGGGAGCTGAACGAATTACCCAAGGTGGCGTAGATTCTAGTCAACCCACTCAGGTTATTGGTCAGGTTGAATCTACAGGTGAAGTAGTTGTAGCTCCAAATTTTGCATTAGAAACCCTTCCGCCTAGACCATTTATTGATCAGTTATGGTTAAATGATGGTATTTCTTACGGGGTACAACTTAACGTGCCTATCTTGAATGGCTTTTCGACAAGAAATTCAGTAAAGCGTAATGAAATAAACGTAAAAAGAGCAGAATATCAATTAGAGCAGGCAAAACTCGATTTAGAGTCTAACATATATCAAGCTTATGTAGATGCGCAAGGTTCTGCGAAGGCCTATGAAGCAGCTAAAACTGCATTAGAATCACAAGAGCAAGCCTATGCCTATGCTCAAGATCGTTATGATGTAGGTTTGACCAATGCGTTCGATTTTAGTCAATCTAAATTCAGGCTGTCTAATACCCAAAGTCAATTAATTCAAGCCAAGTATAATTATATTTTTAAGCTAAAGGTTTTAGAATTATACTTTGGAGTAGATCCTGAAGATATTAAATTATAATCCATGAAAAAGAAAACACTTCTTATTATCCTCCTTGTTGTTGTAGTTTTGATTATTGCCCTTATTGTTGGGAAAAAATCAGGACTGTTTGGGAAGACCGGTAATTTTAAACAAGTGGAAACCACTATTGTTGAAAAGATGAATATTACCGAAACCGTTTCTGCAACTGGGAAAATTCAACCGGAAGTAGAAGTAAAGCTTTCTTCAGAAGTTTCCGGGGAAATTATAGAACTTCCAATAGCGGAAGGGCAAGAAGTGAAAAAAGGGGATTTATTGGTGAAAATAAATCCAGATCTATACCAAAGTAGTTTACAGCGTTCGGAAGCAAGTTACCAAAATATAAAAGCCAATTTGTCGCAAACCGAAGCTTCTTTAAAACAAGCAAAAGCCAATTATGAGCGAAACAAAACCTTATACGATAAGGGGGTTATTTCGAAATCTGAATGGGATAATATTGTTTCTCAATATGAAGTAGCCCAAGCCAATAAACAATCGGCCTACTATAATGTGCAAAGTGCTGCTGCTAGTGTTAATGAAGCAAAAGACAATTTAAACCGAACTACTATTTATGCACCGATGAGCGGAACGATCTCTAAGCTTGACGCAGAATTAGGAGAACGTGTTGTGGGAACTCAACAAATGGCCGGAACCGAAATTTTGCGAGAAGCTAACTTAGGTGAAATGGAAGTAGAGGTAGAAGTAAACGAAAATGATATTGTAAAAGTTGCTGTTGGTGACTCTGCTATAGTTGAAGTAGATGCATACTTAGGAAAAGAATTTACAGGTATTGTTACTGAAATTTCCAATTCTGCCGCAGACGATTTAACCGCCGATCAAGTAACCAATTTTGATGTAAAAGTTCGAATTTTAGAAGATTCTTATCAAGATTTACTTGAAGGGAAGCCAGAAGATTATTACCCGTTTAGACCGGGAATGACGGCTACAGTCGATATTGTTACCAATCGAGAAAAAGATATCATTGCCGTACCTATTAGTTCTATTGTTGTTAAAAACGATACTACAGCAACCAAAACAGGAAAAGCTTCTAAAAATGCTAGTGAAGAAACGTTTGAATGCGTATTTTTGAAAAAAGGAGAAGAAGCAAAACTTCAGGTGGTGAAAACAGGTATTCAGGACGATAGTAATATTCAAGTAATTTCCGGATTGGAAGATGGAGATGAGGTGATTACCGGTCCGTATAACATCGTTACCAAAGTTTTAGAATCTGGAGATAAAGTTGAAGTACAATCTGCTAACAAAAAATAAAACTTTTTGGCTACGATTTTAAATTTAGAAACTTCTACCACCAATTGTTCGGTAGCAATTGGAATTAATGGAGAAGTTGCCGTTTTAAAAGAAGATAAAGAAAAAGGCTATTCCCACGCAGAAAAACTACATCTGTTTATTGAGGAAGCCTTAAAAGAAGTAAATTTAGATTATAAAGATTTAGATGCTGTTGCGGTAAGTAAAGGCCCAGGTTCCTATACGGGGTTGCGCATAGGTGTTTCCGCAGCCAAAGGACTGTGTTTTAGCTTGGATATTCCTCTTATTTCTGTTTCTACCTTAACCGTATTGGCAAAGCAAATTTCAGCTAAGGAAGAAGAAGTGATTGTCCCAATGTTGGATGCTCGTCGTATGGAAGTCTATACCGCGGTTTATTCTAATAGACATGTATTGATTTCTCCTGTGGAAGCTAAAATTTTAGAAGAAGATTCTTTTGCAAACTATTTTAGCGATTTTATTCCTGTTCATTTTGTGGGAGACGGAGTGAAGAAGTTTGAAGAAATTTCTAGCGCTAAAAATGCATTTTTTATAGATGCGCTTCCTTCTGCTAGGGAAATGGTGAAGCTTTCTGAAGAGAAGTACAAAAAAAGCGACACCGAAGATGTCGCTTATTTTGAGCCTTATTATTTAAAGGATTTTAAGGTAAATAAGAAAAATTAAGCCTCTTTCTTAGATTCCTTTTCTACTGTTCCGTTCATTTTTGTCTGATCGTAAACATAAATGTCTCTTTGAGGATAAGGAATGGTCATGCCAGCTTCTTCTAATCTAATTTTACCTTGCTCAATCATATTCCAGTGAATATCCCAGAATTTATCGTTAGGGGCGAAATAACGTACCGAGAAGTTAACTGAGCTATCAGCCAATTCAGAAACGAGTACTTGCGGAGCAGGATCTTCTAGAATGCCATCTTGTTCTTTTACTAATTGCATTAATACTTCTTTTGCTTTCTTAATGTCATCATCATAAGAAATACCAAAGCTTAAGTTTTCACGGCGTTTACCATTTACTGTGTAGTTTACAATATTGTCGTTAGCCAAGCTTCCATTAGGGATAACTGCTTCTTGATTGCCAAACGTGTCAATTTTGGTGTAAAATAAACTTATTTCTTTTACGCTACCGGAAACTCCTTGGGCTTCAATCCAGTCTCCAATTCTAAAAGGTTTCAAAATAATAATTAAAACCCCACCGGCAAAATTGGCTAATGAGCCTTGTAGGGCTAATCCTATAGCTAAACCTGCGGCACCAAGTACTGCGACTAACGAAGTAGTTTCTATACCTACTTGCGAAATAGCAACAATAATTACCAATATTTTTAAAGCCCAACTCACTAAAGTGGTTAAAAAACCTTCTAAGGCAGGATCGTAATCTTTCTTTTGAAGGGCTTTTTTCATATATTTTATCAATCGCTTGGCAATCCAAAATCCTATGATGAGGATTAAAATGGCCGCGATTAAATCGGGCAAAAAGTCTATGAATTTTTCGATGTATTCTTTAGCTAGTTGAGAAAAATCGTTAAGTTTCTCCATAATTAATTTTTAAGTTTAATTTTTAGAATTTTCAATTTAAATGAATTTTTACCTTTTTCTTCGTTTAATTTTTGTTAAACTTATTTGAAAAATCCAGATAGCACCTGTTCTATGCTTTTCTGTGGTGCTTGACAGGAATTTTCTTGGCAAAGAAAGTAAAATTCTTCGTTACTTTCTTTACCTTGAGTTAAAGGAATTTCTTCTTGTGTCACACAGCAGATTAGTTGAGGGGAATAGTTTTGTTGAATTTTCCTAATGGCAGAATCATTCTTTACAGAACATACCAGTTCATAATATTCTTCTGTATAATTTAAATATAAAGAAAGCCAGTTGCTGTAGCCTGAAAAATAATCATTGATTTGAGGAGTGATTTTTTTCAGCATTAATTCAGCTACTTTCCGCCAATCTGCATCCAGGTAAAATTTTGAAAGCTTAAAGAGGTTGTTTGCCATTACAGAGTTAGAGGCAGGCATGACGTTGTCTTGCGTTTCTATGCTTCGCTGAATTAATTGTACATCTTTGGAAGTGAAAAAGAAAAAATTACTTTCTGCATCATAAAAATCTTCAAAAACCTTTTGAGTTAAATTTTTAGCTAGTGTTAGGTAAGGGACTTTAAAAGTAGTTTGGTATAATTCAATTAAAGCATCAATCAACAGTGCGTAATCTTCCAAATTTGCCCGAATACTTTTTTGGTTTTTATAATTTCTAAATAGCAGAAGTCCTTCCAATAAATTTTCAGTTATAAAATGCATTGCTTTCTCCGCCGAATGCAAATGATCTTCTTTTTGAAAAACTTGATAGGCTTTAGCATAAGCCTTAATCATCATGGCGTTCCAAGATGTAAGTCCTTTGTCGTCTAGAGCAGGACGTTGCCTTTCCTTTCTTTTTTGGAATAGAATTTTTTTACAATTTTTAATTTTCTGTTGAAGTCCTTCTAGAGATAAAGAAAATTTATCTGCAATTTCTTGTTCGCTTTTCGTTAGGATAAAGACATAATTGTTGTTTTCCCAATAACCATAGGGATTCACATTGTAATATTCGGCGAATACTTCAAAATCATTTTTTAAGGCTTGCTGAAGCTCTTCTTTTTTCCAACTATAAAAAGCACCTTCTTCTTTTTTATTGTTTTCATTTAAACTATCGGCATCTAGGGCGGCATAAAAATAACCTTGCGGTGCAGTAAGTTCCCGTTCTATAAATTCTATGCTTTCTTCTACTACATTTTTAAAAATCTCATTTTGATAAACGGAATAAGCTTCTGTATACAATTCGATTAATTGAGCGTTATCATAAAGCATTTTTTCAAAATGTGGGATGTGCCAGCGTTCATCTACGCTATATCGTGAGAATCCGCCACCAATTGCATCGTAAATTCCGCCCTTTGCCATTTTTTCTAAACTGAATTCAACAAAATTTTGAACTTCTTTGTTTTTGAGCTGAAATCCGTAGCGTAATAGCAATGAAAGGTTGTTGGGCATCATAAATTTTGGAGCACCTTTAAAGCCTCCATTCTCTAAATCAAATTTTGTTGACCATTGGTGGATGGCTTCCTCTAAAAAAGAAGAAGAGAATTCTTGTTCCTCTACTTCTTCAACAACCAGTCGGTTCAATTGCTTCATTCCAGCTGCTAATTTTTCAGCGTATTCTTCCATATGTTCCGGTGATTGCTGAAATAGATCTTTTAGTTGGTGAAGTGTTCCCATCCATTTTTGTTTAGGCAGGTAAGTAGCTCCCCAAACCGGTCTACCATCAGGAAGAGCTATAATATTTAATGGCCAACCGCCTTGCCCGGTCATAATTTGTAGAGCATTCATGTAGATTTGGTCAACATCCGGGCGTTCTTCCCGATCAACTTTAATGTTGATAAAGTTTTTATTCATTAATTGAGCAACTTCTTTATCTTCAAAACATTCATGTTCCATCACATGGCACCAATGGCAGGCAGAATAACCAATGCTTATTAATAAAAGTTTATTGTTATCTTTAGCAAGTTTTAAAACTTTATCGTCCCAAGGCTGCCAAGCTACGGGGTTTTGTGCGTGCTGTAATAAATAAGGACTGGATTCTTTAGAAAGTATATTTTTTAGTTCTTGCATAATTGAGTAATATTGGCATCAAAATGATAAAGTTACAAGCTTTGTGTCTAATAAGAATAGGCTTTTGATTTAATGTTTTGATAACAATGGAAGCTGAAAAATTTTAAATTATTAGGGCATTTTTGCAGATTGTAAATAAAAGCTATTTATGGAGAATATTTATATTGTAATGCTTGTGGTGCTTTTTGCCCTAGCAATTACAGACTTGGTAGTAGGAGTGAGTAACGATGCTGTTAACTTTTTAAATTCTGCTATAGGGTCTAAGGCTATTTCTCTTAGAACAATCATGATTGTTGCGAGTTTAGGGGTAGCAGTAGGGGCTATTTTTTCCAGCGGACTTATGGAAGTAGCCAGAAAAGGTATTTTTATGCCTAGCCAGTTTTATTTTGATGAAATCATGATTATTTTTATGGCGGTGATGATTACCGATGTCTTGCTGCTTGATTTCTTTAATTCATTAGGCTTACCAACTTCCACCACGGTTTCTATTGTTTTTGAATTATTGGGTGCGGCAGTTTCTATAGCGGTTATTAAACTTTATACGCAAGAAGAGTCCCTTTCTTTACTTTCAGAATATATAAATACAGCTAAAGCAACTGAAATTGTATTGGGTATTTTGCTTTCTGTAGTAGTGGCGTTTACTATTGGTGCTGTTGTACAATATATTTCGAGATTGGTATTTACCTTTCAATATGAAAAGAAATTAAAATACTTCGGTGCTATTTTTGGAGGTGCTTCTATGGCTTCCATTTCTTATTTCATCTTTATTAAAGGGATGAAAAGTATTACTTTTTTATCTTCTGATTTAAAAGACTATGTGAATGAGCATACTTGGTTAATAATCTTAATAAGCTTTGTTTTTTGGTCTTTGGTTTCTCAATTATTAATGTCTGTTTTTAAAACCAATATATTAAAAGCGATTATTGTAATAGGAACTTTCGCCTTGGCATTAGCGTTTGCCGGAAACGATTTGGTGAACTTTATAGGAGTTCCCATAGCCGCATGGCAATCTTTTGGATTGTGGCAAACGGCTTATGAGACTTCAGGTGTTTTGCCTTCAGAATTTGCGATGAATGGTCTTGCCGGAAGTGTACAAACCCCAGAATTTTTACTAATCATTGCTGGAGGAGTAATGGTGCTTACGCTTTGGTTGTCCAGTAAAGCTAGGGCAGTCGTTGATACAGGTGTGAATTTAGCAAGGCAGGGAGACGGAGCAGAAAGGTTTGAACCTAATTCTTTAGCTAGAATTTTAGTAAGGTATTCTGTTGTGGCAAGTAATGTGGTAACAAGCATACTTCCCGGACGTGTAAAAAACAAAATAGAATCTAAGTTTGAGAAACCTAACTCAGCATTAGCTGATAGAAGAGTTGATGCTCCAGCTTTTGATACCGTAAGAGCTTCTGTCAACTTAGTAGTGGCAAGTATATTGATTTCAATAGGTACTAATTTAAAATTACCATTATCTACTACCTATGTTACTTTTATGGTAGCGATGGGTACTTCTTTGGCAGATCGCGCTTGGGATAGAGAAAGTGCTGTTTATCGTGTAGCCGGAGTGGTGAATGTTGTTGGTGGTTGGTTTGTTACTGCTGGGGTAGCATTTTTAGCTGCTGCTATTTTTGCAGCTATCATTTGGTATGGCGGTAATATTGCTTTAGCGATTTTAGTAGTTTTAGCGGCTGTTTTAATCATTAGAAGTGCAATAATTCATTCTAAAAAGGTTAAAGAAGAAAAAAGCAAGAAGCGTTTTAATCGTCATGATATTATTACGATTAATGAAATTACCATAGAAACTTCTCAAAATATTTCTAGTGTAATTAATGGTATTAATAAGCGTTACAGTAAAACGGTAGATCACCTTGGGTATCACGATTTAAGTAAACTCAGAAAAGATACCAAGAAGCTGAATAACTTAGAAGATGAAGTGGATGAGTTGAAAGATAACGTGTTCTACTTTATAAAGTCATTGGAAGATAATTCAGTAGGAGCAAGTAAATTTTATATCTTGTTTTTAGATATCCTTCAAGATATGGTTCAGTCAATTGGGCAGATTACACGCTCTAGTTATCGCCACGTGAATAACAATCATAAGAATTTGAAATTTAATCAGATTAGGGACTTAAAGAGTATTGATAGGGAAATGCAAGTGCTTTTTGATGAAATCATCGAAACTTTTGATAATCACTCTTTCTCTAGGATCGATCAGATTTTAAACGATAAACAAGCCCTTGTAGATAAAGTTTCAGGATTAATTCAAAAACAAATTGAACGTATTAGAACTTCTGAAACCAGTCCAAAAAATACAAAGCTGTACTTTGGTCTGCTATTGGAGACAAAAGATTTGGTAACTTCTACCATGAGTCTTCTTCAGCTGTTTAAAGAATATTATGAAGATGCTAAACGAGAGTTTTAAGTATAAAACACTTTAAATAAAAAAAGGAGAATCAAATTTGATTCTCCTTTTTTATTGGTGTGAAATCAATAACAGTTTTACCCATTAATCGCTTCTACAGTATTTACTTTTCCTTGAAGCATTTCTTTTAACATCGTTTCAATTCCATTTTTTAAAGTAATGGTGGAAGAAGGACATCCGCTACAAGCTCCCTGTAAAACGACACTTACATTTTTAGTTTCGGGATTATATGAATTGAACATAATATTACCGCCATCACTTGCTACGGCAGGTTTTATATATTCATCTAAAATCGCTACAATTTGTTTAGAGATATCGTCTAAATTTTCAGTAGAAACTTCTTGGCTGGTGTTTTCTGTAGTAGCTGAAGAAGAGTTTCCTGCTTTTATGTCATCTAATAATACATCATTTCCTTCTTGCAAGAAATTTCTGATGAATTCGCGTAATTCCATGGTGATTTCTTCCCATTCAGCCATATCGTATTTATTGATAGAAACATAGTTTTCGTCAAAAAACACCTCTTTTACAAAAGGAAAGTGAAATAATTTTTGTGCTAAAGGAGAATTTTTAGCATCATCAATATTTTTAAATTCAATGGATTGTAAAACTAATTTTTTGTTAGCTACAAATTTCATCACCTTTGGGTTGGGTGTGCTCTCTGCATAAACGGTAATCGGGATGTTCTGCTTGGTTTCTTTTACGATTTCTTGACCAGAATTTAAGTAATTTTCAATTTGTTCAGCAACTTCGTTTTCTACATCTTTCCATTCAACAATGTTATATTTTTCGATGGCAACAAAATTTTGTGCTAAATAAACCGTTTTAACAAAAGGAAGATGGAATAATTGCTGCGCAAGTAGAGAATTTTTGGCTTCGTCTATATTTTTAAATTCAAAGCCTTCTCCCTTTATTAAGAATGAATTGGCTTCAAATTTAATGATGGAAGTATTATTGGTAGGCTTTATTTCTATAGAATAATTACTCATAACATAAATTTTCGACAAAAATACTAAAAGAAATACAATGAAATCAATATATTTACGGGCAATATTTTATTATTAAATTTATCTAATTGCTTAACTTATCTTATTTTAGGTGGTTTAATTAGAATTAATATATTTGCCGATAGTTATAAGACTTTAACAATTTAGCAACAAATTTTGCAAAAGTTGTTTTAAAGCTTATTTTAGTGACGAAATAACCCTTTTTTACCCATGAAAAAACTTAACCCTTTATTAATACTTCTACTTTTTATTGGTTCATTTGGTTTACAAGCGCAAGAGCGTGGGATTCCAGTCTATTCAGATTATTTAACAGATAATCTTTATTTAGTCCATCCATCAATGGCAGGAGCGGCTTCTCAAACCAAATTAAGACTTACGGGAAGACGACAATGGTTTGGTGTAGATGATGCTCCAACACTTGAAACAGCGAGTTTAAATGGTAGAGTAGGGGAAAATGTTGGTCTCGGTGCCATTTTATACAATGATAGTAATGGTAGGTTTTCCCAACAAGGGGTATATGCTACTTTTGCCTATCATTTACTTTTATCTCGAAATAGGATTGACTTAAACCAGCTTTCGTTTGGTTTAAATGTTGGAGTTTTACAGGAAAAGTTGGATGAAAGTGATTTAATAGGAGGTCCTAACCCTAACGATCCAATTATTTCTGGTGCAGGACAAAGGGATTCTTTTTTTAATGTAGATTTTGGGATGTCTTATTACCTTTTTGAGTTTTATGCTCACTTTACGGTAAATAACTTAATCCCGCAACAAAGAGATATTTTTTCTCAAGAATTTGAAAGTGATAATCAAAGGCAATACTTGTTTTCTGCCGGCTATATAATCGATCCTTACAGTACCGAATGGGCTTTTGAGCCTTCTATTTTGTTTAAGGTAAAAGAAGAAACCTCAGAGGCTTCTATTGATGTGAATTTTAAGGCTTACCGTGATTTTGATTTTGGTAAACTTTGGGGAGGTTTATCTTATAGAAGAAGTTTTGATGGGGCAGAATACACAACAAATGGTACTTCTGTAGATAACCAAAAACTACAATATGTTTCTCCTTTTGTGGGAATAAACTATGGTAACTTCATGTTTGCTTATACTTATACTTATCAAGCAAATTCTATCGTTTTATCTAATTCTGGTTTCCATCAAATTACCCTAGGTTACAACTTTGGTGAAGATTCTAAACCTTACGAATGTAACTGTCCAGCGATTAATTACTAAAAATCTAAATAGTGTACCGGATGATCGGGTACAAAATGCTTTAATATTTCAGGGCTTTTATTGGTGTAAAAACTAATAGAAGCTTTTTTTTGCTCTTCATTTAAAAGTCCGAGGCTGTTAAGTATAAATTTTGTTTGACGCGCTACAGCCTCTCCAGAATCGATAATAACCACATTCTTTGGTAAGAGTTCCTGTAAGATTGGGATAAGGTATGGGTAGTGGCTGCAACCCAGGACCAGATAGTCTATACTTTTTGCTAACATAGGCTGAAGCAATTCTTCTAGTAATTTTTTTGTGGATGGCGTGTTTTCTTCACCGGCTTCAATTGCTTCTACTAATCCTGAACCGATTACTTCGATAACTTCAACATCTTTGGCAAACAATCCGGAAGTTTTATTAAATAATTCGCTCGAAAGAGTTCCTTTTGTAGCTAAGATTCCTATTGCTTTTTGTTTGGTTTTTAAAGCTGCAGGTTTAATGGCAGGTTCAATCCCAATAATAGGTACATCATAATTATTCCTTAGAAAATCTATAGCATTAGTTGTTGCGGTATTACATGCTACTACGATAATTTTACAAGATTCTTGTAGTAATAGCTCTGTATTTTTTTTACTCAGCGCTATAATTTTTTCTTTAGATTTTATTCCGTAGGGGGCATTAAAACTATCTGCTAGATAAATAATATCTTCAGAAGGCAGTAGTGTGTGAATTTCCTTAAAAATGGAAGTGCCGCCAATACCGGAATCAAATATGCCTATGGGTTGAGATTTCTTCATAAATAAAAAAGCACTTTCAAAATTAATGAAAGTGCTTAAAATAAATATAAGTTTTATTTTTTCTTTAGATTTTTAGGTCAGATTTAACATCAGGCATTAAATCGTATCCGTCTGCCAAGATTACTCCACCTGCTCCTGTAGTAGAATCTAATACATAATCAAATCCTTTTTCTCTTGCTACTTTTTGGATAGATTTACGAGCCGTTTCATAAACTGGTCTCAGTAATTCATTTTCTTTCTTTTGAAGCTCTTTTTGGGCATTCTGTTGGAATTGCATTATTTTCTGTTGATCTTCCTGTAACTCCTGCGCTCTTTTAGCGTTTTCTTCTTCTGTTTTGTTAACAGCTTCTTGCTGGTATCTTTGATTTTTGCTTTGCGCTTCTTTTAGTAAATCTTCGATATCTGCTTTGTAGGTGCTTTCTAGTTTTTGTAATTGAGACATGGCATCTTTGTAGGCGGGCATAGACTCAATTAGCTCTTGAGTGTTTATGTGAGCAATTTTGGAATCTTGTGCATTTGTTAATGCTACTGCTCCAAAAACAAAAGATAATGCTATTAATAATGTTCTAAACTTTTTCATTGATATAAAAATTAAGGTAATTAGATTTATTTAATTGATTATTATTTAAACTTTTATCTGCCTGGTGGCGTGGTATTATTTTTTTGATTTCTTAGCTTTTCTAAAGAATCTCTTCTTCTTTCTCGTGCTTCTAATAATTTAGCTCTTCTTTCTTCAAATTCTTTTTGCCTTGCAGCTCTAATTGAATCTCTTCTTTGTTGTCTTTCGTTAAGCATCTGCTCTCTTTCATCTTCTTTTGCTTGTCTTATGGCATCTCTTTCAGCAGCTTCTTCTTTGTCTTCTGCCGCTTGTTCAACAGACTTATAGGGCTCTTCAATTTTGCTGTTTTCTTCCTCTTCCTTTTGTTTTCTTCTATCTTCTAAATCTAACTTTCTAGAAGAACGTTGAATGATATTTAAAACCTGATCGCTAATATCGTGCCTTTTTGCTGAAAAAAGTAAAAGCGCATCGGCAGAATTTTCAAATATGAAGTCATATTGTCTTTTCTCGCCTATTTCCTGCACGGCATTAAAAATTTGATCTTGTACCGGTTGAACCAATTGTCTTTTTTGAACAATAAAAGCTCCTTGGGGTCCAAATTTTTCTTCCTGATATTCTAAGATCGCTTGTTCTTCATAAGCAATTTCTTCTTCTCGCTCTTCAATCAACTCTTTGGTTAAAAGTGCTCTTTCATTGCTTAGGTCTTGCTTCATGTCTTCGACATTCTGCATTTTTTTCTGAATTTCAGATCTCCATTTTTGTACCCTTGCTTCTAATTGTTGACTGGCTTCTTGATATTCCGGTACATTTTTTAAAATATAATCCATATCAATATAGGCCATTTTAATTCCTCTCTGAGCAGTTATCGCTAAGGAGCTAAGAAAAAGCAAGCATACAAATAAAAATCTTTTTTTCATAATTTTTTTGTTTATAGAAAATATCGTGCCAAAGCTTAAAACTGTTGACCGATAATAAAATGGGTTTCCCATCCATTAGGTCCAGAATTGGTTCCTGGAATAGGATCGAAACCATATCCAAAATCAATTCCTAATAGACCAAAGGCCGGCATAAATATACGAACTCCAAAACCAGCAGAACGATTTAATTCAAAAGGATTAAAATCTCTAAATCCATCGTATGATGCTCCTCCTTCTGCAAAGGTTAAAGCGAAAATAGATGCTGATGGCTTTAAGGTAATAGGGTATCTCAATTCTAAACTATATTTATTATAGATGGTTGCTCCATCGTTTCTTGTAGCACCACGTGTGGTAGCTGTGTAATTTCTGTCGATAGGTGTTAACGATTGGTTAGGGTAACCTCTTAAACGAACAGTCTCCCTTCCGTCAAGACTGTAGCCTCCTAAACCATCACCACCTAGATAGAACCTTTCAAAAGGTGGGATTCCACGATCATTGTTATAAGCTCCTAAGAAACCATATTCAACATTAGTTCTTAAAACAAATTTATCGAATAAATTATTGTACCAATCTCCGTTAAATTTAATTTTATAATATTCTAACCAGTTGAATTTTTGCTGATCGATTTTAGCTAAATCAGGATTTCCGTTTTCATCTTGATATTCCGGTTTGTTTTTTAGGTTACCATAGTCAATACCATTCCAAAGTGAATAAGGAGGGGTGAATTTTGCGGTAATGCTAAATTTAGAACCTCCCATCGGGTAAATAGGATTAGTGAAAGTATTATCACGGCTTAGCCCAACAGTAATTGCGAAATTATTGGAATATCCATCAGGGAAATTAAACAGACCTACGTTGTAATTTTTAAGGTTAAAATGTTGAAAACTTAATGCTGTTGAAAGTGTAAAGTAATCATCGGGTATAGTTAACCTTTTGGCGAGTCCTATGGAACCTCCAGTAATTAAGAAACTTCTATTGGAATTTTTATCCCTGTTGTAGAAATCATAGTAATACTGAATGGTATGGGAAAATGAAGTGGTTAACCTAATAGGTTTTTTACCGCCCAACCAAGGCTCAGAAAACGATAAACTATAGGTTTGGTAGTAGCTTGCTGCTTGTGCTCTTAAAGAAAGCGTTTGACCGTCTCCCATAGGTAAGGGTTTGTAAGCATCTTTATCAAAAATTCCTTTTAAAGAGAAATTATTGAAAGATAAACCTAATGTACCAACAAAGCCACCGCCGCCATAACCTCCTTGCAATTCAATTTGGCTGGCACCGCTTTCTACTACATTGTATTCTAAGTCTAGTGTACCGTCGTTAGGGTTTACGTTTTTAAATTCAGGGCTTAATTGCTCTGCGTCAAAAAAGCCTAATTGCCCTAATTCACGAACGGTTCTAACGACATCTTCTTTACTGTATTTTTGACCGGGACGTGTCCTTAGGTTTCTATAAATTACGTGATCGTTGGTTTTATCGTTTCCTTTTACCACTACATTGTCAAAATAAGCTTCTTTTCCTTCAACAATTCTTATTTCAAAATCAATGGTGTCATTATAAACCCTTGTTTCAACTGGATTGATTTGAGAGAATAAATAACCGTTGTTTTGGTAAAGATTGGTTAAGTCGTCTCCATCCGGTCTCTCGGTATCGGCAATTTTTTTCTTTAATAAGACACCGTTATAAACATCGCCTTTTTGAATACCTAAAACTTGTTTTAATTGTTCATCTGAATAAACACTGTTTCCTAAGAAAGAAATATTACCAAAATAATATTTATTGCCTTCTTCTATTTTTAGGTTTATAGCTATATCGTCTTCATCTAATCGGATGATGGAGTCTGAAACAATTCTGGCATCACGATAACCTTGTGACTTGTATTTTTTTACGATTTTATCTTTATCTTTTTCGTACTGCTCGTCAATAAATTTAGAGCGTTTCCAAAAGCGTAAAAAGTTTTTACGCTTGGTTTTCATTTGTCGTCTTATTTTCCAATCGCTGAAAACTTCATTTCCTGAAATATTAACCGATTTGATTTTTACCTTATCGCCTTTTTCTACATTCACAATCATATCAACTTTGCTGTTGGATTGTTGAACGTCTGCAGTGTCTTTTACTTCACGGGTAACAATTTTTACATCAGTATTGAGGTAGCCTTCGCTGGTGTATTTTTCTTTAATGTTAGCACGCGTGGTAGCAATAAGGTTTTCGGTGACTTTTGTACCAGCTTTGAGCTTATTCTTTTTGAGTATTTCTTCACGGTGTTTTTTCTTTTTTAACCCGTTAATTTTTACATTTCTAAGTTCAGGAACTTCTTGAATTTCCAATTCCAGATAAACATCGTTTCCTTCAACTTTATCTATATAGAAATTAATGTCGCTAAAAAGCCCTAGGTCCCAAAGCTTTTTAATAACATTACTCATGCGGTCTCCCGGAATGTATATTTTTTCTCCTACACGTAAGCCGGTAAAGGTAATTACTGTGTTTTCGCTATAATTAGAACTTCCGGTTACCTTAATATCTGCAATGGTGTATTCTTTACCATTTGCAATAGGAATATCTTCTTGGGCTATACTTTTAAAACCAAATGTAATGGTGCAGATTATAAGTAGTAAAAATTGTTTGTTCATCATTACATTAACTAAGTTGCTCACTCGTTTTTCCAAATCTTCGTTCTCTATTTTGATAATTTAATACGGCCTCTAACAAATTCTCTCTTCTAAAGTCTGGCCATAAAGTTGGGGTAAAATACAATTCGGCATACGCAATTTGCCATAATAAGAAATTACTAATGCGTTGTTCCCCGCTTGTTCTTATAAGTAAATCTACATCGGGTAGATTATGGGTGTATAAATTTTGCTGAATAATATCGTCGTTAATTTCTTCTACTGAAATCTTACCTTCTTTTACTTTTTGAGAAATAGCTTTTACAGTACTTACAATTTCTTCACGGGAACCGTAACTAAGTGCTAAGGTTAAAGTCATCATAGAATTATTGGAAGTTTTTTGGATAACTTCCTCTAGTTCTTTTTTGGCTTTAGAAGGTAAATTGTCAATGCAACCAATGGCTTTTAATTTAATGTCATTATCCATCAAGGTTGAAATCTCTTTTTTTAGGGAAGAGACCAATAAATTCATTAGGGTTTTTACTTCCAGTTTTGGTCGGTTCCAATTTTCAGTAGAAAAGGCAAATAAGGTTAAATTTTTAATACCAATTTCTGCACAAACCTCTACGGTTTCCCGTACAGCGGTAGTTCCGGTTTCATGCCCTTTTACTCTTAGCAGCCCTTGTCTTTTAGCCCATCTGCCGTTACCGTCCATAATGACTGCAACGTGCTTGGGTAATTTTTCTCTATTTATTTGTGCTTTTAAATTCATTTAAAAATTACAATAACAAGGTTTTCTTCCAAAGGTATAGGTTATGGTGAAACCTGTAAACATATACCAATCATTTGTATTTGGGTTGCCAAAGGAAGGCAAATTTTCGCCGCCATCAAACTCTTCCGGGGAACTTCCGTCTAAATTATCGGTAAAAGTGTAACGCGCACCCACTTCAAAGCCAAAAACAAAATGTGTATCAAATGTCCATTTAACCCCTAACACCATCGGAATGGCGAAATCTATTTTTCTTTTTCTTTCACTGATTTCGTTATTTCTATCAAGTGCCATTTCGTTACTTAAAAAACCAGTGATCCCTGTGTATAGGTAAGGAACAAATTGGGGTTTATAGTTGTGTAAATTCCATTCCCAAAAAGTATATTCCAATCCCAAAGATCCTTCCAGTATAGAATTTTCAAATTCGTATCCTCTTTGGTTTCTTCTAGAATCGTCTGCATCAGCATCATCTGCCGACAAAGAGGTGTACAGTAAACTTGCCCTAAATGAATGGCGGTTACTTCGGTTCCATTTGGCAATACCGCCAAAAGCAAATTTATTAGGAGAGATGTAGCTAGTGCTCCCTACATCGCCAATATAATTGGCGCCGCCAGCCATGATACCTATTTCATAGGTTTGCGAATATGATGTAGAGCTAAATAATACCATTATTATCAGTGCTGTTATATACCTCATAAATTTCTAAAAGTTTGCAAATATATAAATTAAGTTCTCACTCACTTAATTATATAGGTGTCTATTTGGTATAAAAACACTTTTCAGTAAAAATTATTGTTTTAATTACGTTTATCTTCTCCCCATAAAAGTTTCTGCCGAAGGGTTTTTATAAAGCTGTCTTCATGCAAAGAAACCAATCCTATGGTAAATGGGGCTTTTTTTATGGTAATTGTGGTGTCGTTAGTTAGCGTGGTTAATCTTGAATCTAAAGAAACCAAGTATTCTTCCTCCCGTCCAGAAACTTCTAATTTAATCTCCGTTTTTTTAGGGACTACCAAGGGGCGGGCATTTAAGTTGTGTGGGGCTATCGGGGTTAAGGCAAAAGCATCGGTTTCTGGGGTAATTACCGGTCCGCCACAACTTAAGGAATAACCTGTCGAGCCTGTGGGAGTGGTGATAATTAAACCATCTGCCCAATAAGCGGTGAGGTATTTATCGTCTAGCCAAGTTTTAATTGTAATCATAGATGTCGTATTTTTTCGACTTATCGCTATTTCGTTTAAGGCGAAGTTGACATCAGAGAGACTTTCGTTTTTGGGAGATGTTGCAATGCTTAACAATTCCCGTTGAGAAATATTATAATTTTTTTGAAGTATAGAAGCAATCGTTTGTTCTATTTCCTCTTTTTGAATAGTTGCTAAAAAGCCTAATCTTCCGGTATTTATTCCTACAATTGGTATTTTTAGGTCTTTTACATAATTTATACTTTTCAAAATAGTGCCATCACCACCTATACTGAAAAATAAATCGTAGCTATTATCTAATTGAGTAAAGATTTTAAATTTTTGGTAATCTTTTTTAATGACTTCGTTTTCCCTGATAATTTGAAGAAAATTTTCTTCGATGTGTACTTCAATATTTCTTTCTTCTAAAGCATCCAGCAGTTGCTGTACATATTTTTCTGAGTTTTGATGGTAAAACTGTCCGTAAATAGCTACTTTCATAAGTTATATATTGAGGTATTTGTCGAGGTAATCAGAACGTTCTTTGAGGTTCTTTAAGAAAACGTCTTCTTGATGAGCGCTTACAATTTTATAACTATACCTTCTGAAGGTTTGGATGATTTCATTTAAACCTAATAAGCCAACTTTAATAGTGATTTCTGCTACGTCGTTATTTATTTTACTAACAAAGGCACCAAGCATCCTGCCGTCGTTAGACTCTATTATCTGGCTTATTTCACTAAAGGAATAATCTTTTAAGCCGCGTTCAATGACGACAATAGCTCCGGGTGAATCCATAAAAGGGGTTTCTCCCAAATACATCAAAATGTCTCCTAATTCAATATAACCTAAGTATTTGTTTTCTTCTTCAGAAAGTACCGGCATTAAATTCGTGTTGTTTTCAGCAAAACTTTCCAAGATATCCAGCCAGTTATTGGTTTCGCGTACAGAAAAGTGTTCTAAAGAATATTGGTAATCCTCTAGGTTCTTCTCGTTGTCAAAACAGCGCACATCATTTTCTGAAATACAACCTATGAACTCTCTATTTTTTTCAATGGGAATATGAGAATAGGTAAGTTCATCAAATAGCTTTTTAAATTCTTTTGTCTTTTGGTTAACCGATTGTATTTCTAAATCGTTTATAATATAATCATTAATATTCATAGCCGCTTTTTATGCAAATTAAGGAAATTATAGCACAAGAAAGCTTTTCTACTTTGTATTTTTGTGATCTAAAAAGATTGAAATGACAAAATTGAGCGTGAATATTAATAAAATTGCCACCCTTCGTAATTCCCGCGGAGGTAATGTTCCCAACGTTTTACAGGCTGCCAAGGATATTGAAAACTTTGGAGCCGAAGGAATTACTGTGCATCCGCGACCGGATGAACGTCATATTCGTTATCAAGATGTTCGGGAGTTGGCACCTGCAGTAACTACAGAATTCAATATTGAAGGAAACCCAATTCCACAATTTATAGATTTAGTACTTCAAAACAAACCGACCCAAGTAACATTGGTTCCTGATGCTGAAGATGCGATTACTTCCAATGCAGGATGGGATACAGTAAAACATAAAGATTTTTTAATAGAAGTGATTCAGGAATTCAAACAAAACGGAATTAGAACTTCCATTTTTGTGGACCCAAACCCTAAACAAATAGAAGCTGCACAATATACCGGTACTGATAGGGTGGAATTATATACCGAAGCCTATGCAGAAAAATATGCGCAGGGCAACAAAAACGGAATTTTACCTTATATGGAATGCGCAAAAGTGGCTCAAGATATTGGGATAGGTTTAAATGCTGGCCACGATTTATCACTTGAAAATATTCGTTTTTTTAAAGAGAATATTCCAGGTTTAGACGAAGTTTCTATAGGGCATGCCCTTATTGCAGAATCACTTTACCAAGGACTCGAAACGGTTATTAAAAAATATCTTCAACTTTTAAAATAATTTAGATGAAATTATATGCCAATGTTTTAGGGAAAGGAAAGCCATTTATTATTCTTCATGGGTTTTTAGGGATGAGTGATAATTGGAAAACCTTAGGAAAGCGTTTTACTGATGAGGGTTTTGAAGTGCACTTAGTAGATCAACGGAACCATGGTAGGAGTCCGCATACAGAAGAATTTAGCTATGAGCTCATGGCTCAAGATATTCAAGAATATTGCGATAAGAATAATTTAAAGGATATCATTCTGTTAGGTCATTCCATGGGAGGGAAAACCGCTATGAAAACCGCTTGCGAATATCCTGATTTAGTCGAAAAATTGATTATTGCAGATATAGCTCCTAAATATTATGCACCACATCATCAAACCATTTTAGAAGGGCTTACCATGCTCAGTAATTCTGAACTGACCAGTAGGGGTGAAGCCGATGAAAAGTTAGAAGAATATATTAAAGAGTGGGGTGTGCGGCAATTTCTTTTGAAAAACCTGTATTGGAAAGAGAAAGGAAAGCTTGCTTTGCGAATGAATTTAGAGGTTTTAAAAGAAAAAGTAAATGAAATAGGCCAAGCTTTAACTTCACAAGATGTTTATGAAGGCAAAACCCTTTTCTTGAATGGCGGCAAATCCAATTACATTAAAAAAGAAGATAAATCTTTAATAAAAGAACATTTTCCTGCTGCTGTACTGGTCACCATTAAAGATGCAGGGCATTGGTTACACGCTGAAAAAGCAGGTGAATTTTATCAATCAGTTGTGAAATTTATTGAGAATGTGTAAAAAAATTACTGTGCTTGCATAATATTTCGTAATTTTAGTTGCATAAAATTTTTATTCTACTAAATTTGATTAACGAATTTTTAGAAAAATATAATCAGCTTTAATTATGAAGAAACTTTCTTTAGTGATGGTTTTCCTGTTATTTGCAGCAGCAACTTATGCAGGAGGATACCGTGTGAGTACGCAAGGACAACGAGCCTTAGCAATGGGACATGCCGGAGTTGCGGTGGTGAATTCTGCAGAACTTGCTTTTTTTAATCCTGCCGGTTTGGTTTTTTTGGAAAACAAATTGAACATCTCTGCGGGGATGACGGGAGTTATTTCAAACGTGAAATATCAAAATGAAATGACAGGGGCATTTGCTAAAACAGACAGTAGCTTAGGAACTCCATTTTATTTGTACGCATCTTATAGTATCTCAGAAAAACTAGCCTTAGGCTTAAGTATTTATACTCCTTATGGGAGTAGTGTAGAATGGCCAACTGACTGGTCTGGTTCTCACTTGGTAAATAATATAGATTTACAAGCTATTTATATTCAACCTTTAATATCTTATAAAATAACAGATAACTTAAGTGTAGGGGGTGGGCCAATATTTGTTACAGGTTCTGTGAATTTCAATAGAAATCTTAATAGAACACTTACTAATGAAGAAGGAAAAAGGTCTAATGTAGAAATAGATGCCTCTGGAGTAACCAATTTTGGATGGTCTGTTAGTGCTATGTTTTCTCCTATTGATAGTTTAAGAATTGGTGTGAATTATAGGTCTGAAATTATATTAAAGGCGGAAGATGGTGATGCTACTTTTAGTAATGTTCCCAATTCTCCTTTAGCACCGGTTTCTAATGGAACAGTTGCGTTTAATGCAGAATTACCATTGCCTGCAGAGCTAGCTATCGGAGCTTCTTATGAATTTGATAAATGGCTTTTTGCCTTTGATTATAATCGTACTTTTTGGAGTGTTTACGAATCATTAGATATTGATTTTATTCCCGATGATATTCCAGATTCTATTAACCCGAGAAATTACAAAGATTCCTCTACCTATCGATTTGGAGTACAGTACAAAGCTTTAGATAACCTAGCGCTGCGGTTGGGGTATTACTATGATCAATCTCCTGTACAATCAGGATATTTTGCTCCAGAAACTCCACGTAACGACTCTCAAGGATATACAGGAGGTTTCTCGTTCGATATCACCCCTAAAATTGCTATCGATGCTTCCTTTGTTTACTTAAGATTTAAACAAGTAAATGAGTCTTACGATCATTATCAAGAAAACGGTCAGGAAGTTTCCTTTAGAGGAACTTATAAAAGTAATGCGTTCTTACCGGGATTAGGAGTTACACTTAAATTATAATAAAAGAATACAACGATGAAGAATTATATAAAATATATGGCAGTACTAGCTTTGGGGCTAGTAGCTTGTGAACCGGAGTTTGACAATTCTGTAGAAGATAATGACGGTTTTTACGATAGTGGAGAAGCAGATTTTAGTACTTATGTAGCCTTGGGAAATTCCTTAACTGCGGGTTATGCTGATGGAGCGCTTTACATTCAAGGACAAGAAAATTCTTACCCCAACATTTTAGCTCACCAGCTAGAGAAAGTAGATGGAGGTGAGTTTACCCAACCTTTAATGAATGATAATTTAGGAGGTCTTTTATTAAATGGAACTCAAATTCAAGATACACGTTTAATTTTAGAACTAGGCGCTAATGGCTCACCGGCTCCAGGTAACATTCCGGGTACACCAACTACAGAAATCACCAATAAACTTTCGGGATCTTTTAATAATATGGGAGTGCCGGGTGCAAAAAGTTTTCATTTGGTGGCAGAAGGTTATGGTAATGCTGCTGGAGTTCCTACGGGACAAGCAAATCCATATTTTGTGCGTTTCAGCTCCTCAGAACAGGCAAGTGTATTAGGAGATGCAGTAGCACAAAATCCTACCTTCTTTTCTTTATGGATAGGAAATAACGATGTTTTGAGTTTTGCAACTTCTGGAGGAATAGGTGTTAATCAGCAAGGTAACTTCGATCCAACTACCTATGGTCCTAATGATATTACAGATCCGAATGTATTTGCTCAGGTTTATTCTTCTGAAGTTTCAGCATTAATGGAATCAGCTTCAAGTGGTGTGGTGATCAATATACCTAGTGTAACCGATACACCGTTTTTTACAACAGTACCTGTAAATGCAATACCTTTAGATGCGGATACAGCAGCCTTTTTGAATTCTCAATTTGCGGCTTATAATCAACAAGTCCTTCCAGGAATGGTTCAACAAAGTGTAATTACTGCTGAAGAAGCTCAGGCAAGACAAATTAATTTTGAAGAAGGACAAAATTATGTAACAATTGCAGATGAAGATTTAACAGATTTAACTCAGATTCTTCAAGGGCCTCCATTTAATTTGAGTCCACAGCAAGCAGCTGTTTTAGGGCAATTAAGACAGGCGACAGATGCAGATCTAATACCTCTTACTTCTGCTTCATTTTTAGGGACTTTAGTCAATGATGACCCGACTCTAATAAATGGAGTAAGTGTTCCGTTAGGTGATCAGCATGTGTTAACTACAGAAGAACAACAAATAGTAGCACAAGCCACAGCAGCTTTCAATGCAACCATTCAAAATGTTGCCGATGCTAATGGTTTGGCTATGGTAGATGCGAATGCTATCTTAAATAAAGTCGCCAATGGTGGGATATCTTATGATGGAGGGGTTATTACTGCAGAGTTTGCTACAGGTGGCGCTTTCTCTTTGGATGGAATTCATTTAACACCAAGAGGAAATGCTGTAATTGCTAATGAAATTATTAAACAGCTTAATGAAACCTATAATGCAACAATACCCGTAGTGAATATTGGGTATTATAGTGGAGGTCCTGCGATAGGAAGCGGTTCAGCCCAATAATAAATAACTGTAAAAGTTTTAAAAAATAGCTAAAAGTGTCTGCAAAATGTAGACACTTTTTTAATTTTATAACATAAAGTTTTATCATGAAGACAATACTAAAAATCTTAATTACGGCATTTATCGTCGTCGCATTAGCTCATTTGTTGCCGGGAGTAGCAATTCAAAATTACTTTACCGGTATTTTGGTAGCAGCTGTTCTGGGCTTAATGAATTTAATTGTGCGGCCCATTATCGTTTTGTTTACCCTACCGGTAACCATCGTTACATTGGGCTTGTTTCTTTTGGTAATTAATGCTTTTATTGTGTTAATGGTCGACGGTTTAATAGGTGGTTTTGTGGTAGATGGTTTCTGGTGGGCATTACTTTTTAGTATTTTGCTTTCCTTTTTTCAAGCCGTATTATTTTCGGTTTTTGATGAAAAGAAATCCTAAGGATTAAAAACTTGGTTGGCAGGTAAATAAATTGTAATTTTGCACACCAATTTTTTAGAAGATTAAAGAATGAACATCACAAGAGAAAATATCGACGAGCTTAATGCTGTAGTGAAAGTTGAAATAGAAAAAGACGATTACAATCCAAAAGTTGAAAAAGTTTTAAAAGATTACCGTAAAAATGCCAATATACCGGGCTTTAGAAAAGGTCACGTACCTATGGGCTTAATTAAAAAGCAGTATGGGCAAGCGGTACTTGTAGATGAGGTGAACAAACTTCTTCAGGAAAACTTAAATAAATACCTAACCGAAGAAAAACTGGATGTATTAGGAAATCCACTTCCAAAAGAGCAAGAAGATTTCGATTGGAATAAAGACAACTACTCTTTTGAGTTTGAATTAGGGCTTTCTCCGCAGTTTGAGGTAGATGTAAAAACCAAAGAACCTATTACCCATTATCAAATTGTTGCTGATGAGGAGATGGTAGAAAATCAAATTAAAACCATTCAAAAGCAATACGGGAAATTAGTTTCTAAAGACGAAGCAGAAGAAGGAGATTTAGTAGCCGGTACTTTCAAAAATGAAGAAGAAGGAATTGAAAACACTACGACGCTTCCACTAGAAAAAATTAAAGGAAAGCGTAACTTAAATAAATTTGTAGGTGCTAAAGTTGGAGATGTTTTAGAATTAAAAACAAAAGGCCTTTTTGAAGACGATCACGATTTAATCGAATTCTTAAAAGTTGAACACGATAAAGCACACGACTTAGATATTGAAGTGACTTTTGAAATTACTGAAATCAATAAACAAGAACCTGCAGAATTAGATCAGGAATTGTTTGATAAATTATTCGGAAAAGATAATGTAAAAACCGCTACCGAATTAAAAGAGAAAATCAAAGAAGACGCAGAAAATCAATTTAAGCAACAAAGCGATCAACAATTATTGAATGATGTAACGGAAGCTTTAATTGAAAAAACAAATTTTGATCTTCCTTCAGAATTTCTTCAACGTTGGATTATGGTAAGTGGAGAGAAAGAACTTACCGAAGACGAAGCAAAAGAAGAATACGAAAAGAGCGAAAAAGGGCTACGTTTTCAGTTAATAGAAGGAAAATTAATCCAAGAAAATGAGCTTCAGGTTCAGTTAGAAGAAATCAAAGACTTAACCAAAGACCGCATTAAAATGCAAATGGCTCAGTTTGGTCAAATGGATCCTTCAGAAAAAGACTTAGAAGATATTACAGCAAGAGTGCTTTCTAACCAAGATGAGGTGAAGAAAATATCAGAACAGGTAATGAACCAAAAGTTATTGGATTTCTACAAAGAGAACGCTAACTTAGAACAAAAAGAAGTTACTTACGAAAATTTTGTTAAGGAAGTTTATAAGTAATTTTTTTGATAATTTATAACTATATTTAAGGCGTTAAACCAGTAAGGAATAACGCCTTTTTTAGTCAAAATACACGGATTTCCCGTGCAAAAACCGAAAGGAATTTATAACTATGGATTTTGGAAAAGAATTTGAAAAATTTGCTGTAAAAGATCAAGGAATTAACAGCAATTACTACAATAAAATTGTAAGCAGTATGATGCCGCAAGGCATGACACCCAACATTATCGAAGAACGCCAGATGAACGCAGTAGCGATGGACGTTTTTTCACGTTTAATGATGGACCGTATTATCTTTATGGGAACTGCTATTAACGAGCAAGTGGCAAATATCATTCAGGCACAATTACTTTTTTTAGAAAGTACCGATGCCAATAAAGATATTCAAATCTACATTAACTCACCGGGAGGAAGCGTTTATGCGGGCTTAGGTATTTACGATACCATGCAGTTTATCAAGCCCGATGTAGCTACTATTTGTACAGGAATGGCAGCTTCTATGGGAGCCGTGCTATTATGTGCTGGAGAAGCCGGAAAACGTAGCGGATTGCCTCATTCAAGGGTGATGATTCACCAACCCTTAGGTGGAGCTCAAGGACAAGCCAGCGATATTGAAATTACGGCTCGTGAGATTTTAACCTTAAAAGAAGAACTTTATAAGATTATCGCTAAGCATAGTGGTCAATCCTATGATAAAGTTCATGAAGATAGTGATCGTGATTACTGGATGAAGGCAGATAAAGCTAAAGAATACGGTATGATCGACGAAATTTTAGTTAGAGAGAAAGAATAATTTATGGCGAAAGAAGAATTAGAATGTTCCTTCTGCGGAAGAAAAAAACCAGAAACCAATTTACTCATTGCCGGACTTGATGCGCACATTTGTGATCGTTGCATTGAACAGGCACACGGTATTGTGGTGGAAGAATCTAAGCAAGAAGGCGCAAAAGAACTTACTTCAGAATTAATGCTTCGTAAGCCGAAGTCAATACATGCCTTTTTAGAAGATTATGTGATTGGTCAAGATTATACTAAAAAAGTACTTTCTGTGGCGGTTTACAATCACTATAAACGTTTGTTGCAACCACAAGATGAAGATGATATTGAAATTCAAAAAAGTAATATCATTATGGTGGGGCAAACCGGTACCGGTAAAACCTTAATGGCAAAAACCATTGCGAAGATGCTTAATGTACCTTTGGCAATTGTTGATGCTACTGTTTTAACCGAAGCAGGTTATGTAGGGGAAGATGTAGAAAGTATTCTTACCCGTTTGCTTCAAGCAGCAGATTATAATTTAGAAAAAGCACAACAAGGAATTGTTTTTATTGATGAAATCGATAAGATTGCCCGTAAAAGCGATAACCCTTCCATTACTCGTGATGTAAGTGGGGAAGGAGTGCAACAAGCATTGTTGAAGTTATTAGAAGGGACCACTGTAAACGTTCCGCCAAAAGGAGGAAGAAAGCATCCAGATCAAAAATTTATTGAGGTAGATACCAGTAACATTTTGTTTATTGCCGGTGGTGCTTTTGATGGTATTGAACGCAATATATCTAAGCGATTAAATATTCAGGCGGTAGGTTATTCAGCTTCCCGAAGTGAAGATCAAATTGAAAAGGAAAATCTTTTAAAGTATATTATTCCAAAAGATTTAAAAGATTTCGGTTTAATTCCTGAAATTATTGGTCGTCTTCCTGTATTAACGTTTATGAATCCACTAGATGCGGAAACATTAAGAGCGATTCTTACCGAGCCTAAAAATGCCTTGGTAAAACAATATAAAAAGCTATTCGCTATGGATGATATCGAGTTTGATATTACCGAAGGTGCTTTAGATTATATTGTGGAGAAGGCTATAGAATATAAACTTGGAGCAAGAGGTTTACGTTCGCTTTGTGAAGCTATCCTAACCGATGCGATGTTCGATTTACCTGAAAGTGATGAAACTGAATTTAAGGTTACGAAATCTTATGCAGAAAAAGCTTTGCAGAAATCAACCATCAAGAAATTGAAAGCAGTTTCCTAAGAATTGTATAAGCAGATATTTTAAAAACCTACTCATTTTGAGTGGGTTTTTTTTTAAGTTAAATTTTTAACTTCATAAGAAATCCAACTTCTTATTGATATTTTTCCGTCATTCCAGACTTGATCCTGAATCTCATATCGTATTAAAAATAAAACTTTAAGGTTGTTAAGAAGCTAAATTAAGCCTCGCCTGTCTAGAAGGGAAGTTTCAGTGTAAAGATGTCTTAGGGTAATTTTTTTTAAATTAGAATCTCAAAAATGACGTGTCTTCGAGTGTAGTCGAGAAGTGATTTTTCTTAATACTACCTATCCTTAAAAATAATATTAAACATTAATATTACCCCACCAAGTGCAGCAAGAAGAAACAAGATAATCGCTAAGCCGGGATACCCAAAAATAGTGAAACTGGTAGGAACTTGCATCAGCATAGCTGCTCCGATAATTAAGGAAGCTAGAATTAAGCCCAGTGTAATTCTGTTGGCAACTTTTTGAAGGCCTTGCGTGAGTTGTTTTTCATCTAGAACTTCTAAGTTTAGTTTTAGGTCGTTATTCGCTAATAAACTGGAGACTTTGTTTAATCGGCTTGGGGCTTGCTCAATTAACTTCTTTAAATCAATAAGTACGTGGAAGAAGTTTTCCGGCTTCAATTCCTCCCACATTTTCTTCTGCATTAATTTTTTTAGGTGATGTCTAATGGCAGGTTGTAATTCATATTCCGGATCTAATTCAGCAATGATCTGGTCCATGTTCATCAGTACTTTTCCAAGGATATTGATTTCCACAGGGATGTGAATTCCGTTTTGAGCTGCTACTTGGTTAATCTGAATAAGCAATCGCCCGGTTTTTAAATCTTTAGCTTTGCTGTTTTCGCTTTCAAATAATAATCGATTTAAGATATGTTTAAAATGCTCGATATCGGCATCTTTATCTATTTCGCTTATTTGTTGTAAAAGGTCTGCTGTTTTATCGCCATCAGTTTTACTGACAGCCATTAAAAGCTGTAAAATGTTTTCTCTTAAAGTTGAAGAAAACCGAGCTGTCATTCCTGCATCGAGTAAGACTAACTCAGAATCTTTGTTAAGATGAATATTTCCCGGATGAGGATCTGCGTGTACAAAACCATCTTCTAAGATTTGCTGCAAATAGGCTTCTACCAATTCTTCTACAAGTGGAGTGTAATTCTCTTCAATTTTTTTGAAGGGAGAAATAGAAGTCACCTTTACACCCTCCATATATTCCATGGTCAATACGCGTTTGGTGGAATAATCTTGAATGGGCTTGGGGATTCTAATTTTTTTGAAATGTTGCAGGTTCTTACTCAGGATAGTTAAATTCCGGGCTTCTTTTTCATAATCTAATTCTTGTAAAAGAATATACCGAAGTTCTTCCAGTACATCATTAAAAGCGTATTGTTTAGCGGTTTTAGAATGTTTAACTGCAAAATCTGCAATTTCTGAAAGCGTATCTAAGTCTTTTAAAAAGTCTTCTTGAATGTTGGGGCGCTGAATTTTAACCACTACTTTTTTACCTGATCGTAAGCGGGCCATATGCACTTGACCAATGGAAGCACTGGCTAAAGGTTTTTCGTCAAACTCTTCAAAAGCTTTAGAGATTCGCGTGCCTAATTCTGCTTCAACAATTTCATGCACTTTTTCATAGGGAATGGTAGGCGCATCATCTTGTAAGCAAGCCAATTCATTTAAATAAGGCTCGGGCAGTAAATCGGGTCGGGTAGAGAGTAATTGGCCTAATTTAATATAGGTAGGCCCCATTTTCTTTAAATCTTCTGCTAACTCTTCAGGAGAATGTTCAAAGTGAAAATCTTTCCGACTTTGAGTTTCTTCCATCGCTTGGGAAGAAGTGTATTTTAGCAGTTCACTATTCCAATACTTCAGCATAAAGCTGAAAAATTTTTGATAGTGTTGAAGTTTTTCAGAAAAGTTGGTCATTCCCTAGTTTTTTCTAAAAGTAGTTATTTAAAAACTAGGCTTGCTGTTTGTAAACTATATTTTAACAAAAGAAAACCCTGCTGTATTTCAGCAGGGTTTGTAAATTTAAGATGCTTGATCTTACATCATTCCTGGCATTCCGCCTCCCATTCCTTGTGGCATTCCACCACCTTTGTCTTCTTCAGGAATGTCGATTAATGCACATTCTGTAGTTAAGATCATTCCAGATACAGATCCTGCATTTTCTAAAGCAACACGGGTTACTTTCTTAGGATCGATAATTCCGGCTTTAAGCATATCTACATATTGCTCGGTTTTCGCATCGTAACCAAATCCTTTTTTACCTTCAAGCACTTTGTTGATGACTACAGAACCTTCTCCTCCTGCGTTTTCAACAATCGTTCTTAATGGATATTCAATAGCACGGTTAACAATTTGAATTCCGGTTTCTTCATCTTTGTTTTCAGCTTTAATTTTTGATAGCGCTTCTTTGGCTCTTACTAAAGCTACACCACCACCGGCGACAATACCTTCTTCTACCGCAGCTCTCGTTGCGTGAAGTGCATCATCTACACGGTCTTTTTTCTCTTTCATCTCCACTTCAGAAGCTGCTCCTACATAAAGTACAGCAACACCACCGGCAAGCTTCGCTAAACGTTCTTGTAGCTTTTCTCTGTCGTAATCTGAAGTTGTGCTCTCAATTTGAGCTTTAATTTGGTTTACCCTAGCTTTGATAGCTTTATCATTACCAGCACCATTTACTACGGTAGTATTATCTTTATCGATACTTACTTTTTCTGCAGTACCTAATTGATCGATAGTGGCGCTTTCTAAAGTAAATCCTCTTTCTTCAGAAATGACAGTTCCACCGGTTAAGATAGCAATGTCTTCTAACATAGCTTTTCTTCTATCTCCAAATCCTGGAGCTTTTACGGCAGCGATTTTTAAGGAACCTCTCAATTTGTTTACTACCAAGGTAGCCAATGCTTCACCATCTACATCTTCCGCAACAATTAATAAAGGCTTTCCGCTTTGAGCAACGGGCTCAAGAACCGGCATTAAATCCTTCATCGTAGAGATTTTCTTATCGTAAATAAGAATGTACGGATTCTCTAAATCGGTGGTCATTTTTTCGCTGTTGGTAACGAAGTAAGGAGAAAGGTAACCTCTATCAAACTGCATACCTTCCACAACATCTACATAAGTGTCAGTTCCTTTGGCTTCTTCAACTGTAATTACTCCTTCTTTTCCTACTTTATTAAAAGCTTGAGCAATTAAATCACCAATTACATCGTCGTTGTTGGCAGAAATAGAAGCTACTTGTTTAATTTGCTCAGAAGTACTTCCTACTTCTTTACTTTGCTTAGCTAGTTCTTCCGTAATTTTTGCTACTGCCTTATCGATACCTCTTTTTAAATCCATTGGGTTAGCACCGGCAGCAACGTTTTTTAAACCTTCTGCAACAATTGCTTGTGCTAATACAGTTGCGGTAGTGGTTCCGTCTCCGGCAAGATCGTTGGTTTTAGAAGCCACTTCTTTTACCATTTGCGCTCCCATATTTTCCAATGCATCTTCTAGTTCAATTTCTTTAGCTACAGAAACACCATCTTTGGTTACTACTGGGGCACCAAAAGATTTGCTGATAATTACGTTACGTCCTTTTGGGCCTAACGTAACTTTTACTGCGTTTGCTAAAGCATCTACGCCGCGTTTTATACCGTCTCTTGCTTCGAGATCAAACTTTATATCTTTTGCCATTTTCTTAAAATTTTTAATTGATTAATTCTTACTTGAATTTTTGTGAATTGAGATTAATTAAAGAATACCTAAGATTTCGCTTTCTTTCATAATAAGGTAATCTTTACCTTCTAATTTAAGCTCGGTACCAGAAAATTTACCGTAAAGAACTTGATCTCCTTCTTTTACGGTCATATCGTAATCTTTAGTACCATTACCTACGGCTACTACTTTCCCATGTTGAGGTTTCTCTTTTGCAGAATCCGGAATGTAAATACCAGAAGCGGTTTTAGTTTCTGCCTCTACCGGCTCTACTACAACTCTATCGGCTAGAGGTTTAAATTTTAATCCCATATTGTTAAATATTTTAGTTAATATATTTTGATTGTTTGGCTTTAGATGATTCGAAAATTATGCCAATAGAAGTTTGCTGCCAGAAGGCAAAAAAAAATGCCAACTTGTCATTGACAGTTGGCATTTTTTATGAAATTGTAAATATACTCTCTTACTCTTCTGAATTGTTTTCCGTTTGTGGAGTTACCGGAGCTTGATCTGTAGCAGGAATTTCTGTTGCTGGTTGAGCTGCCGGAGCTTCATCACCACCAATAATTCTAGAGCCACTAGCACCGCTCGTATCCATAATGGCAACATTAGATAATAAGATAAGTACTAAAAGAACAGTAGCTAATGTCCAAGTACTTTTATCTAAAAAGTCGGTTGTTTTCTTCACACCTCCTAGTTGTTGAGTGCCACCTCCTCCAAACGAAGAAGATAAACCACCTCCTTTAGGGTTTTGAACCATAATAACAACTATTAGTAAAAATGCTACGATAACGATTAAAGCTAAAAATATTGTAAACGTACTCATTGTGTTTTATTTTCTTGTAAATTTTTAATCTCCTCAATTCGGTCTGCAAATAAACCACTTTTTTCGGGATTTTTCAAAATTAAAATTTTATATGCTTGAATTGCTTTGGAATAGTTTTTTTGTTCTAGGTAAACACGCGCCAAAGTTTCTGTCATTAATTGATTGCTAGGGCCTTTGTCTGCTAGCTTTAGCTCTTTAGGGCTATTTTCTTTCTTCGGAACAATTTTAGGATTATTGGCTATAAAATTATCTATTAATTCAAATTTTTTAGAAACTTCTTGATCTTGATTTTCAGAAGAATTCTCTTCTTTGCGTTCTATTTTCTTAGCACTGGTGAGTTTTAACCATTCTGAAAAAGAATGCGATTCTTTTTTATTGAAATCCAGCGGTTGGCCAATTTCCAGTTGGTCTGGTTCCTTTTTTTCTTTTGGTGGAGCTTTTTTCTTTTCTGAAGCTTTAAAAAGGTCAGGGTCTAATACCTGATTGGCTTCAGAAATGTTCATTTTAACTGCTTCGTCAAAAGTTTCCTGTTGCTCTTCTTTGGCACTTCTATTTTTTATTACTGCGGAAATTTGGTGCTGATTGAAATGCTCGGAAGTAATAAAATCGAATAAAATTCTCCTGTCCGTAGTATATGCTGCGGTTTTTCTTAATTCAGCATTATAAGAGAAATGATGGTTTTGTTTAAGCCCTTTTAAAAGAAGTGCTCTCGCTGCTTGAAAATACGGGTATTCTTCAACAATAGCTTCCAATTGGTGAGTCTGCGATTGGGTAAGCGCAGTTTCTTCTTCTATGAGTTCTAAAAATTCAGTTGAAGTCATTACCAATCGGTTAGCGATGCATTAAAAATATCTTGTGTGATTCTTGTGTAAATTTCATCTATGGCTGTTTCTAATTGTGGACCGGTCAATTGTTGTCCCGCGGGGTAATCATAATAAAACGAAAATTGTTTTTCAAAATCTTTTTCAGGATCTAAATTATTGTAAAACCTTACATTGACTGCAATAGTTAAACGGTTTTGTGCTGCCCGGTTATCGCTGGTCGCCGTCATGGGAGAAATGTAATACTGGGTAATTTCTCCTTCGTAAATTAAATCTCCACTGGAATTGACCAAACTTAAACTGGTTTGGTTCTGAATTAAATCTTGAAGCTGAAAGGTGAATGTTCTGTCAATTCCAGGTTCTACCAAATCGGCATTATTTTGAAAGAAATTTACCTGAAAAGTTTTTGCATTACCAATGTCTGCTCCCGTAAAAGAATAAATTCCGCAACCTTGTAAAGTGGCCGCCATGAAGATAAGCGCAAAAAGGGCTTTGAGTTGAAAAGATAGGCGTAGCTTCATTTATAGATCGTATTGTTTTATTTTTCGGTAAAGGGTACGTTCACTAATTCCTAATTCTTCAGCGGCAGCTTTCCGTTTTCCGTTATGACGCTCTAAAGATTTTTTAATAAGCTCTATTTCTTTATCCTGAAGTGATAAGGTTTCTTCTTCTTCAATTTCTTCAGCAAAAGAGTATTTATCTTCTTGCGGCGTTTGCGACACGGGTGCTTTCTGACTTTTCTCTGGAATCTGAAGTACTTGCATTTGTTCTTCTAAATCTTCTTCATATTGTGCTTGCTCTTCGTCGTTTCCGTAAATTTTCTGAATTAACCCTTCATTGTCACTTCTTACTTCTTCACTGTTTCCATTTTGCATGAGTTCCATTGTAAGTTTCTTTAGATCGTTAAGATCATTTTTCATGTCAAAAAGAACTTTGTAAAGAATCTCACGCTCATTGCTGAAGTCACTCTTGCTTTTCTTCTCGTTTACCAATGCCGGAAGATTGTCGCCTACATTGGGTAAATACGAGCGTAATTTATCTGCGCCAATACTCCTTTCTTGTTCTAGAACTGAAATTTGCTCGGCAATATTGCGTAATTGTCTAATATTTCCGCTCCAACGGTATTTCTGAAGTACTTGTACAGCGTTTTCGTCTAACCTGATGGATGGCATTTTATATTTTAGTGCAAAATCTGAAGCGAATTTCCTGAATAATAGATGAATATCATCATCACGTTCGCGCAATGGTGGAAGGTGAATTTCTACCGTGCTTAATCGGTAGTATAAATCTTCTCTGAACTTTTCTTTTTTAATAGCTTCAAACATATTCACATTGGTCGCTGCGACAATCCGAACATTGGTTTTTTGTACCTTAGAAGAACCTACTTTAATAAATTCTCCGTTTTCCAACACACGTAGCAAGCGTACTTGTGTGGTTAATGGTAATTCGCCTACTTCATCTAAAAAAATGGTGCCGCCGTCAGCTTCTTCAAAATAACCATTTCGGGTTTGTGTAGCTCCGGTAAAGGCTCCTTTTTCGTGACCAAAAAGTTCACTATCTATCGTTCCTTCAGGAATCGCACCGCAGTTAACCGCAATATATTTTCCGTGTTTACGATGGGATAGGGAATGTATTATTTTAGGAATACTTTCTTTACCAACTCCACTTTCTCCGGTGACTAAAACGGAAATATCGGTAGGAGCTACTTGGATCGCTTTTTCGACGGCTCGGTTAAGACCTTTGTCATTACCGATAATGCCAAAGCGTTGTTTTGTTGCTTGAACTGATTCCATTTGTTAGTTGTTATCTGAATAGCCTACAGGTTCGCCAATTAATGTTGCTGTTGTACAGTCAAGAATTTTTACGTTTACAAAATCACCCACTTTGTAATGCTCTTTTGGGAAAACAACCATCGTATTTTGGGTATTTCGACCGCTCCAGTGTAAATCAGATTTTTTAGATTCTTTTTCAATGAGTACTTCTTCTACTTTTCCTAAATGTTGTTGGGTACGGTAGTGAGAATGTTTTTGTTGAAGATCAATTACTTCTTGCAAACGCCTTTTCTTTACTTTTTCCGGAATATCATCTTCAAACTTTCTACCAGCCATGGTTCCGGGCCTTTCAGAATAAGCAAACATAAATCCGAAATCGTATTTTACATATTCCATTAACGAGAGGGTGTCTTGGTGATCTTCTTCCGTTTCTGTTGGAAAACCGGTGATCATATCTTGAGAAATGGCACAATCAGGAATGATGTTTCTGATATTATCGATTAGTTCAAAATATTCTTCGCGCGTATGCAAGCGATTCATTTTCTTTAAAATACGATCACTGCCACTTTGTACCGGTAAGTGAATGTATTTACATATATTTTTATGTTTCGCCATTGCTTCAATCACGTCTAAGGTCATGTCTTGCGGATTAGAAGTGGAGAATCGTATGCGCATTTTAGGTTGTGCTTTGGCTACCATATCAAGCAGTCCGGCAAAATTTACTGAAGTTGCTTTTTGCATTTCAGAAGCTTTAACAAAATCTTTTTTGAGTCCGCCACCATACCATAAGTAACTATCTACATTCTGACCTAAAAGCGTAATTTCTTTAAACCCTTTTTCAGCTAAATCGTTCACTTCTTCTAAGATACTTTGCGGGTTTCGGCTACGTTCTCTTCCGCGGGTAAAAGGTACCACGCAAAACGTACACATATTATCGCAACCTCGAGTAATCGATACAAAAGCGGAAACACCATTGGTTTGTAAACGTACCGGAGAAATATCTCCATAAGTTTCTTCTTTAGAAAGAATCACATTTACCGCATTTCTCCCTTCTTCAACTTCATCAATTAAATTGGGTAAATCTTTATAGGCATCGGGACCAACAACAAGGTCTACGATTTTTTCTTCTTCTAAGAATTTTTCCTTTAAGCGTTCTGCCATACAACCTAATACGCCTACTTTCATTTTCGGGTTTTTCCGTTTTACGGCATTGTATTTTTCTAGACGTTTTCTAACGGTTTGTTCTGCTTTTTCACGAATAGAGCAGGTGTTCACTAAAACCAAATCTGCATCTTCTAACTGGTCGGTAGTGTTAAACCCTTCTTTGGCTAAAATGGAAGCGACAATTTCACTATCACTAAAATTCATTTGGCAACCATAGCTCTCGATAAAAAGCTTACGGCCGTTCTCTTTCTTTGGTTCCATCACCAATGGGCTTCCTTGTTTTTTTTCGTCAATTACCTTCTCCATAAATCAAGGTTCTTATTAAAAGTTGAGCGGCAAAGATACAGTTAAATACAAATTCTGACAAACTGACAGCTTTAAGAATTTTTAATTTTTATTACGCAACCTTTCTATTCAACAAGTATCTACAAAGTGTAGCTAATCAATTAATTATAACTTTAATGAAAAAAATACTTCTACTTTTTGTTTTTGCTGGTCTTTGTTTGGGTTGTGATGATGATAACAATTCAAAGTTAGAGCGGGTGCAAGTAGCCGTTCCGTTAACCATGTCTTTAGATGAATTGAGGTCGTCTGTTAGTGTAGAGAGTGCTCAATCTATTGAAGAGTCTGGTAAAATTTATACTTATCAAGATTTAATTTTTATTAATGATAATCTAAAAGGAGTTCACGTAATAGACAATAGTGATCCTTCCAACCCTGTTCAGAAAAACTTTTTGAAAATTCCGCAGAATACCGATGTTGCTGTTAAAGATAACAAGCTGTATGCGAATAGTGGTCCCGATTTAGTGGTGTTCGATATTAGTAATGTGAATGGAATCCAATATGAAACAAGGATGGAACATGTTTTTCCGAATTACTATCCACCGGTTATGGAGGAAGCCGATTATGTAGATTATCCTGAAATTGATTTTGCTTCTGAAATTATTATAGGTTATGAAGTGAAGACGGAATTTAGAAAGATCGAAGATGTAAGGGTGTTTGATGGAGTTGAAAATTCAGATGCTTTAAGTGGAAGTGGAACCGGAGGTTCTATGGCGAGGTTTAAGATTATAAAAGATTATCTCTATAGTGTTACCGAAAACCAAATACATATATTTAATATCTCGACTCCTGAAAACCCGACAGCAGTAAATACTGAATATGTAGGTTGGCAAATAGAAACCATTTTTAATCAAGGCGATTACCTGTATTTAGGAAGTGCTGATGGAATGTATATTTATGACATTACAAATGCTACAGTCCCTACTTATGTTTCGCAAATAAGCCATGTGATGGGTTGTGATCCTGTAGTGGTTCAAGGAGATTTAGCTTATGTGACTATTCGTGGCGGAAATATGTGCGGTCAAGATTTTAGTCAGCTAGAGATTATCGATGTTTCAGATAAAGCCATGCCGGAGCGTATTGCGGTTTATGAAATGGAAGAACCTTACGGTTTAGGAATAAAAGATAATCACTTATTTGTATGTGATGGAAGTGCAGGTTTAAAAGTTTATGACGCTTCAGCTTCACCGGAACTTACGTTAATCGATCGGTTTGAGGATATTGAAACTTTTGATGTGATTCCCTTACAAGATGTGTTGTTAATGGTTGGTGGAGAGAAACTTTATCAATATCGTTATACTTCAGAAGGTATTCAATTATTAAGTACGTTTAGTTTAAATTAAGTTGGTTCAATTGCTATGGAAAATTGCTCTCTATATTATTTATAGGGGGCTTTTTTGTTTTAAATAGCTAAAAAGCCTTTTCTTTGGCGAAAAACTAATTTACACCTCTCTTTGTATGAATTTAACTACGCTTCAACAAAAAATAGAAAAAGCACCTGATTTAGATTTTGGTGATATTTTTAATAATTCTATCGAACTTTTTAAAAAAGTTTGGGTGCAGGGTTTTCTGGTAATTTTACTATCTGCTTTATTAATCGTACCATTGATTTTTGTGTTGTATTTGCCAATGGTTTCTATTGGGTTAATTAATCCTGAATTTTTTGAAAATAATGCGGAACCTTCAGGGTGGCTTATCATTCCTATGATTGGCTTTTATGTAGTATTTCTCATATTTGTTTCAGTAGTTGGTTTTTTAATGCGGGCCGCCTTCTACAGGATTTGTAAAAACAAAGATTTAGAAATTCCTGATGCTGAAGATTATTTCTATTATTTCAAAAAAGATTATTTAGGTAAGGCGGTTTTGTTAGGTTTAATGACTGCTGGTATTTCAATTGTGGCGTTATTGCTTTGTGGTTTGCCCATGATTTATGCGGCAATACCTATTAATTTTATTCCGCTGTTTTTTGCTTTCAATCCAGAGTTAACTGCTCAAGAAATCATAAAAGCAAGTTTTAAACTTGGTACAAAAAAGTGGTTTCTTGCTTTCGGTTTAATGTTTATCTCCGGTATTTTAGCTCAATTTGTAGGGATGATGCTTTGTTTTGTGGGGATTTTCTTTACTGCATCTTTTAGTTTGATACCACAATATTTTATATATAAAAAGACCATTGGGTTTGAAGGAAATTTAGCAAAGGAAACTGTTGGGGGTGATGCAAATGAAAACCTTTTTTTGAAATAAATTTTTAATGAATGATTTGAAAGTATTTCAGGATTTTAACACGAAAAAATTTCAAATAAAAAAAATCAACTACTTTTGCATCCAATAAATTATTGATCTATGGCGAAGAATTTAGTGATAGTTGAGTCACCTGCGAAAGCAAAAACCATTGAAAAATTTCTAGGAAAAGACTACAAGGTAGAGTCCAGTTTTGGTCATATAGCCGATTTGCCTACCAAGGAGTTGGGGGTTGATGTAGATGGAGATTTTCAACCTAAATATATTGTTAGTAAAGACAAAAAGGATGTTGTTAGAAAGTTGAAAAACTTAGCTGATAAATCTGAAATGGTTTGGCTAGCGAGTGATGAGGACCGTGAAGGAGAAGCGATAGCTTGGCACTTAGCGGAAGAACTTAAGCTGGATAAAAATAAAACAAAACGTATTGTTTTTCACGAAATCACTAAGAATGCCATTTTAAAAGCGATAGAAAATCCACGCGGGATCAATTATGATTTGGTGAATGCGCAACAAGCCAGAAGGGTTTTAGACCGATTGGTAGGTTATGAACTTTCGCCGGTATTATGGAGAAAAGTAAAAGGTGGTCTTTCTGCCGGGCGTGTACAATCGGTTTCAGTACGATTGATTGTAGAGCGCGAACGGGAAATTCAAGATTTTGAAACTACCGCCAGCTATCGTATTGATGCTGAATTTTCTACCGAAGAGGGGAAATCGTTTAAAGCAAAAATCCCTAAGAATTTTGATACGAGAGAAGAAGCAGAAGAGTTTCTTCAACAAAATATAGGAGCTAATTTTAAAGTCGCAGATTTAACTAAAAAACCTGCTAAGAAAACTCCAGCGCCACCATTTACTACGTCTACGCTTCAGCAGGAAGCCGCCAGAAAATTATATTTCTCGGTAAGTAAAACCATGACCATGGCGCAACGACTATATGAGGCCGGTCATATTACTTATATGAGAACTGATAGTGTAAATCTATCAAATGAAGCTAAAAAAGGAGCTGCAGGAGAAATTTCTTCGGCTTATGGAGAAAAATACTTAAAGCCTAGAAATTATAAAGGGAAGTCTAAAGGAGCGCAAGAAGCTCACGAAGCAATTAGGCCTACCCATTTTGAAAACCATACGGTAAATGTAGAGCGAGATCAGCAACGTTTGTATGAATTAATTTGGAAGCGTGCAATTGCCTCGCAAATGAGTGATGCTCAATTAGAGCGAACCAACGTGAAGATTGAAGCTGATAATCACGATAAACAGTTTACAGCGAACGGAGAGATTTTAAAATTTGATGGTTTCTTAAAAGTTTATCTAGAAGGAACCGATGACGAAGAAGAAGAGCAAGCAGGATTGTTGCCTGCAATGAAGGTGAATGATTCGCTTGAAAATAACTACATCACCGCAACGGAGCGTTTTACCAGACCGCCTTCTAGGTATACTGAAGCTTCTTTGGTTAAAAAGTTAGAGGAATTGGGGATAGGAAGACCTTCCACCTATGCGCCAACCATTTCCACTATTCAAAATAGAAAATATATAGAGAAAGGTTCAATTGATGGTCAAGAACGTAACTACTCAAAATTTACTTTAAAGAAGGATAAAGTTTCAGAAAAAACATTGACCGAAATGGTCGGTTCAGATAAAGGGAAGCTGATACCAACCGATGTGGGAATGGTGGTGAATGATTTCTTGGTTCAGCATTTTAAAAATATCTTAGATTATAACTTTACGGCAAAAGTAGAGCAGGATTTTGATGATATTGCTGAAGGTAATGAGAAATGGACCGAAATGATGAATGAGTTCTACAAAGAGTTTCATCCTACGGTGCAAGATGTAGCAGAAAATGCCGAACGTGAAGTAGGGGAGCGTGTGCTGGGTAAAGACCCTAAAACCGGAAAACCGGTAAGTGCGCGTTTGGGTAAATTTGGTCCGATGGTTCAAATAGGTTCTGTGGAAGATGAAGAAAAACCTCAGTTTGCCAGTTTAGGTCCAGATCAAACCCTAAATTCTATAACTTTTGAAGAAGCTTTAGATTTGTTTCAGCTTCCAAAAGAAATAGGAGAATATAAAGGAGAGAAAGTTGAGGTGAATAATGGTCGCTATGGTCCTTATGTGAAATTTGGAAAAAAATATGTTTCCTTAGAAAAAGGAGAAGACCCGTTAGATGTTTCTTACGATAGGGCTTTAGAGCTGATTAAAGAAAAAGAAAAAGCAGACGCTCCTATTTATAATCACGAAGGAAAAGACGTGCAAAAAGGGGTTGGTAGATTTGGTCCTTATTTAAAATGGGACGGAATGTTTATTAACGTTAGTAAGAAATACGATTTTGATAATCTTTCTGAAGATGATATCGTTGAATTGATTGAAGATAAGAAAAAGAAAGAGAAAGAGAAATTAATTCATCATTGGGAAGATGAAGGAATTAAAGTGGAAAAAGCACGTTGGGGTAGAAGTAAGATTACCAAAGGAAGGACTAAAATAGAATTGCCTAAGACGGTAGATGCTGCTAAGCTTACTTTAGAAGAGGTGAAAAAGCTTATCGAGAAAAAAGCTCCTAAAAAGAAAACCGCTAAAAAAAGCACCAAGAAAAAAACCACAGCAAAAAAGAAAACTACCAAAAAATAATCGTGCATGAGTTTTGAGTTTCTGCGTCCTGTAGATAGCAATTTGGTTGAAAAAGCCGCGTCGCTTCATAAATCTGCACTTGGAAATCAAATTTTATTTCATTCTGAAGAAGGAATGCCTGATTTGTCGAATGTGAAAATGGCAATCGTGGGAGTGATTGAAGATAGAAGAAGTCAGCATCCACAAGACATCCCTTTTCATTACAATCAAGTGCGGGAAGAGTTTTACCAACTTTACTCCGGTAATTGGAATGAGCAAATTGCCGATTTAGGAGATATTTATCCTGGAGAAAGTGTTGATGATACATATTTTCTGCTAAAGTCTATTACCGAAGATTTACTTAATAGAAGTATAATACCCATTATTTTAGGCGGGAGTCAAGATTTAGCCTATGCGCAGTATCGTGCTTACGATGATTACGGACAAATGGTGAATTTGGTAAACGTAGATGCGAAATTTGATTTAGGAGATACTGAGCAGGAATTATGCAATAAGTCCTATGTGGGGAAAATGGTAGTGAATGAGCCTTACAATTTATTTAATTATGCGAATATTGGCTATCAGACCTATTTTAATCCGCAGGAAGAAATAAACTTAATAGAAAAACTTTTTTTTGAGGCTTATCGTTTAGGAGATATTTCTTCTGATATTACACTCTCAGAACCCGTTATGCGGGATGCAAATATAGTGAGCCTTGATGTTTCCTCTGTGGCAATGCCTGGTGTTAATCCTGCTATGCCTAATGGCTTTAATGGAAAAGAAATATGTGCGCTGGCTCGTTATGCCGGAATAAGTGATAAAGTAAGTTCCTTTGGGGTTTATGAAATTCAGGATTTGCATATCTCTAAAAATAGTGCTATGTTGGTATCCCAAATTTTATGGTACTTTATTGAAGGCGTTAATTTTCGTAAAAAAGAATACAATAATTCGTTCTTAAAAGAGTTTACAAAGTTTACGGTTCCATTGCAAGATGAAACACTTGTTTTTTATCGAAGTGAATTATCGGGAAGATGGTGGGTTGAAATACCAAATTCAAAAAGTTTTAACAATAAATTAAATAAACAATCGTTATTGTCATGTAGCCATCAGGATTATCTGGATGCTTGCAATCATTTAATTCCAGAAAGATGGTACAAGGCTTGCAGAAAAAATGAAATTTAATTTTGTGATTTTATTAAGTCTATTTTATAAATATTTTTCTTAAAAAATTGTTTTTTAGGAAATAAATAAATAGGTTTACGCCCTTAAATTTAAGATCACCCTTAACCTAAATGTTATGAAGAAAGTATTTTTAATTATTGCAGTAGCTTCTTTTTTGGCTAGTTGTAATAGTGGTAATCAAGGTCAACTGGTAGGTGCCCGAGGTAAAAAGTGGCATCCGGTGAAGCCTTACGGGATGACCGAAGTGCCTGGAGGATCGTTCATTATGGGGAAGTCTGATGATGATATTGCTGGTCTTGATAATGCTCCTACAAAAACTGTAACGGTGAATTCTTTCTATATGGATGAAACCGAGATTACGAATGCCGAATATCGTCAGTTTGTTCAGTGGGTTAGAGATTCTATCGTAAGACAGAAATTAGCAGAAGCAGCCGAGCTTGGAGGCGGTGGCGGTGCCCAAGGAAATAATGGAGGTAAATCTGGTTCTATCGATGATTATGCTTTTAAAGGAGCGAATCAGAATGGAGGTAGACGTAATAATGGTACAGGGCAAACTACTGAGACTCCTTATCAACAATATTCAATTCACTACGATCCAACTAACCAAAGATTAAATTGGGATCCAGAAATTTTATGGGCAACAGCAGATTATCCTGATCAATATTATGTTGAGGTAATGGATGAAATTTATCTTCCACCAAGTCAATCATATAACGGTCAGCGTCTAATGGATGTAACTAAATTTGTGTATAGTTACAAGACAATGGATATTGAAGCTGCGGCAAGAGATAAAGGGAATCGTGAAAAATATATTCAAGAAGAAAAAGTACCTGTTTATCCAGATACTACAGTATGGATAAAAGACTTTAATTATTCTTATAATGAGCCTATGCACAATGATTACTTTTGGCATGCGGCCTATGATGATTATCCGGTAGTTGGGGTGACTTGGACACAAGCTAAAGCTTTTTGTGATTGGAGAACTCAATTTCATAATGGTTACAGAAAATCTAAAGGATTGCATAATGTAAATACTTACCGTTTACCTTCTGAGGCAGAATGGGAATATGCAGCAAGAGGAGGTTTGGAGTCTGCAACTTATCCTTGGGGTGGTCCTTATGCTAAAAATGATAGAGGTTGTTTCTTGGCAAATTTTAAACCTTTGAGAGGTGATTACGCTGCAGATCAATCTTTATACACAGTAGAAGCAGATTCTTATGAGCCTAACGATTATAATTTATACAATATGGCAGGAAACGTTTCAGAATGGGTTAACTCTTCTTACGATCCTTCGTCATACGAATTTTATTCTTCTATGAACCCTACGGTAAACGATCCTAAGAATCGTCGTAAGGTAGTGAGGGGAGGTTCTTGGAAAGATGTTTCCTACTTCCTTCAGGTAAGTTCTAGAGATTATGAATATCAAGATTCAGCTAGAAGTTACATTGGTTTTAGAACCGTTCAAGATTATCTAGGTGAAGATATAGATCTTAACCAGCCTCCACGATAGTCAAAATAAACTTGAGAACCTTAATTTTTAATATTTTACTAAACTTAACTTAAACAACTAAAACTTTAATTATGGCAAAGTCTAAAAAAGGAAAAAAAATAATGAATATGGTATACGGTCTTGGAGCGGCCGTAGTAATTTTAGGTGCATTATTCAAAATTATGCACTGGCCAGGAGGTAATGGGATGCTTATTGCAGGATTGGTAACAGAGGCTTTGGTATTTACTATTTCAGCTTTCGAATCTGTAGATGATGAATACGATTGGTCTTTGGTTTATCCTGAATTAGCAGGAGGAGCTGGAAGTCCTATGAATGTGGCTCAAAAAGGAGATGTAAAAGAAGCGGAAGTATCTTTATCTAAAAAATTAGATGAGATGTTGAAAGAAGCTAAAATTGATGGAGCTTTAATGAACAGTCTTGGAGAAAGCATTAAAAACTTTGAAGGAGCAGCAAAAGGAATTGCCCCAACTACTGATGCAATGGCTTCTCAAAAGAAATACAGTGAAGAAATGACCTTGGCAGCTTCTCAAATGGAGTCTTTAAATAATCTATATAAAGCTCAAGTTGAGTCTGCAAGTAAACAAGCTGAAGTTAATCAGGCAGTAGCAGATAATGCTGTGAAATTAAAAGCTGAAATGGAGTCGTTAACTACAAACTTATCTTCATTAAATAATGTTTACGGAGGTATGTTAACCGCAATGAGACCTCAAGCCTAATTAATAATTAAAAACAATTACTACACATGGCAGGAGGAAAACAAACCCCAAGACAGAAAATGATTAACTTGATGTATTTGGTGTTCATCGCGATGATGGCATTAAATATGTCGAAGGAAGTGCTTACTGCATTTGGTTTAATAAACGAAAGTTTAACAGAAGCTAATCAAAATGCAGAGCAGAGAAATACGGCTTTTATGGCAGGTTTGGCAGCTAAAGCAAATGAGCAGCCAAAACAATATAAGCCTTTACAGGAAAAAGCTCAAAAAATCCAGAAGGTTTCTTCAGATTTGAATAACTATATTGCTCAGTTAAAAGAGGGAGCTTTAGCAACAGAAAAAGATCCTAAGGATTATGAAGCAATGGATAAAGCTAATTACTTTAATGAGCGGTTTTACCAAAGTAAAGTAACTAAAGATGGTGAGGATTTTGTCGCTCAAGTCGATAAGTACCGAAACCAAATGACTGCTTTAATAGGTGAAAATTATCCTGATATAACTAAAGAGGTAAAGAGTAAATTCTCTACAGAAAAAGTTGAAGATAATGAAGGGGTGAAGAAAGAATGGATCTATTATAACTTCGTAGGTTTCCCTTTAATTGCATCGATCACAAAGTTGACTCAAATGCAAAACGATATCAAAACTATCGAAAACGAAGTGCTTTCTAAAATGTTACAAGGAGAGCAAGCCAGTCAATTATCTATGAGTAATTACGAGGCAATCGTTATTCCAGATAAAACAGCTTTCTTTAGTGGTGAAAACTTTAAAGGAAAGGTTGTATTAGGTCGTTTTGATAACTCTTTAAGTTTTGATAAAGTAGTTATTAATAAAAAGGAAATTGATAATCCTGGTACAGGAACTGTTAACCTTGATTTTCCTGCTGGGAATATTGGAGAGCAAAAAATACAAGGAACACTTCAATTTAAAGAAGGGGATTCTATTGTAGACCTTCCATTTACCACTTCTTACGCAGTAATTCCTAAACCAAATTCAGCTGTAATATCTGCAGATAAAATGAATGTAGTTTACCGTGGTGTTAAAAACCCAATGACTATTTCTATTCCTGGAGTGCCATCTGTAACTGCAAATGCACCTGGTTTATCTCAAAGTGGAGGAGCTGGTAGTTATGTAATGGATGTTACTAATGTAAAATCTAGAGAAGTTACTATTAATGTTTCAGGGAAGCTTCCTACAGGAGAAACTGTTTCAGATAGTAAGAAGTTTAGAATTAAAGAGATCCCAAGACCAGTTGGTGTGATTGGAGCTAAAGATGGTTCAGGTGGAATTATAAGAATGAACAGAAACCAAGTAGAAATTAGTCCTGTTTCAGCTACCTTACCAGATTTTGATTTCGATTTAAATTTAACTGTAAGTGGATTTAAATTCCAAGTAATTGGTCAGCCTGTAATTCAAGTGAGTGGAACCCGTTTAAATGGTTCTGCAAAATCTGCTTTAGCAGGAGCTAAAAGAGGTGCTACCGTTCAAATTTTCGACATCCAAGCAAAAATAGCTGGTAATGGTTCGTATAAATTACCAAAAGTAGCCCCACTTGTTATTGAATTAACTAATTAAGATTAAAAAATTAAACGATGAAAAGGAGTTGTTTTATAGCATTATTAATATTTTCTACCATTTATTCTTATGGACAGGTTAATATTCTTAATGCAGGTAAGCCTGATGAAATTGGGAAAATAAGTGAAGCTGCTACGCAAGCTAATAATGATGACGAACCACTACCCTATGGATATGTTGGAGAACGTGATATTTTATGGGCAAAAACAACTTGGGAAGAGATAGATCTAGATCAACGGGTTAATTTTCCTTTGCTTTATCCTATAGACAAAGTAAGTAGTGAAAGAAAAGCACTATTTGATCTTTTAGTGGAAGCAGTTACCGAAGACGGCATTAAAGCCTATAGAGATTCTTATTTCAATCAGGAAATGACTACTGAAGAAATTAACCTTAACTTAAAGGCTAAAGAATTAAGTAATGCTGGATTGGAAGCTCAAAATGCAGGTGAAGAAGTGCAAGATTGGATGTATAATATTGCAGAAACTACTGCAGCTCAAGTTCAAGCATATAGAATTAGAGGATATTGGTATTTTGATAAACGTCAAGGTGAATTAAAATATCGTTTACTTGCTATTGCACCAATTGTTTATTCAGCTCAGAACTTATTGCAAAAGCAAGAAAATCCTGATATTGAAGTTCAGGGAGTAGAATTATTTTGGGTTTTTTATCCCCAAATAAGAAATAAGCTTCACCGACATTATGTGTTTAATGGTAAGAATTCTGCTAATCCAATTACTTTTGATTATCTTTTAAATGCTAGACGCTTTGATGCAACTATTTATAAAGAAGATAATGTACAAGGTGATAGAGCTGTAGATGATTACATTGTAGATAACTCCTTAATGCAATTGTTAGAATCCCAAAGAATCAAAGAATCTATAAGAAACTTTGAATCTGATATGTGGAATTACTAATTATTGTTTCATCAAAATAATACAAACGCCCTTGAAAAAGGGCGTTTTTTTATAGCCAAAATTATGAACGTAGATTATATTATTGTTGGATTCGGTTTAAGCGGATTATGTTTAGCTGAAAAGCTTGGAAGAGAGCATAAAACTTTTGTGGTTTATGATAATCAGTCACAAGACGCTTCTCTAGTGGCAGGAGGTATTTTTAACCCCGTAATTTTAAAGCGCTTTACATTAGCTTGGAATGCTCAAGAACAAGCGCCTCTTGCAAAAGATTTTTATACTGAATTAGAGCAATATTTGGGAGTAAAACTGGTAAAAGCTTTGCCAATTTTACGACGTTTTAATTCCGTAGAAGAACAGAATAATTGGTTTGATGCTGCTGATAAAACTTTTTTGGAAGACTATCTAAATACTTCATTAATTAAAGAGGTAGAAGGCGTGAACTCTTCTTATTCTTTTGGGAAAGTCGTAGGAACAGGAATTCTTGATACAAATCGATTAGTTGCTGCTTATAAAGAGAAATTACTAAATGAAAATTTACTAGTTGAAAAGTCTTTTGATTATGATGAATTATCAATGGATTCTTCTAAAGTAAATTATAAAGAAATCACTGCAAAACAGATTGTATTTTGTGAAGGATTTGGATTAAAGCAAAATCCGTATTTTGATCATTTACAATTAGTGGGAAACAAAGGAGAGTATATAACCATTAAATGTGATGGTTTAGAATTAAAAGATTGTATGCTCAAATTTTCATTTTTTGTTATTCCTTTAGGCGATCAGTTTTTTAAGGTTGGTGCTACTTATAATAGGGATTTTCAGGATAGGTATGCTACTTCTGAAGCTAAAGAAGAAATTGTTTCAAAATTAGAAAAAGTATTAAGCGTTCCTTTTGAAGTTGTCAAACAAGAAGCCGGAGTGAGGCCTACAACTAAAGATAGACGTCCACTTTTAGGTCAACATCCAACCTATAAAAATATTTATGTAAATAATGGTTTTGGAAGCCGCGGAATAATTATGGCTCCATCCGCAGCCAATTGGATGTTTAATTTTATAGAAAAGGGAATAGAATTGCCAAAAGAAGTAGATATTAAACGTTTCTATTAATCTTTTCCTTTATAGCTGAAGAAAAAGTTTATCCAAATATTTCTGGATAAACGCATAATTAATGGCATTGCTAAAATGAGTACAGCAACAATAGAAATAAATGAACCTAGCAAACCGGCTCCTAGAAATACGTGTGCAATTATAAAAGTTGCTACTGCAAAAGCGACTCCAACCCCATAACTCACGTACATAGCACCGTAGAAAAAAGAAGGCTCGATTTTATATTTTGTCCCACAATGGCTACAATGCTCGTGCATATCGTGAATGCTGGATAGCTTATATGGATTACTTTCTTTGTACATGCTTTCTTCTTGACATACAGGACAAGTACCTGTAAAAATGCTATAAAGTTTAGTTCCTTTTAATAAGCCCATTTCATAATTTTTATACCAATACAAATTTAAGCATCTTTGCACAATATAAAGGTAATTAAAGTCACATATGCTAAATATTCATAATCTATCTATTTCCTTTCAAGGAGAATTTTTGTTTGAAGAGATTACTTATCGTTTAGGTGCGGGGGATCGCATTGGTTTGGTAGGTAAAAATGGAGCCGGGAAATCTACCATGCTAAAAATATTGGCGGGTGAATTAGAACCAGATACGGGACAAATTGCCCGTGAGAAAAACTTAAGTATAGGTTTTTTGAAACAGGATATAGATTTTGTAGAAGGAAGAACGGTTTTGGAAGAAGCTTATGAAGCTTTTGAAAAGATTAAAAAGTTAGAAAAAGAACTAGCTGAAATTAATCAGCAATTGGCTGAAAGAACCGATTATGAAAGTGAATCTTATCATCAATTAATGATAGATTTAAATGAGGTTCAGCATCAATATGAAATATTGGGAGGTTATAATTACCAAGGGGAAACAGAACGAATTCTACAAGGCTTAGGTTTTAAAAGAGAAGATTTTGATAAGCTCACCGATACTTTTTCAGGAGGCTGGCGTATGCGAATAGAGTTGGCTAAACTTTTGCTTCAAAATAACGATGTATTATTGTTGGATGAGCCTACTAACCACTTAGATATTGAAAGTATAATTTGGCTAGAAGGTTTTCTTAAAAACTATTCCGGTTCTGTAGTGATTGTCTCTCACGATAAGATGTTTTTAGATAATGTAACCAATCGTACCATCGAGATTTCTTTGGGTAAAATCTACGATTATAACAAAGCTTACTCTAAATATTTAGTCTTGCGTCAAGAGCGAAGGGAGCAACAATTAGCTGCGCAGAAAAATCAACAAAAAGAAATTGAGCATACAGAAAAGCTTATTGAGAAGTTTAGGGCAAAAGCTAACAAAGCTTCTATGGCCCAATCCCTTATTAAGAAACTAGATAAAATAGATAGGATAGAAGTAGATGAAGTTGATAAATCGGTAATGACATTAAATTTTCCGGTATCAGTAAATCCAGGTAAAGTTGTTATTGAAGCAGAAAAACTATCTAAATCTTATGGTGATAAGAAAGTACTTCGAGAAGTAGATTTAATGATTGAGCGCAATACCAAAACTGCTTTTGTAGGTCAAAACGGACAAGGAAAATCTACCTTGGCGAAAATTATTGTGGGGGGAATCTCCCATCAAGGACATTTAAAGTTAGGACACAATGTACAGATTGCTTATTTCGCCCAAAATCAAGCCGAATACTTAGATGGAAACAAAACCGTGCATCAAACGATGATTGATGCCGCTAATGAAACTAACAGGACAAAAGTACGTGATATATTAGGAGCTTTTCTATTCCGTGGGGAAGAAGTAGATAAGTATGTAAAAGTGCTTTCTGGAGGTGAAAGAAATCGCTTGGCACTTGCAAAACTGCTCTTGCAACCATTTAATGTACTGGTGATGGATGAGCCTACAAACCATCTCGATATACAGTCAAAAAATGTATTAAAAGATGCGCTGGCCAATTTTGAGGGTACTTTAATTTTGGTATCTCACGACCGTGACTTTCTTCAAGGATTAACTAAAAAAGTTTATGAGTTCAAAGATCATCAAATAAAAGAGTTTTTAGGTGATATAGATTACTACTTAAAAGAACGTAGTATCGAAGATTTACGGGATGCAGAAAAGAAAACCGTCGTTAAGGAACAAAAGAAAGAACCAGCTAAGTCTAAAAACTCTTATAAAGACCAAAAGAAAATTAAAGCGTTAAAAAATAAGCTAAGCAATATTGAAACAAAAATTAGCAAGCTAGAAAAAGAGATTAAAGAAATTGATGTGGAGTTGGAGGTGAATTATGATAAAACCGTTGCCGATCCTGAGTTTTTCGATCAATACCAGGCCAAAAAGAAATCCTTAAGTGCCTTGATGGAAGATTGGGAAGATATTCAGCTTCAGTTTGAAGAATATAACGAATAAGATTATGCTTGAACATTTTTTTCAATGCCCTTATTGTTGGGAAGAGGTTTCAATGTTATTAGACCCTTCTCAAAATCAGACTTATATAGAAGATTGTGAAGTCTGCTGCAATCCAATTAAGGTAAGTGTGAGTTTTGAAAATGGTGAATTGATTTCTTTTCAAGCAGAAAATATAGAACAATAAAAAAGGATGCAATGGCATCCTTTTCAAAATCTATCAAAATTAAACTTACCTTCTAAATAGTCTGGAAATTAGTGAAATCACTAAGAGGACTATGAAAATGTAAAAAATGATTTTGGCAATATCAGCCGCTCCTTCTGCAATTCCGCCAAAACCGAAAACTGCAGCTACTAAAGCGATGATTAAGAAAATTACAATCCATCGTATCATAATAATTAATTTTTAGTGGTTAGTATTGATTTGTTGTTGAAAGTTGAAAACCCCTGCTTTACCTGATAATAAAAAGAAAGGTTTTTGTTATTCTTTTTAATACAAGACAGTAGTAGGGTTTTTAAGTTTGTATAATGTACTTCTACAATTCTTGTGTTAGCTACTAAAATTTTATCATCAGTCACATATGGATTGGTATGACTAAATTGCAAAAAAGCAATTTTTCTTTGATAGTCAATCACTACATTTTCTGCTTTAAAGTGGTTTTTGATTAAAAAACAATAAAGCTTGTCTGAAGTTCTCTTTATAGAAGAACTTTCCAATGGGAGAGAATTTCTTATTTCAGAAATCATCTCACTTTCATAATAAAATTCTTTTACCTTCACTTTTTTTGTTTAAAGGTAAATTTAAAAGAATTATTAGTCAATCGGTGAACGCTAGTTTGGCTTTAATTTAACGTGGAGAATTTGTAATTCTTAAAAAAATTAAGAATTATTTTGTTTTTCGGGGTTAATAATGCCTTTTCTATATTGATTTGGTGTTATTTTATACTTTTCTTTGAATACTTTTGAAAAGTAGCTTGGGTTTGTTAATCCTATTCTTTCTGTAATGGCACCAATACTCAAGTCTGTATTCAATAGTAGATCTTTAGCTTTTTCCAAGCGTAAGGCTTGAATATAGTTATTAACCGTATCCTTATATAAGTATTTAAAACCTTCTTGTAATTTGTTAATATTCATCCCGATCTTATCAGCTAATTCTTGTACCGTATAGGTTACAGAAAGGTCATCGGTAATTCGTTGAGTAATATCTACAATCTTATCAATTTCCTGTTTTCTGATTACCGACTGATTCTTACTGATTTTTAAGTCGTCTGCATACTGGTCTATTTGTACACAAAGCATATTAAGGGCTTGGGATTCAAGCTTGAGAGCTCTTAAGAAGTCTGAAAATAAATCGGTATTCATTTCAGAAATTATATCGGCGGTTTGAAGACTGTAATTACCCTGATAATAAAATAGCTTTTTAGCGTCAACATCTTGAAGTAAAGGCTTTAGGGGATGATCAAATTTAGATAAACTACAATGATAATAGTTGGCAAATTCTTGCCTGTTAATTTCCAAGCTATTGATATGTACTTTTATGTTAGCCTCAAAATGGAGTATATGTCCATTAAAATCGCTACTGGCCACCAATACGTTTTGATAGGTCTCAATAGTATTGGCTTGCTCAAGTTCCTCAAAACAATGTTTCATAGAGCCTTCACTACAAAAAATAAATTTTAAAGGGTGAACTTGGCTTAAGGAGAAATGAATTTGTAGGTCTTCCTTAAAAGAACAATTGTATTCTATTACCCCGAGTCCTTTACCAAAATTGATACCTCTTATAAAGCCATTGCCAAATTCTTTGGGTATTTCTAAAATAAATTCATCACAATGTTCTATAATACCACAGGAAAACTCCTTAGATAAATCTAAAATTACGTCTTTTAATGGCAATGATTTTACGTAAAGGTCTTTCATCGATGTATTTAAGGTATTTATTATTTGAAATGAGTTAATAGGTTGTCTACTTTCTTATGAAATTTGATAACTAAATTACATAATTTTTAATAAACTCAAACTAAACTCCATTAATGAAAATAGCTGTTATCGGTTTTAGCGGATTTCCCGTCCTTCCCAAGGCTAATAATTATTTACAAGAATATACCTATCATTTAATTAAAGGCTTGGTCGATTTGGGTTATGAGGTGACTTATTTTGGGTTATACGGTTCTAAGCTGCCTTGTGAGGTTTATCCCTTAAATTTAAATTCTATAGATTGGAGCTATGATGAAAATGTTTCTGACGGTTTCAAACAATTTGGAGAAGAACAACATAGTTATTTTGAAATCTTTAAATATTTACAAGAAACAGATTTTGATTTGGTACATAATATCTCTCAAAATCAAATCCCGGTCTTTACAGCTCAGTTTTTAGAAATACCAACAATAACTACTTTATTTAAAAGACCTCAGGGATTATTACAAAGCGCACTTAAGCTAAATCAAACCTCCAATAACTTTTATATAGCTATTGATCATGCGATAGCTAATGCCTGTACAGGGCATAGTAAAATTGATGATATTATTTACTGTGGAATTGATTATAATGCTTGGTCTTTTAATCTTAAGCCGCAAAGTAATACCCTATTTTTTGCGGGTGATATTGTTGCTGAAAATCATATTGAAAATATAATTGAAGCCGCAGAGGACGGAGGCTTTCAACTAGCTGTCTATGGTGATGTTATAAATAGCGATTATCATGAGAAAGTAGTGGTTCCTAAGGTAAACGATAAAATTAAAGTTTATACGTCTTTAAAAGAAAACAATTATAAGCAATGCTTGCAGAATGCAAGCTTAGCAGTTATTACTAAAAAAATATTTATGTCTTCCAGCTATTTAGTTTTAGAAGCATTTAGCTGTGGAACTCCGGTGGTGATAATTTCAGATAACCTGAATACGGACTACCTGCCTAATAGCTGTAGTATTCAAGTGAACACTTCAGATCCGCAGGAATTGAGGAGAGCTTTCGTGAATGCTGCCAGCAAATCAAGAAAAACTTGTCGGGAGTATGTGATGGAAAAATTTGATTATAAAAAAATGATTGAAAGCTATATTGATTTCTATAACAGGGTTTTATATTGAGTTTATGTTTCTAATCTGAAGATAGAGAAATAAATCTAAAATTTTATTTGGTTAGTATCATTTAAATGCCTTATATTTGCAGTCGAAATCGCGGGATAGAGCAGTAGGTAGCTCGTCGGGCTCATAACCCGAAGGTCACAGGTTCGAGTCCTGTTCCCGCTACTAGCAATGACAAGGCTTTACAGAAATGTAAGGCCTTTTTTTATGGACTGGGTACAACATAGGTACAACATTTTTGGAAAGCCAAATTTGAATAGAAAATAATGTTAATTAACATTATTTGGGGATATTTCCTATCTCATTCGAAGTGTAACTTAGTAATTTGAAGGATTTGTATAATTCTCTATTTCATTAAATAGCTTATTAAAAAACAATGTTCTAATTCTTCAGTATAAGATCTTGGTAATTTTTTAATTGAAATTATTATCAAATTATGTGATAAACCTTTTGAAATCTGTTCCTATTCTTTTTGCACAATCTGTGCATTGATTTTTTTTTATCTTTGTAGTGTGAAAA
>CETB01025105.1_pt1 | contig 161650 bp, 145 predicted proteins | sample 356381 | NCBI WGS metagenome assembly CETB01 (sample SAMEA2622545, study PRJEB7988) | marine metagenome | biome: marine biome (ENVO:00000447); feature: deep chlorophyll maximum layer (ENVO:xxxxxxxx); material: "saline water (ENVO:00002010), including plankton (ENVO:xxxxxxxx)" | depth 155 m | reverse complement strand
GGCTCCCAATACTATGGCGTCTGGTCGTTACTGCCTAAGCCTTTGTTAAGCATAGATATTAATTCTTCAACGTCAATTAACGCGCACATTTTTTCTTTAACCATCCCTGCTAACCAGGGACGCTTACCTGTGGACTCGCGCCATTTAACATCATCGGTAGTCAAATTGACTGTATTTACAAGCTTTTCGCTTGCTAATCCCCACGCACTCTCTCCTAACATTATAAGATATCGGTAGTTAAGTGATTGTGCGAGGTTTTCGTCATATTTTTCCGGCATTACCCATTTTGCAGAGTCAACAACACTTAGTTTAGACTCTCTGTGCAACATTACACCCATAAACCAGTCAGGTTTTCCAAATAAAGGGCCTATTTTTTCAATTTGGTGTATACCACCTAGCGATGTTAATGGCACCGCTAGTGTTAATCCCGCCACCTCAAAGAATAGCGCCTGAAAGCGAAAGCCGAGAGTATCCTTTAGTGGAACTTTTGATATTGGACTTCGACCTAATACCTCGTCTTGTTCTTGCGCTGCTGAAGTTTCAGCGTAAAACTGTTGCTGTTTACCATCAACCGTCTCGACTTTTTGCGTTTCAATTAACGATGTAACCTTTTCCGCTATCGCCTCCTGCTCACTCGTTGGAGGCTCACTTTTTTCAACGGTTGAAACAAGCGCTGATTCAGCCATCTGCTGAGAAGCCTGCTCAAGCAATTTTGCCGTGCGCGCAGTCACATCTTCAGGTGTTTCTGGCTCTTTAAGAAGGCTATCTAAGTATGCCTCCATTACTTCTTCACGGGCAAATGGCGATTGCTTGCTCATGCTTTTGTTATTTCTCCAATACGGCTAACAGTTTCTCGTAGGCATTTACACCTCTCGTCTTTGGATACGCAGCAGAGATCGGAAGCTGTACCAAACTTGCATCTCTAAAGTGCGTATCAACCGGAATCACACCTTCCCAGACGCGCTCCCCGTAATCGCTCATTAATCGTTTTCTTGACGCCAACGCGGCGTTTGTACGCTTATCAAACATAGTTGGAATAATCAGGGTGTCAAAGGACTTATTTAACGAACGCCCCATGATTTCCATAGTACGGATCATCCTATCCAAACCTTTAAGTGCTAAATACTCTGTCTGAGTCGGCACAATCACTTTATCGCATGCCGCTAGTGCATTTACCATCAGCACCCCTAAAACCGGAGGACAGTCGATAATAGCAACGTCGAATTCACCGGATATTGTAGCGAGTGCTTTTTTCAACACTAAGCCCATACCCTGTTCGCTTCCCATGGTTCTGTCTAGCGTCGCTAGAGCCATAGTCGCTGGTAGCACATACAAATTATCAAGCTTTGTAGGGCAAAGACAATCCATTACGTTATCGGCAGAAATCTCATTAGACTTAATAAAAATGTCGTAAACTGAATGACTTGTCGCCTCAGCATCAATACCAAAGTAATAGCTCAGCGATGCGTGTGGATCAGTATCAATCATAAGCACTCGCTTGCCCTTTTGAGCCAGCAAGCCGCCAAGGCTGACGGTTGTAGTGGTCTTACCTACCCCGCCTTTTTGATTTGCTACCGTCCACACTTTCATAATTGCTGTTCCATTACTATTCAAACTGCTATCGCATTTCGGTTTGAACGCAACTGCTCATATCATCGATACTAATATTCTTACTCGATATGTTGGCCGCGGCGACAGCTTGAGGCATACCGTAAACTACACAGGAGTCTTGGTCTTGCGCCCAAATAGTCGCACCTTTATCTTTAAGTAGTCGACAGCCTTCCCTACCGTCAGCACCCATACCCGTTAGTATGACTCCTAATACATCTCCACCATAGGCTCTAGCTAACGAGCTAAACGTAAGGTCTACACTTGGCTTGTAGTTCACTTTATCTGCCTGGCTTGCATCTACAATCGATATCCGCTTGTTGCTTCCGATAGGCTCAATAAGCATTTGCTTGCCCCCGGGTGCGAGGTAAGCATGTCCAGGCTTCAAAATATCGCCTTGCTCAGCTTCCTTTACAGCAATCTTGCAATTACTGTCTAAGCGCTGTGCAAATGCGGTAGTGAAGGTTCCCGGCATGTGTTGTACAAGTAAAATGGGGTACGGGAAGTCTCCGGGTAGCGGAGAAAGCACTTTTTGAAGTGCTACAGGCCCACCTGTTGATGCCCCTATTGCCAAACATTTATACTGCTTCCCTGTTGGTCTTACAGACGAAACGGTAGGCTGCTTGGCCGCGTCTTTATGACCAGAAAGTAAACCCGACGTTTTGAAAAACGCTTGTTTAGGCGCGTTATCAGGAAGTTTTCTGGACTCAATATTGCGAAAGGATGGGCGCTTCAAACCCAGTCCTCTTCGCGCTATCAACCTGACTTTAGTACAAAGTAGCCGCGAAGCATCTTTTCTGTCTTGAGCGATGTCTTCGAATTTTTTGGGTAAAAAATCTAGCGCGCCCGCTTCTAACGCGTCAAGCGTCGCTTGGGCGCCGTGATGCGTTAATGAAGAGAACATTAAAATAGGCGTAGGACGTTTATCCATAATAACCTTCACAGCCGAAATACCATCCATAACTGGCATTTCAACGTCCATGGTTATTACATCGGGTTTAAGCGCCTCGGCTTTGTCGAGTGCATCACGCCCGTTTCTCGCTTCCCCGACAACTTCAAGTTCTCTATCACCATCGAGTATTTCTCTTACTCGACGGCGATAAAAGGTCGAGTCGTCCACGACTAGGACTTTAAAGACCATGGATTATCATTCCTGTTAATTCATCGCCTTACTTGATGGGTTTACGCGCGTACCGTTTTAGCAGGCTCGGAATATCTAAAATTAGTGCAATTCCACCGTCTGACGTAATTGTAGCTCCCGCCATACCAGGCGTTCCTTGCAACAATGCATCCAACGGTTTGATAACCACTTCTTCCTGGCCTATCAGCGCGTCTACGACAAACCCGACTTGCTGTGTACCAATTTGTACTACAACAACATGCCCCTTTTCTTTATCGATATTTTTGGGGCCTCGGATTAGCCATTCGCCAAGGAAAAACAAAGGAATTGCTTTTGAACGAACTATCATTGTTAATTGGCCATCGACCGTATTGGTCTTCTTGATGTCCATATTTATTATTTCGTTCACCGCACCTAATGGTAACGCAAAGGTCTGTTTTCCTACAACAATCATTAATGTGGGTAGAATGGCTAGCGTTAGCGGAACTTTAATATCCAGTCGCGTGCCTTTTCCTAGCTGCGAATCGATATTAACCGTACCGTTAAGCTGGTTAATTTTGGTCTTAACCACGTCCATACCCACACCACGACCAGAAATATCACTAATTTCAGTTTTAGTGGAAAAGCCTGGTGCAAATATAAGATTGAACGCTTCAACATCTGACATTCGTGCTGCAGCATCCGCGTCTAATACACCACGACTAATAGCGATCTCTTTTAGCTTCTCGGCATCCATTCCCTTACCATCATCTTCGATAGTAAGAAGAATGTGGTCGCCTTCTTGAGATGCCGATAGCTGAACCGTACCCATGCGCGGTTTACCCGCTGCAGCGCGGTCATCCGGCATCTCAATACCATGGTCGACGGAGTTTCTCACCAAATGCACTAGGGGATCGGCCAGAGCTTCAACCAAGTTTTTATCTAAATCGGTTTCTTCACCGACCAGCTCTAAGGTAATTTCTTTCTTTAAGCTTCTTGCGAGGTCTCGAACAACACGAGGGAAGCGACCAAACACCTTCTTGATAGGCTGCATGCGGGTTTTCATTACCGCACCTTGCAAGTCACCCGTTACCACATCTAAGTTGGCGATAGCTTTTGACATGCTCTCGTCGTTGCTATTGATACCTAAGCTAATGAGTCTATTTCTAACCAAAACTAGCTCACCGACCATATTCATTATTTGGTCTAGGCGCTTAGTATCTACACGTACAGTGGTCTCTGCAGGAGGTGCTGCTGGGCTCGCTTTCTTATCATCTTTTTTAGGTGCTGCTTTGGGCGCAGCAGGAGCGCTTGTTTTGGCTGGCGCTGGTGTCGCTTTAGGCGCGGCTGGCGCAGCTTGTTTTGCTTTCTGAACAGCTTCTGTTGCTGCTTTATCTACAAGAGGCTCTGGCGACGTTGTCGCCGCGCCCTGCTTAGTCGGCCCCTGGCCAGAACCATGTAACTGATCAAGTAGCGCTTCGAATTCATCGTCGGTAATTTCTTCGTCACCTGCGCTGGTTGCTGATGAAGATGGCGTTGCAGATGCTGGAGCTGGCGCAGCCGCCGCTTTTTCTTCACCGCCAAATTTACCTTTTCCGTGAAGGTCGTCTAACAGTGCTTCGAACTCTTCGTCGGTAATATCATCGCTATCAGAACTCGCCGCCGGCACTGGTGACTTAGCAGGTTCGCTTTTTGCTGGTGCTGACTGCCCTGGCGCACCAGAGCCATGAAGTTCATCGAGAAGTGCCTCAAACTCATCTTCAGTTATTTCGTCAATACCACCGCTACTGTCACCCACGTCCGTCGTTGAAGGCGCAGGCTCTTCTATAACTAACTCGGGCTCTTCAGCAACCACCTCTGGCTCGGCAGCGGGCGTACTGGCGTTCTCGAATATGTTTTCATCTGGAGATTCTGGGCGGCTTAATTTGTGTAAAACGTCCACTAGATGCGCATCTGCAGGCTCCAATGGATCGCGCGCTTTTACGCGCTCGAACATTTCAACGACCACATCCGTGGCCTGCAAAATAATATCCATTAATTCAGGTGTTAGCGTTCTTTGGCCATTGCGCATTACGTCAAAAACGTTTTCGGCACCGTGACAAATTTCAACTAACTCAGTAAGAGAAAGGAAGCCCGCTCCGCCTTTTACTGTGTGATAGCCACGGAAAATTGCATTTAATAAATCCGCGTCTTCAGGATTGTTCTCAAGATCAACGAGCTGTTCTTGTAATTGTTCAAGTATCTCTCCGGCCTCAACCAAAAAGTCCTGTAATATATCCTCGTCAACATCAAACGACATGCGCCCGCTCCCCTAAAAACCTAAGCTAGACAGAAGATCATCTACATCATCTTGACCTGAAACGACATCGTCCCGTTGATCAGCATCAATGATTGGGCCTTCCGCCTCTACACCATCAACCTTATCGGCCTTAACGCTAGATGGTTTAGTGTGTTCTGTACCGTCGCGTTCCCCAAACATGGTAAGCATGTTTACAAGACTATCTTCTACCTCTTTTACAAGGTCGATAACGCGACGAATAACCTGCCCTGTTAAGTCTTGATAGCCCTGTGCCATCAAAACTTCGGTAAGCAATTGTGTAAGTTTAGCTGACTGAGCCGAACCTTCTTCCAATAATTCGTCTAAGTCTGCGCATAAAGCCTTAAATTCACCAAGTTCGATTTGGCGATTCATAAGCTTCTTCCACTCTGGCATGACCTTTTCGATCCGCTCCGACAGCATTTCTGCTATCGGCATGCTCGCCTCAACGGCATCCATAGTAGTATTAGCAGCTTTTTCAGTTTCTTCAATTACGTAGGTAAGGCGGGACTGCGCATCAGGAATGTCATCTGTAGCTAAATTTTTGATGCGGTCGTCTATTTGAAAGTTATTCAACGCGTCGTGGAGTTGACGCGTCAATTTACCTACTTCAGCAAACAACTCAACGTTTTCTTTCATTGAGACGGCTTCAAGTAGTGCGCTAGCTGAAGTCTTATCGCCTTCTTCAAGAAAGGCGACAAGTTGTTTTGCTTCCTCTAACGATATTGGAACGTTTACATTCGTTGTCATCCAGTAAACCTCATTTATCTGGTGAGCGTCTGGATCAACCTAAACGTTCGAATATTTTATCTAATTTTTCTTTTAGTGTTGCTGCTGTGAACGGCTTTACAACGTAACCATTTACACCTGCTTGCGCCGCTGCAACGATTTGCTCTTTTTTCGCTTCCGCAGTAACCATAAGCACAGGCAAATGCTTAAGCTTATCGTCTGCTCTTATAGCGCGAAGCAAATCGATGCCCTGCATACCAGGCATATTCCAATCGGTCACAACAAAGTCGAAATCGCCCTGTTGTAACATAGGTAATGCAGTGCTTCCGTCATCCGCTTCCTGGATGTTGGCAAAACCCAAATCTTTTAGCAGGTTTTTGATGATTCGTCTCATGGTAGAAAAGTCATCGACCACGAGAATTTTCATGCTTTTGTCCAAAATAGCCTCCAGTGAGGGGTTAATTGTTATTAATCTCTATTCTTCGTCAGCTTGCCACGACTTCATTCGTGATTTGAGTTTTAACATGGCTTGACTATGAATTTGACTGACTCTCGACTCACTTACATCAAGAACTTCGCCTATTTCTCTTAAGTTTAGTTCTTCATCGTAATAAAGTGAAAGTACAATCGCTTCTCGCTCAGGTAATGTCGTAATTGCATGGGCAAGCGCTTTTTGAAAAGCACCCTGCATTAAATCTTCTAACGGTGCGTCACTGCCTCTACTTTGTTCAGTAGTAATAACATCTTCCGACACACCTAAATCTTCAATACCCACTAGCTTTCCGGCATTTACTTCATTAAGCATCTGGTGATAATCCTGCAAGCTTACGTTAAGCTTGTCAGCAATATCTGAATCTCGTGCATCGCGCCCTGTCTCGCTCTCTACTTGAGATATCGCTTCCGTTATGGCGCGGCCGTTACGGTGAACAGAACGCGGGGTCCAATCACCTTTTCGTATCTCGTCGAGCATGGCACCACGAATTCGAATTCCTGCGAAGGTTTCGAAACTTGCGCCTTTAGAGCCGTCAAAGTTTCGAGCGGCCTCTAGCAACCCAATCATGCCTGATTGAATAAGGTCATCAACAAGTACGCTGGCAGGCAGTCGCGCAATCAAATGATGCGCAATTCGCTTTACCAGAGGCGCATGTCTTTCGACTAACTGCGATTTATCTGTTTGTTGTTGATAAGCGGCTGCCTTGCTGTTCAACGCTGACTTCCTACGGCTTTTTCTGCAACTAATTGTTCAATGAAAAATTCTAAGTGGCCACCGGGCTGCGCTGGAATTGGCCACGTAAGTGCTTTACTTGCCAACTTAGTTATCGCTACTGCTGCCGGAGAACCTGGAAAGGCGTCAACAATAGCCGTTTGCTTGCGCACCGCCTTGCGAATATTCTCGTCGAAGGGCACTGTCGCCACTAATTCTAGTGCAACATCGAGAAAACGCCCTGTCACTTTGCTTAATTTGCTAAATAATTCCTGACCTTCACGCACATCGCGCACCATATTGGCTACGACTTTAAAACGAAAAACACCGTGCTCGCGGTTAAGAATTTTTATTAGTGCGTAGGCATCTGTTAAAGATGTTGGCTCATCGCATACGACGACCATAATATCTTGTGAGGCCTTTGAGAAGCTCAATACCATATCTGATATGCCTGCCGCGGTGTCGACAATAAGCACATCTATCTGAGACCGTAATTCGCTAAACGCTCTGATTAAACCAGCGTGTTGCGTTGGTGAAAGCTCTGCCATTGACTGCGTGCCTGATGTGGCAGGCGCAATCTTAATGCCGTGAGGACCGGTCACTAGCACTTCGTCCAACGTGCATTCTCCAGAGAGTACATGAGATAGATTTTTCTCAACCCTTAGCCCTAACATCACATCTACGTTGGCAAGGCCAAGGTCGGCGTCAAGAACCATTACTCGCTTACCCTGCTTCGCCATCGCGATAGCGGTGTTAAGTGTAATGTTCGTTTTACCTACGCCACCTTTACCACCAGTGACGGCGATTACTTTGATTAACCGTGATTGCTTCATTTTTCTTAAGCTACTCGCTTGATCGTCAATCATACTGCTTATGCTGTTTTAATTGCGTTGTTACCACTAGTATGATTCAAACCGTACTTTTTATAAAGCTTTGCAGCAGCGGAAACCAAAGATTTCGCTTCTGCAATCTTAATGTCTTCAGGCACTTTTTGACCATCGGTGACATAACTAACCGGAAGTTGGTATTCAACTGCTGCGCTAAGCACCTCTCCCAAAGAGTAGCACTCATCTAACTTTGTGAAAATACAGCCACTTAGTTCAATATCATCATACGCTTGAATAATTCTCTGCAAAGCAGGGTATTGCGTATTAGCTTGCGCTACCAAATATTTTTTTACTTTTGGCATTTGGCCGTTGTCGAACTGCTTAATTTGCTTAATTAATCGACTATCACGTTGACTAAAACCTGCTGTATCAATCAATACTAGTCGCTTATGGCGAAGTTGGAACAATAAATCTGCAAGTTCTTCACTAGTTTGCGCTTTTCGCACAGTACAGCCAATAATTTTTCCGTATGTCGCTAGCTGCTCATAGGCTGCAATTCTATACGTATCAATGGTTATCATAGCCACCGACTCTGCACCGTATTTCTGCGCATAGCGAGCGGCTAACTTTGCAACAGTGGTTGTTTTACCCGTACCCGTTGGTCCTACGAGTGCAACAGCACCTTGTGCGCTAAGTATATCGTTACCAGTAACATTTATGCGATTAGCCAATAGGTTAAGAAGATAAACCCATGCGTCACGTTCGTTGTAGTGGGCCGGTGTATAACTTAAAAGCTGTGTTGCTAGCGCGCTACTTAACCCCATATCAGTTAATCGCGTGACTAGGTATTGATGAACAGGTTTTTGACGCTTGTTCTTCGCTTCCATTAAGTCGGCAACTTGATACTGTAATACGTCGCGAAGTGAAGCTAACTCTTCTTTGATTTGTGCAAGTTCTGCCGACTGAGATACCGGCGTTTCGCCTATGCTTGAAGCTTGATGTTCTGGGAAAGCGTGTTGACTAACAGTATCTTCACCAAATGATTGATTTTCTATATCGTCAATAAACGCCTCTGAAAAGTCTAAGTGCGAAGCAATTTCATTGGCGTGCTTAGCGTTTGTTGTCATTGGTTGATTAGATTTCGCGGGACTCGCCACACTATTAGTTCCACTGTGTTGCTTTTCAAGCAATGCTTTTAAGCTGTCAGGGCCGTCGTCACCAATAATTTCGCTTAGGCTAGGCACTGCCTTTTGACCAGGTGTTTTAGCAGCGGTTTGCGCAGCCGCCTTAGGCGTAAAAAGCTTGGCTTCCGGCTCTTTGTCGTAGGCTGCTACAAGTTCGATGCCGTCAGCGACCTTCCGATTTGACATGATCACAGCGTCACTGCCCAATTCAGCTTTAACTTGGCTTAACGCCTCACGCATATCTTTGCCGAAGAAACGTCTAATTTTCATTGCAACCTCTCCAATCACCCAGTGTCAGATTATTGACCGACCGAACTGACTATTTTTATTTGTTTGTCGTCAGGCACTTCCTGGTATGAAAGAACATGAAGCCCAACAACAGAATACTTTAAGAAGCGAGACAGAACGGGTCGCAACATGCCAGATGTAAGGAGTACCGCAGGCTCTCCCTCTAACTCTTGCTGCTGACTGGCTTGCTGCAATGATTTCTGCAGCTTGTCTGCCAGACCTGGTTCTATGCCAGCGCCATCTTCGCCACCTGCTTGAAGTGACTGGTGCAACATCTGTTCCAACTCTGGCGCCAAGGTTATGACAGGTATCTCTTTTGCCCCTTGTGTAATCTCTTGGACAATTAGACGCTTAAGGGCAATACGCACTGCAGACACCAGTACATCTGGGTCTTGGCTACGTGTACCGTACTCACTAAGCGTTTGTACAATGGTACGCATATCGCGAATAGGCACGCCCTCAAACAATAAGGTTTGCAGCACTTTCACTACCGTACTTAACGGAAGGATGTCTGGTACTAATCCTTCCACAAGTTTCGGATGCTGCTTGGCTAGCATATCAAGAAGTTGCTGTGCCTCTTCATGGCCTAGCAATTGATAAGCATTATTAGAAAGTAATTGACTTAGATGCGTTGCCACAACCGTAGCAGCATCTACCACAGTGTATCCCAAGGTTTGCGCATGCTCGCGCTTATTCGGCTTAATCCAAACTGCATCTAAACCAAAGGCTGGGTCTTTAGTGGCTCGCCCTTCTAATTTACCGAACACCTGCCCAGGGTTGATAGCAAGCTCTTCATCATGACTAATAACAGAATCGCCAATGGTTACGCCAAGCATAGCAATCGTATAAGTATTAGGTTCAAGGTCTAAGTTATCACGGATGTGGACAGGCGGAATAAGGAACCCCAGCTCCTGCGATAGTTTCTTCCGCACACCTTTAATACGCGTCAACAACTCGCCACCTTGGGATTTATCGACCAAGGGAATTAAGCGATAGCCCACTTCCAATCCGATAGTATCTACTTGCTGAACATCATCCCAACCTAACTCTTTAACTTCAGGCGCGACCGACTCGTCTTTTACCACGTTGTCTGGCACTTTAGGCTCTGCAGCTTTTTTCTTCGCTTGAACCGACTGCCAATAAGCAAAGCCGGCAATCAGGAAGGAAAAACCCAAAAATGCGATATGAGGCATACCAGGGATAATACCCATGACAAAAAGCACGCCCGAGGCAATATAAAGCGCTTGATTATTACCTAGCTGACCACGGATCTCTTTACCCATTTCTTGAGTTTCATTCTCACGAGTCACGATAATGGCTGTTGCTACCGAAAGTAATAATGAAGGAATTTGCGCCACCAAACCATCACCAATAGTCAATATGGTGTAGATTTCAATAGCATTACCGAATGAAAGCCCGTGCTGAATCATGCCAATGAAAAGACCGCCGACAATGTTAATTAGCATGATGAAAAGGCCCGCTACCGCGTCACCTTTTACAAATTTTGAGGCACCGTCCATCGACCCGTAAAAGTCAGCCTCTGCGGTTATTTCTTCGCGGCGCTGACGCGCTTGGTCTTGGTCAATATAACCAGCATTCAAGTCGGCATCGATTGCCATCTGCTTACCAGGCATAGCATCCAACGTAAAGCGAGCACTTACTTCTGAGATACGCCCTGCACCTGCGGTTACTACTTTAAAGTTGATAATAAGAAGAATGGCGAAAACAACAATACCTACGGCATAGTTACCACCGATAACGACCGCACCAAAGGCTTCGATAACCTTACCCGCAGCATCGCCGCCCTCGTGCCCATAAAGCAAAACAACCCGCGTAGAAGCAACGTTCAGCGCAAGCCTTAATACCGTAGCGATAAGTAACACCAAGGGGAAAATGCCGAAATCTACTGGACGCTGGGTAAGTACAGCCACCAAGATAATCACTAGTGACAAAGCAATGTTGAAGCTAAACAGCACATCCAATAAGAACGGCGGCATGGGCAATATAACCATGCCCATAATTGCCAAAAGGACGATGGGTGCGCCTAAACCACTGGTAAAATTTTGCAGCTGATTTTTATCGAATCGCTGAAGATAACCGGATAACTGCATGGCTTGGTGTCTCTCTATCAGAAAATTGACGCTTTACGTGAAACTGAAGGAGAGTTTTCAACTAACGTGCCAGCTTTATTGAAAGAGGACTTTTGACACAGCTAATTGTTAGAAAATTCGCGAAACATGTTAAGGTGGTAAGTACACATTGAAAGTTGTAGGGGCACCTAGCGTCGATACTCTGGTGGTATCGGCAAATCCCGTTTAAGAGGCTTAGGTCGTTTGCCCTTACCTGCTTTGTGCGCTCTTAACTGATAAACGTGCGCCAGCACCTGCGCTACCGCCATAAATAAGGCGTTCGGAATTTCATCGTCCACTTCAGTGGAGTAGAAAATGGCGCGTGCAAGCATGGGAGAAGGGATCAACGGCACATCGTTGGCGGTAGCAATTTTTCTGATGTGCATCGCTAGCTCATCAGCACCTTTAGCGACCACAACCGGCGCCCTCACTCCCTTCTCATCATACTTGATAGCAACCGAGAAATGGGTCGGGTTAGTCACCACTACGTCTGCTTGTGGCACTTCCTGCATCATGCGCTTGGTTGCAGCCTGATATTGCAGACGGCGAATTCGGCCTTTAACCATAGGGTCGCCTTCCGCATTTTTCCGTTCGTCTTTAACCTCTTGCTTGGTCATCTTCATTTCTTTGTTGTGCTTATACATTTGATAAGGCACATCAATGAGCGCGATAGGGATCATGCCGCACACCAGAATAAGAAACGCCCACTTAAGCATGTCGAGTGCGTGAAAGATGTTTCCCGGATAAAGCTCCATATCAAGGTGGAGCGCTTCATCTTCAAAGAACAGTAACGCCCCAATTGCCATGCCGATAATGGCTACAACTTTCGCAATAGACTTAAGTAACTCTACCAAGCCGTTCATGCCAAACATGCGTTTGAAGCCTTGGATAGGGCTCATTTTTGAACCCTTAGGTTTTGCACCTTCCCAGGTAAAGTTAAAACCGCCAAGGGCGATAGAGCCGTAAATGCCCGCTATCATTGCCACAACCATGTATAGCAGCACGGCAGGACCTACTGCCGAAAAGGCTTCACCCCATGCGCCAAACATGTGGGTGATATCATAGGTTTCGTCACGAGAGAGAATGAACATTCTCTGAGTAAGTTTAAAAACAGATTCAGCAATCCACCCGCCCACAAACAAGAACATAAAAGCACTGACGATAAGTACTAGGGTCGTAGAGAGTTCACGGGATCGGGCTAGCTGCCCTTTTTTTCGGGCATCTTCGAGTTTTTTCCCCGTGGGGTCTTCTGTTTTTTCGCTTGAATCTGCCATGTTTTCCTACGAACAAATATTCAATAGTTCACACATAAACTGTTCGGCTCTAAACCATTGGGTTTCGAAGTGTGCAGTAAAGTTATCAAGTGTTATCCAAATAATCAGTAATCCCATTACCTGAGCAATGGAAAAACCAATACTAAAAATGTTTAGCTGTGGTGCAGCTTTGGTCATTACGCCAAACGCCAAGTTCACGATAAGCAGCGAGACGATTGGCGCAAGGGAAAGGGTCACTGCCGATATGAACATCCAGCCGGCCCAATGGGCAATATCGCGAAACTGTTCACCGGTCCACCATGCTTCGCCTATGGGAAACGCCTCAAAGCTCATGACTATCATTTGGATCATGGACAAATGCCCATCCAAAGTCCAAAACAACAAAGTCGCCAATATCAGATAAAACTGGCCTACCGCCGGCACGTTAATACCATTGACTGGGTCAACAATAGACGCAAAGCCCAAACCGGTTTGCATTGCTATAACTTGGCCAGCAAGCACAAAGGTATTGAGCACCATCATTGATATAAAACCAATAGCAATGCCTATTAGCAACTGCTGAATAACAATTAAGAATGTGCCCACATCGACTAAATTTTCTATGGGTGACGGGGGAACCACCGGCATGATAATCAGTGTCAGCATTACGCCTAACAGCGCTCTCACCTGCGGTGGTATTGACTTGGCACTTAGTCCAATCATGGCCACAAACAAGCCACTAATGCGCATAAACGGCAGCAGCATGTCCGCAAGAAATTGATTGATGGTCGCGAGTTCGACTTCCACAGTTTTAGCCTTCTATCCCACAACCTGCGGGATCATATCAACCATTCTGAAAGTAAAGTCCATAAGCTGTTGCACTAACCAGTTTCCGCCCCAACTCAACGCGAGAAGTGTAACAAGCAAGCGCGGTAAGAAGCTCATGGTTTGTTCGTTTATACTGGTAGCGGCCTGAAATACAGCGACGACTAAGCCCACGATCAAGCTTGGAACAATAACCGCAGATACCAACACGATAACCATGAACATGGCTTCCCGCAGTATTTCTACAAAGACTTCTGGTGACATAAGCCCTCCTAGGCGCCCATACCGAAACTGGTCGCCAACGTACCGAAAATCAGGTTCCAACCATCAACCAATACAAACAGCATGAGTTTAAACGGCAAGGATACAATCATAGGTGAAAGCATCATCATACCCATGGCCATCAATATAGACGCTACTACCAAGTCAATAATGAGAAAGGGAATAAATAGCATAAAACCAATTTGAAACGCGGTTTTAAGTTCACTGGTTACAAAAGCTGGAATAAGGATGGTTAGCGGTACTTCGTTGGTATCGGCGTATTTTCCTTCATCTCCGGCTATCCGTACAAACGTTTCTAGGTCTTTAACCCGTGTTTGCGAAAGCATGAACGCGCGCATGGGGCCTTTGGCTTGCTCAAGAGCGTCTAAGCTGGTGAGTTGCTCATTAAGATAAGGCTGCAGAGCCCGCTCATTCACCTCTTCAAATACCGGCGCCATAATAAACATAGAAAGGAATAAGCTTACACCAATTAGTATCTGGTTTGACGGTGATTGCTGTAAGCCAATCGCCTGACGCAGAATAGACAACACCACAATAATACGCGTGAAAGAGGTCATCATCATGATAAACGCAGGAATAAGACTTAGCGCTGTCATGATAAATAGCGCTTGAAGCGTCATCGTGTAGCCTTGAGAACCATCTTGATTGGTCGTAACCGTTACTGCGGAAATTCCCTGCTGAGCATAGGCGGGCTCAACAAGAAGTAATAAGGGCAGTATTAAAAGTAGCCAGGCAAACTTACGCATCTCTCGACTCTTCCTTTGTTTTATTCTTTTCTATGTTGGGATTGAGCTTTTCCGCCATGGCAGCAACGAGCTTTTGTTTAAACGCATCGGCGCCATTTTGCTGCTCGCCTGTGGTTTTGTTCACACCTTTCACAGGCACATCGAGATTCTTATCCAATTTGCTTAAATGTGAGATGTTGTGACTGGTTACACCAATGAGGTGCTGCTCTTCACCTACCTGAATCACCATAATTTTTTCTTTTGTGCCAACAACCATGCTGGCCGCGACTTTCATTTGATTTCCCCCCATAGCAGTGACATTAAATCGACGCATCACATAAGCCAGGGCGAAAATGACGCCAACGACGACGAGCAAGGATAGGAAAATTGACAGTACCGACGTGGGATTGGTGATTGATTGCGTCGACTGAGCGACGGCTATCTGGCTAAATAAAAGGGGCAGCATTGCGCAACCCCTTATTTTATAAGAAGTTTTACCTGAGCTTCTTGATTCTCTCAATTTGACTAATAACATCCGTTAATCGAATACCGAATTTGTCGTTGACCACTACTACTTCTCCATGAGCAATCAACGTGCCATTAACTAATACATCTAGTGGCTCACCGGCAACACGATCCAGCTCCACCACAGAACCCTGGTTCAACTGTAGCAGATTTCGGATACTTATTTGACTACGACCTACTTCCATCGAAATAGTCACAGGAATATCTAGAATAGTATCTAGCTTTTTCTTTTCTTCTTGCGTGATAGGCGCGTCGTCAGTTAATTCGTCAAGTTCAGCAACTTGTACGTCTTCGTTATCGCCAGCCTCTTGTTCCGCTTCAGATTCGGCTTGTTCGGCCATTGCCGCTGCCCAATCGTCCATACCGTCTTCACTCATGGGAACTCCCCTCTACCTTACAGGTCTTCTTCGAGTACTTGCAGTTCTGCGTCATTATCAATAATGCGCCCACCGCGGGTTAATAACTGTAGCTCAGACTTCACTGAAGTCGGTCTTGCAATTTTCTCTACGATTTTCAGTGCCAGATTATCGCGGCTGCGACCTAACTTAGCCCTGAACGTGGGTAAATCTTCAATTAATACTGTGATGGTTTCTGGCATCTCCACAGGGATGATATCGCCAGGTTTAAACTCCATCACATCGCGAAGTGGTACATCAACGTCTAGCATGTGCGTGGTTAACGCTACTTTAACGTCCATGATTTCATCACGAAGGGCCTTACTCCAGCGTAAGTCCGTATCTTCTTTATCGCTTTGAACACCCGCATCAAGCAGTTCGCGAATAGGTTCTAGCATTGAGTATGGCAGCGACACGTGGAAGTCGCCACCGCCTCCGTCCAGCTCGATATGGAACGAGCTGATAACTACAACCTCGGTCGGGCTCACAATGTTCGCCATCGCAGGGTTTACTTCTGAGTCCAAATATTCAAACGACACATCCATGACCGGCGCCCAGGCTTCTTTATAATCTTCAAAGATTATTTTAAGCAGCATCTGGATAATACGGCGCTCCGTTGGCGTAAACTCCCGGCCTTCAATTTTCGCATGATAGCGACCATCGCCACCAAAGAAGTTGTCTACCAAAATGAACACCAAACGGGCTTCCATGGTAATTAGCCCCGTACCTTTAAGCGGACGGAAACGCACCATGTTCAGACTCGTTGGTACGAACAATGTGTGTATGTATTCACCGAACTTAATCATCTGAATACCGTTAATCGATACTTCAGCTGAGCGGCGCATCATATTGAACAAACTCACACGCATGTGACGCGCAAAACGTTCATTCACGATTTCCAGAGTAGGCATACGCCCACGAACAATTCTGTCTTGCGAGGAGAAGTCGTACTCGAGCGTAGAAGCATCAGAGTCGCTACCGCCGACCTCATCTTCTTCTACATCATCTACCCCGTGTAATAGGGCATCGATTTCATCTTGAGATAATAAATCACTCACCGTCTTCTACCTTACCTAGTCGATGCATTACTGCATGACGAACCCAGTAAACAGTACGCGCTCAACAACATCGCTGCCCGTAATGTCTTTTAATGCTTTTTGCACTTCAGTTACCGCCTGTTCGCGAAGCTCAATTTTGCCTGCTTCGGTAACTAGGTCGTCTGCATTTGACATACTAAATGCTTGTAGCAAAGTGCCTTCAATCAGCGGAATGTGCGTTTTAGCTAACTCTTCATTGTCAGAGCCACGCACAAGTAATTGCACTTTAATTTGAACCAGTCTGTCTCGCCCTGCGCCCGGTACGTTAAAAACAAACGGTCTAGGCATGGCAACATAGAGTGCAGTGCCCATTTCAGCTTTCCCTGATGCTGGTGCGCTCGCAGCCGCTGCGGCAGCATCAGTCTCTGCAAGCTGTTCGGCTGCTGGCTCATCACCGCCTGCAAACAATAAGAAATAGGCAGCTGCACCGCCTCCTAAAAGAACCACAGCGATAATGATGATCAACATCATTTTGCCTTTCTTTTTACCGCCTTCTTCTACTTGTAATTCTTCATCAGCCATGTGTAACTCGTCAGTAATGCTCGGAAAAAACGTATTATCAAGGTTCCGTCAAAAATGGCAATGCCATTATTTGAGTTCGGCAATATGAGCACTGTTAATTTACGCGTTTTACCGCTCTCAATTCCCAGTCAGTATCTCTTATTGCTTGTTCCCTCTTAACTCCAAACATAGCAGCGTTTAAGTATTCTCTCTATGCGACCTATTGGTAATTATTTGCGCGAAGTAAGCCTACGCGTAAAAGTCTATGCCGCCCTTGTCCGCACGCGAAATCGATTGCTCTATAACACGCATACCATCTGTGTCGTCTAAACCGTCATTTTCTCCACGATTTCCGGCTCCCTGACCTTGGTGACTATCTCCTGCAAGTTGCTGGCCATTATCTTGACCTGAGGAATTATCTTTCCTCACTTGAGCATCGCCTAATTCGATACCTTGTTGTGAAAGCATATCCCGTAATTTAGGCATAGCGTCAGCCAGTGCCTCTTTGGCTTGTTGCGACTGCACTACAAAGCTCACGCTAGCAGCGTCGCCCGCCACATTTACTCTCACTTGCATACTGCCAAGTTCAGGCGGGTCCAAGCGAATTTCAGCCATGGTATTTCGTGCATTAACCATCCAGCGAATTTTTTCGCCAAGCTGCTGCTGACCATCGCTCTTGTGAATATTCACCGCTTTATCAAAACCTTCAAACGCTTGTTGAGTTTTTGACGCTTCAGCGCGAAGCTGAGAATTCTCCTGTATTACCGATTCAGTTTGATTGACCAATCCCGCAATAGCATGTTGAGCACTTGCTTGGGTTTGCGTCATCAAATTTAAAAATTGACTGGCTTGACTGTCCACTCTCGCAGTCATCGAAGCAACCACATCAGCGCTTAGGGCGGCATCTTTTGCTGCATCGGCCACAATAGCTGACAAATCAATGCCTGGCTCCCTACCTTGCTGCACTTGTTGCTGGAACTCATTAATACCAGCGATAATGTTAGCTTTCACCGCTTGTTGCTGCCCACCGCTAGGCATAGCCGCGACTACACGCTCTGCAAACGCTTCCGTTGCCTTTTGCGCACTTTGCGGCGATAGCTCACTTATCGCTGTAAGCAGGTCGCTTGAAATTTCTGTGGCGCTTAAAGAATCAAGTACCTTGGTTGACTCGCTGCTACCTTCAACTTTAGGTAGCTCATCAGACGGCGTTAACTTAGAGGCGCTTGAAGTTGCTGCATTTGCCGCAACAGCTGCCTCTGAGGTTAATTCAGCCAGTAATTCTTGGGCTTGGGCGAGATTGTCATCAAGAGACCCTGTCTGCACATCGTTTAGCTCATCGGCTAGTAGACTTAACACAAGTGATTCATCGGCGGATTTTTTGCCGCTTTCAGATTCGCCGTTTAACGTTTCTAACATTCCGCTAAGTGCGCTTTCGGCTTTAGCATCCGCTACGAACCCTTGTTCTGAACTTTCTGTGTTCTCAGTCTGCATGAGCTTAGCTATTAATGTTGAAAGCTCGTTGTCACTCTGTGCTTTATTGTCTGAACTAGCATTTATATCAGCTAGAGCATTTGAAAGCGCATTGTTCGCATCGCTATCGCTTCCACTCTGTTGGTTGTCCGAGCTGGCGCCAAGAAGAAGTGAAGTTAACGCGCTGAGTGTCTGCTGCGTCTCAGAGGACAAGGATTCATTAGCTATTTCACCGTCATTGTTAATGCTAAGTTGTGACAACAAATGAGCATTAACAGATGGCACATCGCTAGCGTCCACATCCTCCGGAAGCTTCCAAAGCTTTCCGCCTTCTTTAACAGAAACCACATCAACTGTTTCATCTGCCACTTCAGAGATGCCATTTTCTTGTCTGGTGTCTGCATTACTTGAAGACTCATCACCTTTTCCAAAACGGTTGGCTATGGTCTCAACATATGCAACCCAGTCTTGCTCACCATCATCTTTACTAGGCTTTCCGTCTGGCGTGCCAGGTGAGGTGATAACGCCAGCTTCGGTATCTTTTTTGCCACCTTCGCCAATCACAAACTGAGTGTCGGTTACGCCTTTTTGCTCCACGGCACCTTCAGCATCATCAATGGCCAAATTGGTATTTTCTTCACCGTCAGTCGTGGGCTGCGTTGTTGTTGCTGAGTCTTGTGCAAACTCTTGTGTTCCCTGCGTTTCGTTTTCTTCTAGATTCGCATTATGATTGGCAGCTTCAGACTCAGCTGGAATATCTGTCACTTCGTCACGAACAGGTAAATCCGTATGTCCCGCATCGCGGTCTTTACCATTTTTGATCGTGTCACTGGAGACTGAAGATTGGGGAGCCGCTCTGTCCGAACGGTTTGCTGTTCGAGATTGAGCAACCTGATCTTCTTTTTCGTTTAAAACAAAATCTGACTTGGTCGTTTTCGCGTCTTGATAAAGTCGGTTAAATGCTTGGTTATTTTCATTGTTCGCTTGTTGCTGAGTTCCGATACCCGTTCCAACGGCTTTCGCCGTACCAGAAGCAGAGAATGGTAATGCGGCAATGTCTGTTTTATGTGCGGCAACTTGTTGCATATTGTCCTACCGTCCTACATTTAAATCGTCTTTCACCAAGAAGACGTATCGTGATGCGAATGATTCACGTGGCGTTTTATTACAAAAAACTTGATGCCATTTCATCGCAAACCCACCAACGCTTACTTTAATTACAATCACTTAGCATTACTTAGTCAGCATGTATCGCTATGATTTTTCGCTACGGCCCTTAGTCGCCCTCGCTGAATTTCAAACGCTATACTGTGTGATGAAACTCAAAGAAACGATGATTTACCGTAGTAGCGATTGCAAAGTAATTACGTCGCGCGAGTACATTATGAAATGGTTTTTTGCAAGGGTTGAGCCAAAGTGGCAGAGGCTCGACTAATTATCAGAAAGGCGAGCGCTTAGCTCTGAAAAATCGTTGGGTAGCGAACTCATCCATCATGGCCTGCTCAGCTCTGGCTTCTTTTTTCTGCTCTGCCAACTTTTTCTTATCTAGCAACAAGGTAACAGCTTTCACTTTTTGTTGTTGCTTTAGCCAAAGTTGCTTTCGCTGATCCGCCGCCATTTGTGCACGAGCAATCACTTGCATCTGTTGTTCGCATGCTTTATCCAGTTTTCCAACGAAGGATAAATGCTGCTGATAATAGGTGGCGGTAACACCTGCTTGACCGGTTTGTTGAATACCTTTTATGTAGTCAATGCGGTACTGCTCAAGACTGGTTAGCTTTTGCTTTTGCTGATTAACGTTCTGTTGGGCCTGTTTGTAGTATCGGGCTTCTCGCTGCTCTTTTTCGCGCTCGAATTCAGCTAAACGTTCTAGTTGTTTAGACATTATGCGATACCTTTTGGAAAGTTGATGACTTCTGGATCATAGCCAAGCTAACTTGCATTGCAGCGCTATACATTAGCCTTGCCCCAGCCCTTTAGCCAGTGCAGCCATGCCTTCTAAGCTCTCATCATACGGTATGACTTGTTTCATCCCTTGCTGCAATAAAGCGTTGATTGCAGGCTCTGCGCGAATTGCCAGATCAATACGCGGGTCTGATCCTTTCGCATAAGCGCCAATAGAAATGAGGTCTTGGTTTTGTTTGTAGTTTGAATAAACTTGTCGAATACGACGCGCCATCAATTGATGTTCTTCGCTCACGACCATAGGCATTACACGACTTATTGACGCCTCAATATCAATAGCAGGGTAATGACCGCTATCGGCAAGGGTTCGCGACAACACTACGTGACCATCTAAAATAGCGCGAGCGGCGTCGGCAATGGGGTCTTGCAAATCGTCACCTTCGGTTAGCACCGTATAAAAAGCCGTTATAGAGCCCTGTCGCTCGCTGCCGTTACCTGCACGTTCTACTAGTGCGGGCAGCCGAGCAAACACCGAAGGCGGATAACCTTTTGTGGCTGGTGGCTCACCCACAGCTAATGCAATCTCACGCTGCGCCATGGCATAGCGAGTTAACGAGTCAATCAGCAACAGCACCTTCATACCTTTGTCGCGGAAGTACTCAGCAATCGTTACCGCAGTTTCACATCCTTTCAATCGCATAAGCGGCGAAGTATCGGCTGGCGCTGCCACTACAACCGCCCGTTGGCGTTCTTCTTCTGTCAGTATTTCGTGGATAAACTCTTTTACTTCTCGGCCACGCTCACCTACAAGCCCAACCACGACCACATCGGCTTCACAGCCTCGGGTCATCATGCCAAGTAGCACACTTTTACCCACGCCACTTCCTGCAAAAAGCCCCATACGCTGACCAACGCCAACCGTATTTAACGCATTGATGGCACGTACGCCAACATCCATAGGGGTGTTGATTGGACGGCGAATGAGCGGGTTCATAGGAGGACGCGTAGTGGGAGCTCGCGCTTCGGCATTGATTTCACCCAGTCCGTCAAGGGGCTGACCGTTGCCATCGACCACACGACCCAACAGTCCCATACCTACCGGCAAACCGCTTTGCCGGTTTAACGGCATAACGCGACTCCCTGGCACAATACCGCGAACCGCTTCAGTGGGCATCAAATAGGTAATATCATCACCAAAGCCAACTACTTCAGCTTCTATTTCGCCTTCGATGGTTTGCACTAAACATTGACTGCCCACCGGCAGCTGGCAACCTACAGCTTCAAGGGTAAGCCCTATGCCCCGGACTAATTTCCCCGCCGCAACAACGGGTGGCGATGTCACTTGTTTAGTAAGTGATTCAAAATGGGCATGCCAAGGGCTAGTCATTAGATAAACCTTGGTTTAAAAGAAACTTATCGATAACGTCGCGGCATCGACGCTCAATCGACACATCTACGGCATTTTGCGCAGTGGTAATGTCACAGCCACCGCGTTCCATTGCTGGTGCTTCAACCAAATTCCAGCCTTTTTTGGTCATTTCCTCTTCACCAAAATGCGCTTTTACCAATTCAATATCTTCAGGATTCATATGAATTTGATAGTCAGCTTGATTAATTGGTAGCGCCTTAATACCTTCGCTTAACGCCTGCATTATAACCTGTTGGTTAGTACTTACCTCTGTTTTAATAACTGCTTTTGCAAGAGTAACGGCGAGTTTTACCAATTGATCTCGGGTTTCATCGTTGGCTTGCGAGAGTGGGTCGTGAAATTTTTCAGCAAGCATTTGCCACACTTCGGCTTGTGCCGTCATTTGCTGGCGGCCTTCTTCAAGCCCTTGTTCAAGTCCTTCGGTGTGACCTTGCTCTTTACCTTCCGCTAAACCTGCTTCAAGGCCTTGCGCTTTTCCTTCTTCAAAACCTTTTTCTTTACCTTCCTGATAACCTTCATCATAAGCAGCCTGACGTATAGCTTCTATTTCTTCAGCGGTAGGCGGCTTAATCTCTTCCTCAACTTCAGGCGGTTCATACTTCCAGTCCGAACGTTTGTTTAACGCGTTGGTCGGCTCGTTTTCTCGGGGTGCAGTGGGGTCATCAACGAAAGGTAGGTCCCATTTTTTAGCTTCATTTACTTCGTTTTCGCTGAAACTTTTTTTGGCAGTCATATATTTACCTAGGCTAAATGAGTGACGGGACTAGCGTTCCTACAGGAACTCTTCGCCACCGCCACCACCAAGCATGATTTCACCAGAGTCAGAAAGTCGACGGGCAACAGAAAGGATCTCTTTCTGCGCTGTTTCCACTTCACTAATACGCACAGGACCGAGCGCTTCCAAATCATCATTAAGCATTTCAGCAGCACGCTTAGACATATTGCGCATAATTTTGTCTTTAAGCTCTTCGTCAGCACCTTTAATGGCTTTAAGCAGCGCGTCTTGCTGTACTTCGCGCAATATGGCCTGAATACCCTTGTCGTCTACATCGACTAAATTGTCGAATACAAACATCAGGTCTTGAATTTGCTGGCTCATCTCTTCGTCTTGCTCGCGAATAGCATCCATCAATTGACCTTCTATCGCGGTATCTAGGTAGTTCATAATGTTCGCTGCAGACTTCAAGCCGCCCATTTTGGCTGCTTGTGTACCCGCTTGACCTGCAAACTGTTTCTCCATGATTTCGTTTAGTTCTTGTAGTGCAGCTGGCTGAACTTCTTCTAGGTTTGCGATACGCATTAGCAAGTCGAGTCGAACCTTTTCCGGGAACTGCGCCAAAATCTCTGCACTTTGTTCAGGCTCTAAATAAGACAAGACGATAGTTTGAATCTGTGGGTGCTCGTTACGAATAATGCTGGCTACCTGCTTAGAGTCCATCCACTTGAGAGAGTCAAGGCCTTTAGCGCCGCTGCCCATAAGGATCTGGTCGATAAGGTTTGCCGCCTTATCTTCACCTAGTGCAGCCGTTAATGCACGTTTTACGAAGTCTTGGCTTTGGAAACCAATGGTGCTGTAGTTTTGAATCTCTTCGATGAAATGCTTATGAACCGACGTAATTTTGGACTGGGTCATATCGTCCACTTTGGCCATTTCAGTACCCAGTTTTTGTACCTGTTTAGGCTCTAAGTGTTTTAATATCTGCGCCGCATCTTCTTCTGACAAGCTCAACAATAAGATGGCCGCTTTTTCTACGCCTTCTAATTTACTGACGTCATATGACGGTTCTTCAACATTGGCAAGTTCTTCAGCCATAATCTTATCTCACTACTCGTCTTGCATTAACCAGCCCTTCACAACTTGGGCTGATAATTCAGGTTCATTGGCTACTAGAGCGCGTACAGCTTTAAGTACATCTTCATCTTTGTGCAAGTCAGGCAACATAAGTGAGCCATCAGGCGCAAAGCCCACCTGCCCTTCGTCAAAGTCAGACGTTAACATGCTAATAGTGTCATCGCCTAAGTCTAAGCCTTCATCTGCATCAAATTCATCGGCGTCGTTCGACTCATCTGGGTTGATAAGACGACGCAGCATAGGTCGAATTACAAAGATGATAAGTACTATTATAACCAAACCGCCAACAACTAGCTTAAGAATTGGTAGGAACCCAGGCTGTTCCCAGAGAGGCGCATCTTCAATTTCGCCTGCGTCCATCCGAGTAAAGGGAACGCTTACTACTTCTAACGAATCACCGCGGGTAACGTCAAAGCCGATGCCTCCCTGTAAAAGGCGACGAATGTTCAGAATCTCTTCTTGTTTACGCGGTGTTGGTGTCATCGCACCGTCTTCACCCGCGACTTGGGTATAGTCAACCGCGACAGACACGCTCAATCTGCGGATAACCCCTGTCTGTTTCTTGGTATGACTGATAGTGGTATCAAGTTCATAGTTGCGTGTTGATTCTTTCGCTGTGCGGCCAGGCATAGTTTGCTGACTACCGCCCACGGCATTTTCAGGAATATTAGAATCAAGCGGAGGCTGATTTGATAATGCCCCCGGAATACCGCCAACACCGCCACCTACGCTATTTTCTTCCATGATCATTTCGCTGCGAACTGCAGGTAAATCTGGGTTGTAGCTTCGCTGTGTTTGTTCCATTGCAGTAAAGTCCATAGTAACGTCAGCTTGCGCCGTGTAGTTACCTATACCCAATACTGGAATCAATATAGCGTCAATTTTTTCGAGATACTCTTGCTCGCGCTGGCGTTCGATTTCATATTCTTTTCTGGCACGGGCACTCATTGAATCTTGTGAACCCGAATTAAGCAGGCGGCCATTGCTGTCAGTTACCGTTACTTTAGAGGGCTCCATGTTTTGCACTGCAGACGCCACGATATCGACAACAGCATCAACCTCTTCACCGGCAATAACGGCACCGCGCTTAGCCGTTAGCACAACGGTTGCCGACGCTTTCTTCTCTCTTCGCGCAAATACATTTTCTTTTGGCATCGCCAGCAATACTCGGGCTTTTTGAATACTTGCGATATCTTCGATGGTCGAGGCAATCTGCTGTTCACGTGCATGTTTAAGACGTTCCATCTCAACACGCTGGCTCACACCAAACCCCATATCCTGCATAATGATATCGGTACCTGCATCCGAGGTTTTAGTTAACCCTTGGCGTGTCATACCTAAGCGGATATTTTGGAATTCGTCACTTCTTACGTAAACAATATTGCCCTCAAGCTTATAGTCGATTTGGTTTGCATCCATATAATCGAGGGTTTCAATAAGCTCTTGAGTTTCCATTTTTGCAAGCGGACGGTAATCAGGTTCTTGCGACCAAATAAGAATAAAGATTGCGATGGCTACGCAGATTACCAGAACAACCACAAGGGCCATTTGGCGCATCATATCTGCGCTACCTAAAGTGTCCATAAAACCAGATTTGTTTTCTGGCTCATTGTCCACTGCTTGATTTTGATCAGGAACCGTAAGGTTTGTACCTGTAGCTTCAGCCATAACCTACTCCACCTACACCGGCATGTTCATTATTGTTTTATAGGCTTCAAGTACTTTGTTACGTACTTGAACAGTGGCTTCAAAAGCTATGCCCGCCTTTTCTTTTGTCAGCATAACTTGAGCTAGGCTTAAGTTAGGGTCGCCCATTTCAAAACGCTGCTGCGCGTCTTTAGATTCGAGCTGCATGCCGTTTACACCATCTACCGCATTCTTTAGCATGGTCGAGAAATCACTTGCCGAGCTATTAACTTCACTAAGCGGCTGCTGTTGAGGCTCATTAACTTGAAGACGAGTTTGCCCAATCATGTTCTGCATTTCTTGATACAAACTATTGGCTTTAACGTCCATAACCACTCCTAGTGCTTTTTCGAGACCGCCTGAACATCGGCGTATAACTTATGTATAGAGGGGATTTAGCAAAGGGCTTGCCAACTTTAAAAAGCAATATATATCAATAAGATAAATAAAAAATAAGAGGGTTAGCCAAATTTATGGCGTTTGACTTAGTGTGAGCAACAAAAAACCGCCGCCTTCTTTACTACGGAGGCGACGGATAAGGACGAGGAAACCGAAAGTGTAGAAAGCGACCTTATGCGGGCACTTCAATACCGTCTTCGCGCATGCGCGCTAATTTGTAACGAAGGGTTCTTGGACTAATGCCGAGCTTTTCTGCCACATCTTTACGCTTGCCGTTACACGACACCAATGTATCGAGGATAATTTGGTGTTCTTGGTAACGAAGCTCAGACCCTAACCTATTTTCTTCAACATGCTCTTGCAGTGTTTCAACAGGTGCCGTCATGTCTTCGTCAATCATTAAATCGCTGGCGTCGATTTCATTGTGTTCACATAAAATAAGCGCCCGTTGAACCACGTTTTCTAGTTCGCGAACGTTCCCTGGCCAGCTGTATTGCGACAGCTTATTGCGTGCTGCTGCGCTTAACCTGATAGTACCCAGCCCTTGAGAACTAGCGTGACGCTGAACCAGGTGTTCGGCAAGAGGGACAATATCACCCGGACGTTCCGAAAGTGGGCGCCACTCGATAGGGAATACATTTAAGCGATAGTACAAATCTTCTCTGAACTCTCCCGCATCCACTGCTTTTCTCAAATCTCGGTTACTTGTAGCAATAACACGGACGTTGAGCTTAACCGTTTTACGTCCGCCAAGACGCTCTACTTCCCGCTCTTGTAACACGCGCAGCAGTTTAGCTTGAAGCGCCAAATCCATCTCGGTTATTTCATCAAGTAACAGCGTACCGTCTTGGGCTTGTTCAAATTTACCCGGGCAAGCTTGGATTGCGCCGGTGAACGCACCTTTTTCGTAACCAAACAAGGTCGCTTCTAGCATGTTCTCTGGTATGGCTGCACAGTTGATGGCGACAAATGGCGCATCACTTCGCGGCGACTGATCGTGAATATAGCGAGACAGCACTTCTTTACCCGAACCGCTTGGTCCCATTACCATCACAGTGGCGTCGGACTTCGCGACTTTGCGAGAAAGCTCAAGTAACTTCAAGCTTGAAGGGTCAGCAACAATAGGCGTGCGTGACTCTATTTTTTGAGCCGGCGCGTAGCGTCCCACTAAATTAAGCAGTACTTCTGGGGCAAACGGTTTTGATAGATAGTCTGTAGCGCCATCGCGCATTGCCTGCACGGCATCATCAATAGTGGCATAGGCTGTCATCAATAGCACCGGCATATTGGGGTACTTAGTTTTGATACTTTTAAGTAGCGTTAAACCGCTCATTTCGCCCATTTGAATATCGCTTACCACTAAATCGACGGAGCGCGAAGACAGCACCATTAACGCTTCTTCAGCACAGTCAGCGGCAACAACTTCATAGTTACCTAACAGAAGGGTGTCTAGGAGTGCTTCGCGTAATCCTGCGTCATCTTCAACAATTAAAATGGTAGTTTTAGACATTATTCTCTCCTATGACCTACGCAACATGAGTCAATGTTTGTGAAGATTGAGCGTTCACCACACACGGCAAAGACACACTAAAGCACGCCCCACCTTCTGGCATATTTGATACGCTAAGCAAACCGTTGTGGGCGTTTACGACGGATTTAACAACCGCAAGGCCAAGGCCCGTGCCATGAGTTTTAGTTGTGAAAAACGGTTCAAAAATTTTGTTTTTGAGTTTATCCGGTACGCCAGGACCTTTATCTATAATGGCCACATGCAAACGTTCACCAGACACTGCAGTTTCTACGTGCACGCACTCCCCTTTCGGAGTAACTTGGCTCGCGTTGTGAACAAGGTTTAATAACGCGCCTTGAAGCGCTGTAAGATTACCGGTAATAGATACGTTTTTATCAAAGCCGCTAAAAGTGAGCGTTTGCTGTGCTTGAGCCGTCATGGTTTGGGCACTGCCTTCAATTGAAGTAAACAACTCTCCCAAGCTAATTTGGCTGACCACTTGTTCTTCCCCTGACTTAGCGAAAAGCAGCATGTCGTTAACCTGACTCTCTAGCTCTTTAAGCCTGTCAGTTAGCTTGTTTGCAAATTGAGTTTGCGCTTCTTGTCCCAAGCCTTTGCGCGTTAAATTAGACGCATAGAGCATGGCCGCAGAAAGAGGCGTACGAATTTGGTGAGCAAGGGATGCCACCATTTTTCCGAGAGAAGACAGGCGCTGCATATGACTCACGCGTGCTTGCAGCTGCCGCGTTTCGGTTAAGTCGGTAATAACAATTAATTGCCCAGGCTCATTTTCTAATGGCGTGATAGAAAGCTTCACTCGGCGACCGTCAACAAGTGAGACTTCGTGGCCGTCGTCAGCGCGAGGCTTGAATGAGCGCGTGATAATACTTCGCCACACTTCCTCTTCCAGCGGTTCACCTAACAGTGCTTTCGCTTGTTCATTGGCTTGGCGCACGATCCCTTTACCGTCTATAACGATAACGCCAGCAGGCATTACCTGAAGTAAGTGCTCAAGTCGACTCGCCTGCAACCGTAAAGACGAAATATCGTCACTGCTTGAGGGGTCGTATTCATCACGAGATATCGCATTATCAATACTATCTAACGCATAGCTTGATGCTGAGTACTCAGTTGATTGTGGTGTGCTGTCAAAAGCCATATTGCCCTCGTCAAATTGCAGACGCTGTTAAACTATGACTTAGATAAAGCAGAAGATGTGCCAATTCATCATTGGCTTATTTTTCAGTTAGATAGGATTAAATTATAGAGGAAAGCGCAACGTCAATTACCTGACATTACGCTTCTTCAGTACGTTGAATATCGTACTTCCGCATTTTCTCGACAAGCGTTGTTCTGCGCATACCAAGTTTGTCGGCAGCTCGAGCCACCACCCAATCTTGATTGTCTAACGCCTGTCGAATGAGGTTTACTTCCAACTCAGAAAGGTACTCTTTGAGATTAACCCCTTCCTCAGGTAAAGATGAAGAAACCATTCCGTTCAAACCCTCATGGCTTTGCTCGTTAAGATCTTCTTCAGGCTCTTGCGCGGCCGCTTCAGCAAAGAGTGCATTGAATGCTTCACGCTCAAGAATTTCTTCGGGATAATCAGGCTCGTAAGCCTGTATATCACCGTATTGATATTTCTCAGGTAAATCGGCGATATCAACGATTTGACCAGGATAAAGAATTGTTAAGCGTTCAACCAAGTTAGACAGCTCACGAACGTTGCCCGCCCATTCGTGCTCCATTAACGAGGCGATCGCTTGCTCGGTAAAGCGCACACCTTCCACCCCATCACCTTGGATACGACTATTTAGCTCTTGGAGCAGTAAGGGGATATCGTCTTTTCTTTGTCTAAGTGCAGGGCTATCAATTGGGAACACGTTGAGTCGGTAATACAAGTCTTCACGGAACTTGTCTTCACTGATCATGGTTTCCAAATTGCGGTGCGTCGCGGCGATGATGCGTACGTTACACTGAAGGGGCTTGTTGCCGCCTACGCGCTCGAAGGTACGCTCTTGTAACACGCGCAATAATTTAACCTGCATCTGAAGCGGCATATCACCGATTTCATCCAGAAACAACGTACCGCCTTCCGCTAACTCAAAACGGCCTTTACGCGCGCTGATTGCGCCAGTAAACGCGCCTTTTTCGTGACCAAACAGCTCGCTTTCCAGCAGTTCGCCAGGAATTGCACCGCAGTTTACCGGAATAAATGGCCCGTCTTTGCGTTCAGATAAGAAGTGAACATTACGTGCAACGACCTCTTTACCTGTTCCAGACTCACCTAGAATCAAGACAGTGGCATCAGTTGGAGCAACCTGTTCAACTAATCGACGAACTATTTGTATTTGTTCGCTTTTACCAATAAGGCTTCTAAACAGTCGCGTCTTTGTTCCCGATGTACGAGACAAGCTCGGTTTGCGCCTTGAGTATTCTTGGCAACGATGGATAGCTTGGGTCAAAACGGGATAGGTTAATGGCGTTGCAATAACGCTAACGAGATTACAACCTGCTGATGCTTGGCTATTATTTTCAACCAATGCTACAAATGGTATGTGAGGAAACTTCTCAACCAGTCCGCTGACTATGGCTGGCGATATGTGCTCAATAAGAACAGCATCAGCCCCACTATCTTGCAAATACCGTTCGCAATCACTAAAGCCTCGCGATTGACACGATTCTCCCATGAAGGTAACGATAGTTTCCAAGTTTTGAATAAGTTCCTGGTTGTCACTAACCAGCAAAATGTTCTTCATCAATTCCCCGAGAACGCTTTGTTATTATTTACAGTTTAGCGCATTTATAAATTGTAACGACAAAAGATCGGAGCGCAACCGCTGTTTTCGGAAATGTATCAATAAAAAAAGCAGGTTACCCTGCTTCTTTCGAATAATTTTAGCAAAATTAATTCATGTTGGTTTAACTCAACAGTGATAAAACCTGACTTTGCTGCTGATTCGCTTGCGCTTGAACGGTTAGCGCCGCCTGACCAAGCACATCGTTTGACGCCTGCTGTGACACAGCTTGAGCAAAATCAAGATCTTGAATGCGGCTACGCGCTTCAGCGGTGTTCACGTTAGCTTGAGTAAGAGAACGCGCCGCACTTTCGAAACGGTTTTGGGTAGCACCTAAATCGCCTCGCGCGTTACCGAGCGTTTCAATTGCAGCATCAGTTGCACCTAGCGCATCTTCAATGCTGGTTCCCGACGTAATATCGATAGCCAGTACATCGTTTAATTGAGCAGCAACATCCTGTGTGTTGACGCTTATTGATTGGCCCGCACTTGAACCTGATTGGAATTCAAGTGAGCCATTTTCAGATAATAACGGCTTGCCAGCAAAATTCGTCTGCTCAATGGTTTGGGAGATATTCTCTTGTAGCTGTGTTATTTCAGATTGGATAGCACGGCGATCGCCACTGCTTAAAACACCATTACCAGATTGTAAGGTAAGTTCGCGAATGCGGTTTACATCGTCATTGATGCTGCCTAAACCACCCTCTGCCACCTGCGCCACCGAAATTCCGTCGTAAACGTTATTAATAGCCTGGCGGTTGCCTTCTACTTCTGAAGTTAACCGGTCGATGATTTGCTGGGCCGCTGCGCCGTCAGTTGCATCGTTAATTTTCTTACCACTGGCAAGCTTCTCAAACAGGTTATTTTGCTTTTCTTGGATTTGACCAATAAGCGAGTTACCTGAATCGGAACCTATTTTAATCATGAGGCTACCCTATTAAACTTTCACTTAATATAGTGTAGTAAATAGACAGAAGAATAACGAGTGACTGTTTTTTTAAAGAGTATGAAAATGAATACCCAACGGCTCAACGGTATCGTTACTGTTGAGTATTTCACTTTTTATTTAAGGAAGACTCGTTAAAAACTAATGGTTTATGGCATTGTTGCCGACACATGATATATTTAAACGATAATCATAAAAATCGTGGGCGATCTATGTTTGACGGCAAGTCTATATTGATAACAGGTGGTACAGGTTCGTTCGGTCATAAATACACCGAAAATTTGTTATCACGCTATAACCCCAAGCGCTTAATTATCTATTCGCGTGACGAGCTAAAACAGTTCGAAATGCAGCAGAAATTTAATGCTCCCTGCATGCGCTACTTTATCGGTGATGTGCGAGATAAAGACCGCCTTACGCGCGCAATGCAAGGGGTAGACTACGTTATCCATGCTGCCGCCATGAAACAAGTTCCGGCTGCTGAATATAATCCCACGGAGTGCATCCGCACTAATATCGATGGCGCTGAAAACGTTATAAACGCAGCTATTGATAATTCGGTAAGCAAAGTTATCGCGCTGTCGACCGACAAAGCAGCTAACCCCGTTAATTTGTACGGTGCGACTAAGCTCGCTTCCGATAAGCTGTTTGTTGCAGCAAATAATATGGTTGGCGCGGGCAGACCTCGATTTTCTGTAGTGAGATACGGGAATGTAGTGGGCTCTAGAGGCTCGGTTGTTCCGTTTTTCAATAAGCTCATTGAAGAAGGCACTGACCATATTCCGGTTACGCATAAAGATATGACGCGATTTTGGATAACACTTCAGCAGGGCGTCGACTTTGTTTTGAAGAATTTCGAGCGCATGATGGGTGGCGAAATATTTGTGCCCAAAATACCGTCAATTAGAATTACCGATTTAGCCGAAGCCATGGCACCAGGTGTACCAATTAAGATAGTGGGTATTCGACCTGGCGAGAAACTTCACGAAATGATGTGCCCTGGCGACATGGCCTTTCACACTTTCGAATATGACGATCACTTTGTCATTGCACCATCCATCAAGTTCTTCCACAGGAGTAATAACTTTACTTCAAACGGACTGGAGGAAGTAGGTAAGCCAGTTTCAGATGGTTTCGAATATGTATCTGATACAAATCCACATTTTCTCACGGTAGAGGAAATAGTTTCCTGTAATAAGGATGCGGATAAGTGATCCCATACGGACGTCAGTCGATTGATGAAGATGACATTAACACCGTCGTTAATTCACTAAAATCCAACTGGCTAACGCAAGGCCCAGCCGTACCAGCATTTGAAGAAGCTCTGACTCTGCAAAGCGGTGCTAAGCATGCTGTAGCGGTTAACAGCGCTACGTCAGCACTGCACCTTGCTTGCCTTGCTCTTGGAGTAGAGAAAAACGATACGGTATGGACCAGCCCCAACTCCTTCGTTGCCTCTGCGAATTGTGCACTTTACTGCGGTGCCGAGGTAGACTTTGTTGATGTAGAGCCCACAACAGGCAATATGGATGTAAGTGCATTAGCCGCAAAGTTAGCGCAGGCTAAAGAGCATGGGACCCTTCCCAAAGCTGTCATTCCCGTGCATTTCGCAGGTCAGTCATGCGACATGAAAGCTATTGCGGCGCTCGCTGAAAAATATCACTTTCGTATTATCGAAGATGCTTCTCACGCTATTGGCGCGAAATACCGCGATCAGCCAGTTGGAAGCTGTCAGTATTCAGACATTACGGTTTTCAGTTTTCACCCCGTTAAGATAATCACTACGATGGAAGGCGGCGCGGCGTTAACCAACAACAGCGAGTTAGCTCGAAAAATTCAGCTGATGCGAAGCCACGGCGTTACGGCAGTTCAGGACGAAATGACAGAAGTTTCTCATGGACCTTGGTACTACCAACAGGTGCTATTGGGCTTTAACTACCGCATGAACGATGTAGAGGCTGCACTAGGCACAAGTCAGCTAACAAAACTGGCTCAATTCGTTGAGCAAAGAAACGTACTCGCGGCTTTTTATGACAATGCATTCGAACATCAAGCCAATATCACGCCTCTGGATGTAAAAAGTAACTGCTACAGTAGCTATCACTTGTACGTTGTAAGAGCCACAAGGTTGAACTCTGAAACGCATAAAATTGCTATAGAGACCTTGAGAGCGAAGGGAATTTTTGCTCACGTCCACTACATTCCCATTCACCTTCAGCCATTTTATCAAAAATTAGGCTTCAAAAAAGGTGACTACCCGCATGCCGAACAATACTATCACCATGCTATTACGCTACCTCTTTACCCGTCATTAACGCAAGAAGAAGCGCAATACATAGTCGATACGACAATTGACGTTGTTAATCAATTATCGAGTTAACTTCAAGTTCTAATATAGGCTCGCCAATGTTGTAATGTTTAGACGCATCACGACTAAGAAGTGCGTCTAAATGTTGCGGTGCTAAGCCAAACCCAGTTCTAAGTGACTTAACATTATCGTGGGTAAAGGGCTGCCCTTTTTGAATGGGTGCACTGGCGTAAAGCGAACGACGTCTTAGCTTATCTTTTTCGCTTACCGCATAGGTGACTTTACCTAAAGTCTGCTCTACTTGGCGAACGCTTTCTACCATATCAGAAAATTCCCTAGGCTCCATCGAAAACGCTGAATCTGGCCCACCAAGCGATCTGTCTAAAATGAAGTGCTTCTCTATTACTCTCGCTCCCAATGCGGTAGCTGTTATGGGTACAATAGAGCCCATGGTATGGTCAGAAACACCTACAGTCACATCAAATCTAGCGCGCATATCGGCCATGGTTTTCAGATTAGCATCAGCAAGAGTGGAGGGATAATTCGAGGTGCATTTTAGTAGTGTTACCTGATGGTTGTTTTCCCTATGACAGGTTTCCAATGCTAAGGAAATATCCGCCTCTTGAGCAACTCCCGTAGAAATAATTATGGGTTTCCCCGTTTTTGCTACCGCCCTGATTAAAGGAATATCTGTGATTTCAAAGGAGGCTATTTTGTATAGGGGAACGTTCAGTTGCTCTAGAAATGCCACGCCATCTACATCAAATGGACTAGAAAAAAACACCAAGCCTAGCTCTTGAGCCACTTTCTGCAGTGGCTCGTGCCATTCGTAAGGCATAGACGCTTCTTTGTATAAATCCCACAAAGTACGCCCTTTCCACAGCCCTTCTTTGCGCTTTCCAAAAATGTCATTATCAACATTGATAGCTAGCGAATCTGCGGTGTATGTTTGTACTTTAACCGCATTGGCACCTGCTTTCGCCATCGCCTTTATCGTATCGACGGCCAAATCAAAATCGTTATTGTGATTGGCAGACAGCTCGGCAATGATGAAGACTTGGTCGTTAAATGGATACATCTGCTAAGACTTATTAAAATATACAAGCACGTCGTTAATAGACGTTAACTTATCGAGATCTTCATCTGGGACAGTAACGCCAGTCTTACCTTCAAGTTCAACAAATAGATTGAATAGATCTAAGCTATCTAACCCATACTCAGAAAATGCTTGTTCGCTGCCTAGGTTGCTTACATCAGTAGTCACACCAGAGTCAGTCATTGCTTGTTTTACATCTGCTTCAGTTAACATATTCTTCATTCCTCTTTAATAGGCATGTGGCCCACGAAAACCCGACCCCAAACCCGCTTAAAACGAGTCGCGCTGAGTTATCGTTAGACAAATAGTTTTTCAATATTAGGGGGATAGACGAAGAAACGGTGTTACCCGTATTTTCCAGTGCTTTAATAAACTTAGCTTCACTACCTTTGAAGCGTCTTGCTATGGCGTCAACAATAGCTAAGCTTCCTTGGTGTAAAATAAACGCGTCCACACTCTCTTCGGGCCAATCGTTCTTTTCTAATAACGTTTTTATTGCAGGAGCAACGTTCAACGAGGCAAAGTTAAAAACTTGCCTACCATTCATATAAAGCTCGCCTTGTTCAACCTTTAAATGTTCAGCGCCTTTTCCATCAGTACCAAATGAGCAGTCTGACACCACAAGCTGTGGATTTTCACCCATCCATGTGGCAGTAGCGGCGTCGCCGAACAGCATAGAGGTTGTTCTATTAGGCGTTGTAATTACTTTTGAATACGGATCAGCGGTTACCAATACACCATTCTTTTTGCCAGAAGCCGCTAAGAAGCCTTGTAAAATCGATAACCCATATACATACCCTGAGCACCCAAGTGAAACGTCAAACGCCGCAACATGAGTAGGTAGTGCTAACTTTTTATGAACTAATGCCGCACAGTGAGGCAAGCCTTGCCCGTCGGGGTTTTGTGTTACAACAATAAGGGCATCGATGTCTTCTTTGGCAAGATCAGACTCACACAGCAACGCATCAACCGCTTTTACCGCTATATCAGAGGTGTCATCACCTTGTTCTAACCTTGGCAAAAAGCGCGCGCCAAGCTTAGTCTCAACAAATGATGCCGACTCCTCGAAGGTCTCTGCTTGTTTGAAGTTATCGACACCTTCTTTCGGTATGTAACTTGAAATAGCTTTAATGCCTATCATGCTATTCTCCAACAATGAACTGTACGGTTCCAAAACGTTTTCCATCGATAACAACGTCGTTAATTGAAAACTTGTTTTGCATTATCCGCGTGGTTTTAATTGAAAGACTTTCATAACCTATCGGCAGTTCATCAAAAAAGTTAAGCTGCCCCACTAACCACTTGCCCGTCTTTAGACTAAAGAGTGTGTTATGGAGTTTTTTCGTCAAGGCAACCACTAGTTCTACAGTTGTGCAGTCGTTACGAAAAAAAGAAGTCGCCTGCTGCTCATCAGACATGACATCAGCACGTTGTACTAGTATATCTTCGTCAAATGGGTAGGATTCCTGTACTTGCCCTTCTGTCTCAACAATCACGCCTCGCGTTCTTTCTTGTGTGTTCTTATCAAGAAGCTCAACTGTACCAACAATGTTTTTTTCAACATCATCTTCGAGCTGCCCAAACAAAACCTCACACTGCCGATGAATCAATTGTTTAAACACGAGTTTGGTTACGATTTGATTTTCTTCACACACTGCAGTGCTAAACCACGTATAAAAGTCGGTACTATGGAGGTAGTTTCTCGAGCCTTTAAATTTGAGCTGTGTTTTCATTATCGAATCCTCTTAGCCGGATTTCCCAACATGGTAGACTCAGGGGCAACGTCCTTAAAAATTGCTGCTCCTGCTGCCACTGTGCTGTACATCCCAACACGCACGCTGTCTCTCACAACGGAATTTGGCGCTATTTGTACACCTTCCTCAATGTGTGCATAGCCACACAGTGTTGAATTAGGGCCTATATCGACTAAATCATCAACCGCAACATCATGCCCTAAATTAGCATTAGCGCGAATAAAGCAGTTGTCACCCACTCTTGTACCGGGCTGAAGCACAGTATTTGCTGCAATGACAACACCGCAACCGAGTTTAACGTTAAAACCGATGTTCGCTGACGGATGTACCAGCGTAGCTAACCGGTGCTGTGGAATGTTGAGACGCTTAAACTTTTCTGCACGGGCTTTCATTTTTCCCACGGACAACAGTGCATAAACGAATAACGTATCTTCGTCTAAACTTTCCCATTCATGGGGCGCGCCCAAAACTGGCCATCGCTCTATATATTCACCTGCAGGAATATTGTCATTCAAAAAGCCGACTAGCTCTAAAGGCTCGCCAATCTTTATTAGATCAAGCACGATTTGTGCGACAACCAAGCCGTTACCGCCACCACCTATAATCACTACCTTTTTCAACACATCCTGCCTTTATTTGATAATTTCATCTACCCACGGTTGATTGTGGTTGTATGCTTCCATAATCGATAACGCGCTTTGTGACATTGTTTTCAATGTATCTGGAGAGCATCGCAAATTCTCAAGCACATTGACAACGCGTTGTTGAATTTTTTCTAAGCGCTTCGACTCTGTGCTGTAGTCCCCAACATAGACCGCGGCCCCCTTTTCTTCTAATGCGATCGCTTGCGCAACTTGATTTTGTGCAATAGCGAGGACAAGGGTCGGTAGCGCCATTTTACAACGCTCCCAGGACATGGTGCCACCACCACCAATTGCCAGGTCAGCCTGCGCCATTAATGATGAAATATTCGAAGCTTGCACATGTAATTTAAAGCCGTGCTGAGTACAAAATGCGTGTATTAACGGCTTAAATGGGTGATGCTCTCCAATGATGACGTCAACGCTAACGGGTTCATTTAAGCTTGTGCACCACTTTGCGAGCAGCTCGCAGATAAATAGAGTGGCATTGTCTTTATCCATTCCTCCAAAGCATACAAAAATGCGCTTTAGTGCTTGAGGCAATGTAGGGGGGGAAAATGCAAACTCTTCTCGCAACGGAAAATACTGGGGACCGATCATGAGCTTAGTATTATTTTGAATTTTTCCATCCCATTTTTTCTGAGCATCAAGTACTAAATTAGGGTCAATCAATACATCACATTTTAGTGTTCGGTCGGCCAGCCCATCAATAACGACAACTTTTGCATTTAGGGCTTCTTTTAACGCAATGTGCCACTGTGAAGTCAAAGAAAAATGATCTACAACAACAATAACGCGCTCGTTTAATGTTGTATGGTGCAATGCCGCTAATGACTCACGCGCATCATTGGATTCTGTTCCACCTAACCAATGAGCGTGAGGACACCAGTTTCCTGCGTATTCTTGAGCGTTGGAAGTCGGTAACTCGATTACCTTAAAATCTGCGCGTCTGATTTCATCTAAACAATGCCCCTTGTGAGGCTTTGAAATAAAGTATATTGAAATACCGCGCGCTCTTAATAGCTTTGCCAGTGTAAGGCAGCGCATAACATGGCCAGTTCCTATGTGTTCACCACTGTCTACGCGCACCAACGCTGTAATCGAGTTGTTCATTTTCACAGCCCTCGAGACTGGATCGCTCTGAATAGAAGCTCTGCGGTTTCCCAATCTTCTTCGGTATCGATATCTTGCACGCGGTATCTTGGCATCAGAAACGCGGTGGCGTGATGAGAATACATTGGCAAATTCTTTAGAAAAGCGTCAGCCTTGCCCCAGTAGAATTGCCCTGCGTCATGGTAGGCTTCCAGCAGATCCTGAGAGCGTGTTTTCATGTGCTGTTTATCAAACATTTCAATATCACCTTGCGGCGTAAAATGGAAAGCACGTTGAATAGGAAAAGGAAAGCTTGTTGCAGAGAAACAGAAGTCCTTCTTCGAACTTTTTAATTTTGCAAACGCATTCACTAAGTCTTCCGATGTAACAAAAGGTGCGGTAGCGTAAAGCACACAACAGTAATTTGCTGGTTTTTCGTTGTCGGCCAGCCATGTCAACGCGTGATTAACAACATCGCGAGTTACCGCATGGTCATCAGACAATTCAGCTGGACGAACAAACGGAACGAAAGCCCCTTTTTCAATAGCAAACTGCGCAATTTCGTCATCGTCAGTACTTACAATAACCTTATCAAATTCCTTTGAGGCTAGAGCAGCTTCTATAGACCAGGCAATAATAGGTTTATTGCAAAAAAGGCGGAGGTTTTTTCGCAAAATGCGTTTGCTACCACCTCGCGCTGGGATTATTGCTACATTCATAAGTGTCTCTGCTGTTAGCGTATATCGGTTTAGCTACTTCTGACGCTAGTGGCACGGTGATTGAGTAATTTGCTCACGCTAAGACGACTTCTTTTTATTAAAAATGATCTTTGTTTTACAAAGTGATGCTTCTAACGGTCTTGGACATAACCAAAATCTATCACCGGCTTCATTGGTCATCTCTTTATCGGCAAGAGGCTCAGAAGCTAAAGCAAACATGCTGTACGTTTCAAAAGACGTCATACTATTTGACAACTTGTGGAAGTAATCATCGAAAAAACTCCCCCAATCCTCTTTCTCAAGCTTAGGAAACACCAATTTCAGTTTATTGCTCGAAACTAGCGCGAGTACCGCAGTAAACACGGATTTTTCCACGCCTTTTTTATCCGAATTGTTAAAGGGACTGAATACCAAAACGTCGGTTTCCGCTGTGTTGAAACCTTCATGTAATTCTAGCAAGAGTTCAGGTTCGTTTGTTATGAATGCCGCTCGGCTAACTTCAGGCTTGCGCTTTTTCAAATCAGCAGCACTTGAGATAAATTCAAGTTGATAGCGATGTTGACTGTTATCAATATTTTCGTTTAGGCCAAGAGTCTCAATAATATGGCTAGCAGAATCACTAATAAAGCCCACGTTCTTACTCTTTACGTATTCTGATAAGGTGATCTCTTGTCTTTCTTTTGTGAAACTTGAAACTGAGTCAAAAGCATCAGGATACATCGAAACACTCGTTAACGCGTCATCAAGAAAGTTGTGCCAACACGATTTAATAGCTTCGAATTTCTCCATCACTAGTTCGTCATTTTTGAAATGCGTTAATTTACTGAAAATGCTGTTTATGTAATTCGAAGTACCATTGAAGTAAAAAAATAAAATGGAGCTTTTACGCAAATACGCCTCGACTAAGAACTTGCGCTGATCGAACACCAGTTTATCGATATCTTCGCGCCCATTAAATTCTTTGTCAGATAGCGCTTTAAAATTGGTGATGTCCTCTATTAGCGCATCATGATTAAACCGTTTAGCAAAACGTTGTTGGAATTCAGCTACCGGAATAGGAACATGAGCCTGAGTTTGAATCCAGCTCATCGCAGCCTGTTTGTCTTCCAATGAATTAGTAATAATTAACGCGTCTTGCTCTAATGGAGGACTTCCAACGATTTTTGCGCCATCGTTTAAATTATAAACATCGGCATCACTGAAAGCAGATAAAGTTTTCTCAATCACCGACTTTGACATGTTGAATTCAAACTTGGTATTTACATAGGGTCTAAAGTTCCCTCGCACTACCAATGAAGTGTCTATGCGCTCTGCGTGATTAAACAGTTCTCCGCCATCTTTTTTATAATAGCCTGAGGATTTAGAGTGATGGTGATTAACATCAACCATCCCCAAGTCAACGCCGAATAGATAAACTTGTTTAAAGCCCAGTTCTAACACGTAATTAATGACAAAATTCGATACGGTAGGATAGGAAAAATGAAGGTATGGCAATTCTAACTCAGGAAAGAGTTCCTTCATAAAAACCGTTGACGACTCACCTTCTTTGAAAGCGAGAAAGGTGTCTTTATAGAGCTTTATTGTATCAGGGTGAACACCATTACAGCTGATAAAATTGATCTGCTTTAAATAGTCTTTATCGCCTATACGCGATGCCCAATCGAAAGACGCTCGGTTCGACTCTACTTCTGCGTGAAAGTCAGGAACAATACCATTACTGTGCATTGCCTGTAAGGCTGTGCCGCAAGATATGACTATAGCTCGCTCCCTTTCTTCCTTCAAAAGGGGCAGTAAATTATCAAGAGAGGGGCCATTTCCGACGATAAATACCGCTACCTCACTTAAATTTCTACTGAGCTCCGGCACACCAGATTTGCGATAAAAGCCTATATTATTTTCTACCGCCCATTTCGTATGCGTCGTGCCAAAGCGAGAATGCTCGAAGTATTCCCCCATGGCGACAATTAAGCGCAGGTCTTCTCTTAGCTTATCAACCGCAGGAAGAAGCACTTCGTTATCATAGCCGAGTGTTAAGTAGGTATTGGCAATGATATGTGTTCCGATAGAGTGGAATTGACTTAAAAGGTCCCGAACGAGGTTAGTTCCGTCATCCCCGATGTTAAGGTAAATACGGTGCCGTTTTTCTTCAACTTTGTTCAGAATTGCCGCCCAATCTATCGCAAACAGAGAAGCAAAAAAGTAGTCTCGGTTGGGTTCGCAAACAAAGAGTTTCTCTATATCTCGCGAGTCACTGAGCGCTTCTAACTGATATCCTGCTCCCATGCCAAAAAGGAGCATCGATTTAACGGTTTCCGGTAGCTTACTTTCTTCCTCTTCCATTCCCGCCAAATGTTCTTGGATTTTCCTTACCATTTTATGATGCGAATAATGAATGAGTTTTCCCCCTGCGTAGCCTAATATTAGGTTATCGCGGTTGGGCTGCTTCACAAATGCTTCATAAGCTAGTTCAGACTCGCGTTTTGGGCTGTCACCGTAAAGCGGTGTGCAGGTCTCTATATGGAAGAGGTTTACTTCACCTGATTGATTAGCTTTGGGCTCCCACTTGACCGGCTTGTAGTCGCTGAATTCTTTAGCTATATCAGGGTAATACTTCGCAAACGCTTCAATGTTATTATCAAAAACGTCTTTACTAAGGTTACTGGTCGCCCAATCATTCGATGTAATCACCGGACTCCAAGGAACTAAATAGTCGTCAAATGGCTGCGAGGAAGAAAATGAAAATAGCCGCTTTTGCACGTCTTTAATTGTTAGCCCAGATAGACTTTTAAGTACTGAGTCAAAGCTCGCACTATGATAATGCTGATAAAAATGAACTGAAGCAAAAGGACTTACCTGCTTTAATTCACTTAAATCTTCTAATACAGAACTACCGTCTAACTGGCTTTGAAAATAAATTGCCGTTCCCTTCTCTGCAGCAACTTTGAAAATTTCTGGCCAAACACCGGTGAGCATAGAGCAATGTGTGAATTCAAAATTAGGCTCGTAAAGGACGATACTTTTGAAGTTAGTTTCATTTACCAATTTAAGTAAGTGAATTCCAAGAGCCAACCCCAGTACAACTAACACTTCTGCATCGTCTTCGATAGGCTTGGATTGCCGAGAAAAACCGTTTTTGTCCAATACCCAAGGAGAACTTATAAACGAGTCCACATGTTGGTGAATACTTGCGGTTACCTGTTCCCCGTAAAAGACCTTGCCGCTATTAAAGTCGACAATATCGAGTTCTTTATCTTTGTTAACGAAAACTGAGGTGGATGTACTTCTCGCCCGAATGAGCTGAGTAAAGATAGCCGGCATTACGCGCTTGAAAGCTATTAGGCTTTTTTCTTTGTTCTTTTTAATCGCGTACGCAGATTCAACTTCTAGCGATGTTTGTTTATCTTCATCATCTAAAAGGTAGAATTTAATAGCTTTAAGCATTATTTTTTATATCTCTTTGCCGCTTTTTGCGCTCTTGAAAAGCCAACTATCTCCTCTTTTGCAGCTAACTTCAACTTAAGCGCAAGTTCTTCTAATTCTTGATTAATAATTAGTTCATTTTCAGCGAAGGTAGTGCGTTCATTTCCAGAGAGTCTGCTTAACTCGCGTAGAACCAACGAATGCCGCAGGCTGATTAGATGATGGAAAGTTTCAGTTGAAAGCGCGGCAGGCTCTGCTGCCACGCAAACCGCAATTGCTGCGTTAACTTTGCTTAGGAAAAGAGGTGTAGATGAATGGTTTAACTTATCGACGTTCAAATCGCTTGCTTACTTTCTCGTTGCGCTCGAAACGCCTCTTCTTTTGCTTCTTGGGGAATCTGCACCCAAGCATCTCTAATCGGCGATAACAGTGAAGATACCTCATCTAACAACTTAATATCATTGTTAACATGAGCCTCGTTCAGTTTCTCGATCATAAATTCATAGAGGGCAAACATGTTTTCAGCAACTTCGCCGCCCACTTTTACATCTAACGTATCGCGCAGGTGAATAATAATGGCCGTTGCTTTCGAAATAAATGTCGCCTTCTCTTGCAACTCTTTTCGTTCCATTGCACCTTTCGCGTATGCAATCCTGTCTAGCGCGCCTTGAAGCAGCATCAAGGTCAACTTGTGAGGATCTGCATTGGCAACATCTTGCTTTAAATTACCTTTTTTGTAGGCATTAATACCTTTAAGAGACATACTTTCTCCGAAACTCGTACGTTATAGTGCGGCTAATAATGCCGAGCTTGTCTGATTCAACTGTGCCACAGTCTGGTCTAAGTTAAGGTACTTGCTTCGTAAGATTTGCTCATAGTTGAACATACGAAGCTCCAAAGTTTCCCTTTCAGAATAAACACCTTCTCTATTCTCTTTCGCCGTTTTTTCGCGCAGAGAAATAAGGCCTCCAGATGACGTAAACTCATCAACGAAATCGTATAAGCGAACCGCTATACCTTCATTTTCGTCTGTAAACAATGTAGCGATATCGTCGAAATTGTCTTCCAACGCATCTTTTAATCTGTCTTCCCCAGACCCAATTCCAAAGTCTGACGAACTAATTTCTAACTTTCCATCTTCGTCTAGCTCTATACCAAGTCTGAATAACCCACCAAGCTGTGAAGTAGACACGTTATCGCCAATTATAGATGATAGTCCAGACTGGATTCCTCTTAGCAATGAGTCTCCAGCAAGCGCACCATCTTCTTCCAACTCAGATTCACCATAGCGCGTCAACGTTCCAATTTCGTCAATAATCGCATTATAGTTATCTACAAAATCCCTAATTTTCTGTTCAAGACCTTCTTTGTCAAAACCGATTTTCAGCGTCGTCGACAAAAAGTTGCCCGCATTATCTTTGGGTGAGATCTCGTTAACATCAAAAGTGACGTTTTGAATTGTGTTTTCGAACTTATTTGACTGGCTTTGAACTTCAATTCCGTCAACAAATGCAATTGCGTTTTTGGCAGATTCAATGTTGGCAGCGCTAATGTTATTAGTTCCACCCGCAGTTGAAAGTCTGTCTAGTTCTGCAGCGCCTGTATCATTGTTGATAACTAGATCATTGCCATCACCGGTCTCTTCAGACAGAAACACCAGGCGAGGCCCTTCGGCAGTACCTGTATCAATAATATTTGCGGTTACACCGAAATTATCGTCTGCGCTGTTGATCGCTTCTCTGAGGTCTACAAGAGATGTGCCAGAATCAACGTTGATAGTAAATGAATCACCACCAGGAATGCTAAAGGTCAAAGAACCCGTTCCAGAACTTAAAACAGGATCTGAACTTGAAGTGAAAGCACCCGCGTCTGTAGTTATGCGACTTCCCGATGCAAGTTGTTGCACGGTAATATCGTAACTTCCGCGTAATGCTGAGCTCGACGCATCAGCAGATAAAACGTCGTCATCTTCTGAAGGATTAACGATTGTAGGCTCTCGACCGTTAATATCAGTATCGCTACGTAAGTCATCGACAGCATCTTTAAAATCTGACAACTTAGACTTTATCTGTCCAAGACCAGAGATTTCTGCTTCGATCTTTTCTTCTTTTGTGTTGAGCCTTTCCTCTTTAGGCAATCTCTCAGCATCTAAAAGCTGCTGGACAAGATCATCAAGAGCTAAACCTGAACCTACACCTAGCGACTGAATAGTCATAACCTACCTCATTAAACCTGATTGTTGATAAACACCCCTACGCTATTCCCTACATCCTGCTGTAATTCCTGAATTCTTTCAGCAAGCTTTAAAAGCTCCTCGGAAGGAATCTGCCGAATAACGTCTCCAGATTGACTATCTTTAACTGTCACAACCGAACGATTGGTATTTTCGTCGATTGAAAAAGTTAAATCCCTGTTTTGAACAGTTAGAAATGACTCAACTTTTGCTACCGCCTCTTCAAGGTCAGCAACATTCCTCTCTCCACCTTGGTTATCGACTTCTCCAGATAAACCTTGAGATAAATTTTCATCTTCCACCTCAACGCTGTTGCTTTGAGATGAAGAAGACTTAGCAAGCTCATCTATACGATTTGCGTCACTGTTAACTTCTTTAGGTGAACTTAAACTGTCTCTTACCGACGATGCTGTATTTGGTGCTGTACCTGTTGAAGTACCTATCGCTGTACTTGATGCAAAAGGCTGACCATTTTGAATATTCGGTATTTCCACGTTTCTACCCCCCTTCTGAAACGACAAAACGGGAACCTGCCTAAGCAAGCACCCGTTACATCTCAACTAAGGCTAATTGTATTATAGCTTATCCAAGCAACGATAGCGCAGTTTGTGGACGCTGGTTGGCCTGGCTCAGAACTGAAACAGATGCTTGCTGAATAATCTGGTTACGCGTTAGTTCAGCCGTTTCCGCAGCAAAATCTGTATCTCTGATTTGAGAGCGTGCCGCAGACAAGTTCTCACTGATGTTACTCAGGTTACGAATAGTCGACTGGAATCTGTTTTGAAGCGCACCTAAATCAGCACGAACGCCCCCAACACCAGATATTGCAGCATCGACGGCACTTAATAGCGCAGCAGCACCTGAAGCAGTTTCAACACTATCACCATCAATACCAAGACCGGCTGTACTAAAGCCAGTAATTGATCCTAGGTTACCGGTTGAAAGGTTTACTGAAATCGTTTGACCTGCGTTAGCACCCACTAGGAATGAAGCAGAAAAGTTACCATCTAAGATGTTAACGTTACCAAACTGAGTATCCGTTGCGATACGTGAAATTTCAGTTCGTAGCGCTGATACTTCTTTTTGAAGCGCCAAACGGTCAGCAGAAGAGTTGATGCCGTTTTGCGATTGAATTGATAGCTGGCGAATACGCTGTAGACTCGTAGTAATCTCACTGATCGCACCTTCAGCTGTTTGTGCTAAAGAAATAGCATCGTTCGCGTTGCGTACTGCTTGGTTCAAGCCTTCAACTTGCGACGTAAGTCTGTCAGAAATTTGAAGACCTGCAGCATCATCTGCGGCACTGTTAATTCTAAAACCTGAAGACAATCTTTCGAACGACGTGTTAAGACGATCATTTACGTCAAAAAGCTGACGTTGTGCGTTGATCGAAGACACATTTGTGTTAACGAATAAACTCATTGGAATACCTCCTAGGGACTCGTCGACCTATGTGGTACGATCAAATCCTTCCAGTTCAAATTAGCTTGGTCACTACTCCGAGCTAACGCCTCTGTTAAAAGTAAAGTAAATTACCCCTCAACTATTGGTATCGGCCAACCCTTTAGGTTCTTTAGTTTTTTTTTCGTTTTTTTTTATCTTTTTTCGAAACAAACAGGTAAGCCACTGAATTAGTTGACAAATAAATCTATAAAAATTTAGAAAGATCACGTTTGTTCGGTTGATTTATCAAGCAATGATTAAAACGAGTTAAAGCGTTCAAGAAGGTTTGTCTTTTTCGCAACAAAGCGGCAGTACCTACTTCTCATACGCAAGACAGAATCGGCTTGTTACTTGTTAATTGAACGGCAAAGAATTGGAATGAGAATTGGAAAAAGAATTGGAATGAAAGTGCCACTGCATGTCTTATCAATAAGACAGGCGGAAATCTTTTACTCTAAATTCAAAGTTGGCATTGATGCTGCATAGTATATTTTGAACAAATTGTCGTGCTCTGCAATTTGTTTGAAATTGGCGGGATGTTTCGGTATTACTAAAAAAAAGGCCGAGACTATTTAATCTCGGCCAATTTGCTCACGTTAGGAGATTGAGCAAATTCAGTTTCTGTCGGCTGGCAGGTATTTAGTAGGATAAACTGGCCTCTCAACCAACACTTCTACACTCTCAGTCCTGTTAGTCGACGCTTTCTCAAAGGGGCGGCCTTACGGCCGCTATCCTTTTTCAGGGGATGGCCTCTCAACTCCTTCCCAAATTCAAGCGTCTTTTAATTAACCACCTAGTAGTGAAAGTGCAGCCTGTGGACGCTGGTTAGCCTGTGCCAGGATAGTAGTACTAGCTTGCTGTAAAATCTGGTTGCGGCTTAGTTCTGCCGTTTCGGTGGCAAAGTCTGCATCTTTGATTCGCGATCTTGCCGCTGATACGTTCTCTGAGATATTGCTCAGGTTTCTAATCGTAGATTGGAATCTGTTTTGAATAGCACCCAAATCTGCGCGAAGGCCACCAATTGCAGAGATTGCTGCATCTACATCGTCAAGAAGAGCAGACGCACCCGCTGCGGTCAAAACGTCGGCAGATATAATTCCAAGCCCTGTAGCACTGAAGCCGTTAACACCTGCTGCGGTTAATGCTTGAGTCGATAGATTCACTGAAACTGTTTGTCCAGAGTTTGCGCCTACCAAAAAGCTAGCAGAGAACACACCTGAAAGAATACTAACACCAGCAAACTCAGTTGTTGTTGCGATACGTGAAATTTCAGTTCTCAATGCAGAAACTTCTTTTTGCAGCGCCGCTCGGTCAGCTGAGCTATTAATACCGTTCTGCGATTGAATCGCCAACGTACGAATACGTTGTAGAGCAGTGGTAGTTTCAGCCATCGCACCTTCAGCAGTTTGTGCTAGTGAAATACCGTCGTTAGCATTTCGTACCGCTTGATCCAAACCTTGAATTTGCGAGGTCATACGGTCAGTAATTTGCAGTCCCGCGGCATCGTCTGCAGCACTGTTAATTCTAAAACCAGATGAAAGACGTTCAAACGCGGTGCTCAAGTTATTACCGGTAGTGAACAATTGACGTTGTGCATTCAAAGATGACACGTTGGTATTAACAAATAGACTCATGGGTCTCTCCTAACAGTTTCGAGTGTTGCGCTATTGGTTTTATTATTTGCGCGATTAGTTTAAATATTTGGCATAGCCTGTGCTTTGAATTACATGTCAGTTCAATCTGACGTTTCATTGGCACACTACCAATGGAACTTGCTAAGTAGAGAAGTTACTTCTCTTTGCTGGTCGGTGGGTTTGGTGTTCCAGAACCTCAAACCTCTCACTACCTCCTGGCTCTAATCTCGCCGGTCAGCAGCTCTAACCATTCATCAGCAAACTCCATTTTTTATCGACCTTTACTTGAATTTACTTTAGTAATTTTTTCAAATAATTTTATACGATTTAAAGCACTGTTTTTCCTAACTTTTAAATACAGTTAATTTAAAAAAACTTGTATTCAAACTGTGCTTTTTACGCTCTTAAACATTAGCTTTAGAAGCATAGAGAAAAGAAACATGGTTTATCTCCCCTTTGTAATAGTTATCGTCAAAGATCGAATTTTACTTTAGGTATTTTTTGCTAATTTTTAGAAAAACGGCGGATATAAATTAAAAATCTATATATTCCAGAGTGTTAGAGGGTAATTTTACGTGCACGAATAGTATAAATGAGGGGAATGACGCGTTTGAAAGGTCGGTATATAGAAAAGCTGGTCTTCAAAAGACCAGCTTTGAACGCACGTGAACTAGAGCACTACCTCCTGGCTTCACGTTAATGGCGATTAGCCTAGAAGCTGTAAAGCAGCCTGAGGACGCTGGTTAGCCTGAGATAATACAGTAGTACTTGCCTGCTGAATGATCTGGTTACGCGTCAAGTTAGCGGTTTCCGTAGCAAAATCTGTATCTTTAATCTGTGAACGTGCAGCCGACACGTTTTCAGAGATATTGCTTAGGTTACGAATAGTTGACTGGAAGCGGTTTTGCAAAGCACCCAAATCAGCTCGTAAGCTACCAATAGCAGAAATTGCGCTGTCCACATTATCAAGAATTGTAGAAGCATTTTCTGCTGAAAGAACATCACCAGTGCCAATACCAAGACCCGATGGGCCAAAACCTGAAACACCCGCAGCAGTAAGCGTAGGTGTAGACAAGTTAACAGAAATTGTCTGACCCGAGTTTGCACCTACTAGGAACGAAGCAGAGAACGCACCTGAAAGGATACTTACACCAGCAAATTCAGTGGTTGTAGCGATACGTGAAATTTCTGTACGTAGTGCAGATACTTCTTTTTGAAGCGCTGCGCGGTCTGCAGAACTGTTGATACCGTTTTGTGATTGAATAGCTAGAGTACGAATACGTTGAAGTGCTGTTGTTGTCTCAGACAACGCGCCTTCAGCAGTTTGCGACAATGAAATCGCATCGTTAGCATTACGAACGGCTTGGTTTAGACCTTCGATTTGTGAGGTCATACGATCGGTAATCTGAAGACCTGCAGCATCATCAGCAGCGCTGTTGATACGGAAGCCTGAAGATAAACGTTCAAATGAAGTACTCAATGAATTGCTTACATCAAAAAGCTGACGCTGGGCATTCAATGAGGATACATTGGTATTAACGAACATAGACATAAAGTCTCTCCTACACTCTCAGTCCAGCGTGCGCTGGCTGTCGGGATTTCCGACGTTTTGTTTTAGTAGTCATCAAGACCTGAGGGGTAATTGATGAACTGGCTCTCTCAGAAACTGTATCGACAACATATAAATTCTCTTTAGAAAAAATTACGATATTTGCCGATTAGCGGTAATATATTGCCGCTCGACGAGACAAGAACTTTCAGTAACCATCAGATTTTTAAAGGAGATTTCAATTGAAACAAAAACTTCAAATAGTTGAAATTAGTCGTGTATCACCACCTGCAGTTCATGCAGCCTTTACTGATTTGATGGAGAACCCCTTCGACAAAAGTAGCAGTTCACTGCTGTGCTGCTATCGCCAAGCAACAGATCATGTGAGCAGAGATGGCGCTATTGTTATCCTTACTTTGCGTAAAGAAACGTTAGAAGTGATCAACAAAGTGTTGATTAAAGAGCTCGGTACCGATTTAAGAGATCCTAAATTGATGTACGACGGTCAAAGAGCAATAGTAACGGCCTTCGCTAAGACAATTGATGAAAATGAACAAGCACATACTAAGATGCTAAGTGTTTTCTCCACAACTGGACAATCTTGGTCTAGCAAACACTGGTTCGGCGATGATGGCTGGTGGATATGGAAGCCGCAATGGATAAACAATAAGGCATTCGGCTTTGCTTATCACCGCCCCGCTGATTACATTTCGCTTTACGAAGGCGACCCCACCCGCGCAATGCGCGTCCACAAACCAAACGTTTTCGGTCTTGCTAAAAATAACAAGGGATTCCCAAATGAAAGCGCCCTCTTGTTTGACCACGACGGTGAAGCAACAGTATTTTTAAGACGAGATGCCGATACATTTTCTGCTCAATTTGGCACATCTACGCCTCCCTATACAAAGTGGTTCTGGCATGACTTGGGAATTTATATTGGTGGGCCTTGTGCCATAGCGCTCACTAAAACAACATTCCTTGTTGCTGGTCGGCATGTGAACTGGGAAACCAGAGAGTTTTCGACACGACTTTGGCATTTCGATAAGACAAATAAAACACTAACCGAAATACTAACTATGCCCAGTAGCGGTGATACAAGTTATCCTGGCCTGATATTAGATAATGATCTACTTTACATGTCTTACTATTCAAGCCATATAGATAATCAGGCGAGGGTCTATGTAGCCAAAATTGGTGGGGTTAAGTCGTTATTTTAACCCCGACTAAATGTAGTTAAATAAGGAAAGGTTGGAAATTTGCGGAAATGTTGCTAGTGCCGCACTTAACGCGGTTTCCTGTTTCGCAAATTCAGTCGATGCTTCAGCGTAGTCAACATCTTGAATTGAAGAGCGCTGGGCTTTCGCTGCAATTTCCATGTCTAGGTTACTTTCATAAGTACTTTCAGCGATATTCAAGCGACTTCCCAAGGAAGCGCGCTCTAGAGATATTTTCTCTAGGCCGTTATCCAGACCTACCAATGCATCGGCGATAGCATCCTGTAGCGCTCCATGATTAATTGAAGTGTCTGATAGTAAAGACTGCACTTCATGGATTGTTTGTGCCATGCTTTTTTTCTCAGGTTGATCTAGAGAAAAACTGATCGAGTCGCCTGGTGACGCAACAGCTTCAAATTGCATACCTTTCAGCGTAAAGGGCTCTCCTGAGGTGTAGCCTACCGTTTCAATAACTGCACCACTGTTTTGATTAACAAGCTGAGCCTGACCTGTTCCGAGAAAATCTACCCTAAAGTCGTTGTTTGTTAGGTTAGCATTATCATAATTATTATTAAAAAAGGTATCGAAAGTACCTTGCTCCTTAACTGTCGCTCCCTCTAACGAGGTTACCGTATTCGCTGTTACTGAAAAGTTGAAACGAGATAGTACGTTCTCAAAAACTTCATACCCGTTACTGGTAGACTGAATTTTCGAGCTATTTGAAAGCTGAATGAAGTTTACGCCGGCATCGCCTGAAAAGGATATTGCATTACCTCCCGAAGCCGGGTTAAAAGTAAATGCTTGATTGCCAGATTGATAACCTGCGTACAGGTAATTACCATCTGCATCCTGCGTGTTCATCAAATCAAATATTTCGAGCTTAATTTGCTCTAACTCTGACCCGATAGCTCGTTTGTCAGGATCATCCAAAATACCATTTCCCGCCTGAACGATTAATGTTCTAGCACGGTTAACCGAATTGGTAATATTCGTCAATACAGCTTCCTGCTGCTCGAGCGAACCTGTTACTAAATCATTGTTGCGCTGAAATTGGGTTAGCTCATCGATTTCTTCGGTTAAACGTAATACTTTTGCCGCACCAACGGGGTCGTCACTCGGAGTGATAATGCGTTTCCCAGAAGCTAGCTGCTCTTGAGTCTTTGCCAAATCGCCCTGATTTTGCATAATCGAGCGCATGTTTTGATCATAAATTTGATTCGTTGATATACGCATAACTCACCTACCTTGCTGACTGCAAAATGGTATTAAACAATTCTTGCGCCGTAGACAAAATTCGCGCTGCGGCAGCATAGCTTTGTTGATACTTTATTAAATTTGCGGCTTCTTCGTCTAAGCTAACGCCAGAGACAGACTCAAACCAATTCTGCGATTGAACCTTCATGGCTTCCGCTGAAGCAAGTGTTACTTTTGCCATCGAGGCATCTTCACCAATTCGGCCAACCATAGATGCATAAGCATCTTGGAAGGTACGTGGTGTATTCGTTGCCTCACTGCTCACTTGCACCGTATTTTCGTTTTGAATAGCCGCTAAATTAAGCGCATTACTGTTATCGTTAAAGCCATCTGTATTATAGCTGATCGAGAAACTATCCCCAGCTTTTGGCACGCCATCCAAGCTCAAATCAAAGCCTGGATCTGGGCTTATTCCCGCTTGACTAATGAGGTTGGTTAAATCAGTTGTGCCAGTTACTGTAGCTAAAACATTACCGCTTCCATCTACAACGTCGTATGTATCTGCGGCCGTAAAGTTAATTTGAGCTGGCGCTGAATTTAACAGCCCACCCGCTCCGTCAAAAGCAGAAGCGCCGACTTCTGTGTTAGATACCGTAACGTCAATGACATTTGCGCTTCCCAAATTTGTATTATTTGCACCTGCTCTCACCGGGCTTGCAAACGCTAAATCTTCAGGGCGATTTGTCTCTAGTGTAATCTTAGACGCGATATCTTTAGTTGGCTGAATGAGAAACTCATTACCCACGGTATAGGGATCGGTTCCTGAGAAATCAACTTCAATACCACCGGGCAATTCATTAAACCCAGCTGTAACCGCGTAATTGGAATAGATAATATCATTGCCAGAAGCGTCTTTTTTCGGTGTGCCATCTGCATTTAATAGCGTAATTTCTATTTGGCTAGGCACGCCCGCAGTTACTGCCGTAACCTCAATTTTGTAGTCAGCATCCGTTAGCTCTGCACCTTTACCTTCGGTAATTTGTGCAGTTACAACATAGTCACCATTGGTATCGCTATATGCTAATCCGCGAAACGAAGGTATATCGAAAATATTGCTACCAAGTTGGCCGTCTAAGTCCATCCCCAATTTATTTTGTGTATTCATTGCATCGGCGAATGCTACTGATAGCTGACCAACATCCCGCATTGCAGGGCCTAAAATTTCGTTTCTGTACCCGAATAAACCGCCAAGTGCGCCACCTAAATCATCTTCTACGATACGTATTGAGGCATCAGCTTTTGTCTGTGAGCCAAAGTTTGTTTCTAGTTTGAGCTGCTTGAACGTTAAGTCAGCATTGGTATTCAGTTCAAATAAATTAAATGCGCCATTTTCTAATACCAATGACTCACCAGAAGTCAGGTTAATTGTTACCGCTCCATTTTGCGTGGTGCTTTCTTTGACTGTTATTCCCATGATTGAAGCGAGCTCGTCTATCGCTTGATCTCTCTCATTAAGCAATGCGCTAGGCTGGTCGCTGGTATTGTTACCATTGGCAATAACAATATTGCGGTTTAGATCGCCAATGTTGCCAATCAAGGTGTTCGCCCGGTTCACCATCGACGTGAACTCTAGGTTTAATTCTTCTTCTTTCTCCAACATATAATCAGACAGTGTCTTCATTCGTTGGTACAAAGACTCAGATTTCCCTAACACTTGGTCGCGAGACGCTAGGTTAGTAGGATCGTCAGCAGCTGTCTGCAACGCGGCGAAGTACTCGCTCAATCCTTGGGAGATTGAGTTAGCCTCACTCGCTAATAGATTGTCAATGGCCGCTGTTTTACTAGAGAATGCCTCAAGCTCGCCGACAGAAGTAATGTCCCTGCGCAATTGATTTTGAGCAAATACGTTGATGATACGTTCGGTATTGCCGATCTCTACACCGAAGACTTGGCTGTTTTGAAGCTCAGTGCGCTCGCGAACATAGCCTGGTGTGTTGACGTTGGCAATATTGTTACTGGTCGTTTGTAATAGCTTACTACTGGCGTTAACACCACTGGTGGCTAATGAGAATAAATCGACAGAACTCACAATGTAATCTCCAATGCTATGGCATTAACGTGCTGAGACGATCGCTGTTATACACTGCCATTATCTTGCGCGCGTATTCAGGGTCGGTAGCGTAGCCCGCTTCTTGAAGCGCATGGGTATAGCGCGCTGCGTCAGAAGCATTCTCGACAGCATGGCTGTAGCGAGGTTGTGATGTGATAAAGCGTCCATAGTCTTCCATTGCGTCTTCTACTGACGAGTAGGACCTAAAAGCAGCCTTTTGTTTTTGCGGTAGTCCATTGTTAAATTCCAACGTGTCGACTACAGCCTGCTCTCCTTGCCATCCCTTATTTGCTTTGATGCCAAATAAGTTGTGCGAGCTTTCCCCATCCGCTTTATGGATAACAAATTTCCCCCACCCGGTTTCAACCGCGGCTTGGGAAATTATTGCTTTAGGATCCATTCCGTATTTTGCTGCCACTTTCTCAGCTATTGGCATTAGGCTCTCTACAAACTGCTCGGGACTTTCGAACATGGCATCTTTTTGTGCTGACTGGCTGCGAATAGACTGTGAAGAAAGGGCAATATCCTGCGCCTCAGCTACGTTGTACACACGGTTTCTGTTAAGTGATGATAAGTCGCCGTCACTTCTGATTACACTGGCAGGCGTATAGCTATCCTCAGTTTGACCTAACTGTTTAACAATGACATCAGCGAGACCTAAACCGCCACCGGAAGTGAGGTCTGTCGCTAGCTGTTGGTCGTGCATATCACGATAAAACTTAACTTGCTGTGAATTAAATGGGCTATTTTCGTCAGCAAGGGCATCTTGCGCTTTACGCATTGATTTCAACATCATTTGCACAAATATCGCTTCAAACTGCTGGGCAGCTTCTTGCAATACCGTCTCGTCGCCCGACGCAATGGCTTCACGCATTTTGTTTATGCTGCCCATATCGTGGACATTGCGAGCCATATCAAGCTGACTTTTTGTGCTAAGTGATTCCATCGTGCTTATTCCGCTGTGACCTTATTTTTACTAACGTCTCGTAAATGCTCTTTGCTCGTTTTAAATAATAACGAGCTCTCCACGCAATGCGCCTGCTTGACGTAATGCTTCCAAAATTGCCATTAAATCGCCCGGCGCAGCGCCCACCTCATTTACCGCGCGCACAAGCTGGTCCAGAGTAACGCCTGGCTCAAACTTAAACATGCGGCTATCTGCCAAATCGACATCAACAATCGACTGAGTGGTAACGGCAGTCTGCCCTTCACCAAACGCGTTAGGTTGAGAAACTTGCTGGTTTTCAGAGATGGTCACCGTTAGCCCGCCGTGAGTAATTGCTGCTGGTAACAAGCGAACGTCACTGCCAATAACAATGGTGCCTGTGCGGCTGTTTATTACCACACGCGCTGGCGCATCAGCTGGTGTAAATTCGAAGTTTTCTAAGGTAGCCAAAAAGCCCACGCGCTGACCGACATCTCGCGGGGCCGACACGCGAACAGACGCTGCATCAATGGGCTTAGCAATAACATAGCCATTTTCCGGCTGTGCACCTAAGCGCTCGTTGATCGTATCTGCAAGCGACTTAGCCGTTGAGAAATCTGGATAATGGAGGTTAAGCGTTAACGTGTCGCCATTGGCAAAGCCTGTTGGTACAGATTGCTCTACCATCGCACCGTTTGGAATTCTGCCTACCGTTGGCGTATTAACGACAATACGAGAGCCATCACCGCCTTGTGCGCCAAACCCGCTCACGACTAAGCTGCCTTGCGCTACAGCGTAGACTTTACCGTCAACACCGCGAAGAAACGTCTGGAGCAGCGTTCCGCCTTGAAGACTGGCCGCTTCGCCAACTGAAGAAACCGTAATATCAATGGTTTGTCCGGGTTTTGCAAAAGCAGGCAGGTCGGCGTGTACCGCCACTGCGGCCACGTTTCGTATTTTTGGCTTGGTGTTAGCGTCAAGACTGATACCAAAGTTGCGCAGCATGGTTCTGAAACTTTGTTCGGTAAACGGGCTTTGTTCACCCGTTCCAGGCAAACCTACAACAAGACCATATCCCACTAATTGGTTACTACGTACGCCTTGAATACTCGCTACATCTTTAATGCGCTGCGCACCTGCCTGTAAAGATAAAAGCATTGTGAAAACGGCTAATACTACTGAAAACAAACGCATGTTCACTCTCCTATCCTAAAACCTAAAGAGGCCACCAAGCAGAATCAAAGAACTTGGTTAACCAACCCTTTTCTTGTGCTCGCGCAAAACTTCCCGTACCCGAATATTGGATACGCGCATTTGCAACCTTAGTGGACACGATTTCATTCTCGGGACTAATGTCTGCCGGACGAATGATGCCGGTAAGACGGATATATTCATCGCCCTGATTCAGGGTTAGCCACTTTTCGCCACGAATAACAAGGTTGCTGTTAGGAAGTACGTCGACCACGGTAACGGAGATAGCACCGTTTAAGCTGTTGCTTTGATTAGCTGTGGCATCACCTGAGAAATCTCGGGATGAGCTTATTCCCAATTGTACGGACTCTCCGCCAATATTTATCGCTTGCCCAGCAAGCCCGGTAATAGGGTTAAGATTGACGTTTGAATCTTTCGCTGTGCTAGTGTCGGCTGATTTGCTCGCTTGGGTATTCTCGCTTAACGTTACAGTGATGATGTCACCGACTCTTCTTGCAGTAACGTCAGAATATAAGTTGTTAGCAAGCTGCGAACGAAAAAGCGAGCCATCTTCTACTACCGTTTCACGCGGGTAATCTGGCACTACCGGTGCAAACGACGGGTCGTTTGCCTGAACGGGAGGCTCGTTTGTACTGGCGCAACCGCCAAGTATCAGAAGTGCAGCAGATAAACCTAAAATACGCATGATGCTACCTACTAAAGTTGCTGAATAACCTGACCAAGCATTTGGTCGACCGATGAGATAACCTTTGAGTTCATCTCATACAAGCGCTGGCTTTCGATAAGGTTTACTAACTCTTCGGTCACGTTTACGTTAGAGGTTTCCAACGTGCCTTGTGAGATATAACCCAATCCTTGCAGACCAGGGATCCCCTGAATAGGCGCACCGCTTGACGCTGTCTCTACATAAAGGTTTTGTCCGGTTGGTTGTAATCCGGTTGGGTTAACAAAGTCAGAAATATTAAGCTGACCGAGTACCTGCGGTTCAGCTTGGCCCCGTATGCTCACGCTAATTTCACCATCTTGAGAAATTGTGATTTGTTGCGCATCTTCGGGAATAGCCACTTCAGGCTGAAGCAAAAAGCCCGCGCCAGATGTAACAATTTGGCCTTGGTCGTTCAGTGAAAACTGACCATTTCTTGAATATGCAATGGTGCCGTCTGGCTGCAATATTTCAAAGTAACCACGACCTTGAATTGACATATCAAGCGCGTTTTCAGTGGTTAACAGGTTACCTTGCGTATGTGCTTTTTGAGTAGCAACGACCTTCGAGCCTGAACCAAGCATAAGCCCAGAAGGAAGCTCTGTGTCAGCAGACGAACGACCGCCTGGCTGATTGATATTCTGATAAAGCAAATCTTCAAACACCGCGCGGTCTTTTTTAAAGCCCACTGTTGACGCATTGGCTAGGTTGTTAGATACCACTGCCACATCAGTCTGTGCGGCGTCTAGTCCGGTTTTACTTATCCATAGTGCTGGATGCATGTTAACCTCCGACGTTGCTCATGGGGCAACGATGATAAAAATTCGTTTACAGAATGCGTAATAACGCATTGCCACTTTGATCTAGTTTCTCTGCTTGCTTCATCATTTTGACTTGAAGCTCGTAGTGACGTTGCAGACTTATCATGTCTACCATTTCGTCAACCGCATTGACGTTGGAACCTTCAAGCATGCCCGACATTACTTTCACGTTGGCATTGGCTGGCGCTATTGAGCCATCTTCCATTCTAAATAAGCCGTCGTTCCCACGTTCCATGTCTGCATAGTTTGGGCTAACTAATTTAAGTCGCCCCACTTCTTCAATAACATTGGCAGGGGCACCTAACTGTCTCATTGACAACGTGCCATCGGCCGCAATATTGAGATTATCTAAAGGAACAGGAAGGAATATTGGCCCATTGTCACCAAGCACGACGCGATCGTGGATATCTGTCAAAATTCCGTCATCGCCTAACTTGAAATTTCCATCACGCGAGTAAGCTTCTTGACCATTTTGATCTTGTACAGCGAACCAACCATCACCTTGGATGGCTACGTCTAAGTCGCGGTCTGTTTTAATCATCGGACCCGACTCGTAATTATTCGACGGGCTTTCTGTCATGGAAAACACGCGAGTCGGCAAACCTTCGCCGTAGGCCGGCATTGACCTTGCCTGCTCTAACTGCGCTCTGAATCCCGTTGTCTGTGCATTAGCCAAGTTATTGGCCCTAATCCCTGTTCCGAGAAGGTCTTGGGAGGCGCCACTTGCTGAAATATAGAGAAGTTTGTCCATGACTGACTTTTGACTCTGATTAAACCTTAAACAAGATTTTGCAAAGGCAGTGCCAATCTGTGGATATTTAGTGCAATTGAAAAATAAGGGCGGTATTGAATTGATATATATAGAAAAATAAAAAGGTCGCATTGTTGCGACCTTTCTAAATCGGGTCAAATAGGTACGGTTTTCCGCGCCTAAAATTTGCCGCTTAGCAATCTGCTAATGTAGCTTACTGCAAACTATCGAATGTTAAGGATAGTCTGGTTTAGCGAGTTGTTCACTTCAAGCGCACGCGAGTTTGCCTGGAAGTTACGCTGAGCGATAATCATATCGATGAGCTCAGTGGTAAGGTTAACGTTAGCTTGTTCTAGCGCCGAAGAGTTAATTTCGCCGAAAGTACCGGTTGTTGCTTCACCCGCTAGTGCCTCACCAGAAAGAATACTTTCCTTCCACTGAGTACTGCTCTCTTGAGTTAGGCCTTGTTCATTAGAAAAGCGAACCAAAGCGACACGAACAATAGGTTCAGACGTACCATTAGAGAACGTTGCACGAACCAGGCCGTCAGGACCGATATCGATACCCGTCAATCGACCTACAGGCAAACCATCCTGTTCTAATGATGTAACCTCGAACGCAGAGGCGAACTGAGTCGGCTCATTAGGCGTAGCGCTATTAACATCGAGGTTGAAATCTATACTTATTTGCTGCGTAGGATCTGAGCCATTAGCAAGAATACCTGCGCCTAGCGCTTCTGTTTCCATTTTGAAATCAAGTGTAGGTAGGCCATCAGGCGTTTCCATACCAGCGAAATCACCGCCTTGAGAGAAGATGAGTTTAGATGCTGTTACGGCGTTACCAGTGTTACCACCGACACTATTTACTGCTGTTGCTGGGTCTGTGTCATTACCCGCTGAATCTGTCATATCAACTAGCGTGTCATCGATTGCAGTAGCAACATACCACTCATTATCAACACCCGGTGTCGCATCCTTTATGAAGTAATAGGTCATTACGTGACTATCACCTAACGAATCGTAAACGGTTACCGATGTTGCTGCGTTGTAGGTAAGCGGATCTTCAGGGTCAAAATCTTGTGGATCTAGGGCTGCATCACCAGCAGGCAAGTTCATTCGAATGTCAACTTCTGTGGTTTGTGCGGGAGAACCCGAAGAGTCTGGAATACGCACTGGCTCAGTAGTACTAAGTGCTACCGAGGCACTTGTACCATCAGAGTTAACGGGGAAACCCAATAAGTTATCGCCGTTACTATTAACCACGAAATTGTCGCTATCTAACTTGAACTGACCCGCACGTGTGAACGAGAAGTCGCGAGACGTAATTTCAGGTACTGTCGCAAAGAAACCATTACCCGTGATCGCCAAATCAAGCGAGGTATTGGTAAACTGAAGGCTACCTTGAGAAAATTGCTGAGCAACTTCTTGAGTGAGTACACCGTCACCTACTTTAGTTTTACCACCTGAAAGCAGTGATGCCGCATAAACATCGCCAAATTCAGCGCGAGATTCTTTAAAGCCAACTGTATTTACGTTTGCGATGTTGTTGGCGGTTACATCCAAATCTTTTTGTGCGGCTGATACGCCACTCAGTGCAATATTAAAAGACATTATTGATTCTCCTACTAACTGCCGATTTGAATGACGTCATCAAGATTGATACTGACATCACCATCCAAATTCAAAATTACGCCTTGACCACTACCAGCCAAGCTTACACTTCCAACATGGCGATTAACGGCGGTATTCAGCTGAACACCCTCTCCATTTAATTCGCCAGTGGCACTGATAACATATTCACCCGGTGCCATCTGGTTGCCATGCTTATCTTTGCCATCCCATTCAAACTCAATGTTGCCAGCGCTTTGTGTGCCTGCATCAATGGTTTTTATGACTTCACCAAACTGGTTCTCAATAGTGATCGTCATATTCTGAACTGTTTTTTCATTCACGATGACACCCGAAATGCCATCGCCTTCATTGGCCATATAACCTACGTTACCTTGAACCAGCACGTTTTGCCCGATAAGACTAGAGGCTTGTAACGCTTGATTCGATGTCATTGAAGCTGCAAACGACTCAAACTTTTCGTTAAGCTGGGAAATACCGTCGGCCATCGTAAATGATGTCATCTGCGCTACCATTTGATCGTTATCAACGGGTGCAGTGGGATCCTGATTGGCTAACTGCTCAGTTAACATTGAGAAGAAATCTTCCTGGGTTAACTGCTGCTCGGTGCCGTCAGCTATTTTGACGGTTTCCTCTTGCCAATACAGATCAGTATTTAAGCCAGTATTGTTTATGGTATTCACTGAGTAATCCTCACATTATTCAAGCGGCAAGTTACTGCCCTTGACCTAGCTGCAGTACGCGGCGGAAAATACGCTTTGTGGTGTCCGCAACCTGCACGTTAGTTTCATACGCTTTGGACGCTGACATCATATTCGCCATCTCTTCCACAATGTTCACGTTGGGTTTATAGATGTAGCCGTTTTCATCTGCCATCGGATTGTTAGGTGAATACTCCACTTGCAAAGGAGCATCACTTTCTACAATCCCCTTTACTTGAACACCTGCACCTTTTGACTGATCGCGCATTGCATCTTGCAACGCCGTAGCGAAAACTGGATGGCGAGCTCGGTATGTTTCGTCATAGCTGCTGCTAACCGAGTTAGCATTGGCAATATTACTTGCCGTAGTATTAAGACGTACATTCTCCGCCTCCATACCCGTACTCGAAATTTGCATTACATTAAATAAACTCATGACTACTGGCCTCCTGAGCTAAGCGCTTTTTTCATGCCTTTAATTTTTCCGTTCAAAAATTCTAGGCTGGCTTGGTAGCGCAATCCATTGTCTAAAAACCGATTTCTTTCCGCTTGAACTTCAACCGTATTACCGTCGCCAGTGTCTGGTTGTATTGGGATGCGGTATTGCATGTCAAAGTTTGCCGCTACTGACGTCGAATTGCCGCTTAAGTGGCGATCATTTGTCCGCACCATTCCTGAAGAAGCGTGATTGGCTGTACCACCAGATGCTTCTCGCATAGCCGACTGCATTGCTTTATTAAAATCAATGTCCCGCGCTTTATAACCAGGCGTGTTTGCGTTCGCTAGATTTCCAGAAATCACTTCCATACGCTCTGTGCGTATAGTGAGTGCTGACTCATGAAAGCCAACCAGCTTATCTAGGTTAATAGCCATAACATGACCTCTGACATACTAAAAATTTGTTCGTGGTGACAATGTAAGCGGACAATTAAATATCGAATCTTGCCGTTTTACTGTCGTTTGTAGAAATAGTTAGCAAGGCAAATGCCATAATGAGATTTTGACGGAGGGTGTAAGTCAAAAGTGTCGACCTGATCTTAAAAAAAAGTATTATTTATCAGGCCGATAAGTTAGATCATTTTTTTTGATAGTAAAGGCCAGGGTGGCACTTAACCATACTGTAGGTATCACTTGCAGCGCTGATTGATTCAGAGGCGCCAAGGAAAAGCACACCCTGAGGCTGCAGCTGTCCGGCAATTTGCTGCAGGATGCGTTGCTTTACTTCGGCCGAGAAATAAATCAAAACATTACGGCAAAAAACGATATCAAAGCGGCCAAGTGCTGCATAGCTCGAAAGTAAATTTAGACTTCTAAAGCTTACTATCCGACGAACGTCGGGTTTTACCTGCATAAGCCCGCTATCATTTTGCTGGAAAAAGGCCTGTCTCCTTTGCGGGGACAATCCCCTTGCAAGGGACAGTTCGTCATAAATACCTAACTCACACTTTTGCAGCATTTCTGACGATAAATCTGTAGCAACAATTTCAACACCCGCTCTTAATGCACCTGGCCTTTGGCGCTGATATTCAAGTACAGACATCGCAATAGAATAAGGCTCTTGTCCAGACGAACAAGCGGCACTCCATATGCGAAGTTTCTGATTTTTTGCCGATAGTGTTGGTAGTAACTCTTTTACAAGTAAATCGAAGGGATAGTTGTCTCGAAACCACAACGTTTCGTTTGTGGTCATTGCGTCAATAACGTTCTGTAGTAAGGTTCTGTCGAACCCTTTCACAACCACGTCAATCAGTTCGTCAGCAGACTCATACTTATGCTTATAGAGTAATGAAGCTAAACGGCTGCGCACCAGGTATTGTTTATTATCACCTAATACTATGCCGCATTGCTTTTCCAAAAACTCTCTAAATTTGAGGTAACTTGCTGGCGAAACGTCTTTATTAGCCAATCCAATCTTGCTCCGTTATTCGCACTCAGTCATTAGCCACTTTTGTACCGCGGTAGCAAGTTCATCGGGGTGGAATTTCGCGATAAAGTCATCAGCCCCTACTTTCTGCACCATAGCTTGGTTGAAGACACCACTGAGCGACGTATGCAATACAACATGAAGCTTTTGAAGTTCAGGCGTATTCTTAATTTCGGCGGTTAGTGTATAGCCGTCCATTTCTGGCATCTCGATATCTGAGACCAGCACGCCTACACGGTTCGTTACATCGCCATACTCTTCCGCAATTTCTTTAAGCCTGTTTAATGCTTCAAGACCGTTTTTAGCTAGCTCAATTTCTAAGCCTAGTGAAGTTAGGGCCTTTTTAACTTGGTTTCTCGCTACCGCAGAGTCATCTGCAATAAAGATAATTTTATTCTCTTGGCCTTCGGTTGTCAGACCTTCTGCCACCTCTGAACTTACTTCGGCATTCAACGGAGAAATTTCATTTAAAATTTTCTCAACGTCTAGAATTTCAATAAGTTCATTTTCAACTTCAGTCACCGCCGTTAAATAGCTTGCTCTGCCGGTGCCTTGAGGTGGCGGCATGATCGCATCCCAATTGGTGTTGATAATACGCTCTACGGCACCCACCAAAAAGCCCTGAACTGAACGGTTATATTCCGCAATAACAATAAAGGCATTAGAGAGATCTTCAATTTTACGGCCGCGTGTTGCCATACTTAAATCAATGACCGATATGGTTTGACCACGGATGTGCGCCACACCACGAACCAACGGGTTTAATTTCGGCATTGCTGTTAGCGGAGGACACTGAAGCACTTCCCGCACTTTAAAAACGTTAATTCCAAAGCGTTGGCGGCCGTTCAGTCTAAACAGCAGCAACTCTAAGCGATTCTGCCCAACAAGCTGCGTGCGCTGGTTTACTGAATCTAAAATCCCCGACATAGGTCACCTCTAAGTAATACTGGGCATGATCATTGCCTCTTATGATAAAGATAGACAATATCACTAAATTTTTGCAGGTCAAACGACAGAAAAATGACACTAAATAGCATTTTTCAGTCTTTAGTAGGGTTTATACCTTAACTTAGTCAATGATCCTGCGTTGACGCTCGTGCTTGTAAACCTTATGGATTTACTTTGGCTGTTATTTATTTGCACTAAGCAAACCGGCCGTATTAAGCATAGTCAATAACTTGTAAACTGAACACGAAAAGTCATGATGAAAAATATGAACGCCAAAACGCGCCTTACATTCACACGATTACTGTCATTGACCGTTTTCAGTGTGCTTTCTATGAACTGCTTGGCGACACAAACCAATCACAAACAGGTTGAAGAAGGCGCAAAACAATACCTAATAACTCAACTTGCTGATAATACGCAGGATACTAGCATTGATGTGTCTATTGTGAAGATAGACGATAGGATAAATATTCCTGACTGCCCAACTGGGTTCGAATACAATGCGTCGCAAGAAGCGCTGAGCCAATCGTATATATCAGTTAGAGTGAGCTGTAGAAATAATGAATGGTACCTTTTTACCAGCGGGCAAGTAACGCGTACCAAAGAAATTGTTGTCACTCAAGGCGCAATAAGTCCAGGAACCGTACTGACATCATCGAATCTCTCTCTGGCAAAAGTTGATGTAAGACGATTACGCCATACCGCATTTACTGAGCTAGAAGCACTTATTGGGGCTAGAATAAAACGCCGAGTGACTGACGGACAAGCTATACAGTCAAATATGCTATGCTTTGTGTGCAAAGGCGACAGAATTACCATAACTGCTGAGGTAGCAGGTATGGAAGTGAAAACAGCCGGAATCGCTCAGCAAGACGGTGTTGTTGGTGACAATATTAAGGTAATTAATGCCAGTAGCCAAAAGGCGGTGATAGCAAGAGTCGCAAGCCCTGAAGAAGTCGTGATACACTTATAAACGAGGCAGCGAATATCTACTTTTTTGTTCACAATTTAGCTAAAGAAATTAGCCAAAAGGCCGATACACTTTACAGAGGCGAAAAAGTAGTGAGGACTAATTATGGCAATTAACAATATAAACAATGGGTTACCGAAAACACCCGTTGATAATGGAAAGGTTGCGCAGCAAAACCAAACGCAGCAATCTCCACAGCAGGCATCAACACAGGCTGCGCAAACCGCATCAGTTCCGCGTCAGGATTCTGTATCGTTGACGCAATCTGCTCAGCAGCTCAACCAGGTTCAGAAGAAAGGTTCGGAAGCGCCTGTGAACCAAGATAAAGTCGATCGCCTTAAGCGAGCGATTCAAAGTGGCGAGTATAAAGTTAATCCTGAAGTGCTTGCCAACAAGATTGCAAAACTAGAAGGTGAGATTTTTGGCGCTAAATAGTGAGCGACAAAACTCGTAACTAATAAGAAGAGAGCTAACGTGACTGAACAAGCAAGCCAATTGACACAAGCACTAATAAAGCAAGTGGAGCAACTGTCTTCACTTGCCGTATTGCTTGAAAAAGAATTGCAACTTATCAGTTCGCGAGACGCAGAATCTTTAATGAACTTATTAGACGAAAAGACAGCACTGTTAACGTCTATTCAGGCTCTCGATGGAAGCATTGAGCGCACAATTAGCGATCAAGGCTCAATGTCAGAAGAAGATGAAGCATTAATGACTAATGCAAAGAAACTTCTGGACGATTGCAAATACCGCACACAGGTCAATCAAAAAGCCGTAGAGCAAGGACAGCTACGCCTCACACACTTACGTAACTTGATGATGGAAGTTCGTGCCAAAGAATCGCTCACCTATGACAAAAAAGGAAAGCCGAAAGGCGGGACTTTAGGGTCGGGAGTGAGCGCCTAATTTTTTGCGATTTCAGTAACCCCCACTCAGCGAGCTTTAACTATTAAGCCTTAACCGGTAAAAGTAAATTATATCTCTGTGAATTTGCGCATGTTTTAAGACTTCACGATACAGCCACTTGCGCAAACTCCCCTTTCGCTAACGTTTAATAATACTTAACATCCTTTACTCGGCGCGGTTTTGCGGTCGACAGATATATATCGTAAACCTGCTGCATATCTAAAGCGAGTTCGGTGACGTATGTATCTTCACCTACCGGATAGGCTTTTACGACTTCAGCGCCTCTAATGACCCCCTCTACAGATGCTCGCAATGTTTCGCTATCTATAACCAAGTGAGACAGAGACTGATTGCCTTCAATTTTTTGACCATAGACTTGTTCAGTGAGCTCTCGGTATGCATCTAATTTTGACGCTTTCATCGCCATTATAAGCTTCATGCTGTCGCTTTCGCCATGCTGAGAAGAAATCGGCGCATAGCCTACCGCCTTGAGCACGGGATAGCTTTCTGGTTCTATTGTTTCCCACTCAACGTGTTTATCAATAATGCCGCATCCACCAGTGCTTATTGTTAAACCAAGAAAGCAAGACAGCAGCAGCGATTTTGATTTATGTATTTTTTTCAAGCACATAGTTTCATTTCCAAATTACATTATTAATAAAATCAAATGTGTAGTTACGCTGCTCTCGTCGGTGGCAGCCTTGTAACTACGAGATACTGCCATACTCGCGGTAGCAGATTTTGACGTATTTAAACTGACGCTTTTTACAAACCTTTAGCAAGATACGCGTTGCAAGATATGTGCAAGATATGCGCCCGATTGATTTAATGGCGATGAAACCACATCAATTGGCACTCTTTTCGCATACTTCGCTTTATAAAGCGGGCGCTTTGCATAGCGCAGTTAGACAAAAACCTCCAGAGGTGTGCGGTGCGACATATTAGCAAAACAACGCTGGTAACTATTTTAAATGCTGTCGTGGCGGTAATTTGCCTGTTTGCATTTTTGGTTGGGCAAGCAAATGCCGTGTGGTACGAGGCTACAGGACAGGCAGTGGTGCGAAATGGCGATAAGGAAACTGCCAGACATGCGGCTACCCAAGAGGCACTTAAGCAAGCCATGCTTTTTGCAGGCGCATCAGTTCATAGTGTCGCGAAGCTTACAAATGGTCTTCTTAAAAATGAAGAGATGACCATTCGCTCTACCGGCGAAGTTGAACAACTGGAACTGGTTGATGAAGTTTATAGCGGCGATGTGATTACGGTAAGTATTCGCGCTGACATTTTTCCAAGAGGAAAAGTGTGTGCCGCACAAAATGACCAAAAACATTTCGCTACCACACATTTCAGGGTACGTAACAGAGCGCAACTAACACAGGGTAATATTCCCAACTTCGATGCTTCATTCACCCATCAGTTAGCGCAGGCCATGCGAAATAAAACTGAAAACCTAGATATTATCTATATCGCGCCACATACTGCAAAATTTGACAGTCGATATACTGACCAAAATGTACGCACGCTTTCAGCGCAAAGTAATACTCAATTTGTGCTGGTGGGCATGATAGATGATTTAAGCGTGACACGGGAAGAGGCTTCGGCTTTTACACCGTGGCGTGAGGGTACTTCTCGACGCTCCTTTGCTATGACCATTCAAGTCTATGACGGCATTAATGGAGGCCTGTTGTTGACTAAGTCTTATCAGAATCAAGGAGAATGGACATTCGACAGATTCGAAGATGTAGATGAATTTTCGACGAAATTTTGGCAGTCGCTTTATGGGCAAACCGTCAACGCGACAATAGCAGAAGCGATTGAAGACATAAAAGAAGCCACTGCATGCCAGCCAATGACAGGTAGAGTGATTAATGTTGCCGGCGATAAAATTTCTGTATCTTTAGGCAGAGACAATGGCATTTCTGAAAAAGATGAACTATACCTTTATCAAGCTAAAGAGATTGTCGATAACCGTGGCCGTAAATACTTACAGTACTCGCTATATCCTGGCAAATTTGTAGTGAGTAGTGCCTACGGTAATTCGTCTCTAGTAGTAAACGAAGGTGCAGGAATTATCGCAAACATTCAAGAACACGATTTTGTAGTAAAAAAATAGTCTTTCTCGATCTGCCTTAAACAGTTTAGAGTTCCCAGTTTATATAGTACTTTCGTCATCTAAGTGAAATAATTGCCTTTGGAAATGTATCGAACATCAATTACTTCAAGCATTGAATAAAGTGTAACTATAATCTTTTACTTCAATTCGTTTTTGTTAGAATCCAAACTATCGTAGGGATTTTGTTCAACAAAACATGCTGTTTTATCCAACAGCGGCATATAAAATTATCAAATTGAACAATCCCCATACACTGCTCTTTAGATTTACGAGACTAGCGGTACACTTTGATATTTAAAAATACGCTGACCATAGCCAAAGCCCTCGTATCTACGAGGGCTTTTTATATGCATTAGAAAACCAGGCCACGGGCTCATTACTTTCACGTCAATGACAGAGACATTCTTCTCATAGCGCTGCACCTTGTTGACAAAGGGTTTCGTATTTTCCCGAACTACGTATAATAAAACTCCCTACGCATTAGGTCCCCATAGTTTAATGGATAAAACAAGGCCCTCCTAAGGCTTAGATGTTGGTTCGATTCCAGCTGGGGACGCCATTAATTGCGCAACGTTTCTGCTTTTTAGTAAAGATGCTTATACACACCGTCGCCTGTAATATTGAAGAATTTATTATACTTTGGTTGTAATTTAGCCAATTTAAGTAATACTCTTCAAAACAGGAGAGCATTATAACTTTCGATTTCCCCCCACCTGATAACGCTGATAGTTGTGCCGAAACAGCTGTGCAGTGCCCATTTTCTGAAGAAGAATGGGATGCTATTGAAGCTTTAGCGGAACCTGGTGCCATTTACTAAACGATGATTTTTGGAATTTAATCCCCACTTTATAATTACACTGCAATCGGCGGTGCTGCTATTCGTTGCGACCGGTGATATATCAAGCGGTTATGCTCCATAGACCAACGGGGCTGAAATAGCGTATAAAAGATAGAGAAGTAGCTTATACGGGGATTAATATGAGCCAATTTGAAAACGACGATATCGATTCGTTTTTTGCAGAAATGCAAGATGTAAAACCAATCGCTTCAGATGATAAGGCTTTATTACACGATCCTGTAAAGGCGCTCGCTGAAAAACAAAAACGAGCGGCTAGGCAGTTAAGCGTCCGCGAAAAACTCGCTAACCCACTGAGCATGGAAGGCGTGAAGCCGGTACCTCCTGATAATTTCATACACTTCCAGCAGCCAGGTATTCAAGACGGCGTTTTTAAAAAACTTCGCCTTGGTAAATACCCTCTAGAGGCCAACGTAACACTTTCAGGGAAAACCTTAGAACAAAGCCGAGACCTGATTTATAGCACCATTAAATCTAGTCACGAACGCGGGGTTCGTGCACTGCTCATAAAACATGGAACAGGTGAAAATAGCAAACCCTTTCCCGCTTTGAAAAAAAGTTATGTTAACCATTGGCTAAGAGAACTAGACGAAGTCATTGCCTACCATACGGCTCAACCCATGCACGGAGGCTTTGGTGCTACATATGTGCTTTTGAAAAAGCATCCGCAGCAGAAATTAATTAACAGAGAAAAAAATAAGAAAGGATAAAATGAGAGGCAAGAACTAGTTGAGTCAGCTTTACCTTTTTGGACTTGTCTTTAGGTGTAACTTTTAGGCTTTCTCATGAAGCGCTATATGCTGAACGTTTTTATTACCCCCTAATGATTAACGCCCGTATCAAGCAACTTGATACGGGCGTTAGAATTTTTCTTTCAGACTACTTAACTGAAGACTGCACACTTAGCATTGTTGGAGCTTCGGCAGACTTCGCAGATGTGCTAAAAACAGCAGTTACGAACATCAGCACTACAGCTACAGCCACTCCGGTTAAGCCAAACCCTTTAGAAGAACGATTCATCGGTCGTCTCTTATTATTTAAACCAGCCGGCACATGCCTTTCACTGGTACAACCCTAACTCAACTCCTGTAACCTAATTGCATTCCTTGCTTGCACTACAATAGATCAGTGACAAACTGATGACAAGGGCAAAAATCAGATTTTTGACACTTTGCCAAAGCTTTGACACCTATTTATGGTATGAACGTTTATTAAACAGTATTTTTTCGAAAGATAAACAGGGGTTTCCCCCTGTTTTTATCGAACCAACAGTGCTTTGTTACCCAACAAATTTACGGGCATTTCTGAAGATACGCATCCACGCACCATCTTCTTGCCAATCGTCTGGACGCCACGAGTTTGCCACGGCTCTGAATACACGTTCAGGGTGCGGCATCATGATGGTGCTGCGTCCGTCTAGTGAAGTTAGACCTGTGATCCCCTGCGGTGAACCATTCGGGTTTGCCGGATATTGCATGGTTGGCTTGCCGTAGTTGTCTACGTAACGCATCGCCACCTGCGCGCCTACTTGTGACAGCGCGTTGTCATTGGCAAATTCAGCCTGACCTTCACCGTGCGACACAGCAATAGGCATACGCGAACCTGCCATGCCATCAAGCAGCACAGACTTAGACTCCATCACTTCGACCATTGCAACACGAGCTTCAAATCGCGCCGACTGGTTGGTCACGAAATGTGGCCAATGCTCAGTACCTGGAATCAGTGATTTAAGGTTCGATAGCATCTGACAGCCGTTACACACACCTAAGCTGAACGTATCGTTACGGTTGAAGAAGCCTTCAAACTGGTCGCGAGCCATGCTGTTGAACAATATAGATTTCGCCCAACCTTCACCTGCACCTAATACATCGCCGTAAGAGAAACCGCCACAAGCCGCAAGGCCCGCAAACTGTTCAAGGGTAATGCGACCAGCCAACACGTCACTCATGTGCACATCGATAGCATCAAAGCCTGCACGGGTAAATGCAGCCGCCATTTCTAGATGCGAGTTTACGCCCTGCTCTCTTAATATCGCCACTTTTGGCTTAACGCCTTTGGCAATATAGGGCGCTGCTACGTCTTCGTTTACATCATAAGACAACGCAGCATGCAAACCTGGGTCGGCAGCATCTTGCTTTGCCGCGTGTTCTTGTTCAGCACACTCAGGGTTATCACGCAGTTTCTGCATTTCAAACGTGGTTTGTGCCCACGTTGTACGCATTGATACGCGGCTATCTGCAAGTACAGCAACGCCACCGCGACTAAACTCAATCATGTCGGTGCTATTAAGCGTACCGATATCGTGAGTCAATTCAGTTAAACCGAATTCAGTCAGTACTGCGTTAACGGCATCCATATCGCTTTCAAGCACTTGGATTACGCCACCTAGTTCTTCATTGAACAATACGGCAATGTCGTTTCCAACTAGGCTATCAAGGTTAATGCTTACACCTGTTTTACCAGCAAAGGCCATTTCAGCAACGGTGGTAAACAGGCCACCGTCTGAACGGTCGTGATATGCACACACCAAACCTTTTTCAATTAACGTCTGCATTGCGTCAAAAAAGGCTTTAAGGCGAGTTGCAGAGACCACATCTGCTGGGCTATCACCAAGCTGAGTATAGACTTGTGCCAGGCAGCTCGCGCCCAAGCGATTTTTCCCTTCGCCCAAATCGAGTAGCAGCAAGCGACTTGCGCCTTTGTCTGTACGTAGCTGAGGCGTTAGGGTTTTGCGAATATCTTTTACTGCACCAAACGCTGAAATAACCAGTGACAGCGGAGAAGTCACCGCTTTATCTTCACCGTTGTCATTCCATGCCGTTTTCATAGACATAGAGTCTTTACCCACAGGAATGGTTAGGCCTAGCTCTGGGCAAAGCTCCTCACCCACTGCTTTAACCGCTTCATAAAGACCCGCATCTTCACCTGGGTGTCCAGCTGCTGCCATCCAGTTTGCTGACAGTTTAATGCGCTTAATATCGCCGATGTTTGCTGCGGCAATATTGGTTAACGCTTCACCCACAGCAAGACGTGCAGACGCGCCGTGCGATAGTAACGCGACAGGCGTACGCTCACCCATCGACATCGCTTCACCGTGGTAGGTGTCAAACGCTGTTGCAGTAACCGCCATATCTGCCACTGGCACCTGCCATGGGCCTACCATTTGATCGCGACTTACAAGGCCGGTAACCGAACGGTCGCCAATGGTGATAAGGAAGGTTTTCTCTGCCACGGTAGGCAAAGATAAAATGCGATTTGCTGCATCACTTAAGGTAATGCCTGCCTCGTTTAGCGCTGGCGAGCTAACCTTGGTCGAGCTTACGTCGCGGTGCATTTTAGGCGGCTTGCCTAAAAGTACATCAAGAGGCATATCGATAGGTTTGTTGTCAAACTGGCTGTCGTTCAGGTTGAGGTGCTGCTCGACAGTGGCTTCACCAACCACAGCAAACGGCGCGCGTTCGCGGGCACAAATTGCTTCGAACACTGGCATATTTTCAGGCGCGACAGATAAAACATAGCGCTCTTGAGATTCGTTACACCATAGCTCCAGAGGTGTCATACCTGGCTCATCTGACAATACTTTTCTAAGTTCAAAGTTACCGCCGCGGCCACCGTCATTAACCAGCTCAGGCAGTGCATTTGAAAGACCACCTGCGCCCACATCGTGGATAAACTGAATAGGGTTTTTATCCCCTAGCTGCCAACATGCATCAATCACTTCCTGACAGCGACGCTCCATTTCAGGGTTGTCTCGCTGTACTGAAGCGAAGTCTAAATCTTCGTTTGACTGGCCAGATGCCATTGATGAGGCTGCACCGCCGCCAAGACCAATGTTCATTGCAGGGCCGCCAAGCACAATAAGCTTAGCGCCTACCGTAATTTCGCCTTTTTCAATATGCTCGCGACGAATATTACCTAAACCACCAGCTAACATAATAGGTTTGTGATAGCCGCGCACTTCAACACCGTTGAAGCTATTGACTTCTTGTTCAAAGGTACGGAAATAACCCAGTAGCGCAGGACGACCAAATTCGTTGTTAAACGCTGCGCCACCTAGTGGGCCTTCAAGCATAATATCAAGGGCGCTTACAATGCGCTGTGGCTTGCCGTATTCGAATTCCCACGGCTGTTCAGCACCAGGAATACGTAAGTTAGATACGGTAAAACCAACCAAACCCGCTTTAGGTTTTGAACCACGACCAGTAGCACCTTCATCACGGATTTCACCACCAGAGCCTGTTGCCGCACCTGGGAAAGGTGAAATTGCCGTTGGGTGATTATGGGTTTCTACCTTCATCAAAATATCAATATTTTCATGATGGTATTCGTATTGGTGTGACTGCGGGTTCGGGAAGAAACGACCTGCTTGCCACCCTTCCATTACCGCTGCGTTATCTTTGTAAGCTGAATACACATGATCAGGTAACAACTCGTAGGTGTTTTTGATCATTTTAAACAGCGACTTCTCTTGGTCCTCGCCATCAATGGTCCAGCTAGCGTTAAAAATTTTGTGGCGACAGTGTTCAGAGTTTGCTTGTGCAAACATGTAAAGTTCAACGTCAGTCGGGTTTCTGCCTAGCTTAGTAAAGCTATCAAACAGGTAGTCAATCTCATCATCAGCCAATGCAAGGCCTAACGACACATTTGCATTAACTAGCGCGTCCTTGCCTTCGCCTAATACATCTACACTGGTAAAAGTATTAGCTTCGGTGTGAGCAAATAATACCGCCGCCTCTTCAGTGTTCGTAAACACTGACTCAGTCATTCTGTCGTGTAAGAAACTAGCGATAAGCGCAAAATCATCTTCACTCACAGTGTTTTCTGTTTCTATATAAAACGCGCATCCACGCTCTATGCGGTTGATATTTTTTAGACTGCAGTTGTGAGCGATGTCGGTGGCTTTAGAAGACCAGGGAGAGATAGTGCCGGGGCGAGGAGTGATGAGGAAGAAGGTTCCAGAAGGGGTTTGTGCTTGCCTTGCGGGGCCGTAAGTGAGCAGCTTCTCGAGTATCTCTATTTGCTGCTTAGACAAGTCACCTTGGGAATCGACTAGGTGAACATATTCGCTATATAGGTTTTTAACCCTAACGCCGGATTGACCCAGCTTTGCAATCAGTTTAGTTTGGTTAAACTCTGATAGTGCAGGAGCGCCTCGAAGGACCAACATATTGATTTACCTGGTTTGTTAGAAACAACGACCACCAATGCGACGCGTTGCCTCTTGGATTGATGAGTATTTCGGCGCGGATTATAGAGTAATTATGCGCAGTAAGTAACCTCATAACGCGCTTACATGAACTTTTTTTTAAACTTAGATGGTTTAATGACAACAAGTAAAGGTCTATGCAGTCACAAGACTATAAAAAACGATTAAAACTACAATTAATAATCATATTATCTATTGCTGTTATAAGTTGTGGTGTTCCTTCCGTACCCACTGCCCTTTCTTCATTATTGGAACGAGAATCGATCCGCGTGGGAACCGTTTATGGTGCAGGAACATTTTATAACGGCGCCGAGGGGCCGCAGGGTTTCGAATATGAACTGCTGGCAGGATTTGCCGATTACCTTGGCGTGACGCTCGACCTTTACCCTTTCTACAGCTATGAAGTCATGTTAGAACAGTTAGAAGAAGGTAATCTGGACATTGTCGCGACAGGCGATGCGGTAACGCCTTCACTTAAAAGTCGTTTTGCTTACGGTCCAGCCTATCAACACGTTCAACAAGAGCTCGTCTTCCAAGCAGGGACATCGAGACCTAGAGACTTATTAGAACTTGATGCCCCTATTATTACTGTGGCAGGTAGCAGCCAAGCTCACTTGCTGTCTAGTTTATTAGGCCAGGTAACCGACCAAGCAAGTGATAGTGAAAGCCCAATAATAAAAACCCAACTTGTTACCACCGAAGATTCTGACTCTGAAGAACTGTTACAACAAGTTGCCAATGGTGACATTGCTTATACGGTAGCTGACAGCAACCGTCTAGCCCTTCAGCGCAGGCGATATCCTAACTTAGCCGTGGCAAAAACCCTTAATGAAGATATGCCGATGGCGTGGGCGCTCCCATTACATCAAGATGACTCAGTGAAAGCAGCGCTGATTGAATATTTTGGTACTGTACATCAGTCAGGCTGGTTTACGGTGTTAGAAGACAAGTACTTTGGCCATATTCGCCAGTTTGATTACGTCGACAGTCGTGCGTTTAATTATGCCGCCGAGACAGCACTTGCCCAATACAAACCCTTATTTCAACAGTATGCAGGTGAATTAGACTGGCGACTGCTTGCGGCCATGAGTTATCAAGAAAGTCACTGGGACAGTGACGCTATTTCAAGAACTGGCGTTCGCGGTCTAATGATGCTCACCATGGATACGGCAAGTGACTGGAACGTAGATGACAGAACCGATCCTGAACAAAGCATTCGCGGAGGCTCTCGTTATTTTGCCAGTTTGCTCAATCGCATACCTGCGCGAATTAGCGAGCCAGATAGAACCTGGATGGCTATGGCGTCGTATAATATTGGTATGGGCCATTTGGAGGACGCACGCATTCTTACCGAGCAACAAGGTGGCAATCCAGACCTTTGGGTAGATGTAAAGCGTCGCTTGCCACAGCTTAGGCAAAAGAAATATTACCGTACTACTCGCTATGGCTATGCAAGAGGCGATGAAGCGTTACAGTATGTGGAAAATATTCGTCGTTATTATGACAGCTTAGTATGGTTGGACGAACAAGGAAAAATTTAGAGTAACTCGTTATTCACTGTCTTGAAAATTGTCATTTCGATGTCATCTTTGTACCGTACCCTTAGAAACAGTTAGCCAAATGCTGGCTCACTTTCTCAAAGACAAAAAAGAGCACTCAACGTGAATACGTGTCTACGACAGGAAAAAGAGAAAGGAGAACAAATGAAAAAAAATCGATTTATGAAAAAAGGAATAAAATTGAAAAACAACAACAGACGCAGACTTATGCTCAAGCGTTGTCACCAAAAAGTACTTCAGCGCCGCAAGCTATTTGTTACCAGCGATATGTTCACTCAGTTAACCCGTACGCCTGGCTAAGTCACCTCTATGCCATCTGGTTCACAATGATTGACCATGTAACCGGTACATACCAAATGGGCGAAAACACGAATAAGCACAACTTCAGGCAACGCTATAAATTAGCTTGAAGCATCACCCTCTAGCAGTCTTTTCGCCTTTTTGGCAGCCTTTATTTCTTTCCTGCGCTTGCGAAAAAAATCTGACAATTTGTTAGCACATTCGTCAGCTAATACGCCAGATACAACCTCAAGTTGATGATTAAGCGCAGGATGTTGCAATAAGTTCATGACCGAGCCCGCAGCGCCTGTCTTCGCATCCTTTGCGCCAAACACCACCCGCTTTACCCGTGCATGTACCAGCATACCTGCGCACATAGAGCAGGGCTCTAATGTCACATACAACGTAGCATCAATAAGTCGGTAGTTTTGCACCGCAGCTGCTGCTTCTTTAACAGCGCGTAGCTCTGCATGCGCAGATGGGTCATTATCCGTTATCGGCGTATTGAAGCCTTCACCGATAAGCTCACCGTTTAATACTACGCAGGCGCCGACTGGCACCTCACCAATCGACTCAGCCTTATCGGCAAGCGTTAACGCATGCCTCATCCACATTATGTCTTCTTCTGTCGCGATGTCTTCCATTGCGATTTCAGTCAACGGCTCCTGCACAGCCTCTTTTTCTTGCGTTTGCTTGTTTGCAAGGTCGAAGTTTGATGTTGGACGGTTGCTATTTTGGTCACTCATTCGTCAATTTTGCTACTTTACTTGGTGAAATTCGTTAACATTTATTTTGTATTAGCTTAGGTAAACATTCTAACTTATTAGAAAGTAATGACTTTTGTCACTTGGCAACCTACTTGCAATCTCTCATTATAACACTGCTGGTGTGAAGGACTTAACTGGTTACATTTTTTACTAAAAAGTACGTTAGATAACCGCTATAGTACATGAAGCGAAGCAGTAATTTTACCGATAAGTATTTAACTAAATACGGGGTGAATTAGGCAACAGGCCAAATTTTCACCTACACTGTTTTAAAGCCATTTGTGAGGGATACCACCGTGAATATGACCGCGATTGCAATAGTAGCCATTTGTGCCTGGGCCTTAGTTACCATTGTCGAAAGTGCAAAAGACAAAAGTAAGAAGAAACTTAGCAGCAAAGAAACCGATGCTTATAAAGCCGAAATTGCAGAGCTTAAGGAACGAGTTTCTGTGCTTGAGAAGATAGTGACAGACGAGCGCTACGACCTAAAAAAGCAATTTGCGGACTTAGAAAGCGACCGCGTAGCGTAAGCTTGAACTCACGTAATTCAACACACGTTCCATGGCAAGCGCGCTAGATTAAACAACGCTAAGTTTAACTGCGTGCTAGCTCCCTTCTAATAGTTTTCGCTCTGCTCGCTCCACACGCCGGGGTTTACCCGCAATCACTAGCACGTCATGGGCTTGCAAAATAGCGTCTTGGTCTGGGTCTTTAACTTCATTTCCATCCCGTCTTAGGCCCTTAATCGCTACTCGCATTCTCGAGAAATCGATATCTTTTATGGCTTTGCCAATACAGGAAGCGTGTTCGGACAACACCACAGCATGGATAAACTCTAACTTGTCTTCTGTGCCATAGGTGATCTCTGTTGTTTCTCCCGGGTAAAAGCCGTGCATATGATCGTAGCGACCTTTTCTCTCAGCTCGCACCCGCTTTAAAATACGAGACATTGGCACGCCGGCGTAATGCAGCACCTGCGATACCAACATCAAGCTCCCCTCTTGCAGCTCTGGCACGACTTGATTGGCACCCGCGCTGTATAGGCTTTCAAGCTGGTAGTCTCGTTTGGTACGCACCATAACATCTGTAGTGCTCGTAATGCTTCGGGTCTGCGTTATCACCTGCTTGGCCTTATCGACTTGATCAAACGTAACAAGCACAAGCTTGGCACCTTCTACATTGGCAGTAATCAATATATCTTTTTGACTCGCATCACCGAAGATGACGGGCTCTCCCGCGTTTCGACTCTCGTGTACTCTGACAGGATCCATATCTATGGCAACAAAATGAATGCCTTCCATTTTCAGCATGCGAGCTACCGACTGTCCAACGCGGCCAAACCCGCAAATAATGACGTGGTTGGTTAACGGCTCTGCATTACCAAAGCTCACATTGTCATCGAACGAGATATCCTTGTTAACAATACGCCTTGCTATGGTGACGCTGTTATTCATAAGCCACGGGGTTAACGCCATACTGATTACACCCATACACACAATCAGCGATGACTGCTCTGACGTTAACACGCCGTGTGTCGTAGCAAGCGCAGCAATTACAAAACTAAACTCGCCAATCTGACAAAGTTTAACCCCAGCAGACCAGCCATCTATTGCATCGGTTTTAACTAATAGAGATGCGCCTCTTACTAAAATGACTTTAACTATCATCAAAGCAAAAACGCCAAAAACAATCTCAAACAGGCTATTCCACAGTACAGTGAGTTCTAACTGCATACCCACGGTAACAAAAAATAACCCCATTAAAATATCTCGAAACGGACGAATGTCGGCTTCAAGTTGATACTTGTATTGGCTTTCCCCCAACATCATACCCGCCAAGAAAGCGCCTAGCGCCATGGATAGCCCGAAGTAATAAGTTAGCCCTCCTGCCAATAGGGCAATCAATATAGTGGTCAGAACAAACAGCTCGTCTGTCCTTGTTCTTGCTACCTCTCTAAACACCCAAGGTAGTAACCACTTACCCACTGACATTAGAAACGCAATGACAAACACACCTTTAAGCAACGCCTCGCCTAAAGCTAGCGCAATACTTACTTCACCAGTCTGGGCTAAAAGAGGAATAGCAATTAGGAACGGAACCACCGCTAAGTCTTGAAAGAGCAAGATACTTACCGCTAATTGTGTACGCCTGTTATTAAGAATGCCCATTTCGGTTGCTTGCTTAATTACAATAGCGGTTGAGCTTAACGCCAGCGTACCACCAATAATGATGGACGCACTCATTGGAATGCCGAGAAACAGAGGAACACAGGTAAACACTGCCGTGGTAAACACCATTTGCCCTAATCCTACACCGAATACTAAAGAGCGCATTGCCAACAATTTGGGTAACGAGAACTCAAGACCAAGTGAAAAGAGCAAAAACACTATGCCCACTTCAGCGAGCAGGTGCATTTCTTCTGGGTGGGCAAACACAAATAATAGTTGTGGACCCGCGAGTACGCCGGCAAACAGATAAGCAAGAATAGGAGGGAGATGAATGCGTTTAAATAATGCGACCGCGCATACCGATATGAACATCAATATCACGATATTTAAAAAGCTCGTCCCCACACTACCTCCTAAAGCTACATAAACTTCCATTTGTAAAACAGGCGCGATAAATCACGCGATTTTACGCTTTAAACTAAAGACTAATGCCTGAAACACTTTGTTGGCATCTAGTTTGCAAAATCCACTGTGCAAATGCAGATCCGGCAAGTTTTGCCGCTGTGATCGCCATAAATTCCGCGAAAATGCAGATGTGGCCACAGAAACGTCAGGGCTTTGACACTTGTTTCTTTGCATATCAACGCATTTTGTATAGGGGCACTACTGTGGATTTTTCAACGTCAGTCTACGATAGCACACAACATAACAATTTTTACCCTGCTGAGAGCACAGGTAAATCACTCTCTTTTAGTGAATTATCAGGCTTTATCACGCAGCTACTTTCTACTCTTGAACTACAAGAGCTAGGTGGCGTGTATTTTCAGCAGCTAAACACGTTGTTACCTATTGTCGGGTTTAGCTTGTCTGACTTTGACTCGCGTTGGGTGTACGGTAATGCAAAGATATCGTCAACACTCATTGATTTACCACTACAAGGTGCCAATGCCGTTAATGGCGATCAAGCTCATGTCTATTATTACATTAGTTCACCTTTGTCGTTATCGCAACGGGAGAGTCTATTCCAACTGCATGATTTATTTGGAAAACAAGTAAAGCACGCTCTTTCATTGATGCGTGTGCAACAGATGGCGACTAAAGATGTGTTAACTGGCTTAGGTAACCGAGCGGGCTTTGAGCAGTCAATGACAAGACAACTCGGCTGGGCGCAAAGACACGATGATCCTTTCGCACTTTTGGTGATCGACTTAGACAACTTTAAGTATGTGAATGATAATTTTGGTCATGGCGAAGGTGACAAAGTACTTGTCCATGTTGCATCACATTTATCTAATGTTCTGCGGGATGAAGACGAAGCATTTCGCTATGGCGGCGATGAGTTTTGTTGTTTGCTAGACTGTCAGTCGCAACAGCAACTAGCTTGTGCAGCCCAGCGTATTCAAATGAGTATCAATAGCTCTAGCTACTTATCTCGCTTAGGCGTATCAACCAGCCTTGGCGGCGCGATTTATCGCGACGGCGATACGATGAGTAGCCTATTTGACCGTGCTGACAACGCCCTGTATCGCGTGAAAAATTCTGGAAAAAATAGTTATCACGCAGCGTAACGTCGCGATTCGAATTTATCAGGATGGCGGCAAAGCAATGCCGCTTTTGCACATTATTGCCATGGATACCATAAGCAAGAGTATCTAGCCCTTTCAAAAAACGGCACTTTTAGTGCTACATAGATTCAGTCGAGACTAAAGGTTATTTCTATATCTGGCGCTTTGGGCTGCAGATAAACACAACGTCCTTCAACAATCAGTGCGACAGGCTCGTCGTTAATTAAGATTGCCGGCACGCCGTTTCGCTCCCATCTTGGCACGCGCCATACCTTAAACCATTCTTTCAGCAACTTAGATACGTTCGCATTTTCTGGCTTTACTTTAAGGTTGCGAGCATTGGTTTGCAGAGAAACGGTATCTTCTTCTCGCGCCTTTGGTACTGCAATTCGAATATGACCTCTAAGCCAAGGAAGCGCGATATTTTGGTTGGGCACTAATTTTAAGTTTTGCGGTACTTCATGAGTAGCGTTCACCACCCAATAAAGGTCTTGGTCAAACCGTATAACCCTCCCCCATTTAAAGTTCACTTCAGGGGTTGCATCATGCTTTGCTTTTAACATAGCAAGCACTTGGTCTGTCTGCGCTTTTGAGGGCGACAGCTCGCCTTGAGCTCGAAACCACGCGCGAATGACCATAGCCTGCCAAGGTAAAGACAATGCAGCGAGTTGTTGCCCGTCGAGCCTGAGATCTGTGCGTTTACAATCTTCAAAATATTTTTGGGCAGAATCGCTGACTAGTGCACTTTGCTCAGCACAAAGCTCGGCGCTGCGCCCCACGGTTTTGGTTAACTTAGGCCATCGCGCCAGCAAGTGAGGTATAATTTCGTTCCTTAAGAAGTTCCTATCAAAGCTATTTTGCTGATTAGATTCATCCTCAACCCACTGCAACATTTCCTCTTCGGCATAAGCCACAATCTCGGCTTTCTCTAGTGCTAGCATAGGGCGCATTATCAAGGTGTCACCTCGGTACTGAACTTCTCCCATACCCGCTAAGCCCTGAGGACCAGCACCGCGTTTAAGCTGAAGCAATACGGTTTCAAGCTGATCTTCGGCATGTTGTCCCAATAACAGTACACCGCCTATTTGGTCACACACTTCTAACAATGCGTTGTATCGAACCTTACGCGCTTCTGCTTCCAGGCTTTTTCTCGACCCCGTATCAACATCAACTCGATACAAATGAAATGCTACGTCTTCAAGACGACACTGTAATTCGCAGTGCTTTGCCCACTGTTCGGCATTATCACTTAAACCGTGATGTACATGTACAGCATGAATTGGGCTATCAAACTGCTCCCTATACGCAATAACGGCTTGGAGCAGAACTGTCGAATCCACACCACCGCTGTAAGCAACGACGAGTGGCGTTTGAAGTGGTAGCTCTACATCAGTGAGAGATGTCGCTATGCGGTTGACGATATGTTCGATTGTTGGGGATTGTAGAGGGGTCACAGACAGGTAATACCTTATTCTTTCAACGCTATATTTTACTGAGGTTTAACTTTGTATTTGGCTAAGCACTGGCTTTCTAATAACACAAGGGGGTTGGTTACCTTTGGTAAACAACCCCCTTGTTCGTATACGACATTACATGACCGACATGAATTAAGCCGCCGCTCGCTAGTTTTTATAGCAAGCGTTTAAACTGATAGAACGCAGCTGTACATAACGGCTAAATGCACCTTTCATGCTAGTTTTCTTAATGAACTTATAATGAGCTTAGCAATAACCGAACGACATCAAACGCTGGTAACGCTCTTCCATCAATTTAGTCTTATCTAGCTCTTTAAGCTGGTTAAGCTGCTGCTTAATGACCGCCTTCAAATTAGCCGCCATGCCATTATGATCGCGATGCGCACCACCTAATGGCTCTTCAACAATACTGTTAATCAGGCCTAGCTCTTTAATTTGTGGCGCACTTACGCCCATCGCTTCAGCAGCGAGTGGGGCTTTTTCTGCGCTTTTCCACAGAATAGACGCACAACCTTCTGGTGAAATCACCGAGTACGTAGAATATTGAAGCATATTAACACGATCGCCAACACCAATCGCGAGTGCGCCACCTGAACCACCTTCACCGATTACGGTACACACGATTGGAACGGTAAGCTCAGCCATCTCGAATAGGTTCTTCGCGATTGCCTCACTCTGGCCGCGCTCTTCAGCGCCAACACCAGGATACGCTCCCGGCGTATCGATAAAGGTGATGATAGGCATATTGAAGCGCTCAGCCATCTTCATAAGACGCAAGGCTTTACGGTAGCCTTCTGGTTTAGGCATACCGAAGTTACGCTTAATTTTTTCGTTGGTGTCACGCCCTTTCTGATGACCAATAATCATCACCGGCTGGTCATCTAGCATTGCTGGGCCACCAACAATCGCTTTATCGTCAGCAAACGCGCGGTCGCCTGCAAGCTCGTCGAATTCTGTAAAAATACGAGGAATGTAATCTAACGTGTATGGACGCATTGGGTGACGTGCAAGTTGAGAAACTTGCCATGCGCCAAGATCAGAAAAGATCTTTTTAGTCAGCTCTGCGCTTTTACCGCGAAGCTTATTGATTTCTTCTTCAATACCAACGTCAAACTCGCCACCTTGATTCACCAACCTAAGCTCTTCAATTTTTGCTTCTAGTTCGGCTATTGGCTGTTCAAAGTCCAAAAACTGTATACTCATTTCATGTCCTATTCGTACTACGCTCGTCTATGCAAACGCGAGATGTCCAATCTATCGAACTCTTACCCTTAATGGTAGAGAATTGAAACGGCTTTGTCTCCCAAACATTGTTTGAGATCGTGCAAAAGTTGGTCTTCAGGGGTAACGTACCATCTTGCACCACACGCTAAGATTACTTCAGCGTCTGGATGGGTTACCACTAACTGAACAGGACAACTTCCGCCGTTAAATGCCTGCAGGATAGATTGCATCTGACTCATTTTCTTCGGTTCAAGCAGCTGGGTATCAATATTAAGTGCCAGCGCTCTCGCGTTTTTCTCTCGTGCCTGAACAATGTCCATTACATCACGGGCGGTGATTGTATTGCCCCCAGAGAAATCATCAAAGCTGACCTGTCCCTTTATAAGCAATATTCTGTCAGTTTCTAACACACTTTCAAACTGTTCGTACATATCGGGGAAGAAACGTACGTCTATTCTGGCACTCTTATCATCCAGTGTCACTATGGCCCAGCGACGACCCCGCTTGTTCGTCATAACACGAACGCCAAGCACCAGTCCTACTGCACTGGCCATTTGGTCTTTGTTGGTTGGTTTTAAATCAACTAATCGACCGTCGGTGTAGTAACGCAGTTCTTCCGCGTACTGATTGATGGGGTGGCCGGTTAAGTACAAGCCTAGGGTGTCTTTTTCACCTTCTAGCCATACTTTTTCAGGCCACTCAGGGACATCGGCAAACGCTTGCTTCACGTCTTCTGGCTCGGTAGTCAGTAGGCCAAACATGTCTGACTGACCAAACGACTCGGCTTTTGCATGCTGTCCAGCGGCGGCAAGGGCCTCGGGTAAACTCGCCATAAGACTAGCGCGATGGGGGCCTAAGTTGTCCATTGCCCCCGCTAATACTAGCTTTTCTAGCACTCGCTTGTTTACCCGTTTAATGTCTATCTTGGCGCAGAAATCAAATAGATCCTTAAATGCCCCTTGGGTCTCCCGCGCTTCAATAATCGCTTCAATTGGGCCTTCACCTACCCCTTTAATCGCACCGATACCGTAAACAATGCGACCTTCGCTATCGACGGTAAATTTGTATTTACCCGCATTTAAATCTGGCGGCAGTATCTCAATACCCATGCGCTCACATTCATCGACAAGCGTCACGATTTTATCGGTGTTATCCATATCTGCCGACATTACCGCAGCCATGAATTCCGCTGGATAATGCACTTTCAGCCACAAAGTTTGATAAGACACCAACGCGTAAGCGGCAGAGTGAGATTTGTTAAACCCGTAACCCGCGAACTTTTCTACCAAGTCGAAGATTTTCATCGCTAGGTCTGGGTCAATATTATTGCCCTTGGCACCTTCGGCGAACGTGCCGCGCTGCTTCGCCATTTCTTCAGGCTTTTTCTTACCCATAGCACGACGAAGCAAGTCAGCGCCGCCCAGTGAGTAGCCCGCCATTTCCTGGGCTATCTGCATTACCTGTTCCTGATACAAGATAATGCCATAGGTAGGCTCTAGAATTTCTTTCAAGCACTCGTGCTGATATTCAGCATCGGGGTAGGAAATTTCTTCACGTCCGTGCTTTCGGTCAATAAAGTTATCTACCATGCCTGATTGCAGCGGGCCCGGACGGAACAGGGCCACCAGTGCGATAATATCTTCGAAGCAGTCAGGTTTAAGGCGCTTAATTAGTTCTTTCATACCGCGAGATTCCAGCTGGAATACCGCAGTTGTCTCGGCGTTTTGAAGGGTTCTGAAACTCTTAGGATCTTCAAGCGGAATAGCGCTGATATCGACATCAACGTTCTTCCCTTCTTTGATCATATCTATTGCCCACTGAATAATGGTCAGCGTACGAAGACCTAAGAAATCGAATTTTACCAAGCCCGCCGTTTCAACGTCGTTTTTGTCGAACTGGGTTACGGGGTTTTTACCTTCGTCATCACAATACAAAGGCGAGAAATCAGTAATTGTGGTTGGCGCAATAACAACACCACCGGCGTGCTTACCGGCATTTCGGGTAACCCCTTCAAGTATTCGCGCCATATCGATAAGGTCTTTCACTTCCTCATCGCTTTCATACACTTCTGGTAGCTGTGGCTCTGCTTTAAACGCCTTTTCAAGCGTCATGCCTGGATCTGGTGGAATAAGCTTTGAGATTCTGTCTACAAAGCCGTATGGGTGACCAAGCACGCGGCCTACGTCGCGCACTACCGCTTTTGCCGCCATAGTACCAAACGTAATGATCTGCGATACCGCCTGACGTCCGTAAAGCTCAGCAACGTGGTCGATTACCTCGTCTCGTCTATCCATACAGAAGTCGACGTCGAAGTCGGGCATGGATACACGCTCTGGGTTCAAGAAACGTTCGAATAGCAAGTCGAATTCAAGCGGGTCTAGGTCGGTAATTTTTAGGGCATAAGCCACCAGTGAACCCGCACCAGAACCCCGCCCTGGCCCTACCGGAATTCCGTTATCCTTACTCCACTGAATGAACTCCATTACAATAAGGAAGTAGCCTGGGAAACCCATTTGGTTGATAACTTCAAGCTCAATGCGAAGTCGGTCATCGTACTCTGGACGTTTCGCTTTGCGCACTTCTTCATCTGGGAATAGAAATTCTAGTCGTTCTTCCAACCCCTCTTCAGACACCTTAACCAAGAAGTCTTCGGTGGTCATGCCGCCGGTTGGAAATTGCGGCAAGAAGTACTCGTTTAACCGTACGGTAACGTTACAGCGCTTGGCAATTTCAACCGTATTTTCTATGGCTTCAGGAATGTCGCTAAATAACTCCACCATTTCCTCTGCAGTGCGCAGATATTGCTGGTCACTGTATCGTTTAGGGCGGCGGTTATCATCAAGCGTGTAGCCATCGTGAATACATACACGAATTTCGTGAGCATCAAAGCCTTCACGGTCAATAAAGCACACTTCATTGGTGGCAACCACGGGTAAGCCGCGCTGCTCAGCAAGCTCCACGGCAAGGTGCAAGTAATCTTCCTCACCTTGCCTACCGGTTCTGATAAGCTCTAAATAAAAGCGGTCGGGAAAATGAGTTTGATAAAACTCAAGGGCACTATCGAGAATTTTGGCGTTGTTTTTCATTAAACCCACACCAACATCACCATGCTGTGCACCCGATAACGCAATCACACCTTCGCTGTGCTCTGCCAACCATTCTTGATCAATGACCGCTCGGTGTGAGAGGTGCCCGCGAAGATAGGCCTTGGAGATAAGAATAGTAATGTTCTTATATCCCTCATTGTTCATTGCAATAAGGGTTAGTCTGAAAGGTTCATCGCCAAAGACTTCATTAGTAACCCAAAAATCAGTGCCGATGATGGGCTTAATACCTAAGTTATGTGCCTCGGAATAAAACTTTACCAAGCCACACATATTCATTTGGTCGGTGATCGCCACGGCAGGCATGCCAAGCGCGGCCACTTTACCTAGAATAGGTTTAACCTTATTCAGGCCGTCCATCATCGAAAAGTCGCTGTGAACACGTAAATGAATAAATGGCGATGACATGATGTTATTTCTCTTCGAGTAGCGCTTTTACAGGTTTAAAACTTTTTCGATAGCAATCTAAGATGCCATATTCAGCGATGGCTTCAAAGTGTGCTTTTGTGGGGTAACCTTTGTGCCCGGCAAAGTTATATTGCGGGTAGGCCTCGTGAAGCGAAATCATATCGTTATCTCGCTCTACTTTGGCAATAATGGAAGCCGCTGAAATTTCTGCGTGCAGGCTATCGCCTTTCACTACCGCTTCAGACTCAAAATTCCACGCAGGAACTCGGTTGCCGTCTACGCGCACAAAGTCAGGCCTTACTGGCAGGCCTTCCACTGCGCGGATCATAGCGAGCATGGTAGCGTGCAGTATATTAAGCTTATCTATTTCTTCAGGGCTAGCTCTACCTATATTCCAGTAGAGTGCTTTTTCACGAATTTCTTGGGCAAGCGCTACGCGCTTTTTTTCACTCAGTTTTTTAGAGTCGGTTAGCCCTTCAATGGGATTTTCAGGGTCGAGAATGACCGCGGCGGTGACCACATCACCGACTAACGGGCCACGACCTACTTCATCAACGCCGGCAATTAACTTATGCAAACAATTCCTCCACGACAGCTTTTGCTGCTGTTTTATCAGCGTTGCATTTTAGCGTATGGTGGAGGTCGGTGAAACGGGAAATAAGGGCTGAATTATCACTTTCGAAGAAGTTGAGTAGCTGATTGCTCATATTCTCTGCATTTACTTCTTCTTGTAGTAATTCAGGAATAATAGCTTCATTAGCCAATAGATTTGGCAACGTGAAGAAAGGCGCTTTATACAAGCGCTGCATAATTTTATATGTAAGCGGTGCGAGTAAATAAGCGGCCACCATGGGGCGCTTACATAACATGGCCTCTAAGGTAGCCGTGCCTGAAGCAAGCAAGATAACATCGCTAGCTATCATCGCATCTCGCGATGTGCCTTGCGTTACCTGAATGGGTAAACGTTCCTCTGCCTTATTGGCTTCCAGCAAGAGTGCCTTTATTTGCGTAAGACGATGTTCGTTAGCAGCAGGGATAAGAAATTGAATGTCGCTGCGTTTAGCATGAATAGCTTCTATGGTCTCCAGAAATACTGGAAGTAGCGTTTCTACTTCGCCTCTGCGTGAGCCTGGAAGTACAGCCAATACGGAAGCATTACCATCTACACCTAATTCTTGGCGCGCCGCATTTTGGTCGGGCTCAATTGCTATAGCGTCAGCCATTGTGTGTCCCACAAAGGTATAGGGAACGTGGTATTTATCGTAAACCTGCTGCTCGAAAGGAAATAAACCCAACACACGATTAGTCGCTTTCGCTATTTTATGAATGCGCTTTTCACGCCACGCCCACACAGTAGGACTCACATAGTGCATGGTTTTGATACCGCGTGCTTTAAGCGCTTTTTCTACTCTTAGATTAAAATCAGGCGCATCAATACCCACAAAAATATCTGGCGGATTTTGCTCGAAGTGAGCAAGAAGCTGCTTTTTAACTTTCAAGATGGCAGGTAGATGGGAGAGAACTTCAACAAGTCCCATAACCGACAAGGTTTCCATATCGAACAGACTATGAAAACCCGCGTTTATCATATTTGGACCGCCAATACCTTCGATAACAGCATCAGGGTATTGGCGTTTTAACTCTGCAACCATTCCGGCGGCAAGCACGTCACCAGAGGGCTCTCCGGCAACCATGCCGATACGGATAGGCCTAGACATAATTAGCGAATAATGCCTCGCTCAGAGTCTTGTAAGAACTTCACCATAAGGGCCACACCAGGGAACTCCTGTGCGGGTTCTGCAAGTTTTTCAATGGCTTCGTCTACGGTATTGCCTTCACGGTATATTGCTTTGTAAGCGCGTTTAATGGCCATAACTTCTTCTTTGCTGAAGCCACGACGCTTAAGTCCTTCAGAATTAATACCCTGAGGAATATTTTTCTGACCGCTGACCATAACAAAAGGAGGCACGTCGCGCAGAATAATGCCGCCAGCCCCCAAGAACGAATGCGCACCAACTCGACAAAACTGATGTATACCTGCAGCGCCGCCAACAATGACATGATCGTCCATATGAACATGACCTGCGATTGCTACACTGTTAGCAATAATAATGTCGTTGCCAAGAACACAATCATGGGCAACATGAGAGTTAGCCATAAACAAGCAGCGTGAACCAATTATAGTAATGCTATTGTCTTGAACTGTACCTCTGTGGACGGTGACTCCTTCTCTAAACTCGTTATCATCGCCAATAACCAGTTCGGTAGGTTCACCTGCATACTTTTTATCTTGGCAGTCTTCGCCGATTGAAGAAAACTGATAAAACTTATTGTTTTTACCGATACGCGTTGGGCCGCGTACCACCACATGTGATTTCAGAATACAGCCATCACCTATGGTGACGTTGTCGTCTACCACACAAAATGGACCAATAGTGACATTCTCACCAATCGTTGCACTCTCTGAAATTACCGCAGTAGGATGGATCACGTTACGCTATCTCTCTCATCGCACACATAAACTCTGCACTACAAGCTAAGTCGCCGTCGACACTTGCAGTACCTTTAAATTTCCAAATCCCTCTGCGCTCTTTTACCAGAGCCACATCAAACTCAAGCTTATCCCCAGGAACAACTGGGCGTTTAAAGCGTGCGTTATCAATTCCTGCATACAAGTATAACTTATCATTGCTGCCCATGGTCTTAAAACCTAAAACACCGGCAGCTTGTGCCATAGCTTCAAGAATTAATACACCTGGGAAAATTGGCTGTTCAGGGAAGTGCCCCATGAAACACGGCTCATTGATAGTGATATTCTTATAAGCCTTTACAGACTCACCCAGAACATAGTCTGTTACACGATCAACAAGTAGGAATGGATACCGATGAGGTAACAGTTCCAATATTTCCTGAATTTCGATGGTATTAAGTGAATTGGCCAAAAACTTTCTCCTGTATACAAGCATGACCTGTAACTATTTTATACCAATCAATGCTTGGTAATGTGGTCAAACTCGCCGTAAAAATAAAAACGGCGGCAACCATACGCTGTAAAGCGCAAAAAACAAATCAGACCAACACCTTTGGGGAGTTGGTCTGATAAATTTTACAACTGACTAGTGCAGTTATTAGTTAGTTTTGCTTACTTGCTGAAGAACTTGCTCAGATAAGTCGTGCTCTTCTTTTGCAAACGCAACCGCACCAGCGTTAAGCACTAGGTCATAACCTTGCTTTGCTGCAACAGAGTCGATAGCTTGCTTGATTAGGCCAAGAAGCTTGTTACGCTCTTCGTTGCTGCGACGTTGAATATTTTGCTGCAAAGGCTGACCTTTATTTGATAGCTCTTCACGTACCGACAAGATTTTTTGTTCTAGTTCTTTCTTCTCTGCATCGCTCATTGTCGCTGCGTCGCGCTGAAGACGTTCTGCGTAGAACTGACCATCACGCTGCAGTTGATTCACTTCTTCAAGCTGATCTTTAAATTCAGCCTGAATAGCGTTTTGAATTTCAGCCGCTTGAGGCATCGCTTGGAAAATACCTTGCACATCGACAACTGCAACTTTCTGCTCAGCCATTACAGATGTACTAACTAAAGCGCTACCCAACATTGCTCCTGCAACGATATGTTTAACCAACTGTTTCAAAGGGAACTCCTTTTGTGAATCTTATTATAGAGCGCGCCTAAAAACGCGCTCGCTTTAATGTCTTAGAAAGTTTGACCAATGTTGAAAGTGAAGAATCTCGCATCGTCACCATCACGTTGCTGTATCGCTTTCGAGAAGCTGAATACCATCGGTCCCATTGGTGATACCCATTGGACCGATATACCTGCCGAGCTACGATACAGGCTCCAATCAGAATAGTCCAATAGCTCACCGCGTTGTGTAGATGCTATGTCAAACTGACGGTAATAGTCATAGTCGAACTCAGTATCCCACACGTTACCCACATCCACAAACAAACTTGTACGAACTGAGTTATCCATTTCTTCTTCAACAAATGGCGTAGGAACAATAAGCTCGATACCGCCAAGTGCCATCGCGTTACCACCTAGGCTTCGCGTCGACCAAGACAGCTGCGCATCAGCTGGATCGCCCGGGAACACTTCGCCATCAGGTCCAACTATAGTGCCCGTATTGCCTAGGAATACACCGCGAGGACCTACCGTGTTATTCTCGAATCCTCGTAGTGAGTCAGAACCACCTGCCGTAAAGTTCTCTGTAAACGGTAATATTTGCTCATTGCCGTTAATATCACCGTAACCATTCCCGTAGCCAAGACGTACGCGCGCTAGGAAAGACCAGCGCTGGTTACGAGATAATGGGAAGTACCACTTACCGTCAAATACTGTCTTGAAGTAGTTAACGTCTGAGTTAGGCGTGGTAATACTGAATGACGCACGCTGAGACGAACCAGCAGTAGGGAACAGACCACGGTTAAGCGTACTTCTGCTCCAGCTTACGCTTGCCAAGAAGCTATCATATTTAATAGCCGCATCAGGATCTTCACCGTTAGTAAACTGATTATAGAACTGCTCAGTTTGCTCGTAGTAACCACGGTTGAATAGCTCTACGTTGCTGTAGGTCAAACCGAAGTTAATACGGTTGAATTCGTTGATTGGATAACCAATGTTCGCACCAATAGACCAGCGCTTAGAGTTGTACTGAATAACGTTAAAGTCAGAACCGTCGAACTCACTATAGCCCAAGCTTCCACCCAAACTAATACCGTCAATGGTAAAATAAGGGTCGTTGTACGTGATTTGCGCACTGCGCTGATATGAAACCGTGCTTAGGTTAAGACCCACACGTTTACCTGTACCCAAGAAGTTATCTTGCTGGATACCCGCCTGTAGGCTTAGCTTCGTTCTGTCACCATAGCCGATACCAGCATTAAACGAGCCCGATGGCTGTTCTTTTACGTTAAAATTAACGTCTACTTTATCTTCTGAACCCGGGATACGTACCGTTTCAAATTCAACCTCTTCCATATAAGTAAGTCGAGAAAGCTGGTTCTTTGAAGACTCAAGTAAGTTATTCGACAGCCACGTACCTTCCATCTGGCTGACATTTTGACGCAGAACGCTATCGGCTGTTACTACGTTGCCGTTAAATTTAATGCGGTTGACGTAGATACGTTTGCCAGGGTCAACGGACAGCGTAAGCTTAACCGTTTTGTCTTCATCATTAATTTCAGGAACCGTAGTTACTGTTGGGTAAGCGTACCCAAAGCGACCAAGATACTTACTGATAAATTCTTCTGTATACGTTACTTCTGCTTGGTTATACAATTCACCCGTAGTAAGCGGAAGCACGCGTTCAATATACTCTTCGTGCCCGAGTACATCGCCTACCAATTCCACTTCAGAGATAGTGTATTGCTCACCTTCTGTTACGTTCATGGCGATGTAGATACCTGACTTTTCAGGTGTCATTGAAACTTGTGTAGAGTCAACGTTAAAGCGAAGGTAACCACGGTTTAAGTAATGGTTACGCAGCGTTTCCATATCCCCTTGCAGCGTTTGCTGCTGGTAGCGAGTTTCCGACAGGAAATCCCACCAAGGCGTATCGTATTGCAGCTCGAAAGCCTCCATCAGCTCTTCGTCTGAGAAGATTTCGTTACCTACAATATTGATTTGTTCAATTTCAGCCGCGTCGCCCTCTTCGAAAAGTAATTTCAAGTCAACACGGTTACGCGGTAGCGGCGTTATAATAGCCGTCACGTCAGCATTATATTTACCTATGCTGTAAAAGAAGTCTTTCAGGCCATTCTCGATAGAGGTTAGTACGGTCTTATCGAGCGGCTCACCAATACGAACGCCGTTTCCGTCTAAGCTTTCCTGAAGTTGCTCATCTTTAATATCATCGTTGCCTTCAAAGATGATATTACTAATGGTAGGACGCTCAGCGACACGCACGACAAGCGTATTGCCATCACGGAGAATTTCAACATTTTCAAAGTGAGTTGAAGAGTACAACGAGCGAATAAGCTGCGTTACCCTGAATGTATTAAGCTCGTCGCCAACTTGAACGGGCAAGTAGGTTAAGGCTGCACCAAGTGCAACTCGTTGCAAACCTTCTACGCGAATGTCTTCAACGACAAATTCACTGTCTTGCGCCGCAGCATTGGCAAAGCTAGCACTGGAAAGAATGGCTCCGGCTGCTACTAACTGTTTTAACTTCATCTATTTTTCTTTTCCTGGCCGCGTTTTGTATTAGCTGTTTTGTACTTCCTGATTTGTATCAGGTTATGCGAGCGATATCGTTAAAAATTGCGATACCCATGATCATAAACAGAAGCACGCCACCTATTCTGTAACCCCATTCCTGAACCGCTTCAGGCACAGGTTTGCCTGTGATCCACTCCACGATAAAAAACATGAGGTGACCACCGTCAAGCATGGGCAAGGGTAATAAATTTATTATGCCTAAATTTACGCTTATTAAGGCAAGAAAACTCAAAAAGTACGCAAGTCCATACCCAGCACTTGTTCCCGCACCTTGAGCAATTGAGATAGGCCCACTCAAATTCTTCACTGACACGTCGCCCGTGATGAGCTTACCTATCATTTCGACACTGAGTGTCATAAGACGCCATGTTTTATCTAGCGCCTTCCCAATAGCCTCTATAATGCCATATTGATGCGTAAACACATACCCTTCTGGCCAAGGCTCAAATGTTGGGCTTACACCGAGATATCCACTTTGCCCTTGTGGTGTATCGCGGCGCGCTATCGTGGCATCTAACGTCAGTTGTTGTCCATCCCTTTGTATATCAAGCGAGATATTCTCGCCGGGACTTTCAACAATAACGTCAACTAACCGCTCCCACGATGACAACTTAGCGCCATTTAATGCAAGAAGCTCATCACCGGGTTTTAAACCCGCTTGCTGAGCCGCGCTTCCTTCACCTACAAACCCAACTGTTAACGTTGCATCTGGACGATAAGGGGTTAACCCTAAGCTGCTTAAAGGAGACTCGCTATCTGGGTCAAAGTTCCAAGAACCCAGTGTAAAAGTCAGTTCTTTTTCAACATTTGACGAATTTTTAACCGTAACATTGGCTTTTTCGGCGCCAATGTTTGAGACTATTTCCAGGTTTACCGCTTCCCAATCAGGCGTATTCCTGTCGCCAACTTTAATAATTTCATCACCAGGTTGCACACCAGCGATAGCTGCGATGCTTTCTGGCTCAACCTGTTTAACTACTGGCTTAACCGTTTCCAGCCCCACCAGATACATCAACCACAGTGCGAAAAACGCAAAAATAAAGTTAACGCCAGGGCCAGCAGCAATAACCGCCATGCGCTGCAAAACGGGTTTATTGTTAAACGCTTTGTCTTCTAACTCAGGCGGTACGTCATCAATACGTCCATCGAGCATGCGCACGTATCCACCTAATGGGATCATAGCGATGACATATTCTGTGCCTGATTTACTTGTTTTACGCCATATAGGCTTTCCAAAACCAATTGAGAAGCGCTCTACCTGCACACCGCATTTACGAGCCACATAGAAGTGCCCCCATTCATGTACAGCAACCAAAATACCTAAGGCTACAATGAATGCACCAAGGCTCCATAAAAATGCTAGCACTGGAATTTACCTCGAATAATCTCGTTAGCTTTTGCTCTTGCAAGGCTGTCTTGCTCTAATATTTGCTGAATAGAATTCACCGACACATTGGGCATAGCATTAAGCGTGGCGTCATTTACTTTAGCAATATCGCAAAACTGAATTTTGCCTTCTAGAAAGGCGTCGACAGCCACTTCGTTTGACGCGTTCACTCGTGTTGTTGCACATTGCCCTTCTTTACACGCATCAATAGCCAGCTTCAAATTCGGATAACGCTCAAAACAAGGGGTTTGGAAACTGAAATTGCCAATGTCAGAAAAGTCGAGCGGCGTCACGCCAGCTTCGATTCGCTCAGGATGCGCCAAACCATAAGCAATAGGGGTACGCATATCAGGATTGCCCATTTGTGCGATCACCGAGCCATCAACATATTGCACCATAGAATGAATAATACTTTGCGGGTGAATAACCACATCAATATCATCTGCACCAGCACCGAACAACCAACAGGCTTCAATGAACTCCAGCCCCTTGTTCATCATAGTTGCAGAATCGATTGTAATTTTTCTGCCCATCGACCAGTTAGGGTGTGTACTGGCTTCATCAATTGTAATTGACGAGAAGCTATGAAGCGGTCTTTCTCTAAACGGACCACCAGAACCCGTTAAGAGAATTTTACGAATGCCGGATGCGGCAAAGTTACCGTATTCATAATCGTGCGGTAGGCACTGGAATATGGCGTTGTGTTCGCTGTCAATAGGAAGAATTTCAGCGCCGCTTTGGTTCGCAGCCTCGATAAATAAAGCACCAGACATGACTAACGCTTCTTTATTGGCAAGCAAAACCCGTTTACCCGCCTTTACTGCTGCCAGTGTGGGTAAAAGCCCTGCTGCACCCACAATGGCTGCCATTACAGCATCAACTTCAGGCGCGCTGGATACTTCTTCCAGCGCCTTAGCACCAGAGAGAATTTCTGCATCCACACCGTACTGGGATGCTAACTCACAGGCTAGTTTGTAGTTAGCGTCATCAGCAATTACCACATAGCGCGGCGCGCATTTCTGGGCCTGCTCCATAAGCAATTCAAGCTGTGAGTTGCCAGTAATAGCAAATACGCGATATTTGTCTGGGTGGCGGTTTATTACGTCGAGTGTATTACAACCAATGGAGCCTGTGGCCCCTAACACTGTTACTGTTTGCATTACGCCATCCAGGTTACATAGCAGAACGCAAAAACAGGGAATGCCGCGGTTAAGCTGTCGATTCTATCGAGTACACCACCGTGTCCAGGGAGAATTTTGCCGCTGTCTTTAATGCCCGCACAACGCTTAAGCATGCTTTCGTTTAAATCGCCAAGGGCGGAAACAGCCACCGTAATACCGCCAATAGCAAGGTGAAGCCAAATACGCGAAGGCTCTACCTGATAGTGAAGGGCCGCAAAAGCGATAATAGCGAATGAAGCTGCAATACCGCCTAACAAGCCTTCTAAACTTTTACCTGGCGATACGTTAGGGCGTAGCTTATGGCGTCCGAATTTTACGCCAACAAAGAATGCACCTATATCTGCAGCCCAAACAATCCCCAGCACATAGAAGATGAGTGAAGCACCGTAGAAAGGATCAACATCGTGCAAGCTCGTACGAAGCGCAACAACCGCTACCCATGTGGGTATAAGCGTAAGTGCCCCAAATAGGGTTCTAACGCTGCGACTGTCTTTCCAGAACTTGGAATATTTGGGATAGGCTAGCACCATAAATAAAGACGCTATCCACCATAATACGGCAACCGTTAATATGACACGGTATAAACCATGTAATTGGCCTTGATACCAAATCGTGCTGGCATCAACAATAAGAGACAAGGCTATACATATGGCAAAGGCACCTGCCATATAAATGAGCTTTTTAGGACGTTCACATACGCCCGACATATTCGCCCATTCATAAGCGCCAATGCCGACAACACCAGCAATGGCTATTTCAAACCAAAAAATAGGAAGAAAAAGAATAGCGTAAAGCGCCAGTGGCGCGAGGATTAATGCAGTTATTATTCGTTGTTTTAGCATAATTTGCCCTTGGCTATCGTTACCAGGGCAAGCCTGATAATTGCCTGTATGGTATTAACCATCGGCTGTGACTACCTGTTCACCGGTTAAACCGAAGCGACGTTGGCGAACGTTAAAATCGTCTACGGCCAATTGAAACACGTCTTCGTTGAAGTCGGGCCATAGTACGTCGGTAAAGTACAACTCTGCATAGGCACATTGCCACAGCAAGAAGTTGCTAATACGGTGTTCGCCACCTGTGCGAATAAGAAGGTCTAACTCAGGAAGGTTAGCTGTTGAAATGTGCGCATTCAGTGCGTCTTCACAGATGCTTTCCACATCAAGCTCGCCGCTTTTCACTTGCGTAGCAAGCTGCTTAGCCGCGTTTACAATGTCCCATCTACCACCGTAATTTGCGGCGATATTTAAGACCAAATCTTTGTTATCTTTGGTCATGTCTTCAGCTTTACGAATTTTTTCGACCAGCTTGGCATCAAACGCCTCAACATCACCAATAACCTGTAGACGTACACCGTTCTTGTGTAGTCTTTTTGCTTCGCTATTGAGGACAAGATTGAACAGCTCCATTAAGACACTGACTTCTTCCTCAGGACGTTTCCAGTTCTCACTTGAAAACGCGAATAGCGTAAGTGATTCAATACCGTTTTGACGTGCAAAGCGCACAACAGAACGAACAGACTCTACCCCGGCTTTATGACCAAAGGTACGAATTTTCCCTTTCTTTTGCGCCCATCGACCATTGCCATCCATAATGATTGCAACATGCTTCGGGCCAGCAGATTCTGCTGGCACCTCTGCTTTTGTCGATTTGGCTGCGCTTAAACGCTTTCCAATCATAATACTTACTTATACTTCCATTAGTTCTTTTTCTTTGTCAGCAAGCATGCTGTCAACTTTCTTAATGAAATCGTTAGTAATAGATTGAATGTTCTCTTCAGCAGCGCGGCTCTCATCTTCACTGATTTCTTTTTCTTTAAGAAGATCTTTGATGTCACCGTTCGCGTCACGACGGATGTTACGGATAGCGACACGACCACCTTCCGCTTCATTGCGAACAACGCGGATAAGGTCTTTACGACGCTCTTCAGTAAGTGGAGGAAGTGGAATACGAATTGAACCACCTGCACTCATTGGGTTTAAACCCAAATCAGACTGCATAATAGCTTTTTCTACCGCTTGAATGGCGCTTTTATCAAACACAGTTAACGCTAGAGTACGACTGTCTTCTGCAACGACGTTAGCCACTTGCTTTAGCGGCGTGTCTACGCCGTAATAAGGTACCATGATGCCATCTAGAAGGCTTGGATGCGCACGACCTGTGCGGATTTTGCTGAATTGGCCCTTAAGAGAAACTAGGCTTTTTTCCATGCGCTCTTGCGCATCTAATTCAATTTCATCAATCACGATTTGTATCCTATTGTTCTTAATTAATCGTTGTCAGCGTGGCGAATAACAGTACCTTCTTTTTCGCCCATCACAACACGCTTCAGGCAACCTGGCTTATTCATGTTGAATACGCGAATTGGCAAGCTGTGATCGCGCGCCAAAGTAAACGCTGACAAGTCCATCACTTTAAGTTCTTTTTCTAGTACTTCTTGATAAGTCAGTTCTTCGTAAAGCGTTGCTTCTGGGTTTTTCACCGGATCATCGCTGTAAACACCATCAACTTTTGTCGCTTTCAATACCGCATCGGCTTCAATTTCGATACCGCGTAAACAAGCCGCTGAGTCTGTGGTGAAGAAAGGGTTGCCTGTACCGGCAGAGAAGATAACAACACGGCCTGACTTAAGAAGGCTAATGGCTTCTGCCCAGTTGTAGGCATCGCAAACACCGTTTAGCGGTATTGCTGACATCATTCGCGCATTTACAAATGCACGATGAAGCGCATCGCGCATGGCTAAGCCATTCATTACGGTAGCCAGCATTCCCATGTGATCGCCAACAACGCGGTTCATTCCCGCTTTTGCTAAGCCTTCGCCACGGAACAAGTTACCACCACCGATAACAAGACCAACTTGAACACCAAGTTCAACCAGCTCTTTAATTTCTTGCGCCATTCTATCTAGCACTTTAGGGTCTATGCCAAAGCCTTCCGCCCCCATTAGGGCTTCACCACTAAGCTTTAACAAAATGCGTCGGTATGCTGATTTTGGTGTGATACTCATAGTTTGAATTGTCCTCGTAAACCCGTTTTGTCCTATGTCTTTCAACAAGCCACTGATGTAAAAAACATAGGACAAAGCGCTTTCGTTTGTCAGGCAGGCGCGTACTTAATCTCGCCTAGCTTCACACTTACGCATTGCAATGGCAACACTAAAGACGTTCAGCTATAAAAAAGCACCTCCTAAGAGGTGCTTTGTAGTTTATCTAACTATTGCTTAATGCAAAAGATAAACACTCAATTATTTCTTAGCAGCAGCCATTTGAGCTGCTACTTCAGCAGCGAAGTCTTCAGTCTTCTTCTCGATACCTTCACCAACTTCGAAACGTACGAAGTTGATTACGTCTGCGCTGTTGTTCTTAAGAAGCTCAGCAACAGAGATTGAAGGATCTTTAACGAAAGGCTGACCAGTCAAGCTCACTTCGCCAGTGAACTTCTTCATGCGGCCTGCAACCATTTTCTCAGCGATATCAGCTGGCTTACCAGACTGGATAGCGATTTCGATTTGGATTTCTTTCTCTTTCTCAACAACTTCTGCTGGAACGTTTTCAGGCTTAACGAACTGCGGGCTTGCAGCTGCAACGTGCATTGCAACGTCTTTCGCAAGCTCTTCGTCACCGCCAGTAAGAATAGAGATAACACCAATACGGCCGCCGTGTACATACGCGCCTAGTGTATCGCCTTCAACGTTGATAACGCGACGAGGAGAGATGTTTTCGCCGATTTTAGCAACAAGTGCGTCACGCGCTTCGCTAACTTTAACGCCGTTCATGTCTGCGTCGTTAAGCGCTTCGATGTCGTTGATGTTGTTAGCAGCTGCTACTTCTAGAAGCTCGTTACCAAATTTAAGGAAACCTTCGTCACGTGCTACGAAGTCAGTTTCACAGTTTAGTTCAAGCATAGTCGCGCGACCCGCTTCAACCTTAGTAAGGATTACACCTTCAGCTGCGATACGGCCTGCTTTTTTAGCCGCTTTCGCTTGGCCTGATTTACGCATGTTTTCAATGGCTAACTCAATGTCACCATCCGTTTCAACCAGGGCTTTTTTACAATCCAGCATACCTGCGCCAGTACGTTCGCGCAGTTCTTTAACTAGTGCTGCAGTCACTGCCATTTTTCAATTCCTCAGCATTAAATATAAATTCGTTAGGTAAAAGGGGCGATGTCGCCCCTCTCAATACGTTTCGTATTGTAGTACTGCCATATTATTAAGATATGACAGTAAGCAATCAGAATTACTCTGCTGCTTCTACGAAGTCGTCTTGCTCAGCTTGTACTTCAAGGTTGCTTTCGCGACCTGAGTTTATAGCGTTTGCAGCAGCATCCAAGTAAAGTTGGATAGCGCGGATAGCATCGTCGTTACCAGGGATGATGTAATCAACACCGTCTGGGTTAGAGTTAGTATCAACAACACCAACAACAGGAATACCTAGGTTACGAGCTTCTGTTACAGCAATGTGCTCGTGATCTGCGTCGATAACAAAGATCGCGTCTGGAAGACCGCCCATGTCTTTGATACCGCCAAGGCTGTTTTCAAGCTTGTCCATTTCGCGCTGAAGCATAAGTGCTTCTTTCTTAGTTAGCTTCTCAAACGTACCGTCTTGGCTTTGCTGCTCAAGATCTTTAAGACGCTTGATTGACTGACGTACTGTTTTCCAGTTAGTCAGCATACCACCTAACCAACGCTTGTTTACGTAGTACTGGTCGCACTTAAGAGCAGCATCTTTAACTGCTTCGCCAGCTGCGCGCTTAGTACCAACGAAAAGGATTTTACCTTTCTTAGACGCAACACCTGAAAGGTAGTTAAGTGCGTTGTTGAAAAGTGGAACCGTTTTTTCAAGGTTGATGATATGAACTTTGTTACGAGCGCCGAAGATGAAAGGCTTCATCTTTGGGTTCCAGTAACGAGTTTGGTGACCGAAATGCACACCTGCTTTCAGCATGTCACGCATAGAAACATTAGCCATTTTATTTTCCTCTTGGGGTTAGGCCTCCATATACCCCTTGTATCGATTCAGACCAACCTAAATTGAACTGAACACCCCGATACGAAGTGTCGGTATATGTGTGTTTTAATAAAATAAATTTACCCTCTAAAACGGTGCCAAATGCACGTGGCAAAATGAGCTTTCCGTCAGGGCGCGCGCTTTATACCACAATACCACCTAAGCCTCAAGTTTTGAGGGTAAAAAGCGACAATTTGAAGTATTTAGGTTAAAGAAAGTATAGAACCCTTAATGAGCTCGCTTTCCATCTCTGCCTTTAGCAGATAAAAACCAACAATATCATCACCTTACTAAGAATGACCTGAATAGTGTTATAATGCGTAAGTAATCAAAATTCTTCATCAAACTAGTTTCAAACGATTTGAGAGGCGCTGTGACAGCTATTATCAAAACCCCAGAAGAAATCGAAAAAATGCGCGTAGCCGGTAAATTGGCAGCCGAAGTGCTTACTATGATAGGGCCTTACGTAAAGAAAGGCGTTACCACTGATGAGCTAAATACTATTTGCCACGACTACATTGTAAATGAGCAAAAAGCGGTACCTGCGCCTTTAAACTACGGCCACCCGCCTTTTCCAAAGTCTATCTGTACGTCGGTAAACCACTGTATTTGCCACGGTATTCCTTCTGACAAGAAACTGAAAGACGGCGACATCATTAATATCGACGTGACAGTTATCAAAGATGGCTATCATGGCGATACGTCAAAAATGTTTGTGGTGGGTAAGCCTTCTATTCTTGCAGAACGCCTAATTCGCGTTACCCAAGAATGCTTGTACAAAGCTATTGAGCAAGTGAAACCGGGCATGCGTCTTGGCGATATCGGTCATATTTGTCAAACCCATGCTGAAGCGCATAACTATTCAATAGTTCGTGAATACTGCGGCCACGGTATTGGCGCTAGTTTCCACGAAGAACCACAAATTGTTCACTACGGTAAGCCAGGGACGGGTGATGTGTTAGAGCCAGGCATGTGCTTTACCATCGAACCTATGGTAAACGCAGGCAAGCGCTACTCAAAAGTGCTACCAGACCAATGGACTGTGGTAACTAAAGACAGAAGTTTAAGCGCCCAATGGGAGCACACCCTATTGGTCACTGAAACCGGCGTTGAGATTCTTACGCTTCGCGAAGAAGAAACCTTGGAACGCATCATTTCTCACGGATAAATCGACTTCGACAATATTGATAACGTTTCGAATAATCGCGTTAAAAATATGATTACAGAAGATTGAGTCTATCGAATTATGCAAAGCAGCCGTTGAATTCGCGGCTGCTTTTTTATTGGCTCGTTAGCTCAAATTCCAACTATCAAAGTTCGGCATCGTGTGCCCACTCCCCTCATATTTACTGCGCTACACACCTATAACAAAAAACCATAAATATTCACAATTCAACCTAACTTATGCATTAATTTGCTACTGCGAACTACTAGCAATTCATGCTATTGTTCTTAGCGTCTAAAAAGAAGTCTATTTCAAAGGTGTATTTTGACGCTGCAATCACTGATAAAGAATATCGACACAATCAGCTCTGTTGATGAAATTCCTGCTATTAAGTCGTGCGTGGAAGCCAGTTATGCCTGGATAACAGAGTCCTTCGACGCTACACCGGTTAATCAACTCGTTACCGGTCGTGCACAATTCGTCGATGCGTTACTTTGTCATCTTTGGCAGCTATATGGCTTAGATACTGTTGACGAATTATCGCTTTGCGCCGTTGGCGGTTATGGTCGTGGTCACTTACAACCTCACTCAGACATCGATTTACTGATTGTTAGCAGAAAGAAGCTTAAGCCCGATGTGCAAGAAAAAATTGGCATGTTCATCACCCTTTTATGGGATATCAAATTAGATGTTGGCCAATCAGTTCGCACTATTAAAGAAACGGTTAAGCTAGCAAAAGACGATATTACGATTGCAACCAATTTAGTTGAAAGCCGATTACTTTGTGGAAGCGAAGCCACCTTTGATAAATTGTGGGACGAAGTTAACGGTCGAAACTCATGGTCGAGCAAGGCGTTTTTCTCAGCCAAGTATGACGAGCAGAAAAAACGCCACGCCAAATTCAACGGTACCGCTTATAACCTTGAACCTAACATCAAAGAAAACCCGGGGTGTTTGCGAGATATTCAGTCTATTGGCTGGGTCGCGAAAAAGCATTTTAAAGAATACGACGGCTGGAACTTAGTGGGTCACGGCTACTTTACCGAGCAAGAGCACAGTGAGTTAATTGCCTGTCGCATGCACCTTTGGAAAATGCGCTGTGCACTGCATCTGATTGCAGGCAGAAGCGAAAACCGACTGCTGTTTGATTACCAACCTGACGTCGCAAAAATGATGGGATATGGTGAAGAAGGCAAATCATCTGTCGAGAAAATGATGCGGGACTTTTTCCGCACCGTGGCGCGGGTGTCTGAGCTAAACCAAATGCTGCTTCAACGCTTCAAGTACGACATGCTGAATCAAAGTGTTCAGAAAAGCGTGATCATAAACGAAGATTTCGAACTGCTCGATAATATGATTTCGCCACGACACGAAACCGTATTTTCCTCACCCGAAGCTATCTTAGATTTTCTGCATTTGGTGGCTAACACACCAGAAGTACAAGGCCTCAGCACGATTTGTATTCGTCAGCTGCGTAACGCCCACCGCGCTTTTGAAGCAGAATACTATGTAGAGCGCCCACTGTGCCGTGAAAAATTCATGCGCTTAATGAAACAGCCTGAGTTCTTTGATTTTGGATGGGACATCATGCATCAGTACGGCATCTTACAAGCTTATCTTCCTGAATGGGATGCTATTGTAGGCATGATGCAGTTCGACCTGTTTCACGCCTATACGGTAGACGAGCACACTCACCGGCTAGTGAAGCATGTAAACTACTTTTTCTCGAAAGCGAACAAAGATTTCCCGCGCTGCGGCAGAATTTGTAGGAACCTCGACAAACCAGAAGTGCTTTATATCGCGGCTATTTTCCACGATATTGCCAAAGGAAGAAACGGCGATCATTCCACGTTGGGTGCCCAGGATGTGGCAAAGTTTTGTCAGCAGCACAATGTTCCTGGCGACGATGCTGAAATGATAGCTTGGCTTGTGGAAAATCACTTATTGATGTCAGTCGTGGCCCAACGCCGCGATATATATGACCCTGACGTTATAAGCGAGTTTGCGGGTGCGGTTAGAAGTCATAACCACCTCAACTTGCTTTATACGCTGACCCTTGCCGATATTCGCGCCACCAATGACAACCTTTGGAACGATTGGAAAGCGTCTTTGCTTCGCGAATTATATTTGATGACGCAAAAGGCATTGGACAACGGTCTTCAATGCCAAGTGACGCTTAACGAGCGAGTAACCACTCACAAACATCAGGCAAGACAGATATTACAAGAGCGTGCAATTGACCCCGTTGCCATAGACGCGCTGTGGGCCCGCCTTGACGACGACTATTTTGTTCGGTTTAAGCCCACGCAAATTGCATGGCATACCGATGAAATTATTAAAGCTCAGAACGAATGGCTTACGCCAGAGCACAATGGCCTTTTAGTTAAGGCAAATGATAACAGTGCAAAAGGTGGCACAGAGGTATTTGTTTACGGTAAAGATAGAAAAGCGTTGTTTGCGCAGGTCGCTTCAGTGCTGGACAGTCGCAATTGTTCGATTCACGACGCACACGTTACCGTAACCAGAGACGGCTATGTGTTTGATAGCATGCTAATTCTGGAAAATGACGGTAGTCGTATAAGCTCTGAGTCTCGCATTACGTCTATTGAAAATGCCATTACTGCCCAACTTGAAAAGCCGGGTCGCTCGCACGAGAATAAGCGCAAGTTGCCTCGACAAATGAAACAACTAGACGTGCCTACCAAGGTTCGTTTTTTCAATATCAACGATGAAGCCACACTTATTGAGTTAGAAGCCCTAGACGCACCAGGCATTTTAGCTAAAATTGGTCACGCATTCGTTGATACTAATATGACGCTTAAGCTTGCGAAAATTGCCACTATTGGCGAGCGGGCCGAAGATATTTTTATCGTCAGCAATGAGGCTGGCAAAGCATTAACCCAAGAACAGCAGGTGAACCTTAAAAAGCGGATCCTGTTTAAACTCGATCAACTTGAAGATATCACAATACCATGAATGAATTGAAAGCCATTATTGAAGACGCCTTCGAAAATCGCGATAGCATTAGCCCTTCATCTGCACCTGATGAAGTAAGAGATGCAGTAGCACAAGCTATTGAACTTCTAAACACAGGTAAAGCACGCGTTGCAGAAAAGATAGCTGGCGAATGGGTAGTACATCAATGGCTTAAAAAAGCTGTTCTACTTTTCTTCCGTCTTCACAACAATGATGTGATTGAAGGCGCTGAAAGTAAGTTTTATGACAAAGTACCGCTTAAGTACACTAACTATACTGCTGAGCAGTTTGCAGCAGATGGCGCACGTATTGTTCCACCTGCCGCGGTACGTACGGGTACTTTCGTAGGTAAGAACGCGGTTGTTATGCCTTCTTATGTAAACATTGGTGCATTTGTTGACGAAGGCACCATGGTTGATACGTGGGCAACGGTAGGCTCGTGTGCGCAAATTGGTAAGAATGTTCACCTTTCAGGTGGCGTGGGCATTGGTGGCGTATTAGAACCGCTTCAAGCAAACCCTACCATTATTGAAGACAACTGCTTTATCGGCGCCCGTTCTGAAATTGTAGAAGGTGTGATTGTTGAAGAAGGCTCTGTTATTTCAATGGGCGTCTACATCGGTCAGAGCACTCGTATTTATGACCGTGAAACCGGTGAAATTCATTACGGCCGTGTACCAGCAGGTTCAGTAGTAGTCGCGGGTAACTTGCCAAGCGCCGATGGCAAATACAGCCTTTACGCCGCTATCATCGTGAAGAAAGTAGATGCGAAAACCCGCGCGAAAGTAGGTATCAACGCACTACTTCGCGGCGTAGAATAAGCAGTATTTCTGGCTTATCGCTAATGGCTCGGGTTAATTTCAATTGGCCGAGCCACATGCTAAAAGACTCACAAATTAAAAGAGGCGCTTATGCGCCTCTTTCTTTTCGTAATCAGAATATTTCTAAGACTTAAGCCAACAGTTTATCTTTAATGGTGTTAACCCACTCTACAACGTCTTTTTCTGGCTCTAGAGTTTCAATTGCGTCAACTTCTAACATATCGGCAACTGCGTTACCTTGTAGTTCGGTCAGTAACGCTTGAAACTGTTTACCAGCTCCACAGAAACTATCACCATAGCTGCTATCGCCTAGCGCTGCTACCGCGAATGGCTTACCAGTTAACATAGGCGATTCGTCTTTCAAATCTGAAAACACAAACTCAAGGTTTGGTGGTACATCGCCCTGTCCTGTTGTAGAGGTGATGATCAAAAGTGCATCAGCATCAGTGAAATCTGCCACCGACGGGTCGCTTTCAAGTGAGCAGTCCACGCCCTGTTCAGCTAAGTTCTCTTCCACCTGCTCAGCTACGTGTTGCGCGTTGCCGTAAACTGTACCCGCAATAATTTTCAATGTTGCCATTTTTACCTCTTAAACCAATGATCGTCGCCTTTGTCGACAGGCGGAAATTCTTACTATTTTATCAACCTAAACGAAAAACGGCGCTAATTTTTCGAGCCATAGTCGCATTTCACTGTGCATCTGTGAATTAATTGATACCCACTTTCCAGTGACAGGATGAGAAAAGCCCATGTGAGTACAACTTAAGGCCAAATTGTTAAAATTAAAGTGCTGCTTGGCGAATTTGTTTTGTTTGCCATCGCCGTGGGTCGTGTCACCAATAATGGGATGACGAATATGTACCATGTGTCTACGAAGTTGATGTTTGCGCCCGGTACTAGGTGAAAGCTTCACTAGCGAATATCGTGCACTTTGGTATTTGCCCACAGGCTCAGGCACTTCAAATTTTGCTACTGACTGATACATAGTTGATGCAGGTTGTGGCTGCTGCTGCGGGCGCTTATGCTTGTCTGCAATTTTGTCGTAGCGGTACTTTAGGGCGTAATCGATATATCCGGTGTGATGCACAAAACCGCGAACTATAGCGTGATACGTTTTTACTACCTGCTTGTCCATCATCTGCTGCCCAAGCTTTGCTGCAATTTCTGAGCTAAAGCTAAACACCAGCACACCTGATGTGGGTCGGTCTAATCGGTGAGCTGGGTATACGTGCTGGCCTATTTGATCTCTAAGTGTCTGCACCGCAAACACAGTTTCGTGTCTATCAATCGGGCTTCTATGTACTAATAGGCCTGGCGGCTTCTCAATCGCAATGATGTGTTCATCTTGGTACAACACAGGTAAATGAAGAGCGTTAACACGACCGTCCTCACCAGCGCTTGCCTTTCCTATTATTTGCTCATCTGAATGCACAGTTAATTGGCCTTTTAAATCGTTCTTCATAGTGCGTTGTATTTGCTCACCCAATGTCTCCATTGGCAATGTTATCAATAACTTGAAGCTGAGACAGGGTGCGCTGATTCGCCGATGATAGGTATATTTGCGCTGCAGGCGTAATTTGCATAGGTGGAAGAGGCTGTTCCTGCGTCAACAAGACGCGCATTTTGGGAATAAAAATAAAAGCCAACCAACTCTCAAACGCTAAACAATCGACCGCAAAAGGAACCGCACTTTCCATAGCATTTTTTAGGTCTTGTTCCGCAGGCTCTTCATTTGGCCAAATACCATCTTGATACATGTCTGTTTCTAATTGTATCAATGCTTTACTTAATGCAATGTGATGAGTGCTATTCGTTTTAATCACATCCTCTCCGCAATTCAAAAACGCTTTACTTTCGAAGCGCGCAGTATAGCAGGGGCTAAAGGTCAACATAAGTCTGCGTGTCTTATCGTTGAATTTCTTCTGCTGTGATACCATTACTCGTATTTGTTGGCGGTCACTCATAGAAGTCCCCATAGATAGATTTGCCACTGACAAATTTTGATTAAAGCAGTATTTTGGAACGAGTTATGAGCGCTAACAGTATTAATTCTATCAGCGAGTTTTTGTTACATGCAGGCACTGAATACCAGGTTTTTGATTTAGGTCGTCGCCTTGAACCCACAGATAGTCAGACTTTTCTAGAAATAGAAAACGGCAGTGCTTACGCGCCCTACCCTCGTCAGCAGCACGCGTGGTTCGGCATCGTCTTTTGGAATAAAAATGCTTCTACGCAACACTATATTTGGTTTGTGAAACTGCCGCTTGATGAGCAAGGCTTAGTGGTTGCCGCTGCAAGGAATCATTTTCTAGAGATTATTGTTGATGCACTAGGTCAGTCTGTCGCTGAAGATACTGAAAAAGCACAAACACTGCCTGACAATCCTTATTCGTTTGTTCCCAATCAATCGCAACTTGCTCAATTTAACGCACTAGTTAAACGCACCCTAAACCAACCTTTAAGTGAAGAGGCGCAAAAAGTTGAGGCCTACATTCAAGCCCCGCAACTTGTCGATTGGCAGCAAATATCCATGCAGAGCGTGGCAGACTTTGTACATAGCCTAAGCCATCACCCCAAACAAGATGTATTAGCGCAGGCAATTAAAACCAACACCTCACTTTACTCGGACGTTTTCCTTAACACTTTAATGGAAATGAGCGAAAGCGTTTCTCTGCCTGAAAATCTATTAGCGGCGTATTTAATTGAGATAGATAAAAGTGACGACATCAATTTAGCGGCGCTGAGAGGCACGTCAGAAGGTAGTTTCCACCCGACCATCAACAACAAACTACTCGAATTATTAAAAAGCGAAAAGTCGCAGAGACTTGATATTTTAAGCGTTATTGCAGCACGCCATTTCGAGCAAATGGAACCACTACTGCTTAGTGCCTTTTTAGAGCAGGCGGCAAACGTTGATGAAAAAGAGGGTCATAAGGGCGCCTTATTCGCAGGGTTCTTTTCGGATTTAGTACAAGTCCCGAAGTTACGCAGACAAGTGCTAACACTCCTGCATTCCAAAGCCAACCCTCAGATTCTCACCAATGCATTTCAACAATTGTTTGCACAAGCGAGAAAGTAAATGACGTTACTTGAGTTAGTGGTGTGGATGGTTATTGGGTTTACTGGCTATCAGTTTTGGCGCATACGGGCTATTTCTGAACGAACAAACGCTTACCTAAAACAATACTGCGATAAACATGGTTTGCAGTTGTTGAGCGTGGCAAGAGCAAAAACTCGGTTCTCGTTTAAATATGGTAAGCCAGACTGGCACAGTGTATTCAACTTTGAGTTCTCGAGTAATGGTGAAGACCGATATACTGGGGAAGTTGAATTAATAGGTGTAAGGGTTATGCGAACAGAGGTGCCGCCGCATAGAGTTTAAGCTTCTATGTCGAAGAGCGTGAGCGGTTCTTAATTCACCATTCAGGCCAGGTTTTACATAACAAATGCACACGGATTGGTAATAACAACGCAAAAAAAAGGGGAACCTAGCGGCTCCCCTTTTTCCTGGAATTTTGAGTATCCTTCTCCGCGATCCTTTGCGACTAAAATCTTCCCGATTAAAATCCGTATACGCCCCTTTCCATCTAATCTCGCGCCTTCCTGTGCGAGCTACACATCCATGCGTAGGTCCCTTTCCTTTTATCCTAATTTACTGTACATCCTTCATACAGTGTTCCTCTTCCTGAGGCTGTCCTTGTCAGACTCCGCTGACGTTCCCTTCCCTCATTCCATTATTTGCTGTACATCCTGCTACAGCTTTGCCAATCCCTTAGCATGTCCTTCTTTCGTCCTTGGTTTGCTCGTCCATGCAAACTAGAAATTCCTTAATGGCTATCCTGCCGTTGGCTTCTTGCCTCTAGCTCCTTGCTAGCTCTCGTCCATTTTTCCCTGCTACATCCTGTATGCGAAGTCCTTTCACATTTTACGTCCCTGAATCCCTTTATATCCTTTAAAATCCGTTTCTAACATCCTGTTAATGCAGTGTCCTATCTGCTTTCCTTTCCCTTTCCCCACTGCCTTGTGGGAGTCTCATCCTTAAGTTGTCCTAACTTATTCCGTTGATGATCCTTGACTCAATCCGTGACTCGTCGTGTTTCCTTGTGACATGTTCATAGTATCCCTTCCAATTATTACCGCCATATTGAATTACAGAGATTTAAGAAAGATTCTTGTACGACTTTTGACTAATTTTTAAAAACTTCAATATAATCAATAACTTTATACTTTAGTATAAATTAATCTTTCATCATTTAGGTAAGATCACTCACAGCGTTTGTAGGAAATGTCTTACAAACGCTGTAGTAAATTTGGTGTAAAGATTGGAACTGCAACAGGTGAGGTTTTGGTAGGAGTATCACATCGAATAAAAAAGCATCATTTTAGCCTGAACATTACCTCACCGTTCACATGAGAAAGGCCTAGTTGTCCTACAACCTGATAATTGTCATCGTTAAAGAAAGCGCGATGTTTTTCTATGGTCACGAACACCGAAACACCCTCACTTTTTTCATCTTCCTCTACCACACTATCAATAGCGCCAAGTAAAATATGCCCAAGCCCATGATGTTGATAATCTGGATGTACTGCGATGAAACTCAGCATGTGGAAGTTATCGGCGGGAACTAATGCTCGCACTTTTTCTTCTTTCTCTAGCATTTGCTTTGTACCGAACAAACCTGCCGTTAAAAGCATCCGCAGTCTCCAGTGCCAGTAACGTCCTGAACCAAATGCTGCATCGGGCGCGGTCAAGCATGCAACGGCAATAAGCCGCTCATCATCGAACAGGCCAATCATCGGCTGCTCTGCAACCCAAAATGCATTGAGCTCTTCACGGATAGCTGACCGTAGACGGCTTTCATAACCTTCTTTTTCTGCTTGGAAAATGTCAATGAACAATGGGTCATCTACATACGCATTGTAAAGAATAGAGGCGGCAACTTTGAGATCATCTACAGATAGATAGATGGCTTTAACCGTGTCTTGCAAGGGGGCTATTGCATTATTAATAGCATCAGTATTCATCAGGGGCTCCTTGTACGCAAAGTTATACAGCTGCTTTTACCCATTTAAACAAAATGAGAGAAGTGGACACTACCGCACAACTTTTATCATTGCGCCAACCACCCACTTAAACTGATTAAACTTTAGCCTACGCGAAACCCCCTGCATGTTAACTTTTTATTAACATTTAAAGATAGTAAGTAATGCCTACTTTCGTAATCAATTACCAACTAACGATTATTAGTGCATTAAGCTATAAGCACTGTCACCCCAGCCAACTAAGTTTCCATTTCTGAAAACCAACGGCGTGCACTCGTCTTTTGTGGTGATACCATCGCCCATCGTTTTTTGAGTTCGGTAGTAAAGTACGCGATATGTGCCGTCTTGCTTTTCGAACAGTTCATTGAAATCCGCAACGCCCATTTTTCTCAATACACTTTCGTAAGTTGTCCCTGTTTCAAGATTCGCAATGTGTTTACGATTGTTAAACTCTCTGTCTTCCCAATCAGCACCATAGTGACTATCTGAACCGCCACCTACTGATACGACACAACCTGAAAGCAAAACTGAAGATGCCAAAGCTACTGAAAGAAGAACCGTTTTCATGTGAATTCCTTAATTATGTGTGTTGTTTTTATTCGATACTACGCCTACTTTGTGAACCGACACTGAATAGACATAAATACGCTAACGTAAGAACCACTGCGTTTATGCGTGATAATGTAAGTCATGATTGGTAAACAAGATTAAGGCCAAAAATTAAATCATTGATTTTTATAATAATCTTAATAACATCATTCTACGAAGACTTTGAAAAATAGTGAAATCAGTAACTTATTAGTGAAATTGACTACGTAGACAGGCTACACTGCGACTATTCATGACTTTGAACCATTTTCGTATTATGAGTAACGCTAACCTGCAGCAACTTCACGTTTTGTGCCTTCAAATGCATAAAGAAGGAAAAACACCGTCCGTAGGCATTTTACGTGCAAAAGCTCCCTTTAAGGTATCGGTAACCGAAGCTATTGAAGCGATTAAGCGATTTAACGCACACAAACCTAAGTTAGAGGTATCTAAGGACGAAAACGTAGCACAACATAATCCTGTCGCCACAACTGATGAACTAGGCAATTTGCATGCACGGGTAGAGTCATTAGAAAAAGAAGTGGCGGAGTTAAAGCGGACGCTACATCAAATTATTAACGCCCAATAGCTTTTAGTCTTGCAGGCCGGTAATTTTAGGTCTGATTGACGTCAGTCAACGCATTAACGTTATATAGCAGGTGTAAGCTGCTCAATAAACACCGCAAGAGATGGCGCAAGAATTTTGGCAGGCTCTCTGCCAACCTGCTCGAGTGCCACTTCGCCACTTTCGTTGACAACGGTTAAAATAAAATCTTCTTCGTCAGTTAAACCAAAAAACAATGTTGGCGCTTGCCTAAGTCTTTGCTTCATCAACAAATGCCCAATCAAGTTTTGCTGTAATCTTTCAAAATCTTCGGTATTGAAAACTTGAAGCAATTCACAGCGACCTTGCGGGGCGTTAGCCTTTAAATTATCGCTGTAGTAACGAGTAAAATACTCGCAGTAGTCAGGATTTAGCTCTAGCGATAATGCCTCTTCAACATTACTGAAAGACTGCACAGGCGATTGAAGCGTAGGAGACCATCTTACAAGTTCACCGTCTTGCGCCGTCGTCTCATAGCACGGCGAGGGCCACTCGCTATCAAATGCTATCTTGAGTCCCTCGGCCTCGGCCTGTTCGACATAAGATGATACAAATTTATCTAATTGTGCTGAAATTGTTAGAGCCATTATGACGTTACCTGCGTATTTTTGGGGTACACTATACAACTAAACAGTTAAGTCAATACTGGGGTTAATTCTACTGCGCTGTAAGACTGTGTGTCGCTGTGCAGTTCAACAATTTAAATCCCGCGTAGATGCATAAAAGGTTCTTATGTCGACGGACAACTCACCTCAAAAAATTACTATCTCTGCACCTGATGACCTCTCTTTGGGTAAACAGGTTGACTATGAATTTGAATATAATCCTGACTTGTTGCAAGGCGTGCCGCGCAGTTTAAGCCGCGACACATTGGATCTCGCTAACTCTAGTCTACCTTTCGACGGTATAGATACCTGGACTGGATACGAACTTTCTTGGCTTAATTTAAAAGGTAAGCCCAATGTTGCTATTTTAGAATGCCATGTCCCTATCACCTCAGAAAACTTAATTGAATCAAAATCATTTAAGCTCTATTTAAATAGCTTCAATCAGACAAAGTTTGCCTCGGCAGAGGACGTACGACAAGTGCTTCAAGCGGATTTGTCAGCGTGCGCAGGGGAGCCTGTCGAGGTAAAGCTAATTCTTCCAGAGCAGTTTTCTTCGCTACAATTCCAAGAATTTAACGGAACCTTGTTAGATAGTCTGGATGTAGAAATCGATCAATATTCCCCTAATACTCAATATTTGACTGTTGCGAAAAGTGAAGCAGGAGTTCAAGAGACGCTTGTTTCTCATTTACTTAAATCTAATTGTTTAATCACAAGTCAGCCAGATTGGGCTAGTATTCAAGTTAGGTATGAAGGAAAAGCCATTGAACACGAAGGGCTTTTGAAATATCTAATTAGCTTTAGGCAACATAACGAGTTTCATGAGCAATGCGTTGAGCGCATTTACAACGACATCATGAAACATTGTCAGCCAGACAAGTTAACCGTTTGTGCGCGTTACACACGACGAGGAGGTTTAGATATCAACCCTTTCCGTTCAAATTACGAAGCGCCTTATGCTAATCATCGTCAAGCACGTCAGTAATATAACGGTGAAGTACCTACCAACGCTACCTAAGCCGCGGCAGTAATAGCGAATTAGAACAAAGACGAGATTATGGAAGCAAAACAACTACAAACCCTAAAACAAAATAACGCGCTTCTTTGTCAGTTTATTGTGAAACTCTCAGCATTTTATGAGGGCTTCTCGGATAAGATCGATACTGAACTTAAGGTGTTACGAGGCCACCTTTCAGGCACACCTAATTTTAGTCTTGCCGCTGTGAGCATAGAGAAACTCAACAAATCACTTCAGCATCAAGAAATAACGCTTAGAAAATACAGTGTTGATACTGTTTCATCGCTAGAAGATGCAATGAAACAACTACAGAAAATTGTATTTGAAGATACTGAATTAAAAGGGTTAACCACGCAGGAATTGATTAAGCTAAATCAACCTGTAGGTGATATCTTCAGTATTTATAAACTTTACTCAAAAGCCATTGCGCTTCACCGCATTGCGCTTAACAAGGAAATGGTTGGACTTGAGCCATCTGCAACCACAGAAACTAAGTCCACCAACAATGAAAGCACATCGGCTCGTTCGATTAAAGATGATAACCCTCACTACCGTTCTATTTTGGTTGAGCTTAATCACCTTATTGCTTCTTATGCGCAAAAAAAACCTAACGATCAGCAACTCAATGATATAAAGCAACGTCTTGATGAAGGCATGGATGAAGACCAGCTGCTTAAAAGCTGCGTTGTAATTTTGCGCATGATCGTTCAAGACGCTATGTCAGAGGCGAGCTTAACAGGAAAAGTGATTCAGAGTCTGCACCGTTCATTAGGTGAAGTGAGTAGCGACGTCAGCAATACGATCCAAGGCAGCCAAGCCCAGTTCGAGCAGCGCCAAGCTGGTAATGAGCAACTTAAACGTGACATTATTCACATTGAAGAAGCCGTATCGGAAAGCAGTTCTCTAGAAGCACTTAAAGAGCAGACACAGTTTCGCGTAGAAAAGCTTGTGACTACGTTAAGCGAGCAACAAAGTAACGACCAGCAAGGTCAAGAAGCGCTAATGGCACTGCTCTCCTCTATGCAATCGCGAATAGATACACTTCAGCAGCAAACCAGCGTCTATAAAAAGAAGCTGGCCGAACAAGCAATGCAAAGCCGCACCGACCCGCTCACTCGGCTTCCAAACAGGCAGGCGTATAATGAGAGATTGGAAGCGGCTTTCACTAAATTTAAAAAAAATGGTGACTTGCTTGCGGTCGCCGTTGTGGATATTGATCATTTCAAGTCAATCAACGATAGATTCGGGCACGCAGCAGGCGATAAAACCCTTCAGGTAGTGAGTAAATTCTTAAAGCAAAGTTTGTCCGATAATGATTTTATTGCCAGGTGGGGAGGAGAAGAGTTTGTAATGCTACTGCCTCAGGCGCAGATGGCAGATATAGATAAAAAGCTTAATGAAGTTAGAACTAAACTTGCTGCAATGCCGTTTAAATTTAAGCAAGAAAAAGTAAAAATTACCGCATCTTTTGGCGCAACCTGTTTCAATGACAATGATACTACTGAAACTGTGTTTGAACGCGCCGATGAGTACCTCTATAAAGCAAAACGAAACGGCCGCAACCTCGTAGTCACTGATTTAAGCACTGACTTATAGGAAGTAAAAATATGAAGAAAGTGCAGCTTAACCCTGTTGGCTGGATGAGCCAGCTATCACAAGTAGAAGTTTCTCGTCTTCAAGACGCTACCAACAGCGAGCTCTTTGCTATGTTCAGAAACTGTTGCCTTGCAGTATTGAACAGCGGCGTTGACGAAGACAATTTCGAAGCACTTTTTGCACCTTATGAAAATTTTGAAATAAAACTCATTCGTCGTGAACGGGGCGTAAAAATAGAACTCGTGAACCCTCCTGAGGTGGCTTTCGTTGACGAAAAACTCGTTCGTGGTGTGCACGAACATCTATTTGCGGTTCTTCGCGACCTGCTTTATATGGGCAACAAGTACGCATTTCTTCATCAAACCGCACCGGCTGAAGGTAACGACATCACAGACATGGTGTTTGACATGCTACGCCACGCTAAAGCGCTTGAAGGAAACGATGGCGTAAACACAATTGTCTGCTGGGGCGGCCATTCCATTAATCAAGTTGAGTACAAATACACGAAAGAAGTGGGCTATCAGCTCGGCTTGCGCGACATGAATATTTGCACAGGATGTGGGCCTGGAGCGATGAAGGGTCCAATGAAGGGCGCCACCATCGGCCATGCAAAGCAACGCCACAAGACAGGCCGTTACATTGGCATCTCTGAGCCGAGTATTATTGCCGCCGAGCCGCCCAACGCCATTGTCAACGAGCTCATTATCATGCCTGATATTGAAAAGCGTTTAGAAGCGTTTGTTAGACTCGGACATGGCATTATCGTGTTTCCAGGCGGTGTAGGCACTGCCGAAGAATTACTTTATCTGCTTGGCATTTTGATGAATGAACGCAATGCGCAGCAACCTTTTCCTTTCATTCTAACAGGGCCAGCTGGTAGCGAAGAATACTTTGAAGCCATAGACGCCTTTGTTGGTGCAACACTGGGTCCAGAAGCACAGTCAAAATATCAAATCATTGTGGATGACCCAGAAGAAGTAGCACGCACCATGAATAAACACCTTGAAAAAGTGAAGAAGTTCAGAGGTGCGATGGGTGACGCATTCAGCTTTAATTGGTCATTAAAAATTGAACAAGACTTTCAACAGCCCTTTATTCCAACGCATGAGAGTATGGCCGACCTTCAACTGCACTTAGATCAAAGTAAAAGTGATCTAGCGGCCAATTTGCGCAAAGCGTTTTCAGGCATTGTTGCGGGTAACGTAAAAGCAGAAGGCATTGCTCAGATCAAAAAACATGGTCCGTTTGAGCTCACCGGTGATAGTACACTGATGGAGAAGGTTGATACACTACTCGAGTCGTTTGTAAAACAGCATAGAATGAAGCTGCCTGGTAGCGCGTACGAACCATGTTACGTTGTAAAGAACGATAAGAGAAACAGCGAATAACACGAGACCGTGGCAAGACGCATTTGCTTACGTTTACTACTTATGTTTAGTAGTCGTTTTGCGGTACACTATTAGAGAGTATTGTTTAACGAATGAATGTAGTGCACATTTAGCCTATGCTCGGCTCCCGAACAATGTCGGGCTTTGGCTTGCAGTAGCATTCAAGTAAAGAAAAACGAGAAGTAACGGTCATGAATACCAAGGTTATTCGTCTAATTTTAGCTGGCATCGCCCTTTATGCGGTGTTTGTTTTTATGGTTATCGCGTTCTATCCCGATAAGCCTGAGAATATGGATTGGAAAGACCGTGAAGAATATAACCGTGTCCAAATAACCAAGTTAAAGTTAGGCAGTACAAGAGAAGAAGTTTTGGCGTTACTAGGCTCACCTGACATTACAGAAGCCAAGCGACAGGGTGCCACAGCTATTCAAGTTATGTTTTTTAGGACACAACATGTGCGCGCTGACGGCTTAACCACGCAAGATGAATGTACACCGTTGCTTTTTGAAAACGACAAACTTATTGCATGGGGTGAAGGGGCTTACTCCAGTTACCAAAAAAGTTAGAAGGATGGGGAGTGAGCGACATCATTTCCACGCTTAAACGCCTGGTTCAGTTAGGCAACACTGAACTTTCTGTCGAGAAGCGTATAAACCATTGGTTGAAAATCGCTAAACGGATCCTGACCTTAGTAAACGCCAATCCAGCGCTTGCTGCAGCAACGTTACACATCGATAATGACCTTCCCAAAGATACTCAACATCTTTTATTATTGGCGCTGTTTGGCAAGCTTTGCCGATTAAACGACCACTATTTACAACATGTGCTTGCGTCTTTACTCGCATCCCTCTGGCTTTCAAGTAAAGGAACACCAAGCGACCAAACGGCCAATATCATTCGCTTTTTGCGTAAACACAATCTCTCGATTTGGCTGGATATCATTAAACTTCAAAAAGCGTTTCGGTCAGACAAGCCAATTAACTACGTTGCAGACATTCGGCTTAATATGGTGCAAAGGCTTTGTCTCCTAGCAAATGTTTTCGCTACTAAAACAAAAAAAGCAGATTATCGTGAGGTTTTCACTCAGATTGTTTTACGCCTTCCAGCACATCATCGTCACCTTATTGCACCACTTATCAACCTATTTAATGGTGTGCTACCTGGCGCAAAGGTTTACGCAAACGGCGTACCGGGCGCGCTAGTCGACATTCAGCAAAATCACGGCTACGTATTTATGCTTAGCCAAGGCGATGAAGATGGAAAGTGGCTTCCTCTATCGTCAATACGCTCTCCCATTTCACTATCAATGCCGTTTGAGCACTTTGTTGCTCTTTACACTGATACCGCCACTGTGAGAGTAAATCATGGCGGCACACCATTTTTACCTTCTACATTCGCAATTCAGCATCCCCCTAAAGCTCTTATAACTATTATCGATGAGCTGCAAAAGCGCGATGTAGATATTGAACAACTTTGCAAAAAAATTGAAAGCGTGCCCACGTTTAATCACTTTTTGATGCACACTGCGAGTCAGGACAACCGTCTTCAGCTTCCGGTTAAAAGCATTAAACAGGCGGTTTTGACCTACGGCATTGAACGTGTGGGTGACATGCTTATTCAATTTGCGCTGTTAGAACGGCTAACGCAAAACCAATTTCCACTGATGGGCATGTGCAAGCAATTAACTTTATTGGCTTGTTCATTTGCAAGCTATTTCGCACAACTCGCCGATTCGAAGTTTTCGCCGCAATCTGCCGCATTGACTATGACCTTTGTTTGTACTCCCTTGTTCACGCTACCAGGGTTTAAAGTGTCACGAGCATTACCCGTCGACCTCAGCAAAGCTGTGTCCATTAATAGCGCATTCAAGGTCAAACCTGACACGCCTTGGCTAGCAATCGCTTCTGAACTTGCTGGAAGTTGGCATCAAAGCTCGACGTGGCGTGCCGTTATACACCAATGTAGTAAAGTAAGTACGGACGTTCCTAGATCAGTTCAAAAGGAACAAGCAATTCTGGTGTTGAGCTTCGCTCTCGCCAAAGCGTGCTTATTTAATCAGGATATTTATTCATTACTTCAGGATATCAGTATCAAAACACTTTTAAATATCCTAGGTATTCGACGAGATGATGTGGTAAACGCGCTAGACGCTAATGGGTCACTTTTGTTCTGTCCGCTCGCGCAGTAACGCCATTTACTCCTAAACATCGTACTCGGCTATTTAATTAATCTTTACGAATGGCTATAACTTGCGCCAGGTATCGTATAAAATACGGCAACTTTTGCAGTGCTTAACCCTTTTTCCCTACATTTTCCATTATAATAAGTAAGCAGGCAGAAATTGGCTCATAAACGCCAAGCTACAAATTGAATAAACCTAACGATTTTGACAACAGAATTACCAGAGGATCCCTCCACATGACTCAGCAACGTATTACAGTCATTCGCGGTGACGGCATTGGCCCGGACATTATCGATGCAACCACAAAAATTTTAGATAAGGTTGGCTGTGACTTTGCCTATGACTATGCCGATGCTGGCCTAGTCGCACTGGAAGAACATGGCGAGCTTCTACCTCAAGAAACTTTAGACCTAATCGCAAAAAACAAAGTTGCGCTTAAAGGTCCTTTAACGACCCCCGTTGGTGAAGGTTTTACTTCAATCAACGTTAGTCTTCGCAAGCAGTTCAAACTGTACGCAAACCTTCGTCCTGTGATGTCATTCAAAGGTACAAAAGCACGTTACGAAGACATCGATATCATTACCGTTCGTGAAAACACGCAAGGTATGTACTCTGGTCTTGGCCAAGTTGTATCAGAAGACGGTAACGAAGCTGAAGCAATGAGTAAGATCACTCGTGACGGCGCTGAAAAAATCGTTGTTTTTGCTTATGAATTAGCGCGCCGTGAAGGTCGTAAGAAAGTAACAGCTGTTCACAAAGCTAACATCCTTAAGTCAACATCAGGTCTTTTCCTTAAAGTAGCCCGTGAAGTTGGTGAGCGCTATCCTGACATCGAGTCAGCTGAAATGATCGTTGATAACTGCTGTATGCAGCTTGTGATGAACCCGCATCAGTTTGACGTTATCGTTACGACTAACCTTTTCGGTGACATTCTATCTGACCTATGTGCTGGTCTAGTTGGTGGTCTTGGTATGGCACCAGGTGCAAACATCGGTGAAGATTGTGCAATCTTCGAAGCCGTTCACGGTTCTGCACCAGACATTGCTGGTAAGAACTTAGCTAACCCGACGTCAGTAATCTTGGCAGCAGCGCAAATGCTTGAGTACTTAAACATGGGCGATAAAGCAGAGAAAATTCGCGCAGCACTAAAAGACGTTATCGAGTCTGGCGATCGCACAACACGTGACCTTGGTGGTGAAGCAGGTACAACCGAGTTCACTCAGGCGCTTCTTGACCGCCTATAAGCGTTTGAGCTTACACTTTTCAATTATTTCAAAACGGGCTTAATAGCCCGTTTTTTTATGCCTCTATTAATCACGCCCCTGCTTTAAACTGTACCAAAACTGGACTACCGCTTTTTTCATTCACCGTTATTATTTCCTTCGTACACGTTGAAGTGTGCTGAGCTTTGTAACTTGGTCACAACAGAAGACAGGAACTTTTTAAAGAGGCCTGCTCCGCTTGCATCTAGGTTACAAAAGTCAGCGCGCTTTGGCACATGACTTAAACCCATTTACTTAAATATTGCGCCGATAACGCTTTATGGCGCGCATAGCAACATACAAGGAAAGATGATGAAAAAATTAATCTCAGGTTTACTCGTTCTATCTGCACTAGCTATTCAAACGCCAGTGGTTCACGCTCAACCAGCGGAAAGCGGAAATACGCAAGCTAATGAAGGTACAAGCCAGCAACAACGTATCGATTTAAACTCGGCGACCGTAGAGCAATTAATTACCCTACCCGGCGTTGGACAATCTAAAGCGAAAGCTATTATTAAATATCGTGAAGAAGTAGGCCCGTTTCTTGAGGTCGCACAATTAACTCAAGTGAAAGGTATCGGTGAAAAGATGCTTAATAAAATTGAAGGCTATGTACAGGTAAAATAGAAGGACTAAAGCGAATAGGCGGTACGCAGGCTCCACACACAAAAAATGCGCCGCAAGGGCGCATTTTTAATCGTTTAAAGCTACTTAATTGCCTTAGGCCTGCTGTTCTTTCATCCAAACTAAAGGTCGACAAGCTTTAGTAAGACTATTTAACAACAGACGCTAAGTATTCTTTAAATTCGTCGCCTAACGATGGATGACGTAACGCATATTCAACGTTAGCTTTCATGTAACCCAACTTACTACCGCAATCGTGACTCTTACCTTTCATGTAGTAGGCATCAACTTGTTCAAGTTTCATCAATGCATCAATCGCATCAGTAAGCTGAACTTCACCACCTGCGCCTGGAGGCGTGAACTCTAACAGATCCCAGATTTTTTCTGACAGAACGTATCGGCCTACAACAGCAAGGTCAGAAGGTGCTTCGTCACGAGGCGGCTTCTCAACCATTTTGTGAATCTTCGCTGACTCACCTGGCGCAATTGCCGCGCCGTCTAGGTCTGCGATACCAAATTTAGAGATATCTTCGTCTGGTACCTGCTCAACCATGACCTGGCTTACTCGGCTGGTGTTAAATTTGGCAACCATGTCTGCAAGGTTATCCTTTTTAGGATTACTTGCTGCATCATCAATAATGACGTCAGGTAATACTACCGCAAATGGCGCATCGCCAATCAGAGGTCGAGCGCAAAGTACTGCGTGACCAAGTCCATTCGCAACGCCTTGGCGAATATGCATGATAGTTACATCTTTTGGACAGATTGACTGAACTTCTTCTAACAGTTGGCGTTTTACACGCTTTTCTAGTGTGGCTTCTAGCTCAAAAGAGGTATCAAAGTGGTTTTCAATACTATTTTTACTCGCGTGCGTTACTAGGATAATTTCTTTTAGTCCTGCAGCAACACATTCGCTTACCACGTATTGGATCAATGGCTTATCAACCACTGGCAACATCTCTTTTGGAATAGCTTTCGTTGCTGGGAGCATTCTCGTCCCAAGGCCCGCTACAGGGATTACCGCTTTTTTAACCTGACTCATAGTTAATATCCTTTTTTAAAATCCTATATACACGCCTAAGTCGACTTTCAGCCGTTTGTTATTCCTTAAGCTGAGATATATTCACTGTTGTTCGCAAGACTAATGCAATCGATGTTCCAATTACCTTTTTAGAGCGTCTGTGTATTGAAAATGGGCAAAACAGCTCAAAACCACCGATAAAAGCACAAAATTAGGGATAAATAATATCTAATGCACCATAATAGTGAAAGCGTTTATGATTTGTCCTTCCTTTCCTACACATCAAGTGTCGCTTTTTTTCACACTACTTTTTGGAATTAGTGCATGCTCTATGGGGCCGGTTTTGCGTTTTAATCCATCTTTGAGTCCTGCCCACATGAAAGCGCCTCGCGTTTTGCCTTGCTCAAAGCAATATCTGTTTACAAGATACCTCAGAGGTATTGCACAAACATGACGAAGTTTCCAATAAAGAGGAACGTAATGGCGGCGCGCTAAAATGAGTACGTTACGAAACTGATAGTAGAGCCTTATCGGTGCGCCCTGCTTGAATGTCACACCGCAAACTTTCACTCTATCATCGCCTTGTCGATGAGGCATACATGCACTGAGCGACTGATAGATAACCATGCCCTTGGCTTGAGCACGCCAGCACCATTCGTGATCAACGCCATCGATAAAGAGCTCATTTTCTTTTTCACCCACGCGTTCAAAAGCACGTTTGGAAATTAACATGCCTGAGGCAATGATTTGCTTTACTGTTTTTAACTTTTCGGAAACCTGCTTCCCTTTTTGCAGAACACCCTGATCGACACACTCTGAAAATTGGCAATAGATAGAAGGGCCTATGGCTGCAATTGGGGAACGTTGCTCAAGGTCTTGGAATTGCCTCACTAACTCAACAGCAATATCGGGAGAGAACAAGCTATCTTGATCAAGCAAAAAGGCGTAGTCGCTTCCCTCGTTAAAGAGCACTTTCAAGCCGACATTCTGAGCGTGGGCGATACCAATATTTGAGGGGTAATGAAGATAAGTAACATCAGTTGTTAAAAGAGCCTGCTGAGGACTTGGAGAATTATCAACTAAGATGACGTTCCAGTCAGGGGCACAAAACGCATCGATGAGACTACGCACGTGCTCAACATCAGGATTAAATAGTATAACAACAACGCCGACGCTCAATGTTTACCAAACCTTTCCAGTAAATGTCTATCAAGTTTATAGGCAAGTTTAACCACTTTTCCAGGCATTAACCTCAATGCTAAAACACCACAAGCGTAAAAAAAGTTATAGGGTGAAAGTTGCTTTAATTTACGTATGGCATATAAACGAGCTCTGAACTCGTTGAGCGACTTACTTAAGCCTCGACGTTTATAAAAGTTATTGACTCGTCTGAACTTCAAAAGTCGATCTTTTAAGTTCCTAAAGATATACCCCTTAGACGCTAAGGTTATCCAAAAAAAATAGTCTTGTGTGTTTAACAAGTCACTGTCGTAACGATGCCCATCATTAAATACATTGTAACGAATAACTACTGTTGGATGGTTTAGCGAGCATCGTCTCGGCAAGATACGAACGATCTGCCTGTGTGAAGCGGGCATTACTCGCGCGCCAACTTTAACACCACTTTCATTAACTTCCGTTAGTGCTGATCCTAGTACAGAAATATTGCTGTGCTTTTTAAGGTAGGTGATTTGACGTAGAAGGCGGTTTTCTTCAGAAATATCATCCGCATCCATTCTTATGAAAAACGATGGGTTAAACTGCATACCGAAGTCAGCAACTGAGTTCATGCTACTTGCTAGCCCCACATTGTGACTATTCGACGCTATTATTACCCTGTCGTCTTTACTTGCTACATCCTCTAGTAGGCGAGTTATTTGTTGAGGTACAGGTCCGTCGGCGACAATAACGAAAAGAAAATCTGTGTAAGACTGCTCAGTCATGCTTTCAATGGCTTCGCGAAGCCACTTCGCATTGTCAGCTTGGTAAACCGCCATAGCAATTATCGATTCGACATGCTGTTTTTTATTGTTATTTTGAAGAATAGAGAATTGATTTATCAAGAAATTTTACCAACGTAAAAAAGTAACAGAGAAAATAAAAGCGCCTTAACTGTGCGCTTTTATTTGTTGGCATGTTACAGAGATTTTACTAAGCCTGCCACGATTTTACTCAAACTATGCGGTTAATCGCTTCACAAAGCGCAGTACACTCCAAATATGTTGGATAACAAGACTGTACACAACGAGTAGCCCAATAAAGCCCCAGAACATGACGGCTTCAGCTACCTGATAGACTTCTCCTAATATACCGATTAAGCAATAACATGCTCCGAGCAAAAGGATAGCAACAAGTGACTTTCTACTGCTAAGCCCTGCACGCATAAAGATATTGTGAAGGTGCTGACGGTCAGGTTTGAGCATTGATTGCCCCTTCCGCGCACGGCGATACATGATCGCGGCCATGTCCATTAATGGAAGGCCGACTAACCACACCGCAGTAATGGGCCTAAATGCAGCAGCTTCACCTTGAGTGTGATCCACAAGCAACCATACGATAGTGAGCCCAACGAACATACTGCCCGCATCACCCATAAATATCTTATTGCCTTTAAACCCTTTCCAACTCAAATTAAAAGCAAGAAACGGAACAATAGCTGCAACGATGATAAGCGGCTCCATGATGGAGGCTCCGTTACCAGTAAAGATCAAAAAGCCCGCAACTGTTAACAGAATAACAAGGCTCATACCGCCGGCTAATCCATCAATACCATCTATCATGTTAAACGCATTGATGACACCGACCACACAAATGATCGTAAAGAAATACCCACCTAGGTCGAGAAATACCTCACCTGTTCCGAAGATATTACCCAAAGATGTAATATAGTTTTGCGCGCTCCATGCCATGATCGCTGCAACACCAAATTGGCACATAAGGCGGCCTTTGGCACTCAGGTCAAAACGGTCATCCAACATACCAAGCAAGACAACAAATGCTGATGCGGTGAAAAACAGAGGATTGTTTTTCATCCACACATCTGTCGCGACGCTGGCAACAAGCACGGCCATAAAAATAGCCACACCACCTGTTAGAGGTACAATTCCGGCGTGACGTTTTCGCGCTGATGGTTGGTCAACTAAGCCAAATTGATGCGCTAAAGGCGTCATGACCACCAAAAGGATAAGGGCGACGAAAAATGCAGTAAAAAGCGGGACAAACTGCAAATAAGCTAGCATAAAACACACAACCTCGCGTTACCGACAAAAACACAGCTACTTGTAGTAGTTTCTGTCAATACACATGCAAATTTTGATAAAAAACTAAATGTTGCTTCCATTTATTTACAACTTCCATTTCTTCCAGCGCGATGAGGGCATCTTGTTATGAGTATGCGGATAGAAAACTTCGATATAATATAAAACATTTGTCTAAGTAACCACCCTTCATGCATAAATAACGTATCAAAACGTGTCAAAAACTCATTTGTTGCGAGAATAACCTTAATCACCGCTAAAAAGAGAACCTGTTGTGCGTCTTCTCGCCGCCTCTCTCGAACTATCTCAGCTTCTGTTGTAACGATTGAATAACTTCTTTATTCCTTTAACCTGTTAACTTACTCGTCTATTTCCAGTCTTTGCAATGCCAAAAACATATCGAGTTACACTATTGATATGAACTTGTCTTCTATATTGCAGTCTTGGTGAAGACTCAGACAATTCAGCAACTGCGATAGCGAACATGCTTTTTTTAAAACTTATGTTATCCTAGCGCGAAATTGCTATATGGATATGAAAGCTAATGTTCAAACAATTATCTCGTCTAATTTTACCTATCGTAGTTACGGTAGGCGTAGCTGGGTGTTCTAACACTCCTACCGCCACTAAGGCTGACATTCCTTTGGTGCATTCTTCTCTTGCTTATTCCCTTGCACCGGACAAAGAGCTTGCAATAAATATTCCAAAAGCCAACATTTATCATGATACGCAGGAATCATTTTCAATACGCTTCAATGGCCACCAATACGAGTCCTTGAAGCACTATATATCCGCTACAGGCAATAAATGTATCCGATTTTCTTTACAAGACGGTGAAACAGCGTCTTCTGATATTCAGCGTAAAATGACGACATGTCAGCGAAACGGTCAATGGCGAGTAATTACTCCCTTAGTAGCTTCGGCAACAGTGCAAGGTGAATAGATAAATGCAGTCAACCAGCATCAAAAAAACTTTAAAGCGCCTGACGCTAGCGGCTTGTGCAACGTCACTTCTTTTCGCTTATGTTGGCACTGCAAGCGCGCAAAGCGTGGAACAATTGCAGCAATTAAGAGAAAGAGCTCAGCAGAGCCAGAGTAGCGGCATTGCTAATCAGTCCGTATCGCCACTGAGTATTTCAACCCAGCGAACGCTTCCAGGCGCTAGCAGTTCTGCGAACACCATGGGTCAATTTTCAACCCAACCCCGCAATGGTGTGAACTTGCCTGGCGAACCGACAATAGATACCGTTTTCCCTGCGCAAGCGCCTATGGAGAATCCTCCGTTCGCAGCCAATTTATTTATTGGTGGTTTTGAATCAGAGCGTAGCTCAGGCCTTAATGACAACTATCTGGTCGCACCGGGCGATAAAATTTCAATTTGGCTATGGGGCGCAGTTAACTTTTCAGATGTAGTAACTGTTGATAATCAAGGCAATATTTTTATTCCTAACATTGGTCCTATCCGTGTTGCAAATACACCTGCTGGCAGTGTAAATCAAACCGTTACTGCAAAAATCAGACAGGTTTATACAAACGATGTAAATGTTTACGTAAACCTCCTTACGTCAACGCCCGTGTCAATTTTTGTTTCTGGCCCGGTGCTAAGACCAGGTCAATATGCAGGCCTCGCCTCAGATAGCGTGCTGTATTACCTAAAACGCGCCGGTGGTATTGATTTTCAGCGCGGAAGTTTTAGACAGATAGACGTAGTGCGCAATGGTAATGTCGTTGCTACTGCCGATTTATATGCATTTTTCAGAAATGGTAAGTTGCCTCAGATGTCGTTTAAAGATGGCGATACCATATTAGTGCACCCAATTGGCAACACTATTGTCGTTGAAACAGGCGCTCGAAATAGCTTCACCTTTGAGTTTCTTAACGAAGAATTGAACGGCGGCGTGGTGAATTACTTTGCGCGACCAGGTGAGTTTTCCTCCCATGCTTCGGTATCTGGTATTCGAAATAACAAACAGTTTGCTCGCTACTTGAGTTTGGATGAATTTGCTTCACTTGAACTAAGTGCAGGCGACACGGTTGAATACCTTGCTGACCACGAGCCCCAAATCTATCGCATTAATGTGGCTGGCGCATTTGCTGGTGCCTCTCAGATTATGGTTGATAAAGGCACACGCCTTATCGATGTACTAGATCACATCGAATCAGATACAGCCCTTTCTGATACCCAGAACATTTATCTGTTAAGAGAAAGCGTTGCTGTAAAGCAAAAAGAAATCATCGAAGAAGGTCTTCAGCGTCTTGAGCGGAGCATGTATACCGCTCCCATTAGCTCTACGGGTGAAGGAGCCATCCGTGCCCAAGAAGCTCAGCTTGTCGCTGACTTTATCGCACGTGCTCGCCAAATTGAGCCTCAAGGCAGAGTCGTAGTTTCTGAAAATGGTGATATCGCAAACATTCTGCTAGAACCGAATGACACCATTGTCATCCCAGAGGTAACTGACTTAGTGCACGTAGGTGGTGAAGTGTTACTTCCTCAGTCAGTAGTCTTTAACCCAGAAGCCACGACTGAAGATTATGTTGCTTGGGCGGGCGGTTTCACTGAACGTGCTGAAGACGAACGAATCCTTATTGTTCGTAAGAATGGTAATGTTACCTTTACTAGCATCAACAGCTCATTCCTAGCAAGCAACGATAGTAAGTTAGAACCAGGCGATCAGATCATCGTATTGCCTGCTATCGATACCAAGCTACTGCAAGCAGTTAAAGACATTACTCAAATTGTTTATCAAATTGCTATTGCAGCCAACGTAGCTACTAATTAAACATGGTAACGTTTAAAGACCAGCTCTACGCATGGAGAGGCGTGATATTCGCGCTTTTCCTGCGCGAGCTTCAAAGTAAATTTAACGATAAATTTGGTTTGGGATGGGCATTTTTAGAGCCCTTTGCCTTTATCTTCGCGCTGTCATACCTTCGTGGACTGATCAGCGGCGATGATATCCACTCTATTCCTCTTTTTCTGTTTATGATGATCGGAATGGTCGGGCTGCAGTCTTTAACTACATGCCTCCAGTCAGTATCAACTTCTGTGCGCAGAAATAAGCCGCTCTATGCGTTCAGACAGGTTCAACCTATTTCAGCGATACTCACAGCGGGCTTCCTCGAGTTTTCAGTAAAGGTAGTGGTTGTCGCATTACTATGTCTTGCGCTTTACCTGATGGGCGAGACCTTTACGGTAAATGACCCGTTGCTGCTGATATCTCTGTTTCTTCTTTTGTGGGTATTTTCAATATCCATAGGGATGATTTTTGCTATCGCTGCCGCATTCGTGCCGGAAGTGGATAAGATAAAATCAATGCTTACCCGCCCACTAATGTTTATTTCATGCGTTTTTTTCAGCCTTCAAGACTTACCCGAAGAATATTGGCCGTACTTAACTTGGAACCCTCTTGTTCATTTTAATGAACTAGCTCGTTACGCTTGTTTCGAATCCTATGGCACTAATGGTGTTTCATTAGGTTTTGTAATTGAGATTACCATTATTTTTCTCTTTCTAAGTCTTTCGATGTATCACATCACATGGAAGAAGGTGTTGTCACGATGATAAGAATTGAGAATTTAACTAAGAGCTACCCCAGTAAAATGGGCCCCCAATATATTTTCAAAAATTTGAATTTTGATTTCCCAACGGAAAATAATGTCGCAATTTTAGGTAAAAACGGTGCAGGTAAATCCACCCTTTTCCGAATGCTAGCGAAAAGTGAATACCCTGACAAAGGGCGCGTTTTAACCAACAAATCTATGTCTTGGCCTGTAGCGCTTCAAACAGGTGTTCACCCACAAATGACAGGGCGAGAAAATACGCGTTTTGTGGGCCGAATTAACAACGTCAAATCGCTTACAGAATACGAAGAGCGAGTGCAAGAGTTTGCCGAGTTAGGTAAACGCTTCGACCTTCCCGTGCGCACATACTCCTCAGGTATGCGCGCCAAACTCGTGTTTGCGTGCTGTATGAATATCAATTTTGATATTTACCTTATCGATGAAGCAACCTCGGTGGGCGATCCGCTATTCAGAAAAAAAGCACGTTTGTCGCTAAAAGAAAAAAGTGAACAAGCGGGCGTTATTATGGTTAGCCATGAACTCGACCAAATCCGCGAGTTCTGTACGTCTGCCGTTATCATAGATGAAGGCAAACTTACTTATTATCACGATCTCGAAGAAGGCATCGACGTTTATACGCAGGATGCAGACAATAAGAAATCACTTAAATAGGTTCAAATCACAGTGGAAAAATCTCTTACACAGCTCAATGCCCTTCTCAGCAAGCACAAGATGCTCTTGCTTGTACTTCCATGGGTACTTTACGCCGTATACCTTGTTCTATGGGCTGCGCCACAGTACGAAAGTAAAAGCCAACTTATTGTTAAGTCAAGTGACGGCGGCAGCAGCTTCGACCCTTCATCCCTGCTTATGGCAGCCGGTGTTTCAGGCGCGTCAGGTGGTACAGAAAGTCAGCTTGTTGAAGCTTACATTCAATCTGCCGACATGATTAAGTATCTCGATAAAACCATAGGGCTTCGTGAGCACTACATGTCGGACAAAGCTGATATGTTTAGCGGTTTGTCGTCTTCACATAAGCAAGAAGACTTTTACCAGTTCTATCTAGACCATATTGACGTTAGCGTGGATTCGGCGTCTTCTGTCATTAGTTTGCGAACTCGCGCTTTCGACGCTGAATATGCGCAAATAATAAACCAAGCTATTGTTGATAAAGCGGAAGAGTTTATTAATAACATCAATAACAACTTAGCGAAATCAAAGCTTACTTTTGCGAAAGGTGAACATGAGATTGTTGAACAAAAGCTTCAACAAGCAAAAACTGAAATTTTAGCCTTTCAATCCAAATACAACGTGCTCGACCCTACTGCCGAAGGTGCAGCGTTTCAGCAAATCGCTTTTTCATTAGAGGCAACCCTCGCCCAGAAAAAAGCTGAGCTGAGCACTATGTCGACCATGATGTCTAACGTCGCGCCAGAAGTGATTAACATTAAGCGTGAAATAGCTGCACTACAAAAAGAAGTAGAAAAGCAGAAGGAGCGAATTAGTACTGCTGAAGGAGAAAGTGAGGCACTGTCTGTAAGTGAGCTTATGGCGCTATACAGTAACCTTCAGGTTCAGCTTCAATTGGCCATTCAAGCGTACTCTTCATCGCTGATTACTTTAGAAAATGCGCGAGTAGAGGCATATCAAAAACTACAACATTTGGTAACAGTAGAATCGCCTACCCTTCCAGATGACAATGCTTACCCCACCGTAATTTACAACCTTGTACTGTTTGGTGTTTCATTGTTGCTTATCTATGGAATAGTGCGAATTATAGTAGCTACTATCCGCGAGCTTTAGTGCTTCCATCTCTTTAGCAAATCATTATTCAATCGGCTAAGTCGTACAAGACTTAGCCGATTGACACAGCTTTAATGAAGTTTGTCGCCCAAATCTTGTGTCTTTAAGCAAGCTCTAGTATAAGAAGCTATCCGCCTTACGGACTACTATCAAAGAGCCTATCCTATAAGTGCTCTACAATAACAACCATAAGCAATATGGAATTAAAATATAATTATGAAACCATCTAACGATACTAGCTTTTTCGGCCATCCAGGGGGCCTAAGAACGCTATTCTTTACAGAAATGTGGGAGCGCATGAGTTATTACGGAATGCGCGCGCTACTCGTTCTTTTCATGACCGCGAGCTTACAGACACAAGGCTTAGGTTTTACTGTTGCAACCGCTGGCGCTATCTACGGCCTATACACAGGTGCGGTATATTTCCTAGGTTTACCGGGCGGCTGGTTAGCGGACCGCTTAATTGGTGGTAAGAACGCCGTATGGTATGGCGGTATTATTATCTTCGCAGGCCACGTGGTACTCGCCATAGACTTGCAAAACCTTTTCTTTGTCGGCCTTATCCTTGTTGCTTCAGGTACTGGCTTACTTAAACCTAACATTTCAGCAATGGTTGGCCAGCAATATGGTGACGACGATGGCCGTCGTGACAGTGGTTATGCACTGTACTACATGGGCATAAATATCGGTTCACTTATTGCCTATTTAGTTACCGGTTATTTACAGGAAAATTGGGGCTGGCACTACGCATTTGGAGCAGCTGCCATTGGTATGGCAATCGGCCTAATTCAGTATTACTTCAGCAACCGTTCGTTATCGGCTGATTCTGTTGCTCCTGCAAATCCATATCAAGGTGCAGCTAAACAGCGCGCATGGATGGGCGTATGGGCTGTGGTTGCACTTGCTGTTGTGGTAATTGTGCTTGCGCACATGGGCACTATCGTTATTGAGCCTGTAGCTCTTGCTCAACAAGTTGCCGTTGTATTTACCATTATTTTCTTCGCTTACTTTGGTTTTATTTATTTCAAAGGTCAGCTAAGCGACAACGAGAAGAAGCGCATGTGGGCGCTGTTTTTAGTGTGTGTTGCTTCAGCGTGTTTCTGGTCTGGTTTCGAACAAGCTGGCTCTTCACTCAACTTATTCGCTCAGAACTACACCGACCGCGTACTTGAAAGCGGCTCGCTACTTACCTCTTGGTTTGGGATGGACGCTATCCCAACGGTATGGTTCCAGCTTTCAAACTCGCTATTTATCATTATTTTGTCGCCTTTCTTCGCTGCTCTTTGGATTAACCTTGCGAAACGAATGATCGACCCGTCGTACACAATTAAGTGTGCCATTGGTATCGTTATTATGGCGTCGGGCTTCTTGGTAATGTTTATGGCGTCTCAATATGCTGCACAAGGCCTTAAAGTTGCGCCTATGTGGCTTGTTACCACTTACTTCTTACACACTGTTGGTGAGCTGTGCCTGAGCCCGGTTGCACTAAGTGCAGTAAGTAAGCTATCGCCTAAGCGTTTCGCAGGGCAAATGATGGGGGTATTCGTACTGACTTACTCTATTGGTAACATCATTGCTGGTTTACTTTCAGGTAACTTCGACCCTGAGAACGTAGAGCAAATGCCAGACCTGTATCTTCAAATTGCCCTATTTAGCATTGCCATTGCTATCGTGATTGGTTTAATGAGCTTTAAATCTCGCTTCTGGGAAAAAGCAGGCATTGAACAAAAAGCGTAATTTATTGTTAGCATGTTTTAAGTGCTGACCAATTACCCTACAATAACCGCCGCAACGTAACGTTCCGGCGGTTTTTTATTAAGGGCTTTTCATAAACCTATGAAGTTTTATTTTTCTACAAGAGACATTCCTGCCTTACAAGGTCTTCCATTGACAGAGCGCGTTAAATTGCTCGACCAGGCCGCAAAGCGCCTTTCTGTACCAGAGAAAACCTTACTGAATGTTCTAAAATTACTCGTCATTGTCCCCGTATTCGCACTTATTCTTCAAACCGCGTCAAATTGGACCTCGTTACTGTGGGCTTTTGTGGTATTTTTAGTTTATCCATTGGTTGTAAAACCTATTCAATATTCCATCTGCGCTAAATACATTGCGCAACCGTCTAGCAAGGAGAATGCATGAAGACCATCTTAGTCACTGGTGGTGCAGGCTATATAGGTAGTCACACAGTTTTACAGTTACTTGAACAAAACTACGGTGTTGTAGTATTGGATAACCTTGCAAACGCAAGTGCTGAATCACTTCGTCGCGTAGAAGCATTAACAGGCAAGACGGTTACGTTTGTTCAAGGTGACATTCGCGATACCGCCGTGTTAGATGACATATTCAGCGAGCATAACATTTATGCCGTTATTCACTTTGCGGGCTTAAAAGCCGTTGGCGAGTCTGTGCAAAAGCCGCTTTCTTACTATGAAAATAATGTTTATGGCACACTAACGTTATGTAAAGCCATGCAAAAGCACAACGTAAAGAACATTGTGTTTAGTTCTTCTGCTACGGTTTACGGCGATCCTGCTTCACTACCCCTACGTGAAGATATGGCGACAGGCCACCCGACAAACCCTTACGGTATGTCGAAGCTTATGGTTGAACATATGCTTAGTGATCTCTATGTGTCCGATAATGACTGGAACATTGTATTACTTCGCTACTTCAACCCGGTGGGCGCACACGAGTCTGGCCAAATCGGTGAAGATCCCAACGGTATTCCGAACAACTTAATGCCTTATATCTCTCAGGTTGCTACCGGTAAGCTAGAGCAACTAAGCGTGTTTGGTGACGACTACGATACAATTGATGGCACAGGTGTTCGAGACTATATCCATGTTGTCGATCTAGCCAACGGTCACTTGAAAGCACTTGATCGCTTGAACCTCAATATGGGCTTAGATAAGTACAACCTTGGAACAGGTCAGGGCTATTCAGTAATCGAAATGATCAAAGCTTTCGAAAAAGGCTCGGGTAAAACTGTACCTTATAAAATTGCTCCGCGTAGAAGCGGTGATGTGGCAGCCTGTTACGCCGATCCTACTAAGGCAGCCACAGAACTCAATTGGCATGCTGAAAAAGGCTTAGAAGACATGTGTGCAGACACATGGAATTGGCAGTCGCAAAACCCAATGGGCTATCCAAAGGACTAGTTTTGCATTTGAACGCTGCCGATAGGTCTGTTCAACTTTCCAGAACTAAAAAGCCATGCTGTTGAGCATGGCTTTTTTATGCGGCGCATATATGGCTGGAGTGACGTTGAAGGTGAGATTAGATAATAATAACTAAACCCTGCCCCGAACTTTATCCAACATCGTTTTATTTATTACTCTTTCTCTATTTGCCATCTTCCGACTTGGCGTCTTTTTCTTTTAGCTTAGTTTTCTCACTGTCATCAGCTGACGCATCTTCTGAATCTATAGACTCTTCGACTGCTTCTTCTGACGCTTCTTCATAGCTATCAAAGTCATTGCCTTCCAACATCGCTTCAAAATCAGCAAAGTCGTCTAGCTGCTCATCATCAATGGCTTTATCGCCGCTTTTACCGTCAGTAACGCGAAATTCTAGATTCTCAAAATAAGCATTTTTCACAAAAGCATAGTCATCAACAGACTGCTCTAGCTGCGCTTCTTGATCAAGTAATTGGGCTCTTGTTTCAAGTACCGAAATACCAATACGCGCTAAGTTTACAGAACCTTCAAGTAACGACATTGGAAAGGCAAAACCGTCGACATAATCACCGGTAAAGCTTCGCGGATCGCTTGGGCCTAAAAACGGCAGCATTAAGAAAGGCCCGGTATCTAATCCCCACACAGCCAGAGTCTCACCAAACTGCTCACGTTTACGCTCAATACCAATTTTAGACGCAACATCAAACGTGCCAACTAACCCTACCGTGGTGTTAATTAAAAAACGTGCCATGCTATCTAAGCCATCATCAACCTTACCTTGAAACATATTATTCAAAAAGTTAGCAGGCTCTTGTAGGTTGTCCGTGATGTTCACCAAACCAGTTCGCGCAGGCTGAGGCATTACCGTCACGTAGGTAACCGTTATTGGGCGTAAGATATAGGCATCCAACACATCCCAGTTAAAATCCCAGATTTCACGGTTAACCGGCTCGAACGGGTCGCGGGGGTCTGAAGTATCCACTACAGCCGCGCTCGCCCCAGTGTCTTGAGAATACGCTTGAGCCTGATCTTGAGTATGGTTACTCGCACAGCCACCTAAAAGACTTGCGGCAATAATCAACCCAGTGGCGAGTGATTTAGACAGTTCCATACTTATAATTCCTTATCAATAATAACGCTTAGTGAAGATATTTCGTTGGCAGTAACGCTTGCGCTCACACTGCCTTGCCATTCGCCTTTTGCAACTGCCACATTACCATCTTTAGATAGCCTTGCGGTAACCACCACATCAGACAGTGTTGCTAGCGTGAATTGTGGCATCATTGCGTTCTCTGTGGTTAGAGTAACGGAAACAGGGAAGTCTTCTATGGGCAGTTTAACTACAGCAGCGGGCATTTTGTTGTCAGAGTTTGCGTCTTGAGCGAAAACTATCAGAAAACCCTCTTTAGGCGCTTTTGTATTAGCGTCGTCAGATAAATTCACCGTAATATTAAAGCCGGTTTGCGCTTCGCTGCTATCACTTTGAGCTTCGCTACTAGCATTTTTCGCTTCGCTACTGGCATTTTGCGCTGTTGATGTATCAGTAATTTCAGCAGCTGTATTTTGTAGTGCTGCCATTACACTGGCATTCCCTTGTAGCTCTTTTATACGCGCAACTAAACGCTGCGCCATGTCGCTATCTGCTGGCAACTTGCCTTCAACTTGCTTATAAAAACGCTGAGTATTTTCAAGGTCGCCAAGTTGAGCAGAGACCACCGCCATCATCAACGCAAGATTATCATTTGCTGGATTGTCGTTTAGCAAGCCCAATAAGATAGATTGTGCACGTTCTAAGTTGTTTACATCCCCTGTGGTCATCAAGGCCTGAGCAAGCGTAATGCGATTAGCAGAGTTAGACGGCGCCAAACTTACCGCTTTATCAATAGCTTCAATGGCCTGCACTTCTTGACCAATACTCAGCATCAATCTGCCAAAATACATCCATCCCGTGTCATCTTCTGGCTCTTCTCTCAAACGCTGGCGAATAGCGAGAGCAAGGCTAGCAATGTCTTGTTGAGTCAGGTTATTCGCATTACCGCTGGCAAGCTGTTGACTCAACTCGGGCAGCGCTTCAATAGCTTGGGCTGCCTGGGCAACACGACCCATTTGGTTTACCTGCGCATATACAATCACTCCGCAGGCTATCGCAAGCACGGCGCCAATCGCGAGCGGAAGCTTTGCATTACCCGTTTTATGAGATTGAAATGCGCTTTCATCTACCAGCGCTAGTTTTAGTTCGTCAACGGCTTGTCGTTTGTCATGCTCACTAATGAGCCCTTCTTGCACTTCACGATCAAGTTCAGCAAGGCGCTGCTTAACAATTTGCGTATTGCTTAAACTGTCTTGTTTTGCATGACTTTTATTACGCAGCCATGGGAAAGCGACAATTAGTAGAACAAGCGTAATTAAGCCTGAAACAATAATATAAAACTCAGACCAACTCATTCTTTCTCTCGCTCCAACATTTCATCTGCTTTAGCTAACTTAGCGGCCATATCTTCTGGTGGTGTTACCGATTTGCGGCGAATCACCACAATTAGGGCAATAAAAATAAACAAAACAGGGCCAGCCCAAAGCCACAAGGTCGCAGCTGTAACTGGCGGTTGATAATGCACAAAATCACCATAGCGTGACTTCATAAAATCAATCACTTCTTGCTCTGTTTTGCCTTGCTTTAGTAACGCGTACACTTTTCGGCGCATGTCATGGGCAATCATGGCGTCGCTATCAGCAATATTCTGGTTTTGACACATAGGGCAACGTAATTCGGCGGTAAGCTTTAAAAAGCTTTCACGCTGAGCTGGCGTGTCGAAAGAAAACTTATCTTCAACCGCACTTACCGAAAAAGCACTAAGCACAAACAGCAGTGCTAAAACGTTTAGGGCAATGGCTTTCAAACTCGCGAGACTGTGAGAGGAAGTTTTCGATAACATCATTATTCCCCTCCCTGTGCACTTGTGGTGCTCTGGTTATTTTTTTCATTAAGCGTGTTCGACAAGTTAGGCTCTGAGACCATCACTGCATCCACATCTACCTTTTTGTCATTGCCTGTTTTGCCAGAAGCTTCTGCCACCAGCTTGTTGTATAGCGGGCCAACTTTGGTGTTCCAAACACGCTCGTTAATATCGCCTATGTGGTGCATGCGAATAATTCCTTCAGCGTCGATAACAAAGTGCTCAGGCGCTCCTGTTACTCCAAGGTCGAGCGACGTATCGCGATAGACATCAAAAATATTATACGCGTAAGGGTTACCGTAACGGCTGAGCATGTCGGTAACTTCTTGCTGAACACGGCTCAGTGTTTTTGTGCCAAAGTCTGGGTCTAAGTCCTGATCAAAATACAAACCCACAATGTGAACGTTTTGTTCGTTCTTTAGCTGAGTGAGATACGGCATCTCAACAGCGCAGGTCACGCACCATACACCCCATACATTTAATATGGTGACCTTGCCCTTTAAATCTTCAGGCGTATAGGTCACCTCTGGCTTCATCAGGTCTGGCAGTGAGAATGCAGGTAACGTCTTATCCTGAACCTGAGAATCTAACTCTCTGGGGTCAGAAAAAAGCCCCTTAAACAGAAAAATGACCAGCAAAGAAAACAACACTAACGGAATAGCAACGAGTGGTGCTTTTTTCATTATGCGCCTCCTTTCACTGACGCATTTGATGGAGTGGATACTTGACCATGAGATTGCTCAGCGTCGTTTTTACCTTTCCCACCAAATACACGTTTGATCTTTTTTACTTTAGCCATACGGTAACGTTTGTCGCTAATAGAGAAGATACCGCCTATAGCCATAACCACTGCGCCCGCCCATAGCCAGATAACAAATGGCTTAATATAAATACGGATGGCCCATGCGCCATTGTCTAAAGGCTCGCCCATAGCGATAAATAAATCTCTTATAGGATTTGAGTGAATAGCGGCTTCAGTCATCGGCATACGCTGTACTATATACAAACGCTTCTCAGGCTCTAGATGCGCGATTAATTCACCGTCTTGATAAACGTCGAATACGCCTTTGTCCGCCTCAAAGTTCGGACCTTGGACTTTGACGACATCTCTAAAGCTAAAGTCATAACCGCCAAGAGAAACGGTATCGCCGATGTCCATGCGCACATCGCGCTCCATTTCATAGTTTGAAACCAGCGTAATGCCGATAATGCAGATAGCAAAACCCACATGGCCCAGCACCATTCCCCAGTGGCTTGGCGTAAGCTTGCGAAGTTTAGATAGCACCGATGCATTGTCACTGTTACTTGATGGCATTGCCGATAGACGCTGCAACACCTCTTGCACTGTAGTGACTAAAATCCAAAACACCAGCACCATGCCTAAAACGCCCATATAGGTTGGTTCATCATAGGCAAAGTTCACTAACACACCTGCACTTAGTGCAATACCGCCAGCGATTGATAGCTGTTTTTGTAATTCACTGGCTTTTTGCTGTTTCCAGCGCGTGAGCGGGCCAAGACCTAGCATTAGTACGAATGGCACAATCAATAAGGTGAACATTTGATTGAAGAACGGAGCGCCTACAGAAATACTGCCTAGGCCTAACTCTTTATGTACAAGTGGCAGTAGTGTACCCAACAATACAACTAGTGTTGCTGCGCACAAAAAGACGTTATTACCCATTAACAACACTTCACGGGAAAACGCTTGATAGCGGCCTGGGCTTTTAAGTGAAGCTGCTCGCATAGCGTAAAGCAGCAAGCCAAAGCCACTAAGTACAATCAATATTCCCAGTATAAATAAGCCTCGGGTAGGATCGCTTGCAAACGAGTGTACCGAAACAATCACTCCAGAACGTACTAAGAAGGTGCCAAGTAAACTCAAACTAAATGCGGCAATTGCAAGCAGTACGGTCCACGACTTAAACGCCTTTCGCTTTTCGGTTACGGCTAGCGAGTGCATTAGCGCAGTACCGACCAGCCAAGGCATGAAAGAGGCGTTCTCTACTGGGTCCCAGAACCACCAGCCACCCCAGCCAAGTTCGTAATACGCCCACCAGCTACCTAGCGCAATGCCCACGGTGAGAAACGCCCAAGCAGAAATGACCCAGGGCCTTGACCAGCGTGCCCAGGTTGAGTCTAGCTGACCTGAAATTAGTGCTGAAATTGCAAAAGCAAACGCGACAGAAAAGCCAACATAGCCCATATAAAGCATAGGCGGGTGAATGATCATGCCAAAATCTTGCAGCAGTGGATTAAGATCTCGTCCATCTACCGGGAAAAACGGCAGCATGCTGTTAAACGGGTTTGAGGTAAGCAGCATGAATAAGTAAAAACCGATGCCCACCATTCCCAACACCGACAGCACCCTTGCAACCATAGCAAGAGGAATACCCTTGCTGAATATCGCCACTGCTACTGTCCATATGGAAAGCATCAACACCCACAGAAGAAATGAGCCTTCGTGGCCGCCCCACACGGCGGTAATTTTATAATAAATAGGAAGTCGACTATTTGAATGCTGGGCAACATACGCCACACTGAAATCGTCAGTCACAAAGGCGTAGGTTAAGCATACATAGGCGATAAGCGTGAAGGTAAATAAGCCGATTGCCAGTGGTTTGGCGGTTGCCATTAACGCTTCGTGCTGACGGTGAGCCCCCCATAGCGGATAAACGGCCAATAATATAGAGAGCACTAGCGCAAGCGTCAGCGCAATATTTCCAATTTCAGGTACCATAGATTATTTGCTCCCGGCGCCGTTTGACGACTCATACGTTGGCATATTTTCAGGTTTTACATGCTTAATGCCTTTCATTTTTTCAGCAAGTTCTGGCGGCATGTACTCTTCGTCATGCTTAGCTAGCACTTCCTGCGCTTTTATGTTGCTCGCGCCAGTGAGTACACCCGTTGCTACAATGCCCTGGCCTTCACGGAATAAATCAGGAAGGATGCCGGTGTAAGTCACAGTGACTGTTGGGCCAGTATCGATAAGGTCAAAGCTCACCGCTAAGCTTTCTTGATCCCTTTTTACACTGCCAGGTACCACCATACCGCCTATACGAAGACGCTGGCCAACCTGCGGTTTCTGGCCGTTTTTACCTTCAATAATTTCACTTGGCGTATAAAAAAGGTCAATACTGTCGTTTAGGGCGTAAAGCATCAATCCAATTGCACTTACTATTAAAAAACCGATAATTCCCACTACGGCTAGTCGCTGCTTTCGTCTCGGGTTCATGCAACTCTCTCTTCGAAAAAACTAATAAACAATAAAAACGCAAATGAATACTAAGTTCACTTTTCGCATTAATACTACATGCTGTCTTGCTGTTGCTGTCGCGCTTGTTTAATCCGCGCTTTGCGCTCTTTTTCCACCACTACCTGCTTTAAAAGGTCGCGATGTTTACTAAAACTCTGAATAGCGATAATGCCCATTGCTAAGAAGGTAACGCCAAAAGAAAGCCATACATAAAATGCATAGCCGCCCATATTTAAAAAATCGGCAAAGGATTCAAACTGCATCTTAACTGCCCTCTTTTAAATTACCGTTAGGTGAGCCGCTGGTCTGTTTCGACACTTTCTCTGCTGCCAAGGCTTGTACCCAAGGCCTGTGCATCTCTCTAAGCACAATCTCATTACGTAATCGTACAGTGGTCACAGCTCCAATAAAAAAAGCGAAGCCCAGCAGGTTAATTAACAACGGCCACAGCATTTCAGGGGCAATTGAAGGGTTGTCGAATTTACTAATGGTCGCGCCTTGATGTAACGTGTTCCACCATTCTACCGAGTAGTGAATAATAGGAATATTTACTACGCCCACCAGCGCCATCACGCCTGCGGCTTTACCCGCCTGCTGTTTATCTTCAAAAGCACCGTAAAGAGCAATCACGCCCATGTACAAGAAAAGCAGAATAAGCTCTGAAGTTAGGCGTGCATCCCACACCCACCAAGCGCCCCACATTGGCTTGCCCCACGCGGCGCCAGTGAACAAAGCGATAAACGTCATTACTGCGCCGATAGGCGCCATAGCAATCATGCTCATATAAGCGGTGCGCCACTGCCAAACCATACCCACCAAGGCTGCAATTGCCATGGCGACATAAGTACCCATAGACAAGATTGCACTAGGTACATGGATATAGATAATTCTAAACGAATCACCTTGCTGATAATCTTGAGGCGCAAATGCCAGCCCCCATACAGTGCCAATGCTCAGACACACTAAAGCACCAACCCAAAACCAAGGCTGTAAAGTTAGGCAGAGCTGATACGCGCGCTCTGTCTTCGCGTAGGGGTGTAACCACTTCCACATTAGTTTTGACTCACTTTTAAAGAATACGCGATGGCAAACGGTGCCAATGCCGCAGCCAATAAAAGCATGGCGGCAATAATAGCAAGTTGCGCATGATAAGGTAATTGCAGTGCGGCAGAATCCACAGCCGACGTGGCAAATATCAGTAACGGAATAAAGACAGGGATAAGTAGCAATGCCAACAGCACCCCACCTTTTTGCAATCCAACGGTAAGTCCTACCGCAATGGCGCCAATTAAAGAAAGTAATGGCGTTCCCAGCAACAATGTTAAAACGAGGGCGATATACATATCGACCGTTAGATTCAAAAACATCGCTAGCAGTGGAGAAAGCAATAATAAAGGCACAAAACTGACCAGCCAATGGGCAGCTACCTTCACCGCGCTCACCGCCGGCAATGCCAGACCAGAGAGCATATACTGTTCTAGCGAACCGTCTTGGAAGTCATCGCGAAACAGTCTTTCCATTGCCATAAGTGATGACAAAATTGCCGCAATCCAAATTACCCCCGGTCCAATGCGCTGAAGGGTATCAGGAGAAGGGCTTACACCTAAAGGGAATAAGGTTACCACCATGAGTAAAAACATCAGTGGTTGCACCAATTCCGCTTTTTGATTGAACGCAATGTGCATGTCGCGTTTAAAAATACCTTGGTAAAGTGACATTAAAAGCGGTACTCCAGGTCAAATACGCGGTGTTCCCCAGCATTTTCTGACAGTGTTTGATGCGAAGTGGTAATAATAAGACCACCGCGTCTAACGTGCTCTTTCATACTTGTTTCAAGTAAGTGAACCCCTTTTACATCAAGCGCTGTAAACGGTTCGTCTAATATCCACACCTTTGCTGGCTTAAGCCATAGTCTTGATAGCGCCACACGACGCTGTTGACCTGCCGACAAATACCTAACAGGCACATCTTCAAGCCCAACTAACCCTACTTTTGCCAAGACGTCATACAGCGTATTTTCTTGTACCGATATACTGTGTTGGGCTAACCAAAATGATAAGTTATCCAAGGCTGAAAGGCTGCCGTTAGTACCGCTCTTATGTCCTAAATAGAAAAGATCGCGATAATAGCAGGTCTTGTCTTCGGAAATGTTTACACCGTTATATAAAACGGCGCCCGACTCAGGTGCACTCAACCCAGTTAATATGCGAAGTAAGCTGGTTTTTCCTGCACCGTTAGGGCCGCGCAAGTACAGCAACTCACCAGTATTAACAACCAGTGAAAGCCCCTCAAAAAGGGTTCTATCTCGTTTGCTGCACGTTAATCCGCACGCCTCTAACACTACTTGGCTACTCCAACCTAAAAAAGAGGTTTTAAAAAATGGCGCTAGTCTACCACATGAACGCTTTTTCGCAGTCGCGAATTCCAATTAAATATGATTTACTTCAAAGACAAAGGCATTTTTCCACAGAGCCAGTAGAACAAGGGTGAGTTGTCTTTCTGCGCAAAAATAAATTGTTCATCTGCCTTAAGAACGAATGGTTTCGCTGTACGTTATCGATGAGCACTTATTAATGATGAAACAGCCTCAAAGCACTTTGCTATAGTCAAATTTGCTATACTCAAATAAGTAAGGAAAAGCGCGACTGTGCCGATATCTTAATTATGACAACACCATTATCATCACTATTGGCAGCGACTCTGAATCAGTCAACGGGCACGACTTCCCCTACATCTTTACCGTCACAGGTAAATGTTGATGCCGCTACTCAAGGGGCGAGTCGAAGTACTTCTCCCGCTATTGCCAACGCTGCGCTGTCGCAGGCAGCCACCTTAGATAATGCCGCGAAAGTAATAGTTGAACGCTTACCTGAACGAGTGCTATCGATAACGGTGACACCAAAAAATGTATCGTCAGCAGCTCAAGTACTCAACGTTGCCTTACCCGCAGAAGTCAGCGCTAAGCTTTCTAACCAAGCAATTAATAATGCGCAGCTTGCACTTTTGCCTACCTCCCCTGATCATATCTCAGGCCCAGAAGCGAAAAGTGCTCAAAATACTTCTCAAAGTCAGGTAAACACTCAGTCTGCAGTGCTGCTTTCTACACGCTTGTCTCAACAAGGCGTGTCATTGTCTGCGCCCGAAAAAGCTGAATTACTGAAAGCCGTGGCACAAGCTCTTGCTGCAAATAACGCCGCCGTTACGCTTAAAGGTCAACTTTCTATTTCTACAAAGAGTGAAAATTTTGGGCAACTCATGCTCACCACCGCTAAAAATGAGGTTATTCCCCTATCGGACATTAATACTGAAAAGCTTGATAGCACGGCTAAAGCAGCGCTTCAAAAGCTAGTTGGACAACAGGTCGTCATAGGACTAAGCCGAGCTAGCAACGGTGGAATCGCGCTGCAAATCTCTCAAGGTTTGTCCAATGAAAGCGCTCGCCCAACAACCAACGACAATAATTTCGCTGCCATGACTCATAAAAATGTAAGTACCAACTTACAACAACAGTTCATTTCCAGCGCACTTAAGCAAGGTGGCGTAGCTGTTGAGCATAACTTGAGTAACCCGCCTCGACTTAACGCGCTTTTAAAAGGTTCTGGTGCCGACACTAACGCGTTAAAAGTGCTTTCTGCGTTGACCTTAACTGACAACAAGCTCTCGATTCGTACATCACAACAAAATGCGGTATTACAAATTGTTGTACCTCAGAGCAAGGGGTCTTCCCTCTCGGCCCCGACTCTGACGCAGGAGCAGGTAAATAAACTTAACCTTTCGCAATTACCAAAAGCGACAGCGAAAGGGCTCGAAGCAGTCACGGGAAATAGCTCGCTTGAAGACTCTTCATCCATTACAAACCTAAAGGCAGCGGCTCCCACATCGCTTAAAGGCACCGATGTTCACAATGCCATCACTGCACTTTCTCGAGTATTACTGAGCCAAACAGGCAGTACAAACCAAGCACTAAACCAACTCATAGCTATTGTGGAGAATGAAAGATTACCGCCCAGCCAGGGTATGCCTAAAGCACATGAAGCTCAGCATTTTGATAAAATTTTGCAGCAACTTAAAGGCCTTGATGCGCTCAACGCGAAGGCTTCTCAAGCCAAGGTATCCAATGGGGAATTTATCGGCCCTCCAAAGCCACCCAAGGAACAACTGCTAGCATCGGCAAAAGCTATATTAACTGAAGGGAAAGATGCCGCTTCAGCAGAGAATAATGGCCTGCAAGGAAAAGACAGTGGGCGTAAACCCTCGCTTGTATCACTTGCCTCTCTCGCACAAGCGTTAAGCTCACAGGCCAAAGGCTTATCAAATAGTTTACTGAGCAATATCGCTGCACAACTGGCGGCTACACAAGGTAAAGGGGCAGAAATAGCGCCAGTGGTTTCAGATAGTCACGCCACTATAGCGGGTTCAAAATCAAATGAGAGCGTAGCTGGCGAGAATGAAAGTGCTATCGAGGTGGTAAAAAGCGGAACAAAGAAACTAGCGCTAGATATGAATGAACAAGGATTGTCGCAACGCCTGCAGCAGCTGATATCCACACAGGCGCTAGTTACCACACCAATAAACTTAACCTCTCCCGTAAACGCTTCCAGCTTTGTTCAAGGATTGGTTGCCTTAGTTCAATTGGCACTAGCGGGTCGCGCCATGCAGCGTCAACCTGGTTTAAAGGCGCAAATAGATGCGCCCGACTCTATTGTTTCAAAAACGTTGGCGAATATGGGGGTAACGGCTCAACCAAGTCGCGTTAGCCAAGACATGCACCAGCTAGACAGCCGACAACAGCTGCTTTCTCAACTTAAGACACTGTTAAGTAGCCACCAGCAAAACAAAATTGCTAATGTGGACAGCCGTATTCAAGGACAAGACAGTTTTTATTACATTTTGCCATCGCTTTCACAGCAGCACAGTCCGCCAGAGCTCTTGATAAAACGAGAGCAAGGTGGGCAGAACAAAAAGCACGCACAAACAGGCGAGCGTTCTCTTTGGAATATCACGATGAAGCTGGACATTGGTGATAGCGGACAAGTTTTGGCAAAATCAAAAATTGATAAAAGCACCATTACTTTAGACTTATATGCATCCAACGATGAAGTACTTAGGCGCATTGGCGATACCCTACCCTATTTACATAATCGTCTTACTTCCCTCGGATTAGTTGTAGAAAACACCAGTTACCAACGGGGACACATACCAGAGTCATTAAGCTCACGCCCTCATCAGATCTTTGAAACCAGGGTGTAGATGAGGAATTTATGACTGATTCACAAAAAACAAAGCGCGCTATTGGCCTAAAATATGACGGAGGCGATAAAAAAAATGCGCCGAAAGTGGTTGCCAAAGGCTATGGAGATTTGGCAGAAGCCATCATTGCCATGGCTGAAGAAACCGGGATATTAATTCACGAAGACCCTTACTTAAGCGAAGTCCTCGCTACCCTTGATGTGGGGCAAGATATCCCTGAATCGCTGTATTATGTAATTGCCGAGTTGCTGGCCTATTCTTATGTACTTCAAGGAAAAATCCCTCCCGGTTGGGAGGGAATTATCAAGTGTATCGACTTTGAAGTGTAGTAAACACAAAACTAAAACGTATTGAACCTGCACTTCGAGTATCAATTTTGTCCACCACATAAAAAAACCTTGCTTCAATAAAGAATAAGCCCGCGTTTAGCGGGCTTGTTACAAGAATGCTAGGTAAGCAGTTTTGTTATCTAAACAGGACCTTTTCCTTGTTAAACCAATGGATACAGAAGAAAATCAATCCGGTTGCAATCACTGCGGTAGACGTAAATATGCCAAACAGCGCAAAGTAGTCCATGGTGCCTTTGAACAGTTCTTTCATCGCCAAAGCAACGTTAGTCAGCGGTACCCAAACCCAGCCGCCTTTAAGCTCTACACCCGGCATCATGGCTATAATTACAGGGAAAATAACCACCATAATCAGTGACCCCATGTAGCTTTGCGCCTCTTTAAACGAGCGAGCATAAATTGAAAGTGATAGTAGAATAGCGGCGAAAACTGCCACCACTGGCACCAACATTAGAAAGATCAGCAGGAAGTCCACAAGACCAATCATCGACATGATCTTAACCACAAACTCAACGGCCATGCCTTGCGATAACACCAGTCCCCATATAGCCATGGAAGAAACGGTAATAAGCGCAGTAATTATACCCGCAGTAGCGATAGTAAAGAATTTACCCAGTACCAGCTTATGACGGTCTATCGGCGATATAAGTAGTGTTTCTAATGTACCTCGCTCTTTCTCACCGGCACCTAAGTCAGCCGCTGGGGCCATAGCGCCTTGAAGGCACAAGATGAAGATGAAATATGGCAGCATACCGCCTAAGCGTTCACCCCACACTTCGCGATCGTCGGCGACATTTTGCTTTTCTATCTTGATTGGCTTTAGCAAGGCCTCTTGCTGAGTTTCATCTAGATTAAGCTGCGCAAAAGCTGTTTGTTGGAATGCATCGGTATATTCATCAATGATGTCGGATACGCGCCCCATCACCTTATTTAGACCAGCATCGTTGAGATAAAGCTCAATTTTATGCTGACCTGAACGCAAAACATCGCTATCAAAGGTTTCGGGAATAACCAAAACAAAATCTAGTGTTTCGTTTTTGATGAGTTTAGCGTAGTCAGCCTCATCGCCAATCGCAACCGATTCGAATTTATCTGATGCGTCGTTAAAAGACTGAACAATTGCTGGCGCATACGCTTCACCAACTATCGCGTATTTCAGTACTTTATTTTCCGCTTTATCCGCCGCTGAACTCATGAAAAAGAACGCGACACCGAAAATAGCTGGGAATAATAAAAGCGGTAAACCAATCATGAATATGATGGTTTTCTTATCCCGTAATAGTTCTTTGAATTCCTTTTTAAAGATTAACCACATGACCCATCTCCTCAGAATCCATTGATAGTGTTTTTAGGAAGCTCTTATGCATTTGCCCGCCAGCCCCGTCATTACCAGACAATGCGCTAAAGGCGGCTAGCGAATCGTTAAATACCGTTTCACCTTGGTTAATCACGGTCACCTTGTCGCAAAGGGTTTGCACCTCATCAAGGTGGTGAGTAGAGAAAATAACCGGGGTACCTTTATCTTTAAGGCGCTGAATAAATTCCATCACGGTACTCGTTGCCATAATATCAAGTCCGGTTGTGGGTTCATCAAGCACCACTAGTTCAGGCTCGTGTATAACAGCGCGAGCAATAGAAACTTTTTGCTTCATCCCTGATGAGAAATTCTCGGCTCGTCTATCAAGGAAGGTTTGCATATCGAGTAAATCAGCTAACTCTTCAATACGCGCGTTAATCACATTTTTTGGAATACCGTGCAACTCACCGAAGTAGCTAATATTCTCTCGGCCACTTAAACGACCATAAAGGCCCGTTGAGCTAGATAAAAAGCCAATTTTTTTACGGGCAATATTAGGGTTAGTAAGCACATCCTCACCACCAATAATAACTTTTCCGCTATCAGGTTTGAGTGCTGTTGAAAGCATGCGAAGTGTAGTTGTTTTACCTGCTCCATTTGGCCCTAATAAACCAAGTACTTGTCCTTTTTCGCAAGTAAACGACACATCCCTTACCGACTGGAAATAGCGCCCTTTTAATCGCGGGTCCTTTTTTTCCTGTTCGCTAAGCTTTTTTGGGTTCTCCACCTCAAAACGCTTAGCAAGGCCTGATATTTCAATCATTTCCCTTCCCTCTTCTCACGTGTGAACAGTAGCACCGTTCATTATTGTTGTAGGCTTGCTTTGCTGTAGCCGCAAATTATGCCGTTCTATTTGTTTAAAATTGTTTTAGCGTACTTAACCAGCTTAGGCTGCGATAGCTATTTCATCCTAGTAGTCTGTACTTACAAATATTTATTACAGCATTCCTTGTTTTTATTTGTTGTACAAGTTTCAGCCTTGCATTAAGTGTTAGTAAATATTTCTTAATATACTCTTTGATGAAGCCATAAAAAAACCCACCTAACGGTGGGTTCTTAATATGCGGTTAAGCGCTAATTTTACTCAGGAAGCACATCGTCTTCTTGCTGAGGTACCGCTTCCTCTGCTTTCATTGTTTTAGAAAGCAAAAGTTCTTGGCGGATCTTAGTTTCAATCTCGTTTGCAATCTCAGGGTTCTCTTTTAAGAACTTCATCACGTTCGCTTTACCTTGACCAATGCGGTCACCCTTGTAGCTGTACCAAGCACCCGCTTTATCAACTAGCTTTTGCTTAACACCAAGGTCAATAAGCTCAGCTTCTTTGCTGATACCTTCGCCGTAGCGGATCATAAATTCAGCTTGCTTAAACGGAGGTGCAACTTTGTTCTTCACTACTTTAACGCGAGTTTCGTTACCTACTACCTCATCGCCTTCTTTCACTGCTCCAATACGGCGAATATCTAGACGAACAGAAGAATAGAACTTAAGCGCGTTACCACCAGTAGTGGTTTCCGGGTTACCAAACATAACACCAATCTTCATACGAATTTGGTTAATGAAGATACACAGTGTATTTGAACGCTTGATGTTTGCAGTAAGCTTACGCAACGCTTGCGACATTAGACGCGCCTGAAGACCAACGTGAGAATCACCCATGTCACCTTCAATTTCTGCTTTAGGTGTAAGCGCCGCTACCGAGTCAACAATAACAACATCTACTGCACCTGAACGTACAAGCATGTCGCAAATTTCCAGCGCTTGCTCACCAGTATCAGGCTGAGATACCAATAGTTCGTCGATGTTTACGCCAAGTTTCTCAGCATATACCGGGTCTAGGGCGTGTTCAGCATCAACGAAAGCACAGGTTTTACCCTTGCGCTGGGCTTCAGCAATAACTTGAAGTGTTAGCGTGGTTTTACCTGATGATTCAGGTCCGTAGATTTCAACAACACGTCCACATGGCAAACCGCCTATACCTAGAGCGATATCAATGGTAAGTGAGCCAGTAGAAATCGCTTCGATATCCATGGCTTGGTTATCGCCTAAGCGCATGATAGCGCCTTTACCAAATTGCTTTTCAATTTGGCCAACTGCGGCGGTTAAAGCTTTTGATTTGTTATCGTCCACGTATGTATCCTCTAGGATTTGCGGTTAAATTCTGTATTGGTGTTTTCCATATTTTTTATGAAATTACCAAATAATGATCACATTCTATACTGTACAAGCATACAGTTTCAACCAGTGTTTTTAATTTTCACTCAACATTTTAATTAACTGAGTAATGGCAAAGCTAATAGCATGTTGACGTACTTCGTCGCGATTGCCGCTGAAAACCTGTTTGATTTGCGCTTCGTGCTGCCCACATAAAAAGCCAAACCACACAGTGCCCACCGGTTTTGCGTCGCTGCCACCGCCAGGGCCGGCAATGCCGCTAACCGTTACAACAAGTTGCGCTCCGCTGTTACGGCGCACGCCTTCAGCCATTTCTTTCACCGTTTGCTTCGACACCGCGCCGTACTCTTTTAGCGTCTGTTCTGTTACGCCCAGAACGCTTCGCTTTGCGTCATTAGAGTACGTCACCCAGGATTGGTTAAACCAATCAGAACTGCCAGCCACACTGGTAAAAGCAAAAGCAACTCCTCCGCCCGTACACGACTCGGCGCTCGATACGGTCCAACCTTTGCTCCTGAGTGCGTCACCCAACACATGGACTTGCGCAGATAATGCGCTATCAAGTGTTAAAGGGGTGGCGTTTGCTGTCGAATCAGTTGAAAATGTTGTGCTCATTTGGATATACCTAATTACACCTGTTGTGCTTTATCAGATCTTCGCTTGATCTTAATGGGCGTGAGTTTATCATTTATTCCCCTCAACAGGCATTAAACCCAGCAACAAATTCGCAGAGGCATTTTTTGGAATCACATACTCCTATGATGCGCCAATATCTGACTATTAAGGCGCAGCATCCGAATATTTTACTGTTTTATCGCATGGGCGACTTTTATGAGTTGTTTTACGACGATGCCAAAAAAGCTGCTGAATTACTGGATATTTCATTAACAGCCAGAGGAAAATCTGGTGGTGAACCTATTCCTATGGCTGGTGTGCCTTATCATGCGGTAGAAAGTTATCTGTCACGCTTAGTGAAAATGGGCGAGTCAGTAGCCATTTGTGAACAGGTAGGCGACCCAGCCACCAGTAAAGGCCCTGTTGAACGCGCAGTACAACGCATTGTTACGCCCGGTACAGTCACCGACGAAGCGCTGTTAGAAGAACGTCGCGACAATATTCTGGCCGCCGTTTGTGGTCACAGTATGCACTATGGGCTGGCAACCCTAGATGTTACGAGCGGTCGTTTTGTTGTGTTTGAATGTGACAGCGATGAAAGCCTACTTGCTGAAATTCAGCGCATTAACCCAGCTGAACTGCTCTATCCTGAAGGATTTGAAAGCTTAGCATTGGTTGAAAACCGCAAAGGACTTAGACGCCGTCCTGAATGGGAATTCGACATTGATACCGCCTCAGAGCAATTAAACGCGCAGTTTGAAACCAAAACATTAGATGGCTTTGGAATAAAAGGCGTCACTAAAGGCTTAGGCGCAGCGGGCTGCGTTTTACAATATGTAAAGGATACCCAGCGTACTGCTCTGCCTCACATTCGCCGCATTCAGACCGAACAGCAAGACAGCCGCGTGCAGCTTGATGCTGCCACCCGCAGAAACCTAGAACTTACCCATAATTTGTCGGGCGGACAGGAAAATACGCTGTTCAGCGTGATGGATACCACCACTACGGCCATGGGTAGTCGTATGCTACAGCGTGTTATTCATTCGCCTTTAACCGACCAGCATGAACTGCACAGCCGCTTAGATGCTGTTGAAACTTTCATTAATGACGACCCTGAAGATATTCGCGCAGCGCTCAAACACATTGGTGACATTGAGCGTATTATGGCGCGCTTAGCCCTTCGTTCAGCGAGGCCACGCGACTTCGCTCGCCTAAAAAATGCCTTTAACGCCCTGCCTGATTTACAAGATGCTCTAGCTCGGTTCGACACAGGGCAAATCCGAAGTATTAGCGAAACCATTGGCACTTACCCTGAGCTTCAAGCTCTGTTAAATGATGCCATTATCGATAACCCACCAGTGGTAATACGCGATGGCGGCGTAATTGCCGAGGGTTACAACGCCGAACTTGATGAATTGCGCAAGCTATCACAAGGTGCTACCGACTACTTAGACGCTATGGAACAACGTGAGCGCGAGCGCACCGGCATTTCTACGCTAAAAGTGGGCTATAACAAAGTTCACGGGTTCTTTATTGAAATTAGCCGGGCGAACAGTGCATTAGCGCCTGCTGAATATATTCGAAGACAAACCCTTAAAAACACTGAACGTTATATAACGCCAGAACTTAAAGAGCACGAAGATAAAGTGCTAAGCAGTCAGGGCGCTGCGCTTGCTCTTGAAAAGCAGCTTTATGAAGCCTTGTTTGACAACTTTGCGCCGCACTTAAACAACTTAATTGAAACCGCTGCGGCGCTAGCCAAATTAGACGTGCTATGCTGTTTTGCCGAACGCGCAGTCTCCCTTGATTGGTATCGACCTCATTTGAGTCAAGAATGTGCGCTTACTTATGATGCCGGCCGCCACCCTGTGGTTGAGAACGTGATGAAAGACCCCTTCATTGCCAACCCGCTTCAGCTAGATACCGAGCGCCGCATGCTAATTATTACCGGTCCGAACATGGGCGGTAAGTCGACCTATATGCGCCAAACTGCGCTGATTGCCCTGTTGGCCTGTATTGGCAGTTTTGTACCTGCAGAAAATGCCCACATAGGAAAGCTAGATCGTATTTTTACCCGTATAGGCGCATCAGATGACTTAGCCTCAGGTCGTTCTACCTTCATGGTTGAGATGACAGAAACGGCGAACATTCTAAACAATGCCACAGAAAACTCTCTGGTATTAATGGATGAAATAGGCCGTGGTACCAGTACCTATGATGGATTGTCTCTGGCGTGGGCATGCGCGAGTTATTTGGCAAAACAGCTAAATGCTTATACGCTTTTTGCCACTCATTATTTCGAACTTACTGAACTTCCAGAAACGCAAAGCGGCGTAGTGAATGTGCACTTAGACGCGATGGAGTTTGAAGATACCATACGCTTCATGCATACCGTATCAGAAGGTGCGGCGAGCAAAAGCTTTGGTTTACAAGTCGCCCAACTTGCAGGCGTACCGAAGGCGGTAATAAAAGCAGCGCAACAAAAACTCGCGGTGTTGGAATCATCACACCTTATGACCAGCACGGAAGACGGATCAGAGAAAGCCAACGATGAGTCTTTTGTAGCGAAGAGCTCGGTAAAAGGTGTAAATAAAACAAGCGCATCAGTTAAAGTCACATCAAATACTAAAGGCCAAGCTGAAATGCTATTCCCTGATAAGCAGCACCCGGTTGTAGAAGCCCTTGAAAACTTATCACCCGATGAGTTATCACCGCGCCAAGCGCTAGACCTTATCTACACACTTAAGCGCCTGAGCCAATCTTAAACCAAGCTTAAGCGCGTATAAATTGCGCATCATGTGGGCAAATTGATTGTCTGCCCACATGAATTTGCGTATACTATCGCCCCGTCCAAAGTGTAGCTGGTTTTGTTCTAAACTCAGCCTATATTTACCATACAACCCAAACGTTCTAGGTTTCGCATGACAAATTATATTTTCGTCACCGGTGGTGTAGTTTCATCGCTAGGTAAAGGTATTGCTGCAGCATCGTTAGCCGCAATTCTGGAAGCTCGCGGTCTCACCGTAACCATGTTAAAACTCGACCCTTACATCAATGTCGACCCGGGCACTATGAGCCCTATCCAGCATGGTGAAGTATTTGTTACCGATGACGGCGCTGAGACCGACCTTGATCTTGGTCACTATGAGCGTTTTATTCGCACCCGCATGACTAAGCGCAACAACTTCACTACCGGCCGTGTATATGAAGAAGTGTTAAAGCGCGAGCGTCGCGGTGATTACCTTGGCGCAACCATTCAGGTTATTCCTCATATCACCAATGAAATTAAGCGCCGCGTAATTGAAGGTGCTGAAGGTCATGATGTAGCTATTGTTGAAGTAGGTGGAACGGTTGGTGATATCGAGTCACAACCTTTCTTAGAAGCTATTCGTCAGCTTGGTACCGAAGTAGGCCGTGAACGCGCTATGTTCATGCACCTAACGCTTGTACCTTATATGCCAGCATCAGGTGAAGTAAAAACTAAGCCTACGCAGCATTCGGTAAAAGAGCTTCGCTCGATTGGTATTCAGCCAGATATTCTAGTTTGTCGTTCGGTAGGTGCACTGCCGGCCAGTGAGCGCTCGAAAATCGCCCTATTCACAAACGTTGCCGACAAAGCCGTTATTTCTTTGAAAGACGTAGACAGCATTTACCGCATTCCTGCTGCACTTAAAGCACAAGGCATGGATCAGCTGGTAGTTGACCGTTTCGGTCTTGAGTGTGAAGAAGCCGACTTATCTGAATGGGAACAAGTACTTTACGCTGAGTCTAACCCTACTGCTGAAGTTAATATTGGTATGGTAGGCAAGTATGTTGAGCTACCTGACGCTTATAAGTCTGTAAACGAAGCGCTTAAGCACGCTGGCCTTAAAAATCGTCTGACCGTGAATATTCACCACATCGACTCGCAAGACGTGGAAAGCAAAGGTACCCAAATTCTAGAAAAACTAGATGCTATCTTGGTGCCTGGCGGCTTTGGCGAACGCGGTATAGAAGGTAAAATTGCTGCTGCTCGTTATGCCCGTGAAAACAAAGTCCCTTACCTTGGCATTTGCTTAGGTATGCAGGTAGCGCTTATCGAGTACGCGCGCAATGTTGCAGGTATGGAAAATGCGAACAGCACAGAGTTCGACCCTGAAACGCCTTATCCTGTTGTGGGCCTAATCACTGAGTGGTTAGACGCAGCTGGTACAACTGAAACTCGCACTGAAAACTCAGATCTTGGTGGTACTATGCGCTTAGGCAGCCAGCTTTGCCACCTTATTGACGGCACAAAAGTGCATGAGATGTATGGCAGCACAGAGATTTATGAGCGTCACCGTCACCGTTATGAAGTGAACAATAACCTACGCGACCAAATCGAAGCAGCTGGATTAAAGGTAAGTGGTTTGTCCACTGACAAGCGACTTGTAGAAGTAGTAGAAATCCCTGATCATCCTTGGTTCATTGCGGGCCAATTCCACCCTGAGTTCACATCAACTCCTCGGGATGGACACCCATTATTCACTGGTTTCGTTGCTGCGGCAGGAAAATACCAGAAAGAAAATCACTAATTTCTAATAAAAGGGCGCTCTCTCCCGTTGCGCCCCATTCAATTGTTGAGGAAAAAACATGGCGAAAATTAGTCGCATTATCGGACGCGAAATCTTAGATTCACGCGGAAACCCTACCGTAGAAGCAGATGTTTACTTAGAATCAGGCGTAATGGGCCGAGCTGCAGCACCTTCTGGTGCATCTACTGGTAGCCGCGAAGCACTAGAGCTACGCGACGGCGACAAGTCTCGTTACCTAGGTAAAGGTGTAACAAAGGCAGTTGCAGCAGTTAACGATACCATCGCGCCAGCACTTATCGGTAAAGATGCACTAGCGCAAGCTGATATCGACGGCATCATGATTGACCTTGATGGCACTGAAAACAAAGAAACCCTTGGCGCGAACGCAATCCTAGCGGTTTCACTTGCAGTAGCGAAAGCAGCGGCAGCAGAGAAAGGCGTAGCACTTTACGAGCACATTGCAGACCTAAACGGTACATCTGGTCAATTCTCTATGCCAGTACCAATGATGAACATCATCAACGGTGGTGAGCACGCTGATAACAACGTAGACATTCAAGAGTTCATGGTACAGCCAGTTGGCGCGAAGAGCTTCAAAGAAGCGCTACGTATGGGTGCTGAAATCTTCCACGCTCTTAAGAAAGTACTGTCTGCTAAAGGCCTTAACACAGCGGTTGGTGATGAAGGTGGTTTTGCCCCTAACCTTAGCTCAAACGCTGAAGCGCTTGCAGTAATCGTAGAAGCCGTTGAAAACGCTGGCTACAAAATGAATGAAGACATTACCCTTGCACTAGACTGCGCGGCGTCTGAATTCTATAAAGATGGCAAATACGTACTATCTGGCGAAGATAAGAGCTTCGATTCAGAAGCGTTTGGCGACTACCTTGCTGACCTTTCTTCACAATACCCAATTGTATCTATTGAAGACGGCCTGGACGAAAGCGACTGGGACGGCTGGGCAAGCCTAACTAAGAAGATTGGTGACAAAGTACAGCTAGTTGGTGACGACTTGTTTGTAACTAACACTAAAATTCTTAAGCGCGGTATTGATAACGGTATTGGTAACTCAATCCTTATCAAGTTCAACCAAATCGGTTCACTGACTGAAACCCTTAACGCTATTAAGATGGCGAAAGATGCGGGCTTTACAGCGGTTATCTCTCACCGCTCTGGTGAAACTGAAGACGCCACAATTGCTGACCTTGCAGTAGGTACAGCGGCGGGCCAAATCAAGACGGGTTCACTATGCCGTTCTGACCGTGTTGCTAAGTACAACCAATTACTTCGTATTGAAGAAGCACTAGGTGACGCTGCAACTTACAAAGGCCGTAGCGAAATCAAAGGCCAATAATTGACGCCTGAGAATATGATGAAAAGCCGCTTTCTATAGCGGCTTTTTTTGTGTCTATTTTTTCGCATTGTTTAATGAAACCGTGTAGCAACAAGCGCTTAATCTTGCTAGGGTTAAATAACTTTAGACAGGTATTTGATAATCCCGATGGCTTCAGGCGACAAACTTTCCCACTCTTTACCCAACGCCCAAGTTGGCTTTTTCAGTGAAGCTGGTGAACTCGGTGGAAGCCACCCTCAATTCAATGAAATATGTACTGCTCTGTATGAAAGAGAAATCGTCTCTCTAGCTCATAGCGAGATAAAAAACCTATCGCTGCTTAAGCGTCGAATGGGCGGGCTTCCCTATCACGTGAAAGCTATTGCTCGATATATGATTAGTAATGGCATCGCAAACAATCCATCCCCGCTAAAAACAGATACCCATAATGGGAGTTGGTATGCCAAGCAATCTGCAAAGTGCCCCGGCATTAATCATTTAGACGATGTAGAAAAGCGAGAAGCGTGGTATAGAAAAAACGCTAGGTATGGTCTTGTTGTACCTGTTTTAATTTTAAATATGGAAGGTTCTCACATTGAGCTTGATTCCATTGATATGGTAAATCAAGACAATACCCAGCTCCATCTGAACAAAAATGGATGGTTTGCTAACTCGGGTGAATGCATTCACTCAACAACACTACGCGATGAATTGGAAGCGGCTACGGCACTTTCAGTTCAAAACAAAATACTATTGCGGCCTTCAAAGGCGATAGTGACCGCTGCATGCTGTGGCCACACATGGAGCTTTAAATCCAAGCGTTCACCCCGTGCCTTATCCCTTCGCGAAATGCGCTTATCTACTCAAATCAATTGGAAGAACTTTACGTTACTTAGAAATAACAAGGCTTGTATAGAATAAAAACCCACTTAAAAAGCATAAATAGCCAAGATTCGCATTTCACCTCTATAGATAAAATTAGTACGAACATCCTAATCAACCCTGCAGTTAAAACTTAAAGCCCTTTGAAATGACAGATATTGCTAGCCATGCTTACTGATAACGAACACCGTTAGGATGCGCATCCTAAATAATTAAAAGAAAGCATTTATACACGAAAAATATACTCATTATCGTAAACAATGGTTGACCTCTTCATGCCACATGGGTACATTGTCGCTATCTACTTGGTCAGCAAAGAAACAACAGCTCATGCGTATTCGTTTCCTTCTTCTATCTCTACTCCTTATGGCAGCCAGACTGCACGGGTAGATTGCGACCAGCGATTTAATTTCACAAAAACCCGTGCCAAGCACGGGTTTTTTTTTAACTATTCAACTGAGAGAGCGTCATGACAAATCAAGTGAAGATCTTTGATACCACATTGCGAGACGGCGAGCAGGCCTTACCTGCAAGTCTAAGTGCCAAAGAGAAACTGCAGATCGCCCTGGCGCTCGAACGGTTAGGCGTTGACATCATTGAGGCTGGCTTTCCTGTCTCTTCACCTGGCGATTTTCGCTCTGTACAAATGATTGCCAAAGAAGTTAAGAACTCTATCGTTTGTGGCCTATCTCGCGCATTGCCGGGTGATATTGATGCATGCGGACAAGCATTAAGCGTTGCCGAGCAGTTCCGAATTCACACGTTCATCGCAACGTCGGAAATTCACGTAGGTGCCAAGCTACGTAAATCACAAGATGAAATTGTTGATATGGCAGTGGCTGCAGTGAAACATGCTCGTAAGTACACTGACGACGTTGAGTTTTCGTGCGAAGACGCCGGTCGTACTCACATCGACTATCTATGCCGCATGGTAGAAGCTGCAATTAATGCAGGTGCAACTACCGTTAATATCCCAGATACAGTGGGCTACACTACACCCACAGAGTTCGGCGGTATTATCCAGCAATTATTCAATCGCGTTCCCAACATCGACAAAGCGACAATCTCCGTTCACTGTCACAACGACTTGGGTTTAGCGGTAGCAAATTCATTGGCAGCCGTTGAGCAAGGCGCCAGACAGGTAGAATGTACGATTAACGGTATTGGCGAGCGTGCCGGTAATGCATCGCTTGAAGAAATTGCGATGATCTTACAAACCCGTAAGAACATGCTAGGTTTTGACACAAACATTAATTCTACTGAGATTTCACGTACATCGAAGCTGGTCAGTCAGCTTTGTAATATGCCTGTTCAAGCCAACAAAGCCATTGTTGGCGCTAATGCGTTTAGTCACTCATCAGGTATTCACCAAGACGGTGTCTTAAAAGCGCAAAATACCTATGAAATTATGACCCCAGAAAGTGTGGGCATTAATAAGAACAACCTAAACTTAACGTCACGCTCTGGCCGTCATGTGATTAAACATCGCTTAACCGAACTTGGCTATAAAACCGAAGACTATGACTTAGAAGCGGTGTATGACGCATTCTTAAAGTTAGCGGATAAAAAAGGCCAAGTATACGATTACGACCTTGAAGCCTTGTTGTTCTTCGATAAGCAAAAGCACGACCAAGCACACTTCCAGTTGCTTTATCTTCAAGCTAATTCAGGGCGTGAAATCATTCCAAGTGCTACCGTTAAAATGAAAGTGGGCACTGAAGAGATTACCCAGTCTAGTATTGGAAACGGCCCGGTAGATGCGGCTTATAAGGCCATCATGTCTATACTAGGTCACGAAGATTTAGAAGTTGTCGACTTTAAATTAGATTCAAAAGGTGAAGGTGCCGACGCTTTGGCGCAAGTGAGCGTTATCGCTACATATAAAGGCCGTCGTTTCCATGGAATCGGCTTGGCTACAGATATTGTGGAAGCCGGCGTTAAAGCCCTTATCTTTGTATTAAACAACACATATTTAGCCGATCAAATTGATCAGCAAAAAAATCAACAAGAACGCGTTGCAGGAGTATAAATGAGCCAGTATTCAATTGCCGTATTAGCCGGAGACGGTATCGGCCCAGAAGTTATGCAGGAAGCCAATAAGGTTTTAGATGCTGTTGAAAAGAAGTTTAACGTCACCCTCAACCGTACTGCATATCCTGTAGGTGGCTACGCCATTGATACTGAAGGCGAAGCGCTACCCTCAAAAACGCTTTTGGGCTGTGAGCAAGCCGATGCGATATTGTTTGGCAGTATCGGTGGCCCTAAGTGGGACACCTTGCCGTTAGAGCAACGTCCTGAGCGTGCCGCACTACTTACCCTTCGCAGTCATTTTGACCTGTTCAGCAACTTGCGCCCAGCTCGCATTTATCCGGGCCTTGAAAGCCTGTCTCCCCTTCGTGAAGACATTGCTAAATCAGGCGTAGACGTTTTAGTTGTGCGTGAGCTAACCAGCGGTATTTACTTTGGTCAGCCGAAAGGCCGAGAAGGTGAAGGCGAAGAAGAGTTCGCGTATGACACCATGCGCTATAGCAAACGTGAAATTCGCCGTATTGCTATTGCAGCGTTTGAAGCAGCACAGAAACGTCGCGGCAAAGTGACGTCGGTGGACAAAGCCAACGTACTGGTAACCAGCCGCTTATGGCGTGAAATTGCTGAAGAAGTCGCAAAAGACTATCCAGATGTAGAGCTAGACCACATCTACATCGACAACGCCACTATGCAGATTATGAAGAACCCAGCGCAGTTCGATGTAATGCTGTGTTCAAACCTTTTTGGCGATATCGTTTCTGATGAATGCGCTATGATGACGGGCTCTATGGGCTTGTTGCCATCGGCAAGCATGAACGAGGAAGGCTTTGGCCTTTATGAGCCAGCAGGCGGTTCGGCCCCAGATATTGCAGGCCAAGGCATTGCTAACCCTATCGCACAAATTTTATCGGCCGCCATGATGCTGCGTTTCAGCATGAACTTGAATGATGCTGCCGACGCAATTGAAAAGGCAGTAGTGGCAACGCTAGAAGCAGGTGTACTTACAGGCGAGTTACTTCCTTCTGACAAACGCAGCCAAGCGGCAAGCACGTCGCAAGTGGGCGATGAAATCGTTAAACAATTAATGGCGCAGGAGTAAAACAACCTCATGGCCAAGACCTTATATGACAAAGTGTGGCAAGCCCACATTATTGACCAAATCGGTGAAGACAGCTTAATTTATATCGACCGTCACCTAATTCACGAAGTGACGTCACCTCAGGCATTCGCTGGCCTTAATGAAAAAGGCCGTAAAGTACGACGCCCTGATCGCACGGTTGGCACCATGGATCACAGCATTTCAACCCGTTCATTGGCAATTGACGCCTGTGGTCCGGCGAATGCGCTTCAGCTACAAACCTTGGCAAAAAACTGTGAAGAACACGGCATTCAGCTATTTCCAGTGGGCCACCAGAAGCAAGGTATTGTGCACGTTATGGGCCCTGAATTAGGTCTAATTCAGCCTGGTATGACGGTGGTGTGTGGTGACTCACACACTGCAACCCACGGTGCATTTGGTGCGCTGGCATTTGGTATTGGCACCTCTCAGGTAGAGCATGTATTGGCCACGCAAACGTTAAAACAAAGCCGCGCTAAGAGCATGCTTATTAATGTAAATGGCAAGCTTCCTGTTGGTATTACCGCAAAAGACATTATTCTTGCCATTATAGGAAAGATTGGCCACGCCGGCGCTACTGGCCATGTCATTGAATACGCGGGTGAAGCTATCCGCGGTTTAAGCATGGAAGAGCGCATGACGGTGTGCAACATGAGTATTGAAGCTGGTGCGAAAGCTGGCCTTGTTGCACCAGACGAGAAAACCTTCGCCTACCTTGAAGGCCGTGAATACGCACCCAAAGGCCAGGACTGGGAAGACGCTGTCGCTTACTGGAAAACCCTTTATACCGAAGAGGGGGCAACCTTTGACACTGTGGTTGAACTTGAAGCGGCGGATATCGCTCCTCAGGTTACGTGGGGCACTAACCCAGGCCAGGTTATTGGCGTAAACACACCGGTACCTGCCCCTGAAGACTTCAGTGACCCGATTGAAAAAGAGAGCGCAGTAAAAGCGCTTGAGTATATGGGCTTGAAACCCGGTGAAAAGCTTGCCGACGTTGCAGTAAACCACGTATTTATCGGTTCATGCACCAACGGTCGTATTGAAGATATGCGTGCAGCGGCACAAATTGCCAAGCGCGGTAAAGTCGCCGATTCAGTAACCGCGATTGTTGTACCAGGGTCAGGTAATGTTAAACGCCAAGCAGAAGCAGAAGGCTTAGATAAAATCTTTATCGATGCTGGCTTTGAGTGGCGTTTGCCAGGTTGCTCTATGTGCCTTGGTATGAATGACGACAAGCTAGTGGCAGGCGATAGATGTGCCTCTACCAGTAACCGTAACTTTGAAGGCCGTCAAGGCCGTGGTGCGCGCACTCACTTGGTAAGCCCAGCAATGGCTGCCGCTGCTGCAATTACCGGTCGCTTTGCTGACGTTAGAGATTATCAGGAGTAACTTATGTCTGAACAAGGTTTTACACAACACACAGGCATTGCTGCGCCGCTTGATCAGGCCAATGTCGATACCGACCAAATTATTCCAAAACAGTTTCTAACTGGCGTAACACGTGCTGGCTACGGCAAACATTTGTTTCACGACTGGCGTTATTTGGATTTAGAAGAGAAAGAGCCAAACCCAGCGTTCGCGCTGAATAAGCCTGAGTACAAAGGTGCGAGTCTGTTGCTAGCTCGCGAAAACTTTGGTTGTGGATCAAGCCGAGAACACGCGCCGTGGGCACTTGCCGACTTTGGATTTAAAACGGTTATTGCCACCAGCTTTGCTGATATTTTTTACGGCAACTGCATTAATAATCAGCTAGTGCCTGTGGCATTATCAAGCGAGCAAATGGACGCTTTGTTTGCTGCAGTGAAGGCAGACCCAGCAATTAAGATCACCGTTGATCTTCCAGCGCAAACAGTAAGTTTTAACGATACAAGCTTCAGCTTCGATATTGCTGAGCATCACAAAAACAACCTTATTAAAGGCTTAGATGCTATCGGTCAAACGCTTGAACTCACAAGTGCTATAGAAGCCTTCGAAGATAAACAGCCCGCGTGGTTGTAAAAGCGTGGGGCTTTAGCGCTTAACAACGCCCTAGCATGACACATGGGTGCTGTCGCGAGATGGCACCCTGTTTATTTCTCTCATCTATGCCTCTACCTTAACTTCGCATCAAGACGCCTAATACCAATCCGCAATAAAAATATCAGTTCACCTGATTTGAGCCATAAGCAACTTCTCGGCACATTTACACATCACGCGTTTTCTCACGAATTCGGTAATCCTACATTCGCCGACTCTAGCTATACTAAAGACTAATAAACTCCTCACTTTTTTCACTGGAATATCGTACTATTCGTTTCTATTGTAATTGAAGGCTATGGCAACGTTGTGCCTCACAGGAGAGATAATGCTAGAACAGGTACCCATTGATGATTTGCAGCCAGGAATGTACGTCAATCAAGTACTTGAACAAACAGGTTCACTTAAAATGCGCTCTAAAGGCATTGTGAAAACCCAAGCCATTATTGATAGTCTAAAATCGAAAGGTATTTTAAGCGTCGAAGTAGATCTTGCGAAATCTAAGCTGCCCGAGCCAGCTGTGCCACCCGAGCCAGCTAAAGAAAAAGAGCCTGAAGTGACTAAACCGGTTGTTAAGCCAGTGGGTCGTGATTCAATTAACGAAGCCAACGAGCTTTACAGCAGCGCAATTGCCATTCAAAGCAGCTTTTTAAAGTCGCTTAAAAATGGGGCGGTAAAAGATTTGTCTCCCATGGAATCGCTGTCGCAAAGCCTGATCGAAAGTGTATTTGATAATAAAGATGCGCTGAGCTGCCTGACTATGATCAAGGACACCGACCAGTACCTTCTTGAGCACAGTATTAATTGCAGTGTACTAAGCGGCATTTTCTGTGAGTTTCTTGGCTATGACAGAGATACCACAGAGCAAGTGAGTTTAGGCGCCCTATTGATGGATATCGGCATGTCTTCCCTGCCAGATGAAATTCGCAATAACACAGGCGAATTTTCCAGTGATGATTGGGAAGTGATGAAAACCCACGTTGAAATTGGTGCAGACCTAGTTGAACAGTGTGGCGATATTTCTGACCTATCGCTACGCATCATTGAAGAGCACCACGAGCGCGTCGATGGAAGCGGCTACCCGAGAGGATTGGTTGGTGACGAAATCTCAGAGTTCGCGCGTATTGCTGCCATTGTGGATGCATACGATGCCATGACATCTAATCGTACGCACAAAAACAGTATCACGCCTACTCAGGCGCTAAAGCGACTAACTGCGACAGAGAACTTAGACCAAGAATTGGTAAAACAATTTATCCAGTGTATTGGCGTGCACCCTGTTGGCTCCTTGGTGAGGTTAAAGAGCGGTAAATTAGGTATTGTTAGCAAAATCAACCCTAAAGACCCCGTAAGCCCTCACGTTATGACCTTTTACAGCGTTACGTCGCAGCATTTCAATGAAGTGAAACGCGTTGATTTAAGTCAGTACGACGATGAGATTGTGTCAGGCGTTCGCCCCGAAGAGTTTAGTTTGAACTTACCAAAATTCTTTAAAGACGTTTTCATCAATCAGATGCCGCTGTAGAACACAAAGTATAAGCAGCGAAAAGGCCCTTTTTTCAAAGGGCCTTTTTTGTATTTCTTGTCCCGTCCTAAAATACGTTGACATAAAGAGGATTTCTTTATGACAACTTCAAGTAATCAAAGACCTAAGCGCACACAGCG